>OBYR01000001.1_pt1 | contig 759753 bp, 503 predicted proteins | sample 1495491 | NCBI WGS metagenome assembly OBYR01 (sample SAMEA2580206, study PRJEB22360) | human gut metagenome | biome: human gut; feature: human-associated habitat; material: faeces | place: Denmark | collected 2008/2010 | reverse complement strand
GAACAGAAGAACTTTATTTCATTACTTTAGTATTAATACTGACCGCTTGTTCGCCCTCACGGGATACTTGGTTCATGACGGAACCGCGCAGTCAATTTAAATTTATTGATTATAAATAGTTTCTTATTTTACGATTGCTTTAACAGCAGCTTCGCCTTCAACAGCTACTACAACGATACCTGCAGGAGCAGAAATCTGAGCTTCAGAAGAAGTGATTACTGTGTTGGCAATTGTCTGACCAAGAACGTTAGTGATTACTACATTCTTACCTGCAGCACCCTTAACGATTACAGCACCTTCAGTAGCTATTACTGATACGCCTTCAGTTGCGATAGCGTCGTTGGCTGTAGGATCACCCTGTTCGTCTTCGTTCATGTTGAAAACATCACCGTCTTCGATCTTATCTACAACAACTACAACACCATTCATCCATTTAACATAGCCTAACTCATTTTCTTCATTGACTTCAGCTTCTTTTACACCCGGCAATCTCTTATAGTTTGCTGTTTCAATACGGAATGACTTAGCATCTGTATCTACATAACGGAATGCAAACTTAGCCTGGTTATAATCTTCAGTACCTACCATCAATGTATCGTTTGTGCTAGCGATAATCAAAGAATCTTCGATATGTTTAGCCTGAACGAAACCTAAACGATAGAACTTTTCAGTGTTGATATACGGGTTATTGTCTTTATGCTTGTTAGCAATATCCCAAACGATAGCTGTATCTACCAGGTTAACCAGGTAACGACCTTCTACCCAACCCTTAGTCGGAACAGCATGCTCACAAGTTGCAGACTGATGTTCTTCACACCACATGCCAGCCGGAGTGATATCCGGGTTAACAACCAACATATACTGAGGACGATAAGTATTATCACGTACATAAGCAGTATCAGCAACCATTGCCGGAGCAATTGAAGGATATTGAGCCAGATTTTCCATTCCTAAGAAACCTTTGTCTTCGAACAGGATAGATTTCGGATTATCGTTGCGGAAGATAGAGATTGTATCCAACGGATTGATTACTGTACGATACATCGGTTTTTCTGTAGGTTCTACTGTAAACAGATCATTTTCAGTACGGTTGTACATCCATGTCTGAGATAAGATGCCTTCTTCGTCTGCATCACCAGCATAAGCTTTATTCGTAGTACCGAAATACTGATGTGTCAAGTATGACTCATTATCACCTGCTGAAATCCAACTAGTATAATGCTTTCCTTGATAATCCCATTCACCCACTACCGGACGCAGATTCAACTTGCCATTATCCTTACGCAGAGCAAATTTGTCAGCAGCAACGCTCTTCTTTGTAGAAGAAACATAGCGGTTTCCATTCCAAATCAGCGGTTCACCATACTGGTTGACGAATGAATAAGATACCACTTTCAAAGTATCATCTTTAGAATCAAACTTCTTTGCATCTTTATCGTAGAAACCTAACTTACTAATTACATAGATAGAGTCTGTCGGCACATACTTATTTGTATGAGCATCTTCATCATGTTTGATGGCACGTTCTTTTGCATATTCTGTAGCAGTAAATACCAAAGCTGTTTCCTTATCTGTACTCAAACCGATAGTATGATTGTCTACACCCTGATGGTTTTCTGTAAACCAAGCGTTACCAAAGATACCTGAAGAGTAAGCGATATGAAATTTCGTATTCTTCACATCAGACAACTGGCTATAACCGTCTTTTGCTTCATGGTTTTCAACTGTTTCAATCAGGTAAGTATCACCACCGTATACATACTCGTTATCCTTTTCACCATAATACAAACGGTTTGCATCGATTGTCCAGCGGTAGTTGAGGGTTTCACGGTTTGTAAATACGAATTTACCATCACCGCTTCTGTAAGTCAAGGCAAACTGTTTTTCCAAGTCGTTACCACAAGCAGAAACGAATTCACAATCATAGTAATCTGCACCTTCATATTTGTCACCAGCAACAGCCAGCATACCGCCATCTTTACCTAATTTAGTTACAGTAAAGAACTTAGCTTGTACGAATTTCTGAGGATCAACGACCTTGTTGCTACCCAAATTCACCTGAATATCAAACAACTTTGTATCGATAGAAGCAGCCAAAGTAGGTACTTCTTTTGTACCCAGATCCAGACGACCTACAGGTGCCCAGCCATTACCAATGTTAACGCTCAATAAATCGATAACCTTCAAGCCGTGGTAAGTATCTTGTTTGTACTTAGCAGAAACTTCAGCCTGGAACTCTCCGTAGTATTCACGTTTATCTTTATTGGCAATGATATCATGTGCCAATGCTTTAGCTGTTACAGTAGTGAATGTATATGCTTCCTGATCTTTACTTGCACCATTAAATATATACTTTTCAGCTACGATAAAGTTACCATCGGCATTCATCAAATAGAAGTCATAATCAAGATTATCTGTACTTTCAGATTCAGCTTCAACAAACTTACTACCGTTCCAATTCATCAGCGCCAAGTGACCTGCGAACGGATTACCTGCGATATCTTCTTTCTTGAATTCACCCTTGTCATTCTTGTATTTGATAGTAACTGAGAAACCATCTTTTTCAAACCATTTCAGATCTTCAACAGATAATTTGTTGTAACCAGCATTGTAAAGACCGTAGCTGTATTCGTTATCATCTGCAATATTGGACAATACAACTCCATTTTCACTATAAGCAACCTTATTCTTTGCAAAGAAAATACCATCTGTAGCATTATTACCTCCTGTAGCTTTCAACAGCTTACCTTCTTGGTTTTCAAACTTGTACCACAGAGAACCATCAGCATTCTTACCAGAAGTCATCTTCCACAAAGAAGCGGGATTCGTTTCATATTCCTCAAGTACAGAGGCACTCGTTACTTGTTTAATTTTAGAATCTGCACCTTCTTGGTATACAACAAATTGATTTTCACCTGCAGTCAAAATCAACATAGCATACTCACTTGGATTACCCGGATTTTCGATCAAATTATATCCGTATACTTCCTTAACAGCCGGAGCAATACCGTTAATAACAGCATCCTTGCCATTATTCGGATTTTCAGCGTCACCATAAAGAATGTTTACATCAGAACATGCTACGGCTACGTTGGCACCAGTCAATGTCACACCTTCCAACAATTTTGCCAATTCTTCCGCACTTCCACCAAAACTGATACTTGCATCTTCAGTAGCTTTTGTAATAGCTTCCGTCAAGGCAACTTTCTGAGCTTCGGCTTTTGTTGCATCTTTCGGCATAGTAATGACAGCAGCAGTAGTCTTATAGTTTTGTGTATCAGTTTCACGTCCGCTACGAACTACGATGTCAGCGTCATTACCTACAAACGTATTATCACCTTGAATGGCAGCCGCATTGAATCCTCCTTTGATTGTTGCAGAAACATTGTCGCCAATACCTTTTAAATTAGCCAATGCGGCAGGAATTGATTCTCCCGATTCATCTGAAATAACAGCAGCACCCTCATAAACTTGGAAAGCAGAAGAATACCATTGGTTACCAATCAAAGTAGCAAAACCTTTCAATGTATTACCTTTGATAGTATAAGATGTATTTTCAGTTTGAGGATAGATCTTAATACCATTTATGCAATTGTTTGTATTACCTTCTGCTATCGAACCGGTAATCTCATTATTTGTAACAGTTGCATCATCAGCAAAAATAGTAAGAGCAGTATTATTCCAAAAACCACCCTGTACGCCGCCACCTGTTCCAAGCTGAACAGTGTTATTCAGTTTCATACCACTGATTGTCACACCATTGGCTGCAACAATAACACGACCAGTCAATGTCACAGGTTTTCCTGCTTCTAGACTCGTCAATGTAATATTAGGAGTGTTGATGATAACATACTGTCCTGGAGTATTAGAATCAGCTGTAACTTTCAACTCAATGTCTTCTGACAACTCGATTGCATTGTCTGATAATTTCAAACTATTTACATCCAATACTTTTGTCGACTCATTAATAGCCCCTAAGAACTGATCCTTAGTGATCTTGGTCGCACTTGCGGTACTGAACGCGCTTCCAGCCAGCATGAGACCGGCCATAAGTGTGTAAAACCTTTTGTTCATAATCTTTAATTTAATATTAATAATAGTGTTACTTAAAAAGCCTTTTAACCTTAGATTAGGAACGTTTCCAAGAGTGAATGACTAGTTTAAACGTTCCTTTTTTCTCGCCATTTTTTAGGGGTTCGTGAGTTGAAGTGGCTATTTCGTACAAACTTTGCTATTCGGTTGATAAGAAAGGATATAGGAAAGGTGAAATTATTAGGGAAAGTATTGTCGATTTGAAAAAATGAAGTAACTTTGCTGGCGAGAAAAAAGGAACGTTAAAATTAGTCATTCCGAGCAGTTCGTACTTCCCTATATATCTAGTCATTATACCATCTTTTCTACTAGCAACTATTCATATAAATATGTACGCATGTACATCTCTTAATAAGCTGTGTATCAGTATACCTTTTTCCATGATTTCAGTATGCAAATGTTAAAAGGGCTATTTTGGGCCATTTTAGCCGTCCAAAAGGGGGAGTTTTAGTCAATTATTTCGTGCTCGTATATCCGAAGTTCAATAAGAAATTGTTATTTATCACATAAATAACTATCTTTGTTCTTATATCAAAATAGAGAGGAGCTGAATATGACGACTTTTGAATTAGAAGCACGTAAAACCGAACTCATTCAGGAAATATTAAATATAAATAATTCCGAAATATTGGATAAAGTTCGTTCTGAGCTTCGTAAATGGTTATCCGTTAACGAAAAGAGTCCTTGTACTTATACACTTGAAGAAGTAAAACAACGTCTAACCATTACAGAAGCCGACGCTATCGCAGGAAAAGGTATCTCAGAAGAAGAAGCCAATGCTATAATGGATAAATGGGTATGAGACTTATATGGCATCCATTGGCATTAGATGATTTATCACAAATCACTCAGTATTGTAGGCATAATTTTGGTATCCACATTGCCAAAAAGGTTAAAGACAGGTATCAGAATGATGTCAGTCTTCTAAAAAATCATCCTTTACTAGGTTTTATAGACCCATTTCTTATCGATTTCGGAACACTAGAATATCGTTCCTTGGTTGTAGAAAACACAAAAATCATTTACACAGCCCATACTGATTATATCTATATACATCTAATATGGGATTGCCGACGTCAACCCGAATCTCTTCGCACAGAAATAAGTAAAAGAGTTTCCCATATTTAAATACTAATACATCTCTATTGTTAAAAGGGCTATTTCGGATCATTTTAGCCGTCCAAAAGGGGGAGTTTTAGTCAATCATTTCGTGATCGTATATCCGAAGTTCAGAAACAAAAAAAGGCCATCGCTCAAAACGACAGCCTTCATTCATTATTTCTATAAAGAGGTATCTACAAAGTATTACAAAACAAACATCTCTTCCAGCACTTCGACCAAACGATCTATTTCATCCTCATTCAATGCTCCTGCCTGTTTTCCTATCCGCTGTTTGTCAACAGTCCGAATCTGGTCGGTAGCTATCATCCCGCTTTTCCCATTTAGCGTACAGCTTACTCGCCAGGGATAAGGAGTAAGTGTCGATGTCAAAGGAATAATTATAACAGTATTCAGATGGCGGTTCAACTCGTCAGGTGATACGACAACCGCCGGTCTTATCTTATTTATCTCACTCCCCTTGGTCGGATTAAGGTCTACCCAATAAATTCCATATCTTTCTACCATTCCAGCCCCTCCAGCTTTTCATCCTCCAGGACATCAGGTATAATCAAATTATCATCCCCGGCTGCATGCATCTGTGAAGCTGCAGCTTCCCAATTCCTACGCGGTACAGGCTTAATCACAATACTGTTATTTTTCTGCGAGATGATTACCGGATCTTTAGCCGATAGATTCAACCGCTTCAAAAGACGGGCAGGTAATATAACCCCCATACTATTTCCTATTTGCACTATATTTCTTTCCATACTCACACAATGTTATAACGTTTACACTATACAAATATAGCAAACAAGATATCAAGTTATAACATTCTCATGTTAAAGGTTGTTATATTGATAAAAGAAACCCTCACTACCGAAAACCGGCAATGAGGGTTTCTATGTATAATAGGTAATGTATATTACAACTTATGTATCACTTTCATCAACTGTTCACCCAAACCGATCGTGTATCCCTGGGATACGAATACGATACGGTTGAAGGTATCGGCGATGATGAAGATCGGGAGCTGGCTGGCATTTGCCAGTTTCATGGCTGATGCGATCTCTTTCTGGATATGGTTGTCGGCATCGATACCGTAAGTGATTGTGTTAGGCAGGTCGCCGAACTCTTTCGGATCGAAATTCTGATAACCCTTTTCATCCGGGAACAGAAGCACCATGCTACGGCCCCATTCTTCCAGGTCCTTCTTCACGGCAGCGATGTCGCGCATAGCGTGGTTAGTCGGTTCCTGGCGAGAACCCAGGATAGCTACCACATAATAACCGCGGCCCGTTGTTGCCAGTACGCTGGTTTCTTCGCCGTTGTCGGCACGTTTGAACTTGTTTTCAGAGTTGAAGTTACCAATCACCTGAACTTCGTCCGTGTTTTCACGCATTTCCAGTTTTGTCGGGGTTGTCTTGCCCGGCTCTACATTGAAGAAAGAAACTTCTGCCAATACACTGCCGTTAGCCATACGGGTTCCGGTTACCATCATATAGTTACCTTCGTCCATGCTCAGCGGAGTCTTCAACATACTGCTCCAGGTATCGCCTACACCCATATCCACATTACCGGTACGTTCAAAGTTCAGTGTCTGCAACTTAGCACTCGGCAATATCTTGGCGATCGTGAAATGACTGTAATATTTCGGGTCCTGCAAAGCCTTGATCGGAGCATAGGAAGCAACGACCTTACCCTGTTTAGCGGTTGTCTGAACAGCAGCTTCAAAGTCCACGTCCATCCAGTTGCCGTCTTTCATATATTGTACCTTGCGGGCTACCGGCTCGATACGTGCCGGGATACCCAGGCTACGGCAGGCAGCCACAAAGAAAATATTACGTGATCCGGTATCGGCTACGCGCGATTTGAATACGCCCATCGGCATAACCGGGATACGCTGTGAGTTGAGTTCATTCTTGATTGTGATATTCTTCTTTACCCAGTCTACCAAAGCCATCGGGTCTTCTTTTGCTTGTTTTGCCAGTTCGGCATCCACGTTCTTTTGGAAATAACTGCGGTACGGAGTGAGGAACTCGTTCGCTACACGCGGATTCAGGACATAATCATTGAAGAAGTCGCCTTTAACCACTTCCGAGTTGTTCAAGTGATCAGCCAACACAGATGCAGGCGTGTCACGAAGGTCTTTAGCAGAGATCACATCCAGTAAAGCCATTGCTACCGGACGTTTGTCAGCCGGAGTCTCACGCAGGAACTTTTCGATCTCCATCCAGTTACCACGGCTGCCGATCAGATAGTCGGATGTTTTCAACGGGTCGATACCCAATTCTTTTGCCAGTGCTTCCGCTTTTTCTTCCGTATAGAAAGTAGCGACGTATTTGTTACGGATCGCATCTTCTTCCAACAGGCGGGCTGCGTTTGCTTCCTTCTGTTCGGGAGTTACTTCCACGGCAATAGAACCTTCTACCGGCGGAATAACGTCGAGGGCTACAGCTTCGATAGCATCACCCGGTTTCTTATCCAGCTTGATGGTAGCGTCGCCTTTACCGAAAGAGACCTTATCGAAACCGAACTTGCCGTCTTTGGTTGCCCAAACGAACATGTCGCCTTTACCGGCTGTCAGGAATGTCTTTCCTTCCGCATCCGTTTTCTTGTTGGCTACGGTATAGAACTCGGCATAGTTATAAATCTTAAATTCCACGTCTGCTCCGGAAACCGGCTTACCGTCCGCATCGACTACAGTGACAACTGCTTTTCCTGTCGGTGCATAGTTGTCGATCACATTGATCTCCGTATAACCGTCTGTTTCGAGCATGACTTCTTCCGGACCATGATATTTACCGAATACCTTCGTATGCATCAGCATACCACGGTAAGCGGGACCGTTAAACCATCCCAGGTTCAGAACCGGTTCCGGTTCGCAAGCACCCAGGAAGTACCATTTGCCGTTTACCCAGGCTTCTACCCAGGCATGGTTGTCGTCGGTATGTGCCCAACGCGGCGTATATACCTGACGGGCAGGGATACCTACCGAGCGAAGTGCTGCTACCGTAAAGGTAGATTCCTCACCGCAACGTCCGTAAGCAGTCTTTACAGAAGCCAGCGGAGAACTTGTGCGGGCATCGGACGGCGTATAAATTACTTTTTCATGACACCAGTGGTTCACTTCCAGCACGGCATCGTATAATGACAAGCCTTTCACACGATCTTTCAGTTCGTCGAAAAAGACCATACGACTTTCATCCAGGTTCTCGTTGTTCACGCGGATAGGCAGAACGAAATGGCGAAAGATCTCCTCAGGAATACTGTCGCCCCAGGGCATTTCTTCTTTTGCCTTGAAAGAACTACGGATATTATCCAGATAAAGTTTTCCATCATAATCGGTAATGTCGCCGATCGGCATATAGGCATACAGGAATGTAAGTGCCTCTCTTTCTTCCGGCGTCATTTGCTGATTGAAAACTGTGAACAGATCTCCGTCAGGCAAAGCCGCCTGTTTGGCCTGGAAATCTTTCTCTACTTCGGCTCTGAATGCATCGTCAGAGATAAAATGCTGCTGTTTGTTGCATGCTGCCCCTATCAGGAGGATGAACAATAGTGAGAATAAATGTGTTTTATGCATAGTGTTTATTTTATGTCGACAAAGATACGTATTATATTCATTAGTCAGTATATGAGCCATATATTTCGACATTCATTCCATTGTAGTTTCAGCTTTTTTTTGTTATTTTGAAGGATAATTGAGTAAACCGTTTCCGCTTATGTTCCATAATTTAGAACTCTTACACAATGCGGAGGGAATCTTGTTGATTGCTTCCGTCATTCTTTTTTTCAGTATTTTTGCCGGTAAGGCAGGTTATCGTTTCGGACTCCCCGCGCTGTTGCTTTTCCTGGGAGTCGGTATGTTATTCGGTAGTGACGGACTGGGAATCCAGTTCAGTAATCCGAATATTGCGCAGTTCATCGGTATGCTGGCGTTGAGTATCATCCTGTTCTCAGGCGGTATGGACACGAAGATATCCGAGGTAAAACCCATTGCGTCGCAAGGGGTCATTTTGGCGACAGTCGGTGTACTGGCGACTACGTTCATTACGGGTGGATTCATTTATTATCTGTCCAAGCTCGTGACCGGTTATGAAACACTCACGCTCCCCGAATCCCTGCTGATGGCAGCCGTTATGTCGTCAACCGATTCGGCTTCTGTATTTTCCATCCTTCGAAGTAAAGGCGTGTATCTGAAAGAACGGCTCCGACCGACCCTGGAGCTGGAAAGTGGTAGTAACGACCCGATGGCGTATATGCTTACCTTGCTGCTGATCGCTTATATCCAAACTGCCGGGATGAATCTTGGCGATGCAATCTTGTCGCTGGTGATCCAGTTATCGGTAGGTGCCCTGGCCGGTTACCTGTTCGGGAAACTGGCGGTACTCATTATCAATAAGATCGATATCGATAATGAGTCGCTGTATCCGATCTTGCTACTGGCTACTGCATTCTTTACCTTCGCTGCGACCTCGCTCTGCAAAGGGAACGGCTACCTGGCCGTATATATCGCCGGATTGGTAGTCGGGAATGCCAAGATCGTCCACAAGAAGAGTATCGGTACTTTCTTCGACGGTTTTGCCTGGTTGTGGCAGATCGTGATGTTCCTTACGTTGGGACTACTTGTCAATCCGCACGAACTGTTGCCGGTAGCTCCCATCGGTCTGACGGTCGGTATCTTTATGATCATTTTCGCCCGTCCGATCAGTGTTTTTCTCTGCCTGCTCCCCTATAAGAACTTCTCTTTCAAAGGGAAACTGTATATTTCGTGGGTAGGGCTTCGCGGAGCCGTACCAATTATCTTTGCCACTTATCCGCTGATTGCGGGGGTCGAGCATGCCGGACTGATATTCAATGTGGTATTCTTTATCACAATCCTGTCTCTGCTGATACAGGGTACGACGGTGACGCAGGCTGCCAAATGGCTGGATATGATCGATGAACCGGAACGGAAGGATGTATTCGGTATCGAATTGCCGGAAGGTATTAAGAGCGCGATGAGCGAGATCGATGTTACTCCCGAAGTGCTTACACATGGGAACAAGCTGATGGAGCTTACGCTGCCCGACCATACGCTGGCGGTAATGGTCATGCGTGACGGACGTTATTTCATTCCTAAAGGAAATACGGTCCTGATGGAAAATGATAAGTTACTGATGATTTCCGATAATGACGAGGCACTGCTTCAGGCTTATGAAGCGCTGGGGATTACGGATTATACGCTGAAGAAGAATTAAAAAGGAAAAGAGGTGTGTTAAAGACTGCTGTACGGCGAGACTTTAACACACCCCTGTCCCCTCCTCTCCGGAGAGGGAAAATTACTACTGAATTTCGATAGACATATCAGACTTTATATTTTCTGCGGAAGTAGCCAGATACAAGATAAAAGTACCCGGTTCTACAACGAATTGCTTCTGTGCTTCGCTGTAAAAAGCCAAAGAACTTACTGGGATATCTATTTCTACCTGTTTACTTTCACCTGCTTTCAAAAAAACTTTCCTGAAACCTTTCAGTTCTTTTACCGGACGCATGACTGAACATTCCGGATCGCTTACGTAGAGTTGGGCAACTTCGGCACCATCTCTTTTTCCGGTATTCGTCAATGTGAAAGTGGCTTTGATCGTTTCCCCCTGGCCATACGTTTTCTTGTCGGTAGCCAGATTTCCAAAAGAGAAGTCAGTATAAGACAGACCATAGCCGAACGGATAGACCACCGGTAACCGTTTCGTGTCATACCAGCGATAACCTACCAGGATATCTTCTTCATATTTTACTTTCAGATCTCTTCCGGGGAAATTACCTAAAGCCATATCCGGAGATTGTTCCAGTGTAACAGGGGTGGTAAAAGGCATTTTGCCACTGGGATTCACCTTCCCGGTAATGGCATCCACCAAGGCATTTCCACCTTCCATTCCGTTATACCATCCCCAAAGGATTGCCGGGGCACAGATATCCAAAGCAACCATATTCACCGGCGAACCGGCAACGATCACCACGATCGTTCTGGGATTGGCTTTGATCACTTCCTGGATCAATTGCACCTGACCGTAAGGCAATTCCATATATTGACGATCTGCCGATTCCGTATCATAATCATGATTTAACCCTCCGACAACGATCGCCACATCGCTGTTGCGGGCTGCGTCGACTGCTTCCTTCAATAACTTCTCGTTTACCTGATTTCCATCGGTAAAACTGCCAGCATTCTGCCCGTTATTACTTCCTTCGATAAAAGTGGATAGTTTTTCATATCCCTGTGCAAAATTGACTTTCACACGGTCACCCAGTTTCATACGGATTGCTTCCAGCGGAGTGACTTCATACAAAGACTTGATCTCGGAACTCAGTCCACCATCCGAATGCCGGCGGGTGGCATTGTCGCCGATCACTGCAATGCTTTTCACCGACGAGATATCCAACGGCAACAGGTTTTCCTTATTTTTCAATAACACAATCGCTTCGGCTGCTGCCTGATAAGCTGCCTGCTGATGCTCCGGCGTATTGATAGAACTCTGGTTAAAGCGTTTCTTGGGATCTAGTACTTTCGTTTTGATCATGACGCGGAGTACGTTACCCACTTTTTCGTCTACCAGGCTTTCGGGGATTTCACCCTTTTTTACCGCCTCTATCAGAGGGTTGGCAAAATACCAGTCATCATAATTTTCTATATTGGTCCCCATTTCCAGATCCAGACCGGCAATAGCAGATTTTACCGTACTATGGGCTGCCCCCCAGTCGGTCACATATACGCCTTTAAAACCCCATTCGTCACGAAGGATATCGCGTGCCAGGTATTTGTTTTCTGCACACCAATCGCCTTTGTATTTGTTATAGGCAGCCATCACGGTCAGGGCACCGCCTTCCTGTACAGCGGCTTTGAATGCGGGCAGATAGATTTCGCGGAGGGCACGTTCGCTACATTCCACCTCGACGGTGGTACGGTTCGTTTCCTGGTTGTTCAGAGCAAAATGCTTCACGCTGCATGCGACATCACGGCTTTGCAATCCCTGAATATACCGGACGGCCAATACAGAGTTCAGATAAGGGTCCTCACTCATATATTCGAAGTTACGTCCGCACAACGGGCTACGGATAATATTCACACCGGGGCCCAGCAACACGTCTTTTTTACGCCAGCGGGCTTCTTCACCCAGTACTTCCCCACGGTAATAGGCAAGCTCCGGATTCCAGGCTGCAGCGAAAGCCGTACCTGTCGGAAAATAGGTCGATGAATCGGTAGTCCAGTTGGCATATCCCCAGTCATGCCGGTTGATCTCCGCACGAACCCCGTGAGGACCGTCGCTCAAGCTCCATTCCGGAATACCCAAACGTTTGATTTCCGACACATAAAACTTGGAATTTCCATGCAACAAACTTACTTTTTCTTCCAGTGTCATCCGACAGATCAGTGTCTCAATACGTTTTTCCATTTGCTGATCCTCTTTATTTACGGGCTGTGCTACCGATACCGCAACGGTCATACAAAAGGAAAGCACAATCATAGTTATTAATTTCTTCATATTTACTTCTTTATTGAACTTCTATTTCAGTTACAGCATCCGGCAAACCGTCGGCTGTTGCTCTTACACGGATAATCCCTTTCTTGCCGGTATTTTGAACAACGACAAGGGCTTTCCCGTAAAATGCATTTCGTTCCGGTTTCTTCAGACTGTTGGGATCATTCTGATCGCCATTGTCCGTTCCGGCAATAAAGCCGTCTCCTTCCACCGAGAAACGAATCAAGTTATCGGCACGGGGGACCAGGTTACCGGCTTTGTCTTTTACCTCAACGGTTATAAAAGAGAGATCCGTACCATCTGCCTGAATAACCCGACGGTCAGGGAGTAATGCTAGCTCGGCAGCCTCGCCTGCAGTATGGATTTCCTGCGCCAGCACTTCTTTTCCGGCTTTACGGGATACGGCTTTCAACGTACCCGGTGTAAATGGAACACGCCAGGATACATGGTAGGTACTGTCATTCTTACTTTTCGTGCCGAGACTCTTACCATTCAAGAATAGTTCCACCTCATCCGCCTGGTTGTAATAGGCCCAGACATCTACTTCTTCACCCTCTTTCCAGTTCCAATGCGGGAATAGATGCAGGGTCGGCTGGTCGGTCCATTCACTCAGGTACATATAATACACGTCTTTCGGGAATCCTGCCAGGTCGACGACACCAAAGAAACTGCTGCGACTCGGCCACCAGTAAGGTGTCGGCTCACCCAGATAATCAAAACCGGTCCAGATAAACATTCCGGAAGCATACGGCAAACGTTTTACCTCGTGCCAGGTTACTTCATGGGTCGATCCCCAGGGAACATGGCAGTTGTCGTAAGAAGAACAAAGGTGTTCAGGACGATCGAAAGGCTTGTCCCATGATTCGGGCCAGATATACATTTCGTCGGATGGCATCTGGTAATAACCGCGTGTCATCAAAGCCGATGTAGATTCACTGACGATCAGCTTCTTGCCCGGATAGACCTGTGGGAAAGGGGCATAGTCTTTCTCATGGTAGTTGAAACCATACACATCGAGTGCACCGGAACGGAACAGATGGTTGGCCGGATCTACACCGTTATTTCCGGCAGTTACCGGACGGGTAGTATCCAACTTTCTGACAATATCAGCCAAAGCGATCGTGATCAACGACTGGACACTCATTGTGCTATCCTCCAGCAAAGCCGGATCTATCTTATGACCGGCATTCAGGATCAGGTTCGCTTCCTGCAGGCTCAGTGTATCGGCATCCGCATGCGACCATTGTTCAAGTACCTCATTTCCGATACTCCACATGAAAACGGAGGCATGGTTACGGTCACGCTTGATCTGGTCGGTCAGGTCCCGTTCATGCCATTCGTCAAAGTATTGTGCATAATCGTAAGGCGATTTTCGTTTTCTCCACATATCGAACGATTCATCCTGTACCAGCAGTCCCATCCGGTCGCATAGTTCCAGTAATTCGGGAGCCGGTGGATTATGGCTGGTACGGATCGCATTGACACCCATATCTTTCATTATCTGCAACTGACGCTCGATCGCACGTTTATTAACGGCCGTACCCAGGCATCCCAGGTCATGATGCAGACAAACACCCAACACCTTTGTCGGTTCTCCGTTCAGATAAAAACCGGTTGCCTCATCCCACCGGAAAGTACGGATACCGAAGGTTGTTTCATATCGGTCGGTCAGTTGATTTCCGGATCTTACTTCAGTTACAGCAGTATATAATGCGGGATTTTTTATTCCCCACAATTCAGGGGCTTTTACCTCAAGAGTCTGTTTAATAATATCACTACCGTTCTCCGGTAGTTCGACCGGAAGAGAGGTATGTGCAATAACTTTTCCGGAAGGGGCTTTAATGATTGTCGTCAACTCGGCAGTAACTGCAGCTGCATAAGTATTCTTCAGTGTCGTTTCAATCACTACCATCGCCCTCTCCTGTGCGACATCCGGAGTTGTAATATTCGTTCCGTACTGATCCACATGAACCTGACCGGTTTTAACCAACCAGACATTCCGGTAGATACCTGATCCCGAATACCAGCGTGAGTTAGGTTGCTGCGAGTTGTCAGCCTGTACAACCAGTACATTCTCTTCCTGACCGTATTTCAGATAAGGAGTCATATCATAACGGAACGAGATATATCCGTTCGGACGGAATCCCAGCAGATGACCGTTCAGCCATACCTTACTGCAACGGTAAACACCGTCGAAGTCGATATAGACCAGCTTTCCCCGGTCACTTTCCGGTATCTTGAAATGCTTCCTGTACCAGCCCATACCACCGGGCAAGGCTCCACCCCCGGGTGTCGCCGGATTCTCTTTGGAGAAATCTGCTTCGATGCTCCAGTCATGCGGAAGGTTCAGTTGCCTCCAGCCGGTATCGTCGGCATCCGGAGCGGAAAGATCCGCCTGGTTGTCTGTCAGCGAGAATAGCCAGTCGTTGTTAAAGGAGGTTCTCTCACGTCCCTGCCGGTCGGCCGAACAGGCCGCCAACAAGAGACTAAAGAATACAATTGCTAATTGTTTCATACATGTTAGTTTATCAGGATAACGAAATGGTTAACTGTTCGCCTTTATATACAGCAGAGACTTCCTTTCCCGCCGGATATTCAGGTGTAACAAAGATAACTTTTATATTCCGTTCCATAGCCATTTCAGGGAAAGAACCGGAACGGGTTCCGATAGTCAGTTCCTTTCCTGATTCTTCATAAGAAAACGGAATCGTACTGTACTCACCTTTTTCATAGGCATAAGTCACCCCATTATCCTCATACAAAGAGAAAGAGGCATCGGCACCGGCATACACGTAGACCGTCAGGTCCTTTTGTTCTTCGGCAGTCGACTGGATCAGTTTACCTGCAGGGATAATAGAGCCGCCGCGTACAAATAACGGCATTTGTTCATACGGAGCAGCAACAGTGCGGGAAGTTCCTCCAGTCATACTTTTACCGGTATAGTAATCGTACCAGACTCCGGCAGGGAAATAGACCTCCCGGTCCCGTTTCTTGTACTGATGAACCGGACAAGCCATAAAGGCCGGACCGAACATAAACTGGTCATCAATAGTATAGGTCTTCTTATCTTCCGCATAATCCATCACCAGGGCACGCATGATCGTATAGTCATTGAAATAGGTCATACCTGCCAAGCTATAGATATAAGGCATCAGGCGATATCGCAATTCGGTATAATATTTCATTGACTTGTAGGTAGGCGTTCCTTCCGGTGCGATATTATAGATTTCCCGGCACGGATACTGACCATGGCTACGGAACAACGGACAGAATGCACCGAACTGATACCAACGGGTATTCAATTCGCGCCATTCGTTCAGGTCTTCGCTTCCTTCTTCCGCCTGCTCATAACGTTTCTCCACACAGAATCCGCCGATATCCATCGTCCAGTAAGGGACACCCGACATCGCAAAGTTCAAACCGGCACTTATCTGAGCTTTCATATCTTCCCAACGGGTACCAATATCACCGCTCCAGGTAGCTGTCGAATACCGCTGTTGTCCGGCAAAACCGGAACGGGTTAACAGGAAAACACGGTTATCCGGGTTTACGCCACGCTGTCCGTCATAGATTGCCTCCGCATTCATCAGGGCATAGGCATTGAAATATTTGGTAGAAGGACCCAGATAAGTCGGTCCGCACAACTTCTTCCGGTAATTCATATCCGTATTGTCCTGTACGTTCGGTTCGGAGGCATCCATCCACCAGGCATCGACACCCAGGCTGTAGAGATGTTCATTCATCTGATTCCAGAACAATTTACGTGCTTCCGGATTGTAGGCGTCATAGAATGAGCCGATATATCCCGGATAGATCCAGTCGCGGATGCTGTCTTTAATCGCTTGCTGATACATAGCTCCCAGTTGGTCCAGTTCCTTGTAATGCTCTGTCGTCATATAAAATTTAGGCCATACGGAGATCATGAAACGGGCATCCTTCTCGTGTATCTCCCTGATCATTCCGGCAGGGTCCGGGAAACGTTCCTTGTCGAATTCATGGCTTCCCCAGGCATCTACCGGCCAATAACTCCAGTCCTGAACGATCACATCCAATGGGACCTGGCGTTTCCGGTATTCATTCAATGCTGTCAGCAATTCATCCTGTGTTTTATAACGCTCACGACTTAACCAATACCCCATGGCCCATTTAGGCATCACCTGGCTTTTACCGGTTACGGAACGATATCCACTGATCACCTCATCCATATTTTTGCCGTTGATAAAGTAATAGTCGATCTGATCACCCATCTCGCTCCAGAATGCCAAACGGTTCTGTTCGGCTTCGGGTAACGGACTCAGCACCTTCAATCCCAAATAAGAGACACCACCATCCGGAAGCCATTCGACCCGGATCGGATAACGCTTTCCTTTTTCCAGACGAACTTTGGTTTTATAATCGTTCGGGTTCCAGGCAGTACGCCAGCGTTCGGCGACCACTTCTTTCCCATCGATAAAGACTTTCGTATATCCGGCATAATGTAGTTTGAAATGATGTACACCGCTTTCTGTTGGTTCTATCTCTCCTTCCCAGGTGGCATAAGCCTCATTGGAAGGAAATTTCTCCGGGAAATTCTTGATCGTTACCAGATCTTCATAATTGATTTTGTCCTCTTTTCGGATCAAAGGTTGTACCGAAGAGGTCCGATCCTTATAATAAGTAGCGGTCAATGCACCGGCCTGCCCTTCCTTATCATACAGTTTAAAGACATCGCCCAGTTCAGCATAGGGGCGTTTATCCCCGAAACGGCTCAGGGAATAGTTATGCCAGAGTATTCCATACCCTTTGGTGGAAACGATAAAAGGAACGCTTACTTTCGTATTGTACTGGAACAGTTCTTCGTTTTTTCCTTTATAATTGAACTCGTCGCTCTGATGTTGTCCCAGACCATACAATCCTTCCTCTTCGTCATTTTCAAAAACCTGACGAAACGAATAACCATTGGTTCCTTCCACCCGCACCGGGGTGAATTCTTTCCCACCTCCATTCTGTTCACGGAGGATCAGGTTCCCTACCTTATCCGTGAACCAAACTTCGCCTGTTCTCTGTAATAGACGGGCCTGTAAAGTAGCTGTTCCAAGCGTGATGGTATCCCCGTTCCGGGTGATCTCAAAAGCCGGGACAGGTAATTGGTGCGTGTCTTTGATCAGATTTACACTTTCTTCAAATATGCCTGTTGGCGATGCCATCACCCGGATTACATCATCAGTAATCACTTCCAGTTTAACGGCTTTTGTCTCGTCGGAAGTAATAGGGACGATTATTCCATTCTCTGTCTGCCGGACAGCATCCGAATGGCAGGCAGAGAACAACAGCGTTCCGAAGGTAAGACATACAATCGCTTGTTTCATATTCTATCTTATTAGTCTGTCACTTTAAATTTCACTTTTCCTTCCAGGCCGTCGGCTTTCACCTGATGCCCTTTTACAGAGACTGTCAACGGATGAAGCTGATTGTCTAACGGCAGGCAAACCAGTCCGGTTGCTTCGATTGCATCGGAAGCATAGACTTTCAGTTCGAGCTGGCTCCAATCCATCTCACCTGTATTCTGTGCCAGTTTGATATGTGGCAATACGGAACCGTCACGAACCAGGATTACAGCAGGTATTGTTCCTGTCTGAATAGTATGCCAACCTCCGGCATACGTTTTTCCGGTCTGGTAATCGATCCATTTACCTTCCGGCAGATAGACATCGCGTTCGGAACCGCTTTCCATCATCGGGGCGACCAACATCTGGCTACCGAACAAGTATTCATCTTCAACCAGCCATGCACCGGCATCATGCGGGTATTCCACAAAGAGAGCACGCATCATCGGAAGACCTTTCTCCGTACATTCCTTTGCCTGTGCATAGACATACGGCATCAGTTTATATTTCAATTCCGCATTCTGACGGAAAGCTTTCAGGAATCCTTCATTATACAACCAGGGTTCTGTAGGAGGTGCACCGTGTGCACGGGTGTGAGAGCATAGGAATCCCATCGGCAACCAGCGGCGATAGAGTTCCTCCGGAGTAGATGTTACAAAGCCTCCGATATCATGGCTCCAGAAAGAGAATCCGCTCAAACCGAAGGACAGACCGCCACGCAATGTTCCCAACATACCCATATCTGTATTCTCGGCATCACCACCCCAATGTAACGGGTAACGCTGTGAGCCTGCCCAGGCACTACGCGCCCAGATAATATTTTCGCCATGTACTTCCTTGATAATATCGGCAACAGCCTTATTATATCTCAACGGATAAAGATTATGCTCATAAAACCCGCTTTTACCGGAAGCATAGATGCCATTGAACGGAGCGGCTTCACCGAAATCGACCTTGATAGCGCCTACCCCCATCTTGATCAGGTTGGCCAATTTGTCCTGGTACCACTTAACCGTATTCGGATTGGAGAAATCCAATACAACATCTTCATAAGGAAGTTCTCCTTTACCATTCTTCACATACAGGTCCTTTTCAATCAGCTCGCTAAAGAAACGGTTCTTCGGCGTGAAATAAGGCAACTGCCACAAACAAGTATGGAAGCCTTTCTTTTTCAGATCATCCAACATCAGTTGCGGATCGGAGAAGCGGTTCGGAGCAAACTGGTAATCGCACTGCCAGTCGGTTTCAAACCAGCCGGTATCAAAGTGAATCACATCAGAGGGGATCTTATGTTTACGCAGGTTTTCTGCTACGTCGTATCCGTCTTTTTGTGAGAAATAAGTGATGCGGCTCATCCAGGTTCCGAACGACCACAGAGGCGGCATTCCCGGCTTACCCACAATCTCCGTATATTCATTCAGAATATCTTTCGGTTCTCCGAAGAAAACGAAAAAGTCCATTGTCTCATCACCCATGAATAGCTTATTGACATTGATATTGGTCGCACCAAAGTCGCAAGTCACCGGGGCGGAGGTATGCATGAACATACCATAGCCGCGGTTACTCATAAAGAAGGGAATAGGTTTATATTGCTGGTCGGTTTCAGGTCCTTGGGGGTCGGTTACAAACAGGTGTACTCTCTGTCCCACTTTATTCAGAGGACCGAAAGACTCACCGCAACCGAAAATCTTTTCGTTCGGAGCCAGAGAGAATACCGGATTAATGCTCCGGCTGTTATCCGATCCGCGTTTGATAAAATTGAACGGGACAATCTTAGCCTGGGTCGAGTCGTTATCATGCAATGTACGGGTCTGCGTCATGATCTTGCCATTCGCATCACGCAAAACGATACGCCAGGGGTTCTTTTCAATGGTTATACTGCCGTTGGCATTTGCATATGTCACGGCATTCCCCGTTTCTGTTCCCTTCCAGGAGCTGTCTTTGCCTGGTTCTTTGGCAAGCATCAGGGAGGTTTCATCCTTCGGTTCCACCGGTGTCGTTAACATCCGAACACGGACCGTACGGGGAGAGACAAAGTCGATAGAAAATCTTAATTCGGGATCATTTACATAAGCTGTAAAGGGGAAATCCTGCATTTTCAGGGGTACAGGCAATACTGTATTTGTATTGAACGCCTGGCGGCTTTCCAGCGTGTACCGTTTCCATCGAACGGTACCGCTGGCTTTTGCTACATCAAATGATGACAATTCATCTGCAAAGAAAAAGATGTTGGTGAAATCACCGAAATCGGTGCTCATATCTTTCGCCTGGTTCATCAGATACTGTGAACCCGAATTAATCTGAAGCTGTGCCTGTGACTGCAAAGGTAATCCACCCAAAGCAGCCAAAGTTAATGACAGAAATAATTTCTTATTTTTCATGATCTATCTGTTTTAATATTTGAATACACGGTACGAATGAGGCATAAGTGTCAAGCGGAATCCTTTGAACGAAGTTTCTTCACTCACCGGAACCACAACGGAATCGTCGACAATATCAGTCAGTTGCTTTACTCCCTCATCTGTGATCACCCGGATCGTGACAGGCTCATCATTGAATGATTCCACAATGAATGTCCCGTTATCATAAAGAAACAGGCTCACTTTGGACGGAGCCTCGATACGCACAGGCAGATCCTGGCTCATCACCCGGCGGAATATATTCAGTACGCCTTCGGGAAGATCGTATAGACTTCCCATATCATCCGGAATAGTGATCACGTACAAACTACCTTTCGAATAAAGAGCCCGAAGCAACATCGGATATCCACTGACACCTCCTTTGAGAGGACGCCCGGCACTTGCCAGCTCCCAGGCGTCGTTTGTCTGGTAACGAACCTGAGGAATCAACAGGTCACGACCGGATTTACCCAAAGACCCGAAATCATTCACCAATGCTTTCAGATCTGAACAACGCAATTCAGCAATCTCGGCAATTTGTTCCGGTATAGCTTTCAACAGGTTACTGGTAATCACTATATCTCCGCCTTTCTGTAACTGGGCCTTCATCTTTGGAAGCAGTACCGGATCATATTTAGCCTGTTCAGTCAGCAAAACGACTTGCTGATCTGTCGGAAATTCGGGATACATATCCATCGGCAGACCGATCATTCCCAGATAATTCGGAAGAAAGTCATCCCCCAGCGAATGATAAGGTTTGTAAGACTTAATCCCGACCGGCTTCCCGAGCTTATGGACAAACTTATCTATTTGTTCGAAAGTCACACCGGCTGGACGGGCAATCGTAGTTGGCTGCACCTGTTGTCCGTCGGCTGATCTGACCGGCTTCATCATGTCATCGTAACTGAAACTGGTTCCTTGTCCCTGCCAGGGAGTACGGTGCTCCGGTCTGATCTTTACATCCAACAGTTGGTTATAGGCAAAAAGGATCATTTCAGGGGCTTTGGCGAACATGGTTAGCCAAAGTTGTTCAGCATAACGGTCCATTCCCAGTTCGGAACCACCGGCATCCACCCAACCACCTCCGTTATGACCGGGGCGCAGATTCTCATAATACCGAACCACGTTATAGCTCAGGTAATTTTGCAAATGCTGGGCATTACCCGGATCACGGGTTTCCGTTCCGGTCCATACACCGTCAAACAACCGGGGACCGTTCTTCAGATCGAATCCCAATCCCTGGAAATGATCGTACCAGTTCGGATATTTGATAATCACCTTTACATTCGGATTAACTTTCTTTGCCGGTTGCAGAACCAACGTCTGACCGGCTTCAGTCATCAGTTTAGTGCGGTAATCGCTCCAGCTCTGACTGCCTTTGGCCTTTATTTCTATATCCGATTTACAGCTGGTGAAGAAGAAATCATCCAGGATAAAGTCATCGAAATGTCTGGCTGTATGTTCAGCTATCTCCTGTACCATCTTCCGATGTTCGGGATCGGAATAACAGAAGGTTTCAAAGTTATTCGCTTCATTGATCGTATAGGTGATGCCGCCACCCACTTCGATTCCTCGGTCGAGGAAGTACTTCTTTGCCTGTTCCAGGGTTTCATCGGGAACGATCAACAGGTCACGGTGCGTCTCCAAATAGATTTTATCGACCTTTACCTGTTGAGAGATTATATTCCAGGTGGAATCCAGCCACGCAAGATCTTTCATCTTCTCTACCTCATATGCGCGGGTATAAACCGAGACTTTGAAGCTCCGGTAATTACCGGCAAAAATGGAAGAGGAGATCAGCAATGCTGACAGAAGATAATATATTCGTTTCATATTCATTGAAATAAATGCGTTTTACAATCCTATTTTTCATTTAGTATCTTCCGGGCAGCCAACACCATATACATAAAGTAAGAAGCCTCGCCCCCCATACAATACTCACCTTCCTGCCAGATGAACGGATACGGCACCAGTTCCGGCAAGTCGGGACGAATCAGGACTGTTCCCGGAGTAACTCCACCCGGTATATAAGAACCATCGGCGCGATTCACTCCATAAGCCACTGTTGCCGAATTCGCTCCGATACCGGAAGCAAAAGAGACCGTGTTACTTCCCGGATGGCAGCCCAGGATAAAGTTAATTGCATTGAAAATATAGTCTGGTGTGAACAGATCAGGATAAGCATCCTGCAGGAAGCAGTAATAATAGCCTAACGTCTGCACATCCCAGGAACCAGAACTCAGGTTTCCACGATCTTCGGGTACGCCGTATGGAGTTTGCAACTTCATTTTCTCATACTGATCACGAACGGTAACCAATGCTTTACGGATAGACTGCGAGAATTTCTTATCATTCACCGCTTTATCGAAACGACCGATAAACCAGCCGAGACGATCGATGTGCTGAACGATATAATCCTGTTCGGCCAGCACATATTCCTTATAGGAATTATCGCCGGTTGTCAGATACAGTTCGACTGCCGCATGTATTTTAGCTCCTTTAGTCCGCTCATCAGTCCGGGTGATCCGGTACAGTTCTTTCGCTGCATCCAATGCCTGTGTACTCAATGTATCGTTAAAGTTTTTCAAAACCCGGGAGATTGCTGACAACTGGGCAGCAGTCGTCAGTTCTCGATACGGGTTATCCTCTGTGAATACCCAACGATCGTCTTCATTTCCAGTCACATTGTCGGTGTGGGCACTGGCATCTCCCAGATGGACATACTGGCGGACACTGTTACAGATAATCCCGCGGTAAAGACGTCCGAGAGCACGATAACCTGCCACAACGGTCAATGCACCGTTCTCCACCTGCTGCAACAAGTCCGGTTTGCCGTCCGGCTGATGAATCTCGGTAACCCTTTTATGATGGTCGATCGTTGTCGCGTCGTAATCGATACCGAAATGTTCATACGCCAATGCCAGGATATAAGCCTCTCCTGCCTGCGATTCCACGCGGAGGTCATAGTCACCGGCATCATGCCAGCCGCCGATGGTCAGACCGGGTACAATATCACCCGGCTGGTATTGTGTCAGTGTAGACGGCCCTGAAGAATATCCGTCGATATGGCTCAGATTCACAGGAGCCATACGGGCATCATCCATATGACAAAGGTCATGCCAGACACGGTATTTTTCGTTTACCCGCATATGACACATCTGGATCGGCAGGAAGTACTCCAGTTCCGGCTGCCAGACGCCGCGTTCATAAATGTCTTCGGCAATACGGAATACAGGAGAAACGGATTCACCGTAACGAACCTGATACAAGCCTTCTTCCCGGATAGACGAAAAGTCGAAACGGAGATAGTTGTACCGCAAGAATTTACCCCATTCCTGTACCGGTCCGTCCAGGATAAGCTCTTCACCTGCATCCGTAATTTTATAAAGAGCCGGTTCACCGATCTGCTTATCACGGCTATCCAGTTCGATCACAGCCATCTTCGGCTGATCCGGATGGTAACCGACCTGCGAGGTCTGTACTACCGGCGTATACATCCAGTCTTTTACTACATTCGGAGTGATCACCCACTTGATCGCATTCTTGGAAACGCCCGCCGGTATCTCTGTCCGCAGAACGAACCAGCCGTTGTTATGATTCATACGTCCGTCATAGAGGATCAGGTCTCCGATTTCTGAACGGACCGTCACTTTGTTGTAAGGATCAGCCGGATTCATGGTGAATTTCTTACCGCGGGCATAAGGGGCGGCTATGATATCGTCGGCAATCATCGGGTTGTAGGTGCCGTCACCCAAAAGATGTTTCAGGTCGACCTTTCCTTCCGGATTAAAGTTACCGAGCCATTGGGTATTCGATTCGCAGGAGATTGTCGGACCATTCGCCTGTGCAGGAAAAATACCGGCCTTATGATCCATGATCCAGGGTTTTCCCAGAAGGGAACCCGGGTAAAGCTCGAGGTTAAAACCTATTTTTCCTTCATATTTCTGAGGGACGGGGGTATCCAGATCGACTGTTACGATGACATCGTCACCCTCTCCTGCTACACGGATCGTGTACCGGAATACAAAATCCGGATAAAGGGTCGGGTTAAAACCTGTCATGTGCCTGGACGAATCGGGATAACTTAACGTAACAGTTATACTGTTATCCGCCTCATTCACCTGGCGGCTCCGCAGAACGGGAAGCGGTTGCCATTGCCCCTGAGAGGTCTCCAGACGGATATCGCCACTGGCAGCCACACGATTGTTGTTCATAATAATAGTTACGCCGGTTTGTTTGCCCTCCGGATAGACATCGCTGAAAGCCATTATATCTACACCTTCATTACGAAGATAACCGGCAGGATCGAGTTTGAATTCCTGCGCCTGAAGAGGCTGGAATTGTATCAAAGCCAATAAGCCGATGCTTGTCAATATGTTCTTCATGATATGTATTCTTTTATATGTTGGTATCTGTTTGTAAGCCTTTATTTGCTTTCCAATAATTGACGGACGGCGAGTACCAGGAACATATAGTGCGAGGAACCTCCTCCCATCACATATTCTGTCTGTTGCCAGAGGAATGGGAAAGTCAGCAGTTCGGGGAAATCCGGACGGATCATGGCAGTCCCGGAGATCACACCACCGGGGATATAAGACCAATCTGCACGGTTCAAGCCATAGGCTACCGTTGCCGAATTGGCTCCCACCCCCGAAGCGAAGGAGGCGGTATTGCTACCCGGATGACAGCCCAGCACGAAGTTGAGCGCGCTGTAAAGCAACTCCGGCCCGAACAGGTCAGGGTAAGCCTGCACGAGAAAATACTGTTGATAGCCGAACGACTGGATATCCCAGCCTGCTCCCCAAATGCTCGGCTTATAAGGGACGCCATACGGGGTTTCCTTTTTCTGTTCTTCCAGTTCGCGGCGGAAAGCGGCGAGTGCCTTGCGTATGTTCTCTGTAAATTTTTTATCCTTGATGGCCTGATCGGCGCGTCCGATAAACCAGCCTGTACGGGCGATGTTATCAACGATCAGTTTCTGTTGGCCGAGGATATATTTTTTGTATCCATCCTCGTGAGTTGCCAGATAAAGTTCTACGGCAGCCTGTAACTTATTTATTTCCGAACGATCGGTCACACGAGTCCGATCAAACAATTCGCGGGCGGCCTGCAAAGATTGTACGCTCAGGGTATCGTTGAAGCCTTTCAACACACGGGAGACGGTAGCCAGGGCGGCGGCAGTGCTTAATTCGCGGGAAGGGTTATCTTCGGTGAATACCCAGCGGTCGTCGGCATTACCGATCACATTGTCGGTCATGGCACCGGCATCGCCCAGCATGACATACTGGCGCAGGTCGTTGCAAATAATTCCACGATACAGGCGGCCCAGAGCACGATAGCCTCCCACTACGGTTAAGGCACCATTCTCGACCTGTTGTAACAGGTCCGGTTTACCATCCGGCTGATGGATCTCGGTGATCCGGTTATGATGATCGATGGAGGTGACATCATAATCCTCGCAAAAAGCCTCATAAGCCAATGCCAGGATATAAGATTCACCGGCTTGCGATTCTACGCGCAGGTCGAAATCACCCGCGTCATGCCATCCGCCGATATTTAATCCCGGAACGATATCCCCCGGGGCATACTTTGTCAAAGTAGAAGCATTCTGCGTATATCCGTCGATATGATTCAGGGCGGGAGCCATACGGGCATCGTCCAAATGACAATAGTCGTGCCATACCCGATATTTTTCGTTCACCCGCATGTGGCACATTTGTACCGGAAGAAAATATTCCAGGACCGGCTGCCATACGCCCCGTTCATAGATATTCCGGGCGATGCGAAAAACAGAAGAGACCGAGTTTCCGTAACGAATCCGGTAAAGTCCTTCCTCCTTCACGTCCGTGAAATCAAATTTAAGATAGTTGTAACGCAGGAAGTTTCCCCACGGCTGTGGGGCTACGGCATGGATTTTCTCCTCTCCTTTTGCCGTAAGACGGTATAATATAGCTTCAGGACGTGCGCTATCGCGGCTATCCAACTCGATTATCGCTTCTTTCGGCTGCGCCGGGTGATAACCGACCTGTGAAGTCTGGATAACAGGCGTATACAGCCAATCTTTTACTACATTCGGAGTGATAGTCCAGCAGACAGCGCCTTTCGTCACTCCGGCGGGGATTTCGCTGCGGACGACAAACCAACCGTTATTATGGTTCATACGTCCGTCGTATAATTTTAATTCTGTGTTTTCCGATAAGATGGTAAATTTGTTGTAAGCGTCGTCAGGGCGAACGGTGTAACAATGTCCAACCGCATAAGGTTCGGCTATCAGATCGTCGGCGACGATGGGATTATAAGATGAACCGTCTCCCGCCAGCTGTTTCCGGTCAGCCAAGAGGCCGCTTTCTTTCGTAAAAGAACAGTAATTACCTGTATGCTGATGATTGGAACGTACATTTAAAGTAGGTCCGTTAGGCTGTTGTGGAAAAATACCGTCCTGTTCATCCATGATCCAAGGTTTGCCGAAAAGATCGCCCGGAAAAAGTTCGAGATTAAAACCGACCTTACCTGCGAAGTCTGCCGGGATAGGTCGGTCGAGGTCGACTGTCACTACGATATTCCCGCCTTTCCCTTCTACACGGACCGTATAATTGAATTGGAGGTCAGGGTAGATCATCGGATTAAAACCTGTCATATGACGGGAAGAATCGGGATAGGAAAGTCGCGTGATGATCGTGTTGGAAGTATTATCTACAATGCGATCCAGTTGTTTTGGCACCGGCTGCCATTGTCCCGGTGTTGCTTCGAGACGGATATCACCGTTGGTAGCGATCCGGTTACCATGCATGATAAGGCTGACGCCCCCCTGATGGCCTTCGGGATAGAAATCGTTGAACGACATTACATCTACTCCCCCGTTGTTGAAGTATCCGGATGAATTGAGCTTGAACTCCTGAGCCGTCAAGGAGAAGACAGAAGCCAGTAAATATATGCCGATAAGTGTTCGTTTCATGTGAATAAGATTTAATAAAGACCTATCAATCCCAAATAGCATAATGAAATGCAACAAGTTATTTTACCGTCTTTTTGATACGTTAAAAAATATTACCCGGTGAGGTAATCTGAAATACATGGTATAGTAATCTGATTTACCCGATAGGGCAATGTCATTTTGATAGTAACGTTTTTCCTCCGCAAAAGGAAATAGAGGGGGTGTTATAGGTCTTTCCTACAACAGACTTTAACACCCCTGCCTCCTCTCCAAAGGGAAGAGTTACTACCAAACTACAATAAACACTTACAATCAATAACCTGGATTCTGATCTTCCGGTCCGATCTCCGCATTCGTTAAGATTTCCTGATAAGGAATCGGATAAAGCATCTTATCCTTGTTATAATCGAATGTACGATAAGTACGCCAGTCCTGATAAGCAGCATCCGATCCCGGAGCAGTACCTACTCCCTTCGGATATTCCAGGTTGATAAACTCCTCGATCATTCCGGTACGCTTCAAATCATAAAACAGGCTAAATTCCGCATTGAACTCATGGCGACGTTCCATATTGACGGCAACCATCCAGGTTTCGGAAGAGTAACCTTTTTCCGCTTTGTATTTCGTGTAATAGGTTTTAGCGTCAGGCACTGCCACTGTTTCAGTCTGCATCGGAATCGGATATTCGGCATCGCTCAGACTGACCTCATGGTTGCCCCAGGCACGTTCGCGTATCTGGCGGATCGCATCCCAGCCACTTGTTTCATCGCCGGTCTGGAAGCTACATTCTGCATAATTCAGCAAGATGGCGGCATAACGCAGCAGGTGCATGGTAAACGGCTGGTTGATCGTCGTCCAATAGTCGCAGTTGGCGCGCCAGTATTTCAAACTGGAGATATTCGGCATATATTCGGAACCAGTCTTCACATTCGGGGCACCGTTTGCACCGATCGTTTGCCCTGTCCAGGGGTTTGTTTCTCCCAAAGCCACCATAGAGGCAGCACGGCGGCGGTCGCCATCCTCAAACGAGTTGTAACATTCCCAGGAAACAAATAAGGAACCCCAACCGTTATACTCCATCGAAGCGGCACAATAGCATGCTGTCATATAATGATCTTCCGTTGGCGACCACCCTTGCACACCCGACATGTTATTACCATTGTCTGTCCACATCACTGTGGCAAAGACGTCTTCTGTTTGCCATGCTTTTTCAGGATCATACAAATAACTGAAGCATGGAACCAGTGAATAGGTGTTGCTGTCGATTATTTCTTTCAGCAAAGTCTTAGCTTCGGCATATTTTTCCTGATACATCAGGGCCTCGGCCTGATAACCTAAACAGAAACCTTTTGTTATACGTCCGTATTCGCCATTGATCGGTGTCCAGTCGAGAACGGAAGCACCAAATGCGAGGTCGTCGATAATCACCTGCCATGTTTCATCTTCCGTATCCGGGCGCGGCTTGGAAGGTGTATTTACATACGTCTCGCCAGCCATCAGCATGGGCACACGTCCGAAGTTTTTCGCCAGAGCCAGGTAGTTGTAAGCACGGATAGCACGTGCCTGCGCTTCGATCTTCTTCTTGCCGGCTTCGCCTTCGCTGAAAAGATCGTTGTCCATACTTTCCAGGCCGTCGAGCAAGGTGTTACAACGGGAAATCGCCTTATAACAGCCTACCCATAAAGAGAGGAACTCGGAACTGGAAGAGGTCCAGTCTTCCGTACAATAGGCTTTATCCCAACCGCTTGCCTGTGTGTCGAGGGTCGGATGGTTCGACAGCATATATTGTGGCTTAAAGCCCCACATGGAACCGTCGGCACCGGCCTCGTTGTCTTCTTTGGAGGGATAGAAGGTATCGTAACAACCGATCAGGCCACCTTCCACATTGTCTTCACTTTGAAACATGAAGTCGCCCGGCAAAATATCGTAATGGTCTACTTCCAGATAATCCTTACAGCTGTTTGTCGTAAGCAAAAGGAGTAACGATAAGGCAGATATAACTATTTTTTTCATAAGACTCGAATTATAAGATTAAACAATTAGAATTGTACGCTCAAACCAAATGTGAATGTACGCGGATAGGGGTAACGGCCACCGTCGAAACCGGTTTGCAGGACTGCTGCATTGCCGACTTCCGGATCGCCGAATTTATTATAGCCGGAGAAGCATGCGAGGTTCTCTACAGAGGCGAAGATGCGTGCATTGTCCATGCGAAGCGGCTGCAACCAACGTTTCGGGAAGGTATAACCGATCTGGATGTTCGCTATTTTCAGGAAATCACCTTTCTTCACGTAGGCATCGGAAGCTTTCATGTTTGTGTTGTTATCGTTGATCGTCATACGCGGATACATCGTATTCGTGTTCGTTTCGCTCCAGGCATTGTTGATATATTCCTTCAACGTATTTTGGATACCGCCACCGGTCTTATACAACTGCGTCATTTTCATAGCTGCATATGAATTGATTTTCATACCGGCAACACCGTACATGTAGATCATGGCGTCCCAGTTCTTCCAACTGGCATTCAGGGTGAGGCCATAGTTCAGCTTCGGGAAACCGTTCCCCAATACTTTCTGGTCGTCACCATCGATATGGCCATCGCCGTTCAGGTCTTTGTATTTAAAATCGCCCACAGTGGTAGCATTTACCTGGTAAGCGTCGTATCCGTTCTCCTTTGCCAGGGCATTCGCAGCATCTACTTCGGCCTGGTTCTGGAAGATACCTTCCACTACATAACCGTAATAGGAACCTACTGCGTGACCTTCCATCGTTACGGAGTGGTTGGTCCAGTTATCGCCGTCGTCGGTGATCAAATCGCCGTTCGCATCGAGGTTGTTGTAGATAGGGTCGCCCACTTCGATTACTTTGTTCTTCAACGTAGAGCCGGTCAGTGTAGCACCGAGGTTCCAGTCGCCGAAACGTTTGTTATAGGACACACTGAACTCGAATCCTTTGTTCTGGATATGTCCGGCGTTGGTATAAACCTGTCCGTGTCCGGTAGACGGGCGCATGTTGCGGTAAAGCAGAAGGTCTTTGGAGTCACGGATGAAATAATCCATCGTAATGTTCAGGTCGTTGTTAAGCAGACCCAGGTCGAGACCGATATTTGTCTGTGTATTCGTTTCCCATTTCAGGTTAGTGTCGATTTCTTTCAGTTGAGCGAAGCCGACTACCTTGTTATAGTTGGAAGATGAACCGCCTAACTGTCCCCAGTCGTAAGCAATGCGGTTGGAAGAGAGTTGGGCAACGGAAAGGCTGGTCGCACTGCCTGCATTACCGGTTTGTCCCCAACCGAAACGTAGCTTCATGTTGCTGAACAGATCCAGGTTCTTAATAAAATCTTCTTCCGACAAACGCCATGCAAAAGCAGCTGAGGGGAAAGTCCCCCAACGGTTGCCCGAACCGAAGTTGGAAGAGCCGTCACGACGTACGGTAGCAGTAACGATATAACGGTCCATCAAAGTGTACATGGCACGGCCGTACCAGGAGATGTAACGCGTCTTCAGATTATAACCGCCGTCGCCGATGCGTGAAGTCTGGTCACTGGTCAACGACATCTGGCGATAAGTGTCTGCCAGGAAATTGCTTGCATTGGAAGAGACCCAATGGCCCCAGTAATTGGTGACCGAATTCCCCGCCATGACCGTCAGGTTATGGATATCGTTCTTCCAGTTATAGGTGAAATAGCTTTCGATCTCGATATTATTATCCTGCGACTGGTTCATCCAGAAGGAGTTGGTCTGTGCTGCGGTGATGCTTCGCGGATTGACGACATTGAAACCGCTTCCGTCTACTGTCGAAAGCGTATAGGAGCCGATCGTACGGAATTGTAATCCCTTGAACAGATTCAGGTTCAGATAGGCACTGCCGACAAATTTGTTTTCATAGGTAGGGGTCTTATCTTCTTCCATCTTGGCGGCATAGGGGTTATCCTGACCTTTCTGGATATCGCCTTCACCGCTGATCTGCATGAAAGCGTTGTAAGTTCCGTCTGCATTGGCGCACCAGTCGTTGCTGATGAACTGGCCGGTGGTTTCATCCACATAATCCATAGTCGGAGTCAATGTCGCATAGCTGCGGAGGTTTCCGCCTCCCACCTTTTCAGAATGAACGAAAGCGACGTTACCGCCTACTTCGATAAAGTCTTTTACCTTGTGAGTTACATTGGCACGGGCCGTCAGACGGGAGAAGTTGGAATCCAGTATCACGCCGTCGTTATTCAGGTAACCGACCGAGAAAGTCGATTGTGTCTTATCGTTGCCACCGGAAACGGATAGCATGTAATTCTGCTGCAAAGCGGTACGGGTCATAACGTCTTGCCAGTCGATGGTGCGCAGGCGGCCTGCATAGTCTGCACCAAAGGCTTTGTTCTGGATAGAGGCGGCATCGTTGGCACGTCCCTGGCGAACAGAGTAGGCAAAAAGGTCGGCATCGGCTACGTCCAGCTTACCGGTCATGTTCTGGATACCGAAGTTTGCAGAGAAGTTGAGCTGGGTTGCCCCTTTCACCCCTTTCTTCGTCGTGATCATAACGACACCGTTCGCACCACGGGCACCGTAGATAGCGGTGGCGGAAGCGTCTTTCAGAACTTCGATACTTTCCACATCGGCAGGGTTTACAAAATTGGCATTACTGCCGACCTGTACTCCGTCGACTACATACAACGGATCGGCCGAGCCGTTCACCGTCGCGACACCACGGATACGGATTGTCGCCGTCCCTTCCGGGTCACCCGAGTTCTTGGAAACCATCACACCGGCGGCAGAGCCCTGCAACCCTTGCGCGAGGTTCAGCGGATTACGTTTCATCATCTGTTCCTTGTCGACCGAAACAACGGAACCGGAAATGTCGCTTTTCTTGATCGTACCGTAACCGACAACGACTACTTCGTCGATCATCTCGGAGTCTTCTTTTAATACTATATTATAAGAAGTCTTCTGGGTTACTTTAAAACTTTGAGGATTATAACCGATATAGGAGACTTTCACCTCAGCGCCTTCCGGAACTTCCAGTTCATACTTGCCATCCATATCACTGATTATACCGATCGTTGTACCGACTACAGCAATGTTCGCCCCGATAATTGGTTCGCCCTTCTCATCTGTAATGATACCAGAGATTTTTTTCGACTGCTGCATAGCAGTTGTGCTTGCCGGATTCACATCACCGTTATCTACTGCCGCATGGGCAACAAGACCGGTACTAAATAAGAATGCAAATCCCAAAGACTTCAGCGTCAACAAAATTTTAACGTGTTTATTCATACTGAATTGATTTAAAGTAAAAAATAAATTTTTAACTGAAACAAAATTAGTTCATGTACCTCTAACACGAAGGAAATAATGTTTCACGATGCGGGTAAAACGGTAAATGAAGAGGGATAAATTGTGTTTTTTATGGGGGAATTTTGTTCATTCCCCTGTTTTTACCTCCATCATTAGTGGAAAAACACATAGATTTATCGATCTGATATATAGCTAATAAGGGTCGGCATAAACAATTCCGCGCCCATGCGAACCGACGTATACTCTCCCATATCTTTTCGGATCTCCGGAGATGTGCAGCACCAATCCGTATTGGTGGTCATCATCATTGATACGTACCCAGCTGTGGGCCGCATCATCGGAACGGAAAAAGCCGGATACCCCGTTCACGATCCCTGCCAGATATAACGACGGATAATCCGAACCGGGCGCGGCTTTTCCAAAACCGAAAGCGTAGATGCGACGCACCTTATCCAGGGGTACGAATGCTTCTCCGGAAAGACCATGATATAGGCCGTCAAAAGCGGCAATCCATAAGTCGCCTTCCTTTCCCGGCGTAGCATACACACGGTCCTGTCCTCCCCGGCGATCACCACGGGCATTGCGTGCCTTACTGTCGAATGGGGCAAAAGGCAATGGGTGGGACCGGAAACTGACACCGCCATCCATACTTTCATATAAAACAGCAGCAGAAAGATCGAGAGCGTAAAAATGTTTCGGATTGACACGGTCGGCAATCACACGGAGATTCTCAAGGATTCCCTCTGCAGTCGACCAGGTTACCCCCCGGTCATTCGTATAATAGACAGGCATGCGGTCGGGTGTCCATATCCAGGTTCGTCCGTCAGAAGAAACAGCGACATGTCCATTTTGAGCTTTTTCCTGAGGCAGGGAAACCGGCTCCAGCCAACTCTTTCCCCCATCCATCGAATAGGCTAACGGCTTGCCTTCAGGGTGATGATGCGAAACAGTCCCCACACGGACAACCAGATCCGGTTGATCTTCTGCCCCAGTAATATCGGTCGTATTGGAATAATAGGGATCGGCATGGCTACCAGACGGAACGGGACGATCCAAATCCAAATGGGTAAAGCCGCCATAGTCACCTATCGCACTGATCAGTTGCGCACCCTGTTTCGGGCTGTATAATTCCAAAGGAACAGTTTCCTCTATCCCCGTACTCATCACTTGCCACTGTGTTGGTTCTTTTTTATCCATATTGCCGAGATTGAATGTCTCCCAACCGCCATATCCGGTTGTAAACAGGGCATGATCGGGATCAAACGGGTCTATTTCAATATCGAACATCCAATGTAATGGGGTAAACTCCACATAAGGAGCTTTGCTATAATCGAAGCGGGCACCTCCTGCAAAAACTGGTTTCCAGGTTTTACCGCCATCGGTAGTCCGGTAAATATCATCTTCCGCATACGAGCCGGCGACCGGACGGTTGAAGGTACTGACAATAAGATGCTTCGGATTCTGCCGGTCGACAGACACTGCGGCATATCCAAAAGCAGCCCCTTTATCCGGATCAGCCTTTACCGGAGAAATATCCTGCCATTTTTCAGTGCGAGGATCATATTTCCAGACCGCCCCGTCATTCATCCGCATCGGACCGGGGTTACTGCCATACGTAATATACAGATAGCCGTCTTCTGAAAGGGCTGCCTGAGTGGGACGGTATTGTACCGGCTGTCCCGCAAGCGGTTGCCAGCTTTCCCCATAATCATGGCTGACAAAGAAATTATCACGATCTTTCAGTGAAACACCGATATACAAAGTCGAACAACCTTTACCGGCTGTGCCGCCCGATGGATCAAACAAAACTAAATTAATACCGCAACCACGATCCTGCATCCACGGATTACCTCCCTCAGGAATAACTTCCGCCACATCCGGGAACGAACGGACCTGTTGCCAGCTTCTTCCCCGGTCTGCTGAACGCCAAAGACCATCCAGACGGGTACCCAGATAGATTATATCGCTATTCAAAGGGTCTACCATCATGCGTTCGCCATTACCACGGCCATTTTCATTTCCTCCCATAGTAAAAGGCATGTCGGTGCGGATAAAAGTACGTCCTCCGTCATTTGAACAAAGGACAGCACCATTCGTACTACGGGTATAGGTTCCGCATGAAAGATAAACGGTTTGAGGATCATTGGGATCGACCGCAATACTCTCCACACCGACCAGATTGTTATCGTCATAAGTGATCCAGTCGAGCATAGAAACCCACTGTTGCGTTTCCTTATCCCAACGATAGGCGCCACCCATATCGGTACGGCAATAGCGTACATCTTTTTCCTTCGGATGAAAAACAATCCCGTCTACAAATCCTCCGCCTACGATCTGAACACTTTTCCAGCGATAGTGTTCCACAGGAACGGAAGGGTGAAGCGATTGGGCAATAATTCCCTGGCTGCCCATTGACAAAAGAATCAGAAATCCTGTAATGGTCATTGAAATGGCTTTCATGGTAATTGTATATTAATGGTTACTCTCTTTTCATGTAGTCGGACGGCAACGTCCCGAATTCATCTTTGAAATATTTACGGAATAATTTGATGTCGTTGAAACCGACCTCACTGGCAACCTCGTTGATACGCATCTGACTTTTCTCCAGCAATTGCGCTGCCCGTTTCATACGGATTGCACGAATCAGTTCGACCGGCGTTTTACCCGTTATCGAAAGTGTTTTCTTATAAAAGTTCACACGGCTCATCCCCATCTCCCGGCTCAACCGCTCGACAGAAAGTTCCGGATTAGCTATTTGTTCTTCGATATAGGCTATCGCTTTCCGCATCAGCTGCTCATCCATCGAACTGATCGGGATATCGGCCAATTGAATACCTGTTTGCGATGATTGCATGAACTGCTTCTGCAACCGTTTCTTCATTTCTACCAGATGCTGTATCTTCAGAATCAACATATCCATATTGAACGGTTTGCCGATATAATCGTCGGCTCCTGCTTCCAGACCGGTCATTTTACTCTCTTCTGCCGATTTCGCCGTCAAAAGAATTACTGGAATATGAGATGTACGGATATCCTGTTTGATTCGTTTACACAAAACGATCCCATCCGTTACCGGCATCATCACATCACTGACTACCATATCCGGAAGTTCTGCCAGAATAACTTTCCAGGCCTGTTCACCGTCATCAGCCGTAAATACATGGTACAAGCCACTCAAACTCAACTTCATGAATTCACGGAAATCTGCATTATCATCGACAATGAGTAAAGTCGGTTTATTCGGCTCCGTACGCATCTCCGTATTTTCTTGCTGTGTCTGTCCGAATATTTCGTTTTCTTCTGATATCCCTGTCCTTTCCCCGACTCCGGCCGTATCCGATTTATCCGGTGAAGAGATAATCTCCTGTATCTCCGGAAGTTCGATCGGAAGCGATACCGTAAACGTACTTCCTTTTCCAACCTGGCTTTTGACGGAGATCGCTCCGTTATGCAACTTGACAAACTCACGGCATAAATGTAATCCGATGCCTGTTCCAACCACCGTTCCGGATTTATCTTCCGACGGTATCTGATAGAAGCGATTGAAGATCAGATCATATTTATCTTCTTCAATCCCTATTCCCGTATCAATGACCTGGATCAATAACATGCTTTTTCCTTCCTCATCCTGTTGCATGCTCAGGTTAACAGATATCTCCCCTCCTTCAGGTGTGAACTTGAAAGCGTTACTTAATAAATTGGATACGATCTTAAAAACCTTATCCGTATCGAATTTCATGACCAACGAAGGGAAGGAAGTCGTATACGAAAAACGAATATTCTTTTTCTCCGACAGTTCCTTAAATGAATAAGTAATATTCCTGACAAACAACACGATATCTCCGGAGGACAAAAGTAACTGGACACCCTGCACATCGATCTTCCTGAAATCGAGTAACTGGTTTACCAAACGTAACAACTGGTTCGCATTCTGGTAGATCAACTTCAGTATCATCTGATTCTCCGGGTTACTTTCGCTCTTCATCAGCTTCTCTATCGGTGTAATGATCAGGGATAAAGGCGTACGAAACTCATGGCTGACATTGGTGAAGAAGCGTAATTTCATCTCATCCATCTCATGAAGCTGGTTGGCCCGTATCCGTTCCTGCTCTTTCTCAAATTTTCGCTTTTGAATATGAAGGATACCTCGGATAATGGCGAATACGATAATGGCAGCCAGGATACAATATAAAAAGATCGCCCAGTTGGTCGCCCAGAAAGGAGGCATGATCGTTATCTTTAGTTTTATCGGCTCCTGCCCCCAAACACCGTCATTATTTTCTGCTTTCAACAGAAAGGTATAGGTTCCGGGAGAAAGATTGGTATAAGTAATATTTCGGTTTACCGCATCGATGGTAGCCCATTTTTTGTCGAAGCCTTCCATTATATACGAAAAGCGGTTCTTCTCCGGAAGAAAATAGCTAAGAGCCGCGATATTCAAAGAAAAACTACGTTCATCATATTGCAACGACAACTCGTTGCAATAGCTGATATCATCCTGCAGGATGATACGCCCGTTATATGGCTGTCCGGGCAAAATCTGATCATTCTGTACCAGGAAACCCGTAACGGCAACTGCCGGAGGATAGAAATTATATTTTATCCGGGAAGGATTAAAAACAGTCAGTCCGTTCGTTCCTCCGAAGATCAGTTCTCCTGAAGCAGAGCGGCATACACTGTTCCGGTTAAAAACACGACCTTGCACACCCTCATTCTCATAATAAGTGACACAATTAAACCGATATGTTCCGTCCTTCTTATAATGTGGGGTTAGCTGGAGTAAACCGTTCTTCGTCCCAAGCCACAAAACATAAGTATCATCTTCCCGGATAGACATAATATCGTTGTCAGGCAAACCATTCGTTTTATCCAGTTGATATAGTTTATCGTGGGAAGGGTCATAAACGGTCAGTCCGTTATTACTGCCGATCCACAACAGATTACGGCTATCCCGGTAAACTGTATTGATCGCTTTATCATTGAACACTTTCCCCCTGTTCATCTCCCCTTTAAAAGAAGATACACGCCCGCTTTTCGTATCGAGCATATTCACACCCAACGAGGTACCTATCAGTAATTCATCCTTATTACCTTTGGATATGGAATAAATATAATCGGAGCCCAATGGATTCTCCGGGTCACCCGAATGGAAATGTGACCATTCCCCCGTCTTCAGCTCCAGACAATCCATACCTCCTCCCAGCGTGCCGATCCAAAGATTGCCGACCTCATCTGCATAAAGACTGTATACACTGTTGTTCGATAACTCTTTCAAACTGTCGGTCTGAGGACGGTAATGTTTAAAACGGTTCCCGTCAAAACAATCCAGTCCACCGACATAAGTACCGATCCAGAGATTACCGCTGGCATCATTTTCCAGACAAACAACAATGTTACTGCTGATACTCGACGGATCAGCCGGATCATGGCGATACTTCCGGTATTGTCCGGTTGTCCGGTTATAATATAACAATCCGTTCCCGTTAGTCCCGATCCACAAATTCCCGGAACGATCTTCCAGGACGCAATTACAGTCATTGATCTCCGCATCCTCAGCCTCCATAACCGGATAACGGAGCGAACGGAACTTAAAGATACTTTCATGATAATAGTTAATACCGTTCTTGTAAGTACCTGTCCAGATAATTCCCGTATCATCCTTATATAAACTGATCACACTGTTTTGACTGATACTCCGCAGGTCGAACGGATTATTCTTCAGGTAACGGATCGTTTCCGTCTTCTTGTCCAGCAGATTCAGGCCACCATGATCGGCAGCAATCCAGATCACGCCTTCCGAATCTTCCTCCACTCCCCGTATCAGCGAAGAATTCAGGGGAAGAGGAGAAGAAGTATTATATTGTTTCCACCTGCCATTCCGCGGAGTGAAACGGTACAATCCCCCATAACTTTCCGGATCCGGATAAACCCAGATCTCGTTATCACTATCTACGAACAGCATGAATCGTCTGGCTTTACACGCCTTTTTCAGATGGTCGTTCTTCAAGATGGACTTTCCCTGCTGCAAATCGATCATCTCGATCACACCGGACGTATGGATCACATACAATATCTCTCCCTTCTGATATACATCGCACACCTGCCCTTCCGACGGATCAACCGGATAAACAACCGCTTTTCCGGTAGAATAATCATAGGCATACAATTGATTATCTGAAGTACTGAAAATCAATTGCAGGTCTTTCCCTTGAAAGACACCTGATATATTAGCAGGCAAACCCAATTCTTTCCGGGCCTCTTCCAATGTCAGAAATATATTTTTAACCGGATTATAGACTCCAACCTTTCCGTCTTCATAAGAGATCCACAGATTTCTGTCTGCCGTTTCCGTGATCTGGGTCACATAAGCTTCCGAAAATAGCGCACCGTCCACTTCATGCCGGAAGGCGCGGAACTCATAGCCGTCGAAACGGCTCAGTCCCGAACTCGAACCAAACCACATAAATCCTTTCCGGTTTTTATAGATACAGGTCACTTCATTAGACGATAACCCGTTGTTTACATCCAGACGGTTAAACAGGATTTTATTCTCTACCCCTTGTACGAGAGTAACCGTACAGAGTAAACAAACAATAATATATATAAATCGCGTTCTATTCATACAACAGTAATAGACTAATCGGTTTCATATCCTTTATCCCTGATAACAGGTTTACAAACTTATCATTTTTTGTCTGTACAGACAGGGGATATTTGTAACTTTTTACAGGTTATTTTGTTATTGTAATCAGAATATCAGGGATAATAAGTATTATTATTCACCTATTATCATGATATTTACAAAATAAAACACAAGGATATAAAAGACCGTAAAAAAACAGGGATCAATATACAAAACCGGAACAAGCATCGTTATTATGTAAACTATTCCGATTAAATTTGTAAGAAATAATTTAGGAAACATATGGCAGTAAAGAAAGACAGAGTACTTTGGGCAGATGATGAGATCGATTTGTTGAAACCTCACATTTTGTTTCTACAGGATAAAGGGTATGAAGTGATTCCGGTGATCAGCGGGCAGGATGCTATCGACTGTTGCCGGGAGCAATCGTTCGATATCATATTCCTGGACGAGAACATGCCGGGTCTGACCGGTTTGGAGACACTGGCACAGATCAAAGAGATCAATCCCAACGTTCCGGTCGTCATGGTTACCAAAAGCGAGGAAGAGAGCATCATGAACCAGGCTATCGGGAATAAGATTGCCGATTACCTGATCAAGCCGGTCAACCCGAATCAACTGCTTCTTTCCATCAAAAAGAACGTTCATAAAAATGTGATTATTTCGGAAACGACGACAGTCGGCTACCAGCAGGAATTCAACCGTATCGGCATGCAGATCAACGATTCGCTAACCACCGACGATTGGATGGAGCTATACAAAAAACTGGTCTACTGGGAACTGGAACTGGAAAGCAGCCAGGTACAAATGACCGATATGCTCCGGATGCAGAAAGAAGAAGCGAATAAAGCTTTCGGCAAATTCGTAAAAAAGAATTACGTAAACTGGATACAGAACCCAGCCGAGCGTCCTTTGATGAGTCCGGACCTGTTCAAGAAAAAAGTATTCCCGTTGCTGGATAACGACGAGAAGGTCTTTTTCATCCTGATCGATAACTTCCGTCTAGACCAGTGGCGCGTGGTAAAAGACCTGCTGGCTGAATATTTCACTTTCGATGAAGGATTATATTACAGTATTCTGCCTACTGCTACCCAATATGCACGCAATTCCATCTTCTCCGGCCTGATGCCTTTGCAGATAGAGAAAATGTTCCCGGATTTATGGGTGGACGAGGAAAGCGAGGAAGGCAAAAACCTGAACGAAGAACCTTTGATCCAGACACAGATCGACCGCTTCCGTAAGAAATATAGCTTCTCTTACAACAAAGTACACGATTCGCAATACGGAGAAAAGCTACTGAATATGATCTCTTCTCTGACACATAACCAGTTGAATGTCGTTGTCCTCAACTTCGTGGATATGTTGTCGCATGCCCGTACGGAAATGAAAATGATCCGTGAACTGGCGCAGAGCGAAGCGGCTTACCGCAGCCTGACCCGTTCCTGGTTCCAGCATTCCACCACTTTGGAGCTGTTCAAACGTATCTCCGACAAAGGTTATAAAGTAATTGTGACCACCGACCACGGGACCATTCGTGTCGACAACCCGATCAAAGTGATCGGTGACCGGAACACGAATACAAATCTCCGTTATAAAGTCGGTAAGAATTTGAATTACAACCCGAAGGAGGTACTGGAAATACGTGACCCGGAAAAAGTGGGCCTGCCCTCTCCCAACCTGAGCAGTAAATACATTTTTGCGATGAACGATGACTTCTTCGCCTATCCGAACAACTACAATTATTATGTTTCTTATTACAAGAATACATTCCAGCATGGCGGGATTTCGATGGAGGAAATGATGGTACCGTTTATCACCATGATACCAAAATAATTGAAAATTGAGAATTGAGAATTGAAAATTAATATACCTTTGCAGGTAGATTACAAATGATCAATAATCAACAGACATCATGAGTATTATCAAGATTGAGAATTTAGATACCATCCGCCAGGCTGCCAAAGAGTTCATTGCCGGAATGGATGACCGTACCGTTTTTGCTTTCCATGGTAATATGGGAGCAGGTAAAACGACTTTCATCAAAGCGATTTGCGAAGAGTTAGGAGTAGAAGATGTTATCAACAGTCCGACATTTGCTATCATCAACGAATACCGTAGTGATACGACCGGCGAACTGATTTATCATTTCGACTTCTACCGCATCAACAAACTGAGCGAAGCAGAAGACATCGGTACAGAAGATTATTTCTACAGCGGTGCCCTTTGCTTTATCGAATGGCCGGAAAAGATCGAAGATTTACTTCCCGGCGATGTGGTGGATGTAACGATCAGTGAAAATCCTGACGGCTCACGGACCGTAGAAGTAAAATAACCGATGGAACCGACCGATTATTTCCTGTTAGCTATCTTTATCGCTCTGGGAGCCTTCTCTCTGATCGCCGCTATCTTTAATTTCGACTGGTATTTTGAAACCAGCGGAGCAACTACCTTTGTCAACAAATTCGGCAGGAAAGGAGCACGTATCTTTTATGCCTTGTTGGGATCGGCATTGATCGGATGCGGCGTACTTGGTCTGATTTATTGGTAATAGAAGATATTAGTGAGATTTCCGAAAAGAAACAAAAATACCTTTCCTACAAATAAAAAAGAGACAACTAATCCGTAGTACATTAGTTGTCTCTTTTATTTTATAGTTATCCGGTTCTTACTCCATCAACATAAAGTCCAGCTGCTTACGTTCCAGATTAGCATTTGCGATCTTCACAGTCACCGGGTCACCCAGACGGAAGCGACGTTTCTTGCGACGACCGATCAGGCTGTATGTTTCTTCATCCATGTCGTAGAAATCGTCACCGAGGTCACGGATAGGCACAAGCCCTTCACATTTATTCTCGTTCAGCTCCACGTATAACCCCCATTCCGTAACGCCGGAGATCACGCCATCGAACACCATGCCCAGTTTATCCTGCATGAACTCGACCTGCTTGTATTTGATAGAAGCGCGTTCGGCATTTGCCGCCACCTGCTCCATCGTCGAGCAATGGTCACACTTCTCCTCGTACTTCGCTTTTACCACACTACGTCCGCCATCCAGATAGCGCTCCAGTAAACGATGCACCATCATATCCGGATAACGACGGATAGGAGAAGTAAAATGCGTATAATATTCAAATGCCAGACCATAATGACCAATATTCTCTGTCGTATAACGGGCTTTCTGCATCGAACGGATAGCTAACGTCTCGATCAGGTTCTCTTCCGGTTTATCATGCACCTCGTCTAGCAAACGGTTCAAATTGCGTGAAATATCTATCTTACTGCTTCCTTCCGTTTTCATCTTATAACCAAAACGGCGGATAAAGGCGGCAAAGTTCTCCAGTTTGTCCGGATCGGGCAGATCGTGGATACGGTAAACAAAGGTCTTCTTCGTCTTCCCTTTAGGTACTTTACCGACAAATTCAGCCACCGTACGGTTCGCCAGCAACATAAACTCTTCAATCAGTTTGTTGGCATCTTTCGATTCCTTAATATAGGTGCTGATCGGCTTTCCGGTCTCATCGATCTCGAAGCGAACTTCGAAGCGGTCGAAATTAACGGCTCCGTTTTGGAAACGTTTCTCCCGCAATTTTTTAGCCAACCGGTCCAATACCAGTATTTCATCTTTATAGTCACCTTCTCCCGTCTCGATCACCTGCTGTGCCTCCTCATACGTAAAACGGCGGTCACTCTTGATCACGGTACGTCCGATATGCGATTTCTTTACATTCGCCTCATCGTCCAGCTCAAAGATAGCAGAGAAACATAACTTCTCTTCATCCGGACGCAACGAACAGATCTGATTACACAAGCGTTCCGGCAACATCGGGATGGTACGGTCTACCAGATAAACGGATGTCGCCCGGCTTTCCGCCTCACGGTCGATCAGGCTTTCCGGTTTCACATAATGCGTTACATCAGCAATATGTACGCCCACTTCCCAAGAGCCGTTATCCAAATGGCGGATAGACAAGGCATCGTCGAAGTCCTTCGCATCTTTCGGGTCGATGGTGAAAGTCAGAATCTGACGGAAATCCTCACGCTTGGCGATCTCTTCCTCAGGAATGGCATCGGATATTTTATTTGCCGCTTTCTCCACATTTTCCGGATAGGTATACGGCAAACCGAACTCAGCCAGTATCGCATGCATCTCTGCCGTATTCTGACCGGCTACACCCAAAATGTCGACTACTTCACCCAGCGGATTCTTTGCCTCATCGGGCCATTCCACGATACGGACAATAGCCTTATCGCCGTTCTTTCCGCCTTTCAGTTTGTCTTTCGGGATAAATATATCGTTGGCAAGTGTCTTGTTCTCGGTGATCAGGAAGGCAAAGCCTTTCGTCACCTGCAACTTACCGACAAATGTCTTTTTCTGGCTTTCCAGTACCTCGATCACTTCGGCTTCCGGTTCAGCTCCCTTGCGTTTAGCAAACAACTGCACCTTCACCTTGTCTCCGTCCATCGCATGTCCGGAATTTCGTTCTGCCACGAAAACCGGCGCACCACCGTCTTCCGGTATAAACGAGTTCTTCCCGTTGCTCCGACGTCCGAATGTTCCGATTGCAGTCGTACCGAGACCGTTATAGCGATAACGTCCGCGGTCTATTTCTGTAATAAAGTTCTCGGCCGAAAGATCATACAGCAGGTCTACCACCTGTAGTTTCTGTACCTGGCTTTCCACGCCGATCAGTTTGCTTATTTGTTTATAGTTAAATGGTTCCTTGGGAGAGGATTGAAAGACAGACATCACAGAATGAAGCATAGCTTCTTTCTTCATACGTTTTGCCTTATTCTTTTTCGGTTTATTTTCTTTATTATCCTTCTTCCCGGATTTGTTTTTCGTCATATATATCTTGTTATTTAATGAGAGAATCTCTTCCCTCCTGCAAAATAAACAATTATAACCTGTATTTTGTTTACTAACAGATTAAATGATTGCTTATTCTGTCTGTTACTTAAATTTGTAAGGCTTCGGTCCGCTTGTTCCGGGTTTACAAACAAAAAGACTGCCGCTAAGAGGGTATTCTTCCAATTGTTCCTTCGAAAGTCCGGCCCGTGCCGTTGTAATGTAGAGCGTATCCATATCCTTGCCCCCGAATGCACAGGAAGCGACGTTAGGAGCCGGAACTTCTACTTTTGCCAGTAGCTCACCCGTGTAAGGGCAATAGCAGTACACACCAAAACCGCCCCATTGAGCCACCCATAAATTATCGTTGCCATCGATTGTCATTCCGTCAGGAGCACCCGAACCCGCCGGCAATGTGACAGCAATACCATCGAACAGGATCTCTCCCGACTTTTCATCATACCGGTAACGAGCCACCTTACCGGTCGGAGTATCATTATAATACATATACTTTTTATTCGCCGACCAAACAATCCCGTTAGAAATAGTCACCGCCTTCAACTTGGTCGTCACCGTGCCGTCAGAATCAACTGTGTATAATGTCCCTGCACCTTTAGGAGCACCAAAACCCATTGTCCCTATCCACAAACGGCCAGCCGGATCACATTTGCCGTCGTTGCATCTGACTTTCCCCTCATGGTCGGGAATCGGAGCTACCGACGACAGACTTCCGTCATTCAGATTCACCCGTACAATCTCATCTTGAAGAGAAACGACAACCGTACTGTCTGTCTCCGGCACGACAGTCGAAACCATGCGATCAAATTCCCATGTTTTACAATCCTGCTTATCCGGATAATATTCATACAACGTCTGCCCTTCAATGTCTACCCAGAATAACGTATTCCTGTCCGGATGCCAGATAGAGCCTTCGCCGGTTGTTGCTTCTGCTTTAAATGCCAGTTCCGAATGAAGTTCTTTCGGAGTAAATTTACATGATGAACCCGTGATAAGAGGTACTGTCAACATAATTATTTTGATTAAGTTTTTCATGGTGAATAATCTATTTCGCGCCTGTTATACATGCAAATATAATGGTAATTTAACAATCCTAGCTAAGAACAGTCAATTAATTACCCAAAAGAGGAGACTATTTATCCATATCGCATCCGGACAGGACACCGGGCCGGTTGGAGGTAGCTGCCGGAGTTGCTGGAATTTCCTGCTTAGGAAACTCCGGTTTCCCAGGCAGGAAACTCTAGTTCCCTCCGCAGGAAATTACAGTTCCCCGCGCAGGGAACTGGAGTTTCCAAAGCAAGGAACTACGAGGAAACTGTAATAAACTGGGAATCTGCCCACTAAGCATTTCCACAAAGTCCCTGTTGTAAAGGGCTAAATCCGGCATATTTAAAAGTCGGAAAACAGGTCTCACCGAGACCTAAACGACTAATTAACAAATTAACTAAGTAGCGGATTATTAAGTAACAAATTAATTGTGTAAATTTGCCGTTCTAATTAAATGAACCAATGAGCGTAGTAATTAAAGAAGTTACCAGCAAAAAGGAACTGAAGAAATTTGTTAAGTTCAATATTGATTTATACAAAGGTAACCCCTATCATATACCGGGATTGATCGAAGAGGAGATGGTTACACTGGATAAGAAAAAGAATCCGGCATTCGAAGTTTGCGATGCCGTCTATTTTCTTGCCTATAAGGATGATAAGATTGTCGGCCGTATTGCCGGAATGATCAATCGTCGCAGTAACGAAGTGTGGAACCAGGAACGTGCCCGCTTCGGTTTCCTTGATTTCATCGATGATGCCGAGGTAGTCGATGCCCTGTTCGGTGCTGTTGAAAAATGGGCGAAAGAACAAGGGATGAAGGAGATACACGGACCGATGGGATTTACCGATATGGATCATGAAGGGATGCTGATCGAAGGATTCGACCAACTCGGGACGATGGCTGCGATCTACAATTATCCTTATTACCCGAAACATATGGAACGTATCGGATATGAGAAAGATCAGGACTGGCACGAGTTCAAGATATATATACCGGAAGGTATTCCCGAAAAACATCAACGTATCGGAGAGATCGTTAAAAAGAAATACGGCTTGAAAACCATGAAGTTCAAAAACACAAAGGAGATATGGCCGTATGCACAGAAGATATTCGAAACTTTGAATGCTGCTTACGCTCCATTGTACGGTTTTGCTCCGCTGACACAGAAGCAGATCGATTATTATGTGAAGCAGTATATCCCGATGATCCGTCTGGATCTGGTGACTCTTATTATCAGGGAAGAAGACGATACGGTAGTAGGCTTCGGAATTTCACTGCCCAGTCTCTCGCATGCTATGCAGAAGGCAAAAGGACATTTGTTTCCTTTCGGATGGATACATCTGCTGAAAGCATTGAAGACAAAGCCCAAAGTGATCGACCTGTATCTGACAGGTGTATTGCCGGAGTACCAGAACAAGGGAGTCAACGCATTATTATTCAACGACCTTATCCCTGTATATATCGGCTTGGGAGTTGAATATGCCGAGAGTAACCCGGAGCTGGCAAGCAACAATGCCGTACAGGCCCAATGGGATTATTTCAAACGTGAACATCATAAAACGAGAAGAGCATTCATTAAAAAATTGAAAGTTGAGAATTGAAAGTTGAAAATTCACTAATTTCACTCTCAAATAATTTTCAATTTTCAATTATCAATTTTCAATTAATCAGACATGGAAGAACTGAATTCAACAATGCAACAACCGACAGCGTATAATGACGACGATATCAAGACGCTGGACTGGATGGAACATATCCGCCGACGTCCTGGTATGTATATCGGTAAACTGGGAGATGGTAGTTATGCGGACGATGGAATCTATGTATTGCTGAAAGAAGTACTCGACAACTCCATCGACGAATATATGATGGGGTATGGTAAAACCATAGAAGTCACCGTAGAAGAAGGTACGGTTTCTGTCAGAGACTACGGCCGCGGTGTTCCTCTGGGAAAGGTAGTCGACGTTTCCAGCAAGATGAATACAGGTGCCAAGTACGACAGTAAGGCTTTTAAAAAGTCTGTCGGACTGAACGGTGTCGGTATCAAAGCCGTGAACGCCCTAAGCAGTTATTTCCTGATCACCAGTTTCCGTGACGGAGAATGCAAGCGGGTCGAATACAACAAGGCAATCATCACCGAAGAATCCGGTATCCAGCCGACTACCGAAGCAAACGGGACGCTAACCTATTTCATTCCCGACAAAGAGATTTTCAAGGAATACCAGTATAAGGATGAGTTCATCGAGAGCCTTCTGAAGAATTATGTCTTTCTGAACTCGGGTCTGACCATTATGTACAACGGGAAAAAGTTCCACTCACGTAACGGACTGGTCGACCTGCTGAATGAAAATATGACCACCGAACCTCTCTATCCGATCATCCACCTGAACGGAGAAGACATCGAGGTGGTTATCACCCATAGCAACCAATACGGCGAAGAATATTACTCTTTCGTGAACGGTCAGTACACGACACAGGGAGGAACGCATCTTTCCGCTTTCCGTGAAACGCTGGGACGTGTCATTAAAGAGTATTACAACAAGAACTTCGAATATTCGGATATCCGTGCGGGTATCGTTGCCGCCATCAGCATCAAGGTAGAAGAGCCGGTGTTCGAGAGCCAGACAAAAACCAAGCTGGGTTCCAAAGATATAGGTCCCGAAGGTCCGACTGTGGCTAAATTTGTCGGCGACTTTATCAAGAAAGAGCTGGATAACTATCTCCATAAGAACACCGATACTTCAGAAGCGTTGCTGCGTAAGATACTGGAGTCGGAAAAAGAACGCAAGGCCATTGCCGGCGTAACCAAACTGGCACGCGAAAGAGCCAAAAAGGCGAACCTGCATAATAAGAAACTGCGTGACTGCCGTATCCACCTGAATGATGCCAAAGGCGACCGTACGGAAGAAAGTTGCATCTTCATCACCGAGGGTGACTCGGCGAGCGGATCCATCACGAAGAGCCGCGATCCGAACCTGCAGGCTGTTTTCAGTTTGCGCGGTAAGCCACTGAACAGTTTCGGCCTGACTAAAAAGATCGTTTACGAAAATGAAGAGTTCAACCTGCTGCAAGCCGCTCTGAATATTGAAGACGGCCTGGAAGGTCTGAGATATAACAAAGTCATTATTGCTACCGATGCCGATGTCGACGGTATGCACATCCGCCTGTTGCTGATCACTTTCTTTTTGCAGTTCTTCCCCGACCTGATCAAACGGAATCATGTCTATATCCTGCAAACTCCGCTTTTCCGTGTACGTAACAAGCAAAAGACGTATTATTGCTATTCGGAAGAAGAACGGCTGGCAGCCATCCAGGCTGTCGGAAAGAATCCGGAGATTACCCGATTCAAAGGTTTGGGAGAAATCTCACCGGACGAGTTCCGCAACTTTATCGGCAAAGACATGCGTCTCGACCCAGTAACAATGAAAAAAGAAGACCTGGTGAAAGATATGCTTGAATTTTATATGGGTAAGAACACCATGGAAAGACAGAACTTTATCATCGATAACCTGGTTGTAGAAGAAGACGTTGTTAATTGACAATTGACAATGAAATATAAATAATGGAAAAGAATATAACAGACAAGAATATGGATACCTCTCCCGATAATTGTCAATTGTCAATTGTCAATTGTCAATTAAATAAGCGTATCGCCTTGTTCCCCGGAACATTTGATCCTTTTACGATCGGACATCAGTCACTGGTAAGCCGCGGGCTGGCACTGGTCGACGAGATCATTATTTCTATCGGTATCAACGACAAGAAACAGACATACTTCTCACTCGAAAAACGGGTCGAAGCCATCCGCAGTCTCTATAAAGACGAACCGCGGGTAAAAGTAATGTCGTACGATTCGTTGACCGTCGATTTTGCCAAAGAAGTCGGTGCCGGTTTTATCATGCGCGGCATCCGTACCGTCAACGATTTCGAATACGAGAAGAGCATCGCCGATGTCAACCGTAAACTGAGCGGCATCGAAACGTTCATTCTCTTTACAGAGCCTGAACATACGCACATCAGTTCCAGCATTGTACGCGAACTGTTGCGGTATGGCAAAGATATTTCACTGTTCGTTCCGAAGGGAACCAACTTATATTGACTATTTACGAAACAAAAATTAAAATGAAACGAATCGTAGTATCCCTGCTTGTCCTGATGGTCGCCATCACGACGGCAGTGGCCCAGAAACCGAATCCCGATGCCCGTAAATTATCCATGGCGTTATATGCCATCTCGAATCTCTATGTAGATCCGGTGGATGATTCCAAGCTGGTGGAAGATGCGATCATCGGCATGCTGGAAAAACTGGACCCGCATTCCAACTATATGGATCCGGAAGAGACAAAAGAGATGACTGAACCGTTGCAAGGCAACTTTGACGGTATCGGTATCCAGTTCAATATGCTGACAGATACATTATATGTTATCCAGGTAATCCCCGGCGGTCCTTCCGAAAAGGTTGGTCTGGTAGCCGGCGACCGTATCATCATGGTCGACGATACATTGATCGCCGGTGTTAAAATGAAAACGACTGACATCATGAAACGCCTGCGCGGACCGAAAGGGACCGAGGTCAGCATAAAGGTGTTGCGTAATAAGAACCCGGAGCTGATCGAGTTTAAGATTATCCGTGGTAAGATACCTGTAACCAGCCTGGATGCCGCCTATATGGCAGACAAGCAGACCGGCTATATCAAGCTGAACCGTTTTGCCGCCTCCTCAGCAGACGAGTTCCGTGACGCTCTTGCCAAGCTGAAGAAACAGGGAATGAAGAACCTGATCCTCGACCTGCAAGGAAATGGCGGAGGCTATCTCAATATAGCTATCGAACTGGCGGATGAATTTCTGGATAAAGACAAACTGATCGTTTATACGGAAGGAAACAAACAGCCGCGCGATGAAGCAAAGTCAACGGTAAAAGGAAACTTTGAAGAAGGCCGCCTGGTCATTATGGTAGACGAATCGTCGGCTTCTGCCAGCGAGATCCTGTCCGGTGCCGTACAAGACTGGGACCGTGGTGTAGTTGTCGGTCGCCGCACATTCGGTAAAGGACTGGTTCAGAAACCGATCCCTATGCCGGATGGTTCAATGATCCGTCTGACAGTAGCCCGTTATTACACACCTACCGGACGAAGTATCCAAAAACATTATGAGAACGGTAAACTGGAGGACTACCAGCACGACCTGATCGACCGCTATAATCGTGGCGAACTGATGAGTGCCGACAGCATCCATTTCCCTGATTCAATGAAATATAATACACTGGAGACTAAACGTATCGTTTACGGCGGCGGCGGTATCATGCCCGACGTATTTATCCCTGTAGACACAACCCGCTATACCGATTACCACCGTAATTTGGTAGCCAGCGGACTGGTGAACCGTGTTTCCATGAGTTATCTGGACCGCAACCGTGCCGCGATGACCAAGAATTATCCGAAGTTCAGCCAGTACAAGAAAGATTTCGTTGTTCCTGAAGAGACATTACAGGAATTGATCGAACTGGGCAAAGGTGAGAAGATCGAGTTCAACGAAGAACAATACAATCGTTCCAAGCCACTTATCACTCTTCAGATAAAGGCTCTGATCGCCCGCGACCTGTACGATATGGCCGAATATTTCCAGATCATCAACGACGATAATCCCAGTTTCAAGGAAGCTCTCCGCATCATCAATGACGAGGCTGTTTATAATAAGGAGCTGGGAAGGTAAAAGTCAAGTTTTCAAAACACAAAAGAAGGAAGAAGGTATGTCATGGCTGACTAAGTTCGCTCTGACACACCTTTTTCTTTTTATTTATTTCTCGAAAACAGACGTAATTGGACGAGCAATCCATACCTGAGGCTGTTCGATATTAAACATATATCCGATGGTTCCGGCAATGTCGAATACCATCGTACTTTCAGGAATCACAAAACCTTTCTTAATACCTTTTCCATAAAATACAATCGGAGTCTGCATTTCATTCATAGTAATACCTCCGTGACCAGTGTCAATACCCCCATGATCGGCTGTTACCATAATTATTGTTTCATCCATTATCCCGGCATCTTCCACAGCTTTAACAATTGCATCCAGTCCTTTGTCCAAATGAGTAAGCATCTTGATGTATTCAGGAGTATCCCAACCGATGCCATGTCCAGTCCCATCGGGTTCAGCAAAAATAACAGCACACAGATTCGGCTTCTTTTCTTTAATATAGTTTACAGCCAAGGCGGTAGATTCTTCTACATTCTCTCCTGACAACGGAGCCGGTTGCACATAGTTGATAGAAAGCGTATCTGCCAAATAACGCATGCCGCCCCATTCATAAACATATCCGATCTCGGCAGTCGGCTGAGTTTTACGAACCATAGCAAATATATCCGGGAAGATTCCGTTTTCAGTCAATTCTCTTGAAGGAAGATCGGGTGTCTGGCTTCCCCATGTGGTATAGCCATGAAGTTCAGGACCTGCTCCCATCCACATAGAGGCCCAGTTTACTGCACTGGAAGAAGGGAGGACTGAGCGGTTCTTCAGCGTATAAGAACCTTTCTCCATCAAGCTTCTCAAAGTTGGCATATGCTTCATATCCGGCAAAGTTTTACCATCATTAATACTAGATGCGCTAAAACCGTCGAAACCGACTACAATTACATGTTTAGGAGCATTAGCCAATTGATTTGATTTTTGGGCCTCTACCTGAACGTTCCCTCCGCATGCACTTAAAACAAACAAGACTGCCGAAAGGCAGATGTACAAAATGTGTTTCATGTTGATTTATTGATATTTAGTTATTTAATATGTAAAGAAAAATCTTTGATCCAGGGAACTAACGGAAAAGAATACAGAGCATCCGGTATTCCCATATCCATGGGGGTAGGCGCAATGAATGTGCTCTCGCGCCCTTTCATCTTCAAGCAGTTCGGAGTTAACGTTACAATCGCAAAAAGAGAATCGGTATAAGGAACAGTATACTTTAAAGAAGGATGCTGTTTGTTTATCTCCTCACTGAAGCGTTCCGGACAGGCATATTCCTCACCGACCCATTGGTTGGAGGCACTGTTGATCTGAATATAAGTGATGCCGTTGATCTCTTTTGTATAATTTGTATGATCGTGCCCGCTGAAAGCGACAATTACCTTCTTAAAGCCACACCGCTTGTTTTCTGCCTCCAGGATACTGCGTACCAATTCCCTGTTCTGAACCGTATTTTCAAAGCATTCATGCGAGAAAAGAATACAACGTTTATTAGTAGCAGCCAGATCCTTTTTCAGCCATTCAATCTGTTCCGGATCTAGATGTTCGCGTTGGGACATATCTACATAGAAATTCCCGTTTTTATAAGGAATATATTCCCCATCAACAAATAAGTTATTCGGATCAAGCACGATAAAATGAAAATCACCTTTATCGAAAGAATAGTAACGGCTCTTCATTCCGACAAATTTCATATATTCTTCCTTGGTGCAGATATCCATATCATGATTACCTAAAACATGATACTTATCACCAGGGAACTTATCCCATAAATTCAGGAAAGGGATATTCGCCTCTTTGGCAAAACAGAAATCACCCAACTCAATAATAAAATCAACTTTATTTTTAGCTGCAGCCTCCAGGAAGACCTGTAACCGATGTTTTCCATCGTGGACTATATCCGGATGGATATCCGAGATAATACCAAACTTCAGTCGGCTGGATCTTGATGTTTCCATCTCAAGGCTGACACCTTTGGCTTTTGCTGCTGCCGCTACCAAGGAAAGCATGCAGCATTCAAGAAAATTACGACGTTTCATACTATATTTATTGTTGATATTCTAATCGAGTGAGAATGTAGTCATCACAAAACCATGATCGGAGGCATAGAAAAACTTCTCGCCATAAAAATCAAGATAACCTGGCAAATCTGTATTATATGATTCAGATTTGACAGCTTTCAGCTTATTACCTTTATAATAAATAAAATCAATACGGTCTTGACGATTTTTTTCATCTCCTGTCCAATACCAGGTAGGTCCAAGCTCCTTGACAGGGTCAGGGTGCAGTTCACGAAAGCTATCCTTAAAGCTATTCTCTTCCATAATTCTCGATACGGTCCAGTTTACAACAGCCCCACCATGATTATACATATTTTTAGTAGCTTCAGTCCAATCTAAATGAGAGTGATCATTAAAATCGCCCCCCATAATAATAGGTACACTGTCTGCCTCTGCCATTACCGGTTGTAGGACCGACAGAATCCTCAAAATCTCTTCATCCCGTGTTCCTTCATCATCCCAAGCCAGTATTTCAGCTTCTGTCTTTTCAGTCGGAACCAACCTCATATCAGGAAGATAATGCAGCCAGGTGTTGAACACACGTATCCGTTTACCATTTATATCCAACTCTACTCCACCGAAATTAAACGTTGCGATTGAGTCAGGGAAAGTATATGTTTTCAGAATCGGATAACGACTGTAAATAGAAAGATTATTCGATAGCAAACGATGATAATAACCCAAATGATCAGCCACTTGATCAGAACAACCATAGGTTTCAATCATCAAAATAACATCCGCATCACTCTTTTTCAATATCCCCATAGTCCCTTCACAACTCTTACCGGGATAAGCTTCCGAATGTCCGCCATGCCAGACATTCCATGATAAGACTTTTAACTCTTTTGCCGATTTTGATTGCCGGGACTGAGGAACACAAGCGAAAAATATAGTCAGTGTCACCAACACTCCCAATATTGTTTTTTTCATCATTTTATATTTTTATGGCAAAGGGAGAACAAAGTCTCCCTTTACTGTTTAAAATTTATTTACTTTGAAGTATTTTCATACCTACCAACCAGGATTCTGCTTCAGTGACGGATTTAAAGTCAATTCTACGGTTGGTATCGGAGACAAATAATCTCTATCCAGTTTAAACCGGAAGCCATTATCCATCGTCGCATAGTTCTTATACGGATCGATATATCCATTCTCATCCACTGACAAATTCTCCCATGCAGCGATAAAAGCAGGAGAAACTCCAGGATAATTGTTCCATTGTTCTTTCACAGCACCTTTAGGTCTGTAGCCGACAATAACTTCGTCTGCTGCGGCCCATCTGAAAATATCGTCTACTCTGAAACCTTCGCATGCCAATTCTACTTTACGTTCACGACGAATCTCATTCAATAACGGACTAATATTTTTAAATTGCCAGTTAGGATCGACCGGTATATTATTCATATCCAACAAACCGTCATTCATACCGACTCTTCGCCTCAAAGCATTGATTGTTTTATCTATATCCAACTGGTTGATCACTCCCAATTCGGCTTTTGCTTCCGCATTGATCAATAATGCCTCTGCATATCGAAAATAAATAACCGCAATGGTAGCCATTCCAGTATTATACTCTTCGTAGCTGGTATTAAACCCTTTATACAGTTGATAGCCAGTCGGACAAGTATTTTCTGCCGCTCCTTCAAAAACTGGAGTTTTGAAAAAACTATTATTTTCGACATACTGAATATGAGCCTCGTCATCCACAATGATAGTCTGATTAAGACGGGGATCCCTGTTGGCTACAACCTCTTTTAATGTAGCATCTCCCTTATATTGATCTGATAAAGTAATCGGCTTTCCGTCAAGGCACAGATAAGAATCTATCATACTCTTGGTCAAGCCACGGCCACCACCATTATATCCAGCCCAATGAGTATATAAATTATCCTCTTTCGAGAATTTACGCCATAACATAATCTCAGCATTAGAACTATAGTCTCTTTGATTGAATAAATTAGTATATCCATAATTTGTACCGTCCAGTAAAGCAGTTTTCCCATTAGTTGCAGCTAAAGCCATTAATGCATCCGATACATCAGCTGCTTTTTTAATGAACTTTTGTCCGTCGGCTCCATCTACTCTGAATGGAGTATTTTTTATTGCATGATATTTCTCCCAGGTTCCTTCATACAAGGCTATTCTGGCCTGTAATAACATGGCTACTTCCTTCGTAATCCGCCCAGTATAACTGCCTCGTTCCGGTAAATATTCTATCGCTCTATCCAAATCAACCATAATAGAGTCTACCACTTGATTTCTAGGCATCCGGGAACCATACAAAACACTCGATGTATTATCCAGCGTCCCGCTTATCCAAGGAAGGTCACCAAAACTACGTAATTTCCCAAAATAGAATATAGATCTGAAAAATAGAGTTTCTCCGACGTATTCTTTTACCTGATCCCAAGGCTCATTCACTTTCTCGTAATTACTCATAAAATAATTAATGTCCCGTAAAGCGGACCAATCAGATACACTCCAGCCTCCACCTGAAGCCGGCAGCGTATTTTCACCATTCATACCTGTATGATAGTTATATTTGATTTGCGTATCACTTCCGCTATCAGCATCATCTCCATACGGACCGATTGTCCCCCAATCAGTATAAGGCTTTAACAAATCTTTCCGGCTGTAGAAATTATTCACATACAATTTCAAATCATTGGATGTTTTCCAATAACTGGCATCACTCATGTTGACAATAGGAGTTCGTTCCAGAAAATCATCGTTACATGAACACAACAATCCAATCAAAACGATTATATATAAGCTGAATTTATATCTTCTCATTGTTTTTATATTCAAAAGGTTATACAATTAGAAAGTAACATTTAAACCTACAGACCAAGTTCTTTGTAATGGATATAGTTTACCGTTTGAAGCCGAGAACTCCGGATCAATGGTATTGAACATGCTGGAGAATGTCGCCAAATTATCTCCACTTACATAAATCCTCAGTCTTTCAAAATTGATCTTATTTATCAAAGATTTAGGGAATGAATATCCTATCTGCATATTTTTAATACGCATATACGCTGCGTTTTGTAAATAACGTGTTTGTGTCTGCGTATTCTTATTATTCTGCGAAGTCAGGTAAAACTTAGGAAAATATCCGTTAGGATTATCCTTTGTCCAACGATCGGAATGAACAGTAAATACAGAACTTTGCCATTGATCGCCGACAATACCCCAGAAATAATTTGAATCGACCCAGGCATCACGTTTCGCTACCCCCTGTAGAAAAAGAGAGAAATCAAATCCCTTATAGTCCGCACTCAGATTCACACCATAAGAAAAACGAGGGGTAGTATTTCCTATTACTTTCTTATCTCCGGGATTATCCAATGTATTATCTCCCCAATCTATCTTTTTATCACCATTCTGATCCACATAGCGAATATCTCCAGGGGTCCATTGCGCATAAATCTTTTCCTGGGAAGGAGCTGACGCTATTTCATCTTCAGAAGCAAAAACACCGTATGTTTCATATCCCCAGATGTCACCGACCTTACGTCCCTTGTACCAGGTTGTATTTAAACCGGTAGGATTAGGATATGAGGTAATTTCACTCATATAGTCACTTAATACAAAGTTCACCCCATAATTAACCTCCCCTATACGGTCTCGCCATGAAACAGACAAATCAAAACCTTTCGTATCCATAGAAGAATTATTCATTTGCGGAGAGTCAATTCCGATAATAGACGGCAATACTTCCGCTGGCCCTACAAAATCTTTAGAAGAACGCTTATACCAGTCGAAGGTAGCATTCAGACGATTGTTCAGGAATGTCATATCGACACCAAAATCAATAGTGGAAGTTGTTACCCAAGTCAAATTAGGATTAACCAAACCGGGATAACTTACGTAAGCTTGCCGCCCATCTGCAAAAATCCATTTACTATCACTTGGAGAAGAGGTTGACATCGACGGATAGAACGGGTAATAACTATCAATAAATCCCTGATCACCCAACGAACCATAAGAAGCTCTGAATTTGAATGTATTTACATAATCTTCTACCGGCTTCCAGAAATTCTCTTTTGATATCACCCATGCCACAGAAGCACCGGGATAGAATTTATATCTGACATCACTAAGGAAACGGGATGTACCATCATATCTGCCATTCAATTCAAATAAATATTTTTCCTTATAATTATAATTGATCCGCCCAAAACCACCCCGGACAGCCAATTGATTTGCTTTGTCTTCAATAAAAGGCGATTTACCATAAGTCAATGATAAAGAAGGTAGATTGTCTGAATACAAATCTGTATTCTTTGCCGAGGTTTTCAAATCATCATACAACTCCTGTGTATAACCGACCATTGCTTTAAAATAATGATCGCCTAACTGTTTTTCATAAGAAGAGAACAGATTGATTATATGATGCTGGTTCTTACTATTTATTCGTTTAAAAGAATTAGGAGTCGTTCCTGAATAAATAGCAGATGCGCCACTCGGATTTGTTACATATAATGTTTTAACATGCTCCGTTTCTTCCACAAACAATCCATCAAATGTATAATTTGCAGTTATATTCCATCCTGTCAATGGAGTTATGACAAATTCACCGGTCAATACAGCCTGGTCCGATGTAGATTTATCACGACCACCATCCAAATGTAAAGGAATCTCGCTGGGATAAGAATAGGCACCATCGGGATTCATTAACGGAGCTGTCGGCCATTTTCTTGCAATTTGATGCATATAATCTTTTGAACCGTTATATGTATTGGGAGAATCAGTCGTCCATCTGGCATAAGACGATCTCATATTAAAACTAAGCCATTTTACCAGATCGACGGATAAGTTTGTACGGACATTATAACGTTTATAGGAATCATCGCCATAATTATACATACCATCCTTCTGGTTATAACCAAGCCCTACATAATAATTAGTCTTATCCGTACCTCCTGATACACCGACATTATGCTGTTGGCTAAAAGAGAGATTCTTAAAATAAATATCAAACCAATCATTGTTCCCATTACCGGTCCATGTCTGCCATTCATCAATGCCCGGCGTCGGATCCGGTATTGTTTCATCTTTCATAATTCCGGATTGATAATCCTTTATTCGCTGTATATTTTCATCTGAAAAAACAGGAGCAATATTACCGTTCCTGGCTGCTTCATTATAGATATTTGCAAAATCCAGGGAATTCATCATCTTAGGTAAATTGATAGGCTGCGCAAAACCGAAATTATTGTTGTAAGTAATCTGAGCTTTAGAACCTTTCTTCCCTTTTTTGGTATTAATAATGATCACGCCGTATGGAGCGCTCGAACCATAGATAGCTGTGGAAGCTGCATCCTTTAGTACAGAGATACTTTCAACATCCTGCATATTGATAGAGTTGATATCCCCTCCCTGTACTCCATCAATAACAATCAACGGAGATTGTGATTTCGACTCCATCTTTCCATCGGCATCCAAACCGAAGCCGGTATAACCACGAATGTTGATCGTTTGATTTGCTCCCGGTGCACCTCCCGATGTAGACGATATATTCAGGTTAGCAACAGATCCTTGCAGGGCTTGAGTTATATTTGTTACAGGACGATTTTCCAGAACTTCCCCTTTTATTTGGGCAACAGCACCTGTTAAATTAACTTTCCTCTGCGTACCATAACCAACAACAACTACTTCCTCAAGGTTCTGTGTATCTTCTTCCATAACAATATCGAGCTTTGTTTTGCCCTGAACGGATAATTCCCTGGTCTTATAACCCAGATAAGTAAAAACCAATATGGCATGCTCGTTCGGTACTTCTATCGAATAATTACCATCTATATCCGTAACTGTTCCTGTAGATGTACCTTTAAGAACAATAGATACTCCTAACAGAAATTCCCCATAATTGTCTTTTACATTCCCGGTAATTATTTTCTTATCTTCTTTTTCTACTCTGGGTGCTTTAAATATAGTAATATGCCGGTCATTGATGGAAAAGGACAGATCCGTATTACTCAACACTTGTGTGAGAACCTCCTTTATATCTCCATTTTTTATGTTCACTTTTGCTTTAATATGGCTGACATCACTATCCCGGTAGTTGAACAGAAACTCACTCCGGCTTTCTATTTCGCTAAAAATATCCATCAGCGCAGTTTCCTCTGTTTCAATAGAAAGAGTAGTAGTCTGACTGTAAGAGGTCACAGCCTGCAATTGAAAAATGCATATAAATAAGATGATTAGTGTGATTTTCATAAGAAGCAATAGTCTTTTAACCTCTTTTTTGAAAGAGGCTTCGTTGATCCATATATTTTTCATATTTTTGTAAATGAATTAAGTTAACTAAATGCCGATTCATGTTATTACCAGTAACATGAATTGAGCGGTTAATTTCTCGAATCCAAGCCGGCTGCTTCCTCCAAGAATGGCCGGTTTGTTTTTTCCTAATAGTATATGTTTATCTTTTCTGCGTTTTCATACTCCTTTCTTTTTTAATCGGTTAATACTTTATTTATTGATCACATATTTATCACCCTCCTTCTTCCATCTGAAAGAAAGGTTCTTTTTCATCAGGTCGAGTATCTGATCGACTGTCAGGCTTTCATCGAAAGAACCTGTTACTTTCTGCTCACCCGAGATTTCATTTGACAACACGATATCCACAGTGTACCGGTCTTTCAGCATATCCAGAAATTCCCTAAAAGATATCGACTTATATTTTATCAGATGACTCTTCCAGGCTGTAATCAGATCGGTAGAAACATTTTCTATGCCGATCTGATTCTCGGATTTATTGAAAACAAGCTGCTGGTCGGGTTTCAACAGAATTTGTTGTTCAGGGGTCTCAAAACGGATCGAACCTTCCACTAAAGTGGCAGTCGTGACATTTTCTTTGCTATAGTTCTTTACATTGAAAACTGTACCCAATACGGATATTTTGGAACCGTTCAGATCCACGACAAAGGCTTTTGTCTTATCTTTCATCACAGAGAAGTAACCTTCCCCCTCCAAAGAAACTTCACGGACCTTTTCTCCATATGAACTCGAATAAGATAACGTACTGTTTTTATTTAAAGATATCTCGGTGCCGTCCGGCAACTCGAATGAAGAAACAGAATTTCCTGTGATATAAGAATAATATTGTACGGGCGTAACGTTTCTCTGCCCTCCTATCCAATAACCGGTAATACCTACAATAATAGCAACAGCGGCAGCTCCGGCATATCTGATCCATAATCTACGAACAGTCTCCTTTCGTTCCGCTTTTCGTATCCTGTCTAATAGTTTGTTATAAGTAGCTTCCGGATTTTGAAGTTTTGCACCGGCAACCTCCGCATCCCAATATTTTTTGATTTTCAGGAAACTCTCTTTATTCCGGGCAGACGATGCCAACCACTCTGAAAAGGTGATGACATCATCGCAAGATGCTTCTCCCGAAAGATTCCGTAATATGATTTGTTCTATTTCCTGATTCATACAATTTTGATACTTTCTATTATAAGTACCGAAAATTGAATTTCACCCTTAACCGATATTGAATATTTTCGTAATTTTTTTCATAGCGAATGTCAGTTGAGCTTCTAACGTCTTGACTGATATACCTAAATGCTCTGCTGCATCTTTATATTTCATGCCGTCTTCGCGGACTAACTTAAAAGCCAGTTTGGATTTTGTCGGGAGTTGTTCGATTACATCATTAACCGCATCGATCAATTCACGGGAAATATAATCGTCTTCAGGAGTCGTCTCCGTAAAGGCAAAAAGATCGATCGGCACTTCATCCAGATCGACAGTCAGGGATCTGTTATCACGCAGATAGTTCAGAACCCTGAATTTAGCGATCCGGTAAATATAGGCATCAAAATTATTTATTTCGAGTAACTGTTTTCTATTTTCCCAAAGAGCGAAAAAGACGTCGGATAGCAATTCTTCTGCTATCTGCGGCGATTTCACGTACATGGTAAGATATCTCATTATGCGGTCACAATAAGTAACATACAAAGATTTAAAAGCGGACTCTGAACTTCTTTCCGCTAAATCTTCCAACACAGACCGCATATGATTATCTCCCTTTTTCAATTATGCTCTCTCATTACTTATTAGGAAGTCAAATGTAAATATTTTTTTTCAATAGTCACAACATCTCCATAATATCCTTCCACCCTGTCACTCTCTGATACATTTGATCCTGTACACACATATTGTGCGGCTGACTGAACAGCACCTTCCGGCCTTCAAAATACCGAAGGTTCTTCAGATGATCGTCGATCATAATATCTCCTTTTATACTATCCTTACGTCCGCAAAAGATCATTTGCTCCCAGGTGATGAACGGGAAATGTTCGTTCAGCCATTGTTGCTTTTCGATCAGGCTACCGGGAAATTCGGTTGCGGAGGAAACGATCAAGACATTATACTTATCATTCAACAACTTCAGTCCTTCCACACTATCTTCCATAAGAGGGGCTGTCCTGAAAAAGCCTACTTCCCTCACATGTCTGTTAAAGGAAGGGAAAGCCTCTTCTTCTGATTTTCCACACAAATCTTCCCAGTTTAACCGGATACCGGAATCTCTATATTCCATTTTGATAAACTGGCCATACACATCCACTAGAACTCCATCCATGTCTACTAATACCTGTGACTTCATACTTTTTAGAATTATTAATAATTAAACAATCATATTTTCCAAAATGTAACCAGCCAGCTTCTAAAATCCGATTGCGGAGTTTCCTGCAAATTTGCAGAAATTCAAAAGAAGAATCATACAATACGCAAAAGTCCGCAAATAGAAATGAAACATCTCATAGCCGATGCTTGTTACTACGAAATATATGTATATTTGCGGTAATATGCAATATATAATTCTCAGATATATGCTAAAAGAAGAAAGACATCAGTACATATTAAACCGCATAAATCAGAATTACAGGATTTATATTACCGCACTAAGTGCAGAACTGGGTGTGTCGGACGACACCTTACGTCGCGACCTGACAGAATTGGACGAACGGGGTTTACTGACCAAGGTACACGGAGGAGCAATCGCCAAATCCGGTATCCCTATCGAATTTACAGACCGGCTGAACACGGGAATAGCCGCCAAGCAGCAGATGGCAACCAAAGTTATCCCGTTATTCCATGCCGGAGATATCCTACTGATAGACGGGGGAACCTCCAACCTGGAAGTCGCCAAGCAACTCCCGACCGATATTCCTCTATCGGTTTATACGAACAGTTTCCCGATAGTCAACACGCTATTCAACCATCCCAAGCTCGACCTGATATTTTTGGGAGGGAAAGTGTTCCCTTCTTCCCAGGTCACGCTCGGAGTTTCCGTCTTCCAGGCATTACAAACGATAAGACCGGACTGGCTGATCCTGGGAATCAGTGATGTGCATCCCCAACAAGGACTAACCTGCCCGGACCGGGAAGAGGCCATGATAAAACGATGTATGATAGAACGGGCACGGAAACGGATCGTCCTGGCAGACAGTTATAAACTGAATACGGCAGAAGCCTACCATGTTGCTTCGCTGGGAGATATAGATTATCTGGTCACAGAAGATAACAAGAAAGAGTATATCAGGGAGAATTGGCCGGCTTATTCATATAAGGTTTTATAAAAAACAATACGTCCGTTTTCCCTATAGATGCAACTATTCTATTTATTGCAGCATCATACTGATAAAGACATTAACACTAATCAGTATGAAACTATTCAATCGTATTCTTGTATCAATAGCTTTGATAGCTGCAGGCATCTGCCTGTTTTCATGTGATAATGACAGCGAAGGTTTCGGTTTTACCGAAAAAAACGGCCTTCCCAGTACATTTAAGACAGATAATCAAACAATTTACCTGTCGTATTCCGGTAATCAACTACTAAAGATGATGAAAAAAGACGGCTCCACCACCTCATTCAACTATGAAGGGAATGAACTTCGCAGTGTCTCTTTCGCCCCTCCGGCAGATCCCAATATCGCAGATGGACATGGATCGAGTGATTTCGAAAGGGAAGGAAACAAAATTTTAGTAAAAAGTTGCGGAGAACCCAGCCTGGATGTTTCTTATAATCAGGAAATTGAACTGGATGAAAACGGATTACCGATCAAAATAACAGACCTGGGTGCATTTCAAATGACGAGTGAAGGATATAACAAAATAGGAGATGGAAAAAACTATTTGATATTATCCTTTGACTCATCAACAAAGAACCTGTTAAAACTCGAAATATTCAGTCTTGAAGATTCAAGACTTATTACAACCCACACTTTTACATACAATAATCAACCAGGATCAATGAGTCAAGTTGAATTACCATTATGGTTCTTCAGTTTTTGGTTCCAAAAGAGTTCATACTCGACAGGAACATATCCCCGTCAGTTTCTCAACCATCAAAACACACTGACAGAGGAAACGATCACGGATGGTGAGACCGGTAACACCCAAACCATACATTATAAATATACTTATAATAAGAGCTCATATCCGGTATCGGTCGACACTGAAGAAGAGAGCATGGAAATAAGGTACTAAGGAACAGCCTTTAATATAGAAAATTTCTGTAACTTCGTATATTCTTCCACATAAGGAAGATACGAAGTTCGCATGAAAACACTCCGAAGAGTTACCGGTTATATTTTCCTTCTGCTATTTTGCCTGCAGGCAGCAGGACAGGAAGCAGACAGCGTGATCAATAAGCTCACCCGCTATATTCGTGCTACGGACCGGTTTTCGCAATATATACCACGGGAAAAAGTGTATCTGCACTTCGACAATACCAGTTATTACCAGGGCGACAACATCTGGTTCAACTGTTATGTGGTCACTTCCGAGCTGCACGAAGCAACCGTATTAAGCAAAACTTTATATGTGGAACTATTGAATCCCGGTGGTGAAATTATAGATAAACGAATACTGAAGATAGAGAACGGACAGTGTCACGGTGATTTCACCCTCGGACAACTCCCTTTTTATTCCGGTTTCTATGAAGTACGCGCCTATACAAAATATATGCTGAACTTTGGCGAAGACGTTATCTTCTCCCGCCTGCTCCCCGTATTCAATAAGCCGAAAGAAGAAGGGAACTATGAAGAGAAAAATATGCTGAAATACGGATACGGTAAATATCCGAAGAAACGGGAGAAGCCCCAAAAGGGGAAAAAGGTAAATCTGAAATTCTATCCGGAAGGAGGAAACCTGATCCAGGACATTCCCTCCCGGATCGCCTTTGAAATAACAGATGCTTTTGGCAACCCACTGGATGCGACCGGAAAAATCATAAATGAAGAGAAAGAGGAAATTGCCGATTTTATCGTGACACACGACGGAAAAGGCCTCTTCAATTATACCCCCGGCGGGGACAAACGAAAAGCTGTAGTCGACTATAACGGGAAAAAGTACCAGTTCGACATGCCCCAACCATTACCTCAAGGATTTACCTTGCAGGTAGACAACCTTTCATCCGCTGACAGTCTCGAAATATCTTTACAGAAAAACAAACAGACACCCGCCGAAATGTTGGGCATGGTCATTACCTGCAGAGGTAAATTATATAACTATTGCCTTGCCAACATACTCCATAATGAACCGGTTCGTTTCAAAGTCGATAAAACAATATTACCTGCAGGTGTTTCACAAATTACTGTATTCGACAGCAATGGTGAAATCCGTTGCGACCGGTTGATATTCACAAACAAAGAAGAGCTGTTAACAATCAAAGCCAAAAGCGACAAAGAGACATACGAACCCTATGAAGCAGTTCACATGGAACTTTCAGTAACCGACCGGGAGGATAATCCGGTACAAGCACCTTTCTCTTTATCGATAAGAGACGGCATGAATGAAGTAAAGTCGGATTGTAATATCCTGACAGACTTGCTGCTTATGTCTGATATAAAAGGGTATGTCCATAATCCGTCTTATTATTTTGAATCCAGTGACTCCTTCCACCGTTCAGCCCTCGACCTGCTGATGATGGTACAGGGATGGCACCGCTATTCCTGGAAACAGATGGCAGGAACAGCACCTTTCGAACTGAAATACAGACCGGAGCAAGGCATCGAGATGCATGGGCAGGTGGTTTCCCTTGTCCGGAAAATCCCGAAACCCAACGTTACCGTTTCTTCTTTCCTGCTCAAAAGAGGTGAGGAAGAAAAGGCAACCAGCGCATTCGATGTATTTGTAACCGACAGTCTGGGACGTTTCGCTTTCCAGGCTGATATAACCGGAAAATGGAATATGATCTTGTCAGTCAGCGAGAAAGGGAAAAAGAAAGACCACCGAATCATACTGGACCGGCTTTTTACCCCGGAACCTAAAAGATACCGTTATCCGGATATGCAGGTCACTCTTACCGATAAAGAACAAGAAAAAACAGAAACAATCGATCCGGAAGAAACACCGGATACCCAAGAGTCTGAAGAAGACATCAACGCTTTTCTGACAGCCTACGAAGACTCGCTGTCGAAAGCCGGCAACAAAGAGAAAGTTCTCCGACTGGACGAAGTCACCGTAACCGCCAAAAAGAGATCGAGAGAAAAGGATATATTCAACAACCGTTCCAAATCAATCGCTTATTATGACGTTCAATCGGAATGGGACGACATCACAGACCAGGGAAAATATATCGGGAAGGACATACATGAGTTGATGATAAACATGAATAACAACTTCCGAAAAACCTTCTCCAGACAGGACGAATACCTGCAATATAAAGGGAAAACACCTCTTTTCGTAATCAACTACGAACGGACTATGGCTACTGAAATGGATTACAACAAATACAAGCTGATACGCCTCGAAGCCATCAAATCCATTTATATCAACGAGGATCTTTCTATCATGTGTAAGTATGCAGACTACAGAATGTCACCTTTGGAAGTAGATAAGTTCTATGGTTGTGCCGTTTTTATCGAAACATTCCCGGAAGATAAGATCCCGACGGATGCCGGTAAAGGAGTACGAAAAACCTGGCTGGAAGGCTACAGCCAGGTTAAAGAATTTTACAATCCGGATTATTCCATCCTTCCGCCGGAACCCGATTATCGCCGCACACTCTACTGGAATCCTTCAGTGACACCCGATGAAAAGGGTAAAGCTGATATCAGGTTTTATAATAACAGTAGTTGCAAAAAGTTCAGCATCAGTGCCGAAACAATTACTTCAGACGGAATAATCGGTATTTATAAATGATCAATATAAGTATAGCTGTTTCATTTTATCAAGATCCACACCTAATGTTTCAGTAAGGAACTTAGTCATGGAACCGTACTTTTCGTCTATTTTATCATAGGCGGCATTCAGGTATTTTTCATCGACGGTTACCAACGGGGCAATCTGAGGATAATATTTCAGATAGGAATCATACTTACCTGCGATATATTGCTTGCTAAGCATATAATCTTGCATGATCGTCGCCTTATCTACACCGAGAGCTGACAAAATAAGCATAGTAGCCACTCCGGTACGGTCCTTACCTGCCGAACAATGATAGCTTAACGGCAAAGAGTTCTCATCCTGAACATATTTAAAAAACTCTTTATACTTAGCTACATAGTCGTCATAGCTTACCATTTCGATATAACCATCTATCATGATCTGAGCAGTTTCCTCCTCACTAAGACCTTTCGAGATGCTTCCTATGATCTCATCAGAGAATATATTACCAGCATTGATCTCTAAATTATAAGGATTCTTTACCGTAGAAGGTAATTTGTCCGGTGCTGCCGGCAGCATACCGCCCAGCCCGCCTTCTTTTTCTGTAGAAGTACGGAAATCGACCACTGTCTTCAATCCTGTACTGGCTAGATAAGTAAGATCGGCATTATCCAGTTTATTCATTTCATCCGTACGGAACAATCTACCCCAACGAACATATTTACCCTCACTATTCTTTATACCACCCAGGTCTCTGAAGTTATACCCATGTACAGGTAAAAGTCTTTCAGCCAGCAAAGCCTGACCTTCCGAGTTCTTGAATAAGAAAAGTTGTCTCTTCGTAGCATCCCCACTTAAATCGAAAGAACCTTTACCATCACCTGCCAGACAAGGTGTATTCATATCGATATCTTCTGCTGTTGAACCGGCATATAACTCCCATGCTTTATCGGAGGTCACACTCAGCACAGCTTTCTTCGTTTCTTTATCGCGGGTAATCCCGGCATCCCCGCTTACGTCTTTACCAGAATAGCCAATTGTTGGTTTTTCATCATCATCGTCTCCACAAGAAACAAACAGTCCGGAGACACAAAACAGCAGCAATAAATAGTAAGATAAATTCTTTCTCATAACGCTTTTTACTCATTAATAAATGTTTTAAAGGCGCGCAAGGTACAGATTTAAAACTAATTACACAAAGACGACAAAGCTTTTAGCCTCATAAATGAAATATAGAATATCGTTTATTTATTTTAGAATATAAAATGTGATCGGATCACATAAAACGATTCTGCAAGACGAAACCGCAGCTCTGCAACTATCCTTATGCGAATCAATTCTTTCCTCTTTACTTTACAGAAAAAAGAGAAACTTATGAAAGCAATCTTCCGAAATTTCCTGGTCACACTCCAACGGTTCAGACTGGCTTCCATACTAAACCTACTTGGATTGAGTGTTGCATTTGCCGCCTTTATCATTATTCTGATTCAAGTGCGGTATGAACGTACTTTCGATACCTCTTATAAGAAGTCCGGCCGCATCTATCGCATCGAGTCAACATTGATACCTACCGAATCGAATCTTTCCTCCCGGGAAGCATATTCCTCCTTTTTAGCACGACCGCTGATTGAGATGTTACTTCCCTCCGCTCCCCGGATAGAGGCTTATTCCATCATGTACGGAGCATCATCCGAAATATATGCTAAATACAAAACGGCAGAGGGAGAAGAACGAGGAATGATCCTTCCGATACGCAAAGTATCAGCGGGTATTACAGATGTATTTGATATGGAAATACTTGAAGGCACAGCCGGTTCCCTGTCTGAACCGGGTAAAGCATTGTTACCTGAAAGCCTGGCACAAAAAATGTACGGACAAGCCTCTCCTGTCGGCAGGCAAATCTTCTTACCGGATGGTACTTTCTTCACGATAGGTGCCGTCTACAAAGATTTTCCGGAAAACACCAGCATAGTGAACGATATAAAGATCAACCTGGCAGACGCATATAAAAACGACTGGACAGACTGGGCGTTAACCCTTTTCGTAGCGCTGTCACCGGAAGCATCTCCGGAAGAAGCAGCCGGACAACTGACAGATTTCTTCGAGAAAACAGGATTGGGGAAACAGATGGGATTTACCCAACCGGTAACTTTCCGGCTTGACCCGATAGAAAGTATTTACTACCGGCACGATATAAACCTTGATATTACGCCCAAAGGAAACCGCATGATAACATATATCCTGTTATCCATCGCATTACTGGTTGTCGCTATCGCCACCGTCAATTTTCTGAATTTCTCTGCGGCACTCACTCCGGCACGGATAAGAAGCATAAACATACGGAAAGTGTTGGGAGAATCGACCACGTCACTCCGCTTCGCTCTTATTTTCGAAGCTCTGGGTATCTATCTGCTCGCATTTTTTCTGGCTTTATGCTGGGTATGGCTTTTCCATAAGGCTGGTCTTTCATCCATACTTCTCGCACCAGCTGAACTTCTAAAGAATACGGGAGTACTTTGGCACACGTTTCTTCTGGCAGGAACCGCAGGTATAGTAACAGGGATATATCCGGCATTCTACATGACTTCCTTCCACCCGGCACTGATCCTGAAAGGTACATTCGGCATGAGTCCGACCGGTCGTACAATCCGGATAGCGTTAACTGGGTTCCAGTTTCTGATATCAACCGGGCTCATTATATCTTCCCTTTTTATATGGCTGCAAAACAGGTACATGTATCATATGGAAGGGATAATCAACAACAGCCGGATCGCAACGGTCACACTGGATAAAGAGATCATGTCCGGACATGGAGATATGTTGATCGGGAAACTGAAGTCAACTCCGTCGATAGCAGATGTAGCCACTTCGGACTGGCCTGTCGGTTTTTTGGATTATTATCTTTATACGTATAGTAAATCTCCGCAGGATGAAGATATCATGTATTACTTCATTCCTGTCTCTTATAACTTCACAGAGATGATGGGCATTGAAATCATTGAAGGCCGCAACTTCGACAAAACAGATCAGACTGCTCCCGGAGAGAAACTGCTGCTGAACGAATTGGCAGCCCGGCAGTTTAATGTAAAACCCGGCGACAAGCTTGCAAACGGCAGTCAGGTTATCGGTATTATCAAAGACTTCCACTTTATGAATCTCCGGAAGAAGATCGAACCGATGGCACTTACATCCGGACAGTCTCAGAATCCGATTTTACAGCCAACCCTATATATACGCACAACGGGAAATGCTTACACCGCTGTCAAAAAGATCAAAGACTGTATCGCAGAAATCGATCCGCTATACCCGGTTGAAATCAAGTTTTACGACCAACTATTCGAGCAGGCCTACCAAAAAGAACGGAACACGTCTGTTCAGATAAGCATGTTCAGCTTGCTGACGATCATCATCTCGCTCATGGGAGTATTCGGACTGGTTACATTTGAAACTCAATACCGGCAGAAAGAAATAGGCATCCGAAAGATTATGGGGGCTACGGTAACGGAAATCCTTGTCATATTCTATAAAAAGTTTGCCTGGATAATATTTGTCAGCTTTCTCCTTGCAGCACCGGTTACCTGGTATGGACTGAATAAATGGTTACAGGCATTTGCTTACCGGACCACACTACAAGGCTGGATATTCATCTTATCATTGCTTATCGTTCTGATAATTACATTTGTTACAGTAACTTTACAGAGTTGGCAGGTGGCAACAAGCGATCCTGTACATTCGCTGAAAAGTGAATAAAAAAGATTAAGTTTGTATGGATATGGAAAAGAACAAGAAACTAAAAGTATTTATCGGAACGCTGATATTCAGTATTCTATTTGCATTGCTTTTTAAATGGTGGACTACCGGCAATCCGTTCCATTCAACTACTATACTTTTCGGCACCATCATATTTACCATTATCCTGATCTCACTGAGCATCAGCAACACTTTTTTCGGCTACTTCCTCGCGATGCCGATAAAAAAGGTAAAGATGGTTATTATACCAGCCTTCCTCCTTTTTATGGTCATTATCTTACTGATATCTCTTATGGTCATCGGCGTGCAGATCTACCTGTTTCATCTGATCATGGGACTGGATACCACTCATTTTATAAACAACTTGTTTGAAGTGGAGTTTCCCCAAACCATCAAATATTATTCAGTCTGCGCTTTGATTGCTTCCGCTTTCTTCTTTTACAGTATCTGGCAGCAAGCGGTCGACCGTGAACAGCAACTAAGAGAAGAAAACCTGAAATATAAATACCGGACACTTAAAACACAGGTCAATCCTCATTTTCTGTTCAACAGCCTGAATACATTATCGGAAATTATTTATGAAGATACCAGGAAAGCAGACAATTACATTCAACAGCTTGCCTCCATCTACCGGTATATCCTGGATAACGAAGAGACCGACCTTATCCCGCTGAAAGAAGAGATAAGATTTGTCAACCGGTATTTCAGCCTTCAGAAAGAACGCGACGGAGAGAAAATCCAGTTAGAAATAAATATCCAGCAAGTCGAAAGATACAGCATCGTCCCCATATCCTTACAGATATTAGTCGAGAATGCCCTCAAACACAATTCGGCATCCGAAAAGAATCCTCTGCGAATCATTATTCAGAATGAAAACGATCCGTTTATTGTAATTTCCAACAACATACAAAAGCGAAGCACATGGAGTAACTCTCCCGGAACAGGATTATCCAATCTGAAAGAAAGGGTCAGACTGATCATGGGGAAAGAAATGACGATAGAGACTGAACAGAATCAATTTACAGTAAAATTACCAATCAACATTATATAATATGAGAGTATTGATCATTGAAGACGAACAACCTGCAGCACATAAGCTGATCCGTTTATTGCAGGAGGCAGATAAACAGACAGAAGTCCTCGACGTGCTCGGCTCAATAGAACTGGCAATAAACTGGCTCACCAATCATCCGGCTCCCGAGCTGATCTTTATGGATATCCAACTGGAAGACGGGATCAGTTTCGAAATTTTTGAGACTTGCCGGATACAAACACCTGTGATCTTTACGACAGCCTACGACGCTTATGCCTTGAAAGCATTCAAAGTCAATAGTGTCGATTATCTTCTGAAACCAATAGCCCCGGAAGATCTGAAAGCCGCATTGGAAAAGTTCAACACGTTCCACAGGCAGCCGGTAAATTATTCCAGACTGGAATCCATCATAAACCAGCTACAGCCCAAAACAAAGGAGCGTTTCCTTATTAAAGTCGGTGACCATTACCGGTCGATACCAACCTCTTCCATCGATAGCTTTTTCATCCTGGAAAGAAGCACTTTTATCCAAACCGCTACCGGAAAGAATTATGCCATCGATCATTCCCTCGATAAAATAGAGCAACTGGTCGACCCCGGAATTTTCTTCCGCATCAACCGGAATTGCATTGTAAATTATTCTGCTATCCGGGACATTATAGCTTATTCTTCAAGCAGACTCAAACTCATTCTCAACAATCAGACAGAGAAAGAGGACATGCTCGTCAGCCGGGAACGGGTAACGGAGTTTAAGGGGTGGATGGATAGGTAAGGAAGACAAGTTAAATCATGTCAGGAGACGTTACTTCAGTTTTGCTATCAACTTCATTTCCGGCTAAGATTTTCTGCGTACAGGCAGATCCGGTCATTTCTTTATATTGTTCGCTATTCTCAGAATCAATATCTTTACCGTCAGTACTAATTATGGCTGTCATCGCAAAAGGTATTCTGTTTAATTCCCCAAAGATAACTTTTAGAACTCAAATATCATTCAGTATAGGCTTTTTATAAAGTAACGTGCACCTGATTTTCTTATCAAATATCAAGAGTAATATTCAAAACCAACTATCATTCTATCATCCACAAGTTCAAACATTTTGTAATTCAATGCATATAAGCAATGATAGTTCGTATGATAGTTCCATTTTCAACTATCATACTATCACAAAACAGCTAGACAAAAATGGCAAGATATAGGACTTATTTTCAATCATATAGCTACATTTTCTTCTTGACATCCGGGTCTCAGGCACCTTCACACCCGGGTCTTAGCATCGTTTACATCCGGATGTAAAATGGCCCCAAATGGGGGTTTCAAGAGGAAGAAGTCACTACTTCCATGAAAAAAAGTGCTATAGTTGGGCAAAAAACATAGGATGCTATAGAGAAATTGTCGGTGTCTGACTTTTTGATTAATAGCGATTGGATAAATATTAAGATACACTAATGCATTGCATTTCTAAACAAATTTGTTTATTTTTGTAGTGATATGAAAGATCTGTTAGAAATATTGAAAGGCGTTCATCCCGGCTTATTATTGAGTAGGGAGCAACTTATCAAACTTGATTTTATTGATTGGTTAAAACCTACCCGATAAAAAAGATACCGGCTTCTTTTCCAATTATCCACAAACCAAAACAGCACAAAACAAAAAATCCCTCCGAACGAATTCAGAAGGATTTTGCATTTTGTGCGGCTGAAGGGACTCGAACCCCCACGCCGTGAAGCACCAGATCCTAAGTCTGGCGTGGCTACCAATTACACCACAGCCGCATTTGGTTTGCGGTGCAAAGGTAAGTATTTTTTATTAATTTGCAATATTCAGAAGAATTTTTTTCGTAATGTCAGGCTATTCGTCAAAAAGCTTCATCTGCCCCGTTATCTCGTCTATAATATCCGAATCGCTTTCATTCTGTCCGGTATCATTCGTATCGGAGTCTTCTCCATCATCCCTTGACGGTTGTTCCACCGGGGCAAAACGGGTTGGTTCCAGTTCGTTGACCGTTTCTACCTCGAATGTAGAGATGCGTTTACCTTTCGCTTTGAAACCTTTCACGCCGATAAACTCTTCGGCATCCAACACCAGCGGTTCACGGAAAGCATCATGGCCGCCGAACACCACTTCAATGCGCGGATAAGTCTCGTCGGTAAGCAACAACAAACGGCTCTTCGGGTTATCACCCAGGAAGTTCTGCTTCTTGCTTCCAGCCTCCAGCACAAAACGTTTCAGGTAAGGATATTTCTGGTCGGCATCATACAAGGCCGCCGTCCAGACTTTATTTGAATTGAACTTCTCAATAACCTGTATATTATCGTCGTAATGGTTACTCAAATCGAAGTTCGTCGTATAGAAATCACCGTTACGCAAGATGACCAGGATCAGATCGTCACTCTGAAATTCACCCAGTTCATCTCCACGTCCGTCATAATTCAGACGCAGCACATCCCAGTCGAACCAAACCTGGCGTCCTCCGAGAGTGGAACTACCTTTCTGTTTCAGGCTGATCTTATGTACATCCGCTTTGGTCAGGATATTACCCATCGAGCCGCGTCCCTTAATGGCAATCTCGCTGAAGTCCTTTTCAAAGACAAGCAACTTCTGGCGGGGCTTCGGCTTCAGGATTACTTTGACCGTTTCAGCTTCTCCATTCGGATTCGCGCTGAAATACAGCACACGCGAACCTTCCGTTCCTTTCGTCACGTCATATTCCTTATCACGCGTCACTCCGGTCACGGCAAAACGCTTGATATAGTTATAGCCGACTTTTCCGTCACGATAAATAACATTATATATAGTACGGGTATCGTTCCGTTTGAAGACATTCACATACAAAACGTCTTTTCCGACAAACATCTTGTCGCTGACTTTCACGATCTTATATGTTCCGTTCCGGTAGAACAGGATGATATCGTCTATATCCGAGCAGTTACAAACATACTCATCCTTTTTAAGGCTCATACCCATAAAGCCTTCTGCACGGTTGATGTATAGCTTTTCGTTCGCTTCCACCACCTTCGTTGCTTCGATCGTATCGAAATTACGGACCTCGGTCATACGCGGATGGTTCTTGCCATACTTTTCTTTCAACATAGCAAACCAGTTGATCGTATAATCGACAATATTATCCAAATGATGATTGATACGCTCTATCTCCTCACGAATCTGTGCGATCAACGCATTGCTCTTTTCCGAATTGAACTTTAGGATACGTCCCATCTTGATCTCCATCAGCTTGAGGATATCATCGCGGGTCACTTCACGGATAAAATCAGGTTTGAACGGGGTCAGGCGCATGTCGATATGAGCGACCGCCTCATCCATATCCTTTGAGTTTTCGAACTCGGCATCTTTATAGATGCGTTCTTCGATGAATATTTTTTCAAGAGAAGCAAAGAACAAGGTTTCTTCCTGTTCCGCCTTCTGGATCTGAAGTTCCGTACGCAACAGATGCAGCGTATCGTCCGTTGAATGGCGCAACACATCACTCACTTTCAGGAAGTGAGGTTTGTTGTCCATGATCACACAACAGTTGGGTGAAATACTGATCTCACAATCCGTAAAGGCATACAGCGCATCGATCGTTTTATCCGAAGACACGCCCGGAGCCAGGTGCACAAGGATCTCTACATCCTTAGCCGTATTATCATCCACTTTCCGGATCTTGATCTTCCCCTTGTCGTTCGCTTTCAGGATCGACTCGATCAGGGAAGAGGTTGTTCTTCCGTAAGGGATCTCACTAATAACCAAAGTCTTGTTATCCAGCTTGGTTATTTTAGCACGGACCTTTACTGAACCACCACGTTCACCATCGTTATATTTTGAAACATCGATAAAACCACCTGTCTGGAAATCCGGATATAAAGTAAATTCTTCTCCCCGCAGATAGGCTATCGAAGCATCCAGCAATTCATTGAAATTATGCGGAAGTATTTTGGAAGAAAGACCGACCGCAATACCCTCCACCCCCTGAGCCAGCAACAAGGGGAATTTCACCGGTAAAGTGACCGGTTCTTTATTACGTCCGTCATAAGAGAGTTGCCAAAGGGTCGTCTTGGGATTGAATACCGTTTCAAGAGCAAATTTAGAGAGACGAGCTTCGATATAACGCGGAGCCGCCGCACCGTCACCGGTTAGAATATTCCCCCAGTTTCCCTGGCAGTCAATCAGAAGATCTTTCTGTCCTAACTGCACAAGTGCATCTCCAATAGATGCATCACCGTGAGGGTGGAACTGCATAGTATGCCCGACAATATTTGCGACCTTATTATACCGACCATCATCTAAACGCCTCATCGAATGAAGAATACGACGCTGAACCGGTTTCAGTCCGTCATTGATATGCGGTACAGCACGTTCCAGGATCACGTAAGAAGCGTAATCCAAAAACCAATCCTGATACATCCCTGACAGATGATAGGATACACGGCCTTCGCCCTTCCCGGGTATTTTATATTCCGAATGCGTAGCAGCATCAGATTGCTCATTCGATTGAGAATCCGTATTTGTTTGCTCTATTTCCTCGTTTTCGTTTTCCTCTGTGAAATCTTCAATATCCTCTGGTTTCATATACTTATATGGTGCTCTTTCTTCTTTTTCAGCCTCTGACCGGAAAACAATTTCCAGCGTGTAAATATACGAAATATTGGCGAGATAATAAAAAAGCAACCCAGTTTCAGTGAGATATGTGAATTCTGGCTATATTTGCTCCCTCAAAATTACATTCATGCTCACACTCGATAAGATTTATCAGGCATCTTTTGCCCTGAAAACGGTTATCCGTCGCACGGACTTGATCAGTGCGCCCAATATCAATCCGGAGTCACATATCTATCTGAAACCGGAGAACTTACAGATCACAGGATCATTTAAAGTCCGTGGTGCCTGCTTCAAAATCTCACAACTTACGGAAGAAGAGAAAGCAAAAGGTGTTGTTGCCTGTTCTGCCGGCAACCATGCTCAGGGAGTTGCACTGGCAGCAACCACTCATGGCATCAAATCTCTTATCTGTTTGCCGGATAATGCTCCGATCTCTAAAATAGAAGCCACCAAATGGTATGGAGCAGATGTCTGCCTGGTAGAAGGCGTGTACGACGACGCTTACCAGAAAGCCTTAAAATTACGAGATGAAAAGGGATATACCTTTGTTCATCCTTTCGACGATGAAGATGTCATTGCCGGACAAGGAACCATAGGATTGGAACTATTGGAACAATTACCCGACCTGGATGCCGTGATCGTTCCGATCGGCGGTGGCGGACTGATCTCCGGGATTGCTTTTGCCATCAAGCATTTGAATCCGAATGTAAAAATATATGGCGTACAGGCCAGTGGTGCCCCGAGCATGCTGAACTCGATCGAACATAACAAGATAGAACGGATGGGATTCGTTCGCACCATCGCCGACGGTATTGCCGTAAAAGAGCCGGGCGAACATACCTTCGAGTACTGCCGTAAGTATGTGGATGAAATCGTTACGGTCAATGATGACGAGATATCGACAGCTATCCTGGCATTGATCGAACAGCACAAACTCATTGCCGAAGGTGCCGGCGCCGTAGCCGTTGCAGCTGCGATGTTCAACAAAGTACCTATCAAAGGGAAAAAGGCGATCTGCCTGGTATCGGGCGGTAACATCGACGTAACGATTCTGTCACGTGTGATCGGACGAGGTTTGCAGAAATCCGGCCGTTCTTACACCATGACGATTGAATTGGTAGACAAGCCCGGACAATTACAACACGTTTCTGAAATCATAGCCTCCACAGGGGCAAATGTAGTATCTGTCCACCATGAACGGGTAAGCCACACCGCAGATATTAACGGCTGTTACCTCCGCCTGGAAATGGAAACCCGCAACCAGGATCATATCGACCAGATACAATATACGCTGACGGCGGCAGGATACAAAATCATTCCAGGATAAAAACTAAACGACAAACAAGTATGAAAATATTAATCTTATGTACCGGTAATAGTTGCCGCAGTCAGATGGCACAGGGTTGGCTACAATCTTTTGACAAGAACTTGATTGTTTGTTCAGCAGGAACAAATCCTGCCGATGAAGTAAATCCTCTTGCCATCAAAACGATGGAAAATTCAGGAATAGATATCAGTGGCCATACTCCCAAACCGGCCGATCAATATCTGGATGAACCTTGGGATTATGTGATTACGGTTTGTGGAGATGCAAACGAGAACTGTCCGGTATTCAGGGGAAAAGTTCGCCACAAATTACATATCGGCTTCTATGATCCTTCACGTGCCACAGGCACACCCGAATTTATAGAAAGCGAGTTCCGCCGGATATGCATACAGATTAAAACAAAGATGTACGACTTTTACACCGATGAAATACTCAATGGCGATGGAGGACCGACTTGTACCTGCGGGGCAAACAGATTCTGCAAGTGCAATTAGTTTCCAACAAAAGACTATAAAACTTCTTTCTTCTTAAAACAATCTTTTCTCTGACAGATTGAGCATCCATAAGGCTTTCTTTCAATATTTCTACCTATTCCTATTAAGGAACTAACAGATTTGATAGGAAGCATCAGACTGGAATCTGTCAGTGAAATGCCGCAAAAAGCGTGGGGTAACAATGAGAAAAGAAGTTGTTGTTCACGTACGTTCCAGCCACAATAGCCCGGACTATAAGAGTTACTGGTATTCAATTGGTAGAATTTCATTTTTTCGGTTAACGATGACAGACCATAGGAAACGATTGCTTCAACAATAAGTGAACCCAATGCATCGGCAATAAAAGCTTCCATTATATCATTTGCCAAACGTTTTTCTTGAATCCAGGCATCTAGCTCTGCACCGACAGAAGCAACCAGTATTGCATATATATCAGCATCCTGAAGATACTTTGTAATAGTATAATCAGGCTTGAAAATATAATTGCCTACAACCAAATGTTGTTTATCCAGTTTGCTTCCGGTTAGAAAGCGATATCCTAAGCGAGGCTGACAAATTTCCAAAGCCTCTTTTTTTAAAGTTTGTATTATCTCATAGGTATATGCATCAGGCGTGCTTCCTTTGAATCCCATGTATAGAAACAACTCCTCATCTGAGATTATCAGATCATCGATGGAGCAGCGTTGTTCTTCTGCATTTAGAAAGGGGGAAATCCAGCCTAAAGGACTGAGACCTTCTTTATCTTTCCACCAGACAGAAATAGTACTTTTCTCTTCTCTTTCTAAATCGGGGATTGGTTTTTCCGAATAATCACTTCCGGTAACATCAAATCTGGACCATGTTCCATCCTGCTGTTGAAGTAAACCTTTTGTACGAACAATCTGATTGCCAAACAGGGTATTCATCCTGGAAAACTCCGTCTTGAAAAAAGTCCTGTCTATCGGAGACTCCAATACGATAGTTTCTGTAGAAAATAGAGGAGGTGCAGCCTTTGATGTAAATGGCAAGAATACTCTTTTCTGAAGACTACTTTTCTCCCATATGGTTATCCATTCAGCTTCATCCAGCAAACGATAATCTTCAATAATTTGCAGCTGAGGCTGAATGGATAATAGCTTATCAACAATTTGTTTGACTTCTTCTGAACTTATCGATTCCGTCTTCGTCAGAAACAAAACAGAAGATAAGTAAAACTGACGACGATAAAAATCGGGATTTAGTTTCATCAGAAAATCATACATCTTTACATCCAGCAAAGTAATAGCACCATCGATACAGAGATTGGGAATCTGCAACAAATCTTCCAGCGATGCCAAGCCGGAAGGTTCCATTAATACCCAGTCCGGCTTGAGTGACTGCTTGATTTCTTCCAATACCTCTGCCAGCTTTAAACGAAGCGTACAACAAACACATCCGGATTTTAAATCCACAACGGAATAATGTCGGTTCTGCAACTCTATCCCATCTATAGATTCTTTTCCGGATTCATTTTCAATGATTACAACATTTTTATCTTTTAAATGGGTAAGTAAAAGATGATTGATCAGCGTTGTCTTTCCGCTTCCTAAAAAGCCCCATAGTACATACACTTTCTTCATACTTCTATGATAATTGATCCTTGATTTTAGAATATAAGATTTGTTTCTGAGATTCTGTCAGTTTGGAATATGAACAATCTTGCTTATGGGTATTCGCCCGTTCTACAATAATAATTTCTGCATCCCGGTCCATGGCTATTTCATGCCAGGTGCCAGCTGGAATATTATAGGTCACTCCCGGTTTCATGTATTGGCAATTGAAATGAATATCCTCTTGTTCAATCTGCACTTCAACCAATACCGCTTTCCCTTTAAACAAAATGAATGCTTCATCTGACTGGTTATGAACTTCTATCTGGTCAATATCATCCAGACCATGCTTCTCTACATAATTAAGTTGGGCGACCTGCCATCCCTCTCTGATGAGGAAAGGATGGTAACCTTTACCTTCATAGTTATATGTTTCTATCATTTTAACGTTGAGTTGTAGTCATTTAATGCCTGGTAAAACATCTCTATATTCGCAAAAGGGATCTCAGGCGGAGTATCACATCCCGATGATAATACAAAATTCGGGTATGCAGCCGTGTCTGTCAACAATTGCATAGTCTGCTCATACACCTGCTGAGAAGATGCCATTTTCAAAACTGAAACAGGATCAATATTACCCATAACTAATGCATCTTTCGGACAATCATTCAAAGCAGAGATCATATCGATTCCATTTCCAAAATGATAGCCTGCAGCACCTGTATAAACCATTGCTTCAGTACATTGTCCCGTATTTCCACAGTTATGCAAAATGACGGAGAAGAAATCATCCTGAACTTTATCAACGATCTGTTTTACATACAAGGAAGAGAACTCCATACATGCATCATTCGACAATAAGCCTGCTGCCGGTTCTGCAATTAACACCCCGTTTGCCCCAGCCTCTTTTAAAGCCTGGCAATATTTTGTTATAAACTCCGTACATTTAGATAACAACAACTTAATACTATCCGGATCAATATACATAGCCATCATAATCTCAGACATATCATATAGTCTTCCGGCTAAAGAATAGGGTCCGATACATCCAGCCAAGACGGGCTTGGTTACTTCTGCTGCCACTAGCCGATTGGCCTTGATATATTCCGGCAGACGAGCTGTATCTAATGAAGGAATTTCCAACTTCTCTATTTCTTCCGGAGTTGACACCAAGCGCCCTACAACACTCGGAACTTCATTTTCCGAAAAATAGATTTCAGCACCAAAAGCCTCAGCCTCAACTGTCAGATCCATTATAACGGAAGATGCTTCTGAGGGGTATTTCTCTGATAAAACTTTAATCGCCTGATAATGTACTTCACCGTTTGTAACTGCATCATTAACAGTATGTCCTAGCAATTCAATACCGGAATGAGTCATTATAGGGACAGCCACCCGTTGTGGAGAAGCAATAACGGATGCTATCCAGTTTTTCATGTCTATTTTCATAAGATTATATTTTTATGCGATGGCTAATAATTCTTTTGCTTTGATTACAGCGGCATTGGCATTACTACTATATCCGTCTGCTCCAATTTCTTTGGCAAATGTTTCATTGACAGGTGCTCCTCCGACCATCACTTTCACCTGGTCCCGAAGTCTGGCTTTATCCAATGCTTCAATTACTCCTTTCATATTGGTCATCGTTGTTGTCAACAAAGCAGACAAGCATAAAATATCCGGTTTCTCTTGTTTGACTGTTTCTATAAATTTGCTGTCAGGTATATTAACTCCCAAATTGATTACCTCAAAGCCACAACCTTCAAACATGGAAGCAACCAAATTTTTTCCGATGTCATGCAAGTCTCCAAATACAGTTCCAATCACGATCTTTCCGACAGTTTGTATGCTTTCATCCTTCATGTGTGGCTTCAAAAGATCCAAAGAACCTTTCATGGCGCGGGCAGCCATCAATAATTCAGGAACATAAGCCTTATGGTTCTGGAAACGATCGCCTATCTCTTCCATTGCCTTGATCATATAATCATTGATAATAGACTGTATGTCTAACTTTTCTTCGATGATTTGCTCTGTTACCTCGACAGCCGGTTCCATTTTTCCGGCAACAATTGAATCAAATAATTTATTTAAATCTGCCATGATATTTTATAGATTTTGTAATTTCATAATTTCTTCATAAGACCCATAACGATGTGCTGCTTCAATAAAAGCCTTGAAGTTTTCAGGAGGCGTATTACGTCCCATTGCACATCCGGAACTAATAATATGACGTTTGCCCTTTGTTGCTTCTATCAATCTTTTGACAGCGGCATCTACGTCGGAAGGTGTCCCAATAACGAGCGGACTACTGGGATCGATATTTCCCATTAAGACAGTATCTTCCGGTACTAATCTTCTGGCTTCTTTGATATCAAGCATCCAGTCAACCTCCAGTATCTTGGCTCCTGTCGTTCCCATATCTTGAATAATTCCATTAGTATTACCACAAATATGGATAGAGAAAGGAATACCGTAATCCTGCACCTCTTTAGCCAGTTTCTGTTCCGGGATCAAGGCAAATTGGCGGTACATGTCCGGGGAAATCAGATTTGGACCGGCAAAAGCATCCCCGATAGATGTTACATGAGCTCCTGCGTCTTTTTGTGCTTTGGCAAATACGGCACTGATTTTCCGGCAATACTCCAATACATCATCTATAAGTTGTTTGTCTTCAGTCAATAAATCCATCATGAATTGAGTCGTTCCTCTTAACAGGCAAGCAATACTGAAAGGACCCTGATCGGCACGTCCCATGATAAATACATGATCCCCAATAGCTTCAGACAACGTACGTGTCGCTTCCAACCACTCGTTCAGACGACCGGAACTCGCCGGATCAGGGATCGGCATATCATAGACATCCCGTAAGTCTTTCAATACAGGCTGTTCTTCATCAACAATAGCCGGTTCATCCTCTCGAAAAATAACCTTGGCCCCAACAGCCTCTGCAATGGTGGCATCATCAAAATCGATAACGCATCCATCATAACCATACTTTTCTTGCGAAATGATGTGGGCTTGTGCCATCTTGCGGCCATTCTTATTTACATCACCAATTTTCATTCCAGCTGTCTCAACAGCTAGCATGAAGCATTGAGGGACAATCGGTAATCTGTCAGGGGTTTCCCCGTTTAGAACGGCCATGCAGCGTTCCAATGAATTCATACTTTTCATATTTGAATATTTTTATGTGTTTTATTCTGTTGTATAGATACGATCAGGATGTAAATTAAGGCACCGAAAGGAATCAACAGACTGACTAACTGGCTACTGTTATCTGCAACCAATCCCATAATAACCGGTAAGATTGCACCTCCTGCCACACCCATTATCATCAAAGCAGATATCTCATTTGCTTTATCCGGTTCCGATTGGATAGCTTGTGAGAATATGATAGGAAAAACATTTGCACAACTTAAGCCTATCAGGAATAAAGCAATCAATAAAATTGTTGTATCGGAAACCAACATGAAAACTGCAAATACAACAATTGCCAATATCATGTTTATTGTCAAAAATTTACCGGCAGAATACCGAGCCAAGATGAATGTCCCTAAAAATGTTCCCAATGTACGAGCAGCAAAATACAAACTGCAACCTAGACTTCCCTTTTCTATGGGAAGACCACATTGTTCTGATAAATATTTAGGAACTGCTGTCATCAACCCTATCTCAAAACCGACTATCAATAGAATCACAGAGAAAGCAATTATCAACTTTGAGTTGTGGAATAAAGAGAAAATATGTCCAATATTCTGACCAGCTTGCGTATTTGGCATTTCTGTTATCGGAGTCATAGCCAGCCACAAACAAGACAAACAAGATGTAATAGCATATACTACAAAAATCAAATGCCAATTTCCCCAAATACCAACCATTGCGCTGGCAATAACCGGTCCCAAAGTAGACGATATTGCTTTGATAAATTGCCCCAGTGTCAATGTGCTGGTAAACTTGTCTTTAGCTACAACATTCAACAATAAAGGATTCAGAGAGACCTGCAATACCGTATTTCCAATTCCCAATAAAGTAAAAGCTAAAAGAACCGTAGCAAAAGAATAATAAACCAATGGAATCAACAACGATATACTTGTTATACTTAAACTGCATAATACTGTTTTTTTCCTTCCGATTCGCCCCATTAGTAAACTGGTCGGTAAAGAACATACTGCAAACCAAATAAAAACCAACATAGGCAATAGGTTTGCCAACGTATCGTTCAATTCGAAATCTTGTTTTACATAGCTTGTGGAAACACCAACAATATCTACAAAACCCATTATAAAGAAGGCAAACAAGACGGGTATTAGTTTAAAGATGATTGTGTTCATTTTTTATTATAGTACTAATTTATATGTTTCAATAGCATGATGACCTAAAGGCAAAGCAAACTGATTACCGGATACCGGAAGTACCTTTTGCTCCTCTTCAATCAAATTGGTTCGGATCACTTTTTTAACGGATACTGGTAATGTTATCATAACCTCTTTATCCTTCCCTTCCATTTCTGTCAAACGGATAATCAGGTTGTTATCATTATCTGCCTTTTTAATTAAAGAAAGTGCAGTAAAAGGATCTGAAAGTTTGAAAAAGCTATTGCTTCCTTCAAGTTTTCCCTCTTTATTGTTTTTCTGTTGTACGAATAAAGGATGATTATTCGCGATGGCAGAATTATATCCGTTTTTCCATCCTTCCGGATGAGAAGTTATAGAGAAATGGAAATTGTGGGTTCCTTTTTGATGATACCAGTTACCTTCACCATGACAACTTTTGTGTGATGAGAGAAGAATTCCCTGCAAAACCGGATAAACAGCTTGTTCACGGGAAGGATCGATCCAATCTGCTACAGCAACACAGGATGACATAGTCAATCCAAAGCCATTACCATTCGCTGATATAAAATTCTGTATTTCACGAGGGTGGGAATCTTCCGGATGATGTACATAGGTTCCTCCCCATGCCCAACCACCGGGTTGCTTCTTCAATTCATCTTTCCCGACTTCGGCTACAGCCATTGGTATCTCATAGTTTATAGTACGTTCTCCCATCATATTGGCAGGAAATGCAATACGATATTGCCGGTTATGCGTACCGTCAAAATCCTGTAAGGTAATGCCAAAGTCTATTTTCTTACTGGTATGATAGAATGTTATATTTTGTACTATAGTTGCATGTTTTGTCGGTTGTAAGCTTTTGAAACGTGTATACAGTGCCCCCGATTCTTCAACTTCCCATTTTGAAACGAAAGAGCTTAACGAAGTGATATCTCCGGGAACTACATCCGTGATACGGGTAAACTCACCGGCTCCGTTTCCTGTATATCCTAACTCGATGACATCCCCACATGCAAATTTAGAAGTATGAATGAGTTCTTTGCCCAATTGTTTGTCGTACAAATAAACGATACCGCCATTTCCTAATACTGCCTTATAGTAGTCATTTTCTATTTGATTGGAAGAATGATTTACCGAATTGGATGCTTTCGGAGTCTTTCCACGCTGAATCGAATAACTGCGATATCCCATAGATGGTATATCCTGTGCTTCAAATGTCACATATTGTTTTCCATCCTTATCTTTCTTAATCTGTGTATTGACAGTATTTCCTTGTTCATCTTTGACTGAGATCTTTTCGTTGGGGACTTCAACAGTTACCAGCCCATTTCTTTCCCATGTCAAATCGTTAAATACAACATAATTATTTTCTTTTGTCTTTACCTGTTCGGTGAGTTGTTTCAACGCCTCAGACAACAGTTCCTTACCCAATGTATAACCTACTCTTAAACTATCTTCGAAAATAGAATCTGTAATTTCTCCATTTTTCCCACCTAAGCCATGATCCGGATATATAGAAGCCATCCAGGCACGGTCAAAAGACTTTCGCGGATACTTTTGTAAGTCTCCTGTTTGTAGTTTTGAGAAAGTAGTAAATGACTCTGCTGCCGGTAATAATACACCAGCTTCACGCTTATATTTTGTAGCCTCATAATGGGCCGGACCATGAATATAGAGCCATAAATCAGGACGTTCTCCGGATATTTTCTCAAATTGAGTTGTTTTTCCGCGAACCAAATCAAAATACTCTTCACTCGTAGAAGCCTTTAAACGTGGTAAAGGCACCTCTGACTCTTCTGCAATCTTATTCCATTCATCGATTACATTCTGGAAATCCACCGGTTTAGTCGCGTCACAACTTATTAAAATAGCATAATGCGGCGGAATCTGATGTTTTTCATAATAATTGCTCCATAATTGTGTACGATGGTGCAATTTATGAAATGCCGTAGCAGCATCTTTATCGAAAAACTTCCAAATAAGAGAAGGCCAACCATAATTCCCAGGAGTGAAAGTTAAAACCTTAGAACCATCCGGACTATACCAATCGTATAAACCTTCAGCCATTCTACTGACAAATAAATTAGGAATACCACTTTTAGCCAATATTTGAGACATCTGCAGCGTACGACCAGGTACATCCATATTATTCGCAACCAAATCATCGCACCCCGGCATATTTTCATGAACCCACTTCCGTCCGTAATAAGACTGACGTATCAGTTGTTCGCCACTGGATAAACCTTCGTATGGTTGGTTATAGGTGGCTCCCCACGTAAATCTTTTCTCTTTATATAATTGTATCAATTCATCTTTCCGCTCCGGATGTTCTTCCAAAAACTCCATCAAATACATAGTCTGCTCCATTTCAAAAGTGAAGTCTTTATTCTGCTTCATCATATCAAGAGCAGGCAAAATGATGTTATTGATACGATCTTCTCGGCAGTACTCCGGTGTATCCATCCAGGCAATATCTTGATGGGATGATTGAATAATATGGATCACACCATTCTTAAAATAGCCCCAATCAGCCGGAATAAACGTTTGAAACGTCTGATCCAAAATAATCTTTTTACCAGCGACGACCTTCAACTGTTCTTCTCCTCCAATCATTGGTAACCAAACCAATACGCTATCACTTCGTTCTGTCTTAACAAGATCAACAGATTGATCGTTTACATAACATTTCAGGGAAGTTTGGGATAGACAGTCCTCTTGGATATAAGATAGAATTTGGAACTTACCGTTCTCATTTTTATACTGTACGGGCTCTATTGGATTTATGACAGCAGTTGTTGTCTGCGCCATAGTTCCAACTGCAACATATAGCATGCTCGTTATAATTAATTCTTTCATGATATATAAATTATATATGTTAACACAACTACTTAACCGGTTCAAATATTCTCCAAAAAAAAGATCATGGATCTTTTGAATATCCGGAAGGAAGCAATTCATTATCAAGAACAACAGCCTTGTAATCAGCTTCTTTATCCTGAATATTTTCCAACAATATCTTAACCGACTCTACGCCCATTTCATGAATAGGCATTCTAGAGATACTCATTCGAGGTGCCAAAATATCCAAAGAAGTAGTTTCATGGAAACAACCCATTTGGAATTTAGTCTTATAATCGATATTCCGTTCTATAAAATAGCGAATAGCCTCCAAAGCTAAATAGTGAGTAGAAAAGAAAAAGCCATCCACATTCGGAAGTTCACTGAACAAATAATCTAGTTTGTCAACTATGTCCATTTTGTAATTTTGTCTATCAACAAACACCTCCAAAGATAAGTCATTCGACAAATTCAAATCTCTCAATGCTTTACGATAACCCTCTATACGTTGTTTCATCACATATAGATGAACATCCGTAGTTAACAATGCTATATTCTTGGCTCCTTTTTTACCTATATGGTAAACAAGGTCATAACAACTCTGACTATTGTTAACAATGACATAATTAGTCGGAACATTCGGATAATAACGGTCCACCAACACAAATGGTAAAGAATCTTTAGTCAAAAGGTCAATCCCTTTTCTGGAAACTTTAGTCGGAGCAACAATAATGCCATCAACCTGCTTTGACTTCAACATCTGTATCAATTTATATTCTTTATCTCCATCCCCTTCCGAGCTACACACAAACAATGCATAGTTATTACGTGCTGCCTCTGTTTCAACAGCTTGAGCCAATTGAGCGTAGAATGTATCCCCAATGAACGGTATTATCAACCCCAATGTATTAGATGTTCCCAAAGATAAGCTACGAGCCACCTGATTCGGTCGATAATTAACCGAATCGGCATATTCTTTTACACGTTTGATTGTCGCTTCACTAAAACCTTTGGCCTCACCCTGTCCGGACAAAATCCATGAGATAGTAGCTTTTGATAAATTCAGTGCCTGAGCAATATCTTTAAGAGAAACTTTCATTGTTTACAAAGTTATTTAATCGGTTCAAATATACTAAATCAACTCTATAAATAGAATTATAGTAAAGCGATTTAGTATATTTTATGAATCTCTAAATTATTTATACTCTAATTTATAAGTCTCAATCGAATGATGTCCGATTTTAACAGGTAAGATATCCCCCTTGTTATCAATAAGTTTCTGAGGTTCTTCAATGATATTGGTTTGACAGCTTTTCTTTATAGGCTTGAAAGACCACAAAGAGACATCGCTATCCATGCCCTCTATATCAAATAATCGAACAACCACATTGTCATCATCCTCACACTTCTTAATCGTACTGACCATTACATTCTTCTTATCCACACTAAAGAACGACTGTAAAGGTGACAATATTTTATTATTCCCGTTTTTCACCCCCACTGCAGTTAATAGAGGTTGAGCAGATTGTGTACCTAACTGATGAGTTTTTTTCCAGTCACCATCAGACGAATGCAAGGAGAAACGATACGAATGGTTTCCCTGCTGAAGATACCAATTTCCTTTCCAATGGCAGCTCTTACGGGATGCCAACAAAACAGGTTGTAAAACCGGATAATCAACAGGATTGGATGTAGCATCCTTATATCCGAATACGCCAACACTAGATGAGAGCATAACGTTTGACAAATCATCGGAAGAGGCAAACCAATTTTGGCATTCACGAAGTGGTGTTTCATTTAGTGGGGTAGTATAATGTAATCCACCTGCATGTCCTGCAGAAATAGATAGATCGTTCTTTCCTATTTCTACAACCCCCATCGGAACTTCATAACTGATTAATGACGATGACTGATTCAATGGCATAGTCATCCGGAACTCCTGGTAGGCTTCTCCGGTAAATCCTTCCAAGTCAATCTCTATATCAATTTTAGGGAAATTTTGGTATGCAATGATTCGTTGAATGACAGTCGCATGCTTGAATTTCGAACGACATTCTCTAACCTCTCTCACCCTTCCACTTTCAATAATACTCCAGGACGGAGAATAATCCGAACTCTTTTCAAATCCTTCCATGGTGATAGGCTGAATTTCTTTAAATTCACCAGCGCCATTACCTACTGATCGGGTACAGAAGACTTCTCCTCCCAGGAATTTATCCGTACGCAGTAATTCGCGATTCAATCGTTTGTCAAAAATACTTTTTATACCTCCTGCAGCAAATGAAATACGATAATAAGGATTATCAATATCTATTTTATTAGAAGCTGTTACAGCATCTTCAAAAATTTCATCTTTTACATGTTTCAAATAATAGGATCTATAGCCTATGGATGGTATAGAATCTGCCTGAAATGCAATCTGTATATCGCCATCTTTTGTTTGCCCCTTTATGGGTAAATATTGGAATGGAATATGCTGACCTTTATCGTCTGTTAAGACAAAATGCCCCCGACCTAAACCATAAACGTTTACTTTAGTAATCACAATATCATTACGAAGCCAGCTTTCCGGATTAAATACAACGATTGGTAAACCTTCTTGTTTATGTTCGATCATACCACCAATCTCACCCAATACATCTTCCAACATTTCATTTGCAGACGCTTGAGACTGACGGAACTTTTCTTTATAAATCTCATCGGTAATATAACCTCCGTTTCCACCCCAGCCATGATCCGGATAAATGGCACATTTCCATGCCTCATTCAGTTTGTCCTGCGGGTATGATGCAAAAGAACCTGTCAACAAACCTCTAACTGCCCCGAATTTCTCAACATTGACCAAATTCCTCTGTGCATCTCTCATCATGGAAACTGCCTCATGATGTGTCGGATTATGTATATAAAGCCATAAATCAGGCCATTCACCTTCCAAACGGGTAGGTTTAGACTTCTTGCTGACTAATTTATCCATAGCCGTTGAAATGGTTGTATATCCAAACTCCGGCATATCCTTCTCTGCAGATAATTCTTTAAATATTTGCTGATAATCATAAGGTTCTTCATTGTCATCCGTGTGTAGGAAAAACAATTCAGATGGCATTTTATTTTCCTTATAATATGGATCCCAAAAATGAACGATCGAGCGTATATACTCTTTCTTCTCTTCTTTTTCTTTTTTCCCTGCCAGCGTTCTTGCGTAATCACAATAGATACCATTTGATTTACAAAGGATACTACTACCATCCGGGGAAAACCACTGATAAATTCCGGGTTCGAAACGAGAGATTATACCATATTTGATACCCGCTTTTGCATGAATCTGTGAGGTCTGTAAAGAACGTCCGGGCACATCCGGATTAAAAGCCGTAACAAATTCACATCCGGGGAACTGTTTCTGTAACCAACGTTTTCCTAAATAAGTTTCACGAATTAATGATTCTCCGGACAACATACCTTCATATGGTTGATTAAACGTAGCTCCCCAGTCCAAACGCTTTTTAGCAGTCAGCTGCATTAATTCATCTTTACGTTCCGGATATTTGTTTAAAAACTCTTCCAAAGTCAAAGCATATTCCATTGTAAAACAATAAGAACTATCTTTTTCCAACATGCGCAAACTAGGCATTAAAAGCTTCTCTATACGAAATTCCGTACATTTATCCGGAACATCCATCCAGGCCATATCCTGATGGCTGGATAAAGCAAAATTCACATGCCCTTCTTTCAGATAATTACTTTGTGCAGTCGTACAAAATGAGACGACACAGAATGCTATTAGCAATGAATATTTCATATTCGTATTTATTTTAAGTTATTATAATTTATATGTCGTATTCTTATTCTTGCGGTATTCGGTTCGCCTGGCATTGTCATATAAGTTTACACATAGAACATTTTTTTTTCATGATAGGATTAATGCTCAAAGGTCAGCAATACAGTAAGCTCCATACTTCTCGACTAATTCACCCACCCTCTTCACCCTATATTCCAAACCATCCGGTGGAACCTGGTCTGCCACGCCCAAAGCAAATCTAGGGATAGAACGCATTATTTCAAGTACCGCTATAACATGACGATCAAACTCTTCGTCAGAGATATGAGCCGTAAAATAAACTCCGGGAATACCTCCCCAAAAAATACTTTTGGAATCCTCCAATAAAGGAATCATTTCTTCAATAGACATATCCCCTACCGGATAAGGAGTAAGTGCCTCCAAAACGGAAAATCCGACCAAAGACTCCTGCTTCAGCAGTCCTTGCAACGTACCATCCATGTGAATAAATGAATATTTACCTGCTTCTCGGATCTTGGTAGTCCATTCTGTCTGATATTCTTTCATATACATTTCAAAAAATGTTCCCCCTACCATCTCGGAAGAAAGATTTTCCGGGATCATCAATAATTCCGCAGGACTGTCTACTGATATTTGTGCAGCCTGATCAAAAGCACGTTTCATGCTTTTCAGCAAAGCCTCAAACTGCTCGGGAACCGAATAAGCCAACATCGTTACCGTTACGATCCCAGCCTCCAGTGCAACCAAATGCATAAAAGGACTTTTCGGCAGATAGCATAACAGGGCTCCTTGGTCTCCCACTTGCTGTTTCCTTTGCAGAGCATAGACATAATCCGGTTCATAACTCAGATGATCGTACAGATAAATCATAGCCGGTATATCCTCTTCCGACTTCAACAGATATTCGACCGGTGCTTCCGAAAAAGTTTCATCACAATATTCCCAGCACTCCCTCAATTCGCCATAAGGTGTCACCACCTTACGATACCTGCAATTGCCTTCCGTCCACGAAGAAACCTCACAATCATGATATATCTCTTTAAACGGAAAATGTCCTTGAAGATAATAGCCAACTCCTAATGAACGATGCCAATCCAGATAGGCATCGGTAGTAATAAAATCATTTGGCTTAAGGCCTCTCTTTATTAATGAATTAGCCCAATAATCCAAATCGCCAAACCAAGGCACTTTATCTAGCTGCTTGCCTTGTAATAAAGCAAACATTCTTTCTCTTGGTGTCATAATTTCATATTTTATTTATTGCTAAACATATATCATCTGATTTCATTCAAATGCTTATAAGAATGCTTATCTACGCGAGTAGCCGGATTGACGAAAATAACCGGTTCCATCAAATAGCCACGAACAGCATCTGAAAGTTGCTGAGGAGTCTTCTCCTCTTCATTATTCCATTGAATATCGAACTTAAATTCCATTTCACCGATACAATCGTCCAATACATTCACTTCCCACATATTGTTATAAACCATTGCGCACAACTCATTCGGTTTCTCTGGTAACGTACGGCTCTTTACACCAAACTGATTGCCTCCGAAACAAACCATAGCCACGTCGCGACTCGACCACAGCCAGGAGCCTTTTCCTGCGCCTGCCGGATACTTAATCCAATCATCAACTGCAAAGAAATCTGTGCAAGTTCCCGGAATCTGATCCGTATAGGGTGCAAACTGCATTCCTCCAATACTGGTCAAAGGAGCACCGCAACTTTCAGCAAACGGGAAACGGATATACATAATCTCCGGGTCTGCATTCGAGAGACGATCGATCTTGACATCCACACCGACACGAGGTTCTTCCTTATAAACTTCTAAAATACGAACACCGCTCTTTAACGAATTATGCTCAAATGCTTGTTTATAGATGAAAGAATGAGGAGTTTCCACACACTCTACCCCCTTAAACGAAGCATGTCGTTCAATTGAATGCATAGCAATCTGTTGCCTACGAGCCAAAGAGTCCGGATTGCGCCAATCACGTGCCAGGCTTCTGCCTACCAATGAATTGAACGAATAGAACTCACCGATACCATCGCCTTGCAACGGTTCCGGACTGTTTGCCCATTTGATATAGATAGGCCATCCGTTTTTATCAGTACGAATTTCTGGTTTCCGACTGGCTTCTTTCTGTTGGCTGATACTATCAAGGGCTAACACATAACGATATACTCGGTCGGGCTGAAGGTCTTTCACCCATATCATCGCTTTACCATCATGAAATACCAGGTTCTGTTTTTCACCTGTCTCCGGATTTAATACAGACTTGTAGGCTGTCCGAACAAAAGACAGTGGATCGAGCTTAGCCCAACCTGTATAAGGCTTTTTACCCGAATTGGCCAGATAAACACCTTCTTTTTCATTACTCAGTTTCGCACGAACCCTCTGTGCCAACAGCCATTTAGCTCTTTCGAAAGGACGAAAGGCATAACCGTATGTCACATTAAAATGTCCTTGCGACCATAAGCTATAGGTATCCCAAGTAGAATCCCAGGTTCCTAACGTGTGTTCATAGAAGAAACAAATATCTTTCAAAACAGCATCTTCGTGACGCCCCATCGCCGAAGGGCAAGCTCCCCATGCTGGAGATTTAGCTATCTTCAAATACATATCTGCCTGACGGGAAGCTGAAAGAGCACGAGGTTCAGCAGCCAATCCAAACGACCACCAATCGGGCCATTCTCCTTCATAAGTATCCACCTTGTCACCAATTCTAGCTTCCATCTTTTTCATTGACTTAGTAGCAGTGGTCAAATTCAAACGGGGAGAAAATCCCATCTCGTTCCATTTAGCAACAAACTCTGCCAGTGCAGGGAAAGGAGCGTCGTTGTCGCACCGATATTCGTTAGTAAAAGACAAAGCGATAAAATCGTACGGATAGCCCTCTTTCACCATCTGATTGATTCGGTCGAGACACACTTTATGCGCCTTGTGCATGGAAGCTTCATCTGTTTTCAATATATCATCCGGACGCGGAGTGCGGAATTGCGTATTGCTGGCAGGACGCTGGGCATAGCGCCATCCAGTTTCACTGAAAAAGCCATAACCCGTCCAATAAGGCATTCCTAACCAAACAAAAGCCTTCCTCCCGTCCGGCATTTTCCACCAAAAAGCATGAGGAGGGTTATGGAAAATACCACCCCAATGCAAGTTCAAGCCTGACCAGAAATAACGGACACCTTTCTCCATCAATCCGGATACCAACGCTCTAGGAAAGCCGTTTACATCGTTTTGCATAGCGACTTCCGGATGAAAAGTCTTCCATAAATCCTCAGGAACCCAGTTCAATAACTTCGTCACTTGCGTACCATTATGCAACGGATTTACATTGAACGGAGCAGCCGTTATTTCAAATTGTCCACTTTTTATCGCTTTCAACAAGTCTTTCTGTCGGGAAGGTGAAGCATGCTGCCACCATTCATAGACACTGGCCAAAGCCTCTGCCGTCCAACAGAATGTTGGTTTGGATTTATCGTTGATACTTTCCAATACGGCATCGATACCGATGTCGATATATCTTTCGTGGAGTTCATGTGCGATCTCCGGATTGTCCGTATATCCGTAATCTGTATGCGACAAATGCACTAAATCAATATATTCAATCTGTTTGGTCGCGTCTATCGACTCTTGAGCATACAAAGTACAACAGCTTACACAAGCTACTACTAATAATTTGATTTTATTCATTGTAATGATTATTTAAAAGAGTTGTGACAAAGTTCACAACTCTTTTATTTTAGAAACTATTTCCTTAAATCCGGATTAATTTGAACTTCTCTCAATGGAACCGGGAAATAAGTATGTTCTGCCGTTTTGAATACAGCCCCTGAAGGTTCTACGAATCCTTCCAGATTTACCCAACTCTTCGTTTTCGTATTATATGCTTTCTGTGTACGAATCATATCAAAGAAAGTGACATTTTCGAAACAGAGTTCATGTACGCGTTCTGTCATTACAGCATCAATAAAGGCTTCTTTATTGCTTGTAACAGCAGTCGATAAAGGCTCCAACCCTGCACGAGAACGAATCTGATTGACCGCATCAATCGCTTTATCCGTAATCGCACCAGAGCGTGCTGTTGCTTCTGCATAAGTCAATAGCATTTCTGCATAACGAATCAGAGGGAGGCTTTTTCCGCAATAACCACCCTGTCCCACTAATGTCGGTTCGAAAAATTTATAGACAGCCGGTTCAAAATTAAGTGTACCACTATTATCCCAGCTATTATAAGAGGTAAAAAAGAATCCTTTTTCTTCTGCACGCAAATCACCCTCTTCAAATGAATCGATAAAATCCGGAGTTGGCATCATCGAACCGAATCCGACAAAACCTGTTAGTTTCACAGCCGCAGCCGGAACAAAGAATTGAGAGTAATGCTGTCTTGGGGCAGGAGATTCTCCGTAATTAGCCATAAAAATATACTCACCCGTATTGTCAAACTCTTTTCTTCTGAACTTTTCAAACCAATTCATATTTGTATCCGATTGAAGCAAAGACAGATGCGAAGAATTTACAACCAGTTCCGCTTTTTGAGCTGCCAATTGATATTTATCGGTTTCATTCAACGGACTTCCAGCCATTGTCAAATAGACTTGTGCATATAAGGCATTAACAGCTTCCATCGACACTCTACCGGAAGATGGTGTATAAGAAATAGGAGACGAAGAGGCAGCTTCCAAATCTGGTAAAATTGCCTGTTCGTATATCTCTTTTATAGATGTAGGAATCAGCATACCATCTGCCGGTGCATCTGTTGGAGTCAATTTCAAAGGAACATCACCAAATATACGCACTAGATGAAAATAATAGTAAGCACGTAAGAAATGGGCTTCTCCCAGCATTTGGTCGATAGCATTGCTTTCCGGAAGTTGAGGAACTGCTGCCAAAAACATATTGCAAGCCTCAATTCCGTAATAACAAGACTGCCACCAATAATCCACATAATTACGATCCCAATAATTCAGCTTTTCCAAATCTGGATTAATCAACGATTGTTGTCCAGCCGTATAATAGCAATAACCAGTCGGATATTCCAGCATAAAAGCAGGAGCCTCACCGTATCCGGCATAGGTAAAACGTGTACCTAACCTGGAATATAAACCATTAACAGCCACTTGAGCCTCTTCCTCATTCTGATAATATTGATCCAATGTTTGAGTAGACTTAGGAGGTGTATCCAAAAAGTCATTACAAGAACCCAATAAAGCCGCACTCAAAACTAGAAACGAAGATATAACTATATTTTTCATGATTGTTCAATTATTTATTAAAAAGTAACATTCAAACCGAAATTAAAATTCATTGTCTTAGGATAAGAAAAGAATTCAACTCCTTGTCCTGACATATTCGCAGTTTCAGGATCATAACCGGAATAACCGGTAATCAACAAAAAGTTTTCCAAATTTGCATATACCCGAAGGTTTCTAGCCCCCAATTTATTGGCAAAAGAAGCAGGAACTGTATAACCGACCATTAAATTCTTAAAACGAATGTAAGAAGCATCTTCAATCAGGTCGTCGTCAATCTGCAATTCCTGAGCATTTCCACCGATGGTAGTACGTGGACGTTCTATCATCGTATTTTGATTATCCGGTGTCCAATAATTCAAGATACTCGCATAACTGTTCGCATACCAACCTCTTTGTTCACATACCATACGGGCCAAATTGATTGCCTTATTTCCACTTTTACCTTGAATATCCAAAGTCAAATCAAAATTTTTATACGAGAACGTATTACTAAGACTCATTTCAAAATCCGGATACAGATTTCCTAAAGTAAATCCATCATTCTCATAATCGATCTTTCCGTCATTATTCCGATCTATATACTTCTTATCGCCCGGTTTTTTCCCATAACGAGCTGCCTCTTCTGCCTCATTGGTACCCCATGTTCCAGAACCGTCACGCTTCAAACCATAAACTGTACGCAATGCCTCACCTTCACGAATCAGATTATAATTGATACCGATAAAGCCACCATCCCAAATATCGGAATGGTCATCCGTCAATTTGACTACCTTATTTCGGTTCATACTAAACAACAACGTTGAATACCAATTGAAGTCTTTCCCTTTAATATTATGAGTATTCAATGTAAATTCAAAACCGCGATTTCTGATTTGTCCAATATTAGCCATAACCGAACCATAACCGGTTATATAAGAAACAGGTTTGCCCAGCAACAAATCCTTTGTATCTCTCCAATACCAATCCAATTCAGCCATAATACGGTTATCCAGGAAACCTACATCTACCCCGAAATCATACTGTGTGGTAGTTTCCCATTTCAAATCGGCATTCGGCATTCCTGATTGTACCATACCCTTGCTTATCTCTTTATCTCCAAAAACAACATTGGTATTAGCGATTGTGGCTAATGTAGAATAAGCGCCAATTCCGGCATTACCGGTCTGTCCTATACTTGCACGCAATTTCAAATTAGAGATTGCATTCACACTTTGTAAAAAATCTTCATTTTTTACCACCCACGCCAACGCCATAGACGGGAAGAATGCATAACGATTATTTTTACCAAAAACAGAAGACCCGTCATAACGTCCAGTAGCAGTCAACAAGTACTTACTATCAAATGAATAATTTCCTCTTACATAATAAGAATTCATTCTCCACTCGGTAAAGCTGGAACTCGGTATACCCGCTTTCTCTGCCACTCCCAAATTATTCCATTTGTAGAAATCTGTAACAAAGCCGGTACCGGAACCACCTAAATATTCAGAATAGGCACCATTCCAGGAAGCACCACCCATCAAATTTAATTTATGTTTTCCCCACTGTTTATCCCATGTCAAGAAATTTTCCGACTGCCAATACACATAATGAGTCATTCCAATACTGGCATTTGCTCCGGAAGAGGAAAATTCAATCAAATCCTTCCCTGAATAAAAACGGTCTCTCGCCATTTTGACTTCGGCAGCAACTGTCGACTTAAGAGTCAAACCATCAATAATTTTGATGGAAAGATCTGCATTCCCTAATAAATGTGAGTTGGTATGACGACGATCTATCTCTTTAGCAACTTGTATCGGACCATCTGAACTTGCCCAAAACGGATTCAGATTATCATAATCCAGCACACGTTTACCGGCTGCATTCAAAGCATAGTCTCCATTTTCTTTTTTTGCCGCAGGGAATAAAAAGTCACCAAAGTTTCCATAACTACCATCTGCATAATAATCAGGAACAACTGGGAACATTTCGATCATAGAACGATTCGGAGTTACGCCGCCCACAGCATAGTTATCGATCTGATTCTCTTCTGAATAATTATAATTCAATGAAGTCGACAATGATATATGATCATTTATCTTCGTATCATTCGTCAATTTTGCATTGAAACGAGTATAAAAGTTTTCCAACATAATACCCTGCTCATTCTGATATCCCAGAGACACTGTCGTACGAGATTTCTCAGAACCCGTATTTAATGTCACATGATGACGATGCGAAAAAGCAGTACGTGTAGCAGCATCCTGCCAATCTGTATCATAAAGCGGGTTCCCATTTGTATCAAATAAATTGGGGTTCACCTTATGCCAATCAACCGGTTCGAAACCATCATTCTCAAAAGATTTATTCAATAAAGACATAAACTCTGAAGAGTTCAACAAATCCAGTTTATTCGCCATATGGGCAACCCCCAGATTCATATTATAAGATACAGTCGTACCGCTACTAAACTTACCACGCTTCATCGTCACAAGGATTACCCCAGCTGCACCACGGGCACCATAGATAGCAATGGAAGAAGCATCTTTTAAAACGTTCATCGACTCTATATCATTCGGGTTTATCAAAGAAATATCTGCCCCCACAACTCCATCGATAACATACAAGGGATCTATTGACGCTTTAATAGATCCTATACCTCTGACAACCACAGATAAATATCCACCCGGACGACTGGAATTGTTATTAACAACCACACCCGCAATCTTTCCACTCAAAGCATCTATAGGATTTACAACTTGCCGCTCAGCTATCTTTTCAGAAGACACATTCCCAACTGAACCGGTTAAATCAGACTTTCTGGCAACACCATATCCAATAACAACAACCTCATCCAAGGCTTCCGCATCTTCCTTTAAGGTGATTTTCAAATTATCACTAGCCTTAATTTCAATCGTTTTGTAACCTATATACGAAATAACTAATGTCGCATTAGGACTAACATCCAAATTAAATTTACCATCCATATCAGTTATGGTTCCTGAAGTGGTACCTTTCACTCCGATATTAACACCAATCAGAGGCTGTCCGCTTTCATCAAGAACAGAACCTCTGATCTGCTTCTTGTTCTGATGAACAACCATGCTACTATTTTCAGCATGTGTACCTTCCAGACAGAAAGGCGACAAAGTAGCTATCAGCATAGCCACACTCATAATTCTTCTTATCATAATTATAGAATTTAAGGAGGTTGCCCCAGTTTTGAGGCAACCTGTATTGTTAAAATTTATACTTTTACCACTCTATATTCAAAGCCATAATTCCTTTAGCAGGAACAGTTATCTGATTTTCTTTATTGGGCAATTTGACCTTTTTACCATTTTCATAGTAATAAATAGATTTAGGCTGTCTTATAGCCCATTGCAAAACAACTTGTTCTTCTTTGTCAGAAAGAGACAACAAACGAATCGTATTGGACTTTCCTTTATTGATTACCTGATAATTAGACAATACAATTTTATCACTACCGCTAATAGAGAAAGCATTTTTAGACCTAAACTCTTTTTGAGTCTGCACAGCAATCAACGGACGATATTGTTCCATCGCAAACCGATTCGAACGAACTACATCATACGCACCGATATGAGGTAAAACACGATATTTATAGCTGATCTTACCATCCTGGCTTAAACGGAAATTCGTATGCCAATGATTATTTAAAGCCCATGAATAAATTACTGAACTGGGTTGGATTTCCCGGATCCATTTCGGAGAACCATCAGCTCCACCAATAATGTTAGCCGTGATGTCTCCGCTTTCAAATGCACATGCATTCATTGAACACCAAGTTATACCTTTATTCTCATTGGATATGTTCAGCCAACGCTGCAAAGTAATCCAGTTTCGGTTTCCAGCCTTCAGCTGGTCTTTTTCCAACTCCATAACTCCCCAAGGAATATTGACTCTGACCTTGCTTTGAGGAACATCAAACGCAAAACCGAAATGAATACCCTCTTTCTCTAAAACGGCCTGCTTGTCAACTACATTATTAAACTCAACACTTGCAGAACCTTTTGTCAGCCGGATCTCACGTATCAGGCTATTACAACCTTTCGCTTTGGATGTAACAATCAATGAATTGACCAGCTCACCTCTTTCCCCGACGGAAACCTTTATCTCCGTATCTTTTAATGCGCGAGCAGAAGTATTACCTCCTTCCAAATACCGAAAACTATTCAGGGCCGAAAGAGCCTGCGAATCAACAAATTCTTCTCCTTTATATACCAGGTTAATCACGTCTCCTGTTATGGGATCGACAATAACTTTTACAATGCCATTATCCAATGTTGTACCAGACGATTCTGATAAACGATTAGAGTGCGATTCTTTTTTCAATTTGAATGTTTTATTACCCAAGGCCGGAACTTCCTCTGCCATGAATACCAATTCTCCAGTAGATAGCTTTTGAGATACAACATACTTACCATTCGCATCCTGCAACGACTGAAAAGAGTTTGCAATCTCTTTTGATAATGTAACCAATCCGCTTTGTGTCCATGTATTGGTATTGAATACGGTAACAATATCCGAGCTTTTATCTTCTATATTATTATAAGCCATCTCCATTACCTGATCGGTCAACTCTTTTGCTTTATCGAAATAACCCAATTTGGTAGCCAAGATATTATCACTGATCGGCTGTTGAGCCGGTGCCATATACGCCCAGGTATGTTCCGTGCTTAAAATAATATTGCGCCATGCTTCCTGAATTAAATCAGTAGGTTCTTCTTTGCCTGGTTGTAACATGCCCCATAAAATTTCGGCCTGTACCAACTTGTCTTTTACCTCACGACTTTCTCCTGTCTTTTCCGCACTAGTACCCAGACCGTCCGTCCAGTATTCCGTGTAATCCCCCTGTAAAGTAGGCAATTGGTCTGCATACTTTTCAAAAGCTTGCATCATTTCCGTTGCCGTACAGATTTTCACATGTGGAAAAGCATATTCTTCATTCCAGCTTTTGACGGCATCGGGAAGATCCACATCAATAGGCGTGTTATCGGCCATACACCAAGTCATCGGGAAAACATCATACGGATAATCTTTATCTTTCTCCAGCTTAGGCAACATATCTGCCAAATAAGAATCGATGAAGTTTTCTCTTGGATTATCTGTCTTAACAACAGGAATCAGTTTAGACCGATCGGTTTGCCCTGCCAGTTTAGGCCAGAAATATTTACCCTTAGCCAAAGCTCCTGGAGTATAAGCACCTGGTTGTAAAAATAATACTTTCGACTTTCCATCCGGACCTATCCACCAAAAAGGTTTGAAATTCATTTCCGGAGAAAGCCCTGTCCGGTCATAACCGTTAAATAGGGATAAGCAATAGGAAATACCCAATTGATTAGCTGCAGAGACAACTCCCCAGGATACACCGGGTATATCCACCTGAACCATTGTTTTTACCTCTTTACCCGTCTCTTTCTCCATTTTTTTACCGAAAGAGAAGAGTTGCAACAATTCCTCATCACTACTGGCACTTGTATTTGTACTGACATAACCGGCATCGACAGATATATAGCCTTTCTTTATTGCCTCAATCAGCTTCTTTTTCTTTTCCGGTGATTCGCTATTCAGGTAACGTTCGATCGGCCAGGTGACTTCCGGATTCCAACGGAAACGGGCATCTTCCGGATAATTAGCCGTCTTTTCAGCTAAATCCATCGCTACATCCAGATTTCGTTTATGAATGAACTCCACATTTTCCTGCGTATTTGTATAGCCTATGTCTACATGAGAATGAGGATAAATATAAACAGTCCAATGTCTCATTGCCGGAATGACTACTTCTCGGGATACTTTTTCCCCTTCGATTTGCAAACTGGCAATAATCGTATCGGTTTTCGCCAAACCGATCTGAGGTAATAATAGAACCGGAATAGAATCAGGCCGGGATGCCCGTAACACAGTTGTTTCATTACCTTTCTTTGAGAATATTTCAACTTTTGCACCGGTTATATTCTTATTTCCCCGATAAGTCAAAACGATTTCACGACCAGCCTCTTTATCAGACCGGTATTTATAATGGTTACACACTCGAACATCCAGTAAATCCGGCTGAACAGTTCCTAACGCTGCTGTGCTCCATAAAAGCAACCCTGCAATAAATTGATGTTTCATGGTATTTAATCGGTTAAATTATTTATTATAATTAGAATCCATAAACCATCTGTGCCTAATTGATTTCAATTGGGCTTGTACTCTACCATCATACAAAATGATGTAATCTCCTAATACTTCTTGTGAAAATTCCTGACTGAATAAACATACTGTAATAGGAACACGATCTGGCTTTCCAACCAGCATCGTTGTTAAAAATTGTTCTTTTAAAGCCATAATGTATATAGTTTTACTATTTAACCGATTAAAACAATGCAAAGCAAGCAATATTCTTAACTATTATTATTATACTATCATACTATTTTCTTACACAATCTTACGATTACGTTTTTTTATCTCAGAATACAACTTTAATGATATTGTATTCTATCATCAAAAAAGAGCCATATCAAACTCTATATTGAGTAATGATATAGCTCTTCTAAACTTGTTAATTATAATCTGTAAGAATATACCTATTGGTTTTAGTCACTCTTTTGTAAAAAATTTTATTGTTTGGCTTCTTTCCCCATTTCGATCACAATCTTCCCTCCTTTCAATACCTCTTCCTGCGAAATCCGGAAACCATTTACCGGTTTACCGTTCAAGGTAACCGATTGAATATATTTATTCTCTTTGGATGCGTCGGGAGCTTCTATCACGAAAGTCTCGCCGCGATTATATTTTCCATCCAGCCGGATCGTGATTTTGGGATAACGCGGAGAAGCCAATTCATAGTACGGCTTTTCAGAACATCCGCCATCCATCTGGAACAAACCGAGAGCACTCATGACAAACCAACTACTCATCTGTCCCAGATCCTCATCCCCCGGATAAGCATCGTAAGGAGTGGTTCCGTAATACTGCTCCTGTATTGCCCGTACCCATTTCTGCGTCAGCCAGGGAGCACCTGCCCAGTTAAAGAGATAGGCAACTTCCATAGAGGTTTCATTTCCGTGGTTGATCGGGAAAGCAGAAAAGTTATCACCTGCCGCATTAAAATTGGCATGCGCCGACTGCTCCATCGCTTTATCCAAACGGCTTATAAAACGGTCTTTACCGACCATACCGATCAATTTATCCGGATTATGAGGTACGAACCAGGAATAATTGAAGGCATTTCCTTCGGTAAACCCGGGTGTATGATACGGATCGAAAGGCTCTACCCAATTGCCGTGTTCGTCCTTAGGACGTATAAAGCCGGACTTCGGATCAAACAAATTAGACCAATTGTTCGAACGTTCATCAAACAGTTTAAAGTCATCGGTCTTTCCCAACACTTTAGCCATCTGTCCCAGACACCAGTCGTCGTAAGCATACTCCATCGTATTGGAGACAGTTCCTTTCCCTGCGGGAATATACCCATACTTCATATAAGGAACCAGGTTCTCTACTCCGACAGTTCCACCACCTTCATACTTCTGAGGAGGTGTTGTCATCATCTTTTTCAAACCGTCATACGCTATATTCAAGTCAAAGTCACGTATACCGCTTTGCCAGGCTCCCAGTATCTGGGAAATCGGATGCATGGCAACCATCACACCGGTATGTTCTATCCCGGCAGGATCCGTATTGAACCACCCACTATTCTGATAAAGCTGAATGGCCGAACGTGCCCATTTGCTGGATATTTCCGGAGCCATCAGATTGAATAACTGCTGATTATTCCAGAATGTATTCCAATATTCACCGCTTACGATACAATCGTCCGGTTTCTCCAACTGCCTGATCCTTTCATCTTCATCCACAAAACGACCGTCGACATCGCTCCAGGTTGCTTTGGCTGCTAACGCGCGGTAAAGGTTGGTATAGAACTTCTTCTTTTGCAGATAATCGTCCGTTTCAATCGCTATTCTTCCCAGGTATTCATCCCAAACGGCACGGGCATTGTTCACTACTTTCTCAAAATCCCATCCAAAAGGATCAGCCAGTTCCTGCTTCAGGTTGTTGCGTGCCCCTGCCATATCTACCAGAGAAACACCGGAACGGACTAAGATTTCTTCGTTCTCTTTCGTCTTATAATTCAGGAATATACCGACATCGCCTTTGCCTTCTATCATGGTGATATTCTGCCTGATTTCCGCAGGGGTTTCAAACTCGTGATTCCTGTTCCATCCGGGGATATAACCGGTTACCGGCTGAACACCTTCATTCACCCATCCGCCCATCGAATCGAAAGGTTTGCTGAACTGGAGGACGAAATACAATGTATAACTCTGCTCCAATGTATATCCGGTAAATGCATTATAATAAGTGGCATAACCTTCTATTTCCGTATCGCTGACTTTCGTTACACGGGTATTGACCAGATTATGCGGATACTCGTTAGGAGTGAACATATCGATCAGGATACGCGCATCTTCCCTGGCAGGGAAAATATATCGTTGTAAAGCTGCACGGCGGGTTGCCGTTATGTCCGCTTGTATCTTCGTATCCGTCATATACACGGAATATTTACCTATTTCTGCCTTTTCCGACGATTTGTCAATCCGCGAACGATAACCCTCATCCGGAAAATCTTCCCTGCCGGGATTAACTTTCAGTTCGCCGCAGGTCGGTTGCATCAGAAAGCCGGTCATCGTCCAGTCGCTGAAATGGTTGAAGCCCATGATGTTTTCTATGGTATATTCGTATCCGGCTTTCCATATCTCGTCCTGGTTATCGGGAGCGATCTGCACCATGCTCAAAGGGAGACTTGGTCCGGGTTTGAACATCCAACGGGAATTACCCGTACCCATTAGCAAGTCTACATCGTCTGAATAGGTATGCAGCGGTTGCGGGCTACGAATCACTTCACCTTTATAAATAACATCTTTGCCATCCCGAATTGTAAATTGCAGCTTTTCTTGTTTGCCTTTAGCCTGTGCAGCCGGCATCAATATTTCCTGGATACTCTCCCCTACTTCGATCGTACGTGAAACAGGAGCACATCCCTCTACTGCAAAAGTCAACTCCCGGGGTGCATCAAACTGGCTCATATCCACCAAAACCGGCAACATACGTTCTCCATTCTCTTTTTGATATTCAAAAGGTGCAGCTTTTACGGAACGTATCAACGAAGAAAACGCTTTCCCAAGTTGTACAGAAACCGGTGTTTCCAACCGGATACAATCGAAAATAGCCCATGTGCCTTTTATGGTTCCCAATTGGATCTTATTCATACCGGGAGTAAGCCATGAAGAGGGGAATTGTATATGTATCTCTTTCGCTTTTCCTGTCCCCTTATTTTCCAGAAACTCCGCAGCATTCTCCCCGTTCAGTTCTTCTTCGAACCGATGACCGTTGATCTCGACCCGTATTTTGATCGGCTTACTATTATGTGCCCCGGTGAAAAAGAAAGTAAGAGAACATTCCCCTTTTCCGGAAACTTTATCCAAATTAAAATAGATAGAAGGGAAATGTCTCGGATGAAATCCGGCCCAGTACCCACCGCCAGCCCAACCATCCAACGGTCCCGGCAAAACATACGACCAGTGTTTTCCAGGAGTAGAATATCCTACATAAAAAGATTTCTCTCCCCCGAAGTTCGCCAGAAAACTTTTGTAATTATCGGGATAGAGGGCAAACTCCGCAGCGGAATTGTCCTGCTTTCCTATTTCGAAAAGGACTTTATTTCCTCCGTATATACCGGGAGGCGATAGAAGAATAAAAAGAATTAAGAATAGATGTTTCATGATCTTTAGCTTTATTTCAAATTAACACTCATGGTTTCCTGGCAATATTAACCGGAGCCATCCAGTCTAACAGATTACAAAATAAAAACAACCATCAGTACCACGCAATAGCAAATAGCTGTTTATTCCGTGGATTATTAATGTTTTCTGTATACAATAGTTAATCTATCCGTTCGATCGTGAAACGATAAGTTAACGATCCCTCATTCCACATACGGAAATTTGTATTCCAAAGATTATTACTCAGATTAAAATGAATACCGCCCTTTTTGTCGGGGTATTCCAATGAGTAGTTTATACCTCTCGCCTCACCTACATTAACCAGGAAAGCGGCTTCACTCCATATGCGGATGGTTCCGGATGAAGTCACCAAATCCACATAACGGTCGATACCGTGCTGCTGACGATTCCCTTTTTCTACCACATCGAACAGATCGACACGCTCACCGACTTTCTCTGCTACGATCGAAAGAATATCATCCGTATTAAAAGACAACCAATAGGCCTCCGGCAAGCGGACCGCAGGTTTATCTTTTATAGTCAAAGTGACTTCCGCTTTCTTTCCATTCTTATATTCCAACACATCCACATACATCTTTTCAGGATATACCCGCCGGTCAACTTCAGGACGCTCCGGGAAAACAAGCTCATTCACCGTCCGTATTCCTTTCTTCTCTTTACGAACCTCCTGCCTGATGGTCTGTGCAGGGAGAGAGACACTTATGGCTTTCGATTTATCCAGTTCCGGTTTACCTATATCAGCCAAAGCCCATCCATAATGAGCACGCAAGTAGTTATCCAGATAATGCTGATAATCAGCGGCATCATACATTTGATATGATAATCCTTCTATCTTCAAAATGTCATTTTTCAATACAGCAGCTTGCCAAGGCGTTGAAGCCACCGATTGGGATTTCTCCGTAAATGAAGGAACAACCGGCTCGTCAATCTCTTTCATTTTGGCCAACGCCTCTACCTGCAAATTCTGAGGCAGGTATTGAATCGCATTATAAATATAATCATCCAATTCCTTCCACGATGCTTCCGCTTTCCGGAAAGGTGCGGTAGAACGAGCCGGTAAGAAAAGATCCGTATCATATTTGTCCCAATTATGAAGATGTGTTTTCACATCAACACCCTGTGTATGTTCGGCTATCAATCCTAGTTCCAAAGCAAAATCAAGTGCCGCATCGCTGTTCTTGTCGATTTTCTTTTCACGCAACCACTGAGAATAGAGTTCGGACAACGCCCTGAATTTTGCCATTCGTATCGGAGCACTTCCATAACCGTAAATCCAGGTATCCCCTATTTCTGATGTAACTATCGGCAACTGGTCCTGCATAGCAATCAGCTCTTCCGCTATTTCATTGAAAGAAGAGGCTATCAAACGGGCTTTCGGATAACGTTTATGTAAATCGGCATAAATTGCCTTCACTTTTTCATAGGGGTGAGGTCCATGATTATCTCCAGTAAAATTAATCGAGATTACCACTTTTCCTCCCGGAAGTATATTCTCAGAGCCATAATCCTGCTGATAGACCAAAATCAATTCACTGCCATCCGTATCTCTCCAACAGCAAAACTCAGGTACGGAAGGAATGGGACAAGCCGGATTCACGCCTATATGCAGAAAACGAATACCGGCACGGCTCATCGGAGCCACAATACTGCGTGTATGCCCCGGTACATCTGTCATCTTTGCTGCAATCGTTTTCTTTCCGTATTTTTCATCCAGCTTATGTGACAAAAGCAAGCAAGTCTCAAACAAATCCCGATTCATCGATTCCGACTCGACGGTATAGGGCACTGAATTCCAAACAATGTCCCCTCGCCGGATAGCCGTTTCCAAACGTTCCACTTCTTTGGGCGATGCCGTATGGAGGTATTTCCAGATCAACCATGCTCCCGTTGTCCAAACATATTTTTCACTAGCATTCTCGGCACGTAACTTTTCCGATACATCCAATGCCTTCGGTATAAATTCCGTTATATAACGCTGGGTTACCACGGAACTCAAATCGGTAAAACCGACATCCAGATGCGTTTTGAAAACAACATACACTTTCTCGACAGATGTATTTATTTCCTGTCCATTGAGCTGGACTATTCCCAAAGATATAATTAAGAGAGAAATTAAAATTCGTTTCATGTGTAAATGATAATTATATTCATAAAAAAAACAGCATACAGAAACTATTAATAGCAGAATATATTTTCTGAGATCTATCGATGTACCCTGTATGCTGTTCCGATTTCTACAATCAATCTCTAAAATACCAATTCATATTAGTATCCGGGATTTTGCTTAATTTTCCCCTGAGATTCATCTATGATATTCTGTGGAATAGGGAATAACACCATATGTGGTTGAGCAGTCGTATATCCTTCTTCATGAGCTGTAGAAATTAACTTGTCATGACGAATCAAATCCCGACGGCGATGCCCTTCACAGAATAACTCCCTGCCTCTTTCATCCAAAATGAAATCACGGAATGCCTCTTTACTCGCAGTAGCAGCTGCCGGTATGGAGTTAGACAAACCTACCCGGGCACGAATTTGTTCTACATAAGAAATTGCTTCTGCCGTAGGACCATTTTGTTCATTTATAGCCTCTGCCAACTCCAGTAAGACATCCGCATAACGATGAACAACGACATCGTTTCCTGAATACTCGGTTGTTTGCTTTGGATCTTCGGGATATTTTATTGGAAGAGCACCTTTCTTCAAGTGTTCGAAATTATCACGAGTAGCCAACACAGAGTCCGTAGCCCCTTCAGGCAAATATTTAAACTCTCCGACCAGAGAATTCAAACGGTCATCTCCCTTTTCATATTTATCGTAAAAACTCCATGGAGTATTATGAACATACCACCGCTGAATTTTATTGTTTGCCAAAGGATATCCCGGAGGAACAATATGTGTTAACCACATATTACCCTCTCCTCCTTCTGCAAGACAAGGTATAGCCCATATAATCTCATTATTCTTTGCATTCTCAACTGAGAAAACAGAAGAATAGCTCGGCTGCAAAGCGTATCCCAGCTTCGTAATTTCCCGGCAAGCGGCTTCAGCATCCTGCCAACGCTTTTCCTGCATGTACAATTTCACCAATATGGCATAGGCTGCCCCTTTCGTAAAACGCCCCCAGTCGTTTGCAGCATAAGTTGACGGTAAAACAGACGCTGCACTCTTCAAATCACTTTCTATCAATTTAACAAATTCCTCTTTAGAAAGACGTTCAAGAATAACTTCATTTTCCGGATTTCGAAGTATTTCCGGATCGGTGACCACTCCTGCTGTACCATAAAAATCGTACAACATGAACATATACTGCCCCCTAGCACATTGTACTTGGGCTATCAGTTCATTTTTACGATCCTCATTCATCGGAGTACGTTGCAAATCATCCATTAAAAGAGTAGCCCGACTCACATGTTTAATGAAGTTTGTATAATGCTTCGTTACATTACTCTCTGTTGATGACCATAAAAAACGTTCAACGACCTCCAGGTCATTTCTTGTTAATCCCATCTCATCCGTAACCAAATTGGATTCCATAAAATAACTAGCCACATGAGCACTAAATATACTACCGCTCCAACCGGCTATAAACGGACGATATATAGCTGTTACTGCCGCACGGGCATCGTCTTCGTTCTGGAAATAGTTTTCCGGAATAATTTTATCATTCACAACTGGATCCAAATCCAAACAAGATGTTAGTCCTAAAGAACAAACAGCCAATAATGATATCGCATTTTTTTTAATAAGTCTTTTCATATTCTATAATTATCAGAAAGTTATATCTACACCAAATGAAACTGTCAATTGAGTCGGATAAGCAGCCATACCGTCCATTTCAGGATCCACACCGCTATACTTTGTAATAACGAATGGATTTTGAACATCTCCGTAAACACGAAGATTCTGTATAACTTTATCCAAATTTTTAATCTTAGGCAATGTATATCCTAATGTGATATTCTTACAACGCAGGAAGTTTGCGTTCTCCAGCCAAAAATCAGAACTCCGATCGTACGGATTCATTATACTGGTCGGATATTTACCAGTCTGATTATCATGAGCCCAACGATCTCTTACGGCCGTAGCCATATTCACGCCGTTCTTCAGGAACCAGGAACGTTTCAGATACCAGTCGTAAGCCGGGTTTTCCAATTGTCTGCCAAAATAACCATAGAAGAATATATTCAGGTCAAAACCTTTATAAGCAAAGGTATTACCAAAGCCCAGATAGAACTTGGATGTTTTTGTTCCCAGGTAAATAACATCCGCATCGTCCAGCTTACCGTCCGGTCCTTCCACTAAGTTTCCGTCTTCATCACGTCCGTTCAAATCCTTATACTTGATCATACCAGGCTTGGCATTCGGCATATGAGGCAATTTGCATGTACCGTCCGGATTCATATCGCCCGGCTGTACCAAACCATCAGAAATATACAGATAGTAGGAATTCAACATATCCTTTTCATTCTCATAAATCGCTTTTTTCCATTGGGGATTTCTTTCCAGCCAACGGTCACGATACAAAGAGAACACGACATCTGTCGACCAGGAAAACTCACCGATCAGATTACGGGAAGTAATACCCAATTCAAAACCTTTACTGCCCTTCGCTCCGATATTTGCCATCACTTTACTGATCGGATTATACTGCATAAGGACCTTTTCGTCCAACAAGTCAGAAACACGGCGGGTAAAGAATTCCATAGAACCGGTAATCCTATTCTGGAGAAATCCGAAATCAAGACCCACATTCAATTCAGTCGTAGTCTCCCATTTCAAATTAGGATTTGCCAGCTGGCTTTGTGCCACACCGACAGACTGTTGGTCGCCAAAATTGTAATTATCACCTGTAGAATAAAGAGCCAATGCATTATTTCCAATATTCGAGTTACCGGTTTGTCCCAAGCTGACACGCCATTTCAAATCAGAAACAATCTGTTGTTCCGACATAAATTGTTCATTGATCATACGCCATGCCAAAGCGACAGAAGGGAAATATCCCCATTTATGGTTTTCCGCGAATTTAGAAGATGCATCACCACGCATAGTGGCAGAGATCAGATAACGGTCAGCGTAGTTATAATTCAAACGAGCAAAAACAGATCCCAGCACTTCTTCATTATCAAACGAACCGACAGACGGTTTCGTATTTTCACCGGCAGCCAGGTTATTCCATTTAAAAGCATCCGTAATAAAACGGCTGTTACCCGCATTGAAACCATTTGAATTAAAATGCTGATAAGAATAGCCGGCCATTGCAGAAAAATTATGTACTTCATTAAACGTTTTTGTATAAGAAGCTGTCAAATCAAATAATTTACTTGAACGGTTCGAATACGATTTAGAAGCCTCACCACCAGCCTTTTGTCCATACAATGTAGTTTTAGGCACGTATGTATTACGTTCACCTTTCTCTTGCTGGAAACCGGCATTCATTTTCAGATCCAGCCCTTCGAACGGAGTAACGATCAGATAGAAGTTTCCTAATAGCTGGTTAACCGTACTTTCATCCGCCATATCCAACAGAGAAACGGCATTTGCCAAATACGGCTGATCCGGGTCCAAGGTATAATTACCCTCCTCGTCATAAATCGGAAGAGACGGGTTTGCATTCATCGCAGCTCTGATAACTCCGGCATTCTCATTTTGCCCACTACCTAATGCCACGTTATCACTCTTCACCTGACTAACATTGAAGTTAATACCGGTTTTAATATATTTACCTAACTTCTGATCGAAATTTGCACGACCGGAATAACGCTGAATACCATTATTCTTAACTACTCCCTGATGATCATAATAATTTCCGGAAATATAATAAGAAGTCTTGTCCGTACCTCCGGTCAACGACAAATTGTGCTGTGTAATGACACCGTTTCTTTCCACGGCTCCCAGCCAATCCGTTGTCTGGGCATTTGCTATCTGATCATTCGAGTATTTCGGACTAAAAGGAGCCACCGCAGACGGATCGGTGTTGCCATAAACTCCTAATTTGTTTTCTGACAAATAATCTTCATAAAGAACCCGGTTTGTCTCTGTCATAAAGCCTTGTGCATCCAGCATATCAATCTGTTTGACTCTCTTTTGAAAAGAGACGGAACCGGAATACTGTACTTTCGGCTTTTCACCTTGTTTTCCCCGTTTTGTTGTGATCAATACAACACCATTGGCAGCCCGGGCTCCATAGATAGCAGTTGCAGATGCATCTTTCAGAATTTCAATGGAAGCTATATCTGCCGGATTCAAATTATTCAGAGGTGATTTACTCCCTGATTCATATCTGTTACCACTTCCCGGCTCCATGTTTTCCGTAGATATAGGGAAACCGTCGATTACATAAAGAGGTCCGCTATTCCCGGCACCACCGGACGCATTACCACGGATCTGCATCCAAACACCTCCACCGGGTTGTGCACTTTGTAAAGAGACTTGCATACCGGCAGCCTTCCCAGTCAGCATCTGTCCTAAAGACATATTCCCGGCCTGGGGTAAATCGTCTGCTTTAACCTGAGTGATTGCGCCGGTCAGGTTACTTTTCTTAACCGTACCGTAACCGATCACCACAACTTCCTCAAGACTCTTTGTATCTTCTTTCATACTTACATTAATGACAGCCTTGTCTTTAACGGTCACTTCCTGAGTCAAATATCCGATATAAGAGAACTGAAGGACTGCATTAGACGGAACTTCCAACGTATAGTTACCATCCAGATCTGTCGTAGTTCCCTGTACGGTGCCTTTAACCAGGATATTAGCACCGATGATCGGCTCACCATTCATATCGGTAATAACCCCCGAAACTTTTCTGGTCTGTTGTGGTCCGGTCAGGCTAGTTTTATCCGTATCTACCCTGCGAAGAGAAATATAGTTTTTTGAGAACTCATACGTAATACCTAAATTTCTCAACGTTTTATCAAGTACTTCGGATATTGGTTTATTACGAGCATCGACTTTCACTTTCTGTTGCAAATCAATGTCACTCTCCCCATATACAAAAAGATAATTTGTTTGTTGCTCGATCTCATTGATCAGTTTATCCAATGAGATTGTTTTCTCTGTAATTGTGATCCGAATATTCTGCGAATTAGAGATCGTTGCGTGAGTACTAAGGATACCCACAAGAATTAAAAAGACGGATAATCTCATAATACGAATAAGATGCTTAATTTCAATATCTTTAATAAAGTCAACGAATAGCAATAAGTTTTTTTTCATAACTTTGCTTCTAATTTAAAGTTAATACTGTTTTTATCTGAGTGCAAAAAAGAAAGAATAGTACGACTTTGGGGACAGGTGTACCACCACTTGTCCCTGTTTTTTTACTATTCCCAGGTTGATTTTTAATACGTCATAGGCAATAGATTTAAGTGAAACATTATTTAGTAAATCTCTATGAGACTCTCATTCTCTATCTTATAATTAAAACGATGTACTCCCTGAAGCGCTTTCAAAATATCTTTTACTTCATCGTTCTGCCGGAACTTTCCTGAAACTTTATGATTCAATGAGGTTGCATCCTTCAGCTCAAACTTTACATTGTACCACAATGAAAGATAATTAAGTATTTCAGAGAAAGGAACACCTGTAAAACTGAATATCCCGTTTTTCAGATACTCCTCATTGTCAAAAACACAACCGGTCTTTATAAGCCGGTTATTCTCCAAATAGGCTTTTTCATTGGGAGAAAGGATCACATTATTTTCCTGGTTCTCCCTGTCATATACCTGAACCGATCCCTCTACCAGATCCGTTTCGAACCGAGGTGATTCCGAATAGGCAAAAACATTGAACTTCGTACCCAGTACTTTTACATCATACTTTTTCGTCTGGACTATAAAAGGATGTTTTGCATCTTTTGCCACCGAGAAATATCCTTCTCCGTCAAGTTTTATCACACGGTTCTTTTTATTAAACTGGTTCGGAACTTTTACTTTCGTCCGCGGACTAAGCCACGCTTCTGTTCCGTCAGCCAACGTTATATAAACACGTTGTCCTTTGGGAACATCGATCAATGTACCCGTTGTATCTTCCAATCCGCTATATTGCGTAAATGCAAACCATGTACCGATGATGGCTATAGCTGCAACAGCCGCGTATCTTAACGCATATATGGAAAAAGAGCGGAATCTCTTCCTTCTTATTCGGGTCTGCAATTCCTCCATTTTCCGGGAACTCCACACTTCATCCCCTTTCTGACGAGCCATAGAAGACAACGCCACCGATATTTGCATACGAGCGTACTCCTTCTTTTCTTCCTCGCTGGCATTAATCTGGTCAAGAAGCTGATCCTTCTCCTTCAGAGAAAGTTCATCTGTGAAATATTTATTTATTTGTTCATCCATGAACTCCAGAATATTATTGATTTCATAAATACGACGAAATAAATAAAAAACACCCCTAGATGAAAACTAACTTTTTTTGAAAAAAAGTAACTGCTAAATAATAAAGATAAATAAAGGAAGGTAATCTTTCAGTTCGACACGAAGTTTTTTTAGTGCTGTAATTATCTGATTTTCTACGGTTTTAGTCGATATATTCAGTCGCTCGGCGATCTCCCTGTATTTTAGTCCCTCCATCCGGCTCAGGATAAAAACTTCACGACATTTCTCCGGCAGACTATTGATGGCATTATTTAAAATGACTTCAATATCATCTGTAGAAAGAGCATTTTCATCAAATTGCTGGAGGGCATACATTTTCAGTTGTAACTCTTTATCCATCACCATTTCGAACTCTTCCCTCTTCCGTTCCACCAATTTCTTCTGTCTGATAAAATCAATACATCTGTTTTTCACCAGCACAAAAAGAAAAGCGTTCAGATTGGAAAGGTTTCCCAATACCTCCTGATGCTCCCACAAGTAGATAAAGATATCCTGAATTATATTTTCAGCATTTTCCGTCGACAAAACAAACTCACGGGCAAAGCGGACCAGTTTCGGAAAGTATATCGAATATACTTTTGAAAAATCAGGGGCATTTCTATATATGGCATCCTTTTGCATGTGAAGTCTATGATATTTGTTAGAAAGTTGATCTCATCCAGACAAAAGTATAGAATTATTCTATAAGATACGTTTTTTGCATAAAAAAAGACAAGCCTGCTCCTACAGGCTTGTCTCTTCAATCAATATCAATAAAAAGTTTTTTACTAAATAGTATAATATTCTTCCCATCCTTTACGCGGAGGCTGGCCGGAAAGCATCCGGTTAGCAAAATCGTCATTGACGATCTCTTTCGTCTCACGATCGAGCACCAGCTTACGATTCAAGCGCTGAGCCAATACTCCGAGACAGAAGACCTGGCTTAACGGACCGGCAATGGAGAACGGTGAACGTGTCTTTTCCTTTCCCTGGCAAGCCAGCAGGAAGTTGGCATAATGATTCGACGGGCTTTTCTGATATTCAGGAAGAGCCGGATTCAAATCCTTCGCAATCTTATCCGGAATGACAGACAAGGTACTGCCATGAGAACCACCTTTGAACGTCAACGTTTTCGTATAAATCTCCTTACCCGGGTTCAACTTCATCAATTGAAGTTTACCTCCGGCTACAGTCGGTATATTCGGGTCGACATCAGAGGAACCGAAGTTTTCCGGTACAGGAGGAATATTATCCAAACCATCATACCAGGTCACATCTATTGCCGGCATATTTCCCCTTTCAGGGAATTTGAACAGGATCGTGGAAGACATCGGGAAGAAGAATGGATTATGATCTTTCAGATATAAAGGATTCACTTCCGAGGGCAATCCCATATCCAGAAATTCATGAGCCGTATCGAGGATATGTGCTCCCCAATCTCCCAGCGCGCCCATACCGAAATCATACCAGCAACGCCACTGTCCCATATGATAATCATGATTATAATCATGGTGCTGCACTACACCCAGCCAGGTATCCCAATCCATTGTTTCAGGAATCGGTTCACCCATCGGCATATGTTTGATATTCGGATTCCAGCCATGCCAACGGCGCGGAGAGTTCATATGAGCTGTGATAGCTGTCACATCCTTGATCAATCCGGCTTCTTTCCAGGCTTTGAACTGGAAGTAATTTGCTTCCGAGTGTCCCTGGTTACCCATTTGTGTAACAACACCATATTTCTTTTCACCCCGCATCATCAGTTCTATTTCCTGGAAAGTACGGGCCATCGGCTTTTCTACATATACATGTTTGCCATGAGCCATTGCTTCCATCGTAATCGGGAAATGAGCATGGTCGGGAACGCCTACCGTTACAGCATCGATCTTATCCGCCATTTGGTCGAACATCTTACGGAAATCCTGGTAACGGGGCACTTTGGGGAACATAGAGATCAGTTCCTGTGTATGCGCCGCACCCATGTCTACATCACAAAGGGCTACGACATTACACAATCCGGTTTTATACAATTCTTTGGCAATCTCACCTCCCCGGTTACCAATGCCAATAAATGCAATATTTACTTTTTCGTTCGCACTTACGAACGGTACGCCCGGCATTGCACCCGCCTTCGAAGGGATCCAAAACGAAGGAACTGCAGTTGCTGCCGATAAAGCCAATGCCCGCTTCAGAAACGAGCGGCGTGAGATGTCTTCTGATTTCATGGTATTTTATATTAGATAATTAATTGTTTGCGCAAACATTAAAAACATCAACTTCGCAAAAATAGATATTTTTTACTGATATAAAAGGGTTTGTAGAAGAAAGTTCTTAAATTAATCCAATACAATTGCCTTCATCCAATAATTTCGTCCGCACAATAAGATTGAAAACTCCTGTCTTTTTTACCTGTCGATAATTATGAACAAGCCTGTTGACAATTGTGGGCAGGTTTGCTGACAATTATCAACAGGCTTGCCCACAATTATCGACAGGCGATTAGATTGGCAACTGATTCTGGTTGCCACGTATAGTTATTCAAGTCACATTACATTATAATCACCAGATATTCTGCGTTGTATGACTGGTCAATACTTCTTCTACCCGCTGCTTATAGGCTTCAGCTCCTGCCACTATATTTCTGGAAGCATCTCCACTACCCATTCCATAGACAACCAACGGTGTATTCCAGACCATTCCGGCATGTATCGCACATCCCTGATAAGGACGCAAAAGTTCATCCATTGTAAAACAATTTCGTCCGCCACTGCGGTAAGCTGCATATTCCGACCCAGTTGTCGTGACGATCTGCAACGGTTTACCGGCTACGGCAGGTGTCTTCGCCAACGAAGTGAAAACTTCATCCAACCACCTTTTCAAAAGCGAAGGAGCCGACATCCAATGAAAAGGGAACTGAAAAATAACCATTGAAGCATCAGAGATGATCGTACTCCACCGATTTACATCAAAAGACTGATCCTGATATTCATACAGATCGTATACCATCACACCGTCAATATCCTTTACTGCATCGGCTAAAGCTTTGTTTGCCTGTGATTCTTTCAGGTTAGGATGAGCCAGAAGAATTACTACTTTTTTCGAACCGTCATTCATATTATTGCTTTTTTATAATGTAAAGTTGTATTCCTGTTATGTTTTCACCTTATTACTTAAATAACAACTAATTACAAAGAAAGGATTTTTGAGGATCAAGAAAAAATAGCGAGACGCCATATTTTAACATATAAAAACAATTATAGAAAAAGAGTGTCTTTCGATTAAATTCAAATACAACATAGTGATTTTTAAATATATAGTTACATTATAATGTTTTTTATTATGATATTGTTCTAGTAGAACTCTTTCATAATTTCTTCAAAAACCAGATTAGCAGTTAACATTTCACTTTTTGATTATATTATTTAATAACTAATTACAACTAATTTGAGACAAAATTAACCTTTTTAGCGCACACACTCATCTTATTAATCTTCCTAAATTAAATTTAGTCTATTTTAAGCCTGTATATCAGCTTTCTTTTTGACAGAATTCCATAGTTCTACTAGAACTACGATTAATTCAATCATACTTAAACAAATTATACACACATCTATTTTTACTTATAAATCAAACGCTTATGTCTAAAAGATTGAAATTTCCGAGCTTAATTTTGCTTGCCGGCGCATTAGCTTCTCCAGTAGGAGCCTACGCTGACTTATTGCCCGACAAGCAAAGTGTAAACATTTCCCAACAGAGTGGGAAACTTACAGGAATCGTAGAGGACGCATTGGGTCCTGTAATCGGAGCCTCCGTAGTAATCAAAGGCACCACTAATGGTATTATGACTGACCTCGATGGCAAATTCACACTGGAAAATGTCAAAAAAGGACAGGTATTACAAATTTCTTTTGTCGGATATAAAACAAAGGAAGTTGCTTACAACGGACAGGCAACGCTGAAAATCTTTCTGGAAGAAGACTCACAGGCTTTGGATGAAGTTGTAGTAACTGCCTTGGGTATGTCACGTGACAAAAAATCACTGGGTTACTCCATGACCGAACTGAAAGGAGATGAAATCGCCAAAGTAAACTCTCCTAACCCGATCAACGGTTTGCAAGGTAAAGTGGCCGGTGTACAAATCAACATGGGTAACTCCGGTCCGCAATCTTCACAACGTATCATCATCCGTGGTAACACTTCTTTAGGAGGTAATAACCAGCCGATTTTCGTGATCGACGGTATTATCATCGACAATGAAGTAACAAAAACCGGTCAAGGTCAAGACTGGGGTAACGATTTGAAGAACTTGAACTCCGATGACTTCGAGTCTATGTCTGTCTTGAAAGGTGCTGCCGCTACCGCCTTGTACGGTTCGCGTGCTGCCAATGGTGTAATCTTGATTACTACTAAGAAAGGGCGCAAAGGTGAAGGTATCGGTATTTCCGTTTCTCACACACAACAATGGGAAAAGATTTATGCAACCCCCGATTTACAAAATGAATTCGGTTCGGGTTCATCACCTGTGTGGGCATTGAACGAGGATGGCACAGAAAACCGTTATACCTCAGCCGGACGTAGTTTCGGACCGCGTTTCGACGGCAAGCCGTTCTATGTAGACGGTCAGGAAATGAACTATTCTGCCAAAACAAACAACTTGCAAAATTTGTATAAGACCGGTCGTTACATGAACACGAACGTGGCATTGCAAGGTGGTTCTGAAAAAAGTGCATTCCGCTTTTCTTATTCTAATCTGAATTCCGATGGTTTGACTTTCAACAACGAGTTTAAACGTAATTCATTCAGCTTAAACGCGTCACACGATATTAGTTCTCGTTTGAAAGCAGAAGGTGGTTTCTCTTATATTGAATCAACGGCACAAAACCCGACTCGGCAGGGTGGCTCAGGATCTCCGATCTACGACTTCATGTACAGCATCGCCCGTGAATATGATACAGACTATTGGCTGAAAGACAAACGTTATATCAGTCCGGCAGGCGACGGTTACAACTCAATGGACCCGTACGGTTACTCTAAAACCATCTACGATTACCTGGAAAACATCTACACACAAGATGAAATGAGTGTACGCGGATACTTGAATCTGGATCTGAAATTATTGGATTGGTTGTCTGTAAAGGTAAAAGGTGACATCTATAAATTGTACACTACCAACGAGTCAAAAGTAATGGCAACAGGCGCCAGTAAATATGACGGGGCAGCTTACAAAATTCATGAAAATAAGAAAGACCAGTACAAGATTACTGGTATGTTGACTGCCAACCATTCGTTCGACGACTTCAACATTAGTGGTAGTGTGGCTGTTGAGCAGTGGGACACAAAGAGTGGTTATCATAAAACCGATTCAAAGAACGGTTTGCGTGTGCCTGGTCTGTTTGACATGACCAACTCTGTACAACGAGCTGAAACAGAAGTAAGATACAACACCAATCGGAAACGTATCAATTCTATCTATGCTTTCGCCAATATGGACTATAAAGGCGTTTACTTCCTGGATATCACCGGACGTAACGACTGGTCGTCTGCATTGATCTACGAAAACGGTACAGGTAATACTTCTTACTTCTATCCGTCGGTAGGTGCCTCTTGGTTATTTGTTGAAGGCCTGCGCGAACACATGCCGGAGTTCATCTCTTTCGGTAAGTTAAGAGCTTCTTACGCCATTGTAGGTAATGACTGTTCACCGTATTTAACGACCGGTACTGGTTACTATGCTTTCGACAACACATTCGATAATCAATTGAATAGCGGAACCTATCCGTATTACAAATTCGATAAGGATGAATTACCTAATTTAAATTTGAAACCAGAAAAACAGCACTCCATCGAAGTTGGTTTGGATATGCGTTTCTTAAAGAACCGTTTAGGTTTCGACTTTGCTTGGTATAAGACCAATACAAAGAACCAAATCTTAGGTTTGCCAATCGCATCTGAATCGGGTGTAGGCAAGCGTTGGATCAATGCCGGTGACATCCAGAACAAAGGTATCGAATTATTGATCACCGGTACTCCGATTGAAACGAAAGATTGGCGTTGGGACTTGTCATTCAACTTGACACGCAATACAAATAAAATCGTTTCCCTGTTTGAAGGTGTTGACAAATATCAGTTGTTAGGTGGTGGTACAGATACACAAGGATGGGCTACCGTAGGTGGTTCTTACGGTGATATCTATACTTCGTATGGTTACACACGCAACGAAAAGGGTGAAAAATTACTGAATGCAGACGGTTCTTATCCTCGTTCAAACAAGAGTGTAAAAATCGGTTCTCTGCAACCCAAGTTCTTGTGGGGTGCCAATACTTCCGTAAGCTGGAAAGGTGTTACAGTAAATGCAGTAATCGATGCCCGCTTCGGTGGTGATATCTTCTCTGCTAGTTATTACTATGGTATGAATTCCGGTAATATCAAGTCTTCACTGGCCGGTCGCGATACGCAATATGGCGGTCTACCTCGTACATTGGCCGATGGAAGAACAGTGAACGACGGTGTCATTCCGGAAGGCGTATTCATGCCTGGCACAGAAATCAAAGGTGTGGACGTTTCCGGTATGAGCTATCAGGCTGCTTACGAAAAAGGATTGGTTGAACCGCTGTCGGCTTACAAGTATTACGACAATGTATATAGTTGGTCAAGCGGTATCCGTGAAGAAGGTATCCACAAATGCTCATGGATTGCTTTGCGTGAAGTTTCCGTACATTGGCAATTACCTAAAAAATGGGTAGAAAAAGCATATATGCAGAATGTAAGCGTCGGTTTGATGGCACGTAACTTAGGCTTCCTGTACAACAGTCTGCCCGACAACATTCATCCGGAAGGTTTGAACACAACTTACAGTTCCGAATATATGGAAAGTGGTGGTGCGGTATTCTCTCGCAACATCGGTTTCAGTGTTAATGTTTCATTCTAATCAAACGTATAGTCAAATGAAAAAGATTAAATATTATATTTTCGGTGCTTTAGCATCTATAACTGCATTGACCTCCTGCGATGCAGATTTTACCGAAATCAACAAGAATCCCGATACGGTGTATGAGGTCGATCCGGAAGTATACCTCTATCAGGTAGAAAACGCCATGCTCAATGCCGGAGAAACTTGGGCAGATTCTTATGCCTGCCGCTTACGCTGGATGCAGTATTGTACAGGTATCTGGGGCTATGGAACGGTAAACTTTACAGAGTGTGCCGGATGGGGAGGTACAGTCTACAGTAACTACAATACTGCAGGAAAGTACGCAACACATATCCCTTATTACATCCAGGCAAATTTACCGGAACAGGAAGCAGCTTACAGCAACTTGATAGAAGTAGCCCGTGTCCTGCTGATCACCAAAGGTATCCAAACCTCCGACGTATACGGTTCATTGGCTTATACAGACGCCTGGGGAACACGTAACGGACGTCCGGAAATCCTCGAACCGGCATTTCAAACACAAGAAGAGTTGTACACCATCTGGAATCAGGAGCTGAAAGAAGCGGCCAATAAACTAGCGACCGCTACAAGCCAGATTTCTTTCAAAAATTACGACTTGGCATATGGTGGCGACATGTCCAAATGGGTGAAAGCGACTAATGCTGTCCGCCTACGCCTGGCTTTGCGCCTGTTGAACCGGAAACCGGAAGAAGCTAAAGCCATTGCACGAGAAGTATTGTCATCCGGTAATATATTCGACAACATCGATGATAGCTTCGTCCTTTATTTCGATAATCACTGGACTACATTGGGTGACTGGCATTCGGTCATAGACATGGACCGTGCCTCTGTTTGCTTCATGAATTATCTGAAAAAGTACAACGACCCGCGTAAACGTCTGTTCTTCCAGATCAACAACTTGACTCCGGAAAATGTCGCTGCATTCAATGCACTGGAAACAACAACTCCTAAACAAATCATTCCGACTGATTTGAGCCGTTGGGAAGGTGGTCATGTAAGTTATGATTTGCAGGCAGAAGACGTTTGCCGTACTTCGCGTTATCTGGATGATATCGACATGCGTCCGATGAATCGTCCGCAGACCCGTCTGTGGAAGGGAGCACAAGACGAAGGTACAGCAGGCGGTTGGGTACCATTGGTAACATACGCAGACTTCTGTTTCATGGCTGCCGAATTTACATTGGAAGGTGTTGCCAGTGGCAAGACTGCCCAGGAATGGTATGAAGAAGGAGTAAAAGCTTCTTTGAAATTCTGGAGCAAGATAGCTGACTATTGCAAAATCAACAATTACGAAGCTATTACAGATGCTGAAATCGAGGAGTACATGGCACAAGAAGGTATCGCTTGGAACCCGTCTATGGCGAAAGAACAGATTTATTGCCAGACTTGGATAGAACACTTCAAGAACAACAATGAATCGTGGGCGATGTACAAACGCGTAGGCTATCCGAGTACAACCTCTACTCTGGTCACTTGGGAACCGATCCATGTATACGGCGAATTACAGCAAGTTCCACGCCGCAAAAAATTCACTATGCCGGCAGATGGTTCTCCTAACTATGCTAACCAGGTAAAACGCTTGGAAGATATGCAAAAGGAATCTAACTTCGGTCGTTTGGATAGCGAACATGGCCGTGTTTGGTGGGAAAACTAAAGAAACCCAAAACTAAGTATTCAACATAATTGATGAAAGAAGAGAGGTGACCGCAATGGTCACCTCTCTTAATAAATTACTTAAAATACATAAAAATCCAACAAGACAAGATAAAACAAGAGAGTGATCGATTTTATCATCGATCAAAAATTAAAAGAGATTAGAATTATTGTATTTCTCATCTTCAAATTTCTTTATTGCAAACAAATAAAATAAATATAATATGAATAAAAAAATCGCCTATTTAGTTATTACAATAGCTACATGTTCCTTTATCAAATGGAATTTTAATCAACAAGTAAATGCAACTCCCATATCTGACCTTACTAAAAGTAATATAGAAGCCTTATCATGGGATACAGAAAAAGAACCTGAAGGAAATTCTTGGTTATATCCTTGTTATACATATATAGAGAAACATACAGAATTTGAAACCACAACAAACATTAGACAATGTGGTAGTTGTAGTTATATGCCAGCAACATTTTGGGCTTATGAAGGTGAATGTAAGGGTTCTTTATAATCAAATATCATTTATTCTTTGTGCATCAATATTATATTCATGCACAGAGTTTAATGTACTAACATTATCAGACCACTTCGAGGAAGAAAGGAATCTTTTTGCACAAAAAGATTCCTTAAATAGTATTATTAGTCCTATCTTCTTAAAGATAAAAAAAAATTCATTATTTATATCATGCAATGATGTCAATTCTAATATGCTATATCAGTACAAAATTCCAGAACTAAAATGTATTGATAGCACAGATACAAAAGGCTATGGACATGATGAATTTCAACTATACCCTGTATTTTGTAATACACAAACGGACAATTTGTATATTTGGGGATATACCCCTTTTGAAATTAGAGAATTCGACATAAACAATTTCAAATTACAGCAAAAAAGAAGACTATTTTTAGAAGAATACGAATCTTTTAATCAAATGCATATCATAAAAGACTCTATTCTAATATATAGTGCTATACCCGATGAATTTGCAATTAAAAAATATGATTTAATAAATAAAAAACAATTAGGAAAAATAAAAATAAAAAGAGACCGTCATAAAGAAACTTATTTTTATAAAAACAGGGGATGGGTTGCTGCTAATGATTCGTGTATCATATATGCATATGTATATAAAAAGCAAATAGATATATATTCTGTTAATAAATTTAAAAAGTAAAATAGTAAGTAATATTCCCAAAAACGATATTGTTATTGGTGATATAGAAAACAATGTCAAACATTATATAAATATAGTGGCTGGGGGAAAATATTTTTACGCTTTATACATGGGATTCTCACGAAGTAATCCCAAATCTTATTATACACTAGAAAAATATGACTACAATGGTAATCCCATAGCGAAATACAAGTTAGATATTGCTCCTATTTTGTTTGATATTGATGAAGAAAATAATTATATGTATGGTTACAATTTTCAACACGAGGACTTTATTATAAAATATAATTTATCTCTATAAAATTATGAAATTCTATTTTTTCATACCAATATTTTTCTTATTCACATCAAAACAGGATGTGAATAAGAAATCAATCGAATATTATTTCAAACAAAAAGGAGATTCTCTAAATATTAAATCTTATCAATTCATCAAGTCAAATTCTACACAATTTGAATTAGATAAATGTTACGCTTCAAAAAATATATTTATATCTGATATTGAATTAGCTTGCAATACTTACAAAAAAGTTCTAAAAACAAATAAAATCCCTTTGGATATTTTTTTTGAATACCTATTACCACCAATCATTTATAATGAACCTATAGAAGAGTGGAGAGAAGAAAGCTCAAATGAATTAGCTTATTTATCAGATAAATCCTTTCAAGAAATATGTGACACTCTAAATTATCAAATAAAAGACGACTATAAGTTTGGAGAAGATAATTTTTCATATTTAACAATCGGATGGAACGCCTTAAAAAATTCAAAAATAGGTGATTGCTTTCACATTGCAAAATTACTCGTTTATCAATATAGATCACTAGGAATTCCTGCAAGTATTGATTTCATATATGGATGGGGAAACTCTACAGGAAGTCATTGTTGGGGAGTTGGCTATATAAATGGAAAAATGAGACCATTGATGGAAACCCAAGACAATGTAACCATATACAGTCCTTTCATTCTTTTTGAAAATAGACAAGACATAAAAAAATCCATCTATAGATATCCTGCAAAAGTTTTTCGAAAAACCTTCTCTTTCAATAATGAATTACTAAAATTGAAAGAAGGACTTAAAGTAGAAGACATTCCTCCTATTTTAGAAGACTGTAAAGTTACAGATGTAAGTACAGAGTATTTTTTAACAGTAACTATTGAAATACCAAATACAACGCCTAATAAATTAATTTATTTATCAACATATTCTAATAAATGGAAAACCTCCGTAGTTCCTTGTTACTTAAAAGAAGGATTTGTTACTTTTAGAAATATAAAAAGTGATATGCTATATATGCCAACATATTACACTAAACATAAAAATATTCCCTGCGGGAATCCTTTTATTGTTAATTCCAATGGTTATTGCAAAGAACTTGTTCCAAATGAAAAAGTATTAGAAGATATTGTCATCCACTATTTATATTCTCTATCTATTGAATATACTTATGGTCTGCAACATAGAACTGAATTACCTGATAATTTCATATCAGATTTGTTTAATAACAAATCAAGAAGAAGACCAATAAATGGGGATAAATATATTTTATGCAGTTGGATTCAAGGAAAATGGAGAGCTATATCTCAATGTATTGCTACGAATAATACACTACATTTTCATCATATTCCAACTAATTCTTTACTTATTTTACAAGACAAATCAGGGACAACTATTGGTAGATGTTTTACGTATGAGAAAGGAGAACTTTCCTGGTGGTAAGTTTTCAAACAAATAATGTTTGTAACATCAATTTTATAATCATGCATAGACATAGCCTCAAACAGTTACTTCATATAGCCTTCATACTTCTTACAATATCTCTGGCACATTCTCAAACCATAAAAGAGGGAAACGCCTTGATGTTCTTCCCTGAAGGAGGTTTTTTACTTCCCGACGAACCTTGCAAGGTCGCTTGTAAAGTATTGACAGAAGACAGCGTTTCCGGATTTATTGTTGATGAAAACAAAGATTCTATTGCTCCGCTGTTATTTCATACAACGAAATATGCGTTGGCACAATTTGCTCCTCAAAAGGGAATGAGATATTATGCCTATTACCGGGGAAACGACCGGCAATGGATGTATACGGAACTACCGCCGGTAGAGGAGAATGCGTATGCCCTATCCGTCAACCAGACTCCTAACAAACTGATTGTAGCCGTACACGGAAAATCAAATCATCCTCAAGCACCTTATCGGTTAACACTTCGCTCTGGTGAACAGATTTATTATCAAGCAGCATGGAATCCGCAATCGCAAGACTTGATATTCGATAAATCCAAGTTCCTTTCTGGCATTCTACGCATCGAACTAACCGATAAACAAGGGGAAAGAATCAGTGAACGTCCTGTATTCTTATTGAATAATAATCAAATAGCTATTTCCAATACGGTCAACAAACAGAAAGAACATTTGGAGCTGATATTAAAACTGACTTTTCAAGATCAACCTTTAACCGGTTCTTATAGCGTATATGTGACAGAAAGTACAGGAAACCATTCATCAAACCAATTGTTTGCCTTATACCCGACAGACGATATGCAACAAAATCTTGAATATATATCTTCTGCTTTTCAGGAAAAGATACAACAAAACATACGCTTATACGATCTTTATATGTTATGCAAAACTGTCCCTCAAGATATGCAAACCATCCAGTTGGAAGAAGTTTCCATCAAAGGGACTGCCTCCCAAAAGGAAGAACCGGCAAACGTGTACGAGCAGTTTGTCGATTATACTCTTTCACAAAAACAGATTGAAAGAACGATGCCAACTCACATTTTCGACCTGATACGTCGTCTGCCTGGCGTATATATCAGCAACAAGCGGGTACTTCTGCATCGGACGAACAAGCCGGTCGGATTGGTAATCGATGGCATCATCATTGAAACTGGCAACGAATACAATGCCGAAAATTTTTTAAGCTACTACGACAATATTGAACTGGCAGAGGTAGAAGAGGTCAGCGTAATCAAAGGTGGCAGAAGGTCAGTCTTAGGTCCAACAGCATTCAACGGCTTGATCTATATAAAGACTAAGAAAGGAAAACGTGTAAAGAAAACCATTGCCCGACAAACCGAAGAGATCATCCAACAAACTGAATACGCAGACACTTCCAATGAAAAAATCCTATATACCCATCCACTACAGCCGCTTTCTCCCCAAGGAGAATTATCCATACGGATGCCCATCAAACAGCTACATAGCGAAACATTAACTGTCTCCATTCAGGGAAATACAGAAGAGGGAATCATGATACAAGGAGGCGTTCAAATCAAGATACCACGTTAATAAACCATCAGACATGCCGTAACTTACAGAAAAAATCATTTACTTTGCAGGTCGATAATAATTAATTATATTTATGGCACAAGAAGATGTTTTCAAGAAATTAGTTTCACACTGCAAAGAATACGGATTTGTATTTCCTTCTTCGGAAATATATGACGGCTTAGGAGCAGTGTATGATTACGGACAGTATGGCGTAGAGCTGAAAAACAATATAAAGAAATACTGGTGGGACAGCATGACCCTGCTTCACGAAAATGTAGTAGGCATCGACTCCGCTATTTTTATGCACCCGACTATCTGGAAAGCATCCGGCCATGTGGACGCATTCAACGACCCTTTGATCGACAATAAAGATTCAAAGAAACGGTATCGTGCCGACGTGCTGATCGAAGATTACCTGGCTAAGATCGACGAAAAAATACAGAAAGAGGTAGACAAGGCGGCTAAAAAGTTCGGTGAAGCATTCGATGAAGCTCAATTCCGTGCTACCAACGGCCGTGTGCTGGAACATCAGGCTAAACGCGACGAGATACACACTCGCTTTGCAAAGGCGCTGAATGATTCTAACTTCGAAGATCTCCGCCAAATCATTATTGACTGCGAAATAGCCTGTCCTATCTCCGGAACACGCAACTGGACAGAAGTACGCCAGTTCAACCTGATGTTCTCTACAGAAATGGGGTCTACAGCCGACGGCGCATCTAAGATTTACCTGCGTCCGGAAACTGCACAGGGAATTTTCGTGAACTTCCTGAACGTACAGAAGACAGGCCGTATGAAGGTGCCTTTCGGTATCGCTCAGATCGGTAAAGCGTTCCGTAACGAAATCGTTGCCCGTCAGTTCATCTTCCGTATGCGCGAGTTCGAACAGATGGAAATGCAGTTCTTCGTTCGTCCGGGAGAAGAAATGGAATGGTTCAAGATGTGGAAATCGACCCGTCTGAAATGGCATAAAGCCATGGGACTGGGCGATCAGAAATATCGTTACCACGATCATGAGAAGTTGGCTCACTACGCGAATGCTGCTACCGATATCGAATATGAAATGCCGTTCGGTTTCAAGGAAGTGGAAGGTATCCACAGCCGTACAGACTTCGACCTGAGCCAGCATGAGAAATTCTCTGGCAAGAAGATCCAGTATTTTGATCCGGAATTAAATAAAAGCTATACCCCGTACGTTATTGAAACATCTATCGGTGTCGACCGTGTATTCCTGAGTGTTATGGCGGGATCCTACTGCGAAGAGACACTCGAAAACGGTGAAACACGCGTCGTATTGAAATTACCGGCAGCGCTGGCCCCTATCAAGCTGGCCGTATTGCCGTTGGTAAAGAAAGACGGGCTTCCTGAAAAAGCGGAAGAGATCATTAACATGCTGAAATTCGATTTCCGTTGCCAGTATGATGAAAAAGATTCTATCGGTAAGCGTTACCGTCGTCAGGATGCCATTGGAACTCCGTACTGTATAACAGTTGACCACGATACTTTGAAAGATAATTGTGTAACGATCCGTTTCCGTGATACAATGGAACAGGAACGCGTAAGCATCGACAAGCTGCACGAGATTATCTCTGAAAAGGTAAGTATGAAGTCATTATTAAAAAAGATAACTGAATAAATTAAATGAAGAAGTACCTGCAAATCGCGTTGATGATTTTTTGTGTGTCCGTAGTTTTTACATCCTGTAAAGATGACGACAATAATGATGATGCAATTGTTGAAGCATATAAGTTGGAAAACGAACAAGCATTCCAGGCAAAAGGCAATGATCCGGATTTCTTAAAAATGAGTATACAAGGAGCGGGAGACAATTTTGTTTATGCCAAAAAGCTGAAAGAAGGAAACGAACCTCAAATCCCCATCTATTACAACAGCCGTGTCACGGTCTATTATAAAGGATGGTTGATTGACAGCAAGAAAGATGAGCCTTTCGATCAATGTGTTCCTTATGCCGAACCAGTTAAATTCGCTGTAAGTGCTGCATCTTCCAATTATAATAGTTATACTGGACAAGGTATTCCTAAGCCTATACTTGGCTGGACTATTGCATTGCAACATATGAAAGTAGGAGAAATATGGGAAGTATGGATTCCCCAGCAGTTGGCATACGGTTCAGCAGAACAAGACAATATCCCTGCTTATTCTACACTAATCTTTGAAATAGAAGTCGTAGAACGCACATCTGAAGTAGCTGGTACTGATGATAAAGAAGGGTATTGATAATACAAACAAATCGTTTTATCAATTCTCGACATCACCATTCAAAATACAAGACATATCAATTGATATTCAAACAACAAACGGGTGAAGCCGGAAATAATTTCCGGCTTCACCTTATTTTATAAGTAGCAAAACTTAAAAAAGAGTGCCTACCCGTTCGAAAAAAACTGCCGAGAGATTATAGAAAACACTTACGTATTTAAGAGGAAAAACATACGTTTCCGAGTCAGAAAACCATGTTTTGTCAGTGTAGGATCTGATCCCGAATCAAACTAAGATTGTATAGGCAACTACAATGTATATCCCTATAAACAATTAAAGCCTGTCTCACGACAAGCCCTAACCAAACTTTGTTAACCTTAAATCTAATACTATTATGAAAAAACCACAGTACAAAGATACGCCTGCAGCAAGCTTTTGTCAAGTCTTTTCAGACTAATAAAAGTTAAGCATAACACTTGTTCCAGTCAAATTTTGTTACCGAACACAAAACTATATAGATTACAATCAAATTCTACTAAAATTAACAGCCCGAAGCCCCAATTTCAGTAGATTTGATTGAATCGACATGGATCTTATTTTATGAACTTCAAACATTCGGAATCCTGTACGGAAGTGACCGCCTGCACCAGGAATACACCTTTGGGCAGATCAGCAATATTGATGTCATAGCGGGTTTGAGGATACAAAGCCGGAAGCCTTTTCAGTAATGTACCCTGTGGTGAGTAGATAAGAATATCTTTCAACTCCTTTTCGGTCTGTATGAATAAATGATCATCCTTCACCCAACCAGATACTTTCTTATCCGGCGTAGTAAGTTCGGACACACCCGTCCCGGAACCTTTCTTATCTATTCTGTACAACCTCACGCCGCAACCAGGCAAAGAAAAAGGAATCTCCTCCCCTTTTAATGACACATCCTGACCGGTCCACAGCTCTTTGATCCCTTTCACATCGGAAGAAGCGATTCCCAAGCGGGACAGCTTTATATCCTCCGATACCGACTGAGCATTATAATTAAATGCAGCCACATACATATAATCATCCGTATCCAGCATAAAGAGATTCTCCCCCCGATTTCTTCCCCAGCTATTCTTACCTGAAGCTTTCGCACCTTCTACCGGATAAAAAGATTTACCGATACGGGCTATATCATTCACATCGGCATTCGTCGTAAACTTCTCTGCCTTCTGACGGGCAGCAAGATCACCGATACAAGTTCCTTTCTGGCTGAAATTATCCCCCAGAATATATGTTCCGGTTATGACTCCGGAAGTGATGCGCATACGGTTCTCATCTTCGTTATAAGCATCTTTATGAAGTACCAGATGGTCGGCATCATTAAAATTATAGACTTTGTCGAGCCACCAGCCATAAGAAAGTCCGTTCATTACATATTCGGTATCTTCTTTCGCTCCCCAGGCATCGCAACTGATACGACGGGAATTTCCGTATTGCGCCGGGAAAGCAGGGGCAATCGATAAAGCCATAAACATATCATCCCCGCACAGCTCCGTCAGATACTTCATGCCGCTGTTATACGCCTGTACACCGGTCGTAACATTCTTATCATAATAAGAGTCCGCTTCAAGGATCGCATTGTTCAGGAAGTCAAATTTGATATATTTATACCCCAGTTCCTTAAAACGGTTGATAAAGTAGCTCATCCGTTCACGGGTTCCGGGATGTGTCGGATCCAAAGCCCTGGAAGCTATCTTTTTAGGTTTTCCGTTCACATACAGGTAAGCCTCTCCGTATCTGTATTGGCTGCCATCCATCGTGCGGCTACCGTCTTCTCCCCAGTCGGAGAACGGTGCCCAATAGATACCCGGAACCTGCCCGTTATCGACACATTGTTTGGCAAATGCTTTCAACTGGTAATCATTCAGGTTATCCCAGTAAGAATCGAGGATCACATAAGCCGTACCGTCATTATTGAAATGATTCGGTTGTAGGTTCGTGCTGATATAGTCGGAGACATCGAGAGCACCGGTAAAATTCAGTTTCTCGGCCATTGCACCCCAACTGTTCCATCCGAAAATATTTCCTTTTGCCCATTTACGGGGAGGAGCAACCAACGCATTCGCTTCACCGTATGCTTCGAGCCCTTTGCGCCAGTCGTCGAACATACCGACCAAGAGCTTCGGAGATTTCAGTTTCGTACCGGAAATGCTGCCATGAGGTTTTGAACCTGTGGCATCGATATCGTGAGTAAGACGATGGCTGATCCCGCCAAAACATTCCAGGCGGTTCAACTGCTGGTTGTTGGAAGTTGAATAGCGTACGCCGGTCTTCCACGTATCATGTTCAACGGAACCGAGCACCAATCCTTCACGTGTATCGCCAGAATAGATGGAAGTGACCTCGAAGGAGACAGAGTCTACCGACAATGCCAATGAGGAATAACCGATCCAGGCATCATTGTCGAACGGTACGGATAAAACACGATTGGAGGTACTTGCATTCAGGAAAGAACTGGCAGTCTCAGTAACGATCGGAGCAATATAATTACTCGACGTTGAAGTCTCCGAAACGATATAAGCTTCTGTCAGAAAGTAACTTTTATCCGGATAGAAATAGAACGACTGTTGCAGAGCCGGCTTTCCATCGTGTGCAGCATAGGTAAATGTGTACTTATGCCCGGCACCGAAGACATCATCGACAGTTTCTTCCGAAAAAGCAGGCTGTCCGTATTCCGTGCTTCGCAACCATGTTTCTTTTTCTTTCGCCTGAACAAAAACGCCTGCCAGTATAGTCTTTTCTTTATGGATAAAGTCGCATGTCTTTGTGCCTTCGTTATAAACGATCTTCCAGTTACCGGAAGTAATCACTTGCTGTTCACCTGCAAAAGCCTTTGCGCCTAACAAGAGATATACAAGACCCAAAAACAGGGATGTCCCTTTTAAATAATTTCTCATAACCTATTATATATTAGTTTGATTCGGTTTTCATTAAACAAAACACCGGGCAAAGACATACCTTCCCGGTGTTTTTCCTTTACAATCCTTTTGCCTTTAGCATACTAATCTTCAATTGATTACAGTTTCCTCGTAGTTTCTCTGTTTGGAAACTGTAGTTCCCTGCGGAGGGAACTGTAATTTCCTGCCTGGGAAACTCTAGTTTCCTAAGGAGGAAACCGAAGTTTCTTCCTTAGGAAACGGAAGCAACTTTATAGTTATCTGTATCCAGGGTTCTGATCTTCCTGAGTCATATCCGGATTCTGTTCGATCTCTTCGTTAGGGATCGGATAACGAACATTATAATCCTGGATCGTACCAGAGCGTTTCGCCCATTTGTTGCGTTCCTTGATATACTCAACGAATTTGCCTGTACGAATCAGATCGGCACGACGCCAGTTCTCACCCAAGAACTCACGCATACGTTCATCCAATATCTTCACACGGAAATTATCCTGTGACATACCTGCATCCCATTTCTTATCAGCCGGGATACTGAACCCCCATGCACGGTTACGAACTTCGTTCACCTTTTCCACAGCCTGTGCTGTCTGTCCCAGTTCATTCAGACATTCTGCATAGCTAAGAAGAACATCCGCATAACGAAGAGCCGGGATATTCTTTCCTGAGTTCCACATATTGTTGATACCCAATCCTGAATATTGGTCAGTACGATAGTCTTCGTATTTTTTTACGTGCGGTTTCAATTCGTCATGATCTTCACCAAGATCTTCCCAAGCTACGCATTCATAGTTAGGAACTTCACCATTATAGGTAAAATCGTAACGGATACTTTCTTCTTTACGGACATCACCGTCTTCCCATATACCGCCGTTTTCTACTGTTTCATATCCATACTCGGTAACAACCACATGATCATAACCTGCAAAATAACAACCATCAGTCCACCAGTTCTGTGCTACACGCGAGCCGATCTGGAACTGAATCTGATTACGGTTCGGATTGTTGTTAAACTGGAATTCATAAATAGATTCTGCTGTATTGGGTGTTTCATAATTCCACAAATTTGCATAAGGAACCAGCTGATATCCCATACCCATTACCTGTTCAAAAGCTTCTTTTGCCTTGTTGAAATCACGCAAACCAGTTTCTACCGGAGCAGACATATAAGCCTTACCCAACATGGTATAACCAGCTCCACTGGTAGCCCGGCCTGCTTCATTACTTTTCGGTGCGTATTTAGCTGCTTTTTCAAGGTCATTAATAATGAACTGCCATACGTCGGCGAGTGGCTGACGTCCATATCCGGTTTCTTCAATCTTGTCCAGGTCAATAATTGGAATTTCTCCCCAATACATTGCCAGTTCGTAATTGACAAACCCACGTATAAAACAAGCTTCACCAAGTAAAGTCGCTTCTTTTGTTCCTTCCACCAAATCCGGAGTATCCAATGCACGGACAATTTTGGCAGCAGCAGTTACAACCGGGAAGCGTTTGTTCCACTGGTCTTTCACCTTACTGTGTAACGAGTTCATATTCGCATCGTAACGGTCCATCGCCGCACCTTCGCCACCACCTTTGTTCTGAAGAGCTCCACGCTGAATTTCATCCGTACCGGTCATCAAAAACCAGGCTCTTTCATCTTGACGGGTATTATCCCGCCAAGTGTTGTATATACCTTTCAGATTCAGTTCAATAAACTCGGCATCCGAATAGATTTGTTCTTCCGTTAATGCTTTCTTGTTCTCCTGTGTCAGGAAATCGGAACAAGACGTGGTAATCCCGGCACTTAGCGCCAATGCCAGTAGTCCGATCAAATTATATCTCTTTTTCATAATTGTAATCCTTTTAAATCATTAAAAACTAAAGTTCAAACCAAATACATACATCTTTGTCGGAGGATATCCGTAATCGCCTGTCTCAGGATCAAACCCTTTATAACCTGTCAAACAAAACAGATTGGAGGCTGTAAAATAAACACGCAGATTTTCTACCTTAAGTTGGCTCAATAATGGTTTCGGGAATGAATAAGCCAATGTCAAAGTAGATAAACGCAGATAAGACGCATCCTGAATCGTATAATCCATATCTGACGGATTATAACGGTTATAACCACTGGTTGTATTGGCAATCACACGCGGAACAGAAGCTCCCGTATTATCCGGTGTCCAACGATCCAACAGGTCAACTGAAGCCATGCTTGTTCCTGTACTGTTAATCAAAGTCTCATAGTAAGAGCTGATCTTTTCTGCACCATATGAATAATTGAACACTGCATTCAAAGAAATACCCTTATAGCTGAAATCTGTAGCAAATCCACCGTAGAACTTCGGATCTTTCTTACCTACCACTACGCGGTCAAGCTGGTCAATCACACCGTCAGGTACACCATCGGGGCCGGAAATATCTAAAGGATACAAATCACCTAAACTTACGTGTTTTCCATTGAAATCCAGATTTTCCCATTCACTACGATTCGATTCGTTAGCGATACCGCCTGTCTTATAGGTATAAATGTTATTCAAAGATTCGCCCAGGAAGATATTCTTTTCACGATCAGACCCATTCAATATTTCTGTCACATTACCATACAGTTTTGAAACCTCGTTCTTATCGAAAGAGATATTGGCATTCACATTCCATGTGAAATCTTTTGTCTGTATCGGAGTTGCACTAATTGTAGCCTCAAAGCCTTTATTCTTCACAGAACCGATATTTTCCCATGTTTCGCTGTAACCAGAAGTTAACGGCAAAGAGTGTTTCATCAACAAGTTATCATTCTTGATAAAGAATCCGTCCAAAGAAACATTCAAACGGTCATTAAAGAATGCCATGTCCACACCGATATTGGTTTGTTTCTGTTTCTCCCAGGTAATACCAGGTGTACCTCTCAAACCGCTGGTTGCATAAGAAGCCTGTCCGTTACTTACAGAAGAGAAATACAGTGTCCGGTAAGCATAATTTTCAATATCCTGATTACCAACCACACCATAACCTACACGCAACTTCAAACGATCAAAAATATTCTGATCTTCCATAAATGCTTCATTCGTTATATCCCATGCAGCCGAGAAAGATGGCAAAACACCCCAACGATGTCCTTCTGCAAATTTAGAAGAACCGTCGTAACGTGCTGTAGCCGTCAAATAATAACGCATGTCATAGTTGTAATTCACTCTACCTAACACAGAAACCAGGGTATTTCCTTTGAAATCAGAATCGAGTTCCTTTTTGTCATTTGCTGCCGCACCTTTCAGGTCGTTCCACAGCAAATCGTCACTGGCAAAACGGTCACCTTGTGCTTTGGTATAGTTTTCTGTATTTTTGGTTGTACTTGTACCAAACAGGAAATTCATACGATGTTTGTTGATCGTCTTGTCGTATGTGATTGTATTATCCCACTGCCAATTCAACTGTGACCATCTTTCGTGTTTTGCGCGTGCATCTCCATTATAGTGGCGGATTGCTTCCTGAATATAAGAAGGCGTATATTCGAACCAAGTCTGTGAAGAAACATCCAGTGCAAATGTTGAACGGATATTCAATCCTTCAATCGGGTTGATATTGATGTAATTGGAAGAAAGGAAACGATTACGGGCACGTTCGCGAGCTACTTCCTGTGAGTTGAACGGGTTATAATCATTATTATTTCCTTCATTGTGCACACGATAATACAGTGTCAAATAGTCCCAAGTATAACGAGTTGAAGGGTCACGGAACGGTTCCGGGCTCAATAACGGGTTTGCATTCAACGCCTTGTCGTACACATCATCTGTCGGCAAATTGTTTTCCGTACGAGAGAAAGAAGAGTTTGTACCAATCTTTAACCACGGTTTAATCATAGTTTCCGCATTAATACGGCCAGAATATTTCTTTTCTTTTGAATCGCCAATCAATCCGTCGATATTAGCATAGTCGAAGCTAATATAAATATTGTTCTTTTCCGTTGCATTAGAGAAACTTACGGAATGGTTCTGCTGGAAACCGTTGCTGATTACCTCATCCAACCAGTTATAGCTCTTACCTGCACGATAAGTTGCGAACTCATCATCAGAGAAAGCCGTATTAGTATTCATCAATGTACTGTTTATATAATCCTGACGGTTTGCAGTTGGATTATCATGCATATACCCATTGGCAAAAGCATCTATACGCAAATCAAACAACTGCTGTGCATCCATTGTCTTCGGGCGCTGGGTAATTTTTGAGAAACCAACCCAACCGTCGTAAGTAACGCGTCCCTCACCTATTTTACCTTTCTTGGTTGTGATAAGAACTACACCGTTGGCACCACGTGATCCGTAAAGGGCCGTAGCCGAAGCATCTTTCAAGACCTGTACGGAAGCCACATCATTCACGTTGATGGCGTTAAAACCACCGTAACCGTTACCCATAACCAAACCGTCAACAACGTAGATCGGGTCTGAACCGGAATTGATCGTATTCACACCACGGATCTTGATACTTGAATCGTCACCCGGACGAGTTCCTTTGGTGATCAAAACACCGGCTACACGTCCCTGAAGGGCTTCATTGACGGTCGTTACCGGTCTTTCTTCCAACACTTTGGAATCAACATGTGCAATAGCACCTGTCAGGTCGCTTTTCTTCATGGAAGCACCAACGATAACTACCTCATCGATCGATTGTGAATCTTCCGAAAGCGATACATTGATAACCGGCTGGTTACCAACTTTCACTTCTTTCGTGTCATATCCTATATAACTGATCACCAACGTGGCGCCGGGCGATGCAGTCAAAGAATATTTTCCATCCATATCCGATATAGTCCCTTGCGTTGTTCCCTTGAGAACAACGCTCGCTCCCGGGAGCGACTCCGACGTTTTCGCGTCGGTGATTGTACCTGTAATCGTTATGCCTTGTGCAAAAGCAGTACCGCAGCATAACACAAGCATCATCAAAATACTAAAAAGCTTGATCTGTTTCATAATTGATAATTTAAGAACATTAGTTGTTTTCAATTTTATAAAGTAACGCATCCTTGGCAGGGATTGTCACTGTTATTATTTCCTTGACAGGTTGTTCATATCCGCTCCAAAGCTCTTTCGCCCGGTAAGTAACGGTTGGCTCCAGTCCGAGACGTTCAAGCGAAACTGTAGTGTTCATTTCTTCTTCCGAGTAATTAAAGATAGCGAAATAAGACGTTCCGTCTGCATCATGATGAATAAATTGATTTTCAGAACGTTCGCCATTCCCTTCCACCGGAGTAAACGAAATGCCTTTGGCGACAGCATTCACCCTCTGATTGGTCATGAATTTCATAGCACGATCTTTATCGACCTGTTTTCCGCCTTTACTGAAATCATCTCCAACGATATACAAACCGGTAATGGCACCGGAAGTCATACGGGCACGGTTCTCACCTTCGGTCGCTTCACGCAACACCAGATGGTCGGCATCATTATACTGATACACTTCATCCTGCCACCAACCGTAAGAAAGGGCATTCAGCGTATATTCCGTATCCTTGATCTTATTCCAGGCATCGCAGGCGATACGGCGTGAATTTGCATAATGAGCCGGGAATACAGGAGAAATCGACAAATTAATGTACATATCGCCGAAGTACTTATTCAACAACTGCATACCGTAGTTGTAAGCCTGGATACCTGTCTGAATTTCCGGATTATACCATTTGTCGGCTTCCATAGCTCCATGTGTCATAAAGTCCATCTTCACATATTTGAAACCGCAACGGTAGAACAAGTCGGAAGTCTTCTTCATCATCTCCTCGATGGCCGGATGAGTCGGGTCGATCGCATAAGCGCCGTCCAGTTCCTGCGGCTGACCGTTTGCATACAGATAGACATCTTTATACTTATAATCAGGAGCATCCTTGATGGTCCGTTCCGGATGTTTACCCCAATCCGTAAAAGGCGTCCAGTACACACCGGCAATCTGTCCGTTAGTCGCACAATGATCTACGAAATCTTTCAGTTCCTCATCTTTAAAGCTGTTCCAGCCGGAATCGAGACCGATCGTCACATTGCCGTCCGCATTTACAAAATGATTGTTTTGCAAATTATTCTTGAAGAAATCGGATACTTCCAACGCCTTCTGGTAAGTAAGATTGAACTGAAGTGCTCCCCAACTGTTCCAGCCGAAAGTAACGGCACCCGGCCATTTCTTTACAGGAGCCACCACCGCATTCGCTTTTCCGTATTCTTCCAGTCCGGCACGCCAGTCGTTGAAGAAGCCGACAAATACTTTCGGGGATTTTACTTCTTTACCTTTCAGTGCACCATGTGCTTTCGAATCGCGTGTCAACGTATCGGCTACACCACCGAAACAAACCAGCGAACCGATATTATTACGGTCACCCTGAGTCATATCGATACCGGTTTTCCAGTCGAAATGTTCCACCGAACCGATCACAAGTCCTTTGCGATCATTATTATTAAATACGGTAGCCACCTCATAACTACGTAACTTATCGAAAGTCAGCGGATGAGACTGATAACGGATCCAGCAATCGTTATCGAAAGGCTGGAACAACGCACGGTTATCCCCTTCGGCAAGTAAAGCAGGCATACGGTCGATGTTGACCGGAGCCATATAATTCGATTCGACATCGGCATCCCCTCCCTGAAGAGTAAATTCCGTCAACAGATAATCTTTCTCCGGATAGATGTAGAAAGATTGCACCAGTGTAGGCAGGTTACTGTCGGTATAAGTGACCTGCAATAATGACCCTTCGCCGAAAGCGTCGCTGATAGCGGTTGCTTTCGACTGGCTACTCTTGTAGTCACGGGTGGTGACCAATCTGTCGCCCAGTTTGTACGAAGCGTAGACCCCATCGGAAAGAAGCTGATTCTCTTTCTCGATACGATGGCCTTTCTGCGCCTGATCGTAGCTGACCGTCCATTTCCCCGACGAGACGGATGGTTCACCACAGGACACAAACAGGGCGAGCAATAATAGCAGATTTAAATTGATGAGTTTCATGTATTGATAATTAAATGTGTGTTTTCAAATGTGGTCCGGCCGTATTCCGGACAGTGTCATTGCTCTGTGATCAACAGGACAGTGCTTTCATACGTATTCCCGATCTTCAGGCTGATACCGGCATTCATCAGATAATCGCCGGGGAAAACCTGGCCGTCTCCATAAAAGGTACTGTCTCCGGCTTTGTTCAATTCAGTAATCTTATACATTTTAGCCGGATCCAGTCCTTTTAGCTTGGTCTCAAAGAATGTTGTACGTCCGTGGTATTTCAGGCTGTAAGCAAAAAATACCGATTCCTTCTTATCTTTCGATATATACATATGCGAAGCCCATCCGTTTCCGTCGTAAGGAGATTTGAGACGATAGAGGTCGCCCAGCTGTACGATCGGACGGATACGTTTATAGTTCCTGATTGCCTGTTCCGCAAAAGGCAGTTCATCGCCGGTCAGATCCTTCGGCTGCAACTCCATTCCCAAACGGCCTGTCATGGCGACATCGAAGCGGAACTTCAGCGGAGCCATCATACCTGTCTGATGGTTCGGAGTGGTCGACACGTGTGATGCAGTGGCTTTTGCCGGAAAGAAAAGGTTCGTGCTGTATTGGATAAATATACGGTCGAGCGAGTTGGTATTATCGCTGGCCCAGAACTCATCGTGATATTTCAAAGCACCGAAGTCCAGACGACCGCCACCGGAAGAACACAACTGAATCATAACATCCGGATGTTTTTCACGAATCCGTTCATAAGCACTGTACAATCCTTTTGTATACTCGATCCAAAAGTGGGTCTGATTTTCTTTCGACAAATATTCGGAACCGAAGTTATCGACATGACGGTTTGCGTCCCATTTAATATAGGAAATATGGGGAGACAGGGCAATCACATCGTCGAAAGTCTTTACCACAAAGTCCTGTACAGCCGGATTGCTCAGGTCGAGCAACCATTGGTTACGCATCGGGATAATATCCCGCTTGCCGCTCTTCACGATCCATTCCGGATGCTTTTCCGCCAATTCGCTCTTCGGGCTTACCATTTCCGGCTCAATCCATATACCGAATTTCAGACCTTTATTGACAGCGTATTTCGCCAGGTAGTCGATACCACGCGGCAATTTCTTCTTATTCACCTGCCAGTCACCCAAGCCGACTTTATCCGAGTTGCGCGGATACTTATTGGCAAACCAGCCATCGTCTAATACGAACATCTCGACACCGAACCCGGCAGCATCATCGATCATATCCGTGATCGTCTTCTCTGTAAAGTCAAAATAGGCACCTTCCCAACTGTTCAGCACGATCGGCAATTCCTGATTGCCATGAGCCAGTGCATAGTTACGCGACCAGTCATGCAGGTTTCTGGAAACTTGCCCTTTACCGGCAGAGCTGTAAGTCCATACCATCTCCGGAGTTTGCAAGACTTTACCCGGTTCCAGGTTATAAGTAGAGGCAAAATTATTCATGCCGGTCAGTATATGCAGCATGCCGCATTCATCTATTTCAAAAGAATTCAGATAATTTCCCGACCAGGCGAGGGAACCGCCATAGACTTCACCCATATCTTCATAAGCCGGTCCGTTCAGAGAAAGCAAGAAAGAAGAGTTTTCAGACTGTGTAGTCCGTACCCCTTTCTTAGACTCTATCCGTTTGACACCGGGAGTCAGTTGTTCTTCCACCAACTGCATTTCGGAAGCCCATGCACCATGGAAATGCGTCAGATAATAGGAATCTGCATGTAAAGGGAGATAAGCGGAAGATATATTTTCGACTGCCAGACGGCTATTTTCCTGATGGGAGACCGAAACAGACTGGCAGATCACATTCTCTTTCTGATAAGCAACGAAGTTCAGATTGACAAAAACCGGATACAAAGGATCTTTCAGCCGGATCACTGTTTCGACTCTGTTAGCATCGACATTCTTTACCGAATGGTCTGCATATATTAATTCGGTAGTCTGAACACCGTCGGTATGTGTCAGCTTCAGTGCCGGATTCAGGAAAAGACGTCCTCCGTAAGCAGGATAGATTGCCGGAGCATAACCTATACCATTATCCGGTTGTTCTTTATACTTCTTAGTAAGGAAAGGGGAAACATGCTGGAACTTATCTCCAAAATAGTTATATACTACCTTTTTATCCGGAGAGATAGAAAAGACCATATTTAAGTCGTTCGTAGAGACGGATATGATATCCGCTTCTTTCTCCTGGGAAGAAACATTCATACACCCCAGTAAGAGGGCTACAGTTAACAATAGTGCTTTCATGTCTATCTGTTTTATTTTATTTATTCAAGGTTGATGGTGCAAACTAAGCCAATAAACAGATGTACGGAAAGCACGGATTCGCCAATTATTTGTATTTATGCACTTAATTCATAGAGAATTAACAGGAATGCAACATTTACGTCATTTTTTGACGCATTTATTACAAACGGAAAACAGATAAAAGAGAACACTACCCACAAGCTACCTGTACTGATGGCAACTGCAGTAGTCTCCACTGCTAACTGAAATTTGTTTATAATAACAATACCCATTATTATAACTGCGGCAATTAGCACATCTTGCACTACCGGAAGAAGAAAAAAAGCATAAGATAGCATATCCTATGAGAACAACTATCAGCAAAGGCAGGAAATGGAAAAGCGTTATAAGTGTAGCTATTGAACCTACTACGTATAAAACAATGGTGTATATCAGATTAATCCAACTGCCGTCGTCCCGAATATTATTGTACACAAGCAAAGCGATTTGAATAAACTGAATACCTAAAACACACCATAAAACAATGTGCAGATATTCTTTAAAGAAGATGACAGATATAATTGCTGCAATAATACCAATTGCCCATCCGTACACACCCAAACGAAAATCTATATTACGTTTGCCATGATAACAACTGGCATAATTCAGACACACAAAAGAAATGACCTGATGGAACAACAGGATGGCAAACAGTATAAAGTTAATGATAGTCCAAATCCATCCGACCTTATCCGGTGAACAAAACCATGTCTTATCTCCTTTATATGTTACAAAATAAATCACCTCACTAATACAGAGTGCTAGAAATATGGCTGAAGAAATATAAAATCCCGCCGCACTGTCTTTAAAATTATCCGAATCAGATTTGTATAGCCATCCTATACATGCCATAACCAATCCCAAAGCACAAGAGATATAAAACCATATCAAGGAGTCGGTTTTCGAAGCCATATCGATCAGTTCCTGCCAATCAAACGAAGAGAAAGAACTTTGTTTCTCAATCTTTTGTTGCACAAGAGCAGCCTTAATGTATTGTTCAGATACGTAGCCGGTCTTCCCATTATATGAAATTTTAGCCCATCCATTCTTTATAGTGTAAACATTTACCGTTTCCCCACTTTTCAACTGACCAAGCTGGTTATAGGATTTGCCGGGTCCTGTTCGTACCAACAAGGTTGTTTTTGTATCGACTACATATTGAGTTTGTGCGTTTGCACTAACTGCAACCAACAGCAGGAGAAGAAGAATAGAAATAATGCATCTGATCATAGTTGTCATAATACTAGAGTTTAGGCTTCACATTCACAAATGTAAATAATTTATTACATACAACACCCAAAATACATGACTTCATTTATATTATAACTGCAGAAAAAGAAAAAAGGCCTGCATCTATCTTAGATGCAAACCCCTATAAAACATTAAAGGCTGTCTCACGACAACCCCTAACCAACTTTGTTAACCTTAAATCTAATACTATTATGAAAAAACCACAATGCAAAGATAATCCCTAAACAAGGGTTTGTCAAGTCTTTTACAGACAATATATGTTAAGCCTTGCGAGCTTTGTAGCTAAAAATTGTTTCCGAACACAAATCTTTATACAATACAGACAAAAACTGCTAAATTTAACAGTTAAGCGAGACAATTCATAAAGAAAGCCGCTCTTTAAGCAACCTGTATACAAACAAAAAACGCAATACAACTATCATACTATCATTTTCAGACTTAGATGCCATATTATTAATACATTACATTATGATAGTTACTGTTTTCAACTATCATTCAACCATCATGCATCTATCATCATCCATTAAAAAAACAGAAAAGACTATAGTCTTTTTAGATAAAGTATATAACTAAAAATCAGCAAAGTAGTAGATAATTTCGTTTGCCACCCGGGTCTCAATGATCCCGACACCCGGATGTGAGCATCGTCGAGATGGGGGTGTGAAAAGAGGTGAGACCGGCATCTCAGCAAGTAAGAGTAAGTACTTTCATGAAAATATACTATAGCTTTGATGAAAATATACTATAGCTTTTGGAGAAAAAGCAGGAGGGACGCGAAGAATGCACCCCCCTATAAACAATTAAAGCCTGTCTCACGACAAGCCCTAACCAACTTTGTTAACCTTAAATCTAATACTATTATGAAAAAACCACGATGCAAATATACAGCTTAATCCAAATTTGTCAAGGGGTTTTATGCTAAATCATGTTTCGCGTCGCATAAGAAAAGCTAACAAGTTTCAATATGTTTGTTTTTTGCTTCCAAAGTGTTAAAATAAACACTTTTTGTTCCTATTTCTTCCTTAATATGCGTTGCGCACAGTCGGATAATACAACGATCGCTCCCGCAATAATAGCCGTGTCTTTGATCACCAGACGACCTGCTCCTGTAAGCAACGGGAAACCATGTTCGCCACTTCCCAGGTCCGGTACCCATACCTCCGGCGTAGTGACGAGAAACGACAAGGTACCTATTGTCATTATAATGGCCAATAAGGAACCCACCAGTCCAATTTTCGGAGAAAAGATACCCAGGAAGGTTAAGATACCAATTGCCATGATCATAATACCCAGTCCATGAGAGAAACCATACGTATTATTTTCTACATGCCACTGATGTTTAGCTTCGTTGAATTCACCTTCTTTCAGTTTATACTCTTTGTATTCCGGTGCACTTTTGGTATAGAAAAAGCTCATAAACGGGCTGTTTGCCACGAAAGGAACAATTCCTTCTGCTTCATAGTTCCAGAACTTCAGTCCGCCGATCCATACGAAGATGATCAGGATAGCTATGCGGATCAGGTTAATACCCAGTTTCTGTGAAGAAGCTGCCAGGTTCAGAAATGTGTCGAATAAATCTTTTAGTTTAGTAGTCATGTCTTTCTTTGTTTATCAGTTTAACTTATGATGCAAAGGTCTGACATTTCTACCCTATGGGAAATGGCAATTCTGCCGGATAATTTGACAATTATTCCCTAAGACACAATAAAGCCGGTTAACAGAGGCACATTTCCTCGCTAACCGGCCTTATTACAACGAATTATTTTTAATTGCGGATGCCCAGTTCTACCAGTTTCTGTTCGTCCAGGGCATACTTCCGTTCGATGCTCTGCAACAAATCTTCATTGATATTCAACGGGCGGTTCAGCTTTTTCATTTCACGGTATCCTTTATATACCTGGGTAATCATCTTACGTGGATTGAAAACCAGTGATGAAGTGATCCAACAGCCATGCGTACACCAGCAGTTGGCCGTGTCGCCATGACCGATAGCAGCAATCTCCTGCTTCATGGCATCACTCTGCATGATCTTACTGATATTGCAATCGTAATCCTTCACATTGCCGAGCGGCTCACGAAGCTCACAGGCACGGAAACGACCGTCGTAGTCGATAACCAATGTTGTTTCCCCCGCCGTACAGTCCATCCCCCAGGGTGTCGGATGATCGATATTGGTAGCACGTACATTATATAATGTACGGATGAAACCCAGATAGAAAAAACGGGCGATCGGTTTCCTGAAACCACCGGTTTCTTCTGCCATCCGTTCGCCATATACATTATAGATAGGTGCCACCTGATCCTGCAAAGCACGCAAAGTAGGCTCGGTAAGTACTTTCACTCCGTCGTCGCGTGTCATTCCGCGTGCCGCTTCAATGATATGGTTGGATAAATGGAATCGACCTAACACCCAAAGCATTAGATCCTGCACCTCTTCCAGGTTATATTTTGTAATTACGGTAGCAAGATTCTTCAATACCCTGCCGTCGTCGGCAAAGTTCTCTTCAATCATCTTCAAGGTTCCCATCGCTTTGTAGAAGTTGCCGGGAACGCCACGTTGTATATCGTGCGTATCGCCAAAGCCATCCATAGAGAGGCTCAGATTGATATTCAGTTCCGGACAATTCCGGCGGATTTGTTTTACCCAGGCAATGATCCGGTCGGGCTTCAAGCCGTTGGTAGGAATGTTGACATCTTTTATCTCATTGTTCTTATAGAACATTTCTATGATCTCGGGAAGCTCCTCGCGTAGAGTCGGTTCACCGCCGGAAACCCATAAGCGGTTAAATTGTCCGGCCGTTTCAGATATTTTCTTTATCTCATCAAAGGTCAGGTCTTTTTCCTTTTTATCCATGTCTTCCGCATAGAAGCACATTTTGCATTTTGCATTACATCGTCCTGTGACAAACAGGAAAACAGATTCTAATTTTCTGTTTGTACTCATTGTTCTGAAAGAGCTCTTTGTTCGTTTTGTACCCATCGTTATTTTCTATTAGAATTCTCTATTAGTATTAGCTTTCATTTCTTATTGAGCAGATAGACAAATATATACCTTCGCAGCTAAAGCTACCGGCCAGACTTGAAAACATTCGCAAATTTCAACTATTATACAGCACCAAACAATCTCCATTTGTGGGATTCGATGTTCTATATTTAAGATTATCGCACGACAAGTCTAAATAGTTTTATATTTGCACAATCAAATAGTGGAGATAACAACATGGAAGACAACATTCCTAAATTCGACATTCCTCTGGATTTTATTGTCGGAGACAGCATTACGGGTGAAATATTAAATCAGTACGGTCGCTTCCCCTGCAAGATCAAAGCCGGCGTTTTTGTGCTTTGTGTACAGGGCAGTGTACAGGCCACCGTCAACCTGACAAAATTTATTATCAAACCCAATGATTTCATTACGCTTCCTCCGGGATGTTTTATCCAGATACACGAAGTATCCGACGATGTCAAACTGTGTTTTGCCGGATTCTCTTCTACGTTTGTGAGTCATATCAACTATATCAAAACTATCACGAACTATCTGCCCGTTATCTTCGACAGTCCGGTCATGCCTTTACCGGAGCAGGTTTCCCTGCTATACCAGGAGGCTTTTTCCTTGCTGATCAAGGCGTATTCTTTGCCTAAGACCATCGAGAATAAAGAGATTATCAAGGCGATCTTCACCATTTTCATGCAGGGAGTGATCGAACTGTATAAACATCATACACCTTACAGCAATGCTCCGATGACACGCAACATGGAGATATGCCGTGAGTTCGTGCAGCTGGCAATGGAAAACTACACGAAAGAGCATAGCGTTTCTTATTATGCCAAGAGGCTTAACATTACCTTGCAACATTTCTGTTATGTGATAAAGAAAGTCAGCGGTCGGACGGCGTTGGATATCCTGAGCAATATCATCATCATGGATGCGAAGGCACAGCTTAAATCGACCGATATGCCAGTTAAGAAGATCGCATTCGCCCTGGGGTTCGACAACCTGTCGTTCTTCAATAAATATTTCAGACAACACGTGGGAATGACTCCCCAGGAATACAGGGAGAGCTAAAAAAGGGATATGCCGAATGCAACCCCCTATAAACAATTAAAGCCTGTCTCACGACAAGCCCTAACCAACTTTGTTAACCTTAAATCTAATACTATTATGAAAAAACCACAGTACAAAGATACGGGTATTCTCCAACTTGTCAATAGTTAAAATGCTAATTAGTGTTGTACAGCACATAAGAAAGACTAACAAGATTCAAGATATTTATTATTAGATTTCGAAATGTTAAAATGAAGGCAAAAAGAGAGAGGCGCTGCATAAAGCAACGCCTCTCAAGCTATACATTATATATATGTATATTAGTCTTGTAATTTAGCAGCAATAAATTCGCGGTTCAGGCGAGCGATGTTGCTGACAGAGATATTCTTCGGACATTCCATTTCGCAAGCACGCGTGTTGGTACAGTTACCGAAGCCCAGTTCGTCCATCTTGGCAACCATCGCTTTTGCACGGCGAGCAGCTTCCACCTTACCTTGAGGCAACAAAGCCAGCTGGCTAACCTTTGCAGAAACGAACAGCATAGCCGAACCGTTCTTACAAGCAGCAGCACAAGCACCACAACCGATACATGCAGCAGCATCCATAGCCATTTCAGCGTCTGCACGAGGGATAGCGATTGAGTTGGCATCAGGTACACCACCAGTGTTCACTGAAACGAAACCACCTGCCTGGATGATTTTATCGTAAGCATAACGGTCTACCATCAAGTCGCGGATTACCGGGAAACCGGCAGAACGCCACGGTTCGATCGTGATTGTTTCGCCATCGTTAAAACGACGCATGTACAACTGGCAAGTAGTAGCACCTGTTGCCGGTCCGTGCGGATGTCCGTTTACATACAATGAACACATACCGCAGATACCTTCACGACAGTCGTGGTCGAATACGATCGGCTCTTTACCTTCACTGACCAAACGTTCATTCAAAATGTCTAACATTTCCAGGAAAGAAACACTCTGATTGATTTTGTCTATTTGGTAAGTCTCAAATTGTCCTTTATCTTTCGGACTTTTCTGACGCCAAACTTTAAGTGTTACTTTTATATCTTTATCCATGATTCTAATTTTTGTGATTGATGATTATTACTTCTTGTAGTTACGTGTTTGAGGAACAACGAACTGATAGTTCAAATCTTCCTTCAGCATAACCGGGTCTTTGTCTTCACCCTGGTATTCCCAACAAGATACGTACATGAACTTATCGTCATGACGCAGGGCTTCGCCTTCCTCGGTCTGATGCTCTGTACGGAAGTGTCCTCCACAAGATTCGGCACGATCCAACGCATCGTGTGCCATCAATGTACCAATCTCAATAAAGTCAGCCAAACGCAATGCTTTATCCAACTCTACGTTCAGGTTATCGGCTTCACCCGGGATATATACATTACTCCAAAACTCTTTCTTCAGATCTTTCAACATCTGGATCGCTTCCTGCAAACCTTTTGCATCACGTGCCATACCTACGTGTTCCCACATAATATGACCCAGTTTCTTATGGATAGAATCTACCGACTCTTTACCCTTTATACTCATCAATTTCTTGATACGGTCTTTGATACCCTTTTCAGCTTCTGCAAACTCAGGCAGGTCGGTGCTGAAACGCGGAACCTGGATCTGATCTGACAGATAGTTTTGGATTGTATAAGGCAATACAAAGTAGCCATCGGCCAATCCCTGCATCAACGCAGAGGCACCCAGACGGTTAGCTCCGTGGTCAGAGAAGTTAGCTTCACCGATAGCGAACAGCCCCGGAATAGAAGTCATCAATTCATAGTCAACCCACAGACCACCCATCGAGTAGTGCAATGCAGGATAAATCATCATTGGAGTTTCATATGGATCGTCGTTGGTAATTTCTTCGTACATGTCGAACAAGTTACCATATTTAGCTTTCACAACATCCTTACCCAAACGGTTGATAGCGTCGGAGAAATCAAGGAATACGGCCAAACCTGTGTTGTTCACACCGAAGCCGGCGTCGCAACGTTCTTTAGCAGCACGTGAAGCCACGTCACGCGGAACCAGGTTACCGAATGCCGGGTAACGGCGTTCCAGATAGTAGTCGCGGTCTGCTTCAGGAATATCTTTACCTTTCTTAGTTCCGGCCTGTAATGCTTTTGCATCTTCCAGTTTCTTCGGAACCCAGATACGACCGTCGTTACGCAAAGATTCAGACATCAAAGTCAACTTAGACTGATAGTCACCTTTCACCGGTACGCAAGTCGGGTGGATCTGCACCATACAAGGGTTAGCGAAGTAAGCACCTTTCTTGTAGCACTGCCATGCAGCAGAACCGTTGGAAGCCATTGCGTTAGTAGACAAGAAGAATGTATTTACATAACCACCTGTTGCAACCACTACGGCATGAGCAGAGAAACGTTCGATCTTACCGGTGATCAGGTTACGGGCAATGATACCGCGAGCGCGGCCATCCACCTTAACAACGTCCAGCATTTCGTGACGAGTGTACATCTTTACTTTGTTCAAACCGATCATACGGCTCAAAGCAGAGTAAGCACCCAGCAACAACTGCTGTCCGGTCTGACCGCGGGCATAGAACGTACGGGATACCTGAGCACCACCGAATGAACGGTTATCCAGCAGACCACCGTATTCGCGAGCGAAAGGTACACCCTGTGCCACGCACTGGTCGATAATAGAGTTTGACACTTCAGCCAGACGATAAACGTTTGCTTCGCGGGCACGGTAGTCACCACCTTTAATTGTATCGTAGAACAGACGGTAAACCGAGTCACCATCATTCTGATAATTCTTTGCAGCATTGATACCACCCTGTGCAGCGATAGAGTGTGCACGACGGGGAGAATCCTGGATACAGAAATTCAATACATTGAATCCCATTTCAGCCAGAGAGGCAGCAGCAGAAGCACCGGCCAGACCAGTACCAACTACAATTACGTCCAGGCGACGTTTGTTTGCGGGATTCACCAGTTTCTGATGATCTTTATAATTTTTCCACTTCTCAGCCAACGGGCCCTGAGGGATTTTAGAATCTATCTGAGTCATAATGATTTATTTTCAATTGTTACACCTTAAATTAATGTCCTGCACAAACAGCTACATAATCACCGCCTACACCATTCAGGTAGAATACGATAGTAATAATAGCAAAGATCACGCAAATAGCAGTTGCTACGATCTTTGAAATGCAGATCCAACGGTTCATCCAGATTGTGTTGTTCCAACCGATTGTCTGGATTGCGCTCCAGAATCCGTGAGTCAGGTGGAACCACAAAGCTACATACCATACCAGGTAAAGAACTGTGTTCAGGATATTACCCTGGAAGTAGTAGTTGATAAACGCTGCACCGTCCTGAGGAGATACGGTAGTCGTTCCATCGCAAAGAGTTACTGTGTGATTGCCCAAAAGTTCAGCGAACATCATCTTATACCAGAACTGGCTGAAGTGCAACACCAGGAACAGGACAATAATAATACCCAGTACCAGCATGTTCTGAGATGCCCATTCTACCCCTTTCGGACGAGCGTTGATTGCATAACGGTCGTTACCGCGAGCCTTACGGTTCTGGAGTGTAAGAAGAACTGCATACACAAAGTGAATCACAACGCCTGCTGCCAACACCAATGTTGCTGCAACGGCATACCAATTAGCTCCCAACAATGAGCAAATCATGTTATAGGCTTCTCCCGAGAAAGCAGCCGCCACATTCATTGACAAGTGGAACAATAAGAACAAAACAAGAAAAAGCCCTGTAATACTCATTATCAGCTTTTTCCCGATAGAAGAATTAAGTAACCACATAAGATAATAATTTAAGTTATTTAATTGTTTTTAAAGATTCGTTTCAACTAGCTTAATTGTCACGCAAAGGTATGCTAAATACACGTATCACGCAAACGATTAAAGAAATATTTCGCCAATTCAAGCCATACATATCGGGAGTAGTAAAACACGGCATTTAATCAAGACAGAATTTAACTAAAATGTAATCTGTGCGCACCTGCTTTTTCATATCTTCGTAAAATAATTAGAGGATTGCATGTTACAACGTAAAACACTAAGCATCTTATTGATAATGCTTATAACATCAGCTGTTCACGCCCTGCAGAAAGACAGTTTGATATTCATAAATTCGGAGAATGAGTTTGAAACCGCTTACAACAAAATATCAGAGAATAAAGTATACCGGATGCTGTGCGTCCCGGTACCTCTTTTCGCCATATCGGCCATCACTTATGACCAGGGAGATAAGTTCCGGACACTGCGTAACACACATGTTCCCAATTTCCATTACAGATATGACGACTTCCTGCAATATGCCCCGCTGGCAGCCGTAATCGGGTTGAAACTGGGAGGTGTGGAAAGTCGCAGCTCATGGCCTCGCCTGCTTGTGTCGGATATATTAGCCGCCGGTATCATGGCAACGGCTGTCAACAGCATGAAATACACGATCAAACGGGAACGACCGGACGGCTCGAAAAACAACTCATTTCCTTCGGGACATACGGCCACCGCTTTCATGGCGGCTACGATCATGCACCGGGAGTATGGACTGACACGCAGTCCTTTATATAGTATAGGCGGATACACGGTCGCGACTGCCACCGCTTTCAGCCGTCAACTGAACAACCGGCATTGGCTGAGTGATGTACTGGCAGGAGCAGGTATCGGTGTCCTGTCCGCCGAACTGGGCTATTTCCTTGCCGACCTTATTTTCAAGGATAAGGGGCTGAACCTCCCGAATAAGCTACGGGAATCTGCCCCCAAAGGAGGGAGACCGTCTTTTCTTGAGTTCTCCGTCGGATACAGCATCATTAACGGGAGCATCGAGATCGGCAAGAACATACGGTTGAGTTCGCCGGGAGCAACCAATATGAGTGTGAAAGGCGGTTATTTCTTCAATCCCTATTTCGGTGTGGGAGGTGAAATTACGGCACTGGCAAGCCCGATGGCTTTTGACATGTCGTTATACACCGGAACAACCCCTTCAGCCAAATATGATATTGCACGTGTCCATGCAGACCCTACCGGTATCTTTTCTTTCACGGCAGGACCTTACTTTTCCTTACCGGTAGCCGGCAAACTGCTTTTGGGAACAAAGTTTCAGGCAGGCTATTCCCATCTGGTGAAAAATGAAGTGGAAATGGATTTCGTTGAAAAAAAGGCTCCCTACACAACCCTCAACAATGTAGTATTCATGAAAGGCGAAAATAGCAGTAACTATATCCTGCGTACCGGCCTTTCAGCTATCGGAATCGTGAATCGCAACCTCGGGATCCGTATGTTCGTGGATTACGATTATACTTTTCTGAAAGCTCCCTACCAGTTATTGACCAGCCTCGCCGACGAAAAGCCGATCTATGGCGAATCCCATTTAAGTAAACATAAAATGCACTATTTCACGATCGGGGCAACAGTGACTGCCTTGTTCTGGTAATTCATCCCAAAGTAACATTATTAAGGAATAAAAAGATGAAATACTAATAAATACGAAATTACACAAAGTTTTACGACTTATTCGTATTTCGTGTTACGAACATTTCGTATGTTTGCTTTATCAATATAAAAAGTGAATGCCATGAAAGCAAATGTATTAATGAAATGTACCCTGTTTTTAGTATTAGCAGGTTTACTCCAATCAGTCAGAGCCCAGCTACCCGCTGCTGAATATCAGCCGGGAACAGCCATCCTGACAGGGGATATAAAGAATTTCAATCCCGATCAGAACCTGGACATCCGCTGCGCTGCTCCCAACCTGATAATGATGCGGACAGATCCTATTTTCATACAGCCGGACAGTTCCGGTCATTTCCGTCAGTCCGTCGTACTAAAATACACGACCCAGGTAAGGGTTAAAATAGGAAAAGACTATCTGTACCTGCTGATGTCGCCCGATAATCAGGAATATCACCTTTCTATCGAAGCAAACGAAAAAAGGTCAAAAATGCCTATCCATATTTCCGGACCATACGCAGAGATCAACAATAGTTTCAATTTCAAACTGAAACGCCTGGCAGTAAACATGTTCGTTCCAACCACCTGCGACCTCACTCCCGACCAATACAAAGGGAAATGCCTGCAAGACCTGAATAAAATAAACACAGAAAACAACAGCCTTCCGGATATATGCCCGGAGGCTAAAAAGCTGATGGAATTGACCAATGCCTTCGAGTGTCTCGATAATTTATGCAGCTGCAAATATGCGATTATTTATTCCCGCATGCAAAAAGACAGTCTGCAACGTATGGAAGCATTCGGATTATACAAAGACTTCCGCTTACCCGACAATTATTTCGACTTTTTGAAAGAGATACCTTTGAATGAGCCGGATGCCTTGTTATGCTATAACTTCAGTTCGGCTATTCCTTTCCCAGGTTATTACGACACATATGTAGATGAAGATGAGTATAATAAATACATACTGGCAAATGCTCCGATGAGCCAGGAAGAAAAAGAGATGATCAAAGACTTTATCGCTAAAAAATATACTACTGACAATTACCCTAAAGTAAACGAAGTAATGGCTATCAGCATGAAATACCAGTATATTTACCAAAAGAAACGGGAAAAGGACCTGGCAGAACTAAAAAAACAGCTCCCATTATTGACCGGAGAGGAACATCCGATAATCATGGAACTCGCCGACATCCGGTTTGCCCGTTTCCTCTTCATGGATTTCAAACCGTTAACCCCTGAATATGAAGCATATTACAAACAGTCTCTCACCAACCCACTATGTATCGCCTTACTGAACGATGCCAACGATAGCATGAAACCCAAAAAGAAAACCCAACCCAAAGCCGGCTTCATCTTACGTGAAAATCCCGATTGCGCAGCCGATCAGGTGTTGAATGCCATCATCGAAAAGAATAAAGGGAAAATACAACTAATCGATATGTGGGCTACCTGGTGTGGCGGCTGCCGACAAACGATCAAAGAGTACGAACCTTTGAAGAAAGATTTTCCAAACGTCGCATTCGTCTATCTGACCAACGAGACTTCACCACTTGAATTATGGAAAACGCTGATCCCCGACATTGCAGGCGAACATTACCGGCTGGGTGCCGAACAATGGGGCTATTTGTGGAATCGCTTCAAACTGCAAGGTGTTCCTTATTATCTGATCATCGATGAAAAAGGAGAGATCAAAGACCAATTCATCTACACGAACAAGAAAGAGGTTCAAAAGAAATTAAGCGAATTAGTCAACCGTTAAGCCAGTAGAATTGAACTTTTTTAGCTATGTTTGCAAAAGTATAATTAAAAAAGTAATGAAAACACTGGTACACACAGAGAAAGAACATATCGAGGAGATCATCCGTAGCTGTGATGTCTGCTATGTCGGACTGGCAGATACGGATGGTACCCCTTACGTCATTCCTATGAACTTTGGCTATCAGAATGGTGTTATTTATTTACATTCAGCGCAGGAAGGCAGAAGTATCTCTATCCTGGAACGGAATCCGAAGGTGTGCGTCACCTTCAGCACCGACCACGACCTGGTATTCCAGCATCCCGAAGTTGCCTGCAGTTACCGCATGCGCTCCAAAAGTGTCATAGGCTGGGGGAAAGTACGGTTCGAAGAGGATTTCGACAAGAAAACAGAAGCGTTGAATATCATTATGAAGCAATACTCGGACAAAGAATTCCGTTATTCAGATCCGGCAGTAAAGAACGTAAAAATATGGCTGGTTGACCTCGATGAAGTAACATGTAAAGAGTTCGGGGCTCCACACGATAAATACAAAGCATAACAAAATAGAATTTATGAAGAATCTGTTAGCAATATTTTTAATGGTATTCCTGTTCGCTTCTTGTGAAGGCCCCGCAGGAAAAGACGGAGAAGGCATTTGGTGGCATGTGAGCGATCCAATAAAAGTGAACAGCAGTCAATGGGAATTAGGAGAGAATGCGGAAGGCGTACCCTTTTACTTCTATGAATATAATATTAATAACCTGGATAAAGATGTCTATGACGGAGGAAAAGTTCAGGTTAGAATGTTCCTGGACTTTGATACCAATATAGAAGCCCTTACTCCTTTGGAACATACGGAACAACGGCAGGATAAAGACGGCAACCAGTATAATGAAATATATGGTTACGAATATTACCCCGGAGGTATTATGATTACGGTTAAATTCGGAGATTTCATTGTCGACCAACGTCCGCCGACGCAGTATTTCCAAGTTGTTTTAAACTATTAAAAAGTACGCATATATCAGATATTTAATGTACTTTTGCCCAAAATAAGACTTTCAAAATAATGGGATTGCAAAAGCATAGCAAGGTACTGAATGAAACAGTAGAGAAGCTTTCGGACGAGAGCTCATACAAACAACTGTTCCATGCATACCGTGACGAAGAGGCATTACCTTCGGGAGAAGTACTGAAGGACATCATAGACCTGTGCCGCGCAATCCTGTTTCCGGGTTACTACGGGAATGCGCGGATCAGCAAACAAACGATCCGCTTCCATACCGGAGTGAACGTAGAAACCCTGCATACCTTACTCTGCCGGCAAATCTATGCCGGACTTTGCCTGGCCGATACCAGCTGTACTTCCTGCCCGGAAGAAAAAATACAAGCCCGCGCAGAAGCACTTACCGAAGCATTCATCGCAACCCTCCCGGAGATGCGAAGCCTGCTCGCAACCGATGCCGAAGCCGCCTACAACGGCGATCCCGCCGCACAGAACATCAGTGAAGTGATATTCTGCTATCCCGGGTTCCGTGCCATCTGCAACTACCGTATCGCACACCAGCTCTATAAGCTCCATGTCCCTTTCATCCCCCGTATGATCACCGAAATGGCTCATTCCGAGACAGGTATCGACATCCATCCAGGAGCTGAGATCGGACACTATTTCTCTATCGACCACGGAACAGGAACCGTAATAGGCGAAACCAGTATCATCGGGAACCGCGTACGTATCTTCCAGGGCGTCAGCCTTGCCGGAGAGAAATTGCCCCCCGACGAAAACGGGAATGCTATCCGCGGCGTAGCCCGTCACCCGATCCTGGAAGACGACGTAACCGTCTATTCCAATGCCACTTTGCTGGGTAGGATACGGATCGGCAAAGGTGCGACAGTCTGTGGTAACGTATGGATCACCGGAGATATTCCTTCCGGTGCTGTCATAACACAAAATAAAGTAACTAAATAATATCTTTTCTTACAACGCACACAAATGAACAACGAGACATTTGAAATGGTGGCCAAAACCCTGTACGGGTTAGAAGAAATACTGGCCGGTGAGTTATTAGCTGTAGGTGCCAACGACATAGAGATTGGCCGTCGAATGGTATCCTTCACAGGAGATAAAGAAGTCCTCTACAGAGCGAACTTCTGCTGCCGCACCGCCTTACGCATCCTGAAACCTATCTATCATTTTAAAGCAAAAGATGCCGACACGGTTTATAAGGAAGTGAAAAAGGTCGCATGGGAAAACTACATGTCACTGGATAAGACCTTCGCGATCGACTCCGTGATCTACTCGGAAGATTTCAATCACTCCAAATTCGTGGCTTACCGTACAAAAGATGCGATTGTCGACTACTTCATGGAGAAGCACAACAAACGCCCGTCCGTACGTGTAAATAATCCTGATTTATACATCAATATACATATCTCCCATAACGATTGTACCCTGTCTATCGACAGTTCGGGTGAGAGCCTCCACAAACGCGGTTACCGTGTGGAACAGACGGAAGCCCCGCTGAACGAAGTACTGGCTGCCGGTATGATCCTGAAGACAGGCTGGAAAGGCGAGTCGAACTTCGTCGACCCGATGTGCGGCTCCGGTACATTGCTGATAGAAGCCGCCATGATCGCCCTGAACATCGCTCCGGGCATCCACCGCAAAGAGTTCGCTTTCGAGAAATGGATCGACTTCGACCAGGAGCTGTTCGACCGTATCTATAACGATGAAAGCAATGAACGCGAGTTCACTTTCAAATGCTACGGATCGGATATCAACCCGGCAGCCATCGAGATTGCCCAAAAGAATATCCGCAGTGCCGGACTTGCTAAATACATCGACCTGAAAGTATTGCCTTTCCAGCAATATTCGGAAGCCCCGCAACCGGGTATCATGGTTACCAACCCGCCTTATGGAGAACGTATTTCCACACGCGACCTGTTGGGACTGTATAACATGATCGGCGAACGTATCAAGCATGTATTCACTGGCTATAACGTATGGATACTCAGCTATAAAGACGAGTGTTTCGACAAAATAGGTCTACGCCCGAGCGAACGAATGAAGCTGATCAACGGCTCGCTCGACTGCGAATACCGTCGCTACGAAATATTTGAAGGTAAAAACAAAGATTACAAAAAAGCCCTAAACGAAGAGGGTACTGCAGAAACAACAACTCCGCAATCCAGGCCGACATTTCCGGAAAAGAAATATGACACTCGTCCTGCCGGTCGCCCGAACTTCAAAATGGATCGTTTAGACCGTCCGGAACATCGTTTCGCTGCTGCCCATAGCGATAATGAAGACGAACGTATCGCAGCAATACCGGGAAAACGATTCTTTGGTGATGAACGCGGAGACGGACGTCCTGCCCGCAAACAATTCGGCGGTGATCGTCAATCGTTCAGCAAACCAGGCGAGAAACGTCCGGTTAAGATGCGCTACCGGGATGAAGACGACCGCCGCTCTGGCAACAGAAAGAGTTTCGGAGACAGAAAACGCGGAGAAGGTCGCCCATTCAAGAAACCGTTTAAAAGAGATAAAGATGAATTTGAAGATTAAGATTTTCCTGGTTCTTTGTGTGTTCGCTTTATCTACTCCTTTAAAAATGATGGCGCAAGACAAACAGTTTACCTTACACGACCTGATCCCGGGAGGAAAAACATACAGTCGTTTTGTTCCAGAGAACCGATCGGGATTGCAATGGGCCGGCGACATGTATATATATGTTGAAAAAAACAGCGTAATAGGTGCCAAGCCGAAGCATTATCCGGAAATACGCGTCAGCCGTTCCGGACTGAACCAGGCGCTGCAGGCTGCCGGACTCGATTCAGTTGCCCGTATGCCGGTATTCTCTGTGCCTTACAAGGGACAACAGATATTGGCTTTTACCCATAAACAGCATCGTATTCATTACGATATGCAGGAACGGAAAGTTGTCGCCGATTATCAGCTGGATAAAGCGGGCAGCAACTATGAGTTCTGTCCGGCAAACAGTTACCTGGCATTTACGGACGGAAACAATATCAAAATCCTTTCACCTGACAACCAGACCCGCATTGTTACACGTGAAACAATGGACGGTGTTGTCTGCGGACAGGCTGTTCACCAGCGGGAATTTGGGATCAACAAAGGTCTGTTCTGGTCACCGAAAGGTTCTGCCCTGGCTTTTTACCGGATGGACGAAAGCATGGTTACCGATTATCCGATCGTGAATATCGATGCGCGTTGTGCCAAAGCAGAACCGCAAAAGTATCCGATGGCAGGCATGAAAAGCCATGAAGTAACGGTCGGCATCTATAACCTGTCAAACGGAGAAACAGTCTGGCTGCAAACCGGAACACCTAAAGAGAAGTATCTGACAAACATAGCTTGGAGCCCGGACGAAAAAAGCATCTACATTGCCGAGCTGAACCGCGACCAAAACGAAATGCACCTGGTCCGTTATTCTGCCCTGACCGGTGAAAAGGAAGCCGATCTGTTTACTGAAAAGAACGATCGGTACGTAGAGCCGCAACACCCGGTTCTCTTTCTCCCGAATGATCCGGAGAAGTTTATCTGGCAAAGTCAGCGCGACGGCTACAACCACCTCTATCTGTATGACACCAGTGGTAAGCTGCTCAAACAGCTGACCAAAGGAGACTGGATCGTAATGAATGTTTTGGGCTTCGACCCGAAAGGTGAAAACCTGTTCATCACGTCCACACAACCGCATCCGCTGAGTTCGTTTAGTTACGGGACACCGCTAAATATCAACGGCTGGCGATTGGATATGAAGAAAGGAGAGACTCATCTGATATCCGGAGGCACAGGCTTACAGGGGGTACACAACCTCTCGATCAGCCCGGACGGGAAATATGCCATCGACAATTATTCCGCTCCCGATATTCCCCGAAAGATAGAGATCGTACAGACGAAAAATAGGAAAACAGTAGAAACCCTGCTGACAGCGAAAAACCCGTACGAAGGCTATGCCCTACCCGAGATAGAAGTCGGTACAATCAAAGCTGCCGACGGTGTAACGGATCTGAACTACCGCCTGGTCAAGCCGGTCGGACTGGATGAAAGCAAGAAATACCCCGCCATTATCTATGTGTACGGAGGTCCGCATGCCCAATTGATTACCGGCGACTTTATGAACGGCGGACGGGGATGGGATATCTATATGGCACAACGCGGATACGTCATGCTGACGGTAGACAGCCGGGGATCAGCCAACCGCGGGTTTGAATTTGAAAGCGTTATCCACCGCAACCTGGGTGTCAACGAGATGGCGGACCAGGTCAAAGGGGCAGACTTCCTCAAATCACTTCCTTACGTGGATGCCGACCGCATCGGCGTACATGGCTGGAGCTACGGCGGTTTCATGACTACCAATCTGATGCTCTCCTATCCGGAAATATTCAAGGTTGGCGTAGCCGGCGGTCCGGTAATCGACTGGAGCAATTACGAGATCATGTACGGAGAACGGTATATGGACCGTCCGCAGGATAACCCTGAAGGATATAAGAATGCCAACATGAAGCTAAAAGCCGGTAATCTGAAAGGACATCTCCTGATGATTCATGGCGACATTGACCCTGTGGTCGTATGGCAGCACAGTTTGGGCTTTCTGAAAGCCTGTGTGGAGGCTGATACATATCCGGATTATTTCGTCTATCCACGCCATCAGCACAACGTGATCGGCAAAGACCGTCCGCATCTGTATGAAAAGATTACACGGTACTTTGACGACTACCTTAAATAGTTGACAGTTGACAAGTGACAGTTGACAGTTAAAATGCTTATTGTATCAAAACTATCAACTGTCAACTGTCAACTGTCAACTAAATACATAAATTGTCAACTAAAAAACAACTATAAAATATGAACATTCTGTTATTAGGCTCCGGCGGCCGCGAACACGCAATAGCCTGGAAAATCGCCCAAAGTCCGAAAACGGACAAGTTATTTATTGCCCCCGGTAACGCAGGCACAGCCCAGGTAGGAACCAATGTTAATATCAAGGCAGACGATTTCCAGACCATCAAAGAATTCGTATTGGCCAACAACGTCAACATGGTAGTTGTAGGTCCGGAAGACCCACTGGTAAAAGGTGTTTACGACTTCTTCAAGAACGATGCTTCACTGGCAGGTATTCCTGTGATAGGTCCGTCGAAAGAAGGTGCACAGCTGGAAGGCAGCAAGGACTTCGCCAAAGCATTTATGATGCGCCACAACATCCCGACTGCCCGCTATAAAAGTATTTCTGCTGAAAACCTGGAAGAAGGATATGTTTTCCTTGAATCGCTAAAAGCTCCTTACGTGCTGAAAGCCGACGGTTTGGCGGCGGGTAAAGGCGTGCTGATCCTCGATACACTGGAAGAAGCGAAAAAGGAATTGGGCGATATGCTGAACGGAATGTTCGGCGACGCCAGCAAGACAGTCCTTATCGAAGAGTTCATGACAGGTATCGAATGCTCTGTATTCGTCATGACCGACGGGACAAACTACAAAGTGCTCCCGGTAGCCAAAGACTATAAACGTATCGGCGAAGGCAACACAGGTCTCAACACAGGTGGTATGGGTGCCGTTTCTCCCGTCCCGTTTGCCGATGAAGCCTATATGGCAAAGGTGGATGAACAGATCATCCGTCCGACCATCGAAGGACTGAAAGCGGAAGGTATCGACTATAAAGGTTTCATCTTCCTCGGCCTGATCAACGAGAACGATCCGAAGGTGATCGAATACAACTGCCGCATGGGCGACCCGGAAACAGAAGTAGTCATGCTCCGTATCCAAAGCGACCTGGTAGACCTGCTGGAAGGTATAGCCGAAGGCAACCTTGACAGCCGCACCCTGGTTCACGACCCGCGTGCAGCCGTTACAGTTATGCTGGTAAGCGGCGGATATCCCGAAGCGTATGAAAAAGGCAAAATAATCTACGGACTGGATGACGTGCCATCCGACAATATCCTTTTCCACGCCGGTACCGTTGCAGCCAGCGGTCGCATCCTGACTAATGGCGGACGCGTCATTGCCGTCAGCTCTTACGGAGCCAACAAAGAAGAAGCTCTGGCCCGCTCTTTTGCCGGTGCGAAGAAGATCTTATTCGACAAGAAATATTTCCGGAGCGATATCGGGTTCGATTTGTAAAAACAATCAAGAGTCCTGTAAGGACGAGCCAAATCTAGCCCAAGGTTTTAACCTTGGGCTAGATTTGTGATCAGGCTTACAGCCTTCAGAATCAGTAAGAATGAACAATACATACAGTTACTCCCGCAGGCACAGCATTTCCGGCACAGGCACTTTTGTGGTCGTGCTGATAGCTTGTATTGCCTGCTGGGTCGTAAGCTACTTCAATTCGATCGGTTATCCGGTATACGGAGAGGTGACAGCCCCTCCCCTGTGGAACGCCATCTGCCAGGTTCTGCCTGGCAAGGCTTTTACGTATACCATAGGTATGCTGTTGATGTTCGGGGGAGCTTTCCTGCTCCACCGGGCCAACTATATCCTGGTGCTGATCCGCGAAAAGACGCTGCTTCCTTTTCTGTTTTATGTACTGTTCATTAGTACCAATCCGGACTTCCTACCGTTGAAGTCCACCTCACTCGGCGTATTCTGCCTGATCCTGGCTATTTACCAACTATTCACATCCTACCATGATCCCTATGCCAAAAGCAACGCCTATAATGCCGCCTTGCTGATCGGGATAGGTAGTTTGTTATGGGTACATATCCTCTGGTTCATTCCGATCTTCTGGATAGGGATGTATAATTTCAGGACCCTGAATATCCGGACATTTATCGCATCCTTATTGGGTGTAGGCACTGTTTACTGGTTCCTGCTGGGCTGGTGTGTCTGGTTTCGCGATTTCACGCCATTCACCGTTCCGTTCGCAGGATTGTTCAAAATACGTTTCCTGATTGCTACCGGAATCGGACTGCTCGACTGGATAGCGATTGCTGCCGTGGCTCTTTTAACGGCGGTTTCCGCCATCAATATCATTACGCACGAATATGAGGATGTTTTACGTACACGCCAATTCTTATCCTTCCTTATCGTCCTGTCCGTATGGGCGTTTGCGCTCTATTTCATTTACGAACAGGCTTCGGAAGAGTTTCTTGAAACAGCCTGTGTCCCGGCTTCGATACTGATCGCCCATTTCTTCACCGTTATGCGCGGCAGGATCATCTTCTGGACATTCTATTCGACCATCGTGCTTTATTTTGCCCTCTTATTCTTACGTATATGGAATTTCTTATAGAATATGGATACATCGGGGTGTTTATTGCCTCTTTCCTTGCTGCAACCATTCTGCCTTTCAGCAGCGAAGTCGTACTGACAGGCGTACTGCTAGCCGGTTCAGCCTATTGGCCTTGCATGATTGCCGCCACACTGGGGAACTTCCTGGGTGGCATGAGCTGTTACTGGCTTGGTATGTTGGGGAAAGTGGAATGGATCGAAAAATACCTCAAACTGGATGCCAAAAAGCTCCAAAAGGTACAGGACTGGATCGCAGGAAAAGGATCATGGATGGGCTTCTTCGTCTTCCTCCCCGGTATCGGTGACTTCATAGCGGTAGCATTGGGCTTCCTCCGCGCCAATATCTGGATCGTTGCCATTTCGATGTTCCTGGGCAAGGCCATCCGCTATTGGGTGTGGATGGAGTTTGTTTATAAGGTGCAGGGGATGTTATAATCCTATCAGAGACACTTCTTATTATCCCAAAGATAACTACACAAATTAATTGCCATCCGGGTCTCAGCCATCTCGACATCCAGGTGTGCATATTGCTAAGACCCGGGTGTTAAAAGACGTCAAAAGGGGATCTCTAGAGAATGTATTGCTTGACCAGACAAAAAACAGCCACTATCTTTACGAACAATTCATAATAACCTAATAAAGACTATAGTTCATGGAAACGCGATTACTTATTTACCTTTTATTTCTCCCATTGCTTTTATCTTGCGGGGGAAAACAGGAAAGTAAAAACTATACACTAGTACCAAGCGATAAAAAGATAACCTTTCCCCTTGATACGAAAACGTTTCCTTTCATGATGTGCGTATTACCCTATACTGATGCGGGCGGGAAAGAATATTTCACCCTTCAATGCCGTGATAGCAACACCATCCATTTTTACGATATGGATTCGGGCAGACATGAGTTTGAGATCAAGGTTGAGTCCGATGGACCGAACGGAGCTGGAAGGATTTGCGGCTATTATATCCATACCCTTGATAGCATCTACCTTACTTCCCATTATGCAAATAAACTCACTCTGATAAACCGGAAAGCAGAGATCATCAAACGCATTCCTATAAAAAAGAGCCGGGAAGGTATCCCTCTACAAGCTGCAAACTTTTTCGTACAAGGTGGAGAGGCGCTATTGCAGGGCGACTCCCTCTATTTCATAGCCACAGCAAACAGATGGATAGACCACGACCCTATTGCAGCCGTCATCAACATACAAACGGAAGAGATACATACCTATCCTCCTGAATATGACACCTTTCCGAATCAAAACAATCAGAAAAGAGCGAGTTGGGAAGAGTCCATGCAACGCTGCTTCAATGGGACAAACTTCGTCTATTCCTTCTACTACATTGAAGATCTGCTGGTAGCCTCTCCTTCACAGATGGAAATGACACGCGTATCGGCTAAAAGCCAATACATCAGCCAGCCCAAGCTATTAGACGACTATGGCAATCTGACTTTCCAGGATGGAGCGGAGAATCCGAACTATGGCGGTATCCTATACGATCCTTACCGCGAAGTCTACTACCGCATCGCCTACCCTGCCACGGAGATTGGTCGTAAGCTGAAAGACCGGGAAGCAATGGAACTGCTTCAATTCGGTAGAAAGAATTTCTCAATCATGATACTCGATAAGGACTTCCGTCTGCTCGGCGAAACGATGATGCCGGACTATACTTATAACTCAAACCTCCTGTTCGTACGTGAGGATGGATTATATATCTCAGCCTCGCATACTTTCAATGAGAATTATAGTGATGAAGAGCTCTGCTTCCAGCGGTTTGAGCTGAAAGCAGAGTAAGCGTTATTCCGCCAGCCACTGGCGTAGCTGCGTCAGAATCTTTTCCTTGATGTCTTCGGGCATATTGCTGATGCGTGAACGGTGGCTGCCGCGGGGCTGGAAATAGACTTGTTCGTTTTTCTTTCCTTTGAAAACCGGAGCATGTGCAGCTGTCCACGGATCGATCTCGCCATAGATAAAGATCATCTTCGGGTCGTTATCCTTCAGGAAGTTATATATCTTATGATAAAGAGCCGGACGAAATTCCACCTTGTCTACCAATTCTTTCGGAAGCATGATACGGTTTAAGTATCCTTTACTGCTTTCTATAGTCAGATACTTTTTAAAGGGCTTTGTGTCGTAGCCATAGTAACCCAGTTCACGGGCTGCCTGCACAAAGAATGAGATATTCGGCTGGTTTTCGGCAAAATAATCAGGACTGCTGATATCCATCAGATGATCGAATAGCACTTTCGTTTCAGCATGTAGAGAAGGGATAACGGAAACAGATGTTCCCCACTGCCACAAGGCGAAAGGATATTCCAACACGCAATAATCCAGCACCTCCGCTATCGGAATACGGTATTCCAAGCCTTTCTCTTTAGAGAACGATTCGAGCAAAGGGAGCATATCGGCCTTACGTTTCAGTACTTCCAGCTGAAAGCTTTCTATCTTCTTACGCTCTTTTTTCGTACCTACCTTACGGAGAAACGGTTCGTGCCGACCGTCTTCCACCCCCTTGCACAGCGGACCTACATACGGTACTGAAATATCTACATCGTCCGGGAAAAATGCACGGTAAAGCATAGTAGTCTGTCCGCCCTTGCTGATGCCGGTGCTGATCCATTTGCCGGTATAAAGCTGTTTAAATGTCTGATTGACGTTATGCAGGTCGTAAGCGGAGTTCTCGGCAGTCAGATAATCCCAGTTGCAGGGTTCGGGAGTGGATTCCAGAAAATAGCGGTATTCCACGAAGACGAGGTTGGCATCGAGCAGCTTCGTCAGTTCTTCCTGATATTTGGGATTCATGGCATACGCACCTCCGTAGCCTTCTGTTACGATAACGGTCGGACGGTCGAAGCCGACATGTCCGATAACGACACGCTGGGTAAAAGTTCCCACTTCCGGATGCTTCGGGTCGATAGGTTGGGTGATACGCACCAGGTACTTTTCCGGATAGACATCCGATTCGAGTTGTTCGATATTAGTGATTCCCTTCAGGGAGGCAAGCTTCTCTTTCAAATCTCCCGGTGCAGCAAAGGCAGCCAGGGTACAAAGAAAAGAGAGGAGCAGAAGATTGAATGTTCTTCTCATGGTTTATCTTTCTTGTTGTTTATAATTTTTCGTTTGTTAGCGATCGTCCGGATCAAGCCTTCATATTTTGCCCGTTTGACAGCTGACTTGGCAAAGATACGATTATAATCTTCACGGGTAAAGTCCGTCAGGTCTTCTTTTTTAAAGGAAAGGAAGGCGGGTGAGGGGATAAAAGTCTCTTCACGGGTAGGAACAGCAAAGCGGTTCCAGGGGCAGACCTCCTGACAGGTGTCGCAGCCGTAGAGGCGGTTGCCCAGGCGGGAGGCAAGCTCGGAAGGGATATCTTCTTTATGCTCGATAGTGAGGTAAGAGATACATTTGTTTGCATTCAAATGCCTGGCGGACTCCAAAGCCCCCGTCGGACAGGCATCGAGACAACGACGGCAATTGCCGCAACGGTTCTCCTGGGGGCTGTCGTAGTCGAGTTCCAGCGTAGTGACAATCTCACCGAGGAAGAAGAAAGAGCCTTTACCGGGGATGATAAGGTTGGTATTCTTGCCAATCCAGCCAAGGCCGGCTTTCCAGGCCCAATAACGTTCGAGAAGAGGTGCGGAGTCGGTGAAAACCCGAGCTTCAAGGTTTTCCGGAGCAGATGGATTACCTCCCTCCTGCCCCCTCTCAAGAGGGGAAAAGTTACTCCCAGTCACTACCTGTTGTCCGAAAGAATCGAGTGCCTGAGGGAAGGTTGGAAGAAGTTCTTCCGTGATGTATTGCCAGAGTTGACGGAGCTTGTCTTTCAGGACGAGGTGGTAATCCTTGCCATAAGCATAGTAAGAGATGCGGGGGGCATCGGGAGATTGCTTCTGTGCCGGATAATAATTAAGGGCGACAGAGATAACCGAACGGGCACCTTCGACCAAGCCGGCAGGGTTCAGACGGATATCCCGGTAGTTCTCCATATATTTCATCCCAGCATGACATCCTTCTGCTATCCAACGGTCAAAAAACAAAGCTTCGGTGTCTGCAGATGCCACTTCAGCTATTCCGCAGGCATCGAAGCCTAATTCTTTTGTTTTGTTCTTTATTTGGGCAGACAGGTTCATTGCATATTGGCACATTACCCCATTGACACATTATTCAAACACCTTAAACGTATACCCTTCCTGCTGCAACCATTCAATGGCACGAGGCATGGCTTCACGCATGTTCATCTCGGCTTTGAGAGAGTCATGGAAGACGATGACAGAGCCGTTGCGGGTATAATTTTTCACCACATTGAAAACACCGTTCGGAGTCATATGCGGACTGTAATCGCGGGTCACCACATCCCACATGATAATCTTGTATTTCCTTCTGAGGGCCACTACCTGCGGGAAACGCATATGTCCGTGCGGTGGTCTATACAGGTCGCTGTGGATATATCCGGCAGCCTGCTCAATGTCATCCAGGTAGTTCTTCGTCCAATATTGAAGCCCCTGAATATGATGGAAAGTGTGATTGCCTACCCGGTGTCCGCGATCGAGCACCATCTGATAAACTTCAGGATGCTTGCGGACATTATCTCCTACACAGAAGAAGGTCGCCTTCACACCATATTTGTCGAGTATATCCAAAACCCAAGGGGTAACCTCGGGAATAGGGCCGTCGTCGAAGGTGAGATATACACACTTCTCCTTGGCCGGTATCCGCCAGATTACCCCTGGGAACAGGACCCTGTAGAACCAGGGCGGTTGTTCTATAAACATATGTTACTTATTTCCGCGAACCGAACCGTAAGCCATCCGGTAGTTGTCAAACTCTTCCTGATACTTCTTAGCAAATTCGGGGTTATAATGTTTGCTGACGGCCAGCACTTGCTGCATGACGGCCAGGTTATGTTCCAACTCTCTTGTCACAGAAGCCAGCTGAGACGGTTTCAGACGGAAGAACCAGTCGATATTACGCATAGCATTCTCTGCAATTCCGGTAAATACCTCTTCAGCCTTTTCATCCTGGTCGAGTGCATAATAAAGCTCACCCGTAGAAAGTGCCGTGTAATCCAACGGAACGTTTTCCGGTGGCAATACTTCCATACTCTTGTTCAACACGTTCAATGCTTTCTCATTCTTACCTTCTTTCAGCAAGTCTTCAGCCAGTTTATTGAACAACGCCATACGGTAGCTCTTACACATACGCATCACATTCTCATCCAGGTAAATACCAGGTTTATCCACGCCACCCCACTTGAATTTGTTCATCACGTTATCGTACATCTTCTCTGTGTTGGTACCTTTGTTCGCCTGCTTCGGAACGATCTGATATGCCAGACCTGTCTGTTCGAAATAGCCGTCCAGACCGACAAACTGATCAGGATTTACAGTGATCGCATAGTAAATAGGACGTTCCCAGTTGTTGGTCTGCAACATATCCAGGATGATCAACTCTTGTTTACCCAGTGCAGTCTTACCTTTCAGGTTGATAGTCATTTCTTTCAGCATGTCGGTAGAGTCGGCAAGACCCTTCGCCATAGCTGTAGCCGAATCGACTTTATAGATCAATGTCTCTGAAGGAATATAATCGAGTTCCTGGTTGAATCCCGGTATCTTCTTGAATTTCGGGTCATTGCTGCGTACGAAATTCAAACCGGTGTTCAGGTCGATAGGCTTATCCATCATCGGAACGATATAGGCTGCATCGCGTGTACCCTGTATATAATCCGCACGATCCCACGAAATAGGCAGCGGTGCCGATTCGTAAGCCTGCTTCTTCATCTGGTCGATATACCAGTCTGTCTGCAGATAGCTGGTGTTACATACACGGACATCAGTACGGATACCTTCCACTTCCTGCGCATACCACAACGGGAATGTATCGTTATCGCCATTGGTAAAGATTACTGCATTCGGTTCACAGGATTCCAAATAGTTAGCACCGAAATCACGGCAAACATAACGTCCTGAACGGTCGTGGTCGTCCCAGTTTTGTCCTGCCATCTGAATAGGAACGAACAGGCATAATACGGTAGCGATGGAACCGGCAGCTACAGCAGGTAACTTTCCATACTTCTCGATCAGTTTGGCAAGCGCCGCGACACCGAATCCGATCCAGATACAGAACGCATAGAAGGAGCCTGCATACGCATAATCTCGTTCACGCGGCTGGTACGGTGTCTGATTCAGATAAAGCACGATAGCGATACCAGTCATAAAGAACAGGAAGAAAGTGATCCAAAAACTCTGGATACCACGCTGGCCGGAATAAGCCTGATACAACAGTCCCAAGATACCGAGCAGAAGCGGCAGCATATAATAGACATTATGTCCTTTATTGTTCGCGATATCGGACGGCATGTTATCCTGCGGACCGACAAGCACCTCGTCGATCGCCTTGATACCGGTGATCCAGTTACCGTTCATCACCTCGCCATTTCCCTGGATATCGTTCTGACGTCCGGAGAAGTTCCACATAAAGTAACGCCAGTACATGAAGTTCAGCTGATAAGCGAAGAAATAACGCAGATTTTCGGCAAACGTCGGTTTCATCACCGTCACATTCTCACCACAACGGTTGAACTTCACAGGTTCTCCCTTAAACTGCGACCATTCCTTATAAGCTCCCACATGGGCATCGACATTACTGTACATACGCGGGAAAAGCATATTCAGCTCATCCACATATTCATAATCGACATCATGACGGGAAACGAAATATTTATCCTTTTCATTCGGATCTTTCTTGATCACACGGCTCCATACAGCTTCACCTTCCTTAGTGACAGGTGCACAGTTTCCTCCCTGGTTCTCACGTTTTACCTCCGAAGCAAATGTCTGTCCGTAGATCAGCGGTGTCTTACCGTACTGTTCGCGTGCCAAATAAGAACGCAATGTGAAGATATCGCTCGGTGCATTTTGGTTCATCGGAGTATCCGCCGTTGCACGGATCATCGTCAGTGCATAAGATGAATAACCGACAACGATCACCATCAGGCAAACCAAAACCGTGTTAAGCAATTTGATATTCACCTTTTTGCTCATGAACAGGTAAGCTGTCAGTGCAGCCGTCAGGATCACAGCGATCACATAACCGCTACCGATGAACGGAACACCTACCAGCACGATCGATACGATAAAAGCGATCTTCATGCGCACCGGATTTATCTCATCGCGCATCGTTTCCCAAATAGCCCAGATCAATACGCCGGCCAATGCGATCACATAAGCAAAGACACCCGAGTTGTAAGGCATACCCAGTACATTCACGAACAAGAGTTCGAAATAACCGCAAACCTCGACCAGTCCCTGAACGACACCATACATCATCAATCCGACGATCGCAAAAGAAACCAGCAACGCATAGATGGTCCCTTTCATCGTAGGATTCGGGAATTTCTTATAATAATAAACCAGCACGATAGCCGGGATACAAAGCAAGTTCAACAGGTGGACACCGATACTCAACCCCATCAGGTAAGCGATCAGCACGATCCAACGGTCGGCATGCGGACGGTCTGCCGCCTCTTCCCATTTAAGAATCAGCCAGAAAACCAATGCCGTGAACAGAGAAGAGTAAGCATATACTTCACCTTCTACCGCACTGAACCAAAATGTATCGCTAAAGGTATAAGCCAACGCACCTACCAGACCGCTACCCATGATCGTAATCATTTTGCCTAATGAGATTTCGTTCTCATCGTTCACCATGATCTTACGTGCCAGGTGCGTAATACTCCAGAACAGGAATAAAATGGTCAGCCCGCTAAACAGTGCCGACATCGAATTCACCATTTTAGCCACCATGGATGTATCCGAGGCAAGTTGCGTGAACAGGTTAGCCGTCAACATAAAGAACGGTGCTCCGGGCGGGTGCCCTACTTCCAGTTTAAAAGCTGAAGAAATGAACTCACCACAATCCCAGAAGCTGGCAGTGGGTTCCATAGTCATCAAATAAACGGTAGAGGCGATCAGAAAAACAACCCACCCCAACACGTTGTTGATTAGTTTATACTTTCTCATGTTTGTATAAAGTGTGATAATTAATTGTCAAAATAAGCTATCCTCACACGGACAGTCGGCCGCAAAGGTAAGCATTTACGTTTAATACCAACGCCTTAATACCTCATAAATTGTATTGAAGAGATTAGAATTATATTAAAAAAAGTCTGATTTTTAAGTGACTGAAGATGACATTTGTATGACAGGAATGTCAGATAGCAAAAACCGCCATTTCATCAAGCGCAACTTACAAACACACTCGTTTTCTCCCGTTTGTAAGTTATGATTAAAAGTAAGGATGTAAAATTTCCGAGTATGGAAGAATAGATTAATGCCGAAACATACTTAGACTAAATCGTGTTTTTACCGAATGGGAATGATAAATATTCAATAATTATCCCTACGTGGAGAACAATTCCCTGCATTGTGTTGTATATTTGTCTCTATCCTTATTGGTTGCCGATAATTATCGACAGGCCTGCTCACAATTGTCGACAGGCTTGTTCATAATTATCGACAGGCTTGCCCACAATTGTCGACAAGCAATTATGTCGGCAGGAAACCAGAGTGACATCACATTGTTTTTACAGACACATTAGTATAAAACAAGAATAAGAATGGGAATAAAATTCAAAGTGCATGAGACACCGCAGCCGAAGAATCGGCCAGGGAAGAAATTAAGTCATGCACGGGCAGTATCCGACGGTACAGCAAAAATGGACTATCTATGCAAAATGATCTGCTCCCGGTCTACAATCTCCTCGGCAGACGTAAAAGCGGTGCTCGACTCTTTTGCATGGGCCATCACCCTATGCCTAAAAAGCGGGCAGCATGTGGAACTGGAGGAACTGGGATATTTCTCACCTTCACTTCGTACCCAGCCGTCGGCCGACGGAAAGAAAATGACGGTTATGGTGGACGGAGTAAATTTCCGTTGCTCGGAAAAGCTGAAAGAAGGATTAAGAGATGCAGAACTCGAACATGTTAAAACTTCGGCTAAGCTGACACTCGACGAACGGAAAAAGAAGATGCTGGATTTCCTGCAACGAAACAAGCGGATTTCAACACTCGACTATGCAGAATTGAACGGCTGTTCACGTTATCGTGCCACTGCCGATATAAAACTATTTGTCGAAAAAGGTGTTCTTTCTAAAATAGGAGGCGGAACGCATGTCATGTATGTATTACCGAATTAATAATGAATAAAATAATTAATAACCGAATGAAACAAAAACGATTTTTAATCTATTCCCTGTTAAGTTTCTTCTGCCTCTTCCAACTGGCAGCACAACAGGAAATGCAACCACTGCCTATCGATCCGCAGGTTCGCTACGGTAAACTGTCGAACGGATTGACGTATTATATCCGTCACAACGAACTTCCCAAAGAACGGGCCGACTTCTATATTGCGCAAAACGTAGGCTCCATGTTGGAAGAAGAGAACCAGCGCGGACTGGCTCACTTCCTGGAACACATGGCTTTCAACGGATCAAAAAACTTCCCGGATAAAGGAATGGACGAATTCACCGAGAGTGTAGGTATGCGCGGCGGCGAAAATTTCAATGCTTATACCAGCTTCGATGAGACAGTGTATATGATCATGAACGCTCCGGTCACCCGTGAAAGTGTAGTAGACTCCTGCCTGTTGATCCTGCATGACTGGTCGGGCTTCATCATACTGGCCGATTCCGCCATAGAGAAAGAACGCGGCGTGATCCGTGAAGAATGGCGTACACGCCAAGATGCGCAGGCACGTCTCTGGGAACAGCAACTACCGAAGATGTATCCGGACAGCCGTTATGCCCACCGCATGCCGATCGGAACGATCGATGTGATCAACAACTTCAAACCGAACGAACTACGCGACTACTACCACAAATGGTATCGCCCCGACCTACAGGCCATTATCATCGTTGGCGACATCGATGTCGATAAAGTGGAAGCAGCCGTTAAAAAGATTTTTGCCGATATCCCGGCTCCGGTAAACCCGGCTCCCCGCGAAATGTTCGAAGTGGCAGACAACGATATGCCGCTGATCTCCATTGCCACCGATAAGGAGGCTTCAAACACGATCCTGTCTATCTTCTACAAACATGAAAAGATGCCGCAGGATATGTATAGTACGATCGCCGGAGTGGTAAAAGATTATATCCAGAGCGTAGCAGCCACGATGATGAACGAACGTTTCAACGAAATGGTGCAGAAAGCCAATCCCCCGTTCGTTGCAGCACAAGCTTCAGACGGCGATTATATGATATCGAAAACAAAAGGTGCCTGGTCGGTAGCCGCATTGGTTAAAGACAATGAAGTGGACTCTGCCATGAATGCGCTGGTCACAGAGACAGAACGCGTAAAACGTTTCGGTTTCACTCCTTCTGAATATGATCGGGCACGCATTAATGTACTCAAACAATACGAATCGCTCTACAACGACCGCGACAAACAACGTAACAGTGCCTTCACCAACGAATATGTACGCCACTTTACCGAAGGTGGATATATTCCGGGTATTGAAACGGAATACGCGTTGATCGGGCAGATCGCCCAGGCTGTTCCGGTTGAACAGGTCAACAAATATATCCAGGATATGATCGGCGACCGGAATATCGTTATCAGCCTGACCGGCCCGGAAAAAGAAGGTGTCACCTATCCTACCGACGAACAGCTGCTCCGCGATTTTATGAAAGCGCAACGCATTCCGGTAGAACCTTATAAGGAAACACTTTCGAACGAACCTTTGATCTCGGAACTACCAGCCCCGGGTAAAATCACGGATAGCAAAGAAGATCCGTTGTTCGGTGCCACCGTATTGACCTTAAATAACGGCATTAAAGTAGTATTGAAACATACCGATTTCAAAAAGGACGAGATCATTATGACGGCAACAAGTCCAGGTGGAAGTACCTTATTCGGAAATAAGGATATCGACAACCTGAAAGTATTCAACGAAGTCATCGACCTCGGCGGTTTGGGAAATTTCTCGGCAATCGACCTCAACAAGATGCTGGCCGGCAAGAAAGTATCCTGTTCTACTTCGCTCGGAATGGATAGCGAAAACGTAAACGGCTCCTCCACTCCTTCCGACCTGAAGACATTATTCGAATTGATCTACCTCAATTTCACGGCTCCGCGTATGGATGAAGAAGCGTACAAATCTTTTGAAAACCGTATGATTGCCCAGCTGAAAAATGTGGAACTGAATCCGATGGTAGCCTTCAGCGACTCACTGACGAAAGCGATTTATAATAATAACCCGCGTGCCATGCGTATCGATCCGGCCGATTTCAAGAATATCAGCTATCCGCGTATCATGGAAATGTACAAGGAACGCTTCGGCGATGCCTCCGGTTTTGTCTTTACTTTCGTAGGAAACATCAATACCGACAGTATCCGTCCATTGGTAGAACAATATCTGGCAACTCTGCCCGCCAACGGTAAAATAGAACAGGGAAATATAAAAGAGGTTCCGGCCATCCGTAAAGGTGAATACGTAAATCGTTTCAAACGTCAGATGGAAACCCCGAAAGCTTCCGTCGTAAACTTCTATTCCGGAGAAATGGATTACAACCTGGAAAACATCATCACGGCCACCATGTTGAAACAGGTGCTCGACCTGGTGTATATGGAAAAGGTACGTGAAGAAGAAGGCGGCACATACGGTGTACAGACCTCTGCCCGTATCTCTTCTTTCCCCAAAGGACAAACCTTCCTGCAGGCTTATTTCGACACCGATCCTGACAAACGGGAACAGATGAACACAATCGTACGCAACGAACTGAAACGTATCTCCGATATCGGTCCGCGTCCGGAAGATTTCAAAAAGACGCAGGACAATATCCTGAAACGTCATGCAGAGAACCAACAGGAAAATGGTTACTGGCTGAATACGCTGGATAATTATTACTACAAAGGATTCGACGCCGCAACGAAATATGTCGAAACAGTCAACAGCATCACTCCTGCCAAAATACAGGCCTTCACCAAAAAGCTACTTGCCCAGGGAAATAGTATCGAGGTGGTGATGGAGCCGTAATACGATATAACATTCGCCAAATTTAAAATAGGACGGAACTCGTATGAGATACTGTCTTATTTCAAATTTGGCGATTTTAACCTTCTGTTATGATATCCCACTTCCGTACCATCTACCACCAAAAAAAACTATCGGAAACATCCTTTATCTGGTCAAACGTTTTTGTTCGCCCACCGACTGTCTTTTTCTTCCATTTTATTGTCTTCTTGTTCTAGCATAAATATCGAAAATAAATCTCGTAAAGTCTTTTTTTAGCAAAAAAACAATCTTGCAAAGTTCTTTCTGAAGCAAATATCCCAGAAATTTTAAAGAATTACTCTATCTCTGTTCTTAAAAAATGATATGCAGGAATCATTTTTATCCGCTTACCATCTTTCTCGAAAGAGTCACTTTGGCTCATTGTAACGATTATTCCTTCCGAAAGATGCAGAGTGGTCATTGCCTCCGTTAATCCGTTCAGTTCACGTTCAAAATTCAAATCATCAATATGGTAGCACACCTGAACGGCCAGTTTTATTGTAGAACGGTCGAAGACTACAAAATCACACTCCCCTTTATTGGCAAAAAAGAATATCTCTTTGTACTTACGGCGCAGATGCAGATAAACAAGGTTTTCTAAACGCCGTCCAAAATCATCTGTAAACGACATCGACAGTGCCGTAACCAATCCCGTATCTATCGCATAAACTTTTTTAGGATTGCGGCTCTGCGTTTTTAATGAATAAGAGAACTGTGGGACAAATTCAACCAAATAGGCATCCGATAGATACGAAAAATATTCTAAAATGGTAGACGGTGCTTTTACCCCGAACAACCCCGTAAGTTTATTTGCTGCTACCGGTTTCCCTATGTTTGAAAGCAAATAAAGAGCCAGTTGTTTGAGAGATGACACATCCCGGATCGATTGTCTTATGGCAATGTCCCTTACCAGTATATCATCCATCATCGTTGTCAGGATCATCTGCATGTCGGTTTTTACATATTCCGGTACACCACCGATACTTAAATATTGTTTCATCGAATCCTCTGAGGCTTCCAGTTTTTTGTACTCCAAAAATTCATTATAGGAGAATGGGAATAGCTCCATCGGGATATGGCGACCTGTCAAATGTGTACCCAACTCCTTACTGAGCAATGAAGCATTCGAGCCGGTAATGAAAACCTTGAAACTTTCACGTAATAACTGATGAACAAACACATCCCACCCCTTGGCAAGCTGTATCTCATCGAAAAACAATACGTCCACCTCTCTTTTCTTTATCTCTGCATGCAAGCGTACAAAGTCAGAAGTATCAAAAGAGACCAGACGAATATCCTCAAAGTTGCAATAGATACTCTTTTTATACTTCTGATTCAGCAGTTGAAGCAGTATGGTGCTCTTGCCACAACGTCTCACTCCGGTTATAATGGTAGCAAAATTATCTACAATAGGTATCTGAGACAGAGCTTCACGAGGAAGTTTATCATCAATTTTAAGAAAGTCTACCTGTTGAGCGTCTATGACCTCTGCGATTTGCTCTTGTCTTAACATAGTGTGAACGAATTAGTTTCCACAAATATATGTGTTTATTTCGATAACAACAAAAGAAGTCTTTTGCTGTCATCAAAAAATGAACAAGTTTTCTCATATTTTAAATTAGTGATTTTATTGGAATATCGTTCTCCTTATTTTACTTTTGTAGTGAAAACTAAAATAACGAGTGCATAAAACAATTAGGAAATCGATCAACCAACGTTTTAAAAGAGATTACAGGTGGAAAACATGGACGGATCTATATCTTAAAAAAATATGTAGAGATATTCAAATAATATAAAACTACGAATATGAGAACTTTATCTTATTTATTTTCTATCCTTATTACTTTTTTGTGTATCAGTTTTAATGGATATTCGCAAGAATTGACAACCGAACTAAACACTGGTTATAAAGTGGGAGATTATGAAGTGTTTGTATTTACCGAAGGTTCAGGAGATGCGGAGACGGACTTATTGATAGACGCGCCGGCAGATATAACAGCTAAATATGCTCCAAACGGAACCTTCCCGATCGCAACAAACGTTGTATTGATAAAAGGGAAAGGCAAAGTATGGCTCATAGATACCGGCTACGGATGGAAAATTTTCGAGCAAATGAAGAACCTTGGTGTTGAATACCAGGATGTAGACCAAATACTATTGACACATATGCATGGAGACCATGTAGGAGGAATGCTGTTGGATGGAAATCCTATTTTCGTAAACTCATCGATAGCCGTAGGCGACAAAGAACTGGCTTATTGGAGCAGTAATGTAGAAATGAACAAATTCCCGCCCGACCAGCGCAAAAATTTCCATACAGTGCAGAAGATAAAGGAGCAATACGGTACGAAAGTCAAAACAGTACAAGCTCTTGCGCTCGACGGGGATTACGGTGACGGCATCTTCCCGATAGAGGCCTACGGACATACCCCGGGACACATAATGTATCTCATCTCCGACGGCGGCGAAAAGCTACTGGTATGGGGAGACCTGACACATGCCCTAGCTATACAGATGCCACACCCCGAGATATCTATCACCTATGACGTCGATCCCGACATGGCACGGGAAACACGCCTCAAAGTGTTGGAATACCTAGCCGACAAGGACATCACTGTAATAGGGATGCATGTTCCGGTTCCACAGCCGGGAAAGATTGTGAAAGATGAAATTTCCGGAGGATACAGGTTTTTATCAAAACTAAAATAGCGTATCCATCTGTTTCATGGGAGTACACATATAATCTAACGAAAAAGTAACTAAAAAACAAATAAAGAGGATAAAGTCATCCTCTTTTTTTATCTTTGATCCGTAAACCTTAAATCAGACAACAATGTATATCAGGATAATACTATTATTTATCATTCCTTCATTCGTTTGTTCAGGATATGCCAACGGGCAATCAGTATCCGAAAACATCGAAAAAATGCTGCAAAGCCTTGACTCGCTTCTTGCTGAAAAAGAGACTTTTGTCGTTGCCAAAGAGAAACGGATCGAAGAACTGAGAAAAATGGAACAGAAAGTTCAGACGGAAGAAGAGCAATACTGGATGAATAAACTGTTCTATGAAGAATTTATGGTATACGACAGCGATTCGGCATTAAGTTACATACATAAAAACCTGAATATCGCCCGAAAACTGAACAATCCACAGTGGATCGCACAATGGAATATCGAACAATCTTTTATATTATCGGCTACCGGATTCCTGAAAGAAGCACTGGATGCTTTGAATGAGATAAATGTAGATAATCTGTCATCTTATGCCAAAACGGATTATTACGGACAGATGATGTATCTTTATTCGCATTACGGCCAATATTCCGGGGAAGATTCCCAGCAAAGTATACTTTATTATGCCCAGGAAAAGATATACCGGGATTCTATTTTTTCCAGTATACCGGATAATCATCCCTATTATTTATGGTACAAAGGATGGCAGTATAACGGAACTCCTATGGCAGAAGAGGCAAAAGAACAGTTGAGATTATCGCTTGCTTCTGCTTCGTTCGATTCCAGAAAGGAGGCCATGAATGCATATATTTTAGCAATAATGAATAGAGACGAAGGTAACGAAGAGGAATATCTTCGTTACCTCATCTTATCAGCCATGGCTGATATCCGGTCGGCAAATCATGATATCGCATCATTGGAAGAACTGGGAAAAACCCTTTTAGAAAGAGGTGCCATAGACCGCGCCTATTCTTATCTCAATTATTGCCTCGGATGTGCACAGCTATATAAAAACAGGATACGTATGATCGGTATTTCCTCTGCATTGGACGCCATCCATAAAACCTATGAACAAAGAAATAAAAAACAGGAAGCCGATTTACGCCGCTATCTATTCATTGTAAGTACGTTATTGTTGGTTCTGCTTGCAGCCATATTCTTCATCGGATTACAAATGAAACGGCTGAAAGAGTCACGAAAGAAACTGAACAAAGCCAACCAGAGCCTGAATAAACATGTCGAAGAACTGGAGCAGGCTCATGAACAACTGGCTGAAGTGAATAATCAGCTCCAATCATTGAACGAACAATTATTGGAAACCAACAATAAACTGACGGAATCAAACTATGTCAAAGAAGAATATATCGGTTATGTATTCAATATATGTTCAAACTATATCAGTAAACTCGATGAATACAGGAAAAATATAAACCGGAAGATCAAAACCGGTATGATAGACGAAGTGAAAAAGATGACGGATAGTTCTTCAATGGCTTCCAATGAACTAAAAGAATTTTACCGCAATTTCGACGCCATCTTCCTGCATATCTATCCGGACTTTGTTTCCGACTTTAATGCATTGCTCGAACCGGATAAACAGATCATACCTAAAGAAGGAGAATTATTAAATACCGAACTACGTATCTATGCATTGGTCCGTCTGGGAATCAGCGACAGTGTAAAAATAGCCGAATTCCTCCATTGCTCTGCCCAGACAGTCTATAACAACCGGCTGAAAACACGCAGCAAAGCAATCGTACCCAAAGAACATTTTGCAGAAATTGTAAAATCTTTAGGAAAAATAGAGCGCTAAAACAAACTTGAAAGCCTCCTTAACCTGATAAAATAACTTACTTTTTACAGGCTCATAAAATCCATAAAATGCTATTTATCAATAATATAATAAATACCACGACTTACTTCTGCTGTTTACCAGACTATTGAAGCCCACGAACCACACTTTACTTTTGCAAATACAATAAAAGTAAAAAACGATTAGTATGTTAACTTTAAAATGTATTTATCTTATGAAGAACATTTTATTTAAACGGAGGTATTATGGAGGTATCATCCCCATCTTATGCCTGTTATTATTATTCCCGACACTTGCATTCGCCCAGAAGTTCACGATCAGTGGACAAGTAAAAGACACTCAGGGCGAACCAGTCATCGGTGCAAATGTTATTATAAAAGGAACGACCAACGGGACCATTACAGACCTGGATGGTATGTTCTCTATTCCTGACGTTGAGCAAAGCTCCGTCCTGGAAATCTCTTTTATCGGTTATACACCCCAACTGGTGAAAATTTCTGATAACAAACCGTTAATCATAACACTGGCAGAAGACAGCCAGGCACTGGACGAAATTGTCGTTGTGGGTTATGGTGTTCAGAAAAAGAGTGTGGTAACAGCGGCTATCAGCCGTGTAACAGCCGACGAACTGAATGCAGCCAAACCTTCCCGTGTGGAAGATGCGCTGAAAGGAAAAGTTTCCGGCGTACAGATCACACAAAGTTCCGGCCAGCCGGGATCAGACTCTAAAGTGCGCATCCGCGGTATCGGAACGGTCAACAACAGCGATCCGTTATATATCGTAGACGGTATGCCGGTAGACGGTGGTATCAACTACCTGAACCCGGTGGATATCCAATCTGTCGAGATCCTGAAGGATGCTGCATCGGCAGCTATTTACGGAGCCCGCGCAGCCAATGGTGTTGTACTTGTAACGACCAAGAGCGGTAAAAGCGGTAAAGCGACGATCAACTACGATTTCAGCTACGGATGGCAGAATCCCTGGAAAAAGAAAGCAGTCCTGAACGCACGCGAATACATGACTATTATGAACGAAGCACAGGTGAACGACGGAAACGCCCCTCTTTACTCGCAGGAAGAAATTGCTTCCGCAGGTAACGGAACCGACTGGCAGGATGCCACTTTCAACTATGACGCTCCGGTTCAGCAACATCAGGTAAGTATTAACGGCGGTAGCGACAAAATGCAATATTTCCTTTCTTTAGGTTACTTCAATCAGGAAGGTATCGTCGGCGGTGACTACGGTAAATCAAACTACGACCGCTGGAGCCTTCGTTCTAACTCTACCTACGAAGTGTTTGAAGCACAAGACCGTAAATTCCTCAACAAACTGAAGGTAGGTGTCAATATCGGTTACTCGAGAGGTACGAATTCTACTGTCGAATCCAACTCGGAATACGGTTCTATCCTGGGTAGTGCCATCACGTTCTCTCCCCTGGTTCCTGTTTATGCTAATGAAAAAGAATCGGCTGAAATCCTGGCAAAATATCCGACAGCTGTCGTAGACAAAAACGGACGTGTATTTTCTTTGCCGCCTTCCGGTTATCAGGAATTGGCCAACCCGGTTGCCCAGTTGAATGCTCCTTCCGTAACAAAAAATAATGAAGACAAGTTCGTCGGCTCTTTCTGGGCTGAACTGGATGTACTTCCCGGACTGAAGTTCAAAAGCAGCTATGGTGCCGACCTGGCATTCTGGGGTGCCGACGGATATGGTTTCGAATATTATATGGGCTCCATGAAGAAAAACGAACAGAGCTGGGTACAAAGCGAAATGAACCGTGGCTACAGATGGCAGGTAGAAAACGTATTGACCTACAATAAAACATTCTTTGAAAAGAACAACCTGACAGTCGTTTTAGGACAGTCTGCACAAAAATACTCAGTTCGTAAACTGGGTGGCAGCGACTACGACCTGCTTGAAACAGACCCGAACAAGGCTAATATCAACTCTGCTACCGGCAGCCGCGACGACGAACGTACATGGGGTGGCACGGATGGTTACAACTTTACTGCCCTGGCTTCTTATTTCGGCCGTATCGATTATAACTACGACGAACGTTATATGTTGCAATTCACAATGCGCCGCGACGGTTCTTCCCGCTTCGGACCCAATCATAAATGGGCTACATTCCCGGCATTGTCTGTCGGTTGGAATGTGTTGAACGAACCTTATATGCGACAATTCCAGAGCGACGTATTCAATTCTATGAAGGTACGTTTCAGCTGGGGTAAGAACGGTAACGAAAATATCGGTAACTTCCGTTATACAGCCCTAATGGATGGCGGACAAAACTACTATTTCGGTGGAGGTTACAGCGTAAAAGATAACGGTAAAACCGGAACAATGCAATACGGTTCTTCACCGGCAGCTATTGCCAATCCTAATATCAAATGGGAAGAGTCGGAACAGATCGACCTCGGTTTCGATGCCCGCTTCTTCAATAACGGTTTGAATTTCGGTTTCGACTATTTCAAGAAGAAAACAAACGGAATGTTAATGGACAAACCGATCCCAAGCTACGTAGGACAAAGTGCTCCGATGAGTAATGCCGGAAAAATGCAGAACTGGGGACTTGAATTCGAACTGGGCTGGAAGTCTTCTGTCAAAGATTTCAACTATTCAATCAGCGCCAACGCTTCTTACCTGAAAAACAAGCTGATCGACCTGGGTAATGCTTCCGGTCTGGCAACTTACGAAAGTGCCGGTGCATCCGGAGTAGGTGAATATGTACGGGCAACCAACGGGGATGTCTGGCCTTATTTCTACGGGATGAAAACGGATGGTATCTTCCAGACCTGGGACGAAGTAAATACTTATACGAACGATAAAGGCGAACTCTTACAGCCGAAGGCACAACCCGGTGACGTTCGCTTCGTGGATACGAATAAAGACGGAGTGGTAGACGATACCGACAGAACAAAGATCGGTAAAGGGATGCCCGACTGGACATTCGGTTTGACACTGGGCGCAGACTGGAAAGGATTCGACCTGAATCTCTTCTTCCAGGGAACTTTCGGAAACGATATATTCGACTTCGCACAACGTGGCGATATCCCGGCAATGAACCGTCCGACATGGATACTCGACAGATGGATGGGTGAAGGTTCTTCCAACTCTATCCCCCGCATGACAGCCCAGAACCCGAACGGAAACTGGCGTTCTTCCGACCTGTATGTAAAGAACGGATCTTATGTTCGCCTGAAAACAGCCCAGCTGGGATATACCCTGCCTACTATATGGACTAAGAAAGCGTCCATACAAAGACTAAGAGTATATGTATCGGCAGAGAACCTGTTCACATTCACCGGTTACGACGGTTTCGACCCGGAACTGGCCTCCGGCAATTATACTACGATCGGCGTGGATAAAGGTATCTATCCGCAATCAAGAACGATCTCTTTAGGAGCTAATATCACTTTCTAACATTTAAACGTATTTATCATTATGAAAAGATATAAATTATTCGCTTTTGCATCTCTTTTGGCAACTGCCGTCATGACCACTTCCTGTGGAGACGATTTCCTGACAGCCGGGCCGACAGAAAAGCCGGAAGCCGGTGCAGCCGCAACCGAAGGAACGATCCTGTCCAGTTTGGGTTCGGCTTATCAGATCCTGATGTTTGACAGCTATGCAAACAACAATTATAATGCTGTGTTACTTATGTCCGACCTGCGTTCCGACGACTTGTTCAAAGGGGGAGGCGATGCCGGCGACCAGCATCAATTATATGTACTGTCGCAATTCAGTTCCAGTGCGGCAGAAACTCTCGACGGATTGTGGAGTATCTATTTTACCGGCCTGGCACGCGCGAACAATGCAGTTATTGCCTGTAAGAATGCAGTGAATGTGACGGAAGAAAAAGTAGCCCAGTATACGGCAGAATCCCATTTCCTGCGTGCTTATTATACGCATCTGTTATGGAAATTCTGGGGAAATATTCCTTACTTCGAAGCTCCGCTGGACGATCCTTACCTGGCTCCTCAGATGAGTGCGGACGAAATATACCAAAAAATAATGGCCGACCTGGAAATAGCCTGCGGAGAAGGTATGCCGATGAAAGTCAGCGGAGCCAACCTGGGACGTGCCAACAGAGCTGCCGCCCTGATGTTGAAAGCACGCGTAGTGATGTATCAGAAAGATCAGTCTAAATATGCCGAAGTAGCCAACGATATGGCCACGATCATCAAAAGCGGCGATTACGAACTGATGGACGATTTCGATGCCATGTGGTTGGACGAAAATGAATTCTGCAAAGAATCCATCTTTGAAAGCAACCAGTTGCCGGAAGGTAAAACCTGGGATACAGGCTGGCAGGGATATGGTACGAACTTACCGGCATTTATCTCTCCGAATGAACTGAAAGATCCTGACGGAGTGTTCAAAGGAGGCTGGGGATTTGCTCCTGTCCGTTTGTCCGCTTACCAGATGTACGAAGAAGGTGACCTGCGTCGTGATGCCTCTATCAACGACTGGCGCGAAGGCAGTTATTCAAAACGTTTCCAGGATACAGGCCTGTTCCAGCGTAAATATGCTGCCCGAGAAGGATATAACCCTCCTCCAGGCGACCAGGATCTGAATTACTGTAATAACCTGCGTATTTTCCGTTATGCCGAAACACTGTTGAACTATGTGGAATTGGTGAAGATGGGAGGTGCTCCCGAAGCTCAGGGTGTAAGTGCAGATGAATGTTTCAACCAGATACGTCGCCGTGCCTTCGGAACCGACAAACCGATCGCTATCACAGCACAGAATATCAAGAACGAACGTCGTAAAGAATTTCTGGGTGAAGGAATGCGCTTCTGGGATCTGGTTCGCTGGGGAGATGCTCCGAGTGTGCTGACAGAAAACAATTCCGAGTTCAACTCTGTCCGTACCTTTGAAGAATGGATGAAATATCTTCCTATTCCTCAGGGAGAAATGACAAAGACGCTGGGAACCGAATTCGAATTGAAACAAAACGGTAACTGGAAATAACCGAATGGCTAATACGATAAAACAGACAATAATATGATAAGAAATATATTCAAATCAGGAATCATCGTCCTAATGGCCATTTTGGCCATGACCTCTTGCGACCCGCAAGACAATGACGACCATTCATTGGGTGCAATGCCCGAAGAAAGCCAGCTCGCTTTCTCCGCCACACCGAAAAGTGAACAACCGAACGTGATCGCACTGAAAAATGAATCGAGCATAAAAGGTGTCGTCACCTGGGATATGGGAGACGGATCGACCGCCAAAGGAGAAACGGCAGATGCGAAATATCCGTTTAAAGGAACTTATGTGATCTCGATGACCATGTATACTACCGGAGGATCGGCAACGATCACAAAGGAAGTCACGGTTGCACAGGACGATATGTCCCTATTGAACACTCCTATGTACAACGCCCTGACAGGAGGTGCCGAAAATCTGCAAGGTAAAACCTGGGTATTCGACCAATATCATAGCGGACACTTCGGAGTCGGACCGAGTACGGACGAAGCGCCTTCATGGTGGTCATGCCCGGCCAACGGCAAACTGGAATCGAGTCTTTATACCCAGGAGTTTACATTTATCCAGGTGGGAGTAAAAATGATCTGGAAAAACAATGGGTATATCTATACGAACGAAGCGGGTAAAAACGCATTGGGAGGTACAGCTGTTGTTCCCCCCGCCGGAGACTTTGACGTAAAGTATGAACCTAAAGACGCATATACTTTTACATTGAATGAAACGGGTAAGACAATCACACTGAACAACGGTGCTTTCTTCGGCCATTATGCAGGAACATCCACTTACGAGATCCTGAGCCTGACAGACGACGAACTGTATCTGAAATGCACCAGTACCGTTGAAAGCGGTAATGGTTGGTGGTATCGTTTCATTCCGAAAGAAAAGAACGTAAAACCCGAAGTGGAAATTAAACCTGTTACATTGGTTGAAGATTTTGAGAAAGATAAATTATCCGTAGAATTCATCCCTGAAAAGATGGGAGATATGGGCCCTGTCTACTCGAATCCGGCACCGGTCGGCATCAATACGTCTAAAAAAGTATATCTCTATCAGAAATCGGAAGAGTTCTACTCCAATATCTCATGGGTATCGGAAGATACTAAGTTCGACCTGTCGGAAAATAACAAGATCCGTATGAAAGTATATATTCCGTCTTACAACGATTATACGACTGCCGCAGCTGTTGCAGGCGATTGGATCACAGTCAATAAGCTGCAGAAACAGGTTACTGTCAAATTGCAGAACACCGAAGCTGGCGATAATGCATGGGAAAGCCAGACTGAAATTGTAAAAGCAAATCTGGAGACCGATAAATGGATCGAACTCGAATTTGATTTCAGCACGGTAAAAGACCGTACCGATTATAACAAGATTGTTATCCAGTTCGGTGCAGAAGGCCATGCCGCCCCGGGAATCTTCTTCTTCGATGATTTCTCTTTCAATAAATAAGAAACAAACAACAGATAGAGAGTTGGCAATACAGCAGCTCTCTATCTACTCATTCAAAACGGGAAGATGAAACACTCAATCACATAATAACCACCATGAAAACATACAAATTAAATATCTTCTATGCCGGATTACTGGCTCTCTCCATGATGGCATGTAGCCAGCCTGCCGGATCAGGGAAAGGAGACGCTGTTGAAAAACAAGTGGAAGCATTGCTCGGGAAAATGACTTTGCAGGAGAAAATCGGACAGATGAACCAACTGAGCCCGTTCGGCCCCCCGGAAGAGATTGCCGGACAAATCCGCAACGGAGAAGTAGGCTCCTTACTGAACATTACAGATCCGGCCATTGTCAATCAAATCCAAAAAGTAGCGGTGGAAGAATCCCGGCTGGGTATCCCCCTGTTGATGTCGCGTGATGTCATTCACGGATATAAAACAATATTCCCAATACCCCTGGGACAGGCCGCTACTTTCAATCCTCAGATCGTGCAGGACGGTGCCCGCGTAGCCGCTATCGAAGCATCTGCCGACGGTATCCGCTGGACGTTTGCCCCGATGATCGATATCTCACGCGATCCCCGCTGGGGACGAATCGCAGAGAGTTGTGGTGAAGATCCGTATCTAAGTTCCGTCATGGGTGTAGCCATGGTAAAAGGGTTTCAGGGCGATTCCCTGAACGATCCGACCTCCATTGCAGCCTGTGCCAAACACTTTATCGGCTACGGAGCAGCAGAAGGAGGACGCGATTACAATTCGACATTCATCCCCGAACGCCAGCTACGTAACGTCTATTTTCCTCCGTTCGAAGCGGCGGCAAAAGCCGGATGTGCCACCTTTATGACCTCTTTCAACGATAATGACGGTATTCCTTCGACAGGGAATAGCTTTATCCTGAAAGATGTATTGCGCGATGAATGGAAATACGATGGTATGGTCGTTACCGACTGGGCTTCGACAGCCGAAATGATTTCCCACGGCTTCTGCAAAGACGAAAAGGAAGCTGCCTTGAAATCGGTTGATGCCGGCATCGATATGGAAATGGTCAGCGGTACCTTTATCCGCCACCTGGAAGAACTTGTAAAAGAAGGGAAGATATCGGAAGCGGCTATCAACAATGCGGTACGCAACATCCTTCGTCTTAAGTTCCGTCTGGGACTGTTCGATAATCCTTATGTAAACACAGACCAACATGTAAAATATGCACCTGAACACCTCGCCAAAGCCAAAGAAGCAGCAGAGCAATCGGTTATCCTGTTAAAGAACGACCGGGAGACCTTACCTTTCACCGATAAGATCCGTACCATTGCGGTCGTAGGTCCGTTGGCGGATGCCCCTCACGACCAGATGGGAACCTGGGTATTCGACGGAGAAAAAGCACATACCCAAACCGTACTGGCAGCCTTGAAAGAGATGTATGGCGACAAGGTACAGTTTATCTACGAACCCGGATTAGGTTACAGCCGCGACAAGAACACAGGCAATATCACCAAAGCCGTAAGTGCCGCCACACGTGCGGACGCCGTACTGGTATGCGTCGGGGAAGAGTCTATCCTCTCGGGGGAAGCCCATTCTTTAGCAGATTTACACCTGCAGGGAGCGCAAAGCGAACTGATTACCGCCCTGACAAAGACAGGGAAACCCCTCGTAACGGTTATCATGGCAGGTCGTCCGCTGACGATCGAGCAGGAAGTAAACCAGTCGGATGCCGTTCTCTACGCTTTCCATCCGGGAACTATGGGTGGTCCGGCTATTGCCGACCTGCTTTTCGGTAAAGTGGCTCCGAGCGGTAAAACGCCGGTTACCTTCCCGAAGATGGTAGGACAAATACCCGTTTACTATGCCCATAACAATACAGGCCGCCCCGCTTCCCGCCAGGAAACACTGATCGACGCTATTCCGCTGGAAGCCGGACAGACCTCACTGGGCTGTACCTCTTTCTATATGGATGCCGGTTTCGATCCTCTGTTCCCCTTCGGTTACGGATTGTCGTACACCACATTCGGATACGACAACCTGCAACTGCCAACCGATAAGTTGGCTGCCAACGGAACACTGGAAATCAGTTTCGACCTGACTAACACCGGTAAATACGACGGAACAGAAGTAGTACAATTGTACGTACAGGACATCTTCGGCTCTGTTACCCGTCCGGTCAAAGAACTGAAAGGTTTCCAACGCGTTTCCCTGAAGCAGGGTGAAAAGAAAACCGTCACCTTTTCTCTCCCGGTCAAAGAACTGGCATTCTGGAACATAGATATGCAGAAAGTAGTAGAGCCGGGCGAGTTCAACCTCTGGGTCGGCCCCAACAGTGCAGAAGGATTACAAACAACATTCACAGTAGAATAACAGATATGAAAAAGAATATATATTTAATGATCCTGCTTCTGCTGGTATCCTTTACCGGATGCCGGCAGGACGCAGCAACAGCAGGTACGGATACGACCGATATGCCCCCGGAAGCATTTATGCGTATCTCCGGTACCGGCCTGGTCACTCCCAAAGGACAGAAATTCTTCATCCAGGGAACCAATCTCGGGAACTGGCTGAACCCCGAAGGTTATATGTTCGGCTTCAGCAAAACGAACTCACCGGGACGTATCAACCAAATGCTGTGTGAAATGGTCGGCCCCGACTTTACCGCTGAGTTCTGGAAGGCTTTCAAAGACAATTACATCACCCGCGACGACGTACGGTTCATTGCCGGGACAGGAGCCAACACCATCCGTCTACCTTTCCATTACAAACTCTTCACCGATGAAGATTATATGGGACTGACTTCCAACCAGGATGGATTCGCCCGCATAGATAGTGTGGTCAGCTGGTGTCGGGAGACCGGGTTATACCTGATCCTCGATATGCACGATGCACCGGGCGGACAGACCGGCGATAACATCGACGACAGCTACGGTTATCCCTGGCTCTTTGAAAGCGAAGCCAGCCAGCAACAGTTCTGCGACATCTGGAAGAAGATCGCAACGTATTATAAGAATGAACCCGTAATCCTGGGTTACGAATTGATTAACGAGCCTATCGCCCCCTATTTCAGTAATATGGAAGAACTAAACGGCAAATTGGAACCGTTATACAAACGGGCTACAGCCGCTATCCGTGAAGTGGATACCAACCATATCATCTTGCTGGGCGGTGCCCAGTGGAACGGCAATTTCCGCCCGTTCACCGATTCCACCTTCGACGATAAGATCATGTACACCTGCCACCGTTACGGCGGAGAAGCGACAAAAGCCGCTATCCAGGAGATCATCGATTTCCGCGACCGCGTGAACCTGCCCATGTACATGGGAGAGATCGGACACAACACGACAGCCTGGCAAAATGCTTTCTGCCACGTCATGCAGGAAAACAATATCGGCTGGACCTTCTGGCCTTATAAAAAGATCGATGAGTCCTCTTTCGCCGGTATTAAAACTCCTGAGAATTGGGACCGTATCGTTGCTTTCTCGGAAGCTCCCCGGGGTACTTATCAGGAGATACGCGAAGCTCGTCCGGATCAGGAAGAGGCTAAAGCGGCCCTGATGGAATTTATAGAGAACAGCCGGTTACAAAACTGTATCATTCAGAAAGAATATATCCGCTCACTAAGTTTAAAAGCACAATAAAACGATATGAAACTGATTAAGTATATTGCTTGCTCCCTGTTGATGCTTCCTACATTTGCCCAGGCACAACAAAGCGATCCGGTGGAAGACGCCTTATCGCGCCTGACACTCGAAGAGAAAGTGGCATTGACACACGCGCAATCCAAGTTTTGTTCGCCGGGAGTGGCTCGTCTGGGTATTCCTGAATTTTGGATGACCGATGGCCCTCACGGTATTCGTCCCGAAGTTTTATGGGATGAATGGGAGCAAGCCGGATGGACCAACGACTCTTGCGTGGCTTTCCCGGCACTGACCTGCCTGGCTGCTACCTGGAATCCGAAAATAGCTTTATTGTATGGAAAGAGTATCGGGGAAGAAGCCCGCTACCGTAACAAAACAGTATTATTGGGCCCCGGCGTAAACATCTATCGCTCACCCTTGAACGGACGTAACTTCGAATATATGGGCGAAGACCCTTATCTGGCCGGAAAAATGGTAGTTCCCTATGTACAAGGCGTTCAACAAAATGGCGTGGCTGCCTGTGTAAAACATTATGCACTGAATAACCAGGAAGTAAACCGCCATACAACCAACGTCATTGTAGACGACCGTGCCCTGTATGAAATCTATCTGCCCGCTTTCAAAGCCGCTGTCCAGGAAGGGAAAGCCTGGGCAATCATGGGTTCTTACAACCTATACAAAGACCAGCACGGTTGCCATAATCAGTATCTGTTGAATGATATCCTGAAAGGCGAATGGGGTTTCGACGGCGTTGTCATTTCCGACTGGGGAGGCGTTCATAATACACAACAAGCCATAACCAACGGACTCGATATGGAGTTCGGTAGCTGGACCAACGGATTATCCAACGGGGCAAGTAACGCTTACGATAATTATTACCTGGCAGACCCCTATCTTCAGTTGATCCGGGAAGGTAAAGTCGGCACAAAAGAACTGGATGATAAGGTTAGACGTATCCTTCGCTTGGCTTATCGCACGAATATGGATAGAAACCGTCCTTACGGCTCACTTTGCTCGGATGCACATTTTGCCGCAGCCCGCCAAATCGGCGAAGAAGGTATCGTCTTATTGCAGAACAAGAATAATGTACTTCCTATCGACCTGAACCGCGCAAAGAAAATAGCCGTTATCGGTGAAAATGCCGTCAAGATGATGACCGTAGGCGGTGGTTCTTCTTCCCTGAAAGTGAAATACGAACTCTCTCCGCTGGATGGTATCCGCAGGCGAGTGGGCGACAAAGCCGAAGTCGTTTATGCACGTGGTTATGTAGGCGATCCGAGTGGTGAATACAATGGAGTAAAGTCCGGACAGGATCTGGAAGACAGCCGTTCGCCGGAGGAATTGATAGCCGAAGCCGTGGCTGTAGCCAGGGAGGCCGACTATGTGATCTTTATCGGCGGTCTGAACAAGAGTGCGCATCAGGACTGTGAGGATGCAGACCGCAAGGAACTGGGTCTATCTTACGGGCAGGATCAGGTAATAGCTGCCCTGGCTCAGGCGAACAAAAATCTGATCATGGTTAATATTTCCGGGAATGCCATCGCCATGCCATGGGTGAAAGAAGTTCCGGCCATCGTACAGGCGTGGTATCTGGGCTCGGAAGCGGGGAATGCTATTGCTTCGGTATTGCTGGGAGATGTAAATCCATCCGGTAAGCTGCCGTTCACTTTCCCTGTCTCTTTACAGGATGTAGGTGCACACCAGTTGGGCGAATATCCGGGTACTCCCAGAAACGACGGCAGCAACCTGGTAGACGAGAAGTACAACGAAAGTATCTTCGTCGGCTACCGTTGGGCGGACAAACAGAAAACCCGGCCGCTTTTCAGCTTTGGCCATGGCCTGAGTTACACGACATTCGAATACGGAAAAGTAACAGCCGATAAGAAAGCGATTGTAAAAGACGAACCTATCACGTTCACCCTGACCGTAAAAAATACAGGTGACCGCGAAGGGGCGGAAGTCGTACAGCTTTATATCAGCGACAAGAAATCATCGCTCCCCCGCCCCATTAAGGAGCTGAAAGGTTTCCAAAAGGTTTACCTACAGCCGGGAGAAGTAAAACAGGTATCTTTCACCATCGGTACGGATGCACTGAGTTTCTTTGACGACGGTAAGCACGAATGGATTGCCGAACCGGGACAGTTCGAGACATTAGTGGGAGCTTCCTCGACCGATATTCGGGGAAAAGTTGTGTTTGAATTAAAATAGACAAGAAGAGGGAAGTTTGTTAAGCTTCCCTCTTCTTATTTTATCAAAGATATAATATCAATTTCCTGCCACAAAAGTATACACATTGCCACCGAAGTCGACAGCAATCAGTGCATTGCCTGAAACAGTTACCGAGCCGAATACCGGAGCACCTGTCGCATGTTTCCACACCAGTTTCCCGTCTTCTTTATTCACTCCGTAGATAGTTCCGTCGGAAGCACCTGCATAGACTGTATTTCCTGCCAGTACCGGACTGGTTTCAATGGTGGCAGCCGGTTTACGGGAATAAGGAGAAGTGAAGACTAATGCGTCGCCGGTTGCAAACTTCCATTTCAGTTCCAGTGTCTCGTTATCCAAAGCGATCAGACCGTCTTTAGCAGAGCCGAAGATGATCTCTTTATCCGTCAATAAAGGAGTAGAGGTAACATCCACACTGAAAGGTAACTCCTTACGTACAACCACCCGGCCGGTATTAGCTTCCAGGATAAAGAAAGACTTATCTGAAATCAAATACAATAAATTACCATGAACAGCAGCCGAGGCACCACGATTACGCAGACCGTTGGTGTTAGCAGTCCATTTTAATGCTCCGGTCTTCAGGTCGTTGCCATAAAGGGCATTCCATTGGGATGAGCCGATCAGCTTGTCACCTGCAACAGAGAAAGTTGTAGTTGTTCCTTCTCCCTGTCCCCAATCCTTATTCTGCCAAAGCACTTTACCGTCTTTCGTTTCGATAGCACATAGACCTTTACCTGTGCCGGCATAAACAATACCATCGGAGGCAACCAGACCTTCGATCAGAGCGGGCAGACCGTTTACAGGCAACTGTTTTTCCCAGCTAAGTTTACCGCTCTCGGCATTAATAGCATACAAATAACCCTGTGCATCCTGTGCCAAAACCTGGCCGTTATCTATAACGATCGTATTCTTAATGGAGTTGCGCACCGGATATTTCCAGATCAGTTCACCGGTCTTACCGTCGAGGGCATATACATGAGCCTCCCCTTTCAGGTTCTCATCCACAGAAGCGATATAGATCTTTCCATTATAAACCAGAGGCGATGTCATATAAATATTTGCTCCTACATTCTTGATCCAGGCCATCTGTAAAGGCTGGTTCAATGCAGGCCCGGCAGGTGCGGCATGTTGAGGATTCTCCAACAGGTTCAGCCAGTTACCACCCAGTTTCACCTCCGCAGGAGCAGCATGATATGTAAAGGCACTTTCTGTTTCTGCCGTTTCCCCGTTATTGAAACGGGCTTTTATCTTTAAGGTAACAGCCTTTCCCTCCTGTTTGGCAGTCAAAGGGACTTCGGCATTCCAGCACCAATCGGTAGCTTGTTGCAGTTTCTTGTTATTGAACAGGGCTTTACCATCTACAAGACAGGTATAAGTTATCTCTTTTACCGGAGTTACCGATGAATAAGCATTCACAGCCAAAGGCACGGCACCCGAAGCCAATACAGGAACCTGTCCCTCTACCGGGGAAGCGATCTGAATCTGTTTATCCAGATAAGTATAACGAAGTTCAGAGGTGAAATCACCTTTCTTATCGACATGCAGCACACGGAAAGCACTGGTCGAGTGATCGATACCACCTTTATCTAATGTTGCCGTAGAAATAGAATATACATCTCCCTGCTTCTTCATATAGTTGATATGCCAGTGACCGTATACCCAGGCCTTCAGATTATGTTCGTTCAGGTTGATCTGTTCCTGGTCGTTGATACCGAAAATGAACTGGTCGCCATACGTCAACAGGTCATGGTTGAAAACAACGATCGGCTTACCTTGCGGAACCTGTGCCAGGTCGTTCTTCAGCCAGCGATAGACATCTTCCTTCGTATAACCGGGTTGATGATCGCCTCCTGCCATCGGAGTCACGATATAGTGCGTACTACCGGCATCGAAAGAATAATAAACAGGACCGTAGATATTTTCAAAAAGCTCCTCACCATATTTCCCTTTCACCAGATCATGGTTACCGATAGCATAAAACATCGGGCAGTCCATATTGGCAGTATTCATTATTTGGATATGTGCCTTCAAGCCTTTTTCATAGCAGATATCGCCTGTGTGCATAATAAAAGCAACCTGTTCATTGGCTGCATAGTCACGTACGTTATTTACCCAGTCGCCATGATTCTCCGTATTGAAAATCTCGGTATCGGCGATATGGACATATTTATGGCTACCGTCTTTTTTAATACCGCCGCTATAAGGCTGCAAACCGAACTCGTACGTCCGCTGTTCGCCGTCGATACGGATATAATGCTTGTTATCCGTCTTATATCCTGAAGGAGTGGTAATAAAGATAAACCGTTCGCGGGGATGTCCCGGTAAAGAAAACGAACCGTCGGAAGCCGTTTTCACGACATTCAGTCCGTCGGAAACAGCAACACCAGCCATCGGTTTCTCTCCCTTATCAAAAACTCCGTTATTGTTCTTATCTACAAAGACTCGTCCAGTATAGGCTGCGCTGGCAGAGAATGCCACGCAGCTTAACAGGGCGATGTTCAGAAATGTTTTTTTCATGTGATTAATGTGTTATTTTGAAAGTTGTCAATACGAATCCGTGATCGGAAGCATAAAAGAAATCATCTCCTTTGAAAGAGAATGTTTCGCCCAGGATATTATCATAGCATTGGGACTCTACTGCCTGTATCGTCTTACCCTGATAATAGATAAAGTCGATACGGTCCTGACGGTTCACTGTTTCCAAAGAATCAGCATCTGTCAGCCAGGTCGTTCCGATGTTCTTCACCGGATCGGGATTGATCTCGCGGAAGCTGTCTTTAAAATTAGCGGCTTCCATTTCTTTGGATACCGTCCAGTTGACAACAGCGCCCCCATGATTATACATATCCTTGGTCGCTTCGGTCCAGTCCAAGTGAGAATGACTGTTGAAATCGCCTCCCATAATGACCGGAATGCTATCAGCCTCGGCTATCACTGGTTTCAGGACACCCAATATTTTGCGTATCTCGTCGTCACGTGTACCGGCATCGTCCCAGGCCAGTATTTCTTCTTCCGACTTGTCGGTAGGTGTCAGACGCATATCAGGTAGATAATGTATCCAGGTGTCAAACAGGCGGACTGGTGTTCCGTCCATATCTATTTCCACTCCTCCGAAATTGAATGTACCGATCACGTCTGGATAAGTATATTTCTTTACAATCGGATAACGGCTGTAGATACAAAGATTATCGGAAATCAGATAATGTTCATATCCGAGCGAATCGGCAACCATAGGTGCTGCCCCATATGTTTCAACCATCAGGACAACATCAGCCTGACTTTTCTTCAATACGCCAATAATGCCGTCACAGGCTTTTTGACCATAGGTTTTTGAATGGCCGCCATGCCAGATATTCCAGGCAAGGACAGTGAGTTCTTGTTCTTTTTCCTGTTCGGAGCAGGAAGTAAACAGATTGAGAAGCAATATTGCCGACACAATACAAGCGAGGATCTGTGTTTTCATGTGTATAACTTATCGATATTAATGTAATTCTACCACAAAGATAAAAAGATAAAAGCGATTCAAAAATATATCTCAAAAGTCTGTATCCGTTACAATGTCAGATACAGCTTTTGAGATATAAGAATAATTTATTTTACCTACAAATAAAAGCGTGATGAATTATTGCTTCCAATATTGGTTCTGAACCAGATTCGGATTATAAGTCAAGTCCTCTGTCGCAATCGGAGTATAGTAATATTTAGGTTCTATAAAATTCCAACGACCAACCTGTGATATCATACGGACATATCCCTTATTCCCATTGGTCAGCGAATAAGTATTGCCTTCCAATATTTCAACTTGCAGATTGTATTTATCCTTATCTTCCTGCGGAATAGCATCTGCATCAGCCTTTGTAGCAACAATGGCATAATCCGGTTGTCCATCGCCGGTTACATCCAAATAACCAGGTTCCAAATAAACGCCTTCCGGCACATTAGCCAGCAGTTTACCACAACCCCAACGTCTTAAATCACCATAGCGGAAACCTTCACATGCCAGTTCAATACGGCGTTCGCGACGTATTTCATAAACAGCACCCTTCTGTGAAGAAGCGACATTCGAATAACGGTTAGCCTGTACCGGATCGATGTTACTCAACCAGTCAGCCAACGAAGCACGCGGCATACCGACACGTTCACGCAACAGATTGATTGTCCGATCCACGTCGTCCTGTGTCAACTCGCCCAGTTCAGCTTTCGCTTCAGCATACATCAACAAAACTTCGGCATAACGAATCAGAGGAAGGTCTGTATAAGAATTACTCCAAGTGATTTGATCAGCCGTGCGAGGTGAGAACTTCACCTGCGGATAACCACCCATTGTCAGCTTCGGACGATAGGCATCTACTTTGTCTGCCCGAACAAAGCCTGGTGTCATAAAAGTCTGTCGCATACGCGGGTCACGATTTTCAAACACTTCTGTGAACTTCTTAGTCGCATACCCCGGCACATCCTGGAAACGTTTTGTCTTTCCATCTTCCACCACCAAATAATCCTCCATCAAATCACGTGACATACTGGAGTTGAAGTCGAACAATGATCCTCCGGCATTATGAGTACGACCCAACGCCTTATCATAATCTTCGAAGATAATCATCTCTTTATTGCCACTCAAATCCTGGCTGCAGAACATTGCTTCATAAGCATCTATATCGCCAGACTTAGCAGTCGACAATTCGTACATACCCGAATCCATAATCTTTTGACAAGCATCTATCACCACCCGCAAGAAACGTTCGGAGTCATTCAGATTCAATTCCGGATGATATTTACGCCAGCAACCTTCATCCAGGGCAATACGAGCCTGCATGGCCAAAGCGCCATTCTTAAACCAACGAGTCCGGCTGGTTCCGGCTGTCATATTATTAACGGCAAACTCCAAATCCGCCATGATAGAGTCTACAACCAAGGCGCGAGGATCTTGTGTCTTATAGAGCAAATCCTTGTCTGTTGTCTGCAAATCACGACTATACCAAGGCACATCCGAGAAGGACAAAACCTTGTCATAATACAATTTCGCACGGAACATACGAGCTAATCCAATATAATGGTTGATTTCCGTAGGATCGCCCTGTGCCTTACCGGCTCTGGCCAACATAAAATTGACATCCCGAATATCTTCCCAATCCCAGGTGCTCCGGTTATCTGGATTCACCTCGCCACGCATCATGCTGTAAATATCCTTACTTTCCGTATAAATCATATTATCGGAAGGAGCATCCGAGTAGCCGGAAGTAATCTTTTCATACAAACCGTTTGTATAGGCTTCCAAATCGCTTGTGTTGTTGAAAAATCCGTCTTCCGTGATTGAAGTTTCCGGATGTTTTTCCAAAAAAGAGTCGTTACATCCGCTTAAACCTAAAAGACCGATGCACCCGAACATCCATATTTTTATATTATTCTTGATCATAACTTATGTCTTGCTAAAATTAGAATGTAACATTTAAACCGAAAGAATAGGAGCGCTGCAACGGATAAATCTGTCCGCCCAAACATTCCGGATCCATCTTATAGTATTTGTAGAGACCAGTGATTTCACACAGGTTATCGCCGGAGAAGAAAACACGAAGGCGGCTGATATTAACCTTTTCCACCCACTTCTGAGGAAGCGTATAACCAAACGTCAAGTTCTTCAGACGGGCATAGGCCGCATTTTGCAAATAACGTGTCTGCGGAATAGCCAATCCTCTGTTAGCGACATAGGCCTGGTAAGACTTGACACGCGGGAAGAATCCATTCGGATTTTCTGTTGTCCAATGGTCGTTATAGTTACCATACGTAAGATTTGTCCACGGATCATAATACATACCCCAGAAATACGGGTCACGGGTCGGATAGTAATCCTTTTTCATAATACCCTGTATAAATATGCTGAAGTCGAATCCGTTCCAATCACCATTGGCTGTGAAACCGAAAGCATAACGGGCCTGATCATTACCGATGACCTTATAGTCACCATGGTCAGCCAATGTGTTGGCACCTTTATTGATCTTGCCGTCGCCGTTCAAGTCCTTATATTTGACATCACCCGGAGCCATAGGCGGCGTACCGGGATACGGATCGACTTCTGTATGGTCGGCACTGTTGTCAATATCTTCCTGAGAAGTAAAGAAACCATCATTCACCAATCCCCAGATTTCACCCCATTCTTTACCTACATAATGATCGCCTAAACTACCTGTTTCATTGGCATATTTTGTGATCTTAGAACGACTGTCGCCGATATTAAAGCTCGCGCCATAGTTGAACGGCTTGCCTGCCAGTTTAAACTGGTCACGCCAGCTGATTGTCAAATCCCAACCGGTAGTCTTCAAGTCGGCCGCATTTTCCAGCGGAACAGCCGTACCCAATACTGACGGCAGTTTCGCACCGCTTCTCAACATATCTTTCGTACGGCGGATATAACCATCGACAGTAGCCGTCAAGCGATTATTAAAGAAGTTGACATCCATACCCCAGTCGGAAGTCGTCACCGTTTCCCAAGTCAAATCGCCGGCTACCAACCCCGGAGAAGAAACATAGACAGGCTGTTTGCCATCCAATATGACTTTCGACTTATCGGAACCCATTGTTGCCAAATAGGGATAATAGTTGTCTTTCAGATATTGATTACCCAAACTACCGTAAGAAAAACGTAATTTCAGGAAGTTAACCACATCTCTAAGAGGCTCAAAGAAACCTTCCTGTGAAATGACCCATGCAGCAGATCCGGACGGGTTGAAAACAAAGCGGGAATCTGTCGGGAAACGTGAAGTGCCGTCATAACGGGCATTCACCGCCAGGATATAACGATTATCATACGTATAATTCAAACGGCCGAAAACACTTCGGAAAGACAATTCTCTGATACGTTGAGTAACAGTCATGTCGCCCGTAGCCAAATTAGGTGTAGGCAGTCCGTCTGTAATTAGCTCCTTTCGCTGGGCATACTCATAAGATTCACTCCAGCTTTCCTGGTTGTAACCCACCATAGCCGTGAAATCGTGCTTATCATTAAACAACTTATGGAAAGTTGCATACGCATCGAAAGTAACCGTTGACGCTTCAGTATTATCGAAGAAAGCAGAAGAAACCGAGTTCTGATACAGAATAGGAGTTTCCGGACCTTTCCGGTAAGGAACAGACAATTGCGCACCGTCCTTATTGTTCCGGTTAGCGACATAGGCAAACGAACCGTTTACAAAAAGAACATCTTTAATAATGTCCAGCTTAGTCGTAAACTGCGTTGTCAAAGTAGTTTTGTTTTCTTTCTTACGTCCGCCTTCCGCAAAACGTCCCATGATAGCGGCGCCGTCTTCAGTATAAGAACCATCCGGATTCTTTATAGGCACCAGCGCATTACGACGGTTTACAGCCCAATAATAATCATCCCCCAAAAAGTAAGGAGCATCATAATCGGAAATTACCAAACTGGTATTATTACCCAACGTCCACCAATCAGTCAGTTTGAAATCCAGCTTGGAACGCAAATTGTATCGGTTAAACTTATCCGTCCCTTGCGAAACCATACCATCCTGGAAGTTATAACCAGCAGAGAAATAGTAATTCAGACGATCGGTCTTTCCGGAGACATCGACAGTGTGATTCGTTGAGAATGCCAGGTTCTTATAGGCTTCACCAAACCAATCGGTCTGACCGAAATAAGCATAAGTTCCATCCGGCTTCAGGAAATAAGGGGATACGCTCGGATCAGATGAAACACGCTTCGCATATTCCAATTCTTCCTGGTTGTGATTCACACCCCACGGATAATAGAAATCATTACGCGCCGTTGCCACCGTATAAGGATCTGTAATCACCTCTGCCATACTACTCAACTTACGCATGGCAAAATTGTTACTATAATTTACGGTCAGTTTTTCCTGTCCCGCCGTCTTCGTTGTTACCAAAATTACACCAAATGCAGCACGTGAACCATAGATAGCTGCCGAAGCAGCATCTTTCAAAACAGAAATACTTCCGATATCAGAAGGGTTCATACGGTTCAGCTCCTCTCCCGTAGAGACAACACCGTCAATAACAATCAGCGGATCACCCCCATTGATAGAAGTCGTACCACGTATATTAAATGTAGGTGAATCCGTTGCCTGGCCACTACCGATAGAAACGGTCATATTAGCAACTGAACCCTGCAAGGCCTGTCCGACTGTCAAGACCGGACGGTTTTCCAACACCTTAGTTGAAACAGTTGCTACTGCTCCGGACAAATCCACTTTCTTCTGTGTACCGTAACCGATAACAACCACTTCTTCCAACGCCTCGCTGTCTTCACTCAAAGTAATATTCAATGCACTTTTCCCTTTTAACGCAATATCCTGTGTTCTATAACCAATATAAGAAATACTGATTGTCGCATTCGGATCCACATCCGACAAAGAGAAATTACCATCCATATCCGTAATCCCACCGATAGTTGTCCCCTTCACCAGCACGTTCACACCGATCAACGGCTCGCCAGTTGCATCTTTCACATTACCAGTAATAGTTATCTTCTTTTGCTGCTGAAGTTCAGCAGCAAAACTAACAGATCTGTTAGTTTTTTCATTGCGGCGAATGATAATCTGACGATCGTTGATGATATACTCGATGTCTGTTCCTTCGAACATATTCTTCAGTATCATTTCAACCGTCTGGTTGTGAACGTCCACACTTACTTTCCTGTTCAAATTGATATTTGAACCGTGATACACAAAAATAAATTCACTGTTCTTTTCGATGTAATTAAATACATCTTTTACGGTCCGGTTGTTCATACGAACGGTCAATGTGGTTTGCTCCGCATAGGCCGATGCTGCGTAGATGGCAGATCCTCCATAACTAACCAGACATAAGGCTAAACATGCACTTTTAAGAAAATGAGCCGGTTTTCGGCTGAATTCTTCATTCTTTTTCATACATTTGTAATGTTTTTTCTTTGATACATAAATTAATAGATTAAACAAGAGACTTTAGAACCGAGTGATATGGCCGTATCGTTCGGTTCTTTTTTAATTAAATGTCTTCCCCATAGGCATTCTATTTTGATATTATTATATTATTATTCGCATCTGTTTTATACTGAAGGAATAGGGACTGGCAGAGGATACTGATCACATCCTCCATATTTTCTCGCAAGTCCAGCTTCCCGGAAATGGGGATATTCCCAATCTCTTCATTATACCAAATCTTACGTCCGTAATAACGAGACAACCGGTCCAGCGTCTCTCCTACTTTCCGGTCACTTAACATCATCATGTTATCCTTCCAACAGATATATTCAAAAACATCTACCTCCTTTACATCCGTCCCTTTATCATTTATTTCAATCATTTGATTAGGAGAGAGTATAGATTTAGTATTCTTACCGGAGCTAACTTCTACCCGTCCATCGACCAAGACTACGGAAGCCGACGCATCTTCCTTATAAGCACAAACATTAAACTGTGTACCAAGCACTTTGACATCGAAACCGTTCGCTTTGACAATAAATGGGCGCGAAGGGTCTTTCGCCACATCCAAATAAACCTCGCCTTCGACGACAATCTCCCTTTTATCTTTTTTGAATACAGCAGGATAGAAAACACGTGTACCGGCATTTACATACATCCGCGTTCCATCCGAAAAAGTAATGTCCGCCCTTCTGCCTTTTGGTACAATAATCTGGTTTATTTCTTCTTTTTTCTCTTTTCTATCTTCCGCCGTTTCTTTCTTTACAACGTGTTCTTCCACGTTCGACTTTCCTTCTGCATCGTATGTAATAGACGATTCGTCTTTCAGCTGCAACTTCTCTTTACTTTCAATCAGAACAATTTCATTACCGGACAAGGAAGATGTGTTATTTTCAAGCAAAGCTAGCGACATGGAAGAATCTTTTTTTCCGTCTGTCCAAAAATAAAGACCGACAGAAAGAAGTACGGCTATTGAGGCAGCAACAGACCATATAAAGCGGGAGCGCAACCGGAATGAAGTATGTGGCCGACTCAAGCCAGCCTCTATCTCCTGCCAGGACGCCAATGCTTCCTGCCGACGATCGGGCTCTGCTTCATGTATTTTCCGGAGCAAGTCCTTACCGGCCTGTTCGAACGATTTCTTATCTGATATTTTTTGTTTTCTATTCACGAGTAACCTCTTTTTACTCCTATTACGGGAAAGAGTTCATTTGGTACTCACTTTTTTTGAATAAAATCAATTATTTTTTTGATATAATTTCCGAAGACTAGATAATGACCTGAATAGCAGATTTTTACTAGATTGATAATTTATTCCCATAATCTCGGCTATTTCATCATGCTTTAACTCATTCACATAATATAAGTAAATAACCTCTTGTTGATGGGAAGATAATTGTGAAAAGGCCTGCATCAGAAGTTTTGCTTGATTATCAGCTTCCGATTCATCAAAAGAAAGCAACGGCATCAGTTCATCGGTCACGAACACTTCTTCATACAGGGAGATATCGTCGGTGGCTTTCTCTTTTTCGAGTGTATCATATAATTTATTACGTAAGGCTTTGATCAAGTACCCTTTCACGTTCGGGGTAGCAGAAAGAGACTGGTAGTTCTGAATTAGCTTTATGAAAATATCCTGGATGCAATCCTTTACTAAATCCTTATCCGAGACCAATTTGGAGCCATAATTATACAATAAAGAATAGAAGCGGCAATAGATTTCTCTAAAAGCCTCTCTATCCCCTGTCAAACATAATCCCCATAATTTTTCATCGGATATTTGCATATAAATATCTACTTATATAATTATTGTAACAGTCTTTCAACAACAATTAGGGCGCAAAAATAAAAATGCATTATTACACTCATATTACATCAAAATTAAGTAAATATTAGTATCCGGATCATATAATTTCATAAGCTCATAAATAGTATTACACTCTTAACGCATCTACCTCTTTAAAAATAAAAGGTCGGAAATAATCCTGCTAGAATTAACAACCTCACGGATGCAAATATAGCTCATTTTATATTACAATAGGTTAAATCGGGAAGAAGAATGTACGTCTTAAATTGTCATTAAAATTCCCCACTTATTTTCTTAAGCGGGGAATTTCCCCCATACCAGTGGGGGTTTATCCCCATTATAGTGGGTTCTTTTCCCCATTGCAGTGGGGAGAACTAAGTATAAAAGCCTTTTCTACAAACTATTCAGGCACGGAATATATAAATCCCGTGCCTGAATAGAAGTAATTATAAAGAGTTATTTATTTTACTTTGATATGATCGAACCCTTCTCCATACACACCGATAACGGCACTCTGTGAAACAAAGGCTTCCGGATCTATATCTTTGATCAAACGGAAAATAGTAGTCGACTCCCGCTTTTTTGCCAATACGAACATCATCTTCACTCCGAGCCCTGTATACAAGCCGGTTCCGTCTATAACCGTTACACCCCGATGAAGATCTTTATTGATACGACGTCCTATCTCTTCATGTTTCTTGGAGATTATAAAAAATTGCACGGATTGACGGGCGCTGTTCACAACCTGGTCGAGTACAAAGCTGGAAATATACAATGTTGCAAAACCATAAACCACCTTTTCCCAATCATGCAGGACAAAATAACTGGAAGAAATAATGATCATATCCGTCATCAGAATGACACGTCCCAGAGTAATATCCCTGTATTTGTTGATAATGGCAGCAATAATATCCGTACCACCGGAACTACCGTTAGCAGAAAATGCAATGCCGATACCGCTACCACAGAAGGAAGCACCGATAACACAGGCCATGAACGGTTGATTACCCAGTAAATGCAAACCAGCTGTTGCACTCTGGATGATCGGCAGAATAGTCGTCATGACCAATACGGCAAAAATGGTCTTTACACTGAATTTCCAACCCAAGACAATCAGGGAAGCGATCAATAACCCGCCATTAATTGCAAAATACGTGTACTGGACATTCAGTCCGGTAGCCCAATACACAATAGAAGCAATACCCGGCACCCCTCCGGTAGTAATGTCGTTGGGCAAAAGAAAAACTGTCCACCCAATAGCATAAAAAAGCATGCCCAGAGCGATCATCAGATAATCGTGCAGCTCTCTCAGCATTAACTGCCTTGAGGTAATCGATAAAGTTGATTTCATTTCAAATGTTTATTTTAATATCGTTATAATGATCACCATGCCTAAAAACAAATTTTGCAGCCTCACCAAAACGAAGCTGCAAAATTAATGAAGATTAAATCAATTTATCGGTATGATCCGATGAATTTATAAAAAAGGGATTGTTAAATTTCTATTACAATGGACCAACCGGTCAGTAACTCCATTTATCATGCCATTCTATGATCGGTTGATCGCCCTCGAAACGGATAGGCAGCCAGATATAACGACCATCTATTGCATTGTCGGGAGTCCAGCGGTCACCCATATAAATGAATTGTCCCGGTTTACCGGGAGTCGGCAAAACATAGGTGCTTTGGGAATGGAAGGAGAGATCGGCATCAGCCCCCACAAACGGATTTTGCAGTTCTTCCCAGGGTCCCCAGATAGACGATGCCACAGCCGAGCGTCCGGCATTCGGAGCCCATCCTGTACAACCGGACATGATCAGATAGTATTTCCCGTCACGTTTGAACATAGCCGGTGCTTCCATAAAACGACCCGGAAAGAAACGGACATAGGTTCCGGAATAATTCGTATAGTCATCTGTCAACTGAGAAATATGTAAAGTACTGTTCTCTTCAGAAGAATAGATATGGTACGCTTTACCATCGTCATCTACAAAAAGATTCATATCACGCGCCATCTGTCCGCCTTCCATATCACGTCCGAGCAGATTCAGACTGTCCGGATGAGCAGGTAAACTACCACCGGTGAACTGGCTTCTATCCGATTCAGGAACGCCCTGTTTATGAATCTCCTGTACATTGATCGGCCAATGACCCGCATTAGGACGTACGGCACGAAGAAATTGATAAGGGCCTGTCACCTTATCACTTACAGCAATACCGCTAAGTGCACCGGAGTACCCCGCTCCTTTCGGTTCCAGGTGAAACCACATTACATAATTGTTATTCTTCTTGTTATAGATCACTTTCGGACGTTCCAGGATACACCCCTCTGCAATGCTATGCGAAGGATCGTCTTTCACAACAGATAAAGCAACACCTTCGTCTTTCCAGTTATACAGGTCTTTGGAAGAATAACAATGAACACCGACCAGGGCATTATTACCGGCGGTTCCTTCCGTCTTATGTTCGCCAAACCAGTAATAAGTATCTCCGGCATGAAGGATACCTCCTCCATGGGCGTTAATATGCACACCTTGATTATCCTGCCATAGTTCTCCCGGAGTAAAAACTCCTCCTGACTGCTCCGTACCTGTTTTACTTTTACAACTCACAAAAGTAAAAGCAAACAACAATGCACATATCTGTATGAACCGAACTTTCTTCATACGGCTATACATCACAGATACGAATACATTTTTCAAGAGAAGCAATCTTATCCTCCTGGCGAGGCACAAATTCCTGACCGACAAATCCTTTATAGCCGGTTTCCACTATCGCCTTCATGATAGCCGGATAATAAAGTTCCTGTGTTTCATCGATCTCTGCACGTCCGGGGTTTCCTCCGGTATGGATATGGGAGAAATATTCGTGGTACTTCTGAATATTTTCAATGATATTGCCTTCCATAATCTGCATATGATAGATATCATACAGAAGCTTAAAGTTAGGAGAACCGATACGGCGGCACAGTTCCACCCCCCAAATAGTATGATCGCACTGATAGTCCTTATGTCCTACGCTATTCAGCAGCTCCATTGTCAGGACGACATTATGTTTCTCTGCCAACGGCATCAGGCGTTTCAATCCTTTCTCACAGTTTTCCCATCCCTGAAGATCTGTCAGTCCGTTCCGTTTGCCGGAGAAACAGATCAGATTAGTCAATCCCGCCTCAGCGACCATAGGAATAACCTGTTCGTAGCTGGCTACCAGTTCATCATGCAACTTAGGATCATTGAACCCGCGGTCGATACCCAGTCCGGCCCCCTGGCACATAGCCACAGTCAACCCGTGTTTTTGTACGACCGGCCAGTCCTTCGGATCAAGTAGCTCGATCGATTCAATCCCTATATTCTTGCATATTCCGCAAAACTCATCCAACGGATAGCTGCCGAAGCACCATTTACTAACGGAATGGCGGATATTACCTTTCAACGGTTCCTTTGTTTCTACTTTTTTCTTTTTCGCAGGATTGGCGGCATCCAGTCCGGATACGGCTAATGCAGCACCACCTACCAACGCGGTCTTAATGGCTGTTCTTCTTGAGATGTTTTCCATGTTATTCAGAATTGATAATTAATTTAGATGGTACAAATATAAGAAAAGAATCTATTTCAGCACCTTATCGATCCACGGTAACACCCATTCTTCTTTAAAATAATGATTCTTCGGATCGACATTGACCAGATCGAAATAGGTATCCCGATCGATACCCTCCGGAACTTCTTCTATTTGCTTCCGGTCTTTCGGATCGGCAAACTTCTTATAATGATAGAACGTGAAGTTATCCGGTTTACCTGCTATCCGATAGGCTTTACCGATCAGGTCGAAATCGCGGTCGAGGCCACCTTCCGTACAAATAACCGGACGGGGAGCCAAAGCCGCAACCAGATCGGGGAAGTCAAATTGCGTCAGAAAGCCAGGTATCAAATGCTCAATAGAATTCGGGAAAGGACGTGACCCTTTCGGATCCGGTTTCGTCATAACCAAAATCCTTTCGAGCGTACGACACAGGAAATCATTATAAACAAATGCATAGATGGACGGATCCAAAGCACCCAATACCATTAACGGTTCGGTCCCCAAAGAGAAACCGCTGACGATGATCCGCTCTTTATTCACAAAATCCTGTTCTTTCATCCAGTTCAGGACATTCCAATCCTGATAAGCGGTAAGTCCCAGATAACTCCATCCCATTTCCAGTAAAATACGGGATGTATTCAAATAATCAAAATAGCCGTTGTCTGAAAGCTCGGCGCAGGAGGTATTATCCACTGCAACAGCCACCAATCCTTTCTTCACATAATGTAAAGCCATTGCCCCCTTCTTTACGGGCTCGACAGGGAGTGAAGTCAATTCATAATCCCCTTCGGTTTCACCCGCCAGCCCTTCTTTGCTACCTCCAAATCCGGGTATGCAAAGCACAGCCGGAGCTTTATGACCGGCATCGACACCATCCGGAATCAAGACAAGATAAGGAACGACACTGCCCGGCAACGGATAGGACTCCCATTTCTCAACCCGATAGCCATCCCGCTGAACCGTTTTGATGCAAACCGGAGCCGGTACATCCGACTGTTCCGGAAAATGCATCAACTCTTTCATTGCTGTACACAGACCGGATTGCCATTCCTTAAACTCAGCAGGTGTAAAGGACGGATCAAAGGCATAAGCCGGTTTCATTTGCTTCAACATATATTGAACAGAACCTCTGGAACTCAGGAAACGTCCGTCCTTACGACCGGTAGTTATTCCTGAAAGAGCATCCGGATTGGAAGTTTGTCCCACTACCGGCAAAACCAGCAGCAGAGTAAATAAAGTAGTAATTATTTTGTACATGATATTATTCAGTTTAGTCTTTTTATATGATTACCGTATGCGCTCGTATACGATGACCGTATCCCTCCACATACGACGGCCATATACGGGAGCATACGATGGTCGTATACGAGAACATACGGCCATCGTATAAAGATTATTGTACAGTTGAAAACAGACGAACGATCAGACCAAAATTAGAATCACGGAAAGATGCCTCCCAGGGCGTCGTATCCGTTTGGTCATTTCGCGACTGAAGCATTCCCGCAGCCTTTTCTTTGTCTCCCCGATAAATAGCCGTACACCATTGTGCTACACGATTTTCAGGGAAATCCGTACTCCAGGCAGCTACCATACGATCTGCTTCCTGTACTTTCCCCGACTCACGCAGAGCCAATGCACTTAGCAGGTTACCGGAACCAAAATGAGAACGGGATGTTTTATATCCGGCTACGGCAGATAATAAAGCGGATGCTTTCCGGCTATCTCCCTGTCCTGCCGCCGCTTTTGCTTCCAAATAATCCTCCAGACGGCTGTCGATCATATCGTCATAAGGTTTTCCGACACCCAGATTCTCCGGCCACTCTTTAGAGGCTTCCACGCTCTTCATCACCTGTTTATAATTCTTATGGCTCAATTGTTCCATCGCCCGGTACAAATTTGCCTCACGGTAAACAGCGCGTCCCGCATACGAACCTTCATTCGGAAGAACCTGCATCCGGCTTAACAGAGAGATACAAGGTTGATACTGGCCTGTCTCACACAAAGCCTTCGCATATTTCAGACCGATATAGTAGTTTGACGGATATTTCTTCGTATACTTCTTTCCTGTCTCAACAGCTTTCTGCCACTGGTTATTGGCAACATAGTGGTTGATCAAAGCAAATCCGGTACGCCATGACATCTCTATCTGCTCTGCTTTCAACAGGTCAGCCAACCGGGATTCGCCCTCTTTTAAAGAGGCACGGCTTAAATAGAATGGTGAATAGTCGGCTTCACCACAATTCTCCAACAGCTCCAACGCCTTTGCCTTATCCTGGTTAGCCCACCGGATCAAAGCTTCATAATAATCGATCTTCCAGTCCGGCTGTACCGTCTTCGCCCATTCCAACGCTTTCAAAGAAGAAGGACGGAAAGGAAATACCATTGCCGGAGAGAGAGCTCCGGCGCGTTGCAACATTCCGCGGCTTTCATCGTCGTTGCCTGCCTGATGTAATAAATACGCCTGTTTGTAAAGAGCAATCGGATAGCTACCTGCGCACGACAGGAGAGACAATGCTTCTTCTGTGCAACCGACCGATTCATACCATTCAGCCAGCTCCATATAGGTTTCAAAAGGCAGCTCGTTGCGAATCAACGACTGAAGATCATCGATAGGATGACCGGAGCCTTCACCCTGGTAGAGCTGTTCAAAACGTGCCGCATGATACAGCGGAAGGTCTTCCAGCAGCGGATCGATAAGCGCTTTGGCTTTCTCCGGCTGGTTCGTCTTCCGATAAACCACCATTAAAACATGGTCAGCACTCAGATTCATTTGATTGAACTCTTTACTTTTCAAGGCATAATGTTCAGCCTTTGTCCAGTTTTTATCGAGCAGGAACATTTCAGCTAATTTCTCATAGGCTGCACTACGGACTCCCGGAGAATAGGAAGCTACAGAAAAGCCGTCTTTGGCATCCGTATGATTTCCCAATGCCATGTTGCATAATCCATACAGATAGTTGACATCTCCATCGTACGTATTAATGCTTAACGCTGTTTTACAACGGGCAAGCGCTTCGTCATAACGCCCCTGGCGATAATAGAGGGAAGCCAGATCAGTCAGTGCAGGCACGAAATAAGGATCTTTTTCGAGGGAAGCCTGTAAAAACTTTTCTGCCTTGTCGAGTACTTTCTGGTTCATCCATTGCTCGCCCTGCGTATAAAGACCATATACCGAGTTCCAGTCAAAATCGGCAGGCAGTTGTTTCGGGCGATTGGTGATGTTATCCGAAGGTACTTCCGAATACACCAGCAAGTCCTCGCCTACCACGACTTTCAGCCGACCGGCGGCAACAGCCTTATTCAATGGGATAGAATCTTTCCACGTTTCCAGTACACCGCAGTTCAACGGGATGGAGTTCACTTCCTTTTCTCCTTCATAGAGCTTTATGCTTGTAGATAATTTCTGCAAAGGAGAGAAATACAACTTCAGAAAACCGTCTTCCCTCAACACGTTAAGCGCTCCGATACGGCTCGCCTTTGAGACTCCTTTGATTCCTTTTACCGGGAACCAGTACTCAGTCCATTGATCGGTCGCCTGCGGACCGAATGCTGTATGTTTATAAGGAGTTAAACTGCTATTGGAAGCCGGCTGGTTATACATGCGACCCGATTGCAGTTCGATATACTGGCCGTCCGTATCCGTCAGCAAATCTTCCCAGATACCTCCCTCCCGGGAAAGACCCCAAAGGAAAATCTTCATTCCCAGCTTCTCGTCATAATCAGCATGATGGATGGAGCCGAAATCGTTGTCATGCCAGTAAGCACCGTAGAAATCGTTGTACTTCCCTACGATATGATAGGATTTGGAATTGCCGAAGTCGTTCTTTTCATACCAGGAGATATCCCGGCCCTGTTCATCCAAAGGAAACGAATGGAGTTCGCCTCCGTGTCCGATATAATTGGTTCCGGGATAGCAGAACTCGGCATTTCCCGCTGCCGGATAGCCTGCGTTCATCCACTGATAGTAAGGCTGGTCGATGGATGAACTGTTATGCCAGGTCGTTGTCGTCGTAAAGTAAGCCTTATCTTTCGGAAGATTCACCTCCACGGTCCACAGTGTCCGGGTAACCAGTTCATAGGAAGAGACATAACAACTCACGCTTCCGTCCGGTTTCTGCCGGGTCACATAGTCGACCGGCGTACTGGAAGTCGGTGCATGACCAATGATACCGAAGTTGAACTCGATACCGCCCGATGTCCAGGGACCACGCATAGCTATATCGCGGAACTTCACGACATGGTTGTTGTAGATAAACTCCTTACCGGTCGTTTTATCTACGGCTCCCCATATTTTTCCACCTATCTCGGGGAAGAGAGCCAGTTTGATATAATCATTTTCAAGAGAGACTACTTTCCATTGCTTGTCGGTTCCTTTAGCAGAAAAACCATCGAAACGGAAATAAGGATAGAACAGATCGGAAGGATCAGCCACCGGATCAGGATCAGAGAACGGATAGGTTTTAACTGTCTCTACTGTCTCGGTTACAGTCGCTTGCTGTGCAAACAAGGGTTGCAACAAAGAGGTTGCACAAAGAAGGATGAGCATCTTTTTCATGGTAATTCATTTATATGGACAATAATGTATATAAGGAGTTTAATCCTCCTTATATACGATTAAAGAGTACATTTCCGGTAAATTATACTATATCGGAAGAGGTTATTTTGCAATAATTAACAAGCCCTTCCCTTTCGGAACAACAATCTCATCGCCGGGTTTCCAGGTTACTTCCTGTTGGAAATTCTCGATAGCCGGGGCATGCAATGTCACTTTCGAAGGATCGAGACCCAGTTTAGCCCAGTCGATGGAAAGCTTCACTTTGGCATCCGCATTTTCCCAGGTAGCCAATGAGATCAGTGCTTTATCACCCATGTGACTGTAAACAGTCGCCAACGTCTTTTCGCTGCCCGTCTTCACCGGATTGTCTTTCACCCAGTAACCGATCATTTCACTGTTCTGCATACCGAAAGAATCCCACAGTTTCCACAGCGGTCCGTTATCCACACGGGGACTGCGCCCTGTCATACCGAACAGCATGCCGCGCCACGGATTACCGCCTCCTTCCAGCATCTCACCCATCAGGCCATACGGAATACCGGAAACTTCAACCAGCCAGAACTCCGGCGGAAAATCATAATTGAAATATTCACCGAACCACAGACGGTCGAGATAAGGGAAATGTTCCAAATACAGATTGGCACTATTGGCAAAACCGTCTTTCGGGTTATACTGATTGGCAGAATGCAGGTCGATCATAGCACCCGGATTCGTACGGTTCATCACTTTGCGGATACGCTTCATCGTCATCCGGTCGAAAGCCAGGTCATCGATATACAGCCCATCGATACCGACGTTCTTCATCAGCCAGTCGAGACCTTCCAGATAATAATTATGCCAGCGGGAAACACCACTGTTCACAATCGCCGCATCTTTCAGTCCGGGTACAAACCAGGCACCGATATAATTCTGATCCAAATGTTCCTGTAACCAGGAGAAGCCGCCACCGGGACCTTCCGAAAATATCTCATTCCCCAGACTACGCAAAGCAAACATTTCCACACAGCTGTTGGACAACTCACGAACGGTATTGTAAATTTTCACCTTCATATCGCGGGCATGAGCACCGTCGATGTACGCTTTCATCTCTTTGGTCCGCAGGAACGGATAGTTAATGAACGGATTGATAGCATTCGCATGATGGATATTGATGACATTGGCACCTCGCTTTTGTATGCCATCCAAAAACTCATAGTTATGATGATAACGTTCGCGCCATTGTTTATCCGTATCGATCGGACGGAACGGAGTCAACGCCAGGTTGAAATAATAATACAGCCTGTCTCCTTTTTTCACGCTGCGCTTACCGGAATAAGCATTAATACGTGTTCCATCGGCTGCATTATGAATATCGATACCTCCATTTCCGGCATTACACCAGGATACCGGCATGTGCAACGGTTTTTGATGATAGAAATTGGTATTCAGCGGACGTTCGTATTTATTATCATACAGGCGGATCTGGATACCGGCATTGACATCACCTACCCAAACAGCATCCTGGTTTTTCTCTACATCCCATTTCCAGCGAAGATCATTCGGACAATAACCGCCTTTCTCTCCCAGCCCCATCATATAACGTCCGATGCCGGATGCTAAATGTGTCCGCAACGCAACATCCTCCACAGAAGCATCTTCACGGGCGACCAATGTCACTTTATATGCTATGTTTCCATCCGATTCCATCTCTCCTTCCAGGTCCATCAGGAAACGGCTGTTCTGGTTAAGGGCTTTCCAGGCGATTGCACCTTGTTTATGTTTGGTGATTTCGAAGTTCAGGTTTTCCCATGCACCGCCATCGGCAGCCAGTTCCATAGGAGCAGCCAATACACTACGGCCATTCGTACCGATGCCCGTCATAGTCTCTTTGAAATAACTGGTAATATGCTCCGGCAAACCTAAGTCAGAGAGTTTAACCTCGCGTCCCAGGCAGCTGATCGTTTTATCCTTCATCACCAGCGGCGTATAAGGGGCAATCACCTCATCATCAAAACCGATCTGCGAGTTCAGCCAACGCAGACGGGAATGACGCCAAGGTTCATTATCTCCATGATTGGCAATTACATTTTCCGAAACATTCAGAGAAACTTGTACGGCTTTGCTTTCGGCATTGGCGGCAGAGACAGTCACTGTTCCCTGATAAGTGCCTGCAGAAAGATGCTCCGGCAACTGGGTTCCAACCCATAATGCCTGTACCTTACCCTTATCCACAGAGCAATTCTTTTCAAAAACGGTACCGGTCACATCTGTCCCTTCCGTATTGAAACAGGTAAATGAGGAGGCCGGTATCTGCTCGCCGGTCGCTTTATTCGTAAGGGCAGAGAAATCGACATGCAGATTCTCTACATTCGAACGTGCCGCCCAAACACCTAACTGAAAGACATAATACTCTCCCTTATCCGCCTGCCCGTTAAAGAAATCATGACGGTTGTCGGCAATCCATTTATAAGGAATATCCGTTGTCATACGGATGGGGAATTTGCGATCTTCCGTAAAGAGAATATATTTTTCCCCAGGACGTTCTTTTAATAAGCGGGCAGTCTCGTTCGATGTAGCGATCACTTCCATCGGATAGAAGCTGTTCAGCTCATTGATTGCCTGGAACTGTACGACTTTAGCCGCCGGAAGGGCAGGTGCTTTCTTCCCGGACAGTTTATTTTTCTTTACCCAGTCAGCCGAAGCCGTATTCTCGAAAGCCGGGTAATTGACGGTAGGATAATAAGGGCTGCCGCTCATTACATTCTTCAGATAATAAATATAATATTCTCCCGGAACAGTCTGCGGCTGGAAAGCCACCTCTCCTCGCTCCCGGTCGATAGTAAAGCGGCATACATTCGTAATACGTTCACCGGTTGCAGCATCCACAACGATCAGATTTTTTGCTTCCGGGTTCAGATCACGGCGACGCCAGTCGATCGTTGCCAATACGGCATCGGCCGGTTTATCTACAGCGACAACTACCCGATGGTTTCCCAATGAATCGGCATTCCATGTACCCACCCCATAAAGTTCGTCTGTGGGTACAGCCTGTGCCTGCAAACTACTATAGGTAAACAGGCAAAAAAGTGTAAATAGCAATTGTTTCATGTGTACTAGTATTTATCTTTAATATTGCTTTATACGATTGATCAATTCATCCTGCGGACGTCTTTTCGCCAGATCGGCCGGATCAGCCTCACGAATAAAATCATTCTTCAGACGAATATTCTCTTCATTAAAATAAGTGATCTCCTTGTCAGAAAAGCTATCTCTCAGTAAATCAGCCGGTGTACATAAAGAATACCCCAGTTGCTGCAATAGATCTCCGGCTACGGATTCAAAGATAGCAATATCTTCGGAAGATAATTCACGCAGAAACTTTTTTGTATTGTCTTTCAGGATCGGTTTGGTTACATTTGCCCACATTTTGCCTGCAACCGCTGTATTTTCAGACTCGCGGCTCTTATAATAATCCATCACCCTATCAGAATAAGTAAGATGCAGGAAATCGCAAAGCTGCCGCATCACTTTTTCCGGACTGGCAATAAGTGTTTCGTAATTCAGCATAAAGAAATGATCGGCCGCCGTCCTGTCTTTCAAACGGAGAGCAGCTTCCTGATCCTTTTTCCAATTTTCAGCCAGTGCATAAATATGTTTCTCTCCGACAATAGCCTTTTTAAACGAAAGAGCGACATCACGACCGTCCCGGTATAGATAGATATAATAAGGAGAAATCCCGGTAGATTCAATGCCTTCTGCATACAGCATATTTTTCATGCTTTTACATAGCCAGAAAGATGCTCCGGTCTGACGGGCCGCCGATTCATAAATCACCCGGAACAACTCATACAACGTTTGTTGCCTGCAGGCTGCTACCACTTCATCTGCACGAATCGTAATACCTTCCCAGGGAACCGGATTCACTGTGACTAACTCGCACACATCCTGTGCCAACCGATAAAAATTAGACTGATCCGTCAAATCGCCATATTTGGGAAGCAACGGTAAGAAACGCTGAAGAATATGCGGAGGATGGGGAGCAGCAATCTCCCGGATTCCGTCCAGCATGACACGTAACAGATTGGATCCGGATCGCTGGGTTCCAATCATTTGTATACCTTGTATTGTATTCATAGAATTAGAATAAGATAAAGCCCGCCACGCCTGCTCCGATGATCAGGTAAACCGGACTGATTGTGTATTTTAGTGAAATAAAAAATGTAACCAGGAAAATAATAACCGAAACAACCGACAGCGTAATCGTCTGTCCGATCGTAACGGCTGAAGCAAAGATCATTCCGATAACAGCCGCCCGTATCCCTTTCATGGCTGCTTTTACAACGGATGACTGATTCAGAATCTTTACAAAACGGGATAATAAGACGGTTAATACAGCCGGTGGAGTAAACATCGCCAACGTTGCCAGCAACGCCCCCATGATACCTGCCACTTTATACCCGATGAAGGTCGCTGTAATAAATATCGGTCCGGGAGTGATCTGCCCTATCGCTATCCCGTCGGCAAACTCTGCCGAGGTCAGCCAGTTCAAGTTCTCCACGAACAACTCATGCAAAGCCGGAATAACAACATATCCCCCTCCGAACAAAGTCAGGCTGATACCGGAAAAGGTCGATACGATCTGAATACTTTCCGGAGCACCCGGATATTGTCCTCCCCAAAGTAAGATACAGAGTAAAAGCAAAAGAACAATCCCGGAAGTCATCAGCTGCCTGCTACCCGTCCGCTTCTCCCCATCTGATATCAACCCTTGTCCCACAGGCTGGCGAAACAGGAAACCGCCGGCTATCCCGCTACCGATAATCAACAGAAAAGTAACCGTAAAACCACCGATAAAAATCAGCAACAAAGCCGCCAGCAGGCAAAGAACCCATTGGGCAGGTAATTTGATCGTCTTACGTGCCATCCCGATAGCCACCGTAACGATCAAAGCGGTAATAGCCGGAGTGATTCCGCTGAACACATTCTTTACCGCAGGTATATTTCCATAGGAGAAATACAACCACGAAAGAAATATAACCAGTAAAAACGAGGGAATAATGATCCCGGCAAAAGCTACAACCGCCCCCGGTATCCCCCTTAAATGGTACCCGACATAGGCAATCGTATTTACGGCTACGGGTCCCGGCAGTACGGAGGTCAGGGAAATCCCATCCAGCAAATCTTCTTCTTTCAGTTTCTTGTCTACTTCCACTAACTGCTTCTGTACGATAGCCACTAGCGACATATAACCGCCAAATGCCGTAGCTCCCAATTTCAGGAATGTAAAGAAGATATAGGATAGCGATGCACGTTCCATATTACTTGATTTCTTTAAAATATTGATCCCAGGTTTCTACCGGAACATACACTGCCCGATAAGGGGCAAAATGCAGGATACTTTCCCAAAGAACCTTTCCTTCCTTGTCCGTCACCATCACCGAACCGGTCTTCGAGCTACATTGTAACAGATTCCCATTCGGCAACATAGATACATTTCCCATACGGGAAGTATATTTATCGGCAGGCAATAAGGCATTTATCGTTGTCTCGGCCGTACGGTTCTCTTCATCCAACCGGAATGCTTTGCCTCCGGAACGCTGATTGTGTAAGCCGTTGTCGAAAAGCATCAGATCGCCATTCTCCATAATATAAGGTGAATGTTGGAAAGAGAAATAAGCCGTTGTATCCATCTGGAAATCACCGTCCCGTCCAAAACGCCAGACCAGTTCACCACTTTCGGCATCCACTTTCCAAATCTGGTCTTCGATAGGAGCCGACAATAAATAATTGCCATCTTTATCAAAGCAAAGCCCGTTGATATGGAAACGGTCATAGCAGTATTCTGCGATATACGGGTCCTTCTCAATATCCCATACATCCCAGGCAGACCATTTTTTCAATACATTCCCCAATGTGTCGATGACCATAATGCCATCTCCTCCCAGCGTATCTGTCTCCATTTTACCATTGACCGGAATCGTTGCCACTTTCTTCGGGCGGTACAATGTATGTATATGATGATCCTCATCCATTAATATATCATGATGAATCACTTGATAATCTTTCTCCTTTTCTACCTTATCCAAGTCAAGGCGCCACATCGTTTCGCCCGTCAACGACACTTCCGCCAATCCGGTTCCACCGGCAAACCCGATCGAACCGCGCCGCATCGGTTTTTTATGTTCGTCGTTGCGTACTTGTTCCGGAGTCATCACATAATCATCTACAAAGTCTTTTACAAAGGGACGCAGCATCGCTAGAAAAGTCCCTCGAGGCGTCAGAGAAACAGCACGCACGCCAATATCATCCACTTGCCAGTACCAACGAACTTCGCCTTCATTGTCAATCAGCATCATATAGCCGGGCAAGCGTCCAAAACACAGTAATATCATTCCATCACCTAAAGCGGTTTTATCATGAGGTCGTTTATCTGTAAACCAACGGTTGACCAACCAGGACGATTGTTCACGGGTTTTAAAGGTCAGCTCTTTAGAATGCTGTTTAAATAGGTTATCTATGATTACCTGATAAGCATATTCTGTATTTGCTTTCAGAAGCAACAAATCAATATGATGAAGCGTATCGGCAGGAGAAGTACGTGTACGATACGATTTTCCGGTGCCTTTATCAGTATATTCCACATACACCGGTGCAGGTTTGGCCAACGATACATCCACTCTATTATACATAGCCGTATTACGCGGCGAAGTCAACGTAACAGCAAGTAAGCTATTCCGTGTGTTCCAATAGAGAAATGCGGACACTCCGCATACTAAGACAATTACAAAACTTATCAAACACCTCATATCAACACAGATTAATTTAGTAAAAAAGAAGGGAGTGCCACCTATTCGACGGCACACCCTCTCCAGTGTTTTATTATGGTAAACGAGAAGCGTTCTCGGCTGCCATTTTTGAATTTAATTGCGCATCATTCAACGGATACGGGAAATAGCGCAAGCTAGGTGTCACATTCGTCGGCTGGGCAATACCCAGTTTTTTCAGATGTGCATTAACCACCTCTTCATACTTACCGAAACGGATCAAGTCTGCACGACGCTGAAATTCGAACACCAGTTCATAACCACGTTCCTTCAAGATAGCCTCATTCATCGCTTCTTTACTTGCCGGAGTCTGAAAACGATCGTGCTTGCCATATTCCGGAGCACCGGCACGGGCACGGATCTGATTCAAATATGGAAGGGCTGCAGCCGGACCATTCAAATTGTTTTCGATTTCAGCCTTACACAAAATAACATCCGACAGACGGAAAAGACAGATGGTACGACCATCATAGTAAGCTTCCGAAAGCATATCGTACGTATATTTCATTGTAGAAACATTCTGCATGTATTTTGTCGTATCATTCGGAACCACGGTCACACCCTCTTCCGGTACCATATAACGGAAACCATATTCAGACTGGTCATCACGAGCAGCAACACCCGTATAGTCATAATAAAAGAATTCACGACGCGGGTCTTCTTTATCATAGCTACGCCAGAACGGGAGAGATACGCCATAATATTGCCAACGTCCCGGTACATCCGGATGGTCACTCGGACCAAAGTGGTTGGCAATCTCACCTCCGTTTTGAGAAGATTCATGCAAAATAGCAAAGATCATCTCTTTACCATACTTATTATTCTCAGACCATACATATTTAAAATCACTTTCCAACTCATACTGGCCACTGTTCAGCACCATATCAATATAAGTCTTCGCATTAGTATAGTCATGATTACGTAAATAGATCTTACCCAGCAATGTAGCAGCTGCTCCACTGGTAGCACGTGCCAAATCCTGACCTTCCCAACTTGCGGGCAACAAATTGATACATTCCTTCAAATCGGCAATTATTTTTTCTTCAATCTGTGCAACCGGTGTCAGATCAACATCATTCATTGAAAAAGGATCATCCACCAAAGAGGTAAAGAAAGGTACCGCACCAAAAGCATCTGTCAGGTCACGGTAACAAAAAGCACGTAAAAACATAGCCTGCCCCTTTACCAGATCTTTTTTCTCTTCTGACATGTCTACGGCATCCACCTTATCCAAAATAACATTGGCATTAGAAATGACATTATACAAATCACGCCAGTTATTACTGAAATAACGGTTGTTGGCATCATACGTCATATTACTCAACTTCGCCGGATCGCCAGCGGCAGTCGAATACCCCATATCAGTTGCATAATCAGTCATCATGATCATATAACCGCCATACAGCAACCAGGCATCTCCCGGATAAGGAGTCATGTCTGAATACAATCCGACAACGGCCGCTTCAATATCCGACTCCGTGCCATACGCATTCGCACTCGTCAGGTTGCTATATATTTCCGGATCCAGATCGGTACAAGCAGAAAACAACCCTGCTGCCGCTAAGCCTAACAAATATCTTTTTATTTTCATATTTAAAATCTCCTCTTTTTATTAGAATGTAATATTCAAACCGACCGTATAAGTACGTGTAGACGGATACGCATTGAAGTCAAGACCGGCACCGGCATTTGCAGTCTGCTGGCTACCACCAGACTGAGTCGCTTCGTTAGCCTTAGTATCCACTTCAGGATCCCAGCCGGAATATCCCGTGATAGTGAATAAGTTTTCAGCAGAGAAATACACACGGCAGGAACTTACCACCTTCTTAAACGGAATCGTGTAGCCCAATGTCAAATTTTTCAAACGCAGGAAAGAAGCGTCTTCGATAAAATGATCATTGATATAACCTCCGTACTGAGAATAGTAGAAACCATTACGCGGAATATCTGTATTGGTATTCGTCGGAGTCCAACGGTTCAGTGCATCCGGTGTACGTTTCCATTCCAGATTCATACGAGTCATATTCAACAAGTCGTTACCGATTGATCCCTGGAAGAAGATAGAGAGATCAAAACCTTTCCAGGCAAAGTTATTCGTCAAACCGAAAATCACATCCGGATTTGCATTACCAATGATTGTACGATCGTCAGAATCAATCTTACCATCCTTATTCACATCTTCGAACTTCGGATCACCCGGTTTGGAGTTAGGTTGCGGAGCGTATGTTTCACCTTCTTGCAATACACCTATATATTTATAACCGAACAAAGAACCTAATGATTCACCTTCGCGAACAACGGCATAAGCCTCTTCCGACACAGTACCCATCGGCTTGGAAGATGTGATATAAATATCTGTGCTGCTACCTAAATCCAACACTTTGTTACGGTTAACGGCCAAGTTAAACTTCGTATCCCAAGTAAAATCACCTGTCAGGTTATGAGAGGTAATGTCGATTTCGAAACCACGGTTCTGTATAGCACCGATATTACGCTGCCCGGAAGTAAAACCTGTATAATAGGGTAAAGATACTTTCAGCAGCAAGTCTTCTGTTTTTTTCCAATAACCATCCAATGTCACAGACAAGCGGTTGTCAAAGAATCCCATATCCACACCGACATTATACTGAGAAGTTGTCTCCCATTTCAAACTGGCATTCTCCGGACTGCTTTGGTTCAGATGCGTACCCGGCTTGTTGCTTGAACCGTCCAGGGTGATCCGGTTGGTTGAAATCAATGCATAAGATGCGTAATCACCAATACGTTCATTACCCGTCACACCATAACCGGCACGAACCTTCAAGTTGCTGAAAAGATTCAAATTCTTAATAAAATCTTCCTCACTGGCACGCCAAGCCAACGATCCGGAAGGGAAAGTACCCCAATGGTTGTTTACACCGAAACGGGAAGAACCGTCGCGACGAACCGTCACCGTTGCCAAATACTTATCCTTGAATGTATAATTCACACGTCCAAAGAAAGAAGCCAAAATATTCTCTGTCTTATTAGACATAATATCTTTCGTAGAAGCAGCACTCAAATTGTTCCACTGGAACAAGTCGGTTGAGAATCCTTTTGCTTCAGTCTGACGATATTCTGAATTGTATTTTTCATAAGAATATCCCAACATCACATTCAGGTCGTGCATATTATTGAAGGTCTTCATATAATTCAAGATACCTTCAAATACCTGACGGGTAGCTCTGAAATCGTATGTTGTTGCCACACCACCTTCAATTTCTCCTTGATAAGTCGATTTCGGCAGATAAGTCCCTTTGAAATTATTCAACAACTCCACACCGGCAGTCGCCTTGGCAGTGAAACCTTCGAACGGGTGCACTTCAAGGAAAGCAGTACCGTTAAACTTATCGTTGGTCATATCATTCTTACGTTCCAACAAATTAGCCAATGGGTTATCGCCACGACCACCCGGTACACGACCATAAGAACCATCTTCATTATAAGGCTTCACTGTCGGATCATAGTCCATAATACTCAACAATACGTTTGAGTTGACAATACTTCCGCTATACATCTGATAGTTTGACTGTTCGCGATGTGCATACATCGTAGCTCCCGCCTTGATGTAATCGTTGATTGTCTGATCGACATTGATACGTCCGGAAATACGATTAAAGTCAGTATTCTTCAAGACACCTTCCTGCTGATAGAAGCCCAGGCTGGTCAATACCTTTGTTTTCTCCGTACCACCACGGAATTGAATATTATGGTCATGTACCAAACCGACACGCGTTGTTTCTTTCAACCAATCCGTATCTACGTCAGACTGCAACTGAGAAGGGGTATAGGCTCCATTCGGATTACCTTCCTGTCCTTCAATTTCCTGATACAACGCATTCTGTAAATTCATATAATCCTTCGCATTTATAAATGTAAATGGATTATCAATCTTTTGAGCCCCCATATAACCGCTGTAAGAAATCTTATTCTCACCGGCTTTACCCCGTTTAGTCGTAATCAATACGACACCATTGGCACCACGGGCTCCATAGATAGCTGTTGCGGAAGCATCTTTCAAAATCTGCATAGATTCAATATCATTCGGATTGATGTTCAAACCTTCAGAAGATGGGAAACCGTCCACTACATACAACGGTTCGTTGGTAGACGAAATAGAGTTGCTACCACGAACACGTACCGAAATAGTACCGCCCGGAGCTTTAGAACTCTGTGAAACCTGCACACCAGCAGTCTTACCCTGCAAAGCCTGAGCTGCATTACTTACCGTACCGCCCATTACCATATCATCAGCCGATACAGTAGAAACAGCACCTGTCAAGTCTTTCTTCTTTACATAACCATAACCAATGGCTACAACCTCATTCAGACCAATTGCCTCTTCAGCCAAACTGACATTCAGCACTGACTGACTACCTACCTTTACTTCTTGCGTAGTATAACCAATAAAAGAAACAACCAGAGTTGCATTATTAGGTACATCCAGGGTATACTTACCGTCCAGATCGGTAACTGTACCATTTGTGGTTCCTTTCTGCACAACATTAGCACCTGGTATAGGCTCTCCGGCACTGTCCGTTACTACACCCGACACCTTTTTAGCCTGTTGAGTGATCATAACACTTTCATTCTTTGCTTTCGCTGCATCCACTCCGCCCGGAATAGCATACGAAGAAACGAGGGAAGATATACATAATCCAGCTATAAGACCGGACCTGGATAACACCTTCCGCGTCTGAGAATCCACTGCTCTTGCAGCAAGATTGTCTTTCAGTAAAGCGTTGTTCATAAACTTGAATTATTAGATTTATATCTGCATTACAATTGTATCACCCTTTACAGTAAACTTGTCAGAATACCAATAATTGACCTGAGTTCGATAAGAACTCATTCAAAACAGATAAATCTTAAAAAAGGAAATATGTAAAAAAGGCTTTAGAGGAGTTCCATTCATAAAGATTTGAGTGGGGAGAGTGTTAAATTCTTATTTTTTTTAATATGAGAAACCGATATTAGTGTATTTTTTATATATTTGGCAAAAAATTGAGTGAGTTCTTATCGGACTAAATCAGTTGCTTAAGAAAGGTTATAACGTGTTCTTATCTTGATATTCAAATAACAGACTGATATAAAGTACGTTTTACACAAATAGAATATTTACCTATTTAACCTTAAAATGCGTTTATTGATCTATTTTACATAAAACAAAATGTTCCCGATTAAGACAAATCATCATTCAACTATCATAAAACGATCTATTTAAGGTAAAGCATCGTAAAAATAGACATAAAAAACTATCAGACACAGACCATTTTTTCCATAGCACCCTATATTTTTTACTCAACTATACCTACTTTTTTCACGAAAACAACTAATTTTTCTCCTTCAGCCCCCCATTTTATATCCTTTTACACCCGGGTTTGAACGATGCTAAGACCCGGGTCCCGACACCCTTTACACCTGGGTCTCAAAAAAGATAATTAGTTACTTTGCTGAAAATAAGTCCTATAGACAGGAAGTTTTGTCAGGCAGTTTTATGATAGTATGATAGTAGAAAATGGAACTATCACACTAACTATCATAGCCTTTACATATTGATATTCAACATATATAAAGCCATAAATGATAGTATGATAGTTATATTAAACAATATTGATGTAAAAGAGCCTATTTATTTCTCTATCACCAGCCAGGTATTTCCACGGGCAGGAATAGTCACCGTAATATCTACCGTATAATCGCGATTCAGCTTATAAGTAACCAGAGCATTCTCTTTTTCCCTGATCTTCGCTACATCGGAGATACCGGTGTAATAAAGTGGAAGCCGGATCGTACGGGTGATAACCTGGTCGGTCGGGTTGAACAACAGGGCAAAGCCTTTTTCCTTGCCTTGTGGGTCCACATGCATGAAACCATCCCAGTCACGTCCGTCGGCACGGCGCAAGTGGATCAGTTCGCTGTTGAGGATAGTCCGGTATTTCTTGTACCAGTCGATCACCTCCACCACGGCAGCTTTCGTTTCGGGGGTATCGTATAAACGGGGACCACGATAACAAGCCTGTACACCGGCTCCATAGTTCTGGATCATGTGCGCTTTATAGTCGGGGATGTGATCTTTCAAAGGTTCGAGGGTAGCAGCGGCACCACCACCATGATATTGGGTGAGCGGAACGAATGTCCAACACATACCCGGCAGACGTTCCCACAGGCCGTCATACATTACCTGACGTCCCAACACAAGCTGGCGTTCACGGGGAAGCGACCAGTTCACTTCACGATAACCGATACCGACCTTCGTTCCGCCATTCAGCATGTAACCGAAGTCGGGGATATTGGTATAAATGCCATTTTCACACATCCACTGATAAAGGTTTACAATCTGTTGGCGTTGTTTCCACTGGGAGTCTTTCAAACCTTTATGATAGGCATGACTGGTCGAGGCACAAACGTTGCCCGGATAAGAGCCGTCGTTCTCAAAAACCGTCATTCCTGTCTTCTCGTAGAAAGAGCGTATCTTACGGAAGTAGTCATATCCCCACTCGCTGGAAAGACAAGGCGAACTGCCGAAAATCATGCCTCCGCGCTTCCCTGTTTCCGGGTTAATAACATCCACTTCGTCGCTGATCCAGCGGCTCGACAACAGGGAATAACCTCCCAGTTCGATACCTTTGGAGTTGGCATATTCGGTAAATTCCTTGAACTTGGCGATGTTCGCTTCACTCTCATCTTCCATATTCAATCCCGAACCGAAGCTGAGGATAACCATCTCATAACCGGTTTCTGCACATTGGTCGATAGCTGTCTTCACCACCTTCGGGTCTGACGATACGCAATGCAGGAAAATCGGGTTTTCAGTAGTCCACGGAGCGATCTTACGGTACATCCGTTTCAGGAAAAGACCTTTCCGGTCACGGTCATCGCTGTCGAAAGGCATCAGCCAGGTACGGAAACTCCGGAACTTGCCACCGGCAGCAATATCTTCATCCGGTCCCATCGGGAGCTTTACCTCCAGCAGGCAGGGGGTGAGCAAGGGGTAGTTACACTGGGAAGTATAACGCGGATCGGTATTCCAAAACTCAGTACGGTCGGCTTCCCGTTCAGTGAATCCCAGGAACGCCCAGTCGCTTTCGACATGGATATTGGGTTTCAGGAATTGTTCGGGGCGTTTGGCTTCCACCGGAGATTCGGGTTCCGCCATAGCCAACTGCTCCAGGGTGAACTCGTCGAGCGTAATGTTCATGTCACTCTCGTTTTCTATCTCCATCCATTTACTGATACAGGGGATACCGTCATACAAAGCATAATTCAGTTTTACCTTTACGCCTTTCAGGTAATCCGGTCCTTCGAGATAGAAAGAGAGCACCTTACCCGTCGTTTCACCCGGCTTTACCAGCGACCAGCGTTTATTCGCCCAATCGATACGGGGAGTCAACTCAGTGATATCGAATCCTGTCACCCGGAACGAGTTCGGCAGGATGGTCAGACTGTCGACCCATTTGTATTGCGTATATCCGTATTCAAACTGCCCGTCGAGGCCGCCTAACGTATATACTTTATCGTCTATCTTTAGAATACCTTCATTGCTGACGGCACGCAGCATACTTTCTCCGGTCATCTGATTGATCAGATCGACAGTCGCCAGGTTCGGGTACACACGGAAAATACGGCTTATCAGACCGTTGGATAGCACAATATCTTTCCCGTTATGCGCCTGGTATATACCTGCTTTCACGCCTTTGGCATCAAGCAGCCAATCCTTCTCAGGACGTGCCACCGGCAGATCGATAACAGGCAATGCTGCGATCTTATTCCTTAATTTCTTTTCTATTGCTGCCGGCATAGTTTCAATAGCCCCTTTATAGTCGGCATTCACCAGCGAAGGCTTGATCTCGTTATAAGAGAAGACCGGCTCGATCCAGTCGGCATGGTCGCCACTGACACCATCCGCCCCATCTTCTACGATCAGTTCCAGAACGTCCACACCGGATACGTCCAAAGAAATATCACGGGCTTTCTCGCCTCCACGTACCATTCCGCTGTTATACATTTCTTTCCCGTCGCCTACCAGGCGGAAAACGACACTTCCTTTTCCCAGGGAGCCGTCACCGGAACCCACTCCGACAAACTGTTTCTTTCCTCCGGTTCCATCCGTCCGGTAAAACAACATCGTCCCGTCCGTCATCGGTATCTTACTGAAATCTTCTTTTTTATAATCCAGCGAATGGTCGTTCACCCCCACCTTACAGGTAAACTGCGAAGTGTTGTTACGCAGGCTCAATTTGATCTTGCTGTTTGCCTGTACACCGATTCCCTGCTTAAACTGTTCACCGGCTATCGTCAGCGTCTCGCCGGTAACCGCCATATTCTTCATAGGCGAACCATACTGCTGATAGGCTAAAGATAAATCCATCTCCGGCAAAGAGAGCGTATTCTGGGCATTTGCAGTCAGCCCGGACAAGAAAAATCCTCCCAAAAGGAGAAATAAAGAAATTGTCTTTTTCATGGTAAAATAAGAATATGTATAAGTCCCCAAAGATACTCAAATATATCTCCGGGGAGATTATGATTTATCGATTGTTTTTATTTCCCTGCAACTCTCTTCAGCGGAATCTGTACGTTAAAACATCCTCCGTCCGTACGAGGGTTGACATTGATAACAGAGCAGGCAGCATATAATATCAAAGGATTTCCTTTCTCATCCAACAAAAGCTGCGGACGCTCCAGGCGATCTACCCGAATGGTATCGCCGGAGTTCAGTATCAGTTCTTTTTTGAGGAATTGAGAATGTTCAGGCAGCAGCCAGTCGATACCGTCTTTCGAATACATAAGGGCCAGCGAGGGTTCTCCTTTCGTAAACTTCCCGGTAAAGTCTTTGAATATGGCATAAAAGAGCTGATCATCCTGACTATACCATACATAAGGATCTTCGGCAGATAACTTCCCGCCGTCCGTCGTCTCTATAGTAAATATCTCACGGTCGAGAGGAACGAACGGTCCCGTCGGTGAGTCGCTGATAGCCACTCCGTGCACCCCCCGCCAAGTAGGGTCATAAATATTCCCCTTAAAATAAAGCAGATACTTCCGGTCGGACGGACGGTAGACGACGGAAGGATTCACTACGATAATATTATCCGGCAACGGTTGCGTACCCTCCGGAGAAGGATCTACGATAGCATCCTCCTTCACCCGGGTGCGGGGAGTCAGTAAGGGCTGAGTGGAATGTGTATAATCTCCTTTCAACAGCTGGTCGAATGAGTCGAACACAATCACGCCGATTTTCAAACTCTGCTGAATACGGCTACGTCGGTCAAGCTCACCGGAAGAGCAGCGGATAGGAACCAGTCCGATAGGATCTGCCCCACCTATATAATACAGATAATATTTGCCATCAAACTTACGAATATGCGGATTATGCACGGTCTGCGCATCCCAGGAAGAGGTATCGGGGGCATATCCGTCCTGATTCAAAAAAAATCCGAGGAAATGATACCCTCCGTCGGGGTTGTCAGATACGGCCAGCCCCAACTTGGAGCCTAGCACCCAAGCATCGGAAAAACGATACGTTCCCGTCTCAAACCCGGCAAAAACCAGATAATATTTACCATCTTCCCCTTGAATAGGAGAAGCCCCCCAAACGAAATGATTATCTACCTGAAAACAAGAATGTCCGGCTACTCGCGAACTATCAGCCGATACGATCTGTAAGTCAACTGCCTCCGACCGATACCGGCAGTCCTCTTCCGGAGACAAAGACCGGCAACTGCTGCCCAGTAGCAGGCCGGTCCATGCTATTATGAATAAACTCCCTTTTTTCATTTTCCCCAATCCTTATTCGGCGTATCTCCCAGCCATAGCTCCAACAGTCCTCCGTTTGCGAAAGCTGTGTGAGGTATCCGGAAAGAATTATACTCTTTCCCGTTCAGACGGGCACGCTGGATATAACAATTTGTCTTCGAGTTATTATACGTCTTTATTTTAAAGGTTCCTCCCTGATAATAATCCGGATCCAGCGAAATAGTCACCTCATCGAATACAGGGCTTGTCAGATCATATTGCGGATCGCGGGAAGAACCGCCGTCCAGTGCAAATAATCCGATCGCCATCAGAGAGCTTACTCCGCCCATCTGTCCCTGGTCCTCATCATGTCCGCCATACCCTCTGTCGGGAGTTACCGCCCCATAAGCCTGCTCTTTCACACGGCGTACCCAGTATTGGGTCAGCCAGGGTTTTCCGGCATGCGAGAAGACATGAGCATTCGAGCATCCCGGCTGGTTCGCATAACTCACATACCCGCTGCCGTATCCATAGACAAAATCCGTCGACTCCGACTCCCTGAAAGCAAAATCCAGCTTACTGCAAAGACTGTCGTTCCCTCCCATCAGCTTTGCCAATACAGGGATATCATGCGAAAGTCCGAACGTTGCCTGCCAGGCGTTAGCCTCCACATATCCGTTTCCGCTCAAAGGATCGGTATGCAGCCATTCACCGTTGGCTTTCTTCGGCAGGATCAGTCCCAGTTCCTTATTGAAAGAAGCCGGCCAGCCTGTAGCCCGTTTATGGAAGTAGTTATAATCTCCTTTCTTTCCCATTTTAGCGGCCATTTCAGCCAAAGCCCAGTCCTCGAAAGCCCACTGGATGGTCAGACCGGCATTACCGGGACAATAGCCGTTACGGACATAGAAGTCCAGCTCCTTATCCATTCCCAATGCCAGCATTCCTCCTTTGGAATGATTTCGTTTCATAGCCTTGAAAGCCTTTTGCGGATCCCATTTCCGGACAAGTCCTTTCTGGAAAGCACTCGTGATAAGAGAGGTAGCAGGACATCCGGACATGATATACGAATATCCGCCGGCACAAGGTCCGCGGGGAAGCAGGTTTCCATTCACATCATACTCCAGCAGAGAAGCCGCAAAGTCATCCAATACGGACGGATAAGCCAGTCCCCAAAGCGTATTCAGATTCCACTGTGTCAACCAGAATGCATCCGAGTTGTACATATGATGTTTCACTTTTCCCTGTCCGTCTTTCTCCAGCTGACGCACATGGAAACGGATATTCTTCGTATGCGCCCCTTCCCGGCTTCCATCCGTATAATCCGGATATTCACCGTTGGCATCGTCCAGTTTATGCCTTCCCAGTAAAGAGTGCCATAAGTCTGTATAGAACTTCATCCGCTGATCATGACTGCCTCCTTTCACGTCGATCCGGCCTAACCATTCATTCCATTCCTGCTGGGATGCCTGCCGTACCCGGTCAAAATCCCAATGGTCGCAATCCTGCTTCAGGTTATCCCAGGCATTCTCCGTGCTTACGTAAGAGATAGCCACCTTCATCTGCAACTGTTCTCCCGGCTGTACGCTGTAATTTGCTTTCACACCGGAAACAGGTGCATCATGGTAACTCATTCCCGGATTTCTCGGCGTACTCTCTTTTGCTCCCTGCAATTCATCGATGTCTTTGAACTGCTTCGGACCTACCCAGCCATCCAGTGACTGAAAAGGCGTATCGAATGTAACGGCAAAATAGATCCTGACCACATCGGGCCCTCCCCACAAGCGTCCGGTCGTATCAAAATAACCATCTACAGCATGAGTTCCTTTTTTATTGACGTGAGCATTGACCATGGTCGAAGTCCCGACATAACCGCCGAGGTTCAGCAATATATCCGCCACGTCTTCTTCCGTATAAGTGAACCGGTAGAAGCTGACACGATCGGTAGCCGTCTGTTCCACCCATACGTTATATTTATCCAGAAAAAGTCTGTGATAACCAGGTTGAACGATCTCCCCCTCATGCAGGAAAGGAGATTTCCAGGCTTGTTCACCACCTGTCGGGTCTACCTCTCCCGTCACCGGCATCACCGTCAGCCCGGAAAGCATCCAGCAATGGATCTGCGGAAAGCCCAGCACTTCCGAAGAGTTGTAATTGTAACCGCCGCCGTACTGATTTTTATTTCTCGTCAGCGGTGCAGCTCCTATCATCCCATACGGCTGATTGCCTGTGATAAAGAAGAAATAGCGCCCCCGGGCAGTCTCGATATACGGATTGACCCAGGATACATGATCCGTATAATCTTCAGGAGAAGGAAAGACCTCGATCTCCGAAAGACCGACCTGCGTACCGGCAGCATCCGTCACTTCGAACCGTATCCATTCCACTTTCCGCGATTCGAACTCGATCTCTTTGGGAGCTCCGTCATTCGCCATTCCCCAGACGTTGAGCTTACTACCGTCACTGAAATGCAACACGCCTCCGGCAATATGTGCCTCCATAGACGGCCGGTCATATAAAATAACTTTATTGATATTCACGGGACGTTCCCAGTCCAGCTGTATCCAGGGATAATCGATCTGTCCCCAGAATGTTTCGGTACTGGCAGACACCCATTCGCCTTTTCCCTGTACGCGTATCACTCCGTCGGTCGCCTTTGCCGCATCATGACCGGCATCGATCGAAGAAGAGGCCGATGCCCGTGCCTGCGGGGCGATATTATAGGGCGTTGCCCGGCATATAGCCGGACAACAACCTAACAACATAATAAATAGTGATAAGAAACATATCTTTTTTCCCATATGGTAGTGCATGATATTTAATACAAAAATAGACTTTCATATTCCTTCCGGAAATAGCAAAAAATTGCCTATTCCGTGGATTATTATTGTTTACCGCTTACAGATATACGCGCAACAAAGCCTCCTCCCGACATTAGTTCTTCCTTTATTCGCTGTCCGGAGCGTATTTTACTCTTTTTCACTTCGATCTGTTTCCGGTTACCGGGGACATCCGAAGCTATTTCCATCTGATATTTTCCTTTAGACAGGAAATCCAGCTTCGCATCAAACGTGCGGGCTGTCTCTCCGTTGAGAACGGTCAGATACCACACATCTCCCTTTCTCCGTGCCAAAGCAGCCAACTGACCGATCTCGCTTTCCGGCAAAACGATCGTTTCATCCCAGGTTACCGGTACACTTTCTATGAATGACCGACCCGGACACGACAGCATATCTTCCATGTCTGCCGCAAAGATTAACATCGGGGAAGTGAACATATAGATCGATGACAACTGATGTCCAAAGGTCACAGACGGATGACAAAAGCCGCGGAAGTTCAAAGGTGTATAATCGGCAGCTCCTACCAGCCAGCGGGTAAACGGCAATACCGTATTATGATAAGGCCAGGGCGGACCCGGAGCCCAGCTATCCTCTCCGCCAACACATTCCAGTCCTCTTACAGCTTCTTTCGCCAGTAGGTTCGGATAGGTATACGAATCGCCGGTCGGTTTATTCACACCATGAAAGATAACCATGAGTTTCTCTTTGGCAGCAGCTTTCAGAATATTCTCCATCAGATTGACCGTAAAAGCATTCTCCGTATGGAAAAAGTCGATTTTCAAACCTTTCACTCCTACTTCCGCACATTTCTTCATAAAATCGGCACGCTCTTCCGCATCTACCAGCCCCACATCTGATTTATTTCCAAAGCGTGGAGACGAAGAACGCCATACCCAGATATCCACATTCTTTGCTTTGGCATAATCGACCAGGTCTTTCAACATCTCCCACTTGGTCCGTCCGTTTGCCTCTTTTTCCGTTTGTTGCCACAACTCCCAGCCGTCGTCTACCACTACAGACTCAATACCCAGTTCGGCACACCCGTCTACATATTTTTTATGATTGGCAACACTCAGCCGGTCATTGCCTTCCACCAACCAGGTAAACGTCGCTCTGCCCGGTTTGATCCAGTCGGTCTTCACCCCATCCGGGAAAAGCGTTTTATCCGGCTGGTCGGATACCTGAGCGATAATCCGGTTATTCACCAGGCCATTTAGATCTTTAGCCAGCATAAGAACACGCCAGGGAGTTACGATTTCCTGACTCCGCTCTTTCGGAGATACAATCCACGGGACATTACGAACTTCTTCATGCCAGAATTTTGTAGGTGGAAGACCGGTTATTATCCCCGTTTCCATATGTCCTTTATTTTCCACATAACCGAATTGTACCCTGTTCGGAGCTGTTCCAAACAGTACCGCTCCATGAAAATTGAACAGATTCGCTTCCGTGACCGCTGCATAAATCCCGTTCGGCAGATGGAAAGTGGCAGGAGGAGCCAGTAATTCACCTTCTATACGGTCGGTCTCCCACTCCTGGTACTCTTGTAACCAGCCATATTGGAAAGGGCCGCTGGCATACCAGACTTTCGTCTGTGACGGAAAGATAAATGATGTTTCCTCTCCGTAAATACAGACTGGTCCCTCTGCCGGGATACGATACCGCAAGGCAATCCCGTCCGGGAATATTCGGATATCCATATAAAAACGACTTCCATCGGCTTGCTGTAACTCATAGACAAGTGTATTGTTTTCCTTTTTTTCCTTGTTAAGCAGCTGAACGTCTTTCCCCAGCTGACGGTGGTCGACATTCAAACCCAAAGGGGCTTCCCGGATAACTGAGTTTTCCTCATAAGAGACATCCAGCACCAATTGTTTATCGGCATTCGCCTCTACTTTCAACTTTACAGGGGTAGCACCAGACATGGCATCAACTCCCTCTGCATTTTTTCCTTTTACGAGCTGATTAACACTTAGTAAAAGTAGTGCTATCACTAGAATTTTCGATACATGATTATTCATCTTCAGTTATATTAGGGTTCCCAACTTTGAAATGGTAAAAATAGGAAACAAATCCGGTTGAGATTTTTATAAAATACGAGATTTATTTTGCATAATCCGAGATTAGAGATACTAATTACATTTTCACTCTAATCCCGAATGTATGATATTTTAGATTTACATCTTGATCACCGAAGAACTATTATTTCTATCAATATTTATTGAGATGTCATAAAACGGAAATTATAATCACTGAATGACCAGACTTTAGCCCCTTCTGGAATGACGGCTTTTCCCGTTTTATTTCCATCCGCATCTACATCTACTTTCAGAACAATACGGGAAAAATCACCTTTTTCATAGTCAAAACTTTTGCCGTCATCATCATACAAATTATAAGAAGAAGAAGTTTTACCATAATGACGTACTTCCAGCGGTAGCTTTTCATCCTTCACCTTTGTCACAGCAGGCCACAAAGGGATAATCCCTCCTTCTTTCACATACACCGGAATTTTTGACAAACCGGGAGAAACAGTTATCACCTCACCTTCTCCAGCAAATTCTCCTGTATAAAAATCATACCATTTACCTTGTGGCAGGATTACCTGGCGTTCTTTTTCTCCTGCAAATAAAGGAGCGATAAGCAGGCTCGGACCTACCATAAACTGGTCCTTCACCTCTTTCCTTACAGCCATCGCATACGGATTAGCAGTTGCATCCAACACCCCTTTTTCTGTTTGCGAATCCGCCTGATAACCTTCTTCCAGATTCATAGCACGAATAGGAGGAGTCCCTTCAAAGGCATAATCAGCAAAAGCAGTATAGAGGTAAGGGATTAGTTGCATACGTAATTGTGCGATCGCACGCACCTCTTTTTCCACTTCCGGAAAACTCCAGGGCTTCGTTCCATCTGCCCAGGCATCCAATTGAGCCACAGGAGAAAAACAAACTGTCTGCATCCGTCTTAACCACTCTTCCCCCGTCGCGGAAGATCTTACCTCCGGCGTCCAAAGAACACCGATAAAGGAACTGTTTATCAATGCTGTTATAAAATCACGATGGGCATAATAGTCGTTATAAATAACATAAGGATACGAGCTGGTCCCTGCATTCCCGGCACGAACCAATCCATACGTTCGTGTATTGCGTTTACGGAACATGTCCATCGTAACACTCTGCATCATCGAACCATATATCTGACGCATCTGCTCCGCCGATATTCCGGAAGGGAAAGATGCGACATCCGGCCAAAGCCATGAATCATAGCCATCATTTTCATCCATCTTATATCCACTGACACCTTTATCCAGCTGATGCTTTTCAAAATGCTTCACCATAATCTTCTGCGCCGCTGGCATCGAATAATCGGGAACAATCCCACACCATACCGTATGCGACCCGGTATAGGGTTCGATTTTACTATACAGCTCGCCATCCGGTGAGATATAAGGATTAATCCATACATTCGTTTTTATATGCTGGTCATTCAAGCCTTTCACAAAATTATCCGGATCCGGGAAACGGGTGTTGTCCCATTCGTAGGTACACGGATAAGAACGGCTCATCCAGCCGGGTTCAAGTCCCACCACACTTAACGGAAAACCCCGCTTTTCAAACTGAGATACTTCTTCATTGACTTCTTTATCGGAGAACAAGGAAGGCACACGATGCCAGAAACCAAGCCCCCACCTCGGAGGTAATGCCCCGCCGCCATTATACAAATTAAAACGACGTACGACATCCAGCATAGTCGGCCCGGCAAACAGGACAACCTCAACCCCTTCTGCAGGAACCAGGAACTCCAGATTATCCGAATAAGGTTGGGCTTCCCAATGCTTATCCGTATTCCTATCCCTAATGACCGGTGGATTTTTACTGTCTTTCCGCACACTCGTACCCACCCAGGTATCAATATAACGGGCTGAATTTATAAATGCACCATACCCTCTCGACGAAACAAAGAAAGGAACCGGTGTATGCGTACGCCCATCATCTTTTCCAGTATAATGATCGACATGCAGCCGCATAATACGTCCTCTTTGTTCAACCGTCTTGAAATTCAGTCCCAGACCGAATATCTTTTCCTCTTTTTCAAGCGGGAAACGGATATAGGTTTTTCCGTCTACTACTTCAAAAGTGATATCTTCCCGAGATATAGGTAAGGAAGCTTCCCCCATTTTTCCGATAGCATCAAGTTTGGGAGTTATATTCAATTCACTCAGCAAGTTCACCTTCTCAGGAGTACCTACAGATACGTTCCATACCCCTGCAGTCTCTTCTTTCCACTCGACTCCCCCTTTTCGTTGAGGAGAATTATTACATGCACTCAAAATACAAAGAGTACAGATTACTACAAAATATTTTCTCATATATCCTATTTAAAAGAAGGCAGAAACACAGGTCCCTGCCTTCTATAATTATAAAATCAATCTAACGGGTTGAATGTACCACCGCTCCAGCCTTGTGTCTGCTCCATCTTGGAGTTCGTTTCCAAATACTTGTTAGGTATCGCATAGAAATAGTAGTTATCTTTAAAATCAATAGCAAAGTTCTTATCCAGAATAACTAGCGAGTCTCTGAAGTACGTAGCATAATTGTTATCAAAATCAGCCGTATCCTTTATCTTATTGAATTCTTCCTCCGGTATATTCAGCTTGGGCAGAACCCCATGACGGACTTTCCCGTTCAATTCTGCCTCAAACAAACATCGGCGGCGCAAATCCCAATAACGTTTACCCTCGAAAGACAATTCCAGCTTTCTCTCCAGCATGATCGCATCGATCATTTGCCCTGATGACAGGCCAGTCTTGAGCCCATACATGCCATTATCCCCCGCGAGTATACCAGCTCTTGCCCTGATCGCTTTCAATAGATCATAAGCCTCCTCTGTTTTACCCATCATAGCTGCACATTCCGCATAATTCAGCAAAACTTCTGCATGCCGAATCTCAATCCAGTCGGTACTACTTCTTTCCGTATAATAAGATGTATAACTCGGATCAACAGCCTTTCTACAATAAAAACCTGTTGCCGTAGGAGCATTCAACTCAGCCCCCACATACGTCCACTGCTTTCTTCCGGCTTTACCGCTCAACTCCCATGTACAGCTGTTATAAGCGATAGTCACATTAAATCGAGGATCTCTGTTTTTCCAATACAAAACAGGATCGTACTCCTTAGATTCAGTAATAGGAACACCTGTTACCATCGGGTATGACTCAACCATTTCCAATGTCGGATGATTAGCCCCTGTATAATTCTGTGCCTCGGACAAAGGACGAGTCGCTGCATTCCATTTGTTTGTAGCTCCCGGTTCCTGGTATCTGCGCCCCCAAATAACTTCCCGGTTCATCTCATCATACCATATCTTTTCATAACTGGCATACAATCCATAGCCGTTTGCTTCCAACTCTTCTTTTGCCTGTTTATTCACTTTATATGCAGCTTCCCAGCGGTCCATCCGGTTATCCGGATTAAACTGAGGACTAGCATAATACAGTAGAACACGCCCTTTCAAAGCCAATGCAGCAGCTTTAGTTGCCCGTCCCAGATCATCACCAGTCCAGCTCCAAGGAAGATTTTCATAGGCATAATCAAGATCTTTAATAATAATATCAATACACTCAGACGTTTTATTACGTGACACCAACAAATCATCCGTAAGTTTCTGAGGCAATAATATCATCGGAACACCACCATAGACGCGTACCATGCAAAAATATCTCCAAGCACGAAGGATAGAAGCCTGAGCCTTTAAACTTGTACAAGTTTCTGTGTCTATCGCCTCATTATTCTCCAACTTTTCAAATAACATGTTTATATTACGAATATCTTCATAATACCAATAATCGCAGGAAGCCGTCGTCAACTGACCATACATCACACCACCACCGCCATCGGCTTCATCCGAGTAAGAGGAATAAAAAATAGAATTCGCACCATCTCCATCCCTGTCTTGTTCTCCCTCCCATTTGGGCAGGTTCTTTTCATACAGTCTGTTTAGGTAAGCTGTCGCATACTTGGCATCTCCCCAAACCTGGTCATCTGTTACAGCTGATAAATCCTTCTTATTCAGGATATCCGAACAACTCACACTCATAGCCAACAGTGAGCCGTATAATAAATATTTGATAGTCATAATACTTTAATTTTATTATTAGTAACTAAGGTTCACACCAAAAGAATAACTCTTCATCATAGGATAATCGAATATTGTCGAACTTTCCGGATCATAATATTTTACCTTATTCTGAAGCAAACATAAGTTATTTCCTGTCAAGAAGAATTTCAACTGGGCAACCCCCAACTTTGTCAATACAGATTTAGGCAATGCATACGAAAGATTCACATTTTTCAGACGTAAGAAAGAACCGTTACGCATCCAAAATGTCGATTCCTCATCAGCAGCATTACGGGATGCACGTGGAAAAGCTGCATTCACATTCTCCGGTGTCCAGTGATCAGTCCAAAAATCGAAGTTTGTTTCTTGCGGACGTGCCTGAGCACCTCTCATAGCGATCATCACATCATGCCCAGCTACTCCCTGCAAGAAAATATCCAAAGAAATGCCTTTCCATGAACCGCCTAAAGAAATACCGTAATTCAAAGGAGGTGTCGTATGATTTATAATCCAGTCTTTATCATTATCATCAATCACACCATCCGGTTCATCACTGTTCGCACCACGCAAATCTTTATAGTTCAGCATTCCCAGTTCAGGCTTCTGCCCAAAGATAGTATAACCTTCCGGCAGTGCATCCAGATCTGCTTGCGTACGGATAATACCTGTTGCGATATATCCCATTTTACGATCCGTGCTATAACCGATCTCGGACTTATAGGGGCGAAGATTCTCTGCTTCATCTTTCGTGACCACTTTATTCACTGCATATCCCAAATTTCCTTTTACATAATACTTGAAATCGTCACCGATCTTATCATTATAGCCTAACTCCACTTCAAACCCTTTGGCATCGATCACACCATAGTTTTCAGAAGGCATCTTCGCGCCGAAAGTGGCAGGAATACTGGCTGCTCGGTCTCCTAGAATATCATATGTATGCCGATAGAAAGCATCCACATTCATCGACAGCCTGTTATTCAGGAAAGTAGCATCAAGACCGAAGTTATATGTCAAAGACTTTTCCCAGGTTATATCGACATTGGGAATAACATCTGCTGCAACACCGCTGCTCAACGAGCCAAAATAAGCACCATTTACCAGATTATATCGCTGCATCCATTGCCATCCACTGATCGCATTTTTATCCTTCAACACGATACCGTCATTCCCCAGCAATCCAATGGAAGTTCTTAATTTCAAATAGTTGATAAACTTAACATTTTCTTTGAAGAACTTTTCTTCCGACACTCTCCACGCCAATGAAGCAGACGGGAAGAATCCCCAACGGTTCTTGGGAGCAAAATTGACAGATCCGTCATAACGGAAAGAGGCTTCTACCAGGTACCTGTCATCGTAACCATAATTCAAACGACCTATATAAGAGATACGTCCTGTCTCTTCCCCTTTTCCATCCACGGTAGAGTTCTTCGAATCGGAACTACCGGCAAATAATTGGTCGACTGCGGAAGATATGAAGTAATTTCTCACTCCGTTGAACCAATCGACCGTTCCTTCCGATTGCTCGTAAACAAACAGGGCACCCACATCATGTTTTCCGAACTTATTGGCATATGTAATATATCCGTTCAACTGATAACTGTCTCTGGTATCATATTTTTCCTCCAGAAAATCACCGTCAGATCTTACTTTGACACGGTCTACCACATCTGTTATAATATGATTGTGGCCGCCTGTCATTTTATATTCATACAACGAATAAGGACGATTGAACTGTTTAATAAATGTGTGCCTGTCGTATTTATTAAATAATAATTTAAGACTCAATCCCTTGATAAACGGAACATTATATTGTAAAGAAATATTCGCTTCATAATTGGAATACTTCTTTCTGTTATAACCGGTATTCCCTCCCAACAATTCTATCGGGTGCCATTCTACAAAACTTCCCGTCGGCTTCCCGTTAATATACGGAGGTACCTGCCCTGTCCGGAAAAGTAACCCTCTGTACAGGTTATCCATCTTATCAGAATCGTTGTCATATCTCCAATACGGTTTATCGTCGTTTCTCGTATCCATATTCAGATTCAGGGAGACGATCAGGTCTTTCGTAATGTTTGCCTCCAGGTTACTTCTCAGATTATATTTCTTGAAGCTCAGATTATCGAAAGAACCTGTTTCATAATAGTAGTTACCTCCAATAAAATAGCGGACACGTTCGTTACCTCCGCTGACATTCAAAGAATGTCTCGTAAGCAGCGGTTGTTTCCATGCCTCATCCAGCCAATTATAATTGTTCTTTTTGAAATACTCTAACTCATCGTCCGTATAATAACTCAAATCTGTCGGATCGACATTTTCCACAATTCTATTGTCATTGATAAAGACTGCCTGGTTGTAAGCATTCTGTGTCTCAGGAATCATAGTTGCATCAGATATACCGATAGAGCCGGTATAAGCGATCGTCGGCTTTCCTACTTTTCCTTTCTTGGTAGTAACCAACACAACGCCGTTGGCCGCACGTGCTCCATAGATGGCAGCAGATGCTCCGTCTTTCAGTACAGACAGGTTTTCCACTTCACTTGCATCCAAACCGTCAAATGCAAATTTATCTCTGACAATCCCGTCAATCACATACAAAGGAGCTGAATCATTCCAGGTACCTTTGGAGCGCACCGTCATATCGGCACCAGCACCGGGTTTACCTCCGGATTGCGTCAGCAATACCCCTGCCATTTTACCGACAAGCGCACTGGACAAACTACCCGCCGGAGAATCCTGAATATCTTCTGCACTGACAGAAGAAACCGATCCGGTCAGGTTTACTTTTTTCTGGATACCGTACCCTACAACTACCACTTCTTCGAGCTTCTGAGTATCTTCCAGCAACTTTACATTAACGGGAGAACCGTCACGTACAGGTACTTCCTGGCTGATATAACCGATATAAGAGATTAGGAGTGTTTTTCCGGAAACATTATTCAAAGTATATTTACCATCGATATCTGTAATGGTTCCGTTCGTAGTTCCTTTCTCCACAACGTTAGCACCGATAATCGGCTCACCGCCAGCATCAGTAACTATACCCGTCACATTTCCTTTCTTTCCCTGTGCCACAACCGGCTTTCCCGAACTGTCACTCTTTTCCGCCGGATTGATTAGAATAAGATTATTCTCTGTGATCTCATACTTGATCCCTTCCTTTGCAAACAGACGGTTCAAAATAGTTTCGACACTCTGATCTTTCTCACGGACGGACACTTTCTTATCCAAATTAATTTTTCCACTCTCATAAATAAACCGGAACTCAGACTGGTTCTCTATCAAATAAAGGATCTCCTTGATGGACTGATTATTGACATCCAACGACAGCTTCGTCTTTTGGGAATAAACGGTAGCCGAAATATTGAGCGAGAAAGCAATTAAAGCTAATGTTGTCAATCTCATAATAGCGTATACCTTTTTAAGGACCGGATACGATTCCAGCCTTGACATATTAAAAAAATTCATATATTTGTAATTTGATTGTTTGTTAACAATAGTGCTGAACACACTGTAAATTAATGATCAAAAAATAAGACGGGAAGTGGTTGCAACATTTCCCGTTTTTCGTGTTTCATGGTTGTTACTTCATAGGCAAATTTATTTAGAGGTTATACTTATATTTTTCCCTTTCACGTGATAGGCTATATTACTTAAATAGGATAAGGCCTCCAACACATCCGCAATTGTTTCTTCCTGTATTACACCATTGTAATGTATGTTTTTACCTAAATCCCCCTGAATATGGATATCGACATTATACCATCTTTCCAAATATTTACAGACATCCTCCAATGACATATCATCCATGTAAAGCTTATTATTCAGCCATCCATAAGAATGAGACAAATCACCGCTAAGTTGTTTCAATGTATTAGTTCGTTTATCGAACTCAGCCATATCACCCGCTTTCATCTTCAGTTTGTCGTTATTATGTCCCAGTTCAATATCTCCCTCCACCAATGATGCTTGTACAGTTGGGTCATCGGCATAAGCTTTCAGGTTAAAAGATGTGCCTAATACTTTCACCTCTACTCCATCAGCCATTTTCACAATAAAAGGGGTTTTACTTTTTGATACATCAAAATATCCTTCCCCCTGAAAACGGACTTCCCGAATTTTCTTCTTCGAATTATATACATAAGTAATATCCGACCCTGAATTCAACTTTACGACCGACCCGTCAGGCAACGCTATTTCCGAACGGTTCCCGTAATCGGCAGTCAAGCTGACAGAGATATCCTGCTCCTTATCAAATACTCCGGTAACAGAAAGAACGACCATCAATAAGACAGAGGCAGCAATACCCGATAAAGTATAATAAATATTATTCATACGTTTCCGAAGAAGAGTCTTCTGTCTGTTCGACGTATCCACTTTCTCCCAGGCACGATCCACATTGAAAATACCAGGATCCATATAATGTCCGGATTCCTCCCAGATCCTGCGGTACCGCTCCATTTCCTGCCGATTCTCCTCTTTTCGATCCAGCCATTCCTGTAGTACCGAATCGGTGATATCTTTTTCACCACTGAGCAGGTAATCTATTATATGATCACTTATATGTTCTTTTTCTTCCATGAATCTTCCTTTTATAATTAAGACACCCTAAAACAAAAAAGGTCCTATACGGACCTAAAAAAAATTATATACCTTTTACCTCCAGGCACTTTTTCAACCTCTGAAGGGATGCCCATATCTGATTTTTAATTGTTTTGACTGAAATGGATAACTGGTCTGCAATCTCTTTCTGCTTCAGTCCTTTTACGCGGTGAAGGAGTAACACCTCTTTACACCTGCCAGGCAACAGGTTGATACAATCGTAAAGGGCCATGCGGAATTCTTCAGTCTCAAGCGGATTTTCTTCGTAATAAGAAAGTTGCTCTTCCCGGTTCTCTAAAACTGTTTTGTAATTCGTTTGCGTACGGATATGATTCAATGCCAAATTTCTAGCCATCTTATAAAGGTATCCGGAAACATTTTCGCCAATCGCTATTTTCTTCCGATTGTTCCAAAGCGTAAAGAATAAGTCCTGCACAACATCCTCAGCATCCTCCTTCTCTCCTAACAGACGATAGACATAACAACACAAGCGGCTGTAATATCGTACAAACAGCTTATTGTAACTGGTGTAATCATCATTTCCGATTGCAGCAATTAGTTTTTCATCTGTAATAGAGGCATTCAATATATATTAAGTTAAATATTCAACAAGTATTATTCTGTAATTATCATAACTATTTCTTAATGACATGGCTGTATGAGCTAATTAAAATCATTTTCTATATAATTGCACGCTATAATCCAATGCAAATGTAAACTTATTTTTGTTATAAAAAATAGTATAAAACTACTTATTTGATGGATTATCCTCTGATTCACCAATCATCTTCTTACCGGAAGCTGTCACATATCGTAAAAATTCGCAATGCACGTCGATATCCATTATTCCTTTTTTATCAATTCATTTTCACGATACCTTTACAAAGAAAAGCAGTATATCTTCATGCCCCAATATTCATGCTTAGGTAAAATACACAAAACGGCTAGGTTTTTTACATCGTATGCAGGAAAAGAAAAAAGCAAGGTAGATTGTTATTTCCCATATGACAAGCAAAGACTTTATCGTTTTGTCCTTATATTTGTCTCAAATAAAATAAGTTCGATATGGAAAAAGAAATAGAAGAGAAAGCCCCCAAAAACGTTCACCAGGGTTCGAACGTCCGCAAATTACGTAATATAATGGGTATCAAACAGAGCTCATTGGCGGAAAGGCTCGGTACTACGCAACAAAAGGTTTCACGTATCGAAAGCCAACGGGTAATCGAAAAAGATACGTTGATCCAAATCGCGAACATCCTAAATGTTTCTCCCAAGATCATTGAAGAACTGGATGAAAACCCGCTGTCAGTTATTATTGAAAATAACAATTTTGAAAGTGGAAGTTATAATACAGGAGTTGATAACTCGAATGTTGGAGAAGAAAATCATCACAATACAATCCATCATCCCCTAGATAAAATCATGGAATTGAACAAACAAGCCACCGACCTTTTTGAACGCATGCTGGCCGTTGAAAAAGAGAAGTCCGCTTTGTTGGAACAATTATTGAAGGAGAAAGAGTAATATTCATAGTTACAACCCGATATAACCTGAAGTTCATCCCAAAGAAAAGATAAGGTCCCGTCGTAGTAATTGCTTGTCGACAATTATAAATCAATTCGCCGATAACAGTGAGCATTCAGCGTAGTATACACCTCCTGAATGCTCACTATTCACGATCAATCATTTCATCCAGTAAACCTACCTCGATAACAAATAGATGTTGCAAAAACAGTTAATCAGGTCTTTTTGCAAAGAAACAACAGCATATCCCGCTCATATGGAAGGATAAGGAGCCACCTCCATCGCCTTTATAGTTGCACCGTTAGCTGTCTGACGTAATCCCAAAACAAGGACATTTTTCTTTTTCCCGAAGTTCAACCAACATTCCGGCAAGTAAAACTCACGTTGCGGACCAGCCTCCCAATGACGACCGATATTATGTCCGTTCAGCCACATATAGCCGTTACCGGAAGCATTGATCCGTAGCAACCAAGGAATCCAAACGGAAGGATCAGCCGACGGTAATTCAAACTCGACCCGATACCAGGAGAAAAGACCGTCGGGATCACTTGTAGGCTGTATATCGTTTCCTTTACGGGGGATATCGCCGGTTGTATCCAAAGCGACTGATTGCCAACCTTGCGGAGTGAACTGCGGCAGGTTCCAACCGACAGTTATTCCGGCTGCATCTTTTGCACACTCCCATTCAAGCGGATGCGTCATGGCCGTTTCCGTGACAGACAAACCACCCTGGCGAATACCAGCTAACTCTTCCATCGGTACATACCCATGAGCATGTCCAAGGTTCTCATATACGGCAATGATCTCATTTTCGCCTTCTTTCAACAAACCGGATACGTCAAAACGGTTGTCGTATTCATCCGATCGGATACGATCGAAACAGTTACGGGTAGTCCAGGTCTGTGCATCTGCCTTGTCGGGGAACAACCGTTTTGCCTGCTTGCCATTGACCTGTACCGACACGATATCGCGGGTAAACATATTGAACAACAGGAAACGCTCATCCGCCGCCTGCTGAGATGTCAGATTTACATGCGTACGATACAGACTATAACGGAAATCATTCACATCCAGGTCGGAAAGTGATACCAGCTGCGGTAACAGCTGCCATTTAGCCTGTGAGAAATCATCCTCTTTCTTCAATACGGAAGTGATACGGACAGGGTCAGGCAAACGGGAAGGACGTAACGGACGCATTTGTTCTTTAGGCCACCACTCTCCCTGTGAAGGTTTCTTTCCTGCCGGAACAACCAATACCTTACAACCTAGTGCAGGCAAATCATAACGAACCTCTATCGGTTCAACTGTCAGGGAATCGGTATTTTTTATATCCGCCGAAGAGATCAGGACTTTCTCACCGTTCTGGTTGATATTATACATAGGTTCGCCCGGTTTACTCATTTTACCGGGAATCAGTGTCACCTTTCCTTTCACCGGATGATCCGGATCAGTGTTATGGAGGAAGATGAAGCGGGTTCCGTCTACAGCGATACGTACACCACCGAACAATTCCTTCGGGGCACCTTCCAACTCACAGGGACCACCTTCCGAGCGGACCAGTTGCGGTTCGAAAGCTTTTATGAAACTACCGATTCCTTTGGCTTCATAATATTTAGGACCTAACGCCCCGTTTTCATGTATAGCGGCATTATAATCGTAGGTGGTAGTCATCCCCCTGGCTCCCCACCCTGCAAAATGGGTTCCGCCGAAAAACATATAATAATTGATGCCGGTAGCTCCGCCTAATATGGACATCAAACCGATAGCTTTGAAATGACGGTTGTCGGAATAATGATCTTCGCTCAACTTTCCGGTAACCAGTGAAAACCATCCTCCCTGTAACTCAGTAACAAACCCGGGAGCATCCGGCTGTACCCTACGTAGGGCAGCCATCCGGTGTGCACAACTGGGAGCGGCAGACAGACCCACGTAATAGTTATCGCAGTCAAATACCTGCGACAGTTCGGCATCTTCACTTTCACGGCATTCACGAGTCAGGCAGGTAAACACCGGGACATCGAAACCGTTCCTGCGTACGGAACGATACAACTCTTTCAGGAATTTATCTTTTCCGTCGCAACCATGGGCATCGTATTCATTTTCTATCTGGATCATGATAATCCCTTTTTCTCCTTTCGGTTTACGGGTGACCTGCTCATCTGCCAATGCCTTACATACAGCATCAAACCAATGCACCGACCAACGGATATGCTCCGGATCGGCACTGCGCAACCAAAAACCTTCCACTCCTTCCGGACGGAATCTGGCCAGCCAGCGGGGATAACCTCCACCGGAATATTCGGCACAGATAAACGGACCCGGACGGACAATGGTATAAAGCCCAAACTCTTCCTGCGCCATCTTCAACCAGCGTTTCAGGTCGGAAAAGTCAAAGTTTGTCGTATCTTTCAGACTCTTCGGCATACTTCTTTCATGCCAGTTCCAGGGAACGTAAGTCTCCACCACATTAAATCCTGCCTCCTTGATTTGCTTGAACCGGTCGCGCCATAATTCTTCCGGACAACGGAAATAATGAAAGGCTGCACTGTAAACAAAGATATCTTTCCCGTCTATAGTCATACAGGAACCGTCATAACGAATCCGGTCGGGATGGGTAAATTGTTTACCGATGTTTACTTCCTGTTTTACAGGATTTTCATTCTTTGCTTGCACAAGCGGATTACTCAGAGACAGAGTAAAAGCAATACAAGCAGTTTTCATCAAAATTGTATTTATCATATTTTTTAAGGAAATACTTTTATCAGACATACACCTTCTTCTTCGGTAAATTCTATCGGACCAGGATAAGCGTGTTGCTTCCTTTTATTACCAAAATAATCGGAATCAAAAACAATCGGATGATTACCCTCCCGATCGAATGACTGGTGAGGTATGACTGCCTCCCGGATATCTCTGGTACTAACAGGTTTCTTTTTTGAATTACCTTTCCATTCCTTTGATACTTTCATCTGCAGGTACCACCCATCCGGCTTCTCCATAACCTGAATTTCAGGATCAAAACCGGTATTTACATAAGCTCCCTTTTCCTTCTCTGCGGGAATAGCACCCGACAGATATATATTTCCATCCAGGCTCACAGGTAACAAACATTCATCATAAGGAGTCATATCCACCCGGGTAAATATGTTATTATAATATGTTGCGTCACCGCACGGACAATTATGAAGTCCAGCGATCGACGTTCCATGAGGGACCAGATAAGGGGTTTCCCTTTCATCCGTCAATAACGTTTCCCAAACTTTCCAAGCAATCAAATTATTAACAAAAGCAACTCCTTGTGAAAGTTTGATCTGCGCCAGTTCTTTCGATAAAAACAGATTATTATCGACCAGCACAGGTCCGTGATTGACTTCCAGGGAGAAATCCTGAACTTTATTATCGTGCAGGAAATTCCGGGTAATACGGGCTCCTTGTGTCATCCAGTCGAGCCAGATACCACCTTCGGTCCTGTAAATATGGTTGTTACTAATGACAGCATCGACAGCGGCATGAAATTTGATACCAGCCAGTTCATATCCCCAAAACGACTGGTGCATCCCGATCTCAAAGATACTGTTCCCTTCGATCAGGCTGAATATCGCTCCCAGGCTTCCAACAATACCGGCCTGTCCGCAATAGGATATCTGATTATTCCGAACGATATGGCTTCCTATATGCTCCTTGTCCCAGTTGTTTTCCAGAGCACGTTCCGTCGTCCTCACAAAAGCTTCCGCCGATTCGGACTTATTATCCCATTCGTCACCATATTTACCCAAGGTAATCCCCACACATTTCGAATGGCTGACCTTATTATTTTCAATAACCCATCCTTTACTCCAATGGGTACCGATCAGGCCGATCTGTTCCGCTGTCGGCGGCGCCCACGGGGTTGCGGCATGACTCATGACAAAACCACGGACATGGATATAATTCACAAACGGCTTACTGGGGTAAAATACGGATTGCCGGACATTTATCTCGACAGTCTCCCTATTGGGGTCACAATCAAAGTTCGCCCAAATGGTCGTTGTATCCTCGTTTACCCGGCAATACCAAAAAGCCGTATCGCTTTTCCCGGAAAGTAACCGGTCCAGTTCCGGAGTTTCCGACAAGGCTTTGTTATTCAGGTAAACTTCACCGGTATGGCACCATCTGCCTTTTTCCAGCCAATCTCCATATATCATATCGGCATAAGGATTGAAATCACCCCAAAATATATTGGGAATCTTAACAAACCAGGTTCGGTCGTCTTGTTTTTCCCAACCTTTGATTACTTCCGATCCTTTTATTTCAACCTTCTCTCCTTTCGCTGCCTGATAAATAATCGGCTTATTTTTCTCTCCCCCACGTAGCGGATCAATTCTTTCCCGGTACGTTCCTTCGTGCACAGTAATTATGTCACCAGGATAAGCAACCCGAGCTGCTTTATTAATCGTTTTAAAGGGAGCTTTCAGAGTTCCGCTATTATTGTCATTTCCTTGTACGGATACATGATATTCTCTGGCTGACAAAGAAGACCAGCTAATACACAAACAAAATATATAAATGATATAAAATACTCTTTTCATGGCATAGTTATTTGATATGTTTCTCCTTTATGGAGTTCCAGCTGTTTGATTTTATCCCGGTAAAGAACCTCGTATGGTCCGTCTTGTGCCGCATGCAAAACAGCATCGACCAGTTCCCCGTCTTTCCAGGATATGTCGAGCGTATGCCCGCCGAAGACCCGGACACCTTTCAGTTGTCCGTCGGCATACTCTTTCGGCCATGCCGGTAACAATTCTATTTTCCCCGGTTCTGTATATACCAGCATCTCCATAAACAAACGAGGCAAGCTTAATATAGCATCCAAATTATAGATCTGATGATTCGGGTCATGAGAAGTTACCAGCCCGTCGTATACATAATAACGGCGGCTGAAACGATCCAGATTTTTCACGACTTTGTCCATATCTCCGATACGTACGGCCTGAAGGGCCAAATGAAGCAAACCGTGTGCCGAACTGGTATCGAACTCAAAACGTTTATCCAAAGCGACCTTAGCTGCTTGTCTCAATAGCTTGTCCCCTTTATTTTTGCTAAGCTGGGACCCTGGGAATACAGGGTATAAATGAGATAAATGCCGATGGTTGTATACATCAGGATAACCGGGATCTATCCATTCTGCCAAAGCACCGTCTTCATTGATCCGATATTCAGGTAGTCTCTCCAGATAAAAATTCCATTTATCCATCTCTTCCTGCGGCAAACCGAACTGTTTTCCCATATCCAACAAGATTTCGAAAACTTCACGGGCTATCGCCACATCCATCGTAGCATCTTTACTCAACCAGGTATCATTCCCGTTCGGTGCATTTTCCGGTGATACGCTCGGAGTGAAGTGAAACAGGCTATCACTGCCCAGTACCAAAAAATCTTCATAGAAATCCGCTATCTCACGATACAAAGGCAGCACTCTTTTTTCCAATGCTTCATTATTCCCTGTCAGCATGGCATATTCGTAGAACGGACGTAGATTCCAGCCCGCTCCTCCCGGCCAGCACATCCAGGGGAAAGAAGGTCCGAAATGAGTCAGATAGCCGTTCTCCGGATCATTATAATGAGCTACGATGAAGCCCCGGCATCCCAAATAGTTCCTGGCGTTCAAACGCCATCCGGGTAACAGCCGTTCAACATAGCTGCAATAAGATTCCGCACACTCCGGCAGGTTGCTCATCGAAGCAGCTGAGATTGCCAGGTTGATATTGGAGTCCCAGACAAACCCGCCGATCCAGTTCGGTTTCCATCCTCCTCCCCAGATACCTTGCAAGGGAGGCGGATATTTTCCACACGAAGAGATCAACAAATAACGACCCATTGCATGCATTTGTTCCATAAACAAAGGAGTCACTCCCTGTTTGTTTACTGTTTCTAACATTTGTTCCGTAGGGATTTCTTTCCACTCTGAAGCACATCCCAGATCCAACTGCATCCGGCAGAACATCTCTTTATGTTCCTTGCTGTGTAAAGACAGTAACTCTTCATAACTGTCCGATAAGCCTGACAACTCCTGTCGTACATTCATTTCTTCTGATGTTTTGCCATCCGCCAACGGAGTAATACGCACCAAAACAAGTATTTCGTCTGCACCTTCAATCTTCAGACATGAACCTTCCTGTTGCATATTTCCGCCTTTCTGAGTAACCCGCGCCAAGCCATCGTATCCCCCGGGATCATTCGCATAGGCTGCATGATAAGTCAGCCAACCAGGGATAGCCCCTGGCTCAACCGAAAGAAAAGCACTGTCCAGGTTATGTTCAAAGTGCATACCCTGTCGCCCGGGAGTTTCTTCAAAACTCAGGATTGTATTGATTTTTCCCTGTTTACCAGCCTTCAGCCGAATGACATTGATATCATGTTTCCTGGAAGAGAAAACCGATTCCGTCATCCCGTTCTCTTCATCATAAAAAACAGAAGCAACTCCTGTTTCCAGATCGAGCTGGCGGCGATATTTCCCATTAACAGAAGCAGGCCGATCCGGATATTGTATCCGCAAATCGAAAGCCGGATGAGGGATCAAAGGCCATCGTTGTTTGGCTCCCATCCCGACCAGCTGACGATCAGCCTCATCAGCAATCAGACTAGATGCCTGATTATTTTTATCTTCATCGATCAGACGGCGTACTTCCGGCAACAGATCAGCGGTGACAGGTACCGTCTCTTTATTATGATCCCATCCACGGATAAACAGTTCTTCATGTACACAGATGATCCGTTCATCGCCAGGCTGCCCTAAAACCATTGTTCCATGACTGCCATTTCCAGTCACAAATGCATCTTCCCATATTGCAGACGGCTTCTCCGACCAGACCACCCACCGCCCGGAAGATTGCACTTCCGGGCCGGATATCTTACTTTGTAAACTACAACCAGATAAACCGATTATCAGAAAACAAAGGATGTATTTCATATCAAATAACTTCATAAACATTTAAAAAACATCTGAAAAATGATAACTCTTACCTGTTTGAAGTTTTATCTGTTTCATCTTACCCCGGTAAGATATTTCATACAAACCATCCTGTGCTGCATACAAAACTGCATCAACCAGTTCCCCTTCTTTCCAAGATATGTCAAGCGTATGCCCACCAAAGACCCTGACACCTTTTAGTTGCCCGTCGGCATATTCTCTCGGCCACGCTGGCAACAGTTCCATTTTCCCCGGTTCGGTATATACCAGCATCTCCATAAATAAACGAGGCAGACTCAATATTGCATCCAAATTATAAATCTGATGGTTGGGATCATGGGATGTTACCAGCCCATTATATACATAATGACGACGGCTGAAACGATCCAAATTCTTTACGACTTTGTCCATATCTCCCAAACGAGCAGCCTGAAGAGCTACATGAAGCAAACCATGAGCCGAGCTCGTATCAAATTCAAAACGTTTATCCAAAGCTACTTTTGCTGCTTGTATCAATCGCTCACTCCCCTTACTCTTCCCTAATTGAGAACTAGGGAAAACAGGATACAAATGAGACTGACATCTGTGATCATATATATCCGGATAGGTGGCATCTACCCATTCAGCTAAAGCACCATCTTCATTAATCCGATATTCAGGCAGTCTATCCAAATAAAATTTCCATTTTAATCTTTCTTCCTGCGGTAAATCAAATTGTTTTCCCATATCCAGCAAGATACTAAATACCTCACGGGCTATAGCTACATCCATCGTAGCGTCTTTACTCAACCAGGTATTACTCCCTACCGGTGTATTTTCTGGTGAGACACTCGGAGTAATATGAAACAAACTATCACTCCCCAATACCAAAAAGTCTTCATAGAAATCCGCCATCTCACGATATAAGGGCAGCACTCTTTTTTCCAATGCTTCATTATCTCCCATCAACATGGCATATTCATAAAACGGACGCAAATTCCAACCAGCCCCTCCCGGCCAACACATCCAAGGGAAAGAAGCACCAAAATGAGTCAGATAGCCATTTTCCGGGTCGTTATAATGAGCAACGATAAAGCCCCGGCATCCCAGATAGTTCTTGGCGTTCAAACGCCATCCGGGTAACAGCCGTTCAACATAGCTGCAATAAGATTCCGCACACTCCGGCAGGTTGCTCATCGAAGCAGCTGAGATTGCCAGGTTGATATTGGAGTCCCAGACAAACCCGCCGATCCAATCCGGTTTCCATCCTCCTCCCCAAATTCCTTGCAAAGGAGGTGGATATTTACCACACGAAGAGATCAATAAATAACGGCCCATTGCATGTATCTGTTCTAAAAACAACGGAGTTACACCTTTCTCTTCAATTGTTGCAAGCATTTGCTCTGTAGGTATCTCTTTCCATTCTGAAGCGCTTCCAAGATCCAATTGCATACGGCGGAACATTTCTCCATGTTCTTTACTATGTGAAGACAATAACTCTTCGTAACTATCCGATAATTCGGATAACTCTTGTCGCACATTTGTTTCTTTCGATATTTTTCCATCCGCTAACGGAGTAATACGAACTAAAATGAGGATTTCATCCGCATCTTCGATTTTCAGAGATGAGCCTTCCTGTTCCATTTTACCACCTTTCAAGGTAACCCGTGCCAATCCATCATATCCTCCGGGATCGTTCGCATAGGCCGCATGATAGGTCAGCCAACCAGGGACAGCACCTGATTTAACAGAAAGAAAAGCACTATCCAAATTATGTTCAAAATGTATACCATGTCGTCCTGGAGTTTCTTCCAAGCTCAATAGTGTATTGATTTTTCCCTGTTTACCAGCTTTCAATCGAATAACGTTTACATTGTGCGTTCTGGATGAGAAAATCGATTCACACACATCTTCTTCCCCATTTCTATAAACAGTGGCCACTCCTGTTTCCAAGTCCAACTGGCGCCGATACTTTTCATTTGCCAAAGCCAACGTATCCACATATTGTATTCGCAAATCAAAAGCCGGATGAGGGATCAAAGGCCATCGTTGTCTGGCTCCCATTTCTATCAGCTGACGGTCTGCCTCACCCGCTATCAATTCTGCAGCTCGATCACTCTTTTCTTCATCTATAAATCTGCGAGCTTCCGGAAGAAGGTCAGCAGTGACAGGTACCGTCTCTTTATTATGATCCCATCCACGGATAAACAGTTCTTCATGTACACAGATGATCCGTTCATCGCCAGGCTGCCCTAAAACCATTGTTCCATGGCTACCATTTCCAGTCACAAAAGCATCTTCCCATATTGCAGACGGCTTCTCCGACCAGACTACCCATCGCCCGGAAGATTGCAAATCAGAATTATAATTATTTGTCTGTAAGCCACAACCGGACAAACAGAATATTAAAAAGCAAATAATGTATTTCATCGATAAATATCTTTTATTATTTTCCTGTAAAATGGAACCAGTCGAAATCAGCATAACCGCCAACTCCATTTGCTTTCGTTGAATAATTAAACAAGGCAAAACGGTTTGCAGTCCAATCCAGACCTAACCCCATTTTCAGTTCATTTCCTATCGGAGAATAAGTCTTTCCATCGAGACTGTAATAGAAACGAGCTGTAAAGTCTTTGTCCATAACCCGGGCACGAATCCAGATCTTATTACCTTTTAAAGCATCTACCGTCTCTACGATCTCCCCGTCATTACACATAACAATCTTCCGGTCAGCTCCCTCCTGTTGTACAGCTACATAAGCATACGGAAACTGGAATACTCCGAATCCTGCCACATTTCCATCTTTCAGACCGGTAATATCCACCAATACAGAACCTTCTGATGACGGTCCCTGTACACGTTGAGTTAAAGTATTACGAGCCTCTTTCAGACTTTTTGCCTGCGATGCCTTCAGACGCATATATCCCGGACGTTCAGTCAATGTCCATTTCGTATCATCCGGATTATGGTTCCACTGCCATTGTAGTCCCAGCTTCTTCCCTTTAAACTCATCCGATGTCGCCGGTACCATAACCGGATATGTCTTACCGACATTCGGTTTTGGATAAGTAATAACATCTTTTCCTTCAGTACCCAGCATCGGCCAGCCATCGACCCATTTAACAGGCATTAAACAGGGAACACGACCGATAGGACCCCGGTCCTGCATGATAATAAACCACCAATCACCATTCTTCAACTGAACCATCCCTCCCTGATGTAAACCGTTAGGAGGATAAGAACTGTTGTCGTCCACGATTATTTTATGTTCGTACGGACCATAAATACTATCGGAACGAAGACAAACCTGCCAGCCTTCCGTGCCACCAGCCGGACAAGTGATATAATATTTTCCGTTAATCTTATACATATGGGCACCTTCCATTCCAAAACGTTTACCGAATGTCTGGCTGTTCTCAAATCGTTTATTCCAGATTTCAACAGGTTTTCCTTTAACAGACCTCACGTCGGAATTCAATTCCGTAATGAGTAACTTTCCCTGCCCGTGAACCACATATACCTTGCCGTTATCATCGAAAAACAGCCCCGGATCGTAAAGATATTCCGGGAATATAGTACGTTTCCAGGGACCCTCCGGTTTATCTGCCTCACAAATGGAAAAATGTCCGGTTTCCGTGCCCAACCCATAAGGGGTACAGAAACCTACATAAAATTTACCGTTATTATAGCGGATCGTATTTGCCCAGGATCCATTCAGATATAACTGTCCGTTCTGCATATCATAACGTTCATCTTCATCATATCGGTCAACGGCATATCCCACCATTTTCCAGTTAACCAAATCTTTAGAGGTTGCGATCGGGCTTCCCGGTACATAATGCATACTGGTCGATATAAAATAGAAATCATCGTCGACGCGAATAATATCGGGGTCAGGCCAGTCTCCCCACATAAGAGGATTCGTAAATGTTCCGTCTCCGTTATCAGGAGTCCATACTTGTTGTGCCTCAACCAGGAAAGAGGCTAAACACAATAATGCTATATTGAAAAGGTTGTGTAATTTCATTCTAATTATTTTTAGCAAGTACAACACTGGTCTTTATTAAAAAAGAGGAATATCTCCGAAACACAGAAGACATCGGAGATATTCCTCGCTTTCAACCAAATACAAAATTAATAACCCGGAGTCTGGTCCAGATTCGGATTCTTATCCATTGCATCCTGTTTAATCGGTAAATAACGATTATGAGATGCATACTGACGAGGCTCGATCAATTCCGTTCCTGTTACTACCGCACGTTTATAAGGATTACTTTCCTTATAGTCGATAGTTCCTGTTATACGATTCAACGGGCCATTCAAAACTGTTTCTGCCACCAGTTTACCACTATCGTCTTTCCAGCGAAGAATATCCGCCCGGCGAAGACCTTCACCAGCCAGTTCGACAGAACGTTCACGGCGGATCAATTTACGCAGTTCTGCCTGTGTATTATACTTCGTCTGATCGACATCAGGCATCCCGACACGATTGCGAATACGGTTCAGTATGTTATAAATTTCAGCAGAAGGACCATTCAGTTCATTTTCTGCTTCTGCATAACTTAATAAGACTTCTGCATAGCGGAAAACGATAATATTAGCATTCGCAGACCACATATCAGCATAATAATTCACACTTTTACCTAAATACTTAGCCCAGGTCAAAACGGTTTTGGAAGAGTTATCCGCCCCGTTCGGATCATTCGGATTGGCAACCCCGTTAACGGTCTTATCCAGCGTATTCAATATTCCGCCCCCCCAGTCCTGTCCGGGAAAAAGCACTGTCATAGCCATACGCGGGTCGCGATTGGCAAACGGATGAACCGGATCATAACCGCTACCGGCTTCCTCCTTTGTTAAACCATTATCCATTTCATAAAAATCAACAAGATTCTGGGTAGGAACCATTGACGACCAACCACCATCTGCATTATTATACATAGTAGCTATTACCCAGGTAGAAGTCAAATTCGTATCATGCTGAGTGGCCATGATAATCTCTTTGGAATCCTGACCTTCTACCAGGAACAGTCTGGAATAATCAGACTCCAGATCGTACATTCCCATATCAATAATAGCTTTTGCAGCCTCTTTTGCACGTGCATAATCACCATAATATAAAGCGGAACGCATCTTCAAAGCCAAAGCTGTCCCTTTAGCAATATACCCCCTGGCTGAAGGCGTTTCTTTTAATAGAGGAATGGCAGCATCCAATTCATCATAAACATATTGTTTTACTTCTTCCTCCGTATTACGTTTCACCTTTGCTTCATCTGCAGTAGAATAAGAATCGATAATAGGGATACCACCATACCACCAGTTCTTATCAAAATACTGGAAAGCACGGATAGTCTTTACCTGACCGATCATATCATTTTTTTCTGCTTCATCTTCAAATTCAACATTTTCTATATTAGTCAGAAAATCATTACAACGACGAATCATACTAAAACTATACAAATTGGCCACCTGATTTCCCGGAGACATACCACCGTTACCTATAAGTCTCCAACCTTCATGTATAAAATTATTATAGCCGAAATCAGAGCCACAATCCCAATAGAGAATCGCACTGTCATCCACCCATCCGTCATAACAACCAACCAAAAACTTTTGAGCATCTTCTTCAGTCTGCCAGGTCGTACTTGGAGATAAAGCATCCCGGGGAATCGTATCTAAAAAATCGGAACAGGATGTGCCCATTAACGATGCACCTGTCAGCATATATATTAATAGTCGTTTCATAAAACTTTCTTTTAAATTGTAGATAATAAATAGATTAGAATGTCAGATTTACCCCAAAAGAATGGGTCTGAAGCAAAGGATATTCATTTGTTCCTGAGTTTTCCGGATCAATATCAAAAAACATATTGTCAAGCGTAAATAAGTTCTCTGCAGAATAATAAACGCGCAAGTTCTCGATACCGATCGGTTTCAATATTTTAGCAGGAATCGTATATCCCAACTGAAGGTTCTTCATGCGTAGATAACTGGTATTTTGTATCCAGAACGTCGACATGACATTATAAGACGCACTTGGAGAATTTTGCATATAATATATACGAGGCATCGTTGCATCCTGATTATCCGGAGTCCAGGCATCGAGCCATATAGATGCAGGATGAGAAATATCACCGGAAAAAGTACCGACAGAACCTCCATCAACCATACGATGTACACCTGCAGCACCCGAAAATAGCATCGACAAGTCAAAGCCTTTATAACCGGCATTCAGATTCAGTGCAAATGTAACAGTCGGATCAGTCGATCCAGCCAAAACACGGTCATCAGCCGTAATTTTACCATCGCCATTAGCATCTTTATAAATCAAATCTCCAGCCTTAAACTTTTGCGAACCAAACGGATACCCATCCTTCCCTGCATATTTATCCATATAAGCCTGTGCGTCAGCATCAGAACTAAAAAAACCATCAGCTTTATATACATAGTAGGAATTAAACCGTTTACCTATTTCACGACGTTTATACTCATTTTTCGGATCAGTCATATAATCGACTCCACCTAAATCCAGCAGTTCGTTCTTATTATAAGCCATATTTGCCGTTGCACCAAACTTCCAGTCGCCCCAGGAGTTATTATAACTTACCATCAGCTCGACTCCACGATTGGCCATTGCACCGACATTATCTTTATAAGCATCCAGACCAAATTCCGCAGGAACCGGTACGTCCATAATGATCCCTGTTGTTTTACGGTCATAATAATCGAAAGATATATTGATCTTATTATTAATCGTTGCATCCAGACCAATACCCCAGGTACGAGCTTTCTCCCATCCAATAGTAGAAAGTTTATAAGATTTCTGATAATACCCAGTGTTCACCTCTCCTCCAAACAGATATTTGGCATCCAGATTATAAGTACTCATCCACGGATAATATTCGTCCAAAGCATCCTGATTTCCCAACAATCCCCAGGAAGCACGAATTTTCAGATTATTCAACCAGTCTTTTGTACTTTCCATAAAGCTTTCTTCACTCAAACGCCATGCTCCTGAAAACGATGGAAAATATCCCCAGCGATTTCCATCAGCAAAACGGGACGAAGCATCAGAACGGATATTCGCTTCCAATAAATATTTTCCGGCGTAATCATAATTAATACGACCAAACCAGGAAACCATTGCCAACTCTCTGGTGTATCCTTCATTGGTTTGGGAAGCTGCATCCCCTGCACCAATGTCCGTCAAATCGTTTGTAGGAAAATTTTTACGATAAGCTTTAGTATAGGAATAATCATACTTTTCCGTATGCCATCCTGCCATCGCCTTTAAATTGTGCAGCCCAAATTGTTTATCATAATTCAATAAGGCATCAAACGTTGCCCGATGCCAACCATAATAACGTTCATCCAAATGGTTAGGCTCCGACTCTTTATTCTCATTGTACCGGATATATTTCTGAAAATCACGATAATGTTGTTGATCGTTCACATAAGAACCTGTTACTGTAGCCGTCAAACCATCCATTACCTTATAATCTACAGCCAGGACTCCCGAAAAATTTTGATTTTTACGGTCAACAGTCTGATCCAAATCCAGCCATGCTAAAGGGTTACCATCAGAAACAGTACCATAAGTTCCGTCCGGATAACGTCCGACAATCCAAGGAGCCATTCCTTGTAATGAACGGAAGATCTGACCGGATCCACCTCCTGCATAACAAGATGTAGGATCTGAATAATCATTCTTAATATAGGCCAGATTCATACGAACTGCCAATCTCGGATTCAGCTGCACATCCAAATTCGTACGGCCATTAAACTGCTGTCTTTCTGCATTCGGTAAAATACCACTCTGATTCAGATAACCGACAGACCCCATATATTTCACATTTTCCGTACCTCCGCTCATGCTGACGTTATGAGAATGCTGGATACCGGTTCTATAAGCCTCTCCGTACCAATCCGTATTCGGATAATTCGGATCTGTTCCATCTTTAAATTTCTGTATCTCTTCTTCTGAGAAACGAGGCGTTAAACCTTCAGCAACCATTACCTGGCTATAAAGGCGTGCATAATCATAAGAGTTCAGACGTTCAGTCAGATTCGTAGGATTCTGAATACCGACGTATCCATTATAGGAAATACGAGGCTTACCGGTCTTACCACGCTTGGTAGTAATCAAAATAACACCATTGGAAGCTTTCGAACCATAAATTGCGGCAGAAGCAGCGTCTTTCAGGACCGAGATACTTTCAACATCATTCGGATCGACCGAGTTCATTGTTCCTGTTTCAATACCATCCACCAGGATATAAGGGTCTGCTGTGTTCAAAGTCCCGACACCACGGATACGGATCGATCCGCCATCCTGTCCCGGACGTCCTCCCTGTGAAGTAACTGTTACACCCGGCATCAATCCCTGGATACCGGAAGACAGGTTTTGAATAGGCCGGCTCTCCAGATCCTTATTGTCAATCTGGGCAACAGCTCCGGTCATATTTATCTTTTTCTGTGTTCCGTATCCGACAACAACAATTTCTTCCAATGTCTGGGTATCTTCTTCTAAAGTAACAGCTACAATTTCCTTACTCCCTACTTTTATTTCTTTAGGACGATAACCTATATAAGAAATTTCAAGAGTCGAACCTTCCGGTACATCCATGCTGAAATTACCATCGACATCGGAAATGACTCCGTTGGTTGTACCTTTCTGAATAATATTTGCCCCAATAACCGGTTCACCGTTTGTATCCGTTACAGTTCCCTTCAACGACTTTTTTTGATTGGTAGCCTTCTTTTGATACTCCGGCTCAGTCAATACAACCTGTGTTTCTCCTTTTATAGTATAAGACACAGAAATCTGTTTAGCGATCTGTCCCATCACCGTTTCAATACTCTGATCGTTTGCATCAACAGAGATAGCTGTATTCATACCGGGAAGACCTTTTTTATAGAAAAAGCGATATTTACTTACTTTTTCAATTTGCTTCACCACTTCTGAAGCGGGTTTGTCTTTCATATGTATGGTTATCTGAGCGTGGATTTCCAACAGTGGAAAGGTTAACAATAATGTCAGAATAACCGTCTGTTTAAATAAATGCTTCATGTTACTCAATTTTCTTTTAATTAGAAATAAGATGTAGATAAAATAAATGTTTGTAACTTTGTAAGCAGAGGAGTCCCGTTAACAACAGTCGGTCTCCTACATCGACTGTATCAACTTATGGGATATCTGCTAAAATTGTACTTGTGAGGTAGCTCTATCAAGGGTTACCTCGCTTTTTTTATTCTTTCATTCCTTCCTCATAGGCATATTTGTTTGAGTTCTTCTTTTCAGGAAAACAGTGTCTCCTTTATATTCATACACAACCGGAGTTGTCAGGTTAATAATATCGATAAAGTTTTCAAGGCTGTTATTCCGGATAGTTCCTACATAGCATTCTTTCTTCAACGATTCGTCCTCTATATATATGGTCGTATTATACAGGCGATTCATTATACGGGTAATCTCTTCTAAAGACTCACCGTCGAATGTGATCTCATTCTCCCTCCAAAGAGCTATATCCTGCATGTTTTCATCTTTATATTGTAAAAATCCCCGTGTCAACAGATCGACCTTAACAGACTCATGCGGTTTAAGAATCGCCACATGATCTTCATAGCTGACTCTCACAGAGCCAGAAAACAGTGATGCAATCATTTTATTATCATCCCTGTAGGCATTAATATTGAATGCAGTACCCAAAGCTTCCACTTGCATGCCTTTCGCTTCCACGACAAAGCGTTTTGCCGGATTCTTTGCCACTTCAAAATAAGCCTCTCCTACCAATGTTACATTCCGTTCTTTCATACCATAGTCTGCCGGATAACTGATCTTTGTATCGGAGTTCAACCAGACCTTCGTACTGTCAGGCAAAGTAACAAAGGCTCGTTGTCCTTTTTCCGCAGAGACCATGAAATTCTGTGTCGACAATTGTTTTTGCTTATGGTTCATATTATAATTGAACAGACTCAATACAATGATTATACAAGCCACAGCAATCCGTTGTCCTATTTTCCATGAAAAACGAGAACGCAACGGAACGATTTTCACTTCTTTCTCCTTTTCATCCAGACGAAGACTTAACCGGCGATACATACGCTCTTGAACATCTTTGGGCATCTCATCCGAACTGTCTTTCCAGGCAGTTTCAAACAGTGCAAAAAATTCTTCTTTGGATGTACACTGCCGGAACCATTCCATCAACTGCCGGTTTTCTTCTTCGGTAGTCGTACCTGCTATCAGACGGTGAAGTAATTCTATTCTCATCATTGATTCGTTTATATATAGTAGTCCAATAAATACAGCTACTACTTAGTCTAAATATAAAATATGCTGTTTTTTAACTTTAGTTCACAAAATAAATTTTCAAGCACCAGGGAATATGGAGAGAAACAGAAACGTATCTTACAGAGAAAGATAGATAAGAAAGAAAGCGACAGCTTTATTTCCCAGCACTTTACGAAGCTCTTTCAATGCCTGGTAGATATGGGCTTCCACCGTACGTTCAGACAGGGATAGTCTGTTTGCTATTTCTGCATGCGAAAGATTTTCAAACCGACTCATAATAAATACTTTCCGCCGCATTTCCGGGAATGAGGAGATTACATTGAAAATATAGTCACGCAGGGAGTCGGCTTCAATCTCATCTTCTTCTGAACTGGAGGTAAGTTTGATGTCATTGAGTTCCTCTACCGGTTGATTTTTATGAAAGGCTTCTTCTATGTATCTATAAGCTAAGTTACGGGCTATGGTTGAGATATAAGCTTCGAAGTTAAGTTCCGGTTGAATGTTAGCCCGCTTTTCCCAAATCGTAAGGAAGAGCTCCTGCACAACGTCTTCCGCTATATCGGAATCGTTCAGCAAATACAAAACGGTATTGTATACTTTCGGACTATACCGCCAGTAAACGGTATTAAAAGCATCCCTGTCTCCCTCTTTAAGACGATATAAAAGTTTACTATCCATGATTATGCTGCTACTCCCCTGAATTAAAGCAACAAAGGTAGTAATTTTTCCATCCAAAATAAAAATAATCAGTCCCATGAGATTATTCACACAAGACTGATTATTGATCAGAATCAAATGACCACCGTCACCACTGACCTAGGAGCTATTTTCAAATTTGATAATTTATATTCTCCTATATACTCCAGGTTCTTATCTTCCGACGTAACATACATTTTTCCTTTATCGGAATCACTACATTTGATTTTTATCTCTTTCTGCTTATCCTCATAATTGATAAAAACCAATATAACTTTCTCGCCATCCGTATAAGCAGATCCCATTAAAGAGGTAGCCGCTTCCAACTCGGAAATATCCGGCTCCCTATCGAGAGATATCCTCCACATACCAGGACGGATAAATCGGCTAAAATTCCCTGTAGTCCAAAGCATTTTAGTAGGACTGATCACTCCGTCATATTTCAGACTTTCACCTGTTGAACCTGTTTTCGGCTTTAGCTGAATTGGGACATCTTCACCCATTGAAACTGCCGTCCACCACTGCCAGGCAGAGGCATTTGCGACAGCTAGATCGGTATGGATAATCCGGGCAACATACAAACCCAGATTCATACTTTTTGCAGGAGAAGGTTCACCGGATATCTCTTCATTCTTTTCCAAAATACAATATTCGGATGCCCAGAATTTAGTTTTATTGCCAGTTTTCTCTAAAGATTTACTGATCCGTTGTCTTAATCCTACCAAAGTTTCCGCTGGATAAGCACTCCAGTAATCATGGGCTGATACACAGTTATAAACATTTTGCATTCCCATAATATTATATCGTCCTTTACGGGTAAAAAACTCTTCGATAATGTTATCCGGCATCGTCAGGCTGGTATCGCAATCGAACAGATATTTCATATCTGCCGCCTCGCCAAACACAATTTTCGTTGAAACCTTATGACGGGTCACTGCTTTATCCAACTCACCAAGAAGTTTGTAAGCATCTTCATTGGTAGCAAAGCTACCTTCCTGCCATTTATTGGCGCCCCAGTCTATCTGAGGCTCATTAATAGGACTTATATACCTGACATTATAACCTTCGTCCGTAAAGTGCTTAGCTGTCAACGCCAGAAAATCAGCAAAGTCTGCAAACTTATCCTCCTGCAAGTTGATCTTCTCTTTGTCGGGTGCAAGGGTCGAACCACTCCTTGTCATAAAATAGGGGGCAGAATTAGTAAAAAACAAAAAGTCATCGACTCCCCTTTTCTTTGCAGCTTTCATAAACCACTGTTGCCCTGCTTGTTTGGTAAAATCGTACGAACCGTCCGGTGATAAAAAACATTCCGTACGATTCCATACACTCGTTACCTCATTATTTTCACGGTTCTCAAAGCTACCGGCACCAATATTAACCCTCCAATTACTCAATCCAATACCAACCGGATTCCCGTTCGCATCCATTTTTGTACTGAACAACAGGTCAGCAATCTTTTCACGCTTTTCTACCGGCCAATATTTACCGATAAATGCAATCCTCCATGCATCCGACGCACCAAAATTGTCAATCACCTGATGCTTCACCTCCTTCCTGACACGGAAGGAGGTCGTTTCCCCGTTCTTCAATGCTGTTTCAGCCCGAAGTAAGGGAAAAGTAAGCAGTAATGATGAAATCAGGAAGTTTCTCAATAACTGATATTTCATACGATCATTGTTTATTCAAAATTTGTTTGAATCAGATTCGGATTCCTGTCCAGTTCTGACTGTGGAATAGGAAGATAAGTATTCTTAAAAGAACGTATTTCCAGTACAACTTTATTCGATTCTCCTGTCTGAATAACAGCTCTTTCTTCCTGAGGAATATTCGTATCCATAATCACGGTACCATAGTTGGTTGCATAGACCGGTCCGTTAAGCACTTCTTTCGCTATTCCCCAACGGACAATATCACTACGACGCAAACCTTCAAAAGCGAACTCAACCCGTCTTTCACGACGTAATAATTCACGTAAAGACGCTTGAGTCGAATACTTTATTCTGTCAACCAACGGCATACCCGCACGCAAACGTATCTGATCAATCAGATTGGTTGCTTCATCCAAATCCCTGTTAAGCTCAATCAGTGCCTCTGCCTTCGACAAAAGTACTTCCGCATAACGAAAGACGATGAAATCAAGACCGGTGTTCGTTATATCGGAGTACTGCGTGAGAGGTGACATATATTTACAGCAGGTATATCCCGATTGGGAAGCATTACGCGAATCGTTCGCATTGTCTTTATTGGGTTTTCCATCAATAGTCCGGTCAAGCGTATTGTATATCCTGTATACCCCATTACTATTTACCCAGTCAGCTCCGGAATACAGGATCGTCGCATAAAAACGAGGATCTCTGTTTTTATACGGATGAACCGGATTATATTCACCAGTTTTTTCGGCTTCCTCAATTGTCAGGCCGGAAGAAGTCTCATAAGCATCTACCAGACTTTGCACAGGGACAAAAGCTGACCATCCGCCATCATTCGCATTACAGAACTCGATAATTGTTTGATTCCTGTAATCGTTCTCTACCTTCTTACCTGCCAGAATAATCTCACAGTTATCTTCATTTGCTTCTTTAAAAACATCTGCATAAGGATTCGTTCCTGCTAAATACAAACTGTAAACACCCAGTTTTTCTATTTCATTAGCAGCGGTAATTGCTTCTTCATATTGCTTATAATAAAGGCAAATACGCATTTTAAGTGCTAATGCAGCTCCTCTGGTCACACGACCGGATTCTTTTGGAGTAACATCCAGTCCTCCTTCAGCCGAAAGTTCATTCAGCTCATCCTGAATAAATTTAACGACTTCTGTTTCCGGTGAAGCCGGAATCTTAGACTCGTCAAGGGTAGAAACAACCTCTGTTACCAGTGGAATATCACCATACGCTGTCGCCATCATATAATATCTCCAGGCACGTATAAAACGAACTTCATTCCTGAGTTGTTTCAGTCTGTTCGGATCTTTAAATGGTATCTCCGTATTTTCAGTCAATGCCAGGAAATTATTACAACGGGTAATCAATGAATAATCAAACCATCCGATTCCCGGATTCGAATGAGTCGCTTTCCCATTGGCATAGGCAGACCAGTTTGTATTGATTGCACAATAACCGTTATCGCTAAATACATCATTATAAACTGTAAACGTCTGATCCACATAACCATCGTAACAACCGATCACTAACATTTCAATATCTTTCTCTGTTTTTGGGAAAGTTGCAGTTGACAAAGAATCTTTGGGCGCACGATCCAGAGAACAGGATGTTGCCAGAAGACCTATAATGAATATATATAATATCTTTTTCATACGATTAATCTTTATAATGTAATAGAAATTCCAACAGAATTAGTTGTTATATGTGGGTAATACGCACCCCAGCCGCTCGGAGCTTCCGGATCGATACCTTTTGGACATTTCTTGATAGTCAACATATTTTGTCCACTGTAATAAACACGGACCGAGGTGATCTTCATGTTGTTACACCATGTTTTAGGAAATGTGAAACCAACCTGCACATCTTTCAGGCGCAAATAATTCGTATTCACCAACCAGAAATCGGAAGTGGTTACTTCCGGCATATTATATGTTCTGAATTTGGAAGCACGCGGCATCTTGTTCGTTGGATTTTCAGGTGTCCACCTATCCAGCCATAACTTAGATGGATGCCCTGAATCACCATTAAATTCACCGTACATTTCATCCGTAAAATAACGGGCAACACTGGCTGCTCCCTGGAAAAATAAAGATGCATCGAACCATTTCCATTTAGCTCCCAAATTGATTCCAAATGTAAATTTAGGATTTTCGGAGTTCAGGATGATCTTATCCTTTTCATCGATGATATTGTCATTATTCCGATCGACAAGTTTGATATCCCCAGGGATCAAACGGGCATTGTCGATCATCGTATATTTAGGAGCTTTTTCTATTTCTTCCTTTGTCTGGAAGATTCCATCAGACTGATAACCGTAAAAAGCCTGGTACGGATGACCTACCATGGTGATGGTGCGGCTACCTTTCTGGTCATCGAGATCTCCCAACGACAATACTTCATTTTTATTCCAGGCAAAGTTAACCCCGGCATTAAAAGCAACCTGATCAATCTGCTTATTATAATTCAAAGAAGCTTCAAGACCTTTATTACTCATCTCTCCAATATTGTCATAATACCCTCCGTAACCAAACGTAGTAGGAACATTAACCTGCATCAAAATACCGGTTGTCTTACGGTTATACCAATCAAGGGTCACCGACAGTGAATTCAAGAGGGTCATATCCAAACCTATCCCCCAAGTATAAGTTGTTTCCCATGACAGGTCGTTGATCTTATTAGCTGTCTGTGCTGCTCCTGTATTGATCACATTGCCAAAAGGATATTTGGGAGAAGTAGAATAGGTATTGATGTACGGATAATAATCGTTTGGGATTTCCTGATTCCCAAGTACTCCCCAGGAGGCTCTGATCTTCATATCATCAACAAAGTTTCGTACACCAACCATAAAGTCCTCATTAGACAAACGCCATGCTCCGGAGAAAGATGGAAACCAGCCCCATCTATATCCTTCGGCAAAACGGGAAGAACCGTCACCTCTGATATTCCCTTCGAACAAATATTTATTATCAAAATTATATTTGGCTCTTGCAAAGAACGAATTCATAGCAAGTTCACGGGTATATCCGCTATTAGTCATTCCGACAACCGAACCACCGTTCAGATCAGTTACATCCGTAGAAGGAAAATCTTTTCTGTAGGCTTTTGTTTCTTTGTATTTATACAATTCAGAATGGAAACCTGCCAACAAATTAACCGTATGTTTTTCTATAAACGTCTTGTCGTAAGTCAACATAGCATCCATCTGTGTACGATTATTCGTGTAGTAAGACTGTGTATATTGTGTTGGACCATCATACTTGGCTTCATTATACTGAAGTTCTTTTCTATATAAGTTATAATCTTGATTTTGTGTATAATATGAGCCATTAACCCTCGCAACGAGTCCATCCAGAATATCATAAGAGAACTCAGCAAAAGCTGTTACATAATCGTTTTGTTTTTCACCTTTTGCCCCTAGATCCTGGAAAGCAATCGGATTACCGTCGCTGATCGTCCCATAGGTACCATCTTCATTTTTATAAGGGACCATAGGCGATATTCTATTTACCTGCCGATAAGTCTGTTCACTTGTTCCTGAATCCCAGGAAATCGGGTTTGTCGGTTCCTGGATCAACGAATTGACATAATCCAAATTGATTCTGGATTTTAATCTTTCCGTGATCTTCATATCCAAATTCACACGCAAATTAAACTGCCTGTTGGACGCATTTTTCACTATGCCCTCTTGTTTAGTATATCCCAGCGAAGTCCGGTAGTTTACCCATTCCGTTCCCCCTCCGACACTTACATTATGACGGTTGGTAAATCCGGAACCGACAAAGAACAGCTTATTCCAGTCTGTATTAGGATGTCCGTACGGATCACTCCCGTTAGCATACAGTTCAATGTCGTTCTGTGAATACGGCATACGCTTTGTAGCCTGTTCGGAGGTGGCACCTTCAGAAATAGCAGTCCAATACTCTGCTTCGTTAGTCAGCTGTGCCAATTCTGCAGAACTGGTACGAGGCATCAATTCGGAAGGAGACGACCATCCGAAAAGACCGTTATAATTAATCTTCGGAGCTCCCTGCTTCCCTCGTTTTGTAGTAATAAGTATAACCCCATTAGCTGCTTTTGAGCCATATATAGCTGCTGAAGCGGCATCTTTCAAAACGGATATACTTTCTATATCCTGCGCATCCACGATATTCATGTCACCTTCGATTCCATCAATCAATACCATCGGAGTAGAAACATTAAAGGAACCGACACCACGAATAAGAATCTTACCAGCATCCATACCCGGTTGACCACCACTATTCGTAACAGTCATACCCGGAACCAAACCTTGTAGGCCCTGAGAGACATTCGAAATGGCACGGTTGGACAAAGACTCGGAGTTGACTGTTGCAACCGATCCTGTCAGATTTACTTTTTTCTGACTACCATATCCCACAACAACTACTTCATCCAGCTTCTGTGTATCTTCTTGTAATTTAATAGAGAAAGAGGTTTCAGATCCTACGGTTATGCTCTGTTCTACATAACCGATAAAAGATATCTGCAGAACAGAAGACGGGGATACTTGTAATGTAAAACGTCCATCAATATCTGTTACCGTTCCATTCGTTGTCCCTTTCTCCACTATATTTACTCCAATAACAGGCTCTCCATTCATGTCGGTTACAACTCCTGTTATCGTTTTCGTATTTTGATTCTGTATAGGTTGAGTATTGGTTTCCGCCTTATACAAAACAATATGTTTTCCATTAATGACATATTTTATACCTTCACTGGCAAACAGTTTGTCAAGAATATCAGTAACCGATTCATCCTTCGCTGTAACGGACACTTTCCGATCCGCCTGGATCTGTTTCAAATTATAAGTAAAATAAAAGGCACTTTTCTGCTCAATAATTGAAAGAACTTCCTGCACGGAAGAGTTTTCAATATTCAAAGAAAGTTTTACTGACTGTGAATAAGTAACACTTGCTGTGATTTGCAATGTACCTAATAATAAAAAGAATAAGATACATCTCATAATAAATAGACTTTTTCGGAGCCATGAGGATTTCCACCCATCGCATGGCGTGCTTTTCTTAATAAAATTCATACATTTGTAAATGATTAGTTAGTAATAAATTTAGGTAGTCTCTAATACGTTACTTGCTTAATCCGAACCGGGGATGTTTGCCGCATCTTCGGTTCTTCATTCTTACATTTGTGTTTATCCCATAGGCTTCTTATTTTATAGGTTTATAAATTTGTATCTGATCACCTTTAATGATATAATCTAAATCGCGTGTTTCCTTCAACAGAGTCAGTACCTGCTCTATAGTTGCCCCCTCTTTAAAACGACAGGTAAATATTTCCGAGGCTAACGATTTGTCCTTTATATGAATACGCACATTGAACTTCCGCTCAAGATCACTGGTAATCTCATCCAGTCTCTTATTTATATAAGCGGCCTCTCCCAACGTCCATGACCGAGCTACTTCTGCATTCAGAACCTGAGCTTTCACAAATCCGGCTTCTTTCGTATAAGTTGCCTGCTCATTCGGCTTCAATATCATTTGATGGGTATTATCATTAGTCACCACCTCAACCTTACCCTCGGACAAAGTAACAGAAGACGGTTCATCCAGGTATGCTTTCATATTAAATTTCGTACCCAACACACGCACAAAAACCAAATCAGACTGTACGATGAAAGGTTTTTTTTTATTATGAGCAACTTCAAAGAAACCTTCTCCTTCCAGTTTTACATTACGGCTTTTTGCAGCAAAAACAGACGGATAAGTAAATTTACTGCGGGAATTGAGCCAAACTCGTGTTCCGTCGGATAAGACTAAGGATACTCGTTGCCCGTTTGGCACTTCTATCTCGTTCATGCGTACCTCTTCTTCATCAAACATCAGATACAAATTCATACTCAACAGCCCAATAAGGAAAATAGCCACAGCATATTTCAACCAAGAGAATGACAACGATCGTTTTGGGGGATAATCCTTTTTGTAGGAAGAGCTCTTTTGCAGGGAAAATAAAAACAGTTTATATGCATCCTCTATCTCTCTCTTATGGGAAAAACGCAATTCGTTCTTCAAACTCCAAATACGCTCCATTTCAAACAACCAATCGGCATTCGCCTGATCAGTTGCAACCCATTTATTAACATCCTTTATTTCAACAGGGGTACAACGATGAGTTAAATAACGTATTAATAAATCTTCATTCATATATCTTGCGCTTTATATAAAGAAGACAACTGAAGAGAGTAAAACTACGTAGTCTATTTCAAAAAAAATCAGATTAATTAAAAAATAAAATAGAAAGTAGTAATAGATCTTTCAAATCCTTCCGAAGAAAAAGAACTGCATTACGTATATGAGTCTCCACCGTACGCACAGATATATCCATCACTTTTGCTATATCTTTATGAGGCAGATCATGATAATAACATAAACGAAATGCTTCTGCAGTTTTAGGAGGGAGTTTATTCACGGAAATTTCGATCAATTCACGAAGGTCCTGATTAATTACTTGTTTCAATACATCATTAGAGTCGACTCTGTTATTAAGAAAAGCTATCCGTGCTTCTGCAAGCTGCACACGTGCTTCATATTCTTCCACAACCATCTGGTGCTTGATATGATTCAAACATTTATTTTGTACCCATTTATAGAGAAACGATTGTATATTCTCCGCATCAATCATCTGCTTTTGTTCCCAATAAAGGGCAAATACGTCCTGCACCAAATCTTTCGCAACGTGTTCATCCACAAAACGGCAAGCCAAAGCCATTAATTTCGGATAGAAACATTCAAAAAAAGATCTGAAAACGACGTGATCCCCCTCTCTTACTTTTTGTATATCTACTGGATACATATACGCAAAGATAATAAGAACACATATACAAATTAGACAGATTGAAATAAAAAAAGCTCCGAATCAAAAGATTCGGAGCTTAATCTGTTGTCTCACGAGGATTCGAACCTCGACAGACAGAACCAAAAACTGTAGTGCTACCATTACACCATGAGACAATCCGGCGCTTTATTTAAAGCGATGCAAAGGTAAGAATAAATTCTTACCCTGCAAGCATTTTTTCTATTTTTTCTTCCTTATAGGAATATAGCTATCGCCATTCCAATCTCCAGCATCTTACACTAATTTGTATTCGAACACTTTTGCGTTTGATATATATCAAACGAATAAAGCACATATATGCTTCTTTCATTTGATAATTGTGTTCCTTTCGTTTAATATTGCTGGAACGATTGTTTGTTCAGTATTATTTTGCGATCAACAAATAATAATTCTTTTTACCTCTCTGAACCAACAGATACTTTTCATCCAATAGAGAAGAACAGTCGATAACAGTTTCAGCATCAGCCAATTTCTCTTTGTTGATACTGATACCACCACTCTGTACCAGCTTACGCATTTCACCTTTAGATGCAAAAACGGCTGCTTTCTCAGTGAACAGGTCGATTGCCTTTACGCCGGCACTCAACTCATCACGACTGATCTCAAACTGCGGAACACCATCAAATACGGCCAACAAAGTATCTTCATCGAGCTTCTTCAAAGCTTCAGAAGTAGAGTTACCGAACAAGATATTGGAAGCTTCAACAGCAGCTTCGTAATCTTCCAGAGAGTGAACCATCACCGTGATCTCTTTCGCCAAACGTTTCTGCAAAGGACGAAGATGAGCAGCAGCTGCCTGTTCTTCTTCCAGGGCAGCGATCTCTTCTTTACTCAGATCCGTAAATATCTTGATATATCTTGCCGCATCCGCATCACTTACATTCAACCAGAACTGGTAGAATTTATAAGGAGAGGTATAACGACGGTCCAACCACACGTTACCGGATTCAGTCTTACCGAATTTACCTCCGTCAGCTTTTGTAATCAATGGGCAAGTAAGGGCAAATGCTTCACCACCTGTTTTACGACGGATCAATTCCGTACCGGTAGTAATGTTACCCCACTGATCGGAACCACCCATCTGCAAACGGCAACCTTCGTTCTGATACAGGAACAGATAATCGTATCCCTGTAATAATTGATAAGAGAACTCAGTGAAGGACATACCTACGCTTGATTCGGAGCTAAGACGCTTCTTTACAGAATCCTTAGCCATCATATAATTAACAGTCAGGTGTTTACCGATATCACGGATAAAGTTCAGGAATGAATAATCCTTCATCCAGTCATAATTGTTTACCAACTTGGCTGCATTAGGAGCATCTGAATCGAAATCCAGGAATTTAGCTAACTGCTTTTTAATACTTTCCTGATTGTGACGAAGTGTTACTTCATCCAGCAGATTACGCTCTGCCGACTTCATTGAAGGGTCTCCGATCATACCGGTGGCACCACCGACCAGAGCGATAGGACGGTGTCCGGCACGCTGCAAATGCTTCAGCATCATGACACTAACAAGGTGTCCGATATGTAATGAATCAGCCGTCGGGTCAATGCCTACGTACGCAGAAGTCATTTCTTTCTGTAACTGCTCTTCTGTTCCGGGCATCATATCATGAATCATGCCCCTCCATCTTAATTCTTCAACAAAATTCATCGTTTTAATTATAGGTTTATATTGAATGCGGGCAAAGGTACGACTTAAAATTGAGAATTGATAATTGACAATTGACAATTATTTGATACAGCAAGGGTTAGTATCCCTTGTTCCGGGAATTAACGGATAAAAGAAATACATTCTGTACATTCTTTTCCAGTGTAGCTGTAAGCTCTTCAAGGGATATACACAAAGAGGATGCTATTTTCCGATAAACCGAACGAATATCGATTGCCGCATCATCTGTTTCTGCAAACAAACGATCCGGCCATGCTGCCTGTAAGGCCTGTTGATTGAAATACTCTCCGAAAGACAGGAAAAATCCTTGTTTAAGCAGTTGTTGAGCCAAAATGCCATTTCCACGGAAACCATGAATAATCCAGGGGACACGGGGTTTCATCGATTTCCTCTGCATAATCAATTCATCCCATGCTTTTACGCAATGAATAATAAGCGGTTTACCGCTCCTTTCCGCCAAAGCAGCCTGCTTTGCAAATACATCCGACTGAATATCCAATGGTGTTTCTGACAATTTATCCAATCCGGCCTCACCGACAGCTACTACAGAGGGACACAAGACTACTGACTCCAAACGGAGAAATTGTCCTTGTACATTATTATATATATACCACGGATGGATACCTACCGAACACCATTGCCCGGAAAAAGAGTTTTCTTCCTTTTCATTTCCTATAATCCTGTTGATGATTGTAACATCCTCGGGATCGATAGCCGGATGATGCGCATGTATATCGTAATAATTCATAATCTACGGTACGGGATCATATCCGCTCCCCCCCCAGGGATGGCATCGGAGTATACGTTTTACAGCCAAGTAAAGGCCTTTTATTGGACCATACTTTTTGAGGGCCTGCACAGCATATTCGGAACAGGTAGGAGTATACCTGCACGAAGCCGGTGTCATAGGTGAGATGCAATATTTATAGAAATAGACCGGCAACAGGAGCAGTGCAGTAAAGAATTTCTTCATTATTCTTTTTCGCGCAATATCCGGATCGCTTTCGTCATCGCCTTCTCCATATCTGTAAAAGGATGAATCTCTTTATCCACATAAAGGAAAGCAATCAGCATGCGCTTGTTTTTTTCTGTCAACGGATCGATCAGATCGTATTTACGTACCCGGTAGGCTTCACGTACCTGACGCTTAATCAGGTTTCGTTTTACGGCACGTTTGAATTTTTTCTTGGGGACGCTGATCAGGATAGAGACAGGAGCAGACATCTCTTCCTCCAGCGGTAAATAAACGACCCGTAGTGGAAACGCCACAAATGATTGTCCTTTTTCAAATAACAGGTCAATGTAACGTTTCCACGACAGGCGTTCTTCTTTTGAAAGGGTATACCTTCTATTTTCCATTCTTTTTGTTTCCACCCAACTCTTTCTTCAGATATAAATCCAAAGCAGCTGTCATTGAAGGAGCTTCAGGTGTGGGCGCTTCCACATCCAATCGAAGGCCGGCATCCTTAACAGCTTTTGCCGTCGTAGGTCCGAAGCACCCGATTTTGATATCCTCCTGCTTAAAATCCGGGAAATTTTTCAACAAAGAAGAAATACCTGAAGGACTAAAAAATACCAACATATCGTAATCGAATTTCTCATCTTTAGCAAATTCGTTACTAACAGTTCTATACATAACCGCCTTTACATAGCTGATTTTTTTAGCTTCAAGCAAACTCAACAAATCATCCTTATGCACGTCAGAAACCGGCACCAGATATTTTTCCTTTGCATGTTTTGCAATAACAGCCACCAGATCTTCAGGCTTTCCAGTCTGACCGAAAAATATTTTACGCTTCCTGTATACAATATACTTCTGAAGGTAAACTGCAATAGCTTCCGTCATACAGAAATATTTCATTGTTTCCGGAATAGTGACACGTAGTTCTTCACATAAATGGAAAAAGTGGTCAATAGCTGTACGCGCAGTAAAAATTACCGCCGAATAGTCCAGAATAGAAATTCTCTGCTGTCTGAACTCTTTGGAAGAAAGAGCTTCAACTTTGATAAAAGGACGGAAGTCGATCTCGACCCCATATTTCTCTGCAATGTCGAAATACGGTGACTTCTCGGATGCAGGCTTCGGTTGTGATACCAGCAACTTTTTGATGTTCAATGCCATAGAGTACTCGTCTCAATAAAGTTATACAAAAAAATCATACCTTCGTACAAAAATATGAGGGGTAAGATTTCTTGGGTGCAAAGGTACAAACTAATATACAAAAGTCCGATATTATTCTTGTGAAATATACGTATTGTCTTATAAATTATTACAAAACGGCACAAAAAATAGAAAATACAAAACATTATCACGGGAGCCAATGTTTTACTTCCTACGAACATCAACCAAACGACCGGAATATATAACAAAATGCCCCACGCTCCCATAATGGCATTATAATTTTTCTTCCAGAACTTGTACTTCTCAGGCACTGCAAAAACGAATCCCAACAGATAATAACTCAGTTGTTTGAACTGATAGAACAGGAACAGCACACCCAAAATGGCCGTAATTGCCAGCAAAACCTCTTTCCCGTCCACGTAACTGACCATTTCCCTTGTCCGGGCTATCGAAAACAAGGCGATACTACAAAGTAGCAACGCCTGGAATGTCATGAAATTACGAAAGAAAGAACCACGCTTCCCGGCCGTTTCATCAAACAGGTTCTGCCGTTCTTTCAGATATACCACATCTTTCATCATCTTTACAAAATGCTGAAAATTAGACCGGAATATTATGGCAAAGGCAATCAACAAGGATAGCAGCAGCGTGAATATGACATCATCCACCAGCTGTCCGTCCCACAAACGAATGCCTACATATCCTTCAAACAGATCCATCTACTTTTTATTTCGCGCAAAGGTAGGGATAAAATCAATACTTCTAAAATAAAATATCCCGACCATCACTTGAATGACCGGGACATTTACATATATAAAGAACTGTATTATAATGCTTCTTTTATAATTTCACCGACTGTCGGATGCGGGAATACGATCGACTTCAGTTCCTCAGCCGTCATACCTTTTTCAATGGCAATACCTGCAATAACGATCAGCTCGGAAGCCGGATTACCCAGCAGGTGCGCTCCTATCACTGTCTCGTCTTCCGACAGGATCAGTTTACATACACCGTTACCCTGCTCATTTTCCGCCACAAAACGACCGGAGAAAGCCATCGGCAGTTTCTTTACGGTATAAGGGATTCCGTCCGCCTGCAATTCCTCTTCCGTCTTACCTACGCCGGCTATTTCAGGATTGGTATAGACTACACCCGGAATTGCTTTATAGCTCATACCGGCTCCCGCCTTGCCCAGGATATGTTTAATCGCCACTTCCGCCTCACTGACTGCCGTATGAGCCAGCAGGGAGAATGCCGTGATATCGCCACAGGCATAGACATTCGGAAGAGATGTCTGCATATATTCATTGACTTTTATGCCATTGCGGAAAGGTTCAAGCGATAAAGTCTCCAGTCCGAACCCTTTCGTCACCGGCCGGCGGCCTACACTCAGCAAGACCTTTTCACCCTTGATCACAAAACTTTCTCCATCTTTCTCAACAGTCACTTCACCTTCGTGGACAGCCGTCACTTTATGGCTCAGATAAAATTGAATGCCTCTCTTGGCATATTCAGCCTGAAGCATTTCAGAAAGCTCCTTATCCATCGGACCTAGTATCTTATCCAGCATTTCGACTACATGAACTTCGGTTCCCATGCTATTAAAGAAAGAGGCAAACTCCATACCGATCACACCACCTCCGATGATAACTAGAGAAGCAGGAAGCTCTTTTGTTTGCAGGGCTTCACGGCTGGTCCAGTAATCGGTTTCCGCCAGACCGGGGATAGGAGGAATAACCGTTTCCGATCCCGTACACAACAGCAGGTTTGCTGCTTCATACGTTTCTTCACCACAGGCGATAGAGATTGTACCGTCAGCTGCACGTCCTTTTATCTCCGCTTCCCCAACAACAACTACGACACCATGTTCCGTCATCTTCATACGGATACCGGCGGTCAGTTTCTTTACAACCTTATTTTTACGGGCAATAATCTTAGGGAAGTCGAAAGTCGGATTCTCTGCCTTAACAGCATATTTCTGTGCATGTTTTATGGTATCATACACTTTAGCCGAATAAAGAAGTGTTTTCGTAGGGACACAGCCTTCATTGAGACAGACACCGCCTAACGCGTTCTTTTCAAACAACACAGTGGATAGTCCACTCGCTGCCGCTTTTTCAGCAGCCGTATAACCGGCAGGTCCCCCGCCAATTATAGCAACATCGTATTTCATGTTATCAGATTTAATTAAGTTTTATATTTGGATTCCTTCATTGCGCCTGATCTCGATATCCGGATTGAACTTCTTCAGTAACTTTACAAATTCTTTTTCGTTCTGCGGGGATATCAGCATCCACATTTTGCCTTTTTTCCAGATCACAATCCGATCCAAGGATAAAGAATAGCTGAAAACAGGGAGAATAGACGGTTGCAACGCTTCTATATCGGCAATGGCGATTTCCTTTTTAGGAAAGAAACCACAACGGAGCAACAACATACCGTCTGCCGTAACCACATAGTACGTATTGAAAAACACATGCAAGGTCAATGCGCTGGCAACCAATGTAGTAACAATTGCCGCCACATTCTGATGCAGCAGGGATACGACGCACAGAACTGCCAACACAATGATCAACAGGTGGTACCACCACCCGATCTTAGATTTAAAGACTCTATCCATTTCACGAATTTTCGCGCAAGATAGTCATTTCTTCATTTACTTGTTGTAAAGCGGCCACAAAACCTTCGGTATCGACCGGGTGTACCGTGTTGGTATACTCCTTGTCTTTATAGGGCTTCGCATAATAGATCACTACACTACCCGACTGCTTGACAAAAAGCTTTTCCATATCTTTTATCGGGATCGCCACAAAATTACCTTGTGTCAGATAGCCTTTATCTATCTTATAAGGATACAATGCAGGCACAATAAGAACAAGGATCAGAATATAAGCTGCCGGCTGCCGTATCTCATTCAAATACAGTAATCCAAAAAGGATAAGCATACTAACCGCTATCGCGACATGTTTTGGAGTCACTATTCTCTTTCTAAACGTCTGCTTTTCCATAACCTTACCTATTAAAGTTAGTAATAAGCAATATTACAAAATTCTACCCACATTTAAAAGCTTATTGGGATATATATTCTCTACAATCCCGAAGAACCCGTAAAACTCGTTTAAAACGAGGCAAATTTCGTTTTAAACAAGATTTTTCTCGTTTTAAACGAACTGGAGACTCGTTTTAAACGAATTTGAGGTCCGTTTAAAACGAGAAAATGCGCTGTCAAGAAAAGACTACCGCTTTTTAAAGTACAGCTGTAAAGACAAATTGCTCTATAATAGTATTATAGTTCATATTAATCAATGATAATAACTTTAATATTCTATCTTTGGAATATAAACAGATCTGTAAGACTGATGTAAGCCTAAAATCGTACGTAACACCGTTCCTTTTTTATCCGTAAAGACCACAGTGCTCGTTTGTGTCGAGCCGAACATCAGTAAGTTTTCGTTCAATATCTGGACATTGCTCATATACGGGGAACTGTATTCCGGCAAGGTCACTTCCATAGTAACATCTGCTTTCCGGGATTTTTCATCGACAGCATAGATCAATGCACGGGAAAGATGTGCGCTGATGCCATTATCAAAAACCAGCACCTCGTCCGGTTTCAAAGGTTCCACACAGTGCATGCCATTGGCATATCCCATTTCAGGCATATCCACATTCCCGTCTTTACCCACCCGGTACAAGACCTTTCCTGTCGATCTTTCTATCTTCCACAACTCGCTTCTCCAGTTGAAAGACATATAAATATTCCCTTCCGAGTCAAAGTTAACGGAATTGGCATGCAACCAGTCGTCTTTATACCAGATCGGATTTTCCAATACGCTGGTGACCGGCACCATCTCCATAATATTAGGATCGTCTGCCGGGTGCAACTCGCCGAAACAATCCCATTCCTCCAGCTTGTTACCTTCCATATCAAAGATGGTATAACCGTCTCCCCATACAGTTTCCTCCTTACCTCCTCCACGTTCGGTAAGGTCGAATGTCTTAGGTGTATAATTGACCAATATCAGGTTCCCGTCCGGCATGCGGCGAATATCATGGTGGGCATAGAACTTATCGAATACCTTATCCAGTAATTTCTTGCCCGTCAGATCCATGACGACCATCTCATTCCCTGTATAATCCTTTTCGGCATAAGCACCGATGATGCAACAGATCGTATTTGTCTTTTCATCGAAATTCGCCACACGTACAGCTTTCTCCATATTCTGATACCATACCACATTCCCTTCAGTATCGACCATCGTAATATACCCGGGCCGGTCTGTCTTCATCAACAGAATATATCCGGGAAGGCTTTCTTCCAATTTATTAATCGGCATCGAATAGACGGGGACACCTGCAGGCAACGAGGCTGTCGTAAATTTATACTCATCGGAAACAGTCGACGCACTGCCTGTAGAGGCCTGTACCTTAAATGTATATTGAGTTTCCGGCTCCAGCAAGACCAATGTCGAAGTTGCAGAGCCGTCAGACTCTGCCAAAACGGTCGTCTTTTTCGATGTTTCGTCGTCGTTCTTCCAATATTCGATCTGATAGTTTACTCCCTGTTTAAATTCTATATTGACATCCATCCTCAATGCATTATCCAATTGAGGAGAAACCTGTATCGACCGGATCAATTCTGTCGGAGCCACTTCTCCTTCCGGTTCATCACTACACGCTACGAAAGCGAGCAATAACATCATACACAAATACTTCGTAAAATTCATACTATTAAATTTATTGATTAACGAATGGCTATTTCATCCAGCATGGTCCATACATCGCTTTTGGCATCCCGATGCCACATAGGACAGACCGGCACTACTTTAACCTTAACTTTTATATAACGGGCCTCACAAGGTGCGAACCTTACCCCGAACACTTTTGTTTTATAATTCTTCTTCCGGTCCATCTTATTCTCCGTCCGTCCGACCGGCTTATACGTCCGGTTGTCGGAAGAAACAGATACCTCCATGCCTTCCGGAAGAAACAGGCGGTCAAGAATAGATTGAATGAAACGGGCGTCTACTTCCGAAACGGTTTCGTTCTTTTCCAGATCGACCGTTATTTCAAAATCATCATGTTTAAAACCCAGCCAGTTCTCATCGTAATTCCGCCCCCCCAGCATGCCGTCCGTCAGTGAAAGGGCTCCCTTCGCACGGTATTGGGTAAGCGGCAGGTTTACTGTTACCGGTTTACCCAGCGCCTTGTTTCCTTTCGCCAAAAATTTCAGATATTGTTGGGGAATATCCGTCATTTCCTCTTTATATTCATCGACAGGCGTCATCCATTCACACAGACGGCGCGTGTGGTTCTCTTTACAGCAAACGATAAAATGATCCAATTTATGAAGGAACTCTCCGTTTACAGACAAGTTTCCATCTTCTCCCTCTACAAGGAATCCATGTTTGCCGACAGGCATCAAGTTTGCTTGTTCCAACTCGGTAAAAATAACAGGCAGACGGGCAAACTGCACACGGGCAGTCAATTCTTTATCCCCTGAAACTGCAGCTTCCGCCCTGTCAAAACACTTGTTATAAGCATCCAGATTTTCCGGAGACAAATAACCGTTGATGGGTGTCAGGGCATTTCCGAAAATACTCAATTCTTCTCCGCTTTTCTCTAGATTATCGTGCAACAGGGTCATATACTCTTTGATATATTGACCGGCTTTGCCGTAATACCCGGTGAGGAAGTCGTCTATCACGGCATCCAGATCACAGTCCGGGTTCCACAACAGTTTAGCAGCGACATACGCCCGCAGGTAACACATCTCTCCCGCCGGTTCCGGATTTCCCTGCGAGAAAACGGAGGTCACATGGTTGCCCGCGAAATATTGCATATTAGGCTGCAACGTTCTGAAATTAGGAAAAGGAGTGTATAAATTACTGAATTGAACAATATAATCCCATAGCAGGATATTCCGGGAAATCTTCGCCCAGTCGTCCATGTCTTTCCTGAAACCGGCACTCAATGTGTCCTGCGGTATAGGCTTGCTGCGGTTACATTCGATATTACAAAACATAATATTCACATTAGCTGCCGGTTTTGCCAGTTTAGGCGCCTTGCGGGTAAACTGATATGCCAAAGTCGAGATTATCTTATCCGGATAACGTCCCGCCACTTTATTGATGAACCGAATCAGTAAACCGGAAGGACTTTCCTCCTCTTCATAGGCCTTTTGGCAAGCATCGCATTTACAGTAATTGTAATTGTCATTCTGGCTCACTGACCAATACAAGGCTTCCGGTTTTTCAGACATGCAGAAATCCAGTTCTTTACAAAGAACATCGAGTAACTCCGGATTGCTCAGGCAAAGCTGTGAAGGGACCCGCTCTCCCTTTTCATTCATCGCAAAATATTCAGGATGACGGTTAAAATACTTTTCCGGTGGAACCAACGTACCGAATGTATGTACCCAAAGCCCCCATTTGCCCCTATCGACCCAACTGGTAGGGGTTTGTGTCAAACGCAGCCAATCAAAAAAAGCATTGTCGTTGGCACAGACATACAACATATTCCTGGAGGTAATGGCCGGAACCTGCCAATCGTCTATATCTACTGGTAGCGTAACAGTAGTACGTTGTGGAACGACTTCCACTGTCGGCGTATATTTTCTGCATCCCAGATATTTCTCCAACAATTCATAAACACCGTAAAGGGTACCGTAGCTGTTCCCACCCATTATATAGAGTTTACGCCCATTCGTTTTAATATAAAAACCATCCTGCTCCAATTTATCCGACGAAATAGCTAACGGAATGATCCTGTTGGTATTTCCGATCGAAATCTCACACTCTGCAGGAGCCGCATTGTCTTCCACGACCGGCAGCATGACACCTGCCATTTTATCCAGGTATTCGTTCAGTTCCTTTGCCGCCCTCTGCTCTGTCATTGTCGGAGACTGGGGAATCACAATCACATAATCACTCTTTCCGGCACTTATCAACTCCAGATCATGACTACAGGCACCCAGCCCCATAGTATAAAGAATGACAATCAAGATAGTTACTATATTTCTCACGGGATTATATTTATATTAGACGGATGGATACGCAATCATTCATGATAGCGGTATTTCACATAATCAAAAAGACCGTAGTTGTCCTGTGTCGGCTGATGGTCTCCTATGAATTTCAAATTCTCTACACTACAAAAAATATAAAAAGCATACTCTTTACCGAAGGTTTGTTGTACCGTACTGACAATCTTTTTATCTATCAGCCAGTCCACCTTATAGTTGCCGTCTACCAAGGTAAGATCGATTTCAAAAATATGCCACCCTGTTTTTATCTTCACGGGAACAGATTTGAACGGATGGTCCTGCGTGGTCATGTAAGCGATCATTTCATCCGGACCAGCCCCCAATTCATCCCGGACTTCCTGTTTTCCGTATCCTACTTCAAAATCTATTTCATGGTGATCATCACAATAGATCCAGGAGCCGACACTAGCCTGGTCTCCTTTACCCATTTGCGGAATATACGTTTTCCAGGTATAACGTCCGGTTGTATATATTTTATCTGCCGTACGTACCTTTTTCCTATCCCACGAACCGGCTCTCGTGAAGATACGCAGTTTCCCCTTCTCCAATAGGCACTGCTCGTCCGGGTTATCGTCCTGGTGTGCATAAACCCACCCCTCCAAATCTTTAAAGTTCCAGACTTTTTTCTTAGGAGATTGTGCATATACGTTCATTGTACATACAATGAACATCAAACAAATAAGTAGGCATATATCCTTCTTCATATTCGGTCTGTTTTATCGTTATGGTATTAAACTGACAGATAGGCTACCCGCAAAAACAGGCGCCTATCCGTATATCAATTATCATTTAGAAAAACTTCTGCAATTAGCTAGGTCCGGATTCAGGTCCAACTCCCTTTTAGGAACCGGGAAATAGCGCCTGATATCGTTATCCGTCAAATCCTGCGGGTATACTTTCCATTCAGAGGTATAATCAGCGTTCGGATCTTTCGAATTCTTCTGCCGCCATTCGGATTTCAACTTTATGGCTGCTATATATTTATTCAGGCGGTCTTTCCATAATCCCATACGGATCAGGTCGGGACGGCGTACGCCTTCATTGTTCAGTTCCAACAGACGTTCATCACAAATCGCATCGCGTAATGCCTCTTTCGAAGAATAAGAAGCCAGCGACAAATTATGGGCGTCATCCTGGAATGCACGGCTTCTGATCTGGTTAATCAGGTCGACAGCTTCTTGTGTCGGACCGTTCAGTTCGTTCAGGATCTCCGCTTTACACAGAATAATATCGGCAAGACGAAGCATCGGCATATTATTCTTGGTATTATAATTATAGGTACCCGGGCGAAGATATTTATACTTTTTAGTATAGGAAGCACCCAGCTCGTTAATTGTCTGCGTTTCTGAGTCTGCATATACTGTACCTACCTTTTCTATCGATTCTGGGATCTGATAATATCTGGGCTTCGGAGTTGCATCGTTATCATATACATTCCTGAACTGAGTCACCAGTAATTCAGAATAACGTTCATCTGCCTTATCGAACTTCCAGGTCAGTTCCAAAGGAACGCTGAACAGGTTCCATCCCATATCGTAATCCCACGGAGTAAAGTTCATACCGATGTCGGAACTACCGGAAGGTATATCCTGACTGGAACGTACGGTAAAAATCAGTTCATTATTATACAAAGTAGCATCTGTTTCCGGGTTGAACACATCCCATACTTTGGCCTGAAGTGAATAAACACTTCCGTTCAAAGCCAGTACTTCATTCGCATATTCAAGTGCTTTTCTCCATTCGGAAGCATCGTCACCGCCGGATAAACGGGCACGACCGGCTGCCCGCATATGCAGACGGCATAAGAAACCTGCCGCAGCTCCGTAAGTGGCTCTTCCGGCATCCAGCTTATCACTGTAACTCTGGGGTAATGCAGCCTTTGCAGCATTCAGGTCTTTATCGATCTGTGTTTCTATCTCTTCTATCGAAGCCGGAGGCAGAATAGCATCTACGGCCACGTCACTGCTAATAATCAGCGGAACAGTATAATACAAATCTGTCAGTTGATAATAGGCAAAGCCGCGCATGAAATAAGCTTCTGCCAATAATCTGTTCTTCAATTGTGCAGCGGCGGCCTCATCATCCCCAAATTCAGCATCAGGAATCTCAGGGATCTTATCGAGTGCGATATTAGCACGGCTAACAATCTTATAATAACCGTTCCAGGAAGATGCAACATCCTGATTCGTACTCATTTTCAGTTCATTCAACAATTCACAGTCCATTTCTTTCATAAAACAGGCATCTGTCGTCATGTCATTCAGATAGAAAATCGCCCTGTTGGATACTCCGTGGAGAGGTTCATACATCGAGTTAACAGCAGCCGTTGCATCGTCTTTCGTTTTAAAAGCATTCTCCGACGTCAGTTCCGAATAAACGACCTCTTCCAACGTGCTTTCACAGGAAGTCATGATGCCTGCCGAAAGAAATGCTGCAGTATATACCAATCCTTTTTTCAATATGTTATTCATAACCGTATTCATTTAAAAAATTATTTTTGCACCAAAGTTAAACGTCCTGTAAGCAGGATAAGAACTAAAATCGAGCCCCTGTGAAACAGCCTTACCGCCATTCGTACTTACTTCCGGGTTAAAGCCTGTATAACCGGTTATTGTGAACAGGTTTTGTGCTCCGACAAATACACGCAGATTCTTCACGTATTTATACATATCGCCCCATTTCTTCAAAGGCAGAGAATAACCGACCTCGACATTCTGCAAACGCAGGTAACTGGCGTTTTCTACAAAACGAGAATTAATATAAGAACCGTATTTAACACCAGAGTTTTTCTTGTATCCGTTACGTGGTATCTCATTTGAAGGATTATTCTGTGTCCATCTGTCTTTCGAATCGATCAACCGATCATTATCTTCCAGGACAACTCGTGACAAGTTCAACAGGTCGTTCCCGACAGAAGCATCAAAGAAGAACGAGAAGTCAAAATCACGGATTTTAAAGTTATTACCCAAACCTAAAATAACATCGGGATTACCGTCACCAATCACTTCACGGTCGTCGATCGTAATCTGTCCGTCACCGTCCAGGTCTTTAAACTTCGGGTCGCCGGGAACAGATCCGGGTTGTGCGGCATATGTCTCGCCTGTCTGGATAATACCGTCAAATACATAACCGTAAAGTGAACTTAACGGATAACCTTCCTTCAACATGGCATATTCTTCCCAGTTATACCATCCCTGCGGACTTACCGACTCGAAACGAGCTTCTCCCTGATTCAGTTCCAATACTTTATTCTTATTCCGTGAAATATTGAATGTCGTATTCCAGCTAAAGTTATTATTTACGATATTGTTAGACTTGATAAACAATTCAAATCCTCTGTTCTGTATCTTACCATTATTACCAGTCATAGTCTGGAAACCACCCGTAGAACTGGATACGGAAATCGGATTCAACAGGTCTTTTGTACGCTTATCGTAATAGTCGAAATTCACCTCAATACGTTTATCCAATAAAGAGAAGTCAATACCCAAGTCAAGTTGCGATGTCGATTCCCATTTCAGATCTTTATTCTCCGGGTTGGAAGGATACATACCTTTCACAATTGATCCGCCTCCCAAATACACGTCTGTCATGGCAAATTTACGCTGTGAAAGGTAATTACCGATCCCGTCATTACCGGTAACACCATAGCTGGCTCTCAGTTTAAAATCATAGAACAACGGTTTGATGAAGTTCATAAAAGGTTCGTCACCCAACTGCCATGCAACAGAAGCAGAAGGGAAATATCCCCATTTATTACCCGGTCCGAAGTTTGAAGCACCGTCTGCACGAACAGAAGCATTGACAATATATTTCTGATTCAATACATATTCTGCCCTTGCGAAGAAAGATGTTGTTGTATTATCCGATCTGGAAGAGTTGATCCATTGTACTGTCTGGGCTGCTCCCATATTATTGAAAGAGAATTCGTCCGTAGAGAAACCGAATCCCTGCATTCCATTCTGTTCGTAAATATGTTTGGTATATGTCGTACCGGCAACTACTTTCACATCATGTTTTTCCGTGAATAACTGGTGCCAGGTCAAAACAGCGTCCATCTGCTGCTTGTCATTCTTATAATTCCAGATAGTAGCCAAACCGTCATTGGCTTTACCAACGTTAGTACTTTTCGGATAATACTTCTGATATTTTTCATTGTCATTGCTATATGTATATTGAACACGTGCCGTCAATGATTTCAGAATATCAGCCTCACCATAAAGAGTTATGTACATATTGTTGGTGATATCTTCAAAGTCCACATCGTTCAACTCACTGAAAATACCTGGTTTTTTCCCTTTTTTCCCAAATACGTCGTCACCGGTAACAGTTGTCAGGGGAGACATCATAAAGATGTTATAAATAACGTTATCGGTCGTTGTATTGGTTCCCATATTCAGGAAATTCTTATTGGAGCGGGCCATATAAAGATTCGAACCGAAACGGACTCTGTCATTCAATTTATAATCCATATTCATACGGCCGCTGAAACGATTGAAATTCGTATTTTGCAATACTCCCAGGTCATCCAGATAATTACCCGAAATAGACATGGTCATCTTGTCGCTACCTCCGGTAATAGAGAACTGATGGGTCTGTGTCATAGCCGTTCTTGTAGTTGCGTCGATCCAGTCAGTTCCTGCTCCCTTATATTGCAGTTCTTCCTGTGTATAAGGAGGGTTGCCGGTACTGCCGTTGTCTTCCCACACTTTCATGTTATATCCCATCACATCCTGCGCATCCATCAGCTTCCAGGGATTCTGCAGGTTCTTTACAGAGGCATTATACGAGTAAGTCACATTGAATGCTCCCTTCGTTCCTTTCTTGGTCGTAATAAGTACAACACCGTTGGCACCGCGTGCACCATAGATGGCTGTAGCAGCGGCATCTTTCAGGATCTCGATAGACTGGATATCTTCGGGGTTAATCTGGTTTCCGATCTCTGTCTGGAAACCGTCGATAACATACAGCGGTTCGTTATTCGAACTAATGGACGAGGCTCCCCTGACACGGATAGAAATACCTCCGCCCGGCTCGGTCGAGTTTTGTTTTACCTGGACACCGGCCGCACGTCCTTTTAATAATTGGGCTGTACTGGTCACAACACCCGCTTTTATCTCATCTGTCTTTAATGAAGTAATAGCACCTGCCAAGTCACGTTTACGGGTGACACCATATCCTACGACTACCACTTCATCGATATTCATGGCATCTTTCACCAATTTAACGGTCAGATCCGACATACCGCTTTTTACCGGTATGTCCTGCGTCACCATTCCCAAATAAGAAATGGAGAGAGTTTCACCCACAGAAGCCATAATAGAAAACTTACCGTCCAAATCGGTCGTTTGTCCGGTCGTTGTACCTTTTACCATTACTGCCGCCCCGATCAATGGCTCCATTGTTTCAGCCTCGAAGACGACTCCGTTTATCTTTTGCTGTGCAAAACCGGCACACCAAACTAAACATAGTAAATACAGAATAACAATTTTCCTCATAAGAATTTCAATTTAAGATTTATACCAAGGAACATTTCCTACACAGATCTAAGATTGTAAAATTTAATTATTTTATGTATATAATCTACACACCGGCAAAAGTATCGGGTCTTGTACAAAAAGACATCAAATCCTGTCTAAATCTAATCCTCTATTGTCTATTTCCACAGACGAAGCCTAATAATAAGGGTTTACACAAAATATTTCCGGATATTTATATAGGAGAAACTTATTTGAAAATTAATATTAAAATATATCTTTGCATTAAATAGGAGACGATGAGTAAACATTTTATTACACTTATATTTTGTTTATTCTCTATATGCGGATATATCAATAGGGGTTGGTGCAACAACACGAATTACTATTTTAAACAGATCGCTATAGAGAACGGGCTATCACAGTCCAGTATCAACAGTATCCTATGCGATCGGAAAGGCATGTTGTGGATCGGAACCAAAGCCGGGCTGAATTGTTTCGACCAATATGAACTAAAAAATTATTTTAACGACAAAGAGAATCCACGCTCTTTACCGGGTAATTTTATCAATTTCATCGCAGAAGACCAGGATGGTCATATATGGGTATCGACGAATAACGGCGTCGCACTTTATAATCCAGAGAACAATTCTTTCGATCTGCTTATAAAAGAAAAAGCGTTTTGTTATCTGAATGTCCCGGACCAGCTTCTCATAGGGACAACAAACGCGATCTACAAATATGACCAGAATAGCAAACAGATCGGAAAGGTCGATTTCCAGCCGGACCATCAATCCTATTACGAAATCATCAAATTACTATCCCTGAGTGACCATACGGTTCTTGTTGCGACTAAAAACTACGGCCTGTTTACTTATGACCTGCAGACCGACAAGATTGAGAAACTCCCTTATGCCGACTATACAGCCATGCTGGACGTTTATATGGGATCAGACGGATACATTTATTTGTCTACTTACAATCAGGGGTTGTTCTGCTTCAGCCTCAACGGAAAACAGATCGCCCATTATACCACTCAGAACTCCCGGTTAAGTAATAACATTATCCTTTGTATTCTGGAAAAAGAAGGGAATATCTGGTTGGGCACCGACGGCGGAGGTATCAATATCCTTAATCCGGAGACCCAGGAGATCAGTTGTATCAAACACATACCGGGAGATGCCGGTTCATTACCGGTCAATTCGATCACGGTCCTTTACAAAGACAGCGAAAACAACCTGTGGGCAGGCAGTGTCAGAGGTGGTATCTTCGGAATAAAAGAGACATATATAAAAACATATAAAGATGTAGCGCTAAACAATACAAACGGATTGAGTGAAAAAGCTATTATCAGTCTGCATGAAGATGAGGACAGCATTTTATGGATCGGCACCGACGGCGGAGGCATAAACCAGTACAATCCTTTCACCGGACAGTTTAAACATTATCCTTCCACCTATGGAGACAAAGTGGCCTCGATAACCTCTTTGTCTTCCTCTGAATTGTTGGTTTCCTTGTACAGCAAAGAAGTCTTCCGATTCGACAAGAAAACTGGAGAATACAAGCCTTTTACGATCATCGACAGAGAGACCAATCTGGAAGAATGTTATTCCGGATATATGGCACTCACCCATCAGATCTCGCCAAATAAGATCTATATACTATCACAAAATGCACGTATATACAACCCGGAAACAAAACAGTTCTCTCAGTTAAAGATGGATGAGAAAAGGATAAACCAAGGAGCTCTTAACCTGGTTTACGCGGACGACTCTCTGGCTTATTTGATCAAAGAACATTATGTACTGGAAGCCCTGCAGGAAAATGACAGCATACGGATCATATTCAGCGTAGACCCTTCCGAAACAATCCATTCACTTTCGTATGACCAAAAAGGGACTTTCTGGATAGGGAGCGACCAAGGACTCAGTTATTACAATAAAAAAGAAAAGGTTTTGCATAGAGTGGAAACCAAACTGTTCAACAATATAACGCAGCTGTTCCTCGACAATCAGGGGAGACTTTGGATATGTGCTCAAAATATGCTTTTCTCTTATGTGATAAATGAGAACAGATTCGTTGTCTGGAGTGAATCGGACGGTTTCTCTCCCAACGAAATATTGTTCATGTACCAAAAACCTTCAAAAACAAATAATATCTATTTGGCCGGGACGAACGGACTAGTGAAAATAGACAAGAATATTTCCTACAGTGATAAGTTCCAGCCTCAGATAGAACTGACAGATATCATCTTTAACGGCCGTTCATATATGAACCAGTTCGATGAAAAAGAAAAGAAGATATATATTCCCTGGGACTATACTTCCTTATCCATCACCATCAATCTGAACGAGAAAGACGTATTCCGTAAAGCACTGTTCCGGTACAGCATAGCCGGGCTTAATAACCAGTATATCGAATCGTACAACCATAAACTGGAATTACCAGCACTGAACCCAGGCAGTTACTCCGTTCTGGTATCATGCAATACGAAAAGCGGTATCTGGAGCCAGCCGGTAAAAGTGGCAACACTACATATAACTCCTCCCTGGTATAAAAGCAACTGGTTTATTTTCAGTATGATCCTTTTGTTTTTCTCTTTGCTGTCCGCCACTGTCCATTTGATCATCAGGAAAAAAGAAAACAAACTGAAATGGGAAATGAAGGAGCATGAGCAAACAGTCAATGAGGAAAAAATACGTTTCCTGGTTAATATCAGCCATGAACTAAGGACTCCGTTAACCTTGATCTATGCTCCTTTGAAGCGGCTTATCGACAAGAGTAATGACAAATTAAAACCGGAGTTGATCAGGGAACAGTTAAACAACATATACAAACAGACCCGCCAAATGAAGAATATCATCAATATGGTACTCGACTTGAACCGGATCAAAACAGGAGAAGAACCCCTGCAAAAGCTGCCTCATCTTCTGAATGAATGGGTACGTTCGGTCTGCGAAGATTTCAGGAACGAATGTGAAGAAAAGAAGATCGACCTGCAATATCAACTGGACAATGCGATCGAATATATTTGGTTCGACGAATGGAAATGCCAGATCATCCTTTCCAACCTGCTTATGAATGCCTTAAAATTCAGTGATACCCAAACAGAGATAATAATATCTACCCGATTGATAAACAACGTTGTCAGAATATCCGTCAAAGATCAGGGCATCGGTTTGCAGAATGTCGATTCCAATAAACTATTCAGCCGCTTCTACCAGGGAGAACATAATAAAAGCGGTAGTGGTATCGGCCTTTCCTACGCGAAGATACTAATAGAAATGCACGGAGGAAATATCAGTGCTTACAATAATACTGACAAAGGGGCTACATTCTATTATGAGCTGCCGGTTTTAACAGATACATCTTTACCTGAGGATATAATGAATAAAAATAACAGTGAGAATATATCTATACCGGTAGATATATCGTCCGTCGATATATCTTGTTCAAATTATTCCATACTGATCGTCGAAGATAAGCAAGAGCTTCGTTCTTTCCTCAAAGATTCTTTCAAAAACCTGTTCAAGCATATTTATACAGCCGAAGATGGTGTAATAGCATTGGAGATCACAAAATTCAAACAGCCGGATATCATCGTAAGTGACGTAATGATGCCGCGTATGGATGGTTATCAACTCTGTAAAAACATCAAAAGTAATGTCGAAATCAGCCATATCCCTATTATCCTGCTTACAGCCAAATGTGATCAGGACAGTACCTCTACCGGTTATAAACTAGGAGCTGATTTTTATCTGTCAAAGCCATTCGAACTGGACTTCCTGCTTACCCTCATTGTTAATTTACTCAAAGGCAGAGAAGCTATCAAACAGAAATACAAAGAAAAAACAACTACCATCCTACCCCAAGATTCGACCATCAGCAATGCAGATGAAACTTTCATGGTCAAATTAAATAACTTAATCAATAACAATCTTTCAAATCCCGATCTGGATGTAAAATTCTTGATAGCGAATATGGCTATGAGTCGCGCTTCATTATATAACAAAGTAAAAGTTCTTACGGATATGGGAGTAAATGATTACATCAACCAGCTACGAATAGAAAAGGCATCGTCTTTGCTAATTCACTCCGATCTGAGTATTTCCGAGATATCGTTTGAAGTAGGTTTTACCTATCAACGGTATTTCAGTACTATTTTCAAACAGATAAAAGGGGTAACTCCCAGCCAGTTTAAAGAAGAGAATAGAAAAAATAACATAGTCCAACAAGATCTATGGTAAAAACAACAAATACCCACATAGAAAATGCGCTGTCACTCCTTTCAGCGACAGCGCATCCACTTAAACCGGTCAAACAATTCCAAAAAGGAATATATCTTATTTCACTTCTTCAAGGACAGAATATGACTGCAATACATTGTTATTATTGTATTGTTCTGTACGAACGACCCCGATATTAGGCGCATACCATTCATAGCCGTAACCTTCGATCGTTTCTTTCAGAGAACGTGATTTGATTTTAAATTTTACTTTCGTACAATCGAATGTACCTGCCGGAGTAGTAATCTCTTCTGTCTTCACATATTCACGATCGTAAATAGAAACGTTCTTTCTGTCTTTCCGATTCTTCTTTGAATAAATGTTGATCACTGCATCATCGAAATATACATCATCCGAAGAAGCTCCTTTCGATACACTCGGATAATTGATCACGGCATCGGTAGCTGCCACTGCGGTATTCGTTGTAGAGACAAAAGACGGATTTGTAAGGACCTCCTTCATATCCATAAAAAATTCACCATCCTGGCAAAAAGCCTCCAACTCACCTTTGTCGACAACCGTACCGCTATTGTTTGTGAATACGTAATCGGCTTCGACTTCCAGCCCGCCTTGTTTGTTTTCTACCTCATCCACAACATAAGTCATCACTCCTGACAGGTTGCCTTTGCCATCATAACTCTTTTTTACCAGTTTAGTACCTTTTGTCGTAGGAAAAAAGAAGGTACAATCTTGTGCCATCGCCCCGCCTGCCAACATGGAGGCTAAAGCTAACAGTAAAACTTTAGATTTCATTTTTATAACGTTTAAGTATTAATAATAAGCCGGATATCCAATGCGTAGTTAAAACAGGGGAAGCCTTCGAATGTTTATGGCTTTTCTTTTAAAAATAATAAAAGAATAAGTATTTCGGGAGTTTTTAACCGAAAGGCTGCCGGGAATGGTACAACCATAAAAGTTAATTCCTAACTTTGGCACTCTAAACAGTAATGTCTTATGGTACAAAGATTCGATTTCTTAGTGATAGGTTCCGGTATTGCAGGAATGAGTTTCGCTCTTAAAGTAGCCAATAAAGGGAAAGTAGCCCTTGTATGCAAAACTAATCTGGAAGAAGCCAACACCTATTTCGCACAGGGCGGTATCGCCTCGGTTACCAACCTGATTGTTGACAATTTCGACAAGCATATTGAAGATACAATGATTGCCGGCGACTGGCTCAGCGACCGCGGCGCAGTTGAAAAGGTCGTGCGTAACGCTCCTCAGCAAATCAAAGAACTGATCAGTTGGGGGGTTGATTTTGATAAAGATGAAAAAGGGAACTTCGATCTGCATCGTGAAGGCGGCCACTCCGAGTTCCGTATCCTACACCATAAAGACAACACAGGTGCAGAAATACAGGACAGCTTGATTCAAGCCATCCAGAAACATCCCAATATCACTGTATTTGAAAATCATTTCGCCATTGAAATACTGACACAACACCACCTGGGTGTTACCGTCACCCGTCAGACACCGGATATAGAATGTTATGGTGCCTATATCATGGATCCGGACGGAAGGATCGATACTTTCCTGTCGAAAGTAACCCTTATCGCAACAGGAGGTGTCGGCGCCGTCTATCAGACAACTACCAACCCGTTGGTGGCTACCGGCGACGGTATTGCTATGGTTTACCGTGCCAAAGGGACTGTAAAAGATATGGAATTTGTACAATTCCACCCGACCGCCTTGTTCCATCCGGGCGACCGTCCCTCTTTCCTGATCACAGAGGCCATGCGCGGTTATGGCGGCGTGCTCCGTACAAAAGACGGCAAAGAATTCATGCAGAAATACGACAAACGTCTCTCACTGGCTCCGCGTGATATCGTGGCACGTGCCATTAAGAACGAAATGGATACCCGGGGCGATGATCATGTTTACCTGGATGTCACTCACAAAGATCCGGAAGAAACAAAGAAACATTTCCCGAACATTTACGAGAAATGTCTGAGCCTGGGAATCGATATTACTAAAGATTATATCCCGGTAGCACCTGCCGCCCATTATCTTTGCGGAGGTATCCAGGTCGACCTGGATGCACGTTCGTCTATCGACCGCCTATATGCCGTCGGCGAGTGTTCATGTACCGGCCTGCATGGTGGAAACCGCCTGGCATCCAACTCGCTGATCGAAGCGGTTGTTTATGCCGATGCTGCCGCCAAGCATAGCCTGAGCATTATCGATTCGTTGAAATACCAGGAGAATATCCCGGAATGGAATGACGAAGGTACCACTTCCCTGGAAGAAATGGTATTGATCACCCAGAGTGTCAAAGAAGTAGGGCAGATTATGAGTACGTATGTCGGTATCGTCCGTTCCGACCTGCGCCTGAAACGTGCCTGGGACCGCCTGGATATCATTTACGAAGAAACAGAAAGCCTCTTCAAACGGTCGGTAGCCTCCAAAGATATTTGTGAACTGCGTAATATGATCAATGTGGGTTACCTGATCATGCGACAGGCTATCGAACGAAAGGAAAGCCGGGGATTACATTATACGCTGGATTATCCGCCGGTAAAGAAATAAAACCAACAGAATTTTCACTTATACATGCTATAATCACAAAATACACAGAGTTTGCAGACCATTTAATTTTATCTGCATTTCTCTGTGTATTCTGTTTCATCTGCAGTCTTCTATACAGACTCTATCAGACTGTTTTCTATCAATTATATCCCGGATTTTCAACCAGGTTCGGATTCGCTCCGGTCCGGGTTGTCGTGATCGGGAAATAGTAATAATGCGATCTGAACAGCGGCAATGTACCTCCATCCCCGAAAGATATCTCCACATTTTCTATTAACCCTATTTTATACTTTCTCGTTGCATAATCCAAATAATAACGGATACCGGTTCTTCCTCCTGTCAGCACCTCTTCCGCTATTCTCCATCTGCGCAAATCCCAATACCGATGCCCTTCGAAAGCCAGCTCAACTTTTCTTTCAGCCCGGATTGCCTCCATATCTATACTTGCTTTAGACGGCATTCCGGACCTGTTACGGATGGTATTGACCGCTTCAAGTGCTTCACCCGGTTTCCCTAATTCAAAAGCAGATTCAGCCAGATTCAGGAAGATCTCTCCATAACGAAACACCAAATAATCAGTTTTCGAGTTTTCTATACCTTCCATATTATTAGCATCTGGATCCAGGTATTTCATCACTCCGAAACCTGTTCCGAAACGTCCGTCTACACTTTGCTCACCCTGTACCAGTATACCATTGTAAGAACCTTCGGACTGAATTTCCCCGTTTTCTTTTATCAACCCGTTATAAAAAGTGATCGTGCCCCCCTTCCAGGGTGTCCCTTCGGTATAGAAAGTAGCATGAAACCGGGGATCACGTTTTCCCCAAAGTTCATCTATCGAATAAAGACCAAAGGTTAACTCCTGTCTGTCAATGATACCCGGAGTTCCATCTATCTTTTCAAATGATTCGATCATTTCCAGGTAAGGGGCATTTTTATTCCCCGCATTCCAGGCCTGAGGCTTGGGAGATTGGGCAAAATCATATTTCCAGGCAATACCGCCGTCAGAAACACCGTTGTATTTCCGGGCTAGGATTACTTCCGGATTATCTTTTACTAAAAAGATATTCTTAAAGTTCTCCGTCTTATCCGTATCTTTATCATATAAAGCATAACGACCGGAATTTATGATTGCTTTAGAGGCATCATACGACTTTTGGAAATACGAATCAGCCATATTGCCCGGTATCCCCAGCAAGCCGTCCAGTTGAACATTGCCGTAACGGGCAATACTGCCGGCATATAAAGCAGCCCTCGATTTGAGCGCATAGGCGGCATATCTGCTGACACGTCCCAAATTGGCAGCATCGACCGTTTCCGGCAAATCCTTGACAATCTCATCCATTTCTGACAGGATAAAATCATAAATCTCCTGTTCCGAATTTCGTTTAGGATACAACTCTTCTTTCGGATCGTTCAACTCCTGTACTTTAGAGATCAACGGGACACCTCCGTATCGTTTCACCATGGCAAAGTAATTGAAAGCTCTCAGGAAACGGGCCTCGGCAGAACGGATTCTGATATACTCTTCAGTAGCATTTGCCGTTTGCATCTTATCAAGGAAAATATTAATATTCCTGATCGTCTTGTAAGGTAACTCCCAATACTCCAGCAATCCGCCCCTTATCGTCCAGTTACCTCCTTTATACCGGATGATATCGCCCCGGTTTTGAAGTCCCCAGTTATAGGTACATTCATCGGAAAGCTCGTTTACATAAAACATTCCGACCTGGATGGCACTGTATTTATCCCACTCGGTGCTCGTCGCATCATTGGTGAATACCGGTGTCTGAGCATATAATTCGGCCAGATAGCTGTCCATTAGGTTCGGGTCAGCCCACACATCCGAATCTGAAATATATCCCAACGGCTTTTTATCTAGAATATCACAGGATGTGAGAATAAAGGCTGATATAATTGCAAATAGAATTGTCTTTTTCATTTTCGTATTCGTTTACGTGATTAGTACTAAAATGTTACATTTAATCCCAGACTGATCGTTCTTTGTTGCGGATAATAGTGACCGATATTCGGAGCTTCAGGGTCTATACCGTATTTGCCCAGATTACTTAACGTAAAGACATTCGTTCCGGACAAGTACACCCTAACCATTTCGATATTCATGGCCGTTATCAAGCTTTTAGGCAAATTGTATCCCAGTGAAGCCGTTTTCAGACGGATATAACGGGCTCTTTTATAGAAATAATCGGAGCCGTAATTGGCTGTCGGAGCGATACTGCCGACACGCGGGATAATGGCATAGGGATCGTTGTTCTCTTCCGTCCATCTTTTGTCGAATGTTTCGCGGGTGACATCGAGAGACAAATTCGAATAATAATCGAATGCGCCCTGGAACAAAAGGGACAAGTCGAAACCTTTATACTTCAAGTTGAAGTTCGCACCGAACATCCAGTTAGGTATACTTCCTTTTCCGATCTCCACCTGGTCGCGCCAGTCGAGTACCTTATCGCCGTTGGTATCTACCAGGCGGACATCACCGGGTCGGAGATTCTTGTTACCGCTGCCGTCCTGATCGAAATCGAGTGCATCGATCTCCGCCTGGCTGGTGAACAATCCGTTCGACCGATAACCGAACACCCGGTCTACCCACTGGCCGGATCTTTTTTCAATACGGATCTGGTCCGGATCTGTGTACTCGGGTTCTTCATAATGCCCGTATTTAGCCCTCGACCAGGAGATGTTGGCACTGATGTCATAGATAAGGTCCTTTACATTCCCCGATGTACCCAGCATCCATTCAAACCCTCTGTTATTGATACTGTTGAGGTTTTCTTCCGGAAGGACAGCCCCGAAAGAGGAAGGTAACGACGATTGCCGTTTAGCCGGGATATCTTTCCTGTTCCGGTAGAAAACTTCGGCAACACCGTACAACGCCCGGTTGAAAAAAGAGAAGTCGATCCCTACATTATATATATCCATCGTTTCCCAGGTCAGGAAAGGATTGGCAAGTCCGGTAGAGGTAAGTCCCTTGATTATATTATTCCCATACATATATAATTTATTGAAATTATAACCGGTCAGATATTGGAAGCTGCCGACAGCGTCATTACCTGAACGGCCGTAGCTGGCTCTCAGCTTCAGGTTGTCCAACGCTTTTATATTTTTCATGAAACGTTCCTGGGACATGACCCAACCTAAAGAGACACTCGGAAAATAGCCCCATCTATGTGCCGAAGCGAACTTAGCCGAAGCATCCGCACGGATGATCGTTTCGATCAGATATCTCCGGTCATAGGCATAGTTGAACCTTCCTACAAAACTCATACGTCCCATTTCATAAGCATCGCCGTCATTATACATACCGATTGTGCTTCCCCCGAACAGGTAATCGATCTCCGTCGAAAGGAAATTGGTCCTTCCTGCCGACAGATTGTCGGTCCGGTAATCGATACATTCGAAAATACCCGCTGCCGTCAGGTGATGTTTCTCATTAAATATGCGATCGTAATTGACCATTCCCTGAAGTGTCAGCGTATGGCTTTTCGAAACGGTATGGGTCAACCGGGAAACATCGCCGAAAGCTCCAGCCAATGTATAGGTATCGCTCTGCGGATCCCAGGTATAGAGGTCGACCGGCTTGGTAAAGTTCTTGCCGAACTTGTAGTCCATCACATAGTTCATCATGAATTTAGCCGACAAGCCCTCAACCTGCAATACTTTATAATTCAATGAACCTGTTGCCTGGAACTTTTGGTTACGGCCTTGATAATAACCGGACAGTTCGCTGTTGGAAGTAATGTGCAACCCTCCCATTCCGCCTCCATGGGCAAACGGTATTTTTGTCGGGTCAGGGAAACTGGAGTGATAGATAGGCAGGGTAGACCAGTAATCTTCCCACATATATCCACCGACTCCCATATCACGGGCTGGTGTATTTTGGTCTTCAAAAATACCGACTACATCCAACTGGAATGACAGACTGTTATTGATCTTCGCATCGATATTCGACTGGAGATTATAACGACGATAATTACCGCCGTTTTTCTTTATCATCGTTTGCTGGTCCATGAAACCGAGAAATCCATAATATTTGATTTTATCGGAACCTCCTCTGACGGAAAGATTGTATTGTTGCTGCGGCGACCAGTTTCGCATCAGCACATCGTACCAGTCAGTGTTCGGATAAAGCGGGTTCGTCCCTTTATAATACTCCTCCATCGCCTCTTTGGTGTAAGGAGCATTCTCTTCCGTACCGCCGCCATTGAAATGCGATTCACGTTTTATTTCCACATATTGACCACTGGACAACGGTTTCAGGATCTTGGTGACTCCCTGGAAGGTTCCCGAAGCATTCAATGTGAACATCGGCTTCGAATCGATACCCCGCTTGGTTGTTACCAAAATAACGCCGTTACCAGCTCTTGCTCCGTAGATGGAAGCGGAACCGTCTTTCAGGATGGAAATCGATTCGATCTGGTTGGCATCTATATTATTGAAGTCGGACTCTATACCGTCTACAATGACCAATGCATCTCCAAACCCGCGTATTTTCAGGGCAGCCGCATCGGCTCCGGGTTGCCCGCTGGACTGTACGGCAACCAATCCGGGAAGTCGCCCAGCCAGTGCATTAGAGGTGCTGGCTATCGGAGAGACAGTCAGTTCTGCAGATTTAATGTTCGAGATCGCTCCGGTCATATTTCCTTTCCGCTGGGTTCCGTAACCCACCACAACTACTTCGTCCAATGCCTGCATGTCTTCCCTGAGCAGAACAGATATCTGATCTTTTCCGGCCACTTTCACCTCCTGTTCGTTATATCCGATATAAGAGATTTGTAGGGTTGCATCGATCGCCACTTCCAGCGAAAAGGCACCGTTCACGTCGGTCACCGTACCATTGCCGGTTCCTTTTTCTATTATGTTGGCACCGATCACCGGTTCTCCGTTCTGATCCTCCACAGTTCCCCGAATCCGTTTTTTCGATTGTTGAGGAAGTGATTCCCGCTTCATCAGCATGATATTATGTCCTTCCATCGCATAAACGATATCTGAATTTTCAAATATCCTGCGTAAGACTTCAGACACAGGCGTGTCAGATACTTTTAAAGAGATTTGCCGGCTCAAATCCACCTTCTGATAGTTATAAACAAAAAGATAATCGGTCTGCTCCTCTATTTGTTTAATAACATCCCGTACCTGTATGTCCCTTGCATCAATGTGGACACGCGTATTCTGCGAGTTGGCATTGGTGGCAAGAACCGTTGATATACAAAGTAGTACAAAAACAAAGGTTAACTTCATAACTCTATAAATGTGTTTAAATTCACTTAATAACAGGACATAACATGTCCTTGTACATTTTTTTTTCATAAATTTGTAATGATCTAAAATGTTGGTACTTGATTTTAATTCGCTAATTAATTTGTGGCTAACATTTGGCCGGATTATGGCCTCAACATAATCCGGTTTTTTATGCCCTTCTTCATCTTTTATCCATAGGCTTTCTATTTAATGGTTATCAGATTTAATTCACTGTCTACTTTATAGGAGAACCTGTGCTCCAACTGCAATACCTTCAGCACATGCTCCACCCCGTCTCTTATACGGAACTTACCCGAATAGGATTCTTTCAGAAAAGGTAGTTCTGCTACTTCTATTTTTACATCGTAATAAAGGCATAGCTTACTGAAGATATCTTCTATCGGCGAGTTGGTGAAACAAAGCAGCCCTTCTTTCCATTTGAAATAATCCATGTCCTTTATTCTGGCGGATACATATTTTCCGGAGACCAACCGGATCTGTTCTCCCGGTTTCATCCGGTAGGTCCCGGAAGAGTTCTCCGATCCCAGCTCCACTACCCCTTTCAGCAGGGATACCTCGAACTCCGGCGTACCGGAATAGGCGGAAACGTTGAACTCCGTACCCAATACTTTTATATTCATCTTCTCTGTTTTCACGATGAAAGGAGACTGTTCGTCATGCCTGACTTCAAAGTAAGCTTCGCCATCGAGCTCTACCCGGCGGCTGTTTTTCTGAAAAGTGACAGGATAAACTAATCTGGATTGCGCATTCAGCCAAACTTTCGTACTGTCCGGAAGCGTCAATTCGGCACGTTGTCCGGAAGGGACGTACAAAGTCTGGTAGAGAGGAGGAGCCTCTTCCGTTCCCTCCCGCTCCAGCAACGATCTTCCTCCGATCAGTAAAAGAGCAATGGCAGCAACCTTCAGCAATTCAATCGTTACCCGTTTCATGAATACAGGGACACTCATCTTCTTTTGGCTTTGCGACTGTTTCGATTGGTTCATGACGGAAATATCGTATAGTTTATGCAAAGACATAAATTCCTTCACATGCTTCTCATCCTGATCCAGCCAGTCGACAACAGATTCTATCTCTTCCGTCGTAACATTACCTTCAATATACCGTTGTAATACTCTTTTATCCATCTGCATGTTTTTATCGGCTTCTTGTTAATATAGACAACACAGCGATAAGAATCCCTAAAACGAGAAATCCTTTTTCTACGATTTTTATACCCCGAACAGGAAATAAAATACAGGCAAGTAATCTTTTAAAGCAATTCTTAAAGCCTTTAACGATTTCGTTATATGATATTCAATACTTTTGGGAGAGATAGCCAATTCCTCTGCTATCTCTTTCACGGAAAGGGATTCATAACGGCTCATCTCAAAAACACGGCGGGTCTGTTCGGGTAAGGATTGCAATGTTTCCTGGATAATACGGGTTATTTCAGAGGAAAAAATCTCTTGCGGATCACAAGCTTCCAGGGTGGTGATGCGGTAATCCAAATCTCTTACCATCCTGGACGACATTGTATCGATGGCCTTTTGCCGAACTTCCCGGTGTTTAAGATAATTCAGTGTGTTATTTCTCAAAATAGTCAAAAGCAATGACTGGGGATGCTGTATGGTTTCCTGCTTCGATGTTTCCCAAAATTTGATCAGGGATTCGGATACAATGTCTTCAGCCATCATATCGTCTCTGATATATGACTTGACAAACAAAAATGAACGCTTGTAGTAATTTGTATATATTTCACTAAAGCTGATTGCACTCATTATATACGATCTCTCTCTCTTCCGGGTTGATTTACAATATTCAACAAAAGTAATTTTTATTCGATAAACACAAAGTTAAATTACAAAATATATCCATCGAGGTTATCACTTTCCAAAGAAACCGTCTGCCAACCATGGAAATATGGCCGATAGACGGTCGCCTGCATACGGAAGATTTTTCTAAATTATTTGAATGTTCTGGCTTTATACAGATCGAGGTCTTCGATCGTCAGGGTTTTCTCCGGATTCTCTATGTAGATGTTATGCGTCCAAAAATTAACTTCTCCCTGTGTATATACCATGTAGCCTGCTTCTTTGTCGTAATTGACCGACTTGATGTTCTTCCGCCCCGATAACGGTTCAAACGGAGTAAAAGATTCTTTTACCATATCGAACCAGTAAACGCCATTATGTCCGGTGAAGATCAGTTCATTATCCGTAACCTGTATCAGGTCGTGTCCTCTCTTTACCGGCGTTTTCCATACTTTCTCCAACTGGAGAGAAGGTGTAGATGTGTTCCAGTCTTTCAACGAATAAGCACGCAGTTCATCGAAGCCTAATGCATACAGAGTCTTATTGGCTTCTACCCATACGGCACCGTGACCGGAATACAGGCTATCAGTGAAGAGTACCTGGTCCGGTTTTCGGATATCGTACAAATTCAGACAATTCCCTTCCGTACTGGTAGATAAAGCTACGACAAGCCGTCCGTCGGGTAATAAATCAGCAGAATGCGCCATAATTACACGGGCATAGAATAGGATCTTTTTACTTTCCCTCTCCAGTAATAATACGCCTCCGCTGGAAGAGGTCAACAGAATTTTTGACCCGTTATCCACCGGCTTACATTCATCCAGCGATTGCATATACTCTTTATATTCAGCCGGAACCTGAGCATCCATATCTTCCGAAGCTTTCCAGCTCCACGTGACGGCGATGTTACTGCCTTCCGACTTATCGACATCGATGATCAATGCCTGTTCTTCACCGCAAACAATAATTTCTCTTGCTTTCTGTCTTTTACATCCCGATGATACCAGTAACAATACAAGTGTCAAACAACAGATCAGTCTTTCCATACCTTATAATCTTAAATTTATGAATTAAAAAAGTTATGTCCATATCTCATAGACAAGACAAAACCGCCATTCCCTAAATGAAAAAGAGATGTTTTTTCTCAAAGGTTAAGTATGCATTCTTATTGCATATCACAAAGGCTATAAAGCATTATACCGTGACGGCGACACGCCGAACTGCTTCGTGAAGTGTTTACGGAAGGTCGTTATATCATTATAACCCACCATTTCGGCAACTTCCTGGACGGAGTATTTCTTCTGCATAATCAGTGAGGCGGCTTTACTGATACGTATGCTGCGGATCACTTCGATGATAGACAAGTTACTTTGTTGCTTCATCTTCCGGTATAAAGTCGGTTGGCTAAGGTTCAACAGGCTAGCCAGACTCTTCGCACTAAAATCCGGATTAGTCAGGTTGGCTTCGACAATACCGATCACCTGTTGCATGAAAGGATCGGCAGCCTCTTCATCGTCCGGCCTCTCTTCCGTATGTTTCAACATCAATGTCTTTGTATAAATACGCTTCAGTTGTTCACGCAGATGGATCAGGTTCTCCACCTTCGCTTTGAGGATTTCGGGGTTGAAAGGTTTCATGATATAATCGTCCACACCAATCCGGGTACTCTTCAATAAATCTTCTTCTTCCGCCTTTGCCGTAAGCATGATGACCGGGATATGGGCTGTCGCCAACTGCTGCCTGATCTCCTGTATGCAAGCAAAGCCGTCTTTTACAGGCATCATAATATCTGAAATGATCAGGTCTGGGATTTCTTCGGTGGCAATTTTTACTCCTTCTTCTCCATCATGGGCTTCCAACACCTGGTAATCTTTACAGAACAAAGAATAAATATAACTTCTGATCTCATCGTTATCTTCTATGATCAACAACTTCTTTCCTGAAGTAACCTTCGTATCTTCTTCTTTCCGCGTTCTATAGAAAGTCTTTTCTTCCTTTGTTTCCCGGACATCTTCAATCCACTCATATTCATCCTCTCTGAAATGTTCCTTACCCAGTGGCAGGTAAAGCGTAAATCTCGAACCTTTCCCCGGAGAGCTATCTAACAATACCTGCCCATGATGAAGATCCATCGTATTTTTTACAATACGTAAACCGATACCCATCCGGGTAGAAAATGAGGGATCATTTTTACCCGTAATAAACGAATCGAAGATACGTTCCTGCAAATCTTCCGCTATACCGGGACCATTATCCGAGACGGAAAGCAAGCAGAACATTTTCCCGTCGACCTCTTTCTCTTCGAGCGAAACCCTTATTATTCCGTTGTTTGGAGTATATTTAAATGCATTCGACAGTAAATTCTTTAATGCCGACTCTATCTTCCCGGCATCTATCCAAAGCTCTAAAGAAGAGATACCAGAGTCCAGGACATACTTAGTACTTTTTATCTCCGCCATCTGCAGGAAAGAGGCCATCACCTTCCTCACAAGCGCTACAATCTCTACTTTCGACAAATGAAGCTGAACCATGCCGGCCTCTATTTTTTGGACATACAACAATTGGTTCACCAGGGTAGATAATGAAGTGGCATTATTATACACCAGAGAGAGCTTATTCTGTAAAGTCTGAGACAAACGTTCAGTCTGCAACAACTCCTGTAAAGGAGAAAGAATCAACGTTAACGGTGTACGTAATTCGTGCGATACGTTCGTAAAGAAATTTTCCCGCTCACGGCTGATTTGTTTCTCTTTCTCACGTTCCAGATTGGAAACAAAAAGCTCATGTTTCAGGCGTTCTTCCTGGGTGAGCCGGACCTGCTCCTTCTTGATACGACGCATCAGATAATATACAATACATACTGCAAAAGCCAATACAAGTAAACGAAACCAGACTGTTTCATACCAATAAGGCAGAATAGTTATTGCTAACGAAGTAGTATCACCATTCGAACCATCAGGGAAAATGCTTCTTACTTCGAAAAGATATTCTCCTGCGGGTAGGTTGGCATACGAAATTCGTTCGCCATCACCGGCTATCAGCCATTCAGACTGCCCGGGAGTAAGTCGGTAACTGTATTTCTGAAGTTCTTCCGAATAGGTCAGGTTGCTAAACATCAGGGAGAAATTATTATTGGAAGCATTCAGTGTCAATTCGTTCGTATAAGGGATCCCTTCTTGCAAGATAACCTGATCATTGATTTTCTGACCGATCAAAACAGTTTTATTATCGACATCCAACTGGGTGATAACAACTTTATTCTGTTCAGGTTGATCGTTCATAACCTCTTCCGGCAGGAAATAGGTTATATTCTTGTTATTTCCCCAAAACAGGAAATCCTTATAATGTAATACAGAACGGTTATTTCCTGAGATATAATAATTATAAAACAATTTCTGATGTTTACTGTACCGACAGATACTTGAATTGGAACCAATCCATAAATGACCTTGTGAATCTTCACTGATACAACCGATAAAATTATTGCTTAATCCGTTATGTGTCGTATAAAAACTCCCTATCGAGTCAGTTCCGATCTCCATGACACCGAAGCCATCCGCATAACCTATATACAAATTTCCATCCGCTGAGGCAAAAAGAGAACGGGCATCTTTCGCCGGAATATTAGCCTCTTGTTCAAAACCGGAACGTAGCATTTCATTTTGAAAAATAAACTTTTTCAAACCATCAGTCGTACCTAACCATAAACATTCACCGGGAACTTCAGCAATAACCCGGATTGTACCCGGAGATACAGGATAATGGAAAAAATGTTTGGTCACAGGATTAAAAAGAAGCAAACCATTTGTTGTTCCCAACCATAACCGATCCTGCCCATCACATAAGATATACCAGACACTGCCTATCCAGTCCGGTTTTCCGGGAATACGGATAGGATAAACCGTAAAGGAGTCATTATCCGAATTATACCAGATCAGTTCGGAGTGATTATTTCCAAACCACAGATCACCGTTCCGATCGGTTGCTACACACAACACGGTATTTCCTGTTCCGACAGAGACAGATTCAAAAGAAAGTCTGCCCTGGGGATCGAATGCTTCCGTGCTTTTCAATATTCCTTTATGGAAAGAAGCCAGCCAGATATGATCTTTTTTATCTGTTGCCATCCCGCATATTTCGTTGTGTGTTTCCTGATGGAAACGTTGATAGAACTGTTTTCGCAGGTCGGAAGCATACACGCCTCCTCCTTGTGTCCCGATCCACATGATCCCTTCCGGATCATAATACGCAGAGATCATACGGGTTTCCAGATTGCGATGTAATTGTGAAGCCGTATTGTTATATATTTCGGTTGTATACTTTGTAGAGTCTTCTTTTTCAGGTATAAAGATGGTATATCCGTTCCAGGTGGCAGCCAGTAAACGACCGTTTCCCATAGGAACCATTTGATAGACATCCCAATGAGACAATATCTTATCTTTATCTTCAGGTTTATACGTATATTGATCGTAAGCCCCCGACTCCGGATTATAACGGATCGCCCCATTGGCCCAGGTTGAAAGCCAGACATATCCGTCTGCATATAAGAGCCTGTGGACATGTACTTTATTAACCTTCGGCAAATCCCCTTTGTCTATAACCTGGTAAGAGACCGGATCGAACGTTACTATATTCCCCCAATCTGTTGCGATATAAATCATACCTTCCGGTGACTGACATATAGCTGTATAATTGATATTACCTCCGGCCAGATTGGCAAACTCCTTTTCTACCCGGAGATTAACCCCGGTCATATTCTCATCCGGATTCTTCCTGTAATCAATGGAAATAAGATAAAGAGTTTCATTCGATATAGCCCATAAAGAGTTGTCTTTTTGCAATAGTATGTCCTGAACTCCGGTACATTTTTCGGTCAGGTTGACAGGGATATATCGTTCCATCCGCCGGTCAAAACAATATATCTGTCCGTTAGCGATCAGCCAAAGCAGGTTATCTGCTGATTCACGAATATGATTCACTTTCATATACCGTTCATCCAAACCGAAATTCCTGATATTTTTCCCATCATAGCGGCTTAATCCATTATCTGTTCCGAACCACATAAACCCGTCTCTATCTTTATGGATACAGGAAACGGTATTATCGGCCAACCCATTCTGCATAGTAAGTACCCGAATGTCTTTTTCAAAAAAACTATATCCGGACAGGTAGCAAAGAATAAATAATATTATAAATAAAGATCTCCTCATATTCCTCCTTAACAAAGTCCAGTATGTAAACACAAAGAACATTATTACAAAGAAACAAAAAAAGAGGAAGAATACACCAACGCTAACAAAATAAAAAGTCTGCAAAAATAAAGTATGAATAAAACACCCACTATTTTTGAATAAAACACCCGCTACACTGATACACAGGTTACAAAATAAAGAAAACACCCGTTGTTAATGAAGAAAACGCCTGTTATCCTTTCCAGGTATACCACATACTTTTGCTTACAAACATTTAAAAATTTTAGTATTTACACCTTAAACTAAAAGAGAATGAAGAAGAGAGTCACGTTATTAATTGCGCTGCTGTTAACCAGTATATCTTATATATACGCACAGCAGCTTACCATTACTGGTACTGTTATCGACAAAAGCCTCGGTGACCCCGTTATCGGAGCTTCCGTATTGGTAGAAGGAACCACAAACGGAACCGTCACAGACATCGACGGTAAGTTTTCAATCAACGCCTCCAAAGGCAATGTATTAAACATTTCTTACATCGGTTACCAGACACAAACGATCAAGTTGGACGGAAATCAAACCGTCCTGACCATCCAACTGGGAGAAGATACTCAAGCGCTGGATGAAGTCGTTGTCGTAGGTTTCGGTTCACAAAAGAAAGTAAACCTGACAGGTGCCGTTTCCACTGTCGACAACAAAGCGTTGTTATCCCGCCCTGTTGCTCAGGTAGGACAAGCTTTGCAGGGTGTCGTTCCCGGGTTGAACATGTCACTCAACAATCAGGGAGGTGCACTGGGTAACGCTTTAAAAGTAAACATTCGTGGTACAGGAACCATCGGCGAAGGCTCGACGGACTCTCCGCTGATCCTGATAGACGGTATCGAAGGAGATATGAATGCTTTGAATCCGGACGATATCGAAAGCATCTCTGTATTGAAAGATGCCGCTGCGTCCAGTATTTATGGTTCACGTGCACCGTTCGGCGTTATTTTGATTACCACTAAAAGCGGTAAAAGCGGTAAAGCTCAAGTAAATTATAGCAACAGCTTCCGTTGGTCAACGGCTACAAACCTGCCGGATATGATGGATTCTTACACGTTTGCCATGTTTTTTAATACTGCTGCATTAAACAGTGGTCAGAATGTACCTTTCAATGATGAAACCATTGGAAGAATCCTGGCGTACCAGCGAGGAGAAATCACGACAACGACCGTACCCAATCCGGGAAACGGAATGTATGAATTCCACCAAAAAGCAAACGATAACCAGAATTGGGCACGTAACCATTTTAAAACAGGTTTTACACAAGAACACAATGTAAATGTGAGCGGAGGTACGGAAAAGCTTACCTATTTCATGTCCGGTGCTTTCATGGACCAAGGCGGTAACATGCGTTATGGAGATGATGATTTCAAACGCATGAATGCCTCTGCTAAAATCAATTCACAGGTAAACGACTGGCTGCAAATAGGAATCAACACTCGCTTCATCCGTGAAGAACTCGATCGTCCGACATATGCAAATGACGATCCGGATAACACAGCCAACGGGGTTAGTGTCGGCTTGTATTATCATGATATTTCAAGAACATGGCCTACTATGCCTTTCAAAGATCCGAACGGTCATTATATGCGTAATTCCAAAATCATCCAGATAGAGGATGGCGGACGCTACAAACGCAGAAAAGACATTATCTATACACAGGCTAATTTTACGATCACTCCTGTCAAAGACTGGAACATCCGCGGAGATGTAAGCCTGAAAGCAGAACATATAAACAAAGACGAAAACCTGGCTAAAATTTATGAATACAACTCAGACAACGAGCCTGTTGCCCTGGCATTTGCCGGTTCATACGGACCAGGCGCTACCTATGCCTGGTCCTCGGCACAGGACAACAATCTACTGACCACCAGTTTATACACCGATTACTTCAAGTCTGTCCAAAAAAACAACTTCAAGGTAATGGTCGGATTCAACTCCGAGTTGTATAAACAAAATTACGTCTATGCCAGACGCGACGATGTCATCAGCGATGAAGTACCCAGTATCGATGCCAGTATGGGTAAAGACTATACAGCAGCCAACAAAAAAGAATGGGCAACCGCCGGTTTCTTCGGACGTCTGAACTATGACTATGACGGACGCTACCTGGCTGAAATCAATGTTCGTTACGACGGTTCATCCCGCTTCCTGAAAGATAAACGCTGGAATGTATTCCCTTCTTTCTCTTTAGGATACAACATTGCACGTGAAGCCTTCTGGGAATCGATTGCCGATTATGTAGGCACACTGAAACCTCGTTTCTCATGGGGTAAATTAGGCAACCAGAATACAAAAGATTTTTACCCCTTCTACCCGGCTCAGCCACTAGGAATGAAGAATGGTAAATGGTTGATCGCCGGACAAATGCCGACCACGGCAACAGCCCCCCTGATGGTCAGCGACCTGATGACCTGGGAAAAGATCACGACGACCAACGTAGGTGTCGACTTCGGTGCCTTCAGCAACCGTCTGTCAGGTTCTATCGAATGGTTTAAACGTAACACGGATGACATGGTTGGTCCTCCGGAAGAAAAATCATCCATTATCGGTATAGACAATGACAAACTACCGCGTATCAACAACGCAGCCATGACGACCAACGGATGGGAGTTAGCCCTGAACTGGAACGACCGTATCGGCAAAGTTGGATATACAATCGGGTTTACCTTGGCGGATGCAAGAAGCAAAATCACTAAATATCCAAACGAGGCACAGATCATCGACCGGAAAAATTCGGACGGTAACATAGAATATGTACCTTATAACGGAAGGTATATGGGTGATATCTGGGGATTCGAAACCATCGGAATTGCTAAGACTGACGAAGAAATGCAGGCTCATCTGGCTACAACAGACCAGTCTGAGATCGGTAGCAAATGGGGAGCAGGCGACATCATGTATAAAGACCTGAACAATGACGGTAAAATCTCGACCGGTTCAAATACAGTAGGCGATCCGGGCGACCGCAAGATTATCGGAAATGAAACACCACGTTACCAGGTGGGTATCACATTAGGTGCCGATTGGAACGGATTTGACTTCCGCGCATTCTTCCAGGGTGTTTGCAAACGTGATATCTGGCTGAATGGAAACTTCTTCTGGGGTGCAACCGGTGGATTATGGCAATCTATCGGCTATAAAGAGCATTTTGACTACTTCCGTCCGGAAGGCGATGCAATGGGAGCAAATCTGAATTCTTATTTCCCGAAGCCTTATTTCGACAGCAACGCGGATAAGAACCAGAAGACGCAAACAGGCTATTTACAAAGTGCAGCCTATCTGCGCCTGAAGAACCTGCAGGTCGGTTACACCGTACCGACTTATTTAGTCAATAAGATTGGCCTTAGCAAAGTACGTGTATATTTCTCCGGTGACAATTTGTTTACCATCTCTTCTATCTTCGGAGTATTCGATCCTGAAGCTGTTGGCGGTTCCTGGGGTAACGGTAAGATTTATCCCCTTTCCAGAACGCTTTCATGCGGAGTAAATGTTTCATTCTAAAATTAAAGACATCATGAAAAGACAATCAATCATTATATTATCTCTTGCTGCAGGAGCTTTCTGTTTTACTGCATGTAACGATTTCCTGGACAGAGAACCGCTATCCTCCGTCACATCGGAACACTATCTGAATACGGAAACCGAGTTGGCCAGCTTCGGTGCCGCTCAATATGACGCCCTTCCCGCCCATAAGCCGGGAGAATACAACATCGGTGTTTTCAAAACAGACAACAACAGCGACAATCAATGTGCGGCTAAAGAAGAAGATAACTTCGTCCCCGGTGAACGTCGTGTCCCGACCAGTGGCGAATGGGATTTCAAAAAGATCCGTGACTGTAATTATTTCCTTGAAACCGTGTTACCTAAATACGAAGAAGGTAAGATCAGCGGTACGGATGCCAATATCCGCCATTACATCGGTGAAATGTATTTTTTCCGTGCTTTCCAATATTTCACTTTCATGAAGAAATACGGCGATTTTCCAATAGTAGACAAAGTACTTTCGGATGATTATACAGAACTGGCCGAAGCAAACCAGCGTCGGCCGCAAAATGAGGTTGCCCGTTTCATTCTGAAAGATCTGGACACAGCCGCCGAAATGATGAAAGCAACAGCCCCCGAATCAAACCGTCTGACAAAATACGTAGCGCTACTGCTTAAATCGAGAGTAGCTCTCTACGAAGGAACCTGGTTAAAATATCATGCAGGAACCGACCGTGTCCCCGGCGGACCGGGGTGGCCGGGAGCGAATGCCAGCTACCTGAAAGACTTCAACATCGACCTGAATTCGGAAATAAACTTCTTCCTCTCGGAAGCAAAAAGCTCCGCACAAATCGTAGCCGACGCATTCCCTCTGGAAGACTATTCAAGTATGTTTAATAGTGTCGACCTGTCAGACAAGAAAGAAGTATTACTTTGGAGACGCTATGACATCGACCTGAAAGTATTCCATTATGTAGTATCCTACCTGCAGACAGTAGACGTAGGCGGTAATGGTAGCGGCAATAGCGGATACACCCGTTCACTGGTTGAAAGTGTATTAATGAAAAACGGTTTACCTATTTATGCCTCCGGATCCGGCTACAAAGGCGATAAAACGCTGGAAGATGTTACAGCAAATCGTGACAACCGTTTCCGCGAATCTATCAGTATCCCGGGTGACCCGATCAATAATCGTAACAACTTTATCCGTCCGGGGCTCACGATCAATACAGAAACTAAAAATACAACCGGCTATTGCATCCGTAAAGGATTGAATCAGGATGCCAGCATGGGGCCGACGTTACCGGGTAACACAGGATGCGTAATCTTCCGTGCCGCAGAAGCTTACCTGAATTATATCGAAGCTAATTATGTACTCGATCATAACCTGGATGCTAAAAGTACTGCTTACTGGAAAGCTTTGCGCGACCGCGCCCAGGTAGATAACGATTTCCAGAAAACGATCTCGGCAACCGACCTGTCAAAAGAGAATGACCTTGCTGTTTATTCCGGTGATAATACGGTAGACGCTACTTTATATAATATCCGCCGTGAAAGACGCATCGAATTCATTGCAGAAGGTCTGCGCCTGGACGACTTATACCGCTGGAGGTCACTCGATAAGATGAAAAATTACCAGGTAGAAGGCTTCAATCTTTGGGATGAAAACTACAAACTGTACGATGCAGGAGAGCTGAAACCCGAAGGCGAAGCCGACGAACCGAACGTATCCAGCCGGGCAAATAAATATATCCGCCCGTACCAAATACACAAGAACAACAAGGCATTCAACGGATATACTTTCATGCAGGCTCATTACCTGGCCCCTATTGCTTACGACGTGATCCGTCTGAGTACGCCGGATAAGGGTGGCGATATCGGTACTGCGTACATTTATCAGAACCCGGGTTGGGATGTGCAAGCAGGATCAAGCGCGTTGAAGTAAGCAGAAGCTGAGAAGCATTTGCCGAACGATTAATTTTGAGAGGGTGTGTCAAATCAAACGAACAACCAGCCGGCACACCCTCCAAAATACCATATATTTGTTACGATCATCGTAACACTACTGTTATGCTCACCGTAACACCGTTGTGACGACCATCGTAATAACACTGTTACGGTTATCGTATCTAATATATTCAAGATTGAAAAATATGAAACATCTCCCTGAACAGATATTATTAATTACTTCCTGCCTGTTTTGCAACCAGTTGCAGGCAAAGGAAAAGGCTGATACACCCAATCTCGTCTTCATCATGGCCGACCAATGGCGCGGCCAGGCAATCGGTTATCTGGGTGTAGAACCCGTACAGACTCCCAATCTGGATAAGTTAGCTGCCGAAGGCGTACATTTTACGGATGCGATCAGCAGCTATCCTGTATCTTCGCCCGCCCGTGGAATGCTGATGACAGGCAGGTATCCGATCGGCAGCAAGGTTACGGGTAACTGTAATTCGGATAATACACCTTATCATGTCGAATTGCCCACCTCGGCTCGTTGCTGGTCAGACGTCCTGAAAGATCAGGGATATGAATTGGGATACATCGGCAAATGGCATCTGGATGCCCCTTACCAACCTTACATCGAAACAAATAACAACAAAGGAAAAATAGCCTGGAACGAATGGTGTCCCAAGGACCGTCGTCACGGCTTCAGCCATTGGATCGCCTACGGCACCTACGATTATCATCTGAAGCCTATGTACTGGGATACGGATGCCGGCCGTGAGGAATTCTATTTCGTAGACCAATGGGGACCGGAATATGAAACCGACCGGGCCATCGACTATATCGCCAATCAAGATAATAAACTCCGCGACGGGGATAAACCCTTCGCCCTGGTCGTATCCATGAACCCGCCTCACACTGGTTACGACCTGGTTCCCGACAAATACAAAAAGGTATACCAGAATGTAGATGTCGAATCACTATGCAATTCTCCCATCATCGCACCGAAAGGAACGGAATACGGTGATTTCTACCGGCAAAGCGTATTGGATTATTATGCCTGCATGACCGGCGTTGACGACCAGGTGGGCCGCATTATCCGCGCACTGAAAGAGCGGGGACTTTTCGAGAATACCATCGTGGTATTCACCTCCGATCATGGCGACAGCATGGGGATGCACGATCATATCGGAAAGAATATTTATTACGAGGAAGCCATGCGCGTCCCGATGATACTAACCTGGCCGGAGAAGATCGCACCGCGCCGGGACTCGACACTGATGATCGGTTTTGCCGATCTCTATCCTTCGCTATTGTCGTTAATGGGCTTCAAGAAAGAGATACCTGCCGAAGTAGAGACGTTCGACCTGTCTGCTTCCATCCTTTCTCCCGACAACGTCCAGGAGGTAATACAGCCTTATTATCAAGTCTCCTCTGAAAATTTAACGACTGGTTACAGAGGTTTCCGGACAAAAAAATATACATTTGCAGTACACGCCACAAACGGCCAGACTGACGAGTGGATACTGTTCGACCGCGAGCAAGACCCGTACCAACTAAACAATATTGCATCCGATCAGCCGGAATTGATTAAACAGTTTGCCAGCCGGTTAAAAGACTGGTTGAAAAAGACAAACGATCCTTTTATGAACTGTCTGTAAATAATATACACATGAATACACGTTTTTATCTGGTAATCTTATTGATAGCAAGTTTTCTCCCGGCAATGGGACAACAAACGGAGATACCGCGCCCGGCACCTCACCAGTTGAAGTGGCACGAATCGGAAATAGGCGTCGTCTTCCATTATGACCTCCATGTCTTCGACGGCATTAAATACGGTCAGGGTAATAACCGCGTCCAGCCGATAGAGGATTATAATATCTTCAATCCGACCCAACTGAATACCGATCAATGGGTACAGGCCGCCAAAGCGGCGGGAGCCAAGTTCGCCGTACTGACGGCAACACACGAGACAGGCTTTGCCATTTACCAGAGCGATGTCAATCCGTATTGTCTGAAAGCGTTGAAATGGCGCGATGGCAAAGGGGATATCATCCGCGACTTCGTCAATTCATGTAGAAAATACGATATAATGCCCGGCATCTATGTCGGCATCCGATGGAATTCACTTTTTGGCGTTCATAATTTCAAGGTACAGGGAGAAGGAGAGTTTGCCACCCACCGTCAACAATGGTATAAACATTTCTGCGAGCGCATGGTGGAAGAACTGTGCAGCCGCTACGGTGATTTGTTTATGATCTGGTTTGACGGTGGCGCAGACGATCCGAAAGGCGACGGGCCGGATGTATTGCCCATCGTCACCAAGTACCAGCCTGAATGCCTTTTCTATCATAATGTAGACCGGGCAGACTTCCGTTGGGGCGGTTCCGAGTCGGGTACGGTCGGTTACCCCTGCTGGTCCTCTTTCCCCTACCCTTACTCACACAGTAACAACACGGAAGGAAGCCGTAATCATAACGATCTATTGAAACATGGTGACCAGGATGGTAAATACTGGGTCCCGGCTATGGCAGACACTCCGCTGCGTGGCATGAACGGGCGGCATGAATGGTTCTGGGAGCCGGACGACGAGAATACCGTCTATCCGGTAGACAGCCTGATGAATATGTATTACAAGTCGGTCGGAAGGAATGCCACATTGATCGTCGGCTTGACTCCCGATACGACCGGACTGATCCCTGCCGGCGATGTGCAACGGTTGAAAGAATGGGGCGACGAGATCAACCGCCGTTTCTCCTCTCCTATAGCCTCTGCATCGGGACAAAAGAAAAGCCTGACACTGAAACTGGGCAAACCTCAGGCTATCAACCATTGCATTATCCAGGAGAATATCGCTAATGGCGAACGTATCCGCCGGTATAAAGTAGAAGCCAAAGTAAACGGTAAATGGCAAACCGTATGCGAGGGCGAGTCGGTCGGACATAAACGTATCGAGCAATTCCCGGCAGTCGAAGCATCAGCTCTACGCCTGACGGTCTCTCAATCGGTAGCACAACCGGATATACGCAACTTCAGTGTCTATAATGTTAAATAGAAATCTATGAAAAACAACAAAGCATATCTACTTTCCATATTACTTGGAAGTGCAATCATCAGTACCAGTATGAAAGGACAAACTTCTTTTACTTACGAAAAAGGAAAGATGTTCAACGATATAACTGCCGTACAGATGGATAAAGCAGTAAATATAGAAGAACTGCAATCCCCCGTATTCTACGAAAAGAACATACCGGCAAAACAACAAACCATTGCCTACCGAGTAACGATCCCGGCATATAAACAAGGTATCTTCTTCAGCCGTGACTCCCGTCCGGGCGATTATCAATGGCCAAATAACACCAACCGGTTGTTACCGTGGGTGTTCAACCGATTGGAAGACCTGACAAAAGATGATTATCCTGGTATTCCTTCCAACGGGGCACCTTCCGTATCAGGCGATGCATTACTACTGAAATTATCCGACGGACAATTCCTGTATGCCAAAGCGGTAGCCGCCGAAAACAGTATCAGCTGGTTTCAGGTAAATAAAGACGGTTCACTCACCGTCTATCTTTCTACTTTGGGAACAGACTGTCTACCATCAAAAGCACCTGTTTTACTGGTCGAAAAAGGTCCGACGACTTATGAAGCCATCCGGAAAGCTTACGCCGCATTAATAGATAATAAAAAGGTATCTGCACTCCGGAAAAGAACAGACAAAGACTATTTCGAGGCCTTTAAATATCTGGGATGGTGCTCATGGGAACACTACCATTATGATATAGACGAAACCAAAATGCTGAACGACCTCGATGGCATCGAAGCGTCCGGTCTTCCCATCCGTTACGTATTGATAGACGACGGTCATTTGGCTAATAAAGACCGTCAACTTACCAGTTTTATTCCGGATAAGGAGAGATTTCCTAACGGATGGAAGAATATCATGGCACGGAAAAAAGACAACAAGGTCAAATGGATAGGACTATGGTATAATTTCTGCGGTTATTGGTTAGGCATATCTCCGGAAAATAACTTTCCGGAAAAGGTAAAACAATCACTCTATCTTTACAACGGCAGTATGCTTCCGGGGACAAGTAAAAAGAATATAGATACATTCTACCAATATTATGTCGGGACATTGAAAGACTATGGCTTCGACTTCCTTAAAATAGATAACCAGTCGTTCCTGCTGCCCCTTTACATGGGAAATACGGAAGTTATACGACAGGCCAAAGCGTGTAACCTGGCATTGGAAGAGCAGACACACAACCAACAGGTCGGCCTGATGAACTGTATGGCACAGAATATTTTGAACATCGACCATACATTATATAGTGGTGTAACCCGTGTCAGCATCGATTACAAGAAATATGACGAGAACATGGCGAAATCGCATCTGTTCCAGTCTTATACCAATACGTTATTGCAAGGGCAAACTGTATGGCCCGACCATGATATGTTCCATTCCTGCGATACCGTCTGCGGAAGTCTGATGGCCCGGTCGAAAGCCCTGTCCGGCGGTCCGGTTTATCTGTCGGACTCTCCTGCTGATTTTATCAAAGAAAACATATTACCGCTGATTGATGAGGAAGGAAAGCTGTTCCGTCCCGAGGCTCCTGCCATCCCGACACCCGAATCGGTTATCACGAACCCGCTGCAAGACGGCAAAGCTTACCGGGTATTTGCCCCTACCGGTGATGAAGCCGTATCGCTGATATGCTATAACCTGAACACCTCTCCCCGGTATCATAACGTGCAAGCGATGATCAGTAAAGCTGATTATCTGCTGCGTGAGACGATGACGGAGAAAGCAAGCCCCAATGATCAACGGATCATCCTTTATGACTGGGCTAAACAGGCTGCCACCGAACTGACTACGGATAAACAAATCACATTGGAAGGTTTCACCGACCAACTGTACCATCTCTGCCCTGTTGCCAACGGTTGGGCGGTCATCGGTGTACAGGAAAAATTCCTTTCGCCGTCGACAGTCCGTATCCTTACCCGTAATGACAAACAACTCACCCTGGATGTTCTCTGTCCGGGTACCGTCAAAGTATGGGTAGAATCAGGAAATAAACAGGAACTGCGGAGCATCCCGGTATCTGCTCCGGGAAAAATAACAATCAACAAATAACATTCAAAAAATACGAATATGAACAAGAGACTATTCTTTTCCCTGGCTGCAATACCCTTACTGGGAACGACAGGACAAGCCGAAGCAGCAAAGCCGCAGGACCGGCCGAATATTATTCTCTTTTTGGTAGATGATATGGGCTGGCAGGATACTTCCCTCCCCTTCTGGAAGGAAAAAACCCATTACAACGAAGTATATGAAACGCCCAATATGGAACGTCTCGCCCGCCAGGGAATGATGTTCACCCAGGCGTATGCTTCCAGTATCAGTTCGCCGAGCCGTTGCAGCCTCTATACCGGTATGAATGCCGGCCGTCACCGGGTAACGAACTGGACCTATCCGAAGAATGCCTCCACCGACCGTAAAAGCGATGTACTGGAATTACCGGATTGGAATGTGAACGGTATCTGCGAAGTTCCCGGCATCGAACATACCTATCAGGTCACTTCTATGGCTCAAATACTGAAAGATAACGGCTATCATACCATCCACTGCGGGAAGGCACATTGGGGAGCTCTCGATACACCGGGAGAGAACCCGTATCATTTTGGCTTTGAAGTGAATATTGCAGGACATGCCGGCGGCGGACTGGCAAGCTATTTGGGAGAAGCCAATTTCGGTAACCGGACAGACGGCAAACCGAATCCCTGGTTCGCCGTTCCGGGACTGGATGAGTATTGGGGAAAAGATATTTTCATCACGGAAGCCTTAACCCGGAAAGCCATGAAAGCCTTGGATAAGGCACAACAATACGACCAGCCGTTCTTCCTATATATGTCGCATTACGCCATCCACGTCCCGATCGACAAGGATATGCGTTTCTACCAGAAGTATATCGACAAGGGATTGGGAGAGAAAGAGGCCGCTTATGCCGCCCTGATCGAAGGAATGGATAAGAGCCTGGGAGATATCATGGATTACCTGGAGAAGAATAACCTGGCAGATAATACCATCATCCTTTTCATGTCTGATAACGGCGGACTTGCTGCCGAACCGGAATGGCGTGACGGTGTTCCCCATACTCAGAACTCTCCGCTGAACAGCGGTAAAGGTTCTGCCTATGAAGGCGGTGTCCGCGAACCGATGATCGTCAGCTGGCCGGGAAAAGTACAGCCGCAAACCAAGACAGACAAATATCTCATCATCGAAGACTTCTTTCCTACCATCCTTGAAATGGCAGGCATAAAGAAATACAAAACGATCCAGCCTGTCGACGGTGTCAGCTTCATGCCGTTACTGACCAACACCGGCGATCCTTCGAAAGGCCGCAGCCTCTACTGGAACTTCCCGAACCTTTGGGGAAACACCGGTCCGGGTATCGGAGCGACCTGCACGATCCGCCAGGGGGACTGGAAACTGATCTATTATTATGAAACCGGAAAAAAGGAATTGTTCAACATCCCCGACGATATAGGAGAAAAGAACGATCTGTCCGCTACCCATCCCAAGCTGGTAAAGAAGCTATCCAAAGACCTGGGCAAGCAATTACGTAAAATGGATGCCCAACGTCCTTCATTCAAAGCAACAGGTAAACCTTGTCCCTGGCCGGACGAGATATAAATAATAAAGTTTAAGCCATGAAAAGACGTACCTTTTTAGCATCAATAGGTTTTGGCTGTGCCGTCCCTTCTTCCTTTCTGAATGCAGAGGCTTTGAATAATGCTATTTCCAACAGGGATCTGCATTATATCGATCCTCGTCTCGAAAAGATTTATGAAAAAGAGTTCGGAGGAAAAACAGTACTGGAAAAGAACTGCCTGACCGATCGTAATATTCTATTGATTACGAGTGATCAGCATCACTATATGTGTATGGGATATAATAACCCTCAGATAAAGACACCCAATCTGGACAGGTTAGCTAAAATGGGTATCATCTTCGACAGGGCTTATTGTAACAACCCGACCAGTACACCGACCCGTGCCAGTATTATTACAGGTAAATATGCCAGTCAGCACGGTGCCTGGTCACTGGGAACCAAGCTTCCTGAAAATGAGCTTACCGTCGGCGATTGTTTCCAAAAGGCCGGATACCGTACAGCCCTGATCGGCAAAGCCCATTTCCAACCGTTGAAAGGAAGTGAAGAATATCCTTCCTGCGAAGCATACCCAATATTACAGGAATTCGACTTCTGGCGTAAGTTCAACGGTCCTTTCTATGGATTCGAGCACGTAGAACTTACCCGTAATCATACCGACGAACCGCATGTAGGACAACATTACGGTATCTGGCTGGAAGACAACGGCTGTACGAACTGGCGTGACTGGTTCCGTAAACCGACAGGAACCAGCGACCCTCAATACCATGTCTGGAACATTCCCGAAAAGTACCATTACGATACCTGGATCGCAGAACGTACCAATAAGATGCTGGAAGGGTATAAAGAAAAAAATGAAAAGTTCTTCCTTTGGGCGAGCTTCTTCGACCCACATCCCAGCTATCTGGTACCTGAGCCATGGGCTTCCATGTACAAACCGGAAGATATGGATGTGCCGGAATTTACACCCGGAGAATTCGATGATAAACCAGTTCATTTTAAATTGACGCAAACACGCAATCCTGATTTCTCTTATCTGAAAGAAGAGGGCGAAGACAGACCGTCATGGGTTCACGGAGCTCATTCGCAGCTCTCTACAAAAGAGTCGAGAGCCCGGAATATGGCCACTTATTATGGCATGATCTCCATGATGGACCATTACATAGGCAAGATACTGGATAAACTGGATGAATTGGATTTGACAAAGAATACAGTTATCGTTTTCACCTCCGACCATGGTCATTTCTACGGTCAACACGGATTGATAGCGAAAGCGATCCATCATTATGAAGACCTGCTCCGCGTCCCCTGTATCGTAGCCGTCCCGGGAGGGGAAAAGGCAGGCGGGCGTTCATCGGCGATGTTATCGACAGTCGATCTGGCACAGACATTCCTGAGCCTCGCGGGCATCACTCAACCGCTAACGATGACAGGTATAGATCAGAGTGAAGTATGGTGCGGTAAAAAAGAAAAGGCCAGGACACACGTTCTTGTTGAAAACCATTTCCAACCGACCAAATTTTATGCTAAAAGCTATATAGATGAGCAATATAAGCTCACAATTTATATGAATCAAACGTATGGCGAGTTGTTCGATCTGATTAACGACCCTAAAGAGTTAAAAAACCTGTGGGACGTCCCGGAAGCAAAAGAACTGAAATCAAATCTGTTATTAAAAATGCTCCATGCCGAACTGGAAAAGGAGCCTTTGTTCATGCCTCGTATCGCTCCGGCATAATGCTTGCTACCGCAAGCTCTACACAAAGTTTTTAGAAAAGTATCTGTCATCTGTCATTTGCTGATGTAACACGTAGTCATTCAGCGGATAAGGGCATGGCAGATACTTTTTTCAGTTGACAGATGACAGATGGGCTTCGCGTTCGAAGATAGGAAATATTGAACCCCGCCCCTACGGTCGAACCTGCCTGTTCCATTGTGACGGCGCCTGTAAGGGCGGTTCGCGAACCGCCCCTACCAACGACACTACATTCAAAACTGATAAATATTGAACAAACGATGCCTATTCATCTATTAATTATGTATATTTGTGCAGTTACTAACATAAAACACTTAATTATGAAAGAATTAGATCAGAAAGACATGGCAGAGAATGAAAGACAAGAGTTGCAGGATCGGTATATCCGTTTCGACTGGGCAATCAAGCGCTTGTTGCGCCAGAAGGCCAACTTCGGTGTGCTCAACGGTTTCCTGACCGTGATGTTGCGTGAGGAGGTTAATATTCTCGAAATCCTTGAAAGTGAAAGCAACCAGGAAAGTGCCGACGATAAATTCAACCGTGTCGACATCAAGGCCAGGAACAGCAAAGGCGAAATTATCATCGTCGAAATCCAAAACACCCGTGAGGTGCATTATCTCGAACGTATCCTCTACGGCGTGGCAAAAGCTATCACCGAGCATATCTCACTGGGCGAAGGCTATCAGAATGTAAAGAAAGTCTACTCCATCAGTATCCTTTATTTTGATCTGGGTGTGGGAACAGACTATATCTATCATGGTCAGAACCATTTCACCGGCGTACATACCGGCGACCGTCTGCGTATTAACACACGTGATCGCGATGCAGTCATTACTCGTCTGCCTGCGGAGATCTTTCCGGAGTACATTCTGATCCGCGTAAACGAGTTCGACAAAGTGGCTACCACGCCGTTGGACGAATGGATCACTTATTTGAAAGACGGTACGATCCGTCCCGACACGACCGTACCCGGTCTTCGTGAAGCCCGCGAGAAACTGAAATACTACTCCATGTCTTCGAGTGAGCGCCATGCGTATGACGAGCACCTGAATGCGATCATGATCCAAAACGACGTACTCGATACTGCCAAATGGGAAGGCCGTCTTGAAGGACTTGCCGAGGGAGAAGCCAAAGGGAAAGCGGAAGGGCTTGTGGAAGGCAAAGCCGATGCTTTGCGTCAAACAGCAGCCAAAATGAAACGTATGGGAATGCCGACAGCCGACATTGCAACCTGCACAGGGTTGTCGGCGGAAGAGATAGAGAAGTTATAGAAATAATTGAACTATTCTGTATCTATCTAACAGATAACCCTTCACCTGTCACAGCTTGTATCTATCTGTATATCTGATTTTTCCGGTGACACGTCTTTGTAAAGGCTAAAAATCACAAATTAAAGTAGGGTCTTTTGAAATGTTAAGACAAGACTTTTGAAATCAAAAGAAGGGACTTTTATCTTCAAAAGAGCTATCTTTTTTTCGGAAAGACTTAAGTCTTTTCTTCAATGGGTAGGCACTCGTAAAAAAGGAGTAGGCACCCGTTCGTATTGACTCCGGCACTCATTTGAAATAGCTCCGGCAGCCACTGGTAATGACTCCGGCAGCCACAGATATTGGCTCCGGCAGCTATTAAAAAAGACTTACAATACAAAGTGAAGTGTTGTCGGTGAAACGTGACGTTTCACCACAATCAGCTGTTTAATAGCTCTATACAACACCGGTGACAGGTGAAGGCCATGGTCAAAATTCTCTCTGTAGGTATGAAAAAGCAGAGATACGAATATAGAAAGATATGAACCTGCCTGTTCCATTGTGACGGCGCCTGTAAGGGCGGTTCGCGAACCGCCCCTACCAACGACACTACATTCAAAACTGACAATATTTGAAACAAACAATAAATTCAAAACAGCGTCTAAGTTCCTATGTTTTCTTGAAATAATTATATGATCTCAGTGCGTTAAACAGGGGTGTATGTTGCATAAATCGTGTTGTTTCGTTCTATAATCCTCCTATTTCGGAAAATTAGGAGCGTTTTTTCTTGTTGATTCGGAAAACCTCTTTACCTTTGCAACGAATCCGTAGTGGGCAGCGGCTCACGATAAAGCGGTTTCAAATACATATTGCAAGCATTTTACGAAGATTGTTCTAGTCTTTAAAATCGGCAAAATTTTAATCTAGAGGAATGATGGACATAAAATGCTTGCGCTGATTACGTATAAGTTTTCTACCATTTTATATGGGAGAATTATTTTATATCGTATAAGCGCGAGCTATTGTTCTATTATCTCTAGATGGGCGTTTGCCGATGCCTAAAGACTGATGATAGACAACGCCCGCGCTTTATTTATGCCCGTTCGTAACCAAAGCCGGGGTTGTTCTCCCCTTCGTAAAATTAATTGTTAGACGTTTTTTTACTCTATTTTATAAACAATTAATTTTAAGATTATGAACAAAAAGTTTTCTACTTTATTGACAGCAAGCCTATTGATGGTGGGAGCGTTGTTTAGTAGTGCAAAGGCAGACGCAACCTACATTCCTGTGGGGCCAAAAGCCACAACAATCACTTCAGGTGACATGTATTACATTGTACAGCAGGCAGGTGAGGATGTTGCTCAAACTTCCGACTATCTGATGGGTATGGAAAAAACAGCTGCAGCCACTCCAGCTTTAGCCGGATTGAATATTGCATCTGCAAGTACAACCTTGGCTGAAGCTTTTGAGTTATCATCCGGAGAAATTAGTAACTACTTATGGACGGTGACTGAAGTTAAAGACGCCGGTAAAATCTATTACACATTGAAAAATGTGAAAACACAGAGTTTTCTTGCCGTAGACGGAAGTTTCGCTATGGTTACAGCTGTTGCTGATGCAACTCAGGCTAAAAATAATATTTTCTTTAGCTTCGGAGATGGAACTAAAGCATATAGCGGGAAAACAAGTGAAACTACTTACCTGTTGCCTAAAGGAGGAACGAATAGTGCCAACTCTCTTTTAATAGCTGGAACAAGTGCTATTGCCTTTGGTGATGGATCTAGTAATCATGTAGTTCTCTACTCCGTTAAAACCCAACCCGTTGCGGCAACAGATTTGAATGCTGCATTTGGTGGTGCCGGTTTCTCTTTTGCTCCTGACGGCGTAGAAGTAGAAGACAATATCTTCGATCAGAGTATTAAGGCTTTTGATGTTGAAGCTGATATTGTATTGGAAGCAGGTGTCCGTGCTATTAAAAAAGGTACTTACTTTGCAACCAGCTATCCGGATGAATTGGCTGAAAAATCTGAAATCAAACAAGCGGATGTTGAAGCCGGCTACTTCGATGCATGTACATTTATTGTTGTATCTCCGACAGAGAACTTCAAAACCAGCAAATTACCCCAGTCTAACGGTGAAGGTTTCAAGTTCACTACTGTAAAAGGTGAAGATCTGAATACTTATATTGCAGGTGATAATGTTTCCAGCAAAGAAGAAGTATCTGTATTTAATGCCGCATTCACTGTGACAGAACCTAACGAGTTCGCTTCTGCAGGTAAATACAAAATGGCTTTGACTGCTCGTGTACTGGCAGATCCGAAAGCATCTTCTAATAAAGATCAGAAGCATGCTGCTAAAAACATCCAGGTTATTGCAACCGCTATCCAGGATGTAAACTACATCACAACAAGCAGCGAAGGTTCTCTTTTCAAAGTAGCTTCCAGCAAATTGGTAAAAGCTGTTTCTTTATTGAAAGAAGAAAAAGCTCCGTCTGTATTCAATATCCAGTTTGTAAGCGGTAAGGGAACAAAAGATTCTGAATACAATAAGTATATGGGAGTTGCCATCGCTAGTGGAACTGATTTACAGTTAGTAGCTCAGGGTTCTGCTTTGGCTGCATTGAATACTCCGCAGTATCAGTTTGTAATCTCTGCTATTGACACAAAAACGCAGACTATTACTTTCAAGAATCTTGAAACAGCTGTTACTTTCAAATCGACTTTGTTTGAAACAGAAAATGACGGTGAATATAAGTTGGTTGGTGTTGCTACTGAAGCTTCAACAAATTTAGCAACGATCGAAGTTGCAAAAGACGACAAGAGTGATTACACTGCAAATGTAAGTCTAGAAGGTAAAGTGATCACCCTGAACGCTGTAACAGTTGATCCGTTCGCAGGCTTCGCTGTTAAAGACCAGACTTCTGAAACTGTTATCTTGAAATTTGCTAAGAGTGCTGCTTTGAATGCTGAAAAGCTGTATATCGGTGTAGATGAAAAGACTAAGACTAATACCGCTCTTTTCGATAAAGAATCAAAGGCTATCAAAGTGAAATTCATCCCGGTAGAAGAAGCTGACAAACCTAATGGAACTGCTCAGACTTATTGCTATAATAAGGATGGAAAAGTATACACTGCCAACCAAAAGATGGTAACTTATTATTCTTATTCTGCTCAGATTATCGACGGTGAAGATAATAATAGTTATTTGAAGATCAATTCTTCAGACTTGGAAATAGAACAGAACGTTAGTGACGCTGCTTCAGCTGCTACAAAATTCCTTATCAAAGAAAACAAAGACGGTTCTGTTTCTCTGTTTGTTTCAACAGCATTTGCTAATGCAACAAATGCAAAAGCGGTAAAAAGCGATGACGGTACTGCTATCTCTGTTGACGGTATCGCTTATGCAGTAGAAGATGCCGACGCAATCAAATTGTACCTTGTAGGTGAAGAACTGGGTGTAAGCCTGGAAGCAAAACCTCGTCATGCAGCATTCAAGTCTACAACAGGTGGTTATATCTCATTGAGTGAAAAGAACGAAGGTGTTGTAGCTATCAAGACAGCTGCTGATGCTGATCTGACATTCTGCCTGGATACTGCCGATTCAAAAGCAACTGTTCCTTCATTCTATATCTCTCGCCGCGGTGCTACTCCTGATGCTCAGAGATTGTATATGTTCAATGTGGCTGACTCTGTTGACAATGCTATTTCTGATGCAAAGAAAGCAGAATATCAATGGTATGCAGACATCAACAAAGTGATCTTCAAAGCTGCAACATTAGTTAATTCCGACACATTGTCTACAACCGTAAACGGTAAAGAGGCATTGGTTGCAACCAGTGCAGATCAGAACAAAGGTATTCTGGGTGGTTTGAATAACTTCAAATATCAGATTCTTAAAGTGGCTGATACAGACGACGAATACTATATCCGCAACATGGTTGAAGGTGACTATCTGGTTAGCTACAACGGTTTACTGACACTGGGTGAAAAAGATAAAGCGATCAGGGTTACTATCGAAAAGGGTGAATCACCTGTTGCCAATGATGCAATCAGTGCAGATGCAGTATCGGTAACCGCTGGTAACGGTTTCGTAACAGTTAAGGGTGCTGAAGGCAAGAACGTAGTTATCACTAACGTACTTGGTCAGATAATTGCTAACACAGTTGTTTCTTCTAGCGAAGCTACGATCGCGGTGTCTGCAGGCGTTGTATTCGTAAGCGTAGAAGGCGAAGCTGCTGTAAAAGCAATCGTAAAATAAGAAATTATTTATAATCAATAAATTTAAATTGACTGCGTGGGGGGAACGGTTCACGAACCGCCCCTACCAATTACCCTGCGACAGGCGAACAAGCAGTCGGTATTAATACTAAAGTAATGAAATAAAGTTCTTCTGTTCGATCTCTGTGAAGAGCAAAAACAGGCAAAAAAGCCCGACCGGTTCATTCCGGCCGGGCTTTCAGCATATCAGATATAAATATTTATGAAAGCGATTACTCTCTTTCAATATTATATCCTATCTTTGCCTGTAACAAAATTATTTAACTATGAAGAAGAGACGAAAGACAACGTTTGTATCAGTTTCTTTCAAGAAACAAAGTACAAGTATTGATGTAGCAAAAGAACTTGGTAAATATCTTTTGGATATTTCAAAACTGGTCATCGGAGGAGCTGTTATCACAATAGCATTACAACTTAATGATGACAAATATGGGTTATTGCTTTATTCTATTATATTGACGTTAACCCTTGCTGTAATCGGTTTTATTGTATTAACTTATAAAAAGAAATGATATGAGTCTCGGATTCTTTTTTTACAGTATTATGATGGTAATTGCCATTGGAGTCTTGATTTTTATCAAATCTCCAGCAGGAAAACGTTGGTTAGATAAATACAGTGAATAAATAGTTAGGCACAGATTGCAGTAGTATTCATGCAACCTGTGCCTATTTCCTTATATAAACTTCTCCCTCTTCTGCAAATTCAGTAACCCTATCATCATCCAGACGATCCCTCCTATTAAAAGGAAAATACGATTCTTTACAATCAGTCCTTCCCAGATCACCGGGAGGAAGTTATCGGGCACTTTAAACGGATTCAGCAGGATATTCCAAAAAGAGCGTTCTATGAAATCCATATTACCGGTAATCAGCAGAATAATAGCCAGGATGATCGTCAACACAGCCGTACCGTTCCCGCTATGCGTTATCGTAGAGAACATAAAAGCCAGGTTCCCGAAGAAAACAAGCGGAAACATCAACTGGATAGACATCTCAAACGGATTGACCGGATACAACAGGAATGTAGCCAAATAAGAAAAAGCCACCAATATAAAGAAAATAGCCACATAGATCATCAGCAAACGGACTCCCCATACCTTATATTTATAATCGGGAATACCAAAGAGTATCTCCAGTATCCGGCTGTCTTCATCGTTCTGAATCCCGAATACGGCAGGATAGAAAACCAATAAGACACAAGGAAACATCAACAGGTTATAGATCACTCCGTCATTAATCACCTGCCGGTTCCAAGCTATTTGAAACGAGAAATAGGCAAAGAATACGAATGCCGCCAGCAAAAACCAGATGAATTTGCCGGCAAAGATGATCTTCAGATTGTATTTTACTATCTTGGGCAGTAATAATATAAGTTGTTTTGTTGTCATACGCTTTATCATTCAATTCCTTACTTTATCCATATTCTTTAAGAGGCAGAGGTAAGCATCTTCCAGGTTCGGTTCCACCTGTACTGCTCCTTCGTAAGGAGAATCGACAGAGAGATAACGGACCTGTATCGTATCGCCATCTTGTATATGATGGATCACCATCGCTTTATCCAGTACCTGCTCGAAAGATTCCCGGTCGATATGGAACTGCCAGACTTTGCCGGCTGCCATATCCACCATATCCGTCGGATCACCGAAGTATTTCAGTTCGCCTTTATTGATTACGACCACCTGGCTGCAGGAACTGGATATATCTTCAATGATATGGGTCGAGAAGATCACAATGCGATCCTTACTCAATTCGACCAGCAAATTACGGAAACGAATGCGTTCACGCGGATCGAGACCGGCAGTAGGTTCATCCACCACCAGGATACGGGGCAGATGAAGCAGGATCAAAGCTATCCCGATACGCTGCTTCATACCACCGGAGAAGGAGCCTATCTTATCATCTTTCCGTTCATACATGTGGACGGCTTTCAACACATATTCCAGACGTTCATTCCGCTGCCCGTTATCGGTCAATCCTTTCAGGATAGCCTGGTAATCGAGGAACTCCCAGGACGACATATTCTCGTACGTACCGAATTCCTGCGGCAGGAAACCAATCAGGCTCTGCAATTCCTCCCGATAGACACGGGTATCCAACCCGTTGATCCATATACTGCCGTAACTCTGCTCCAAAATACCGCAGACAATACGCATCAAGGTAGACTTACCGGCCCCGTTAGGTCCCAACAGACCGAACATGCCCGTACGAATCTCGAAAGAGACACCCCGCAACGCCTTGAACGGCTTCCGTTGTTTTCCTATCAACGGGATACTTTTCACCATACGGAACCAGGAACGGCGCAATCCGGCAAACCGTCCTTTTATACGTTCAATATTGATCTCCCGCTCATACAGATACCGGGAAGAGATATAAACAGCCATACAGAACGCCCACAAAAGCCCGAGAACGGAAATCAGCCCCGTATTATCCATCTTCCGGAACAGGATGAACAGAATGACGGGAGGGATACTCCAAAAGATCGCACGGTTTATATATTTCACCCACTTATTCTCTCCGAAACGGAAGAACAGGTATTGCCGTACCTTCCGCCACAGGTAAAGCAGGGTTGCATAGATAGCAAATGACAACAAGAATATCCATAACTTGCTATGAATAAAGAACCAGGTAAAATAGATACCAAAGAGCAGGATACCGAATTGCCATATCACATTCACAAAATCTTTCAGAGAATGATACTCGTTGTTTAGTCCTAGATGCCGGCGAATAAGCAACCCACTGTTCCACTGGCGGCTGATACGTCCGGGCCAGTCATAAATCTTCACCAGGTTACGGACAGAGATATGTATCTCTTCTCCCGGATCGATCACTTTCGATTTAGCCCGCCGCAAGCTGGTCTGTGCAAAATAAGTAACACCCGGAATACCGAAAATCAGAATGACCAGATAAATGGATTGCCACAACATGCCGTTGCCATACAACCAGATACAGGTTACACCCAACACGAACAAAACCAAATGGAGTGCCCACACCTTACGGGACAAACTGCGATACCACTCCAATGTATTTTCCAGCCCCATACAAACGGTAGGGATCAGGATCAATGTCAGCAAAGCGGAGAAAGTCAAACCACCGATAACCGTAATGGCGAACGGGGCACCGATCGCACCGGCATATTCCGAATCTCCCATTGCCAGCGGAAACATAGCCACGATGGTCGTGATCGAAGTGATCAGGATCGGACGGATACGCGACAGGCCTGCCGTCATCAACGCCCTGTTCCGCCTGTACCCTTGCTTACGGAGAATATTGGAATAATCGATCAGAATGATACCGTTATTCACTACCACTCCCAGCAAGATCAGGAATCCTGTCAACGTATTCGCATTCAACAGACTGTTATTGGTCAGCAACAGAGCCAGCAAGGAACCGATGGCTGCCAGCGGAATAGAGAAAAGCAATACAAAAGGTGTTACAAGCGATTCGAAGACAGAAGCCAGTATCATAAAGATCAGAATAAAAGCTGCCAATATCAGGAACTTGAAATCGGCAAACTCATCCTCTTCATGGAAGACCTCTACGGCAACCCCTGCAGGCAGGTTATAATTGGAAACCAGTTGGTCGATATCCGAACGGTATCCTTCCAGCAGGTCTTTCGACGATTCCACATCTTTGGAGAAGTTATAGAAAACTTCGATCTGCTTGTCCTGATTGACACGCATGATACGGGAGCGTCCCCGTCCATAATTGACAGATGCCAGATCCTGCAAGTTATGCAGGCCACCGTTGGCATTCTGTATCTGCACACGGCGCAAGTCGTCGACCGTCTTTTCTTTCCGGGCAGTATCGGTATTTTCCTCTTCTGCCTCTTCCAGCTCCTGCTCTTCTTCGGGGATATCGTTACGGATGATGATATCATAGGTATCCTCTCCTATCTTGAAAGAAGTACCGGAAGAATATTCGGGATTGAGCGCAGCCAACCCGGATGAGATATTGGTACGGGTGATTTCATAAGAAGTCAGCAGGATAGGATCGAAATCCAAATGTATTTCCGGCTGGCGACGGTTATAGGAGACACGCGAATGGCGGATAAACTCCTGTTCGTCCAGATAATAACGGAGATCTTCCGCCACCAATTGCATCACATCGAAATCGGCTCCCTTTATCACGATCCGCTCCCGGTTATCCCCGATCCCCAGCAAACGCATAAAGTTACCCAAACCGGCCATGGCCGATCCGCCACCACCTCCTCCACTGCCGCCTACAGCTTCGTCGACGGAAATCTCAGCTCCCTGTATATTCGACAAAGTACTCTGGATAGACGCTTTCTGTTCAGCCATCTTATCGCCTCCCTTTTTCACAAAATCGTCGGTAAAGGTGAGTGTTAGAACGGCGTTTTTCTCATTGATACGGCTGATCAGTTCTTTCCTGCCGGGGAAACTATCGAGCCGCTCTTCAATCACCCGTACCAGTTTATCCGCATTATCCAGCGTACTGCCTGTCTGCATGGTCACATAGACATTGATGCGGTCGGTATTGACTTCCTTCATTCCCTGCACATTCAATGTGATGGAAAGAATCAGGGTGACAAACAAAAGGATAATCGCACCGAAAATCGTCACGCCCGGATTACGCATACAGGTTTTCAGGAAAACCAGATAAATCTGGACAGGACGCTGGGTGATAGAGACCTTTTGGTAAAAGACATTGTCGGCCGTAGGGGCGGTTCGCGAACCGCCCTTACCATCCCTCCGATTCCCCCTACAGAGCAATACATAGGTCGCCATCGGAATGAAAAGCAAGGCGACAAACAGGGATATCGTCAGGGTAGAGATGATCGACACACCGATATGATGACCGATCAGCTTGATCATAAAGTTATCGGAAAAGACGAACGGCAGGAAGACTGTGACCGTCGTCAACGTTGCCGCCACAATTGAACGCCATACCTCCTTCGTTCCTTGCGTTACAGAACGTTCAGGCGTACAACCGGATGCCGACAGGCGATAGATATTTTCCAGCACGACGACACTATTATCCAGCAGCATGCCGATCGCGAGTGCCATACCGACCAGCGTCAGGCTGTTGATCGTTATCCCGAACGCATAAAAGAAATTGAATGCCGTATACACCGAGATAGGTATCGAAAGAGCGATAAAGAATACCAGCCTCAAGTTCTTCAGGAACAGCCACAGAATCAGTACCGCCAGCAAACCGCCCACCAGGGCGAGGTTGATGATCTGGTTGATATTGTTCTCCATGGTTTCCGCCGTATTCTCCTGCACCACGACCTCCACGTCCAGATAAGCCAACTTCTCGTTCAGCCGGTCGATTGCTTCGATGGCACGGTGAGACAAGTCGATCAGGTTCGCCTGCGAATCGTTCATCAAGGCGACAGAGACGGCATCTTTCCCGTTCACACGACTATAGGAAGTCTCCTCTTTCAGGTCGAAGAAAACGGTAGCAACATCTTTCAACAGCACCGGACCGGGAGCAACCACGATATTCTCCAGATCGGATACTTTCGTATAAAGTGCGTTGACATGGATAAAATACTTGCTGTCCGACTCATTCGCAAAACCGACAAAGGCTTTATCCTGTGTATTTTGTGTCAGCAGGCTACTGATGGAAGACGGTGTAAGGTTGAGGGCTTTGCAGGCTTCCGGATTCAACCGTATCTCGATCGCTTTCTCCCGTCCGCCGTAGATATTTACGGATGCCACCCCGTCGACATTCTCCAGATCGGTACGAATCTCTTTATCCACGATATTCCTCACCCGGTCGATGCCTCCCGAACCGCGTACCTGCAGAACCATGAAGTTGTTCGCCAATTGGCTGATATCCACCTTCTGCAACTGCACCGTAAAACCTTCGGGGAAAGTAGCAGCCAGCTCATTCACCTTCTCCTGCAAACGAAGGGAAGTGATCTTGAAGTTCACCGTATTCTTAAAATCGACCTGTATGGAAGACTGGCGACTGTCGACGTTCGATTCTATCTTATTCACACCACCGATCGAACTGATCGCCCCTTCCAGCGGGATGATTACTTCCGACTCCACATACGAAGGATCCATATCCTGCTGTGAGGATACCTGGACAAACAGGGTCGGCAGTTCCGCGTTGGGCAATAACTCTACCGGCAGTTGTTTATACGACACGTAACCGAGCATGGTCAGTGCTATAAACAACATGCAGATCGTTATTCTTCTATGTAGTAAAAAGTTCATGCTCTTCTATTCATTAAGCCCGTTTTCACCTTCTCCAAAATATAATATACACATGGAATGACCATCAAACTCATTAAAGTAGACGTCAGCAACCCGCCGATCACGGCTATTGCCATCGGCGAACGGAGCGAAGCCCCTTCACCGAAACTGAACGTCATCGGGAACAATGCCAGGATAGTGGTCAGCGTTGTCATGATGATCGGCCGGATACGTTGCTGGCCTGCTTCGACAATCGCATCGGTCAGGTCGCGATCCGTCTTCAGCTGGTTGATACGGTCCACCAGGATGATCGAGTTGTTCACGGCAATACCGACCAGCATCACGACACCGATCACACCCATCATATTGATCGTTGTCCCTGTCAGGAAAAACAGCAGGATAGCACCGACTACCGCCAAGGGAATGGTTAACAGGATCGTGAACGGATGCAAGAGCGATTCGAACTGCGATGCCAGCACCATATAAACCAGGATAACCGACAAGGCAAGGGCGAACAGCAGGCTGTTCATCGACTCCTGTCGTTTTTCCTCTTCTCCCGTTACGGTGATGGAATAATTGTTAGGCAATTCAATATCCTTGACCGACCGGCGGATCTCTTCCGCCAGCTTATCGAGCGATTTACCTGTATCCATATTCGCCATCACTTTACTGATGCGGTTCTGGTTGCGCCGGTAGATCTCTTTCGGAGCCTGCGATTCTTCCAGGGTCGCTATCTCACGCAGACGGAATTGCTGCTCGCCATTCCTGATGACCAGGTCGCCCAAGGCACCGAGAGGGATATCAGGTACTTTAATAATGATATCGCGCATCTCTCCGCGGTATTCCATCTTTCCCGCCTCCTTCCCACCCAGCTGCTGTTTCAACTGTTCGATTACAGTCGATACGCTCAGGTTATTGATACCTGCCATCGTCCGGTCGATGGAGACGGTGATCTCAGGGGCACCGTCTTCGATAGACGATAGGATATTATAAAGGCCGGAAACATCCTGCATCCGGTTCTTCACTTCTTCTGTAATAGCGGCTATCTCGTCCAGCTCCTCTCCTCTCACCTCGACAACGATAGGGGCTCCTTCGCTGCCCAGCAACGAACTCAGTGAGTTTTCTTCCTGCTTGATAGTCAGCTCCAGTCCGTCCGGATTCTCCGCCGTACGTACCAGCTGTTCGATCACCGCTTCCGGTGATACCGGACAGGCGGGAGAAAGGATCACTTTCATCATTGCCGTATTCTCGCCTTCGAAAATAGCATTTTCCGAACCGCTTCCTTCACCTATATGGCTGTAAACGGTCGACAGGCTATCTCCCGTAATGGCATAAAGCAGCTGTTCCAGATTGTCGACAGCCGAGGCAGTACGTTCCAGCCGCGTTCCTTCCGGCATTTTCACCAGGACGGTAAACGCCTTGCTTTCCGTCCGCGGCATAAACTCCGTCCCAATAAACGGCAACAGGAAAACCGTTACGACCATCAGCCCGACAGCCGCTCCGATAACCAGCCAGCGATGACTGATCAGCTTGCGCAAGAGGCGACTATATCCTGTCATCTGAAGGCCTTTCGATGAGGCTGCCACAGTCGGAAGAGCAGCCCCTTCCGTAAGGGCGGTTCGCGAACCGCCCTTACCGACCAACCGATCATACAACATCGGTATCACCAATATCGCCACAAACAGCGACGATACCAGCGAGAACGTCACCGTCCATGCCTGGTCCTTGAACAATTCGCCCGAAGCCCCGTGCAGATAGACGATCGGCAGGAACACCACGATCGTAGTCAGCGTCGAAGCGATCACCGCCCCCGCCACCTCGGAAGTTCCTGTAATGGTCGCTTCCCTCACAGGTACGCCTCTCTCCTGGTTCCGGAAGATGCTTTCGATAACCACAATGGCATTATCCACCAACATCCCGGCTCCCAGTGCCAATCCTCCGAGCGTCATTATATTCAGCGTAAGTCCGTTGAAGAACATCAGATTGAAAGTCGCCACGATCGAGATCGGAATAGCCATACTGACAATCAATGTAGTTCCGAACCGGCGAAGGAAAACAAACAGGATGATGACAGCCAGGATAATACCCAGGACTGCACTCTCCTTCACCTCTCCGATCGCATTCTTGATAAACGTCCCCTGATTGGTTATCACCTTAAAATGATATCCGGGCAACGCCTGTTCGATAACAGCCAGCTGACGGGATACGCCATCCACCACCTTGACCGTATTATAACGCATTTCCTTATAGATGGAAAGCCCGATACTCCGTTGTCCGTTGATGCGGACGATATTATCGGGACGCGCATTCTCAAATTGAACGGTAGCGACTTCCCGCAGGAAAAGCGGAGCCTTGTCTGCCGCAGCATCCGTCCCTGTATTCTGAGAGGCATTTGCTGCCGTCTCCTGCTTCGTCACAGGCTTATAGCCGACGATCAGATTTTCAAAATCAGCCTCCGAGCCGAACAGACTGGAGCTTTTTACCAAATACTGCAACCCCAGCTCGCTGACACGGCCGCCGGATATACTTTGGTTGTTCGCCTCGATACGGGAGGCAATATCTTCTATCTTCAATCCGAAAGCATCCAGTTTATACGGATCGGTCTGTATGATCAGGGTATTTTCCTCCTGACCGGACAAAGTAACTTCAGCAACGCCTTCCAACCGGATCAGTTCGTTCCGGATATAACTCTCAGCCACTTTCCGCAGCTCCGCCATATCTGTTATCGTCTGATGGGACAAACCGATCAGGATAACCGGCGACTGGTTGGGATCGTGTTGCGTGATCTTCAGCTCGGTAATATCTTTATTCTGGGAAAACGGATTCATCGCTTTCTGCAAATCGAGGAAAGCCTCATCCATGTCTTTCGTCCAGGTATATTCCACGGTGATACGGGCCGAACCGGCCTTGACTACCGACGAAACCTGTGTCACATCGCTTTGCCGGATCGCCATCGACTCCATATTTTTGACGAACTGCTTCTCTATCTCTTCCGGCGGACGTTCGCCGGCTTTCAGCTCGATAAACAGCCGGGGATTATTCAGGTCGGGCAGCAGGTCCACACTCAACTGATCGTACGATATCTTTCCCAGCAACAGAATTGCCAGTACGACCATACAGATTGTGACCGGATTGCTTACTGCAAATTTGACAATGTTCTTCATATATTCATTATTTATCAAAAGTGAGCCATTTCAAAAGTTGACAGTTGACAAGTGACAGTTGACAGTTATGTCGGCTTCCAGCCGATTTATTTACCGAACGCGAAGCCCAACTGTCACTTGTCAACTGTCATCTGTCAACTGAAAAATGTTTCACATTTTTCTATTTTTGTACCTTCACTTTGCTATTCTCCTTCAATGTCTCGAAGCCTTTGACAACAAGATTGTCGTTTTCCTTTAATCCTTCCAGTACTTCGATATTATCTTCATCTTCCAATCCGGTCTTGATATTCCGCAGAATGGCCGTGTTCTTGTCTACAATGAACACATATTTGCGGCGACGGTTGGATTGTACGACATCTTTCGGTATGATAATGGCACTATCGGCACGGTCTACCACAATATCCGCCTTGACAAACATACCCGGACGCAGTTTCATGCCACTGTTCTGGATCAATATCTTCCCTTTGAAGGTACGGGTTTCCGTGCTGATAGCCGGAGACAGCTCACTGATCACGGCTTTCAACGTATCTTCCGGCAACGTGTAATGTGTGATAAACACCGGCTGATCGGCTTTCACATAGCTGATAGCACTCTCCGGCAGATTGACATCCATATACATCCGAGCATAATCCATCAACCCGACCATCGGTTTTCCCTGCTCTACCCTTACATCTGTCGTATAATGAGGCAGATTGACGATAACCCCGTCGAAAGGCGCTTTCACATTCATCTTCTCCAGGTTGAGTTTGGCATTCTCCAGGTCATAGCGGGCATTGGTCACCTTCACTTCGGTGTTACGCATTTCACTCAGTGTCACACCGCCTTTTTCATAAAGAGCCTTTTGTTTCGTCTGTTCCTGCTCGGCTATCTCCAGACTCAGTTCTTTCGCATCTATGGCGATACCATTTTCATATTCCTTATCTTCCAGACGGATGATCAACTGTCCTTTTGCAACCAGGTCACCCAACTTAAACGGTTTTCCCGTCTTGGGATTCACCTGCAATTTATACAAACCGCTCATCTCTGAATTGAGATCGACACCATAAGTTGGCTGTGCCGTTCCGGTCGTGTTGATCAGTTTGCTGATAGAACCTTTTTTCAACTCCTTCACGGATACCGGCGTGGCGATATCGCTGGGAGCATTTTGCGGCTGGTTGTTACAACCGGTTGTTATTACGGCAAGTAATAAAAGAGATACAAGGGTATGATTATATTGTTTCATGGCTGATTATTTTTCTGATATTAAGTCTTTCATCGGAACGATCGGAGTATTCTGCTCGAAATCGTACAAAGAGAGTATTTTAAGATTCAATAATTCAATCTTATAATTGATAAGCGCCTGGGTATAAGAAATCTTCTTATTCGACAGCTGTGTCTGGAACTGGCTCATTTCCATACCGGTCAGATCGCCTTCCCGGTAACGGGTCAGGTTCAGGTCGTACGTCAACTGGGCATTCGTCACGTTCTGTTCAGCTATTTTTATCTGCGTACGAAGATTTTCCAGGTTACGCCATACCTGGCGGATATTCAGTTCGATATCCACCTTGTCTTCGTGGAAGTCGAGTTTATTGATATTCTGCGCTACTTTCTGCGCACGAATACGGGCTTTCTTTTCTCCCCAGTCAAAGATAGGTACCGTAAAGCTGATAGCTACCCGCGGATTCTGCGTCGGGTTCTCATAGATCTTATCAAAACGTTTATTATCGCCGATCAGACCAAAAGAGACGGATATATCTCCTTTAAACTCATTCAATGCTTTTGTCTTGATCATATCAAAACCGAGTTCGTCGCTCTCGATTTCCCGCTGGCGAAGTTCCAGGCGCGATTGCAGACCGTGGGAGATTGCCTGTTGCAGGTTGACATCGATCGGTCTGACCTCTATCTCTGCAAAGACCATCAGGTCCTCATCCAAACTCATTCCCAAAGTTTGTTTCAACTTATCCTTGGCATTTTCAAGGGATACCTGCTGTTCTTCGACTGAAGACCGGGCAGTAGCCAGGTTCAGCTCCGCCTGGAACAGTTCATCTTTGGCTGCCAGGTCTGCCTCTACCTTATTTTTGATGATATCATAGCTTTGCTGGGCATTTACCAACTCTTCGCGGGTAATAGCCAGCTGGCTCTGAGCCATATACACATTATAGAACTGATTCGTGATATCTTTTTCCGTATTCAGGCGCTGCAAGGCATAACTGATATTGGCATTCTCATAATCGTATTCTATCTGCTTCAGTTCCATCTTCCGCTTGTTATAAGTGAAGATCGGTTGGGACAGTTGCAGATACAGATTATTATTGAACGCCTTATTACTATTCTTATCACCGTCGATATTGGAGTTATTATCCTGCCAGCCGAACGTATTGATCAAAGAAATCTCTCCATCCGTCCATAAGATAGGCTGGTCGACCCGGAAAGTTCCGCTTGATGTAAATGACTCATTGGTATACCATTGTGACAAACGATTATCAAAACGGCGGTTCTTCTCATATCCCACCGGATTCAGGTTCAGGGAAAACTTGGATTTGAGGGAAGCCCGCTGAGCCACCAGCGTCTCCTGATACCGTTCCAGGTTCATATGCGAACGGCGCAAAGTAGGACTGTTCTCTTCCGCAATATCCAACGCTTTCTCGATGGTCAGCGACAACTGCCCGTGAGATGCCAACGGCACTCCCAACAGGACCAGGACCGTAAGAACCATCTTTTTCATCCATAATAACTCTCTTTGCATATAAGTAGACTTTTAATGATTAACGTTTTACCAGTTTGACGGCATCCGCCGTTACACTTCTTAATTTGCATTCGTTTGACAGGACAATGTAAGCAGTATCGGCTACAAAATAATAGACGCCCAACTGTTCCCATCCCTCATTCGCTTTGCGGAGGTCGATATAAGCATCCTCCGTTTCTTCTCCCTGTCTTACCTTGAAACGGTACTCACCCTGGGCACGGTCGTTATACCGCATTTCGTTGTTCTTGCTGACATAATAATAAGCATCATACTGTCCTTCGGCAGGTACAGGGATCTTCCAGGTTGCTGTCTGGCTGCCGTTACCGCTTTTTATCACATAAGCCGAACGGATGTATTTTCCGTAATAATTAGCATTCGTCGTAGCCGTCCATTGCAAGGGCGGACGCCAGTCGGAGACACCGGAATACTTAAACGAGGTATCTTCCACCTTATCCAGCCATTTAGGCAGCATACCTACCACATCCGGTTCGGACAAGACAAACAAAGTCGTATCTTCATTATCGACAATAATCTCCCCTCCGATATCCTGCGAAGAAGCTGAAACAATGAAATCACCTTCCGTATCTATAGTCTGCCTCCTCTCCTGTTTGATATTCCCTACAGGCTGATTGATCACACTCGGCAGATTGCCGGATATCAAGGTATTGACAGCGACATCACGCGGAGCCTCTTCCCATACGGACACCAACTCTTTCGTCTGATGGGCCGCCAAAGGGATCTTCCGGCTGGTTCGCGGATCGATGTTATTCTGATCACGCCTGCCCACTCCTTGTATATCTATATGAACAATTCCGTCGTGATCAGAATTATTGCTGACCTGCATTCTGAGGACAAAGACCTCCTGTCCCCGATTCGTAATCCGTGTCACATCGGGCCGTCCCAGACTATAATAAGGCAAAGGTGTCGGATGCAACCACTCCGACAATCCCGAACGGATATCCGTATGGCTGATATTCCCTAATGTATCCAACAGACTCTCAAACTGGATATTCCGAAATGTATTCTGTTCCAGCAAGGCATATACGGAATCTCTGAATGCGTTCACCCCGATACTGATCTCCGGATCGGCAAACAGTCGGTAGATCTTCAGGCTGACGATATTTTCCAGTAAATCACGGTATTCCACATTAGCCAAAAGTTCCTTAAATCCCTGCTTTTCCATCAGCAAGCTTGCCTTTTCATTGTTACTGATACCGTTTATATCCCGTTCCCAACCATAGTTATCCGATTTCTTCTGCAGGTAAAGTTCGATGGCTGTATTAGCAACCGGCCAATCGGGAGAAAAGATATTATACCGGTAGTTATATAACTGGGGAAACAGGAAATAGGGATTTGACTGCGAAGAAATATTGTAATTACCGCGTCCAGCAGAAGAGAAATTATAGTTTCCCTCGGAGCGCTGGAAAATCCAGAAGAAATTATTCAATGCACGTATTTTCGCCTCTTCTTCCGTAATCTCACGTCCTCCCCTCTTCGACCATTTCATCTGGTTACGCCAGGCTTTATCCACATCGAGTTGTCCGAATACACATCCCTTTTCCGGGAAAAGGACCATCTCGGGCTGAACAGTTTCCTGGGCTTGCGACCAGGCACGGGTATAGGTAGAGAATTGTACCGGTACTTCGATCACAGAGAAACGGTTGAACGGATAACTCAACCGATAGGTACGCTCCAGGTTCTCCCGCATATTACGGACAAAACTCGGTATCGTATCGAGGATAGAATCGAATGTAGCCGTATAGTAATCATTCCCTTCGATATGCCAAATACTATATAATGTACTGTCCGACTCCAGACTTTGTTGTTTATATTTCCCCACGATCAGGGAAATAGCCTGTACCGGATATTCAGGAGCAAACGAATAAGACCCGTCTTCCTCCTTTACCCCTTCCCCCTGTGAAAGCGGGGTCAATCCCGGAAGCGGCTTCACCTGCAAACCGAATTTACTGAAATAAGTCTGTTGCCAGTCCGGACTTACATTGCTGTAAGCCGTTCCCGGACGTGGATACCAATAGGTTTCCGGAGTGAACAACAAGTAATCTTCCGTTTGAAATACATATTGCTTATCTATATTGAACAGGAAATCCCTGTATTCTTTCTGTAAAACCTCTGCCGGAATATCCAGGTAACAGAATTTACTATCGATCTTCCCTCCGTATTTAACGGAAAAAGTGACCGTGTCACCCGGGATGATCTCCTGACCGAAATCAACCAATAGGATCTGATTATCCCTTTTAAAATCGAGGTTGTTCCCTCCCCTCTTTATCTCCTGCACCTGTAAACCCGGATTCAGGCAGAAAGTAAATACCGTAGCCGGTTCCAATGCCAACCCCTTCATCGTTACTTCCGAAACGAATGTTTCCGGTTGTTGCTCCAGTGAAATATCATATTGCTCGATGATCATTTTAGGCGTATGCACATATTTATTATTGATTTCCGTATACAACGCCCGCGTTTCTCCTTGTCCCAAAATAGAATGAACATGTTTGTATCCCGCCGCGCCACTTATCGACAACATACAGAGTGATAGGAATAACCACGGATAATTGCTGCGCGACGAATTAGGCAACCGCCGGAACAGAAAGATCGTAAAGAATATAAAAGCCAGTCCGGCAAAAAAATAGATAGCCCGGTGATTCAATACAGTTTCCCAATTCGTAAAACCGACGATAGTCGACTTTACCAACGGCAGGCTATAGGCCATATAATCGAACAGGTAATAGAACTTATCGCTGATATAAAACAAGGTCAGTCCGATATATCCCAATAAGATAATAAAGGTAAGCGCCTGGTTCTTTAACACCAGCATCAGGAAAATAGACAGGCCGATAATAAAAACCAGTGTCGGGATACTTATCAGGAAGAAATACAGAAGATACGCTCCCCAATCTACCGCCATCCCCGAAGTAATCAGATTAAAAATCAAAGCCATCCCCATCACAATCAGGTTCAGTATCAGGAATACCCGCAGGTTTCCCCAAATCTTCCCGATCACATACTCGGCATTACTCAACGGACGGACATAAAAGACCTCCGAAGTATCCAGCTTCTTATCCCTTTTCAAAAACTCCGAAGCAAGAAAGATACAAATCACCGCCTGGCCGGTATTGAGCAGTAACAGATTGAGATAAGGCAAATTGGAAGGGAGTGCTTTCAGCATCCACATACCTCCGCCGTTATCCGCCACGAGCATGCCGAAGTCAAAGAATCCGAGTATCAGTATCGCCAGCACCGTAAATACTTTAAAGAACCAACTTCGGATCAATATTTTGCTTTCGTACTTCGCTACCGATTGTATATTGTTGATAAACGACATAAAGGGTCAATTAAGAGGTTGTTAATCGTTAGTCCAGAGATTCAACTTATTCTCCATATAATACACATAAGCATGTTCCAAATTAGGAGGATACGACTCTGCTTCATATCCTTCGATTTCATCCGCCACCACTTGCACTTCCCAGCCGGAACCGGAAGGAATGGTAGAAATAACAGGATATTTCTTATCCACTTCATGCAGTTCATCACTCGTCACTTTAATACGCCATACTTTCCCTTCCGCCTGTTTCATCATATCCTGCGGGGAACCGTAAAAAGAAACCTGTCCTTTATTCATCAGTGCCATGCAGTTACAGGTACTGGATATATCTCCTACAATATGAGTGGAAAGGATGATCGTCACATCATTCTCGCTCACCTCCGACAGCAGGTTACGGAAACGGATACGTTCTTCGGGGTCAAGCCCCGTTGTCGGCTCATCCACAATAATTACTTTCGGATGATGGATCAGTGCCTGGGCAATCCCCAGACGACGTTTCATACCCCCCGACAGCTTATTCGCATACCGTTCACGCACATCGAACAACCCCACATTTTCAAGCATGGCATCCACTGCCTGCTTGCGCTGCCTGTTATTGGTCATCCCCGACAAACGGGCGGCATAATCCAAAAACTCATGTGTTTTATACTTGGCGAAGAAACGGAAATCCTGTGGAAGATAACCCAATATGCTTCTAATCTCTTTACGCTGTTTCAGTAAATCGTATCCACAGATATCCACTTGCCCCGAGGTAGGTTCCATCAAAGCGACCAGAATGCGCATCAACGTAGATTTTCCGGCACCGTTCGGTCCGAGCAAGCCAAACATGCCTGTCGGTATCTCCAGATTCACATCTTTCAAGGCGTGGTTTCCGTTCGGATACACCTTATTCAGGTTCTTTATCGATATACTCATTCAGTCAACTATTCAGGAAAAATTAGAATTAAGTCGTAATAGACTGGTAAAGATATATTTTATTCGCATGAATACAAATAAAAAACGTCCCTATCCAAAATATATTGGACAGGGACGTTCTAATTTTTAATCCGGAACAGATATTAATAGTTCTGTTTCATCGGTTCGAAGTAAGCCTGCGGATGTTCACATGCCGGACATTTCATCGGAGCTTTCTTTGCTTCGATCACGAAACCACAGTTGCGGCACTGCCAGAAGATAGCTTCGTCTTTTTCGAAGACTTTACCTTCAGTCAGGTTAGCCAGTAATTTACGATAACGTTTTTCGTGTTCAGCTTCTACCTTGGCAATCATTCTGAAAGCGACAGCGATTTGTTTGAAGCCTTCTTCTTCTGCGATATCGGCAAAAGCAGGATATAAGTCAGCCCATTCTTCATTTTCACCGTCAGCTGCAGCCGCCAGATTCTCCATAGTCGTGCCGATCACGCCTGCAGGATAAGAAGCAGTAATTTCCACCATACCGCCTTCCAAGAATTTGAAGAAACGCTTTGCATGTTCTTTTTCCTGTTCAGCTGTTTCCATAAATACACCAGCAATTTGTTCGTAACCTTCTTTCTTAGCTACGCTTGCAAAAAATGTGTAACGACTTCTTGCCTGAGATTCTCCGGCAAATGATTTAAGCAGATTTTGTTCGGTACGTGTACCTTTAATACTTTTTTCCATAATGCTAATTATATATGTAGTATAAAATGAGTTTGTCTAATCGCCCTATTCAAATAACCCTCAAAAGTATGAAAATGTTTAAAACTTTAATTCATTCTTTTACTTAAAATATATCTATCGAACCATAAATATCATCTATTACTTGTCGGGGCAACTGCATCCCTCAGACTTTATTTCAGTCTGATTGTTTCTGATTTTGCAATGTCGACATTGCAAAATATCCTACATATTAGGTTTTACGATAAATATTATTGTACCTTTGCATCAAAATTTAACATACTAGGCAGCAAGATGGAGAGTAAATTTGATTTTCAGCCCAAATTGATATCGGCGCTGAAAAATTATTCTAAAGAAAAATTCATGGCAGACCTGATGGCAGGGATCATTGTGGGTATTGTAGCCCTTCCGCTGGCCATCGCATTCGGTATTGCTTCGGGAGTAAGCCCGGAAAAAGGACTAATCACTGCTATCATCGGCGGTTTCATTGTCTCTTTACTGGGAGGCAGCAATGTGCAGATCGGCGGACCGACAGGCGCATTTATCGTGATCGTCTATGGTATCATACAGAATTTCGGTATCGAAGGACTGGCCATTGCTACGGTCATTGCCGGTATCATACTGGTAATCATGGGAGCATTAAAATTAGGGACAGTCATCAAGTTCATCCCTTATCCGATCGTTGTAGGATTTACCAGCGGTATCGCACTGACAATCTTTACCACGCAGATGAAAGATTTATTCGGACTGACGATGGAAAAAGTACCCGCTGACTTTATCTCCAAATGGATCGCTTACTTCGAACATTTCGATACGATCAATATCTGGTCGTTTGTAATCGGAATTGTCAGTATCTTTATTATTGCGGTTTCTCCCCGGTTCTCTAAAAAGATACCCGGTTCACTGATCGCCATTATCGTTATGACCGTTATTGTATACGTCATGCGTTACCACCTGGGTATTACCGGCATAGAAACGATCGGCGACCGATTTACCATCAACGCCTCCCTCCCGCAGCCGGAAGCGATCTCGTTCAATATGGAAACGATCAATCTTCTGCTTCCTTCGGCTTTTACCATTGCCATGCTGGGAGCTATAGAATCACTTCTTTCAGCGACCGTTGCCGATGGTGTAACGGGCGATAAACACAATTCGAATACGGAACTGATCGCACAGGGAGCAGCCAATATCGTTGTTCCTATCTTCGGTGGTATTCCTGTAACCGGAGCAATTGCCCGTACCATGACCAACATCAATAACGGTGGCCGCACACCTGTTGCCGGTATCATCCATGCAATCGTATTACTGTTGATCCTGTTATTCCTCGGACCGCTTACCAAGCATATCCCAATGGCTTGCCTGGCAGGTGTCCTGATCATTGTATCTTATAATATGAGCGAATGGCGTACATTCCGTTCACTGATGAAGAATCCGAAAAGCGACGTGTCCGTCCTGCTGGTAACTTTCTTCCTGACTGTTATCTTCGACCTGACAATCGCCATCGAGATAGGTCTATTAATTGCCATGTTCCTGTTTATGAAGCGGGTGGCCGAAACGACTCATGTATCAGTGACAAAAGATGAAATCGACTTGTCCGACGAAGGTGAAATTCACCACGATGAAGAAGTACTTACCTTACCGCAAGGAGTGGAAGTGTATGAGATAGACGGTCCGTTCTTCTTCGGTATTGCCAACAAATTCGACGGTATCATGAAAAGTATGGGTGACAAACCGAAAGTACGTATCATCCGTATGCGCAAAGTTCCGTTCATGGATTCAACAGGACTTCATAACCTGGAAAGCCTGTTCCGGTTATCCCAGTCAGAACATATTCACATGATCTTATCCGGTGTGAATGAACACGTGCGGAAGGTGCTGAAAAAATCAGGGTTCGAGCAGAAAATAGGTGCTGAAAATATTTGCTCCAATATCAATGAAGCAGTAAAGAAAGCAAAAGAAGCGGTTGAATAACCGCTTCTTTTAAAACTGAATGCCGATTCCTCTACTCTGTTAAGTGCTAATCGTTATAATTTATAAGTCAGCATCAGACGTCCTTCCGAAGTATGGGAAAAAACCTCTTCAAAATATTTGTAGTCTGTATGACGGGAATAATTCATAAATGAGCCGGTCAGATACCAGCCTTTCCGCAATTTGACATCCAGACGCAAACCGACTGCATGCAAGATTGCCTTTGAACGGTCTCCCTGTGCATTCAATGTTTTCGGATTAAAATCATTCCAGTCAATATCTTTAGGATATCCTTTCCAGGTAAACATATGATAGACCTCATAGGTGGTAGATGCGGAGAATTTATCTTTCTTATAGATGAAGTTGAAACCGACTTTTGTGCTGTACCCGCTTGCCAGGTTATAATTGCGTTCGTCCACCCGGTAATAATCGCTCAACGCTCCACCTAAAAGTATTGCGTTCAAATGGCCGTACGCATCTATGTCCCAGCGCTTGAATCGCTTATTTTTATATATCAGTCCGCCGCCGAACGATGCCGGAGTACAAAATTTATAAGGAGTTTTGGAAGATACATCAGAAATAGTATCCGAATCATAATAGTCGAAATGCTGGTAAAGCCCCAGGCTCAGATAGTCTTTTTTATTATCTATCAGCTCCTTTCCTGCCAGACGGCCAATAATATTCAATTGTCCCAATACCGGTTGTGAAGCCTGTACATTCAGCGCAGCCTTCACAGAGAAGTAATCGTAAGGTTTTCGGTTTTCCGCATCGAAACGGTCGCCATATTCGATATTGATTTCGGAAGCTAAGCCGACCCCTTTATCAAAAATATCGTCCTTCAGTTCGAGTGCCCGTATTCCCACTGAAATATCCACACTCACATCAGGTACTCCGAATTGTCTGCCCGACGTAGGTCTCCGCTTCCAGGCATCTCCGTTGATAATACGCGTAAGACCGCGCATCGGCGAAACTACAAACGAAGCCAATTCACGCCCGAAACGGGCAGACCCGGTTTTCCTGTCATCCAGGATCAGATCGGATGCCCTGTAGAACACTTCTCCCAGCGCCATCCCTCCTATCGGGGTCGCTATGATATCATTAGTGGAAGGATATTCACATTCCATGAACATCTCCCACATAAAACTCCCGCCAAATGCATACACCCCCGATAACCAGTAGTTATATCCGTTCGAACGGGCTGCATTATAATACAAACTGCCATGATAAGGATGCAGGAACATATTCGTTCCCATCCGGTCATTATCCCAGATAAAACCGTGCCGGAAATTCTCTTTGATCGTATGCCCGTTGATATAGGCAAAATTCCCTTTCTGTATATACCGGTCGAAGATCCACACGCCCATATTGATACCGAAAACAGTCGCCCCTGCCTGAATCCCTCTCTGCTTTGAATAATAAGACAGATCAAGGGAATCAGGCGGTTTAGGTATTGCCAGCTGACGTCTGATTGCCAGCTGAGAATAAGCAGAACAAACTGATAATAAGTATATAAACAGAGCTGCCACTAACTTTTTCATGCTTCAAAGATAATAGAATAAACAGTCCTGTTCCTCTTATTTTAAAAAGTCACCAATGATGTTGGAATATGAACGAATAAGACATGACAGACTGAACATTTCAGTCTCAGATATTTTTATAAACTAAACTTATAACCGATAGAAACGGTTGCTGTTCTGTTCTTCATTTTATGAGTATCTGTCTTGTAGCTTTCCGTATCGAAACCGGACCAGACCTTTTTCAATCCCAAATCATAGGCAAAAGAGACAACAAAACGGGATATTTCTCCGGACAATCCGAAACGAAGTCCGGAATCAAACCGATCAAAAGCATTTATCTTCGTGTCTGCCAACCACTCCATTCGAAAGTCTTTATAAGGATTCCAATTATCAGGATATCGCCCAGTTCCGTTTTCATTCGAAACAATTACATCTACCTCTGCATAACCACCTGCTCCACAGGCAAAATAAGCACCGACAACAGGTACTATATATACATTATTCATCACCGGAATGCGATAACCTAGCATTAGAGGAATTTCGACATACCCCAAATGAAAATCACCCTGTCTTAATGCACAGGAATAATTGTACTGATCCCACAACCCGGAAGCCCCTTTCCTGGAATAAAATAATCCCGATTGCAACACTGTCCCATTCTTAAACAAATAATCCACAGACAATCCCCCACTCACATCCACATTATGCGAATTAGAAATAATAGCCAAAGAAGAAACATTCATTCCTACCTCAGCGCCCAAACGAAACTGGGCATTCAACTTCACTACACTCATACAAATGAGTATACTTAAAATACATAATTTGATTTTCATACTAGTGATTATTTAATTGTATCTACCTTAAAGACAGATTCTGACAAAATTCCCCTACTCAAAAATAATTATTTTGTCAGAATCTACTTGAAGATTCATTCCGGCAACTAGTAAAAAACGTAATTGTTAATATTAATAAGCAGAGTATATTTTTCATACAGCATAACGTTTAAGTACCGCAATATTAGTCAATAAAAAAGGAAGAACAAAAGAATACACGATATAAGTACGTCATCATCTGATTCAATCAAACCTATTTACACAAACTACCCGAAGTATTTAGAAATACCCTACGTACTAATTTTAATTACCTCGCCAGGTAATCAGCGGTTGATGGTTATCAACCGTATGGCTCACAATTATCGACCGCTAAAGAGTATCGTATAAATATAGGAAAATATAAGGTACATTCTACCTGATGTTCATGTTTTATTTTATAAATTATATAAGCCTATTGATTTTTACTTACATTTGTATTTTACAACCCAAAAATCTAAGTTATGGCACAATCAGGAAGGCTACTCTCATTGGATGTAATGAGAGGTATTACTATTGCAGGAATGATCATGGTAAACAATCCGGGAACCTGGGAGTATGTATATGCCCCACTTCGCCACGCATCATGGAACGGTTTGACACCGACCGATTTGGTATTTCCGTTCTTTATGTTCATTATGGGAGTTTCCATGTTCTTCTCCTTACGCAAATACAACTTCAAACTCTCCAAAGAAAGCATTACAAAAATACTGAAACGGACCGTGCTTATCTTCCTGGTCGGATTCGGACTGAATATCTTCTCACATATCTGTTACAACGGATTCTCCCATTTCGAAAATCTACGCATCCTGGGAGTGATGCAACGCCTTGCACTGGCTTATGGTATCGGTTCACTGATCGGGCTTGCTATCAATCATAAATACATTCTGCAAACGGCAACCGGTATTCTGATCGTTTACTGGATGCTCCTCGCCTTTACCGGAAGCACGACGCTGTCGGAAGATAATATCATTGCCGTTGTCGATCGCTTCTTGTTCGGCAATACACATATGTATCACGATTACCTGGCAGACGGAACGCGTATCTCGTTCGATCCGGAAGGATTTTTAAGTTGCCTGGGAAGTATCGGGCACGTCCTCCTGGGATTCTATGCCGGTAAAATCATTCTGGACAGCAAAAAAAATAACGAACTCATCATCCGTAACCTATTCCTGTTCGGATCGATTATCCTATTCCTGGGATTCCTGCTCAGTTACGGTTGTCCGATCAATAAAAAATTATGGAGCAGCACATTCGTATTAACCACCTGCGGATTCGGATCGCTGTTTCTTGCCTTGCTGATCTGGATTATCGATATCAACGGAAAAAAGAAATGGTCGTTATTTTTTGAATCTTTCGGGATCAATCCGTTATACCTTTATGTACAGGGAGATGTCTTTGCTGTCGTACTCGATAAATGCGGAGTGACTTCTTATGTTTATTCGGATGTACTGGCACCGTTGTTCGGTAACTTCGGAGGTTCATTGGCATGGGCAATCCTCTTTGTCATACTGAACTGGATACCGGGATATTGGTTATATAAAAAACGTATTTACATCAAACTATAATGAATCGGAACAAGCTATTCAGAGATTGCATTTATATATTTCTTTTTCTCTTCCTGCTGCATGCCGGTGAAGTGAAATCGCAGATAAGCGAAGGAGGAAAACCGGTCAGCTTCAACTATACAAACCGATTGAAAAGCGATCTGCCGGTTGTCCGGATACCTGTAAATTTCAGTGTGGAAGATTTGATTGCTGTCGACGAATGGCGGGTAAGTCAGGGAGCTCCTCTGACAGTTTCCACTTTGATAGATACGAATTTAGATATGGACAATGCCGGACAATGGGTAACCTTGCCCGACGACGGAAAAATATGGCAATTACGCCTGCAGGCAAAAGATGCTATTGCATTAATGTTATATTATGATGCGTTTTACATTCCGGAAGGTGGCAAACTGTTTATATACAATGCCGAAAAGACCCATTTGCTGGGAGCTTATACTTCACAGACCAATCCGAAAGGAGAAGCGTTTGCCACAGAATTTGTGGCAGGCGACGATATTACGCTTGAATACGAACCGGCTGCTTCCGGTGAAAAAGCCAGGATAACAATTAGCCAGGTGGGATACGGATATAATCATCTGACAGTATCCGGTAATTTGCGAAGCACAGGACCGGGAACTTCCAGTTCCTGTATGGTAAATATCAATTGTGAAGAAGGAGAGGAATGGCAGAATGAAAAGAACGGGGTCTGCCAAATGATTGAAAAGGTAGGTGATGCCGGACTTCTCTGTTCCGGTTCGCTGATAAACAATACGGCTAAGGATATGAAACCTTATATCTTATCCGCTTACCATTGCACGAAAGATTATGACAACGATCAAATAGCATCGGAAGAAGACTTCAAGCAATGGGTGTTTTATTTTCATTTTGAACAGATCGGATGCGAGACTTCTTCCCCCGTTGCCGGGTATAAAACGATGTCCGGTTGCAGCCGCATCGTCAGTATTCCGATAGAAGGTGGTTCCGACGGATTATTATTATTGCTGAACGATAAAATCCCGGAAAGCTATAACGTTTATTTTAACGGGTGGAACAGGAGTGAGGTCGCTCCCTCATCGGGAGTTAATATCCATCATCCTTCAGGCGATTACATGAAAATATCCACATACGGAGACCGTCCGGTAAGGACAACGACCTGGATAGACAATACGTTCACGACCGGAGCTGCCAACGGGCACTGGAATGTGATCTTCGACAAAACCTCAAATGGACATGGTGTCACGGAAGGCGGTTCCTCCGGTTCACCTCTTTTCAACGAGAATAAACAGATAGTCGGAACATTGAGCGGAGGCAATTCTACCTGTCGCCTGACAAATGGCAATAACTTGTACGGCAAGTTTTCTTATCACTGGAACCAATACAGCAAAGCCGATACCGGCCGTATGGATATCTGGCTGGATCCGTTGAATACTGGTACCACCGAGCTCCCCGGCTTGTCACAAACCGGAGAGGAGGGAAGTTTGATTACTTACAAATCGCCGACAGACGTTACCGCTGAAGTTTCTTCTTCCAACCATGTCCTGATACAATGGAATGCTCCTTTATATACAAAAACGATCGGATGGGGAACACAAAATGCCTATGCACATTTGGGATATCAGGGTACTCCTTTCTATTTCGGCCAGCGTTGGGAGCCTGAGGAGCTGATCAATATCCACAATAAGCTCCTGACGAATGTGAAATTCATTCCTGCTGTTAATGTAAATTATGCTATATATATCAAACAAGGAGAGCGTACTTATCAACAGGAGATTGGTTCTGTGACGGCTAACAGGTCGAATACGATTGAATTAAAAACTCCGTACGAAATCAATGCAGGTCAGGATCTGATCATTTCCATCTATGCAAGGAAATATAGCAGAAGCAACGGACCGGCTTACGTAGACAACGGACCGGCTGTTCATGGAAAAGGAAATCTAATATCGTTCGACGGAAATCAGTGGGAGTATTTGAAAGATGAAGAAAATGATAATAATTTTATCATATCTGCTACTGTCACTTCAAAGGATGGCAAATTAGCGGATCTCCGTTCTGCATCAACAGAACCCATTGCAGCTTTCCCTGTCATTACAGGATATAACATTTATAAAAATCAGAAAAAACTCGTTACCGTTTCAGCTTCTACACGCCAGTTTACAGACAGGGATGTCACTGCAGGCACACATAGTTATAGTGTTTCAGCGCTTTATGATTTAAATGAGAGTAATGCGACCAAGGCTGTATCAGAAGTAACAGTAAGTTCTGAAAACATATCGGTAGAAGAGGATATCAATGTTTATCCAACCCTATTCAAAGACCGGATACAGGTAAAGAACCATCGGAGAATAAAAAACATAGAGATTTATTCAGCCGATGGAAAAATGGTTCGGAAAGTAAATGATCCGACAGAATGGATAAATACTGGAACGATGCCACAAGGAGTTTATTTCTTTAAACTGATTACCGGCAAGGTTGTTAAAACGGTTCGGGGTATCAAGCAATAGTCTCAGTAAGAAACCGTTACGTCAAAGCCTTCTTTCCGTGCCCGGTCGGCTATTGCATCCAATGCTTCTTTGGAAACCTTCTGAAGACCTTTCAAAGGCGTTTCACGGTCGATGGTATAGATCATGACCTGTTTCGGCTTTATTTTCTTCAATGCTTCGAGCCAGCCGCTGATTTCTGCTTCCGTTGTGTTATCGACCGATTCACCATTCAGTTCACCCCTCAGAAACATGGTTTGGATAATCAGGTTTCCTTTGAAACGACATAACTGTTCCAGTAGTTTATCGAATGTAAAAGAAGGAGAATTCGGAACATTCAGTTGCCGGATCCGGCTATCGAGCACGGAATCGAGTTTCATTATATTATCCTCGATCTTATTCAATGCCCGGAACACACCCTCTTTATGGAGCATTGTCGAATTAGATAGGACAGCGATCTTGGCATTCGGGAAGAAACGGTTGCGGGTAGCGATCGTATCTTCAATGATACCTTCAAACTCCGGATGCATGGTCGGTTCACCGTTACCGGCAAAAGTGATTACATCAGGAGCAATACCTTCCTGTTGCATAGCCGATAACTTTTCTTCCAAGGCCTTTTTTACTTCTTCACGGACCGGTAGTTTGGTATGTGTACGACGTTCACCATTCAGACCGCATTCGCAATAAATACAGTCGAAAGAACAAAGTTTACCATCCACAGGAAGCAGGTTCATACCCAAAGAAACACCCAGACGCCGACTGTGTATCGGACCGAATACTATTTTATCAAAAAGAATTGTTGACATAGCTATATCTATTTTATCTGTTCGGTTTAATCCTAAAGAATATTGTTACAAAGCTACAAAAGCTCTTATAATAGCCCTATTTATTTCGACAGCTTTAGGACTATTTAGCACACTTAAAAGCATGACAGCCTATCACTATAATCTTGAGGTCGCAAACTATGACCTCAAGATTTAAAACTTATACCGCAAAAGTACATATATATCCGTTTTATTATGCCCTTCTATCTCTTCCTGCTCCGTACCGATTATATTCCGGTCAGCATAATAGGTATGTCCCAGTTTGGCGGAAAGGGATAATTTGTCCAGTATATTCCATCGGAAGGAAAGGGACAGGCGGATTCCTTTTCCGTAAAAAGAAGGCATACTGAATGCATAAAGGATATTTTTCTCGTACGAACTGATACGGCTGGAATAATCGTCCGTATGAAAATAAGCAATATAAATATCCGACTGAAAGGGAAAAGAAGATGGTTTCCAACCTGCTCCCTGAGATATCATCCAACCGAGGCTGTGATTTCCTTTTTGTTCATCATTATAAACACCGTCAGCTGCCGTTTTCAACATCCATGCCGATCCGATCCCATACAGTAGCTGTAGTCTGAGACGTTGCTGGGAGTAAGGCAGGATACTTACTGTCGACTCATTATCCACAGTTTGGTTCTTCTCTTTTTTCCTGTACTTGTAACGTATATATCCAGACAAATTCTTTCCCTGATTATAATCCAACCGAACCATATATTCCTGCCCCGAAGAAGGAGAATCGACACCATATTTCAACCAGGGGAAACGAAACAGATCGGCATACATGGATAGTTTGAAACGGGCAAAAGGTGTCCATTGCATACCGGCATAAACACCTTGTTCATTCTGTGCAGAAGAGTTCTGACCGAACGCATTTCCGAAAAATGCCTGATACCGCTTGTCATAATAACGGTGCAATAATAACAAAGACAGATAGGAAACAGGCGTTAACTGAAAAGCATTCAATGTGGCAATTGCTTTGTTGGAAGATATCGCCGTTTCGCCGTAAAACTTCACTTTCTTAGTTTTCAACATATAATCAACGCTCATGTTCATATTATTACTTCCACTGAAATAGAACAAGTTATAAGGTTTCGGGTCAGGCTGTATCCTGTATTTCCCGAAAGAGTAGGAGAGCGCTGTAATCCCGACTGAAAGATTGGAAGTCGCATAGCGCACATTTCCTCCAAACGTCTGCATAGAAACCGTATGTTTCTTTTCCCAATCACGTTCCAGCCGATGTAAACCATCTGTTTTAAATGAGCTTACTTCCCGGTTATTAACACCGGCATCCAACTTTCTGTAAGAATATAACATACTGATATTGAACTGTTTCAGAGCAATGGTCGATGCTATTCCACGAAAGTAATCCTGTTCGTTTGTTGAAAAGTGGCGACGAAAACCGTTCGTTCGCCTTTCCGCCTGTGCTACTATTGCACTGCGTCCCGGTGTAAAGTCATTACTGATAACCAAGCCCTGCCCAAAAGATACTTTATAATCGCCTATTGCCAGACTTTTCAACCATTTATTCATATCCCTGAAAAAGAGATGTACCGAATAGAAATCATATCCTTTATGATAAGCGTTCCAGAAAGGTTCACCGGCATCTTTCTCTGCTACAAGTCCCAATTGCAACCTGTCGTCGAAAGTATATGAATAACGCAATGAATGGTAGAACGGTTCGCCCCGATATTTCCGGTTAGGATATTGCTCCAGAATACTGTCCGGATATGAACGATATCCCTTTTTCTGTTGAAAACATCGATCATATCTGATTTGCAATTCATTAGAATTATACTTCAACAGGTTCTTAACAGTAAATGGACGTTTATCAACCGATATATCCCCGATATAAACAAATGGAAGTAGTAGGGAAATCGTCTCAAAATCCATTCCTTCCATATTCTTTAATTCATAAAGAGTAACCAGTTTTCCATATTTTACACGGTAAGTCAACAGGCTGTTTATTTGTTGATCGGAGAGGAAAGGCAGACGTTTCAGCTCGTTTTCAGTGACGGTATTCAATTCAAAAGGATGTTCCGCCAGGTAAGAAAGGTCAGAATACAGATTTTCGATCCGAGCCTCATCTTCCGTTTGTGAAGCCATTTCTTCCATATATTCCATCCACTTATCAACAGAATATATAGTCTGACTACTAAGGTTATAACTGCTTATTAACAGGTATACTAACAGGGTTGTCAACAATCTTTTCATAGTTACAATTTTATTAGAAACAATACTTTAAACCAATACCTGTACTTATTCCCAACACCGGATGATAATGGACAGCTACATCGACTACAAAACCGGATAACCGGTATCCGACTCCCAAAGTAGGTAGGAGAGGAGTTGTCCTTATTCCCGTGCGTACATAAAAATGATCGATCAATTGATACTCTATCCCGATACGTCCCGACACAGCAGTCTGTTTATCCGTTTCCGCATTTCCTACTATCAACAGGTTGTTAATTACTTCCCATTGAAAACCTATTTGCAATGAATAATAGATAATAGATTCTATATCAGCATTCTTTTTTAGAATTTCGACAGAGGGAAAATCCTGTATCAACATTCCAATCAACAGCTTTTCAACCGGAGTAAACAGGATACCGACATCGGCGGACAAGTACTGAGGACTTTCCTCCATCAGTTTTGTCTGCAGAAGTGTATACTGCAAACTGATACCGATACTCCATCTTTCACCAAGTGGTTTACCCAGGAACAACCGGAACATACTTTCACGATACTGGTCATAACCGAAAGAAGAGATATCAACACCGGCAGAAAGGAAGTCATTCGGATAGCTGAACGCCACATTTACAGTTCCCAGTTCTTTTAACCCATAATAATTAAAGTAATTGATATCAACCGATTTAGAATTTTCCCGACTAACCAGAGCCGGATTGAACAAGGAAGAATTCGTTACGCCGCACATTCCCATCCCCATGCAACGGATATCCGGCAAACGGAGATTATTAACAGCATGCAAACAGGGAGAAATCCCCAGCAGGAAGCAGACAAAAAAGAATTGTTTCATAGATAAGAATATTTGGTTGTTAATTAAAATGCTATTCTGATGCAAAAAGGATATACACTATTCACAGCTACCGGTTTTGTACCTATCAGAATCGAAGCAAATATAATGATTCTTATTGAGTTCACAACTTATTAACAACTAAATTATCATTTTAGCCTGATTAGTCAAATTCTGTAAAAGCAGCACAGGCTATTGGGAAATCACCTACTTTTGTAAACTATGACAAAGAAGAGATGGTATAAAATCCTCATTTTATTTCTCTTCTGTGCAATTGGAAGCCAGGCACAGAAGCTGAGAATAAATACACTTCCCGAAGGTGTGCAGCGGGCATACGTCGACGGGAAAGATACCATTCCTGTCGTTAACTTGCAGGAAGTCTTTGTCTTTCCGCAAATGCGTTTTAAAAATAAACGTGAACAGGAGAAATATAATAAACTAGTACGGGATGTCAAACGCACACTACCTTACGCCAAGATGGTGTATGAAACCTTGATCGAAACCTATGAATATATGGAAACGCTTCCCGATGACAAAGCCCGGCAAGCTCATTTGAAACGGATGGAAAAAGACCTGTTCAAAGAATATAAACCAGAGTTGAAAAAGCTGACTTTCTCGCAGGGCAAACTACTTATCAAACTGATCGACAGAGAATGTAATCAATCCAGTTATAATCTGCTGAAAGCTTACCTGGGAGGTTTCAGGGCAGGCTTCTGGAATTTGTTTGCCGGTATGTTCGGAGCCAGCCTGAAATCGGAATACGACCCGAAAGGGAAAGATGCCATGACGGAACGGGTCGTTATCCTGGTTGAAAGAGGATTACTCTGACAACTGTTTAAAGAAATCCCAGATAATAATACCGGTCGTTACCGACACGTTCAATGAATGTTTGGTACCGTATTGGGGGATTTCAATACACATATCACAGTTATCAACAATGGATTGTTGAACACCTTTCACTTCGTTTCCCATGATTATGGCATACTTTTTATCCTTGTTTAACAGCAGTTTATCCAACATTATACTACCTACTGTCTGTTCAACAGCACAAACGATATACCCTTGTTGCTTCAGTTTATCAACAGCTTCCTGTGTATCTTTAAAATATTCCCAATCTACAGTTTCTTCAGCCCCCAAAGCTGTCTTATGGATCTCCGCATGGGGAGGACAAGCCGTGATGCCACATAAATAAATAGCTTCTACCCGAAACGCATCGGACGTACGAAAAACAGAACCTACGTTGTTCAGACTCCTAACATGGTCAAGCACAACAATTAAAGGTATCTTCTTACTCTCTTTAAAAGCCTCCGGGGTGAGGCGGTTCATTTCTGTTATTTTCAGTTTACGCATAGCTCTTTTCTTTGTCTGCAAAAGTAGCTAATTAATGTGGATATGCCGTTGAAAAGGTATTGATAAGTAGTGAACACAAAATGAAAAAAAGTTCTTGCTTTATTCAAATACTTACTTATACTCCTCCCCATTTCAAACATGCAACATTTATAACCCATTATTTATTACGAGCTATTAACAGCAGTTATACACGTATCAACACCCATCAACAGGAACAAACTTTTTCACACAACCAGTTATCAACATAAAACTAATAAAGTCTATAAACAAAAGGAAAACAGAAGTAAAGCTATATTTTATACTGTTAGTATCGTCTTGATAAGCGGTTCATATACTTTAATAACTCCTCAAACAAATATTGTAACGAAAATGTATTAACTGTTTCAACAGGATATCATATACATCATATTTTATTTTTAAATTAAAGATTAATATTAATATAATATATAATTGTGGATAACTAAGAAGGGGGATTAGGGAAGGATACGGTTACAAAGGATTATCTTTGCAATAACGTTTCACCTGTCACAGCTTTCACCTACTTGAATATAATTCCTTTATGGTGACACGTCTTTACAAAGGTTCCATAAGCACCGGGCGGTAAACCGATAGGCACTGCTTTTAGATTCGGTAAGCACCGGCTGAAAAAGACAGGTCTTTTGTTTTTAAATCTCCTGTCTTTTAAAGACAAAAGTCCTGTCTTAACATTTGAAAAGACCTGTCTTTTAAATGTGAAACGTCTGCCGTCACAACAACTGTCTGTGTGCCAATGTGCTGCACGTCTGTGACAGGTGAAACGTATGTGTGTGAATCTCGTGTGGATATCCTGTGAACAGGTGGTTGGTAAGTGCTGATAAAAAACACTTGCTTTTTTCGATTGAGATATCGGATAGGAGAATTATTATGACGGCCAATAAATAGGGAAGCTTCTTTCCCCTTTCTTTTAAAGATTGTTTTGCACTGCTTTAGATGGCTGAAATAAATAAAGTTTTTACCTTTGCACATTATCAACATAGAGTTGATAAGTATAGTAAAATAAAGATTATCAGCTATAAAAGTAGATGATAACTTTGTTGATATACTATTTATATCCTCATAAGGAGGAAAGGACGATTAAAATATGAACCATTTTAACAGGATATTATATACATCCTATAATCTTTAGAATTAAAAAATAAGAATAATATAATAGATAAACTATGTTGACAAATCAATCGATCGGATATATGGATGCACCGGTACCTAAAGACATAGATCTGAAGGAAGCCATTGATAAACTCCGTAAGGAAAAGAATGCCGTTATCCTTGCGCATTATTATCAGACCGGCGATATACAGGATATAGCAGATTTCGTAGGAGACAGTCTGGCGTTGGCTCAATGGGCTGCTAAAACAACAGCGGATATTATTGTTCTCTGTGGTGTTCATTTTATGGGTGAAACGGCTAAGATCCTATGTCCGGACAAGAAAGTATTGGTTCCTGATCTGAATGCCGGTTGTTCACTGGCCGATAGTTGTCCGGCTCCTGAGTTTGCCGAATTTGTAAAACAACATCCGGATCATGTGGTTATTTCTTATGTCAATACAACAGCTGCGGTAAAAGCGGTAACAGATGTGGTGGTGACTTCCACCAATGCCCGTCAGATCGTTGAAAGTTTTCCGGAAGGAACAAAAATGATCTTCGGTCCGGACCGGAACCTGGGTAATTACATAAACAGTATTACCGGACGTAATATGTTACTCTGGAATGGTGCCTGCCACGTGCATGAACAATTTTCACTGGAAAAGATACTGGATTTAAAGAAACAGTATCCGGATGCGGAAGTGATCACTCACCCGGAGTGTAAACAACCCGTTATACAGGTATCAGACTTCGTAGGTTCGACTGCCGCTCTTTTGAAACACACTATCAAGTCAGACAAGAAACAGTTCATTGTAGCGACGGAAAGCGGCGTTATTCACGAAATGCGGAAAAAGAGCCCGGAGAAAGAGTTTATTCCGGCTCCTCCCAACGACAGTACATGTGCTTGCAACGAATGTAATTTCATGCGGCTGAATACGATGGAAAAGTTATATAACTGTTTGAAATTTGAAATGCCGGAGATATTTGTCGACGAGGAAGTACAGAAGAAGGCTATTAAACCGATTCGTAAGATGTTGGAAATATCTGAAAAGTTAGGTTTATAAAAATAAAAGAGGCTGCGATTACAGCCTCTTTTATTTTATTTCACTACCATGATTTTGGTTACAACACTTTCTTTGGCTTCCGGGGTAGCAGATAATACCAGATAGATTCCGGTTGCTACACGTCCTCCGCCTCTCTTGCGGCAATCCCAGGTGAATGTCCCGCCGGCGGATTTTCCCTGATAAACGATATTGCCTTTCATATCCGTTATTTTGACATTTGAATCGGCCATAAGTCCGACGATAGTTACACGGTCATTGTGTTCGGGACGGACGGGATTAGGATAGGCGTATATGTCCGAATAGTCTTCACTTCCTTCGGTAGCATCTCCCATATAAGATACCAGTCCTTTCTCTGTACCTATGAATACTTCTCCGGTGATCTGGTTAATAGCTAATGAATTAATCTGATTAGACGGAAGAGGGGAGTTGGCTGTTGTAAAGTTTGCTATTGTTTCCATGCCATCCTCACTGACCAGGAATACGCCGGAACTGTTTGTAGCAATCCATTTGCGGTTACCTCCGTCGACAGCGATAGCGTTGATTTGCTCTCCGTCCAACAGATAGTACGGTTCTCCGTCTTCGTTTGTCCGAATGATACGGGTACATCTTAGGTTATTGATATCCCGATAGTTTGTACAGATGATAGGTCCTCTGTTCGTACCGATCCAGACTTGTCCGTTTTTGTCCTCAGTTACACAGAAATAACCGCTAACATCTATATTGCCGTTTGAGTCGACAAATATATCATAGTAACGATATTCGTCATCACTAGTATCATCAATGGTGCCTTTGTCATCGAAAACTAAAATGCCTCGTATCGAACCGTAAGGACTATTGATCCATTTGTATCCGTTTGATGTAATGGTTACCTTATCGACCATAGATACGTTTTTATAATTATCGAATTGGAAACTTTTCCAGCTTCCATCTGCTTTTAGTACTTTTAGTACGGATTCAACTTCACAATTGGTCATCCATAAATTTCCTTCTTTATCAAAAGTTACACCGCCTACACGTATATAATCATAGGGATTAATATCTTTTTTTACATAATCCAGTAAACTATTTGTATGGTTATATAATTGTATAGGTTCTTTATTTTTCAGTTCGACTATACCTTCTCCATAAGATGAAATAAAATAACGATCAGGATCTTTAGGGTCGATAGCAATTCCTGTATAATCCCAGAAATACCTGAATTGATTTTCTTTATTTGCATTTTTGTTTTGGTTTATAGTATTCTCATCGAAGTTGAACCATTTATTGTCTTCATATTCCATAAATGTACCGGGTCTATTCCAACGATCTGCCCAACGTCCTCCTCCAATAACAAGTAATTTATTATTGTAGGTCGTCATATAATAGTTGAAATTCCGTTTGGGATATTCAGTATCGTTATTGGTATTTTCTAAAGTTGTTTCGTATTTATTATTTTTCTTCTGTATGCCTTTTATTCCGTTTATACCTGCAGCTATCCAATAAGCATTGGGATCTTTTAGTGAAGAAACATTATTAATGATTCCTACGTTAACAACGTCTTTATCAGTTAGAGATGAGTAAATATATAATTCAGAATCAGTATAAGGCATTAATTTATTGTTCTGAAGAACCATATTCTTTAATTTATTGTTTTTCAATAAATTTCTTATTGTTCCGTCTGTAGTTTGATAATAAATACCTTTTTCATCATTATTGACAAACAGGCAAAGATTCTGTTGGAAAAAACATATTTGAGTAATATTATCCGTATCAAATTCAGATGAAGATAACGAATAAGTTTCCCATTCGTTATAATCAAGTAAATTACTATCCAATGAGGCATATAGTAAACCGGTAGAAGTTGCAGCATAAATATATTCGTTATCCATGGTAACGGAATATACTTTTTTATTTAGTTTGTAGGTGTCTTTAATTTCTTTTTTATCCATATTCAGAAGGATAATGCCAAAGTCGGTAGATAAATAGGCAAACTCTTTATATAGATAAATATTATTAATAGTCTTATTCGTTATATTGGAATTGTCTAGCAGATAAGACAAATTATAAATACCATTTTCTCCTAATAAGTCAATATTTCCGTTACTATAAGTGATAAGTAATGTATTGACTTCCGGATTAAAGCTTATATAGCTTATATCACTGTCACTTAATCCGGTTTGCCTGGAATAATGAGTGATACTTTTATCTTCTTTATTATAACTGTAAAGAGAACCGTCGGCTACGGCATACACATGATTATTAGCTTCGGCTATCTGGCTTGTCGTATAATAAGCTAGATAACTACTCCATTCCCCTACACTTTTCTGTGCAGTCGTGTAGGATATTGCCATGCATAAAAACAGAAGAGTATATAGTATTCTTTTCATAATTTATTCTGATAATGTAGATAAGAAAGCACTCAATTTCTTTACAGCTTCAGCCCGGTGGCTGATCGTATTCTTTATATCATTACCCATTTCGGCGAATGTTTCCGCATAGTTATCCGGCATAAAGATTGGATCGTATCCGAATCCGCTGGCTCCGCGCTTTTCCTTCGTTATCTGACCGTTGACGATGCCTTCGAACAGATACTCCTTGCCGTTCAGGATAAGTGCTATGACGGTACGGAAACGGGCTTTCCGGTTTTCCTTATCGTTCATTTCCAAAAGAAGCTTTTGCATGTTTGCTTCCGAATTGTGTCCCGGACCGGCATAACGTGCAGAATATACACCGGGAGCATTGTTTAGGGCTTCCACTTCAAGACCGGTATCGTCGGCAAAACAGTCATAACCGAATTTTTCTTTGATATAGCGGGCTTTCTGAAGAGCATTTCCTTCCAGGGTATCGGCTGTTTCCGGTATATCGTCATGGCAATCGATGGCAGCCAGGCTTACTATCTCTGTATGACCGGCTGTTATTTTTTGTACTTCATCCAACTTATGTTGGTTATTTGTAGCGAATACGAGTTTCATATGCGTGAATATCTAAATAAAAAAGCACTTCTGTACGAAATATATAACGTATGGAAGTGCTTTTAATTGTTTGAATAATATTTTAAGTTTTTATCTGGTCAAATCCTTCTCCGTAAACTCCACGGACAATACTTTGGGAAATAAAAGCCTGGTGGTCTATCTGTTTTACCAGACGGAAGATGGATACTGATTCCGATTTTTTAGCCAGTAGTACAACCACTTTGACCGGTTTACGGGAATAACCTCCTACACCGTCCAGTATGGTACATCCTCTGTCCAGGTCGTGAATGATCCGCTCGGCTATTTCATCATACTTCTGCGAGAAGATGAGGAACTGCACCGATTGGCGGTTTCCGTTCAGCACCATGTCGAGGACATAGTTACTGATGATCATTTCAACAAAACCAAAGACGATCTTATCCACGTTATGGAAGAGGAAAAAAGAGGAACTGATAATGAAGAAGTCACAAAATAACAGTGCGCGTCCGATAGATATATTCTTATATTTATTGACAATCGCTCCGATAATATCTGTTCCACCCGTACTTCCGTTCGCTGAAAATACCAATCCTAACCCGGCTCCGCAAAGGAGTGCACCGATCATGATCGCCATAAATGGCTGATCGTGTAATATGGGATTACCTTTCAGCAGCCATTCAAAGAATGACAGGGATGCGGAAAGTGAGAATACTCCAAAGATTGTTTTTATAAGGAATTTGAATCCCAAAATCTTCAGAGCGGCTAATAGTAAGACTACATTGATAACAAAGTATGAAACCGACACCGGTATTGCACCGCCGGTGGCAAAGAATATCAGTGCGCAGATACCGCTTACACCACCGGTGACAATTTCATTAGACAGGATAAAAGCGTTGAACCCGAAACCATATAGTATGGTTCCCAGGAAAATCGTCAGATAATCCTTTATAAAATAATAAATAGCATAAGATTTACTTGTTTTCATCAGATTACGATATTAACGATCTTACCCGGAACGACAATGATCTTTTTAGGAGTCTTGCCTTCCGTCCACTTAGCAGAGCTTTCATGACTAAGAGCGGCTTTTTCAACCTCTTCACGGGGCATGTCAGCCGGAAACTCCATACTGAAACGGGCTTTTCCGTTGAATGAGATAGCGTAAGTAACTGAATTTTCTTTCAGGTACTCTTCGTTGTGCTGAGGCCATTGAGCATCGCAGACCGTAGTCGTATGACCACATTCATGCCATAACTCTTCTGCAGTATGAGGTGCGAACGGAGCCAACAGGATAACCAGTTGCTCCAGGATAGCACGCTTATTACATTTCAGGCTGCCTAATTCGTTAATACAGATCATGAAAGCACTGATAGAAGTATTAAAAGAGAAATGCTCGATATCGAATGTTACTTTCTTGATCAGTTTATGTAATGATTTTAATTCTTCAGCTGTAGGTTCAGCGTCTGTGATCTGCAAACTTTCAGTGTTACCATAGAACAAAGCCCACAGTTTCTTCAGGAAGCGATGAACACCGTCAATACCATTTGTATCCCAGGGTTTAGATTGTTCCAACGGGCCTAAGAACATTTCATACAGACGTAAAGTGTCCGCACCGTATTTGTCTACGATCATATCCGGATTTACAACGTTGAACATCGATTTAGACATCTTTTCAACAGCCCATCCGCAGATATATTTACCGTCTTCCAGTATAAATTCTGCATTATGATATTCCGGACGCCAGTTTTTGAAAGCTTCGATATCCAGTATATCATTGGATACGATGTTAACGTCTACGTGAATAGGAGTTACTTCATACTGGTCTTTCAGGTTCAGGGATACGAATGTATTTGTATCTTTAATACGATACACGAAGTTTGAACGTCCCTGAATCATACCTTGGTTGATCAGCTTGCGGAACGGTTCTTCTTCGCAGATTGTTCCCATATCATACAGGAATTTATTCCAGAAGCGGCTGTAAATGAGGTGACCGGTAGCATGTTCCGTTCCACCGATATACAGGTCTACATTACGCCAGTATTCATTCACTTGTTTATCTACCAGGCCTTCATTATTATGAGGATCCATGTAACGCAGATAATAAGCGGAAGAACCGGCAAAGCCAGGCATAGTACAAAGTTCCAGCGGGAAGATTGTTTTATTGTCTATTTTGGATGTTTCTACAACCTTTTTGTTTACAGAATCCCAAGCCCATTTAGTTGCATGTCCCAATGGAGGTTCGCCTGTGGCTGTCGGCAGGAATTTATCCACTTCCGGCAGTTGTAACGGTAATGCTTCGAATGGTAACATCTGAGGCATTCCGTCGGCATTGTAATAAACAGGGAACGGTTCGCCCCAATAACGTTGGCGGCTGAAGATGGCATCGCGCAGACGATAGTTAATCTTTACACGTCCCAGTTGATGTTCGGATACATATTTTTTGGTAGCAGCGATTGCTTCTTTTACAGTTAAGCCGTTTAATGACAAGTCGCAATAAGGAGTTACATCCGGTCTCGGTGAATTGCAGACAATACCTTCTTTGGCATCGAAGCTTTCTTCGCTTATATCGCAGCCTTCGATCAACGGAATGATAGGCAGGTTGAAATGTTTTGCAAATGCATAGTCGCGACTATCGTGTGCCGGAACTGCCATGATAGCACCTGTTCCATAGCCGGCCAATACATAGTCGCTGATCCAAACGGGTACTGCATCACCCGTGAACGGATTGATAGCATACGAACCACTGAATACACCGGTTACAGAACGATCGGCAATACGTTCACGTTCCGTACGTTTCTTGGTACGATCCAGATAAGCATCTACTTCCTGCTTTTGTTCAGCTGTCGTCAACTGAGCAACCAGTTCGCTTTCGGGAGCCAATACCATGAAAGTTACACCGAACATAGTATCTGCACGGGTTGTAAAGATGGTAAATTCTATATCACTATCTTTCACTTTGAATTGGATTTCGGCACCTTCGCTACGACCTATCCAGTTACGCTGTGTTTCTTTCAGTGAATCCGTCCAGTCGATCGTATCCAGTCCGTCCAGCAAACGTTGTGCATAAGCAGATACACGCAAACACCACTGGCGCATCATTTTCTGTTCAACAGGGAAACCACCGCGTTCGGAAACACCATTCACGACTTCATCGTTAGCCAGTACGGTTCCTAGTTCGGAACACCAGTTAACCATTGTATCACCCAGGTAAGCGATACGGTAGTTCAGCAATATAGCTTGTTTTTCTTTATCGCTTTTAGATTTCCATTCTTCAGCGGTAAATTGCATTTCTTCACCACAAGCAACATTCAGGCCTTCCGTACCTACTGTTTCAAATGCTTTGATCAGGCTTTCGATAGGTAATGCTTTCTTTGCGTCGTTACAGTAATAGCTGTTGAACATTTTAATAAATGCCCATTGTGTCCAGTGATAATACTCCTTATCACATGTGCGGATTTCACGGCTCCAGTCGTAGCTGAAACCTATTTTGTCCATTTGCTCGCGATAACGGGCAATGTTTTGTTTGGTTGTTACTTCGGGATGTTGTCCGGTTTGGATAGCATATTGTTCTGCAGGCAGACCGTAAGCATCATATCCCATTGGGTGTAATACGTTAAATCCCTGTAACCGTTTGAAACGGGAATAAATATCAGAAGCGATATAACCGAGCGGATGTCCAACATGTAGTCCTGCACCGGATGGGTAAGGGAACATATCCAACACGTAGTATTTGGGTTTATCTTTGTTTTCTTTCACTTTATAAACCCCGTTGGCAATCCAGTATTCTTGCCATTTTTTCTCGATTTCTCTGAAATTGTACTCCATAATATCTAATCGTTTTTTATCGTTTTCAGTTTAAAGCCACAAAGTTAGTCAATTTATTTTGTTTTACTTCACATAACCTATTTTCGGTCTGGAGTTACCAGGCTTTTCTTTATTTTTAGAGGCAAGTTCTGCCAGGGCAAGATAGATATCGTCAAAATGTTGCTCATAGTTTTCATGATCTTTACTGAGACTTTCAATGTCTTCCTGAAGAAATTTGACTTGCTGCTCCAGTTCTGATAGCTTCTTATTAGTAGACAGTTTATCACAATTTGAGATAAACTGTTTTCTCATTTGAACAAAGGCACGCATGATGTTAATATTTACTTCAATAGCAATGTCACTATTAAGTATTCCGGAAAGCATGGCAAGTCCGGGTTCAGAAAAAGCGTAAGGAAGTAGTCTCCTTCCACCTCTACCATTTTTTGGTATCACAAATTGTGATACCAAAGAAAATTCTTCTTCATTAAGTTGGAACATGAAATCTGGAGGAAAACGTTTTATATTACGTTTGACAGACTGATTAAGTATTCTGGTTTCTACTTGATAAAGTTCAGCTAAGTCAAAATCCAACATAACTTGTATACCTCTGATCTCATAAATCTTGTTTTGTATTACCTGTAAATTCATAGTTTATAAATTTTGGTGATTAATAAGTGGCTAAATGTATGAATAATATTTATTTGTCAGAAGATTTCGATATACTTATTTTAATGATCTATGCATTCTCACTCAAATAAAGTGGCAAGTGAAACTATTTTTCTCCTTTCTTTGTTATAAGAACATCTTTATTAATGAATTAAGTAAAAACGCCATTAATACCCTTCAACCAAACCTCTGATAAGCGCAAACTAAGTTTAAACTAAAAAATGACGAGTATGAGAAGATGTACTTTTATTTTCTTTATCGCCTTGTTGACAATGTCGATAAGTGCTGCACCTATTGATGTAAAACAGGCAAAGAGCGTAGCCCTCAGTTTCCTGAAAAGTAATTCTCCGCAGACAAAAGCTTCGGAGTCGGGAGTGACACTGGTCTGGTCGGATGCCGGAGCGGCTACCAAATCAGCCGGTTCCGTACAGGATGCTACCTTTTACGTATTTAACCGCGAAGATACCGACGGCTTTGTCGTTGTGGCCGGTGATGATGCCGTATATCCTATTCTAGGTTACGGTATGCAGCAACTGTTTGAAAAAGACTCCATGCCGTCCAACCTGCGTGGATGGTTTGAAAGTTACCAGCGCCAGATCAACTGGATACGTGAAAACAAACCGGAGGTTTCGAAGGATGTCACAGCCGCCTGGAACGAAGTTCGCCAGGGCAAGATGCAGTTGAAATCGACCGGAACGTTGTTAAAAACTGTCCTTTGGGATCAGATGACACCTTATAATAACTTGTGCCCGGTAGTAAACAGCCAGCGTACGCCGACCGGATGTGTTGCCACCTCGACAGCTATCGCCATGCAATATCATAAATGGCCGGACGTAGGACAGGGGAGTCATTCTTATACTTCGCAGACTTATAATCTGTCTCTTTCCGCTACTTTCGACACTCCATACCAGTGGGATAACATGCCTTCTACCTACACGGCAGGGCAATATACTACTGAGCAGGCCCAAAACATAGCCACTCTGATGTACGATTGCGGTGTTTTCTCAGAAATGAATTATGCTCCCGGTAACAGCGGTGCCTTAACATTGACAGCAGCCCAGGGGCTTGTCAATTATATGAAATACGATAAATCTCTCCATGTCCTGCAACGCGATAATTATCAGAAAGACGAATGGGAAGCTATTATCAAAGGTGAACTGGATGATAACCGTCCTGTTGTCTATGGTGGTGAGAATGATCAGAAAGAAGGTCATCAATTTATCATCGACGGTTACAACGATGCCGATTATTATCATGTGAACTGGGGATGGAGCGGACTGGCTAACGGGTATTACCTGTTATCTGTCCTCGAACCCGAAGTGCAGGGAACCGGTGGTAATAGCGGAGGTGGTTTCTCGCTTGGTCAGGATGCTATTATCAGTATGAAAAAGCCGGTGGAAGGTTCTACCTATCAGGATGTATTAGCCTTTTTCTATGGGGAAAATCAGGGAACAGTCTTTGCCGGCCTTGAAGCCACCACAGAAGATTTTGAAGAAAATCAGCTTTTCGGTGTTCAGTATGGTTATGTAGGCAACATGAGTATCCGTGATTTTTCAGGTAACCTGGTTGTCGCTCTTGTAGACAAAAACGGGAATACAAAAGAATTTATCTCCAGTGAAGAGCCTGTTACTATCCAGATCGAACGTGGAGTAGGACAGGAAGTTCCTTGTACGATCACAAAAACGATTGCTCCCGGTGACCGTATCCGTTTGTTATATAAAAGTAGTGACGGGAGTGAATGGAAATGGGTGAGAGGCAATAATAATACGACCGGTGAGATCGTGGTAGCTGCCGATCCTTCTACTTCAACGGAAAATATAACAGCCGAAACAGGTGTTTCCGTTTCTTATGACGTAGCCGGAACGGTTCAGATAACTGCCCCTATTGCAATTAAAGAAGTGGTCTTGTATGATATGAACGGACGATTGATGAAAAAACAATCAGCCAGTAATAATACTCAATTATCACTTTCTTATGATAGCTATCCGGACGGAGTTTATGTATTGGAAGTTATGACTGTGGAAGGACGAAGTAGCCATAAACTGGTAAAGAAATAATTAGGTATTATAAATAAAAGCAGGCTGGATTATTTTATTAATTAATCCAGCCTGCTTTTATATTTATCTTCAATCATATCGTTGAAGCCAACGAAATGGTTTTTACTTTTTCAGCAATGGCCAGTTAGGATCTTCAATATGTTCGCGTACCATGATCTCTTTCAGCTCGGCCACCTTTTCCGGATATTTATCCAACAGGTTGTATTTTTCCGAAGGATCGGCTGCTAAGTTATAAAGTTCATAATACGGTTTATCTCCACGGATATTCATGTGTACCAGTTTCCATGAACCCTGGCGTACAGCCTGACGGCCATTCATTTCCTGAAATTCGAAGTACAGAAATTCATGTTCCTTCTGTCCTTTGCGGTTTTGCAACAACGGCAGCATGCTTACGCCGTCCATTTCTTTCTGTTTCGCTTTCGGATGGATGATCTCTTCGAAAGTAGGCAATACGTCCCAGAAAGAACACATGAAATTCGTTTCTGTTCCCGGCTGTATGTGTCCCGGCCATGAAATGATCATCGGCACACGGATACCGCCTTCATACAGGTCACGTTTGTAACCACGGTAGATGCCATTGCTGTTGAAGAAATCAGGATCGGCGCCACCTTCCATGTGAGGGCCGTTATCGCTGGCGAATATAATAATCGTGTTATCATATAATCCTTTGTCTTTCAGTTTCTGTACGATCTGTCCCACATATACGTCCAGGCGATAGATCATCGCTGCGAATGTAGCATGCGGATAAAGCTGTGTGCAGTAACCCCCTTTACGGAATCCCGGATTGCCCGGTTCTGTTCCTTTATAAGCTTTTTCCGGATACATACCACGGAACTTTTTGATGATGCTGTCTTCCGGCACGATCAGTTCGGCGTGAGGTAGAATAGTCGGATACCACATGAAGAACGGTTCGTCTTCTTTTAGATTATCCAGGTAATCGAGTGCTTTGGAGTGGATCAGGTCTTGCGAATAGGTTCCTTTTCCATATTCAACATCCAATACGTTATCTTTCAGTTCGACACGTTGGTCGTTATCCCACAGATGGTCAGGATAATAGCTGTGAGCCAATAGCTGGCAGTTATATCCGAAGAATGTTTCGCAACCCTGGTTTTTAGGATCACCGGTAGTGCCAATGTAACCTAATCCCCATTTACCGAAGGCAGAAGTCTTGTATCCTGCATCCTGCATGACATGGAAGATAGTACGTGCATCAGCAGGTAATGGGAATTGTCCTTCCGGATCCAGTTCCTTGTTTCCACGGATAGGAGTATGTCCGCTGTGTGTACCTGTCAACAGGCAGGAGCGGGAAGGGGCACTGACAGTTGTTCCTGAGTAACACTGGGTGAAACGCATACCGTTTTGTGCCAGTTGGTCGATGTTGGGAGTGCTGAACTTTTCCTGTCCGTAACAACTCAAATCGCCGTATCCCAGGTCATCTGCCAGGATGAATACGACATTCGGTTTTTTGTCTTTGTTTTTTTGTGCATGCACAAAAGGGATGGCCGCAATCAGGCCGGAAGCGAGTAAAATAGTTTTTTTCATGAATCTAAGATGTTTCTTATCAGACATGCTGGCAAAGTTATATTTTTTTTCTGAAATAAATAGAGAAGGGGACACGTTTCAAATATAACTTTGACGTATCCCCTCTGACTAGTAAACTCTATCGGTTTTGGCTATTTTTTTATCCCTTTGACTAAGGAAGCATTATTTACTAAATAATTACTTTAAACTGTTCATTATTAATACGAATTATGTAGAATCCTTCCGGTAGCGGGATGGTTACCGTTTCGCCTGTTATAACAGGTTGCTTCTTTTGCAGTTTGCCCTCAACCGTATAGATGTACAGTTGTCCGGTGGTTGCAGATATAATATGTAGACATCCTCCCTCCGTCCATACTTTCGATTGGTCGGTTTTAATCGTTTCATTAGCTACCGGGTCGGGGTTCTTAACGATATTATCTATATAGATTTCAACCGGCTGGCGAATGTATTTTATTATATATGCTCCGTCGCTATTTCGGGGAGTGATGGTTTCACCGCGATCGGTGGTCACAACAGGTTCGGACAGATCATATTCTTTATCAAGCGTAAGATAGAAACGGAAACTACTCCATGCCTCCACTTCATAAATACCGGCTATCGGATCGGTTGTTGCACCTTCCACTTGTGGTAGTGTAACCGAATGGAAAACCGTGGGTGTAGGATCTGGATCAGGTATTACAGGGTCGGGATCGGGTGGAGTCGGTTTGACATCGAAAGAGGCACTGATTTTAACATCACCAGTTACAATATAAGTATCGCCGGATTTAAAAGGGTTATCGTTTACATTGAGACTGGTCAGTTCATACCCATCGTTAGGTGTTGCGGAAATGATTAATTCGGTTCCTCCGGCAATAGGTGCACCGGATTGTATGGAATTTTCGGTAGAAGAGGATACAGTTATCGTACCGTTCTGTGGTATGTCATACTTGACGGTAAAAGTAAGGAAGTCGGACTTCGGAATGTTCGGTTGTACTGGTTTACCTGCAGAATTTTCACCAAATACTTTTAATATTGGCAGATTTATACCGTCAGGGTCGAACGACCAGACATCCGTGTCGTCCCATCCGTCAAAGGCGTTTCCGTTACCTTGTGTGAAATTAGTGGAAGTAAGGTCGTCACCGTCTTTGCCGGAGGCTTCATCTGTCCAATCTCCGGGAATAAGTGGACTGGCAAAATTCGAGGTGAGCGTACCCTGTTTATCTGCTGTTATGCGACCCAAGGATACTTCGGGAGAGGCTTTCAGAGAAAGTTTGTCTTTAGCAATTTCGCTTATTCCCTCTATGTTTAGTGCAACGCAATGGGTTATACTTCCAGCATCACTCCGGTTTAGGCCGGCGATACCTCCTGCTGCGTAATTTGAACTTATTTTGCCTGTAGCATAACAGTTTTGGATGGATGTTCCTTGGTAACTGCTATATTTGAGACCCACTCCGACAATCCCTCCGGCAAAAGAGTCTTCCTCTTCTTCGCTTTCTGCTACTACATTTGCCGTCGAAGAACAATTTTTGATGATTTCTGATCCAGCATATGCGGCAATTCCTCCGGCATAATTTCCCGTTATATTTCCGGATGTATAGCATTCTTCAATAGAGCCAAAACCTATATAGCCAGCTATGCCACCAACTACGGGAGCAGTAATGTCACCTGAACTCCAGCATTTTGATATAGTAAAAAGAGAAGTGGTATATTCATATCCGACAATTCCTCCGGCAGCCTCTGAAGCAGTAACAGAAGCCCAATTATAACATTCTGTAACTTTTCCTCCATATTTATTGTGTCCTACGATACCCCCAGCCTGACCTTCAGTTTCTTTTGTAGAGATAACACCTTTGACCCAGCACTTTTCTATAGTCCCTTCTGAAAAATCTCCTACAATGCCTCCGGCATAAGCACCTGCAGATATATTTACACAGGCGGTACATTGGGATATTGTACTGGCTTTAGACTCAAGACCAACAGGTGATAAATCGCTTGTACCGGTAATTCCTCCGGCATAACTGTTAGGAGAAGCATCCTTTCGTTCATCGACTGCCATAACAGAACCCGAATAGTGGCAGTTTGTGAAAGATGAATGTGCATTGATTCCGGTAATACCTCCAACCATAAGGCCTGATCCACCTGTAAGAGTAGCTTTCACGTTCACAGAACTACGGCAATCAGTTATGTAGCTAGTTATTATGTGTCTGATCAAGCCACCTACGGTTAGTTGGCTAGAGAGTTTAATGTCTACTTCGCTTGTTATATCTCCTCCTTTTACACTGCAATTTGTTATTGGGCTATCCTCAACATAACCAGCTAGTGCTCCAACATATCCTGCACTAGTTGTATGCAGCCCTGCTTCTGCGATTTCAATATGTAAATTCTGTATGGAACCGTTCTCTATGTATCCGAATAAACCTGCATAATTAATATCATCAGATTCAGTTATATTAGCCAGGTTGCTTATCGTTTTATTATTGCCATCAAAATAGCCTTTGAATGGAACATCGGCACTGCAACCTATCAGTACTTTTTATTATTCAAATCTATATCCTCTGTTAGCTGGAAATACAGGTCTTGAAAGTTTGTATATTCACTTATTTTATCTCCGTTTGTCAACTCTAGTTCCTTTCCGCCGGCATTTGTTTGTTGCGCTAGATAAGCCAGTTCTTCAGCCGTAGCTATTAGAATAGGTTGATTGACATCCTGTCCATTCCCCCCTTCTTCATTAGCGATGGCTTTGGCTATTCCTCCATCCCAGGGAGTATTTTCTGCATGAACTAGCCCACAAATAAGACAGAAAAACACGAATATAGGCAGTCTCTTAATTGATAGATGTAGTGAATTATTTATTTCCATGTTCATTAATGTAATTTTTAAGTATTTCGACGATGATCATCGATGATAAGGTTATTCGATTACTGGGCGATCTACGGTAGAAACTGAGTATAATTCTTCCTTGGCTACCTCCTTTAAATCGGTATAAGCACTCAATAATTCGGATGCCGAGAATTTACTTTTTCCATTTGCTGCGATTTTACACAGGTCTTCAATCGATCGGTTTGCTACGTAAGTTACATTAAAAGTGAAGTCGTCTTCACGCTCTGTCAGCATGTTAGCAACAAGATTGCCGGTAATGCTGCGCTTTTTGGGTTCATTTGAGGCCATAGTGAGTAGATTTTAATTTAGTTCAGTAAGAACTTTGTCTGATATGCTGATTTATAGCTACTCTCTTTTGCGAATGCTTTTATTAATTAGGATAAATCATTTTTTTGAGGGGATGATATCATGACGGTTAATTCCCGTATTGGTACTTAATCAGTATTTTTTTATTGGCATAAATAATATCAAATACAGTTGTATTTAGGAGAAGCATTGATTATTAAACTTAGATATAAGGTGTGGAAAGTAATATTTACTATATTTGCATCCAGTATTAACAAAGTTCTTACTGGACTATGTTATTTTTCCTACCTTCATACTTTCGTAAAAAATTGTACCTTTGTACGGTTTAAATTTAATGACAAAAGCATATATCCCGTGGCAAAAATAGTTGAAACCCCATTGATGAAGCAGTATTTCGATATTAAAGCGAAACATCCGGATGCTGTTCTTCTGTTCCGTGTAGGAGACTTTTACGAAATGTATGGCGAAGATGCCGTAGTAGGTGCCGAAATACTGGGGATCGTACAGACTAAGAAAGCCAACGGACCGGGACAGTTTATCGAAATGGCAGGTTTTCCGCATCATGCACTCGATACTTACTTGCCAAAACTGGTCCGTGCCGGTAAGCGTGTTGCCATCTGTGATCAGCTGGAAGATCCGAAAATGACCAAGAAACTGGTGAAGCGTGGGGTTACGGAGTTGGTCACACCGGGAGTTTCCATCAATGACAATATTCTGAATCATAAGGAAAATAACTTCCTCGCTGCCGTTCATTTCGGGAAGGAGGTTTGCGGTGTCGCTTTCCTGGATATTTCGACCGGTGAGTTTCTGACTGCTGAGGGAACGATCGACTATATCGACAAGCTGCTCAATAATTTCTCTCCGAAAGAGGTACTTATCGAACGTAATAATCGCAAGAAATTTGAGGAAGTGTTCGGTCCCCGTTTCTTTACTTTCGAGATGGAAGACTGGGTTTTTTCGGCTGATGCCGCCAACGACCGCCTGCTGAGACATTTTGAGACAAAGAACCTGAAAGGTTTCGGTGTGGAACATCTGAAGCTGGGAGTGGTTGCTTCGGGTGCTATCCTGTATTATCTGGATCAGACACAACATACACATATTTCACATATCACGGCACTGTCACGTATCGAGGAAGACCGTTATGTACGACTCGATAAATTTACGGTACGCAGCCTGGAGCTGGTCGGTACGATGAACGATGAGGGCACCAGCCTGCTGGACGTAATCGACAAAACCGTTTCTCCTATGGGATCGCGCATGTTGCGCCGCTGGGTTCTGTTCCCCTTGAAAGATGTCAAACCGATTCAGGAACGCCAGAATGTGGTGGATTATTTCTTCCGTCATCCGGAAGTAAAAGAGATACTGGACGAACAGATCGAACAGATCGGTGACCTGGAACGTATTATTTCCAAAGTGGCTGTGGGACGTGTTTCTCCTCGTGAGGTGGTACAGTTGAAAGTCGCTCTCCGGGCGATCGAGCCTATTAAAGAGGCTTGTATGGCAAGTGACGAGCCGAGCCTTTCCCGTATCGGTGAACAGTTGAATGCCTGTACGGAGATACGCGACCGGATCGAGAAAGAGATCAATAACGATCCGCCCGCTTTACTGAATAAGGGCGGTGTCATAGCCAAAGGAGTCAATGCGGAATTGGATGAATTGCGTGCTATTGCTTATTCCGGTAAGGATTACCTGATACAGGTACAACAACGGGAAAGTGAGAAGACCGGGATTCCGAGCTTGAAGATTGCGTTTAATAATGTGTTCGGTTATTATATAGAAGTGCGCAACGCACATAAAGATAAAGTTCCGGCTGAATGGATACGCAAGCAGACACTGGTGAATGCCGAACGTTATATTACGGAGGAGCTGAAAGAGTACGAAGAAAAGATATTGGGAGCGGAGGAAAAGATACTTTCCCTTGAAGGCCGCCTGTTTACCGAGCTGGTAACCTGTCTTGCCGAATTTATACCTCCTATCCAGGTGGATGCTAACCTGATCGGTCGCCTGGACTGCCTGTTATCGTTTGCTAAGGTAGCGGAGGGTAACCGTTATATCCGTCCGAATGTAGATGATTCGGATGTGATCGATATAAAGTCGGGCCGCCATCCGGTGATTGAGAAGCAGTTGCCGTTGGGTGAGGCCTATATTGCCAACGATGTGTATCTAGATAGCGAGCAGCAGCAGATCATTATTATCACAGGTCCGAATATGGCGGGTAAATCAGCATTGCTGCGCCAGACGGCATTGATCACGCTGATGGCACAGATCGGTTGTTTCGTTCCTGCCGAGTCTGCCCGTATCGGTATGGTAGATAAGATATTTACCCGTGTCGGGGCTTCCGATAATATATCCGTCGGTGAATCTACTTTTATGGTGGAGATGAACGAGGCTTCGAACATCTTGAATAATATGTCTTCACGCAGTTTGGTTCTTTTCGATGAACTGGGGCGGGGAACAAGTACCTACGACGGTATTTCGATTGCCTGGGCGATTGTCGAATATATCCATGAGCATCCGAATGCCCGTGCCAAGACGCTTTTCGCTACCCATTATCATGAACTGAACGAGATGGAACGTTCTTTCAAACGAATCAAGAATTATAATGTATCGGTAAAAGAGGTTTCCAATAAGGTGATATTCCTGCGTAAACTGGTTCCCGGTGGTAGTGAACATAGCTTCGGTATCCATGTGGCGAAGATGGCGGGTATGCCGAAAAGTATCGTGAAACGTTCCAACGAGATATTGAAACAACTGGAAACGGATAATCGACAGGAAAGTATCGATTGTAAAGAGAAAGCAAAAGGTAAAGGAAAAGTAAAAGCAAAGCCCGTCCGGGAAATCGCTTCTGCTGCCGAAGGTTATCAACTCAGCTTCTTCCAACTGGATGATCCCGTACTAAGCCAGGTACGCGACGAAATCAAGAATCTCGATGTCAACAATCTTACTCCGATAGAAGCTCTCAACAAACTAAGCGAGATAAGGAAGATTATAACAGGGAAGTAAGACAGTTTCATGCTGAGAAAACAAAAGTTTCTTCCCTGTCTCCTTCGGTGGAGAAAAGGCAATTTAAATTTACTTTCAGGGATATGACAAATTATTTTTATCGGTGGAATGTCGGATACTTGTTATGGAACCGGTATCCGATACCTAGCATTAAGTAATTGGGAGTATGGAAGTTTTGCAGGTTGTATCCGATATGTATAAATGAACTACGGGTAACTTCGATTTTAAGTGCTAGAACCTGATATAAACCTTTCAGATCCCCTCCGCGGTGTATTACATTTCCTCCCAAGCCTATTCCGACTGTAAAGTAAGGCATCACATATTCGGCACGGGCAGAAAGTCCCAGTGCCAGTTGGTAGCTGAGCGGCGGACGGTAAAACTGTTCGGTAGAAGAAGAGGAGTAGGGATCGGCATAGATATTGGCACTCTCGTCATAAACTCCATCCACCGATACACCTGCCCGAAAATTATATCCGAAGTTATACATCGGGTTAATGTTGAATCCTGCTACCGCAAATGCTCCCGGGGCAGCAACCTGTCCTTCTCCCACATAGACACCTTTCCGACGCCATGAACCGAACAGGACGACATCATAGCTGATATGGCGAGGGAAACGGGGTACAGGAGGCTGGAAGAACGGTTTGGAAAATAAATCGCCGTTCCTGTTAAAGTTATATACCAGTCCCACTTTCAGTCCGACCGTATTCAGTCCCGCATTCGGAAACCGGGTATTCCCATTCGAGAAATGCGTTAAATCCACTCCGGCTGTCAGATCCAGTTCTTTTGAAAGAATATAGTTCAGGTAGAAATTAGCATTGATATAAGCGTTGATTTTCGAACCGATCACTTTGTTGTACGGATTATCATATTCTTCATAAGGCTTCCAGCCGAAAGAAGCTCCGAAGTTCCATTCATAGTTGAACGACAGACGGGGATTGAGCTGGGCAATACGTGCACCCTGAAAGAGGTAAAGGGCAAAGGGAGTTCCTATTTCCTCTTTATTATCAAACGAATACATAGCCAGTCCAAGTCCTTGGTAGGAACCTCTGTAAATTCGGTCCGTGTAACTGTTCGGATAATATTGAAAGGAATATTTCAAATGGGCAGAGATGGATTTACGGATAGGTTTCATATCCATATTGTCTCCTCGCAGGAAAGAGTTGGTTGGGAAAATATAAGTAGGCCGTCCGTCGATACCTAACCTATGGATCAAATGACGTGAATAGGATATGGAATCTGTCATATCCCTCGGTACGTTTTTATATGTCCCATCATCAGCAAAAGCAATGCCGGATAAAAAGCACATTGCAATCAGGATAATCAGGACATTCAACCTCTCTGTTCCACTTTTCATACGTTGCTCTACTCGTTTGTTATTTGATAGATAATCAGGGTCAAATACCTAATGTCTCGCAAATATAACATTTTAGAGCGTTTACTATAGCTTATAATGGTTTCATTTTTACTCTTGTACCCTAAAGTTATAGATTTATGATCTTATTTCTATTTCAGATTCGTTCGTTTGTCGGGATATAAAGCAGTATTCCCGATATCAAAGATTGTTGAAAACCGGGATACTTTCTGCTTCTATTTATTCATTTCTTTTGTAATTTCCTGGATGTCCTGCAAGGTGAAGTTACCCAATAGCTGGATCACATTGAAACTATTGTCGGCATTGGCGAGCATAATCAGTTCGCTGATCAGGTCTCCTTTCTGCTTTACGTAGAAAGTGGCACGCGTCTTACCGTCCTTCACCCTCATCAGTTCTTCGTGATTTTTACCGATCAGACTTTCGAAATCGTTACGCATAGTTTCTTTTATACTATTGTTTTGGGTGGTAAGAATCTGCAGGCCTTCTATCTTCCCTTTCAGATTCGTCAGGTTGAGACCGTTTGTCTTCATGTCGGGTATCATCTGGAACATGGCTTTCGAAATATATACGGAAGTGACGTTGTCCATTTCGGAATATTTGTCGAACAGTTTGTTCTGTGCAAAGCAAATGCTCGTGCAGCACAGGAAGAGGATGAGTAGTATATTTTTAGTTTTCATCTTGTCAGTCATTTAAATGTTTATTCAAAATACGGTTTACATTATTTATTTCCTGTTGGGCATCGTTCATCTGATCGATTCCCTTGTTGAGGTTAGAAGACATGAAAGCCAGCGCTTTTCCAGCGGCTATGGCGGCTTCCTGCGGATTGGTGTAGGTATCTGCCAAATGCTGTTTACCTGTCTCCAGGTCTTTCAGTCCGGCAATACCGACGCAAAGCAGTAAGATTGCTGCGGCAGTTCCGCTAATCCAGTAGAGTGAACGGCGGCGGAAAGATGAACGGAGCGTCTTTTTCTTTTCAGCGGCAGCCCAGGTGTCGATCTGTTGCTCCAGCCGTTCGGAAAGCCCTTCCGGCAACATCTGATCCTCCCGGAGGACTTTGTTGATTAATTCATCTATCTGTTTATCGTTCATATTCGTATATTTTATCAAATTGTTCCCGGATTACTTTGCGTGCCCGGGAGAGTAACACGCGTATGTTTACGGCATTGAGGCCGGTGATCTGTTCTATCTCGTCCATCGAGCAATCGTCTATTCCCCGAAGGCGGATGACTTGCCGCTGGTTTTCGGGCAGACGGCTGATCAGTTGCCGGATTTGCCGTTCCTTATCCTTCGTTTCCAGCTCTTTTTCCGGAGAAGAGTCGGTCGCCAGCATGAAAACTTCTTCTATCTTTTCTTCCCGGCGATTGGCACGGGGGGAACGGAGGAAGTCGAGACAGAGGTTTTTGACCAGCGTGACGCAGAATGCTTCAGGATTGTCGATGTCGGGCAGATCATCCCGTTTATTCCATAGTTTGAAGTAAGCATCCTGGAGGATATCTTCTGCGTCTGCTTTGTTTTCAACAAGGGCGTATGCGATCCGGAAGAGCTTGGGGTGGAAGGGGAGGAACTTTCGTTTAAAGTTCTCAGCATCCATTCCCATGATCTTTCACTACTTTATCTATGTCGGACGGTTTGATCTTACCTTTGATGCGGATCAGCGCGTTGCTGTTGCCGGTCGTGAGAACTACCAGTTCGCGGATCATATCTTTTTCAATGCGTACCATTACTTTTGTACGGCTGCCCTTATCGTTGGAAGTGACCATTGTTTCGAAGTCAGGGTCTTTCAATTCCTTGATCGCTTTGGTAAAGCGTTCTTTTATCTCGTTCTTGCAGCTGCTAAATTCAATGACTTCTATACCGTTCACTCCCATGGTTTCTGTAAACATGCTGGCAAGCTTCATGGTGATATTGCCTATCTTGACATGGTTGATCTGTTCTATTTTAGAAAATTCTTTGAACAGGTCGTTCATTGTCTGGCTATTTCCTGCCTGGCAGATCAAAATCAGTGCCAGGATAACAAAGTATCGTTTCATCTTTCTGTTGTATTAAATGATTACTAATCCGGTTTGTTTCCGTCTTCCTTTTGCGCGCTTTGGAAGAGCTTCATAAGAGAGACGGGATCAACGGATAAGTTGTTACAAAGAAAGAGAAAAAAATAATATGCCAATGGGGTAATGTGCCAATATGCCAATTATTTTGAAGCAGTGGCTTTGTCTTTACTTTCCGCTATTTCAACAAAATAGACACTGGAGCAGATCAGTGCAATGGCGATCATCTGGTACCAGCTGAAGCGGTCCTGACCGATGGAAAGGGAGACGATGGTGGCAACGATCAGTATCAGGTAGCCGTAGAGAGCGACCAGTGTCGTGCTCAGGTATTTCAGTCCGATTGGGATCAGCAGGTAACTGATCGTTGTGGGGAAGATGAGGACGAACATCAGGACCAGGAAAGGAGTCCATTCGAAATGGCTGAAAAGATGTGCATCGAAGCCGGTGAATGCCATGACAACCAGCGAAGAAAAAGCGGCTCCAAGAAAACTGTAACGCAACATATTGAGCGAACTGACCCTGCCCAGTACGACATTGCTTATGATCAGGTAAGCAGCATAAGCAATTGAGCTGAGCATACAAAGCATATTTCCGGTAAAGGCATCCGAGGCCAGGTCATCGCTTTTCTGTGTCAGGATACAGAGTAGTGCGCCCCCCAATCCGATGGTAATACCGATGATCTTCATTGCCGTGATCCGTTCTTTCAGGAAGAGAACGGACAGGATGAATACCCAGATCGGTTGGAGGCTGCTGAACAGCGAACTGGAAACCGGGGTCGTTTTGCTGACACCTATCAGATAAAAGAACATGAAGCCGAACAGCCCGATCGCCCCCAAAAGAAACAGGGTGACTTTTTCCCTCAGGGTTGTCTTGTCCTGTTTCCAAAACAGGCTGATGATCCAAAACATAAGGGCTCCGAAAACACATCGGAACATGACACCCGTCAGTGGTGCGATCCATAAAGGGAGTAAATACCGAAGTGCATTCGCATTCAAACCGCTGAAGGTTTTCGATACGATCATACTCAGGTTGGCTTCTGTCTTTTTATTCTTCATAAGCTTAGCGTTTATATGCACCTTTAATTACTTTTGAAACTGTCGTTGAACAGGAACGAATCCTGTTTGATATAAGCCCAGACGGCGGCAGCCAGGGCAATAATCATGTTGAACAGGAAAGCAAACTGTTGTGTTTCTATATGGAGCATATCTTTGAATACATTTATAATGAACGGGCATAGCAGGATTGCCAGATAATTCATAGCCATGACGAAAGCCAGTGCCAGCGTCACTTTCGACGGGATAGCCGTGCGGGTGGTCTTGTCGTAAGCGATCGGCTGGATAACGCCATAGGCTAGCCCGGTGAAGATACAGCCCAGTCCGATCAGCCATTCCGTTCTTGAAACCAGGATCAGCAGCATCCCCAGTGCGATCGAGAGCAGGCAATAGAATTTCGTTTTCTTACCCAGGAAGTCTACAATCTGGTTCAGTACGAATCCCGGAGCCATGATAGCCAGGAAAAACAGGGAGATCATGATACCCGAATTGCCGCTGGTGAAATGATATTCTTTCATCAGGAAGGGGAGGTTGAAGCTGACAATGATAACGAGGTAAGTCGCCAGCCCGTAAAACCCCATGATCTGTACGAGGTGTCTGACCTGTATGCCGAACTTACCGAATGCCGGGTCGCTTTCTTTCCCTTTCTCTTGGGTTGAAACGGTAGCGGAAGCGGGCAGGGGACTGATATTCTTTTTCAGGTAGAACGACAGGACGATTGAAATAAGCGGGAAGAGATAGACCAGGAACGGCAGATGCCAGTTGATCTCCGCCAGGTATCCTGTCAGCACGGTTGCCAGTACCAGTGTCACATTGGTAATGGCCGAACTCAGACCGAATTGCTTTGTCCGGTAGGCGCCGATGAAGAATCGTGAAATAAGTCCGGTAGAAAGAGGAACGATCAGTCCTGAACCGATTCCCAGCAGGGCGCTGACAGCGATCAGTTGCCACATCTTGGTCGAGAGCAGATACAGGATACCGCTTACGGCAAAGATGCTTAACCCTATCTGTAATAACCAGATATTATTGATCTTCTCAGTCAGTTTTCCGGACAGGATAATAAACGGTATGATCAACAGGGAAGGCAGCGACGACAACATCTGTATATCCAGTTCCGTCGAATGCGGAAATATCGCCGAAAGCTTCCCCAGGATAGGAGAAACAGCCAGTCCCGGCAGCGCGTTCAGTGCCGAGATCGACCATATACCTATTAATGTGATGAGGGGAATCGTCCCCTGTCCTGTCTGTATTCTCATACTTAAATAGCTGTTTTATAAGACAGGAAACAATTCTTATGACTGAATGTTCATTTGAAAGGTTATTTCCGTTACTAAAAAACTATCGGTATCGGCAATCCTTAGAGGAAGCAGAGCTTCCTTGGAAAGGCCTCAGCGGGCGAGCGTTAAGCGCAGCAGCCGGAGTGAGCGCCCGGAGGCTGCGTTGTTTGAGCGAAGCGAGTTTCGCAGACGACAGCGAACGTAGGATGCGGAGTAGCGAGATCAAGCCAAAAGTAATTAAATATTGCAGGATTAACCAAAATCGAAGAACAATTGCCGTTGGAGGCTGTTTTTGCACTACAAATCGACGCACGAATGTCGGTTGCGCCAATTCTTAAATAATTAAAAACAAAAAGACATGAAAGATTCAAGTTTTAGAGAAGGTGATGCCAAAACTGCGATTTTTGGCTCGAATGCGATGTTGCATCCAGCTCCAGTAGACGTAATTCCTGATGGTCCTACCACTCCGGAGATTGCGTATCAGATGGTAAAAGACGAAACTTTCGCCCAGACACAACCCCGTTTGAACCTGGCTACGTTCGTCACTACCTGGATGGATGATTATGCAACGAAGTTGATGAACGAAGCAATCAACATCAACTATATCGACGAAACTGAGTATCCGCGTATCGCTGTGATGAATGCAAAATGTATCAATATCATGGCTAACCTGTGGAACAGCCCCGAACAGGCACAGTGGAAATCCGGTGCATTGGCGATCGGTTCTTCCGAAGCATGTATGTTGGGTGGTGTTGCCGCCTGGTTGCGTTGGCGTGAAAGAAGATTGGCTCAGGGTAAACCGGTCGACAAACCTAACTTCGTCATCTCTGCCGGTTTCCAGGTTGTATGGGAAAAGTTCGCTCAGTTGTGGCAGATCGAAATGCGTCAGGTACCGTTGACGCAGGAACATATCACACTCGACCCGCAGGATGCCCTGAATATGTGTGATGAAAATACAATCTGTATTGTTCCTATCCAGGGTGTTACATGGACAGGATTGAACGACGATGTGGAAGCGTTGGATACCGCTCTCGATGCATACAATGCAAAGACCGGTTATGATATTCCTATCCATGTGGATGCAGCTTCCGGTGGTTTCATCCTGCCGTTCCTGAAACCGGAGGTTAAATGGGACTTCCGCCTGAAATGGGTACTTTCCATCAGTACTTCCGGACATAAGTTCGGATTGGTATATCCGGGTTTAGGCTGGGTAGTATGGAAAGACAAGAAATACCTGCCGGGTTCCATGTCTTTCAGTGTAAATTATTTAGGTGCAAACATCACTCAGGTCGGTTTGAACTTCTCTCGTCCTGCAGCTCAGATCCTGGGACAATACTATCAGTTCATCCGTTTAGGATTCCAGGGTTACAAGGAAGTACAGCAGAACAGTATGGCTGTAGCCGATTACCTGCATGCTGAAATCGGCAAGATGGCTCCGTTCCAGAACTACAGCAAAGAAGTGGTGAACCCATTGTTTATCTGGTATCTGAAACCGGAATATGCTAAATCTGCTAAATGGACATTATACGATTTGCAGGATAAACTGAAACAGAGCGGTTGGATGGTTCCGGCATATACATTGCCTGAAAACCTTGAAAACTGGGTTGTTATGCGTATCGTTGTCCGTCAGGGATTCAGCCGCGATATGGCAGATCAATTACTGGGCGATATCAGCAATGCTATTGCCGACCTGGAAAAACTGGAATATCCTACTCCAACCCGTATTGCACAGGACAGAAACCAGAAAGTAAAAGGTTCTGTATTCACTCACACAGGTATTCCCAAATCAACAAAGTAAACTATTTGAGTATGGATAAAAAGATTTCCGTTTCACAAATAAAGGAAGCGGCTCAGGAAGCCTACCAGATGTTTAAGAACAACACAGACGGAAAGAATGCCGATTACATACCTTATCTGGCCAATATCGATAAGAACCTGTTCGGTATAAGTGTCTGTCTGATGGACGGGACGATCATCCAGCTAGGCGATTCCGAATACCGCTTCGGTATAGAATCCGTATCGAAAGTACACACAGCCGTGTTGGCTCTGCGTCAGTACGGAGCACAGAAATTGCTTGAAATGATCGGTGCTGATGCAACCGGACTGCCTTTCAACTCTATCATGGCTATCTTGCTGGAGAAGGATCATCCTTCTACTCCGCTGGTCAATGCCGGTGCGATCACTGCTTGTAGTATGGTACAGCCGATAGGTGATTCTGCTAAAAAATGGGATGCCATTGTTTCTAACATTACCGATCTTTGCGGTAGCGCTCCCCAGTTGATCGACGAACTGTATAAGTCGGAATCGGCCACCAACTTCAACAACCGCTCTATTGCCTGGTTATTGAAGAACTACAACCGTATCTACGACGATCCGGATATGTCGCTCGACCTCTATACCCGTCAGTGTTCATTGGGAATCACAGCAGCTCAATTATCTGTCTGCGGAGCTACTATTGCCAATGACGGTCTGAACCCGGTATCTAAAAAGCAGATATTCGACAGTTCATTGTCACCGAAGATCACATCCCTGATCGCAACCGTAGGTTTCTACGAACATACCGGTGACTGGTTATATACCTCCGGTATCCCAGCAAAAACGGGTGTAGGTGGTGGTGTAATGGGTGTAATGCCCGGCCTGTTCGGTATCGCTGCTTTCGCTCCACCAATTGACAGCGCAGGAAACTCTGTGAAAGCTCAGTTGGCGATCAAATATATAATGAATAAACTGGGTCTGTCCATTTTTAATGGCGACCGGGTAACAATTACTGAATAGAACAGTTTATTCTTTTAATTGGCAAGCCTCTTTGTTCCTCGTTCAGAGGACGGGAGGCTTGTTTTGTTTATTTCTAAATTATATATAGTATGACAACCTTTTTCTTCACTTATGCCGACACTTTGGTGAAGCGTAAACGTAAGGCCGGGCATTTTTCGACTGCCGACCTTTACCGAGCTTCCTCCAACTGGCTCCGGCAGTTTTGGGGTGATGATCGTCTGTCGTTTGACGATATCACTTCCGGTTTGATCGATCGCTTCCGTGACTGGCTTCAGTCATTGGGACATCTGAAAACAAATTCGATAAACAGCTATCTGAGTAGCTTTCGTGCCATCTTTCATAGGGCTGTGCGCGAAGGGTTGGCACCGTCGAACTGCCTTTCGCCTTTTGCACACCTTAACTTACGGCAAGGAGAAACTGCCAAACGTGCCCTTCGTAGGGAAACGATCGAAGAGATTGTGCAGATGGATTTGTCGGATAGTCATGAGCTGGAGATGGCAAAAGACTTTGCCCTTTTCTCCTTTTTGGCTTGCGGATTGCCTTTTGTCGACCTGGCGCATCTGACAGCCGACAATATTATCGCCGGTGAATTAGTCTACAACCGCTGTAAGACTGGTACCCTGGTACGTGTCTGCATCACCCCCGGCATGCAACGACTGCTCGATAAATACATGCAACCCGGTAGCTGTTATCTCTTCCCCGTTCTGTCCGAAGACAGTAACGGGGAACAGCAATATGAAGCCTATAAGAAAGCCCTTCATCATTACAACAGTTGTTTGAAAGAAATCGGTCAACGTCTGGTCATCCCTATCCATCTAACTTCGTATGTTTTCCGTCACACCTGGGCGACAGAGGCATTGCGTAACGACACTCCGATAGCTGTTATCAGCCAGGCACTCGGCCATACGTCGGAAAGGACAACACGCCTCTATCTGAAAGCACTCGACCAGTCGAGGCTCAATGCTGCCAACAAGATTATTATAAAGGGACTGGATAGTTTGGTAGGAGTGAGGGCTTAAGAGACCTTATTTGTGAAATAAGGGTGTTTGTCCCATTTGATGCAGGCCATGATAAAAAGGACCTGTACTAGTGTGGAAACGGGGCAAAGATATATATTTTATTTAAACAAGAACAAACTTATCTGCTTATAATTAGATGGGTAGGGGATGATTTGTGCTTTTATGAAAAATTTAGGAGGCTTAGGTTAATGTATGGGCATAGAGGTACTAAGGGTAACCTTTTCCCTCTTGAAAAGGAGTAGGGAGTGTATCATTAGCAGCCTGTTTTACTCACATTGATACACACACTATTCTTCTCAAAAGGAGAAAAGACTACTCTCAGCCGCAAAAAATCCAATATAAAGAACTACCCTTATTTCACAAATAAGGTCAAAACAAGGAAACGCCTGGTTAACCGCGGGCACTAAACATTCATTATCATGGCTGAAAAGATCATTCTAACTGCCGACCTCTACGACAACGCCGTCACAGAGAAAAAAGGAGACTACACTGCAAAAGCCGCCATCACAGGGACTTTACGTAACGAACAAATCGCTGACCGCATCGTGGCCAAACGAACCGAGTATCGCAAGGAAACCATCGTCAACATCCTTGACATGGCCGATCAGGAAAAGATAGAGGCTATTGCCGAAAACAAAAGCGTTATCGATGGTGTAGGACAGTATTTGTTAAATATTTTGGGAGCTTTCGATGGAGAAAAGGCTCCGTTCGATCCCGTAAAACATAAACTTTCAGCCACTTTCATCCCCAGTAAAAAACTGCGTGACAGATTGTCTGACGTACAGGTACAGACACGACCGGCTATCACCGGTCCGGTTATTAACTCGATTACGGATTCTACGACCGGCGAATTAAACGGACTATTGACTTCAGGCAGTGCTGCAGTGATTAATGGCTCGAATATCAAGGTTGCAGGAGATGCTGAAAATGTAGGCGTATTCTTGGTTCCGACCGGCGGCGATCCGCTGAAATGCCCGTTACTTATTCATAACAATCCTTCGCAACTGACCGTTATGCTTCCGACATTGACCGACGGAGAGTATACATTAAGTATTACCACCCAGTCCGGTGCAGGTAATAAACTGGTCAAAGATCCGCGAACTTATACATTCCCTGTTTTACTGTATGTAGGTGAAAAACCAGGTGGAGACGATGAGGATGATCGTCCGGTAATCGAATAATCCCTCCCTGGTTAGCCTCTCTGACCAACTGTTGGTTAATGAAGCTGAGAGCCGTTGGTTACACCATCAAACCAATGTTGGTTAAGCAAGCTGACCAATGGCTCTTATTCGAACTAACCAACGTTGGTTAGACGGTGCGCCTAAAAAATGTTAACGCTGAAAATATATCTAACTTTAATAATTAGTCTAACTTAAATTAAAATGAGTATGAAGAAAATTTTTACTTTGGCAGTAGCCTTTATGGCTGTTGCGTGTGGTGTGCAAGCACAAGTGGATGCGAGTGTATCAGCATCGATGAAGATTGATAAACCGATCGAGTCGTTCGATTATGTCGCACCGATTCAAACCAAAGCGGATGCTGCCACGTTTGTCGGTGGTACGGGTACAGAAGCTGATCCATATCAGATTGCGACAAAGGAAGATTTGCAGAAATTAGCTGAGTTGACTTCAAAAGCAGAGAATGAGTCTTTAGAAAACTTGAAAGGGGTATTCTTTAAGCAGACAGCTGATATTGTATTTGAAGAAGGTGATAAAATGCCTGTAATTGGAGCTGGAGCCTATTTTTGCGGGACATATGATGGCGACGGATATATGATCAAGAACTTTACAATAACAGGAAAAAAACAAGATTCTAAAAGTCAAGTTCGAGCTCTTTTTATATATTGCAAAGGTGCAACTCTCAAAAATATACATATGGTCGGCACTAAAGTTGAGTATGATTTGGAAGGTGCCGATTATAGTGTACTGATAGGTGGGCTAGCTTTTCAGGTTGTAGAAGGAAAAATGATCAATTGTACGACAGAAGGTACCTATACGGTGCGTGCTAAAGGGGAAGTAAGCAGTTCTGCCATTGGTGGGTTAGCTGTTAGTTTAACTAATAGTACGGTTGAGAATTGCCGCACGTATGGAACATATCTGAATGAAGTCGCAGTAAATGGTGGAGAACAATGTTACGTTCAGATCGGAGGTATTGCAGCTGAGATGTATAATTCAAATATTATTGATTGTTTTACTGGTAGTACCATGGAGGATAAAGCTACTGGGAATGTTGCAGATTTGATACTTCGTACAGCAGGAATAGCTGCTTTTGCTCAATCTTGTCAGGTTGAGCATGTGGCAAGCGTAGGAGAATCTTTCACATCTATCGCAGACAATAAGCAGGAAGGTGGTAAAACAACTATATATACAGCAGGTCTTGTAGCCGTTGCGAATTATAAAAGCATGCTGTCAAACTCTTGGAGCGCTGTAACCACGTTAAAGAGTGAAGAGGCTACTGGTTCTATCGAGCCTGCTTATACAGCTTTCTTATTTGGAGACTCTAAATCAGAAAACACTTTCTATGCAAATAGTGCTGAAGTAATAAAAGAAGAGGAGTTCATCAACGAAATTAATGGAAAATTCCCTGCAAGTGCTAAACCTTGGTTATTCAGAGAAAACGATTATCCATCTCTCTTACCTTTGTATACTGTAACCCTACCTACTTTGACAGGTGCAACAACCACTCCGGGCGAAGGTGTTGCCCAGATAGAAGAAGGCGAACGTTTCCGTTTCTCTTTGGTATTGGAAGAAGAATATAATCAATCCAAACCGGTTGTAACCGTTGGTGATAAAACACTGGAACCGGATGCCAACATGAATTACGTGACAGAACCGGTAACAGCTGATATGGTTGTTAAAATCGATGGTATTGTCAAGAATACGGAAACAGCCAATGAAGAGATCAACGCTTCTGTTCAGAAAGTATATGTAGCAGACGGTATTCTGTATATCCAGCCGGAAGCAACTGCCCAGGTGAACGTATTCAATATGCAAGGCCAGCTGGTGAAATCAACCCTGGTTTCCAGCGAAGCCCAAATACAATTGCCGCAAGGTCTTTACATTGTCCGTTTGAATGACCAAAGCTATAAAGTTCGCATAAGCGAATAAACAGCTGTCATGGCATAAATAAGGCTGTGCTATCCCTTTCATGGGGAATTAGGCACAGCCTTTTTTTATTAGAAATCATGCCATTTCTTTAACATGATCTTTGCGCAGTTTGAGTATACCTGATCGAACAGTTCTTTGCACTTTTTACGGGGAAGGCGGATTCGGGTACCGGCTTCGATCATATCGTTGTAGTCGGGGAGACCTTTTCCGTTGATCAAGGTGGTATGTTCGCCGCCATAACCTTCGTCTGAGCGGGTGAGGTCGTAGGCTGGCGATAATTGCCAACCGTTATTGATATATAAAAAGGCAAAGTTCTTGGCATGGTCGTCTTTATTGCCGGTCAATACGTTGAATACCATCCGGCGAAACATTTCTTCCACCTGCGGTTGCTGCTTGGTTAAATAGCCGGTTGCCTGCATTAAAGCGATATAATCGAGAGAAGGGTAACGAAAGTCTACGTCCAGTAATCCGGCTGCGGTGATAGTGTGAATACGTTGTCCGTTGTCGATGTCGAAGCGTTTTACACCAAAGTATTTCCCTTCGAACAATCTTGTTTCCGGCATATTGATACCGCAGGCTTTGGCTGTAAGTGAATATTGATATTCTTTCTGTCCCATATCCGACGGATCATAGGTATGCCTGAATTTGATTAGCCAGGATTCACCATCTACATTGAGCAAGCATTTGGGACGACATCCACCTGAGTTTCCGCTGTTGTGATATAAAATGTCGATGTTATCCAACGACTTTTCATTTAAGACATCATCAGCCAGTTGCTGTAAGGAGTCGAGGCTGGGAAGCTCCTTGGATATACCGACTGCTGTTTCCGGCAAATAACATAAGGCTCCCATACCACTTGAGCCTACAATACTCAGGCGTTGTAGTGGATTTAAAGTAAAATCGTCAATGCCTTCTTTCAAAAGCATCTTATGGAGTAAATATCTACCGTAGCCATCCGGCAGGCTGTCGGCAAATACACCGAAGTTGCCGTAGAACGGTGTTGAAGGCGCTTCAAATAATTGGTTTGTGAGAGGTAGTTTTAGAGGAGATATTGAGAAACCGTCAGTAAGCCATTCTTTGTCATATTGAAATACACAGTTACCTTTGGGAGAAATGGCTATCATACCTACAAGTCTGTCATGGTAATATACGCTTAGTTTGGATATTTCACGTATCATATTCTCCCTCTCTTTCTGGATTTATTGGTATTGATGTCATTCAGTTCCTCGATAGTTGTATACCGGGGTGTTTCCATTAATTTAAGCAACTCTTCGGAGTATCCGAGGGCGACAGCAATAGCAATGAAAGATTCTAGAGATATCTTACCTTCATCTTCGAATTTACGCAATGTGGCAGCGCTGACTCCGGATAACTCTGCCAGTTTATTTCTGGAAAGATTCTTTTCGAGCCTGCGCTGTTTAATGCGGGCGGCATATTCTGTTATTATATCTTCGCTACGGGTAATTCCCGGTATGAATTTAATATACATCATTGTATCAAATAAGTTGCTATATATGATATTAATGCTATAATGATATCAATAATATGCAAATATAGGCAACTTATCTGAAACAATACCGGATTTGGTATCATTTTCCTTATTTATTCTTTCTCTTCAGCAGGTTTTGATGCCACTGCCTGTTGTGGGGCAGGTGTATCATCTATCTTGTAAAAGTCTGCTTTCCTTTTGTTTGCATTTTGGACCAGGCTGGTTACATAAACAGTGAATATCGGGAACATCATCATCCCTAATGCTGCCAGGAGGACCGATAATATCCTTCCTGTCGGAGTAACGGCATATATATTCGAACCGACCGTTGTCACGTCCATAAAAGCCCACCATAACGCATCATCGTAGCCGGTTACCTGCGGGTTGACCTTATGTTCGATCACGAAGAATATCAGGCTGGAGAAATAGACTGTTGCCAACAGCATCGTCAGATAGGAGACGAACAGGCCGGATGCTTTGTTTGATGACAGCCATCCCACTACGATAGCCAGTGCGTAACCGCTGCGTGCCAACGGGATAAAACGGAGGAAATAGGTGATCTCCGGAGAGAATTCGATTCCGTAATAATTAATAATATTCAGATAAGGAATAGATACGATCAGGAAGATAAAATGGGTTTGCAGATAATATAATTTACGTTTTGATAAGAAAAACTCCAAAACGAAATCGGCAATGAAGAACATACATATCCAGAACTGTATTTTCAGATACGAGCCCTGCGTCATGAAAGGAATGTTCTTAAATGTATCAATTGAAATGACTACAATAAGGAATAGCGAAAGTAACAAAATGATAACATGCAATACCCCGTATATTCCTCTTTTCTCATAAATAATATCGCTAAAAGCAGACTTCATTGTGTTTAATATTTAGGCGTTTAGATAAAAATATTTTAGGCTATCTAACAGTGGAAAGCCCCATTTTGTTTTTAACACTATTCTGTTAATTAACCTAGTTTGACATCTTGTTGACAAACTAACACAATACCGATTTGTTTTACTGACATATTTAAAGCGAAACTAAACAAAACAAAATTCACATTTAAACAGTAAATTCATGGCAAATGTAGGAAAAGCAGTAAAACTAGGAGTTTTTACTCTTGCAATTATGAATGTTACGGCGGTAGTGTCTCTCCGCGGACTACCAGCCGAGGCTGTATACGGATTAAGTTCAGCCTTTTATTATCTATTTGCGGCAATTGTCTTTTTGATCCCTACGTCGTTGGTGGCAGCCGAACTGGCAGCGATGTTTCAGGACAAACAAGGTGGGGTTTTCCGATGGGTAGGGGAAGCCTACGGAAAGAAATGGGGTTTTCTCGCTATCTGGGTACAATGGATTGAAAGTACGATCTGGTATCCTACCGTATTGACTTTCGGTGCCGTTTCCATCGCCTTTATCGGGATGAATGACGTACACGACATGACATTGGCTTCCAATAAAATGTATACGCTGGCAGTGGTGTTGATCATTTACTGGTTGGCTACCTTTATTTCACTGAAGGGAATGAGCTGGGTAGGTAAGGTTGCTAAAGTCGGTGGTATTGTGGGAACTATTCTTCCGGCCGGTCTACTGATTCTTCTTGGTATTGTTTACCTGGCTATGGGTGGTCATTCAAACATGGACTTCCATGGCGATTTCTTTCCTGACTTTTCTAAGTTCGATAACCTGGTGCTTGCTTCCAGTATCTTCCTGTTTTATGCCGGTATGGAAATGGGCGGTATCCACGTGAAAGATGTGGAAAATCCATCCAAGAACTATCCGAAGGCTGTATTTATCGGTGCGTTGATCACTGTTCTTATCTTCGTGCTCGGTACTTTCTCTTTGGGTGTTATCATTCCGCAGAAAGACATTAACCTGACACAGAGTTTGCTGGTAGGTTTCGATAACTACTTTAAATTTATCCATGCTTCCTGGTTATCTCCGATCATTGCTATTGCATTGGCATTCGGTGTGCTGGCAGGTGTATTGACATGGGTTGCCGGTCCGTCAAAAGGTATCTTTACGGTTGGTAAAGCCGGTTACCTGCCTCCTTTCTTCCAGAAAACAAACAAGATAGGTGTTCAGAAAAATATTCTGTTGATTCAGGGATGTGCTGTTACTTTATTGAGCTTGCTGTTCGTAGTAATGCCTTCCGTACAGAGTTTCTACCAGATTTTGTCACAGCTGACCGTGATTCTTTATCTGATCATGTACCTGTTGATGTTCTCAGGAGCTATCGCATTACGTTACCGGATGAAGAAAGCCAACCGTCCGTTCCGTATCGGTAAACACGGTAACGGTTTGATGTGGTTTATCGGTGGTCTTGGCTTCTGTGGTTCATTACTGGCATTTATCTTGAGTTTTATTCCGCCTAGCCAGATCTCAGTCGGTAGTAATACCGTTTGGTTTGCTGTATTGATCATCGGTGCAATAATTGTAGTTGCCGCCCCGTTCATTATCTATGCTTCCAAAAAGGCATCCTGGGTCGATCCGAATGCACAGTTCGAACCGTTCCATTGGGAAACAGTTAAAGTACAGGCTCCTGCTGCAGGAACTGCTGCTACTCAGACTGCCAATACAAATAGCACAAGCGGAACAACGAATACGACCAGTACTACAAATACACCCACATAATCATACTTATGTAATTTCTATTCTACGTACTAAAGAGAAGAGGGACGGAACCTGGGAAGGTTTCGCCCCTTTATTAATTTCTGTACAAGGTTGGATTAACGGACTATTTCGATTGTTTTGCGTCAGCTATCCGTCCGTTGAGTATGGATTGTTTACTATTGTCCCAGTATTTACAATCAAGCTCGAAGAAGGTAGAGGTGTAGGGTTTTGTCAATCCTGTTTTTATAATAACGACTTCGAACAGATTACTAATGCTGTCCAGCCGGGCAATCAGCTGATCGTGTTCGATATTGATTATTTCGGAGGATGATAAAACCTGCTTCATTTCTGCTTTCAGACCGGCTATTCCCGGACAGAAGTCTTCTTCCAGGAAAGACAGTTCTTTATCCTGATAGGTATGGGCATAGACATGCATGGAGTTATCCAGCATGTTTTTGACTGTACCCAGCACTTCCGTATAAGGCTCGCTGGCGTATAAGGTCGTAATACCTTCCTTTGCTTGCAACGGATAGGCCATATCTGTTATGACTATCCAGTTGCGGTGGCCTAATAGCGGGAGCTTTTCTTGCAGGACGGTTTGCCAGTTGTCAGGACGGGAAGCCTGTCCTGTTACTACCGGATCTTTCTGAAGACAACTGCTTAGAAATAAGTTAGCAAACAAGCAGTATAGTACAATCAGTTTATTCATAACCCTTACAGTTTTATTGTTTGTTTATTTCCTTCTTTCAGATCGAAGTGTTTTAGTTTCATTTCTTTTTTATTGCCGACGGTAAGCGATTTCAATAGGAGTGAGCCGTTGATGACTTCGATGGTTACATCATTATCGGTGACCTGGATAGTTCCCCATGCGTAACCGTTACTCCAGAAATAGTTGCCGGGACGATCTGTAATTTTCATGCTTTTATCGACACCCGAGTATTGGAAATCGCTTAAAGCGATGATAGCAGACCAGCTTGCCATCGAACGGGCATAATGGTGTCCGCATTCCGGTTCGCTGAAAGGATTCCGTTTAGCACCGTCGTGACGGTCGCGTACGGATTGGATACAGGTGAGGGCTTCTTTTTCCATACCTTCGTAGATCATACCAACGGCCGCACAGTATTCGAATCCGGTCATCACTTCGGCAAAATAGGGGAATGGAACTTCCAGGCGGCCTTTAGGCCAGGAGGCCATAAGCAGTCCGGATTCATTGCCCATTACATAAGAACGCATATTGTTGAAATGGCGGCTGAAGTCCGTGACATAGTTGTATTTCATGATGCTGTTCATGCTTGTCCGGATGTGATCTTTATTACCCAAATAACCTAATCCACATAAATGGGACATATATTGGCCGACTAACTGGTCTACCAGGCAGCCAGGACCTAATTGGAAAGCGGGGATTTTGACATTCGGGTCATTCATGTCCAGGTATTCAAATGTTTTCGGATCAGTGATTTTATGTTCATAATATTCACCGTTGAACAGGTTTTTGTCCATCCAGCTACTTCCTTTTTCGAACAGAGTATGACATTTCTTTGCAAAATCTTTATCTTTCATGGCTGTAGCCATCTTTTCCGCAGCCTTTAATGCTCCCATATACCAGAAGCCCATTTGCGGGTTGGGCCCGTAATAATCCACATCCATAGTATTATGCTGGGCGCCTTCCATAACACCGTCCTGGTTACCATCCCATCCTTTGTCTGCCCAGGCGTAGGCGAGGACTTTCTTTACCTGTTCCCAGTTGTTTCTCAGGAAATCAGTATCTCCGGAAAGCTGCCATTCGCGGTATATTTTCATGATGCAACCCATTTGTCCGTCAGCTGCAGCACTGTTACCTTTATTTGCTTCCGAGAGTGGGAGAGAGGCTCTGAAGTTCATCAAACCGTTTTCTTTAGTAGCATAATTGAATTCTACGTCACGCATGGTTTTTGCCAGTTCCCCGAAAAGGTAAGGAGTTGCTACTTCATAGTTCCATACATGAGTACATGAACCTGCACATGAGCCGAAACGGTCCATGACACCTTCCCAACCCATCATATGCCCGCTAGGTAAACGGAATACGGTCTGTGAACGTAAAGTGGCAAGGTTAAACAGGGTAGCTTCTTTTACGACATCCGGATAAGAAGTATTGAGCAAGGCATTTACGAAAGATAATGTCTTCTTTTCCAGTTCGGGTATTTGTGGGATAATCATTTCTGCAGCTTTCCAGGCATCCGGATATTGATTGCTGTAATAGTTTCCGACTACAGTGGAAGACCAGGCTTTTCGATTCGGGAAATTCCAGGTGATATAGAATGTAAATGTTTCTGTGCTTTGAGGAGCTACCATTTTTTTTACGGATAGGGAAGCCATCGGGTCTTCGTCTTCCTGTTTGTTCCGTTCTGTCAGCAGGCCGTCTGCACTGAAATCGTCCCAGAAATTTAGTATGCCGTTGTTCCAACTGTCGGCTTTGGATGAGGTACGATAGGTTACTTTTCCGGCTGCCCGGGTCGTAAGGGCAACGGTTCCCCATGCCGGGTCGTTTTTGTCTACACCGTCCGAGTAAAGGTAGATCCCCTTTATTCCGTTACTTTCGATGTATTTGTTTTTGTTGTCTTTTACTCCGGTAGGAATGTAATCTCCTTTCCAGTCCGTACGAAATTTGTTTCCGTCTTTACCTATGAAATTGCGCATAGAACCACAGATAGCAACGTCCATCGGTTGGTCGGTCGTGTTGGTCACCTCATAAGAGAGGACAGCGACAGGCAATCCGCTGGCATCGGCATCGCTCGGAATAAATGGATTAAAACCTTTTATTTTGACTTTTACGGGTAAATCTTTATCTGATAAAGAGACTTGTCCGAAAGGATAGGCTGCGTCGAATGAGGCTTCGGCAAAACGCGGAAGTCCGTGATGATTGACAGGTCGTCCTTCATAATGGAGATATTCCTGTGGATATAAAGGACCGGCCAGTAGGGTTGTGGTAGCTTCCTGGTTTTGCGGTTTGGCATAGATTGCAAAGAAGGGAGCATTGTTTCCGGTTGTTACCGTACTGTATTTCTTTGCCGGGACATTCATGATTTCCCAGTCCCGGAGTTCTCCGCGACCACCTAGTGATACAGTACCTGTCCCGATCCCTCCCAACGGCAATGCTATCTGATAAAGATGTTCTTGATCGTATTTTTTTAGTACCGGCCACTGTTGTGGCTTCCATTCCTGGGCTTGGACCGCTATGATACTGGAAAGTACTGTTCCGGCCACGATTAAATATAGTTTATTCATGTGTAAAATATAGTTTATTTGAAAGACCGGCTCTATAACCGGTCTTTCAGTTTCACTTAGATTACCAATTCGGGTTTTGTCCTAAATTGGGATTATTGTCTCGTACAGATTGTGGAACAGGCCACAAATAGTGTTTTGCAGGATCAAAGGTACGGTTTTGTCCTAAGAATTGTTTCACCGTATAGTCTCCGATAGGTGCATTTTCATCTTCATTAATACCATATCCCGGTTCGTTCAATACTTTTTCGGCAATTTTCCAACGTAGGATATCGAAATAGCGTTTATGCTCGGTAACAAATTCATGCCGTCTTTCTTCCCGAATCTTTTCACGCATGGCTTCTTGATTGCCGACTAACTGATCTACACCCGGCAGTTCAGCACGTTTTCGTACTTGATTGACTGCCCATGCTATTTGTGAATTATTCGGATCATATTCATTGAGTGCTTCTGCATAAATCAGAAGAACTTCCGCATATCTGTACAAGCTGAAGTTAGTCCATGAGGCATCCGGTTTAATTAACTCCTGATCATTATATTTCAAATACATATAGCCTGTGATACCACCACCTTCATGGTTGATTCTTTCGTCTTTGTTATAAGCCGGATGAGGCATGTAAGGTTCATGAGATCCATTTGGGCGCAAGCATTCATAACCTGGTAAGAAGAAAGTCTTTTTTAAACGAGCATCTCTGTTTTCCCAGGGGTTGTTTTTGTCATAAGAATCTGACTCATAAATACTCTTTCCATCTGTCATTTCGTATGAATCTACTAACTGACGAGTCGGGCAGAAACTGGCCCATCCCTGTCCGGTTATTCCTGTCCCGGCCGGAGAAGCCAGGATTGGTAACATGTGAGTGATTTCATTTTCTTTGTACTGGTAGGCCAATATAACTTCTTTATTGTTATTATTGGCTTCAGCTTTGAAAATATACGCGAAATCGTCTTCCAGATCGTACAGATTTAAGTCTATAACCTGCTTGGCTGCATTGGCCGCTTCTTTCCATAAATCGGTCGCTTCTTGTCCATTGTGAAATTTGGCATAGCTAGCCATATCCAAATACATATCTGCTTTTAATGTGAGGGCAGCTCCTTTGGTGATACGGCCAATGTTGTCACCTGAATATGTTTCCGGCAGATATTCGATTGCTTTGTTGATATTTTCCAGTGCATAATCCAAAACGTCCTGCTTAGGTGAACGTGGTAGTGCTGCTTCCTCCAGGTCTATCGGTTTTTCCTTGATTAAAGGGATGTCGCCGAAATGACGTGTCATGCGGTAGTAGCGCAGAGCCAGGATAAAGCGGGCTTCTCCTTCATACTGTTGCTTTTTAGCTTCATCTATATCCATGCCTTCCAGGCGGTCCAGGAAATACAATATTCTGCGGATATGATCGTATTTCCATTCCTCTGTCAGATAACCGGTACCGGCATTGTGGGATCCTTGGCAAATGTATCCTAAACCACTTTCTCCCCAAGCATTTGTCATTAATGAGTTGTCGCTTTGGCAATCTCTCCAGAAGTCGCGTGAATTGGGTAATAATGGATACAGAGCGTTTACCCCGGCCAAAGCATCCGCTTCGGTTTGCCAGAATGTATTTTCGGATGCCTGTGAAAGAGGATCACGATCCAGAAAATCAGAACAACTGCCCAATGTCATAGCCGATGCTAATAAAAATACTAAACTATATTTTTTCATGATTCTTAAAATTGAAGATTAAAACCAAATGAGAATGTTCTTGCCAGCGGATACCAGCCGCCTTCCGGGTCGAAACCGTCATAACCGGTGATGGTTGCCAGGTTTTGTCCGGAAAGATACAATCTCAGATATTGAATATTGACATGTTCCAATGCGCTTTTCGGGACTGTATAGCCGATCTGTATATTTTGTATTTTCAGGTAATCGGCTGTACGCAACCAGAAACTATTGTATCTGGAATCGTAGTCGTTGGCTGTATTCGACAAAGTCAGACGCGGATAGGAAGCATCCCTGTTTGTTTCACTCCATGCATCCAGATGCATAGGACGTGCGTTGTCCGTCAGGTAGAAAGCCCAGCCTTCATAACCTTGAAGATATTTTTTGAAGTTCAATTTTCCATACATATTCATAGAGAAGTCAAAATCTTTATAGCCGAACGAAAGATTCATACCGAAGTTTACAGGAATCTTACGGTTTAGTACGACACGGTCTTTTTCGTCGATTACATTGTCATTGTTTTGATCTTTGAACTTGATGTTACCGGGTAACACATTTCCTTGATCGGGTGAGCTGGCAATCTCTTCTTCGCTTTGAAACAGACCAATAGCCTCGTATCCGTATGGTAGCTGATAGCGGTCGTTCAGATAAGTTACTTTGTTGTTGTCTTCAATCCATCTTTCCGAGTCACCCATTTCCAGTACTTTGTTTTTAGAATAACTGAGGTTTACATCGACACCCCAGCGGAAATCCCCCTTCGAATCCTGATAACTGGCCATGATATCCATACCCTGATTCTTCATCTTCAACATATTTGAATAAGGGGCATTCAAACCGAACTCGCTTGGTACGGGTGGACGATATAGAATATTGTCTCTTAGGTTGATAAAATAGTCGGCTGACAGTTTTATACGCTGATCCAATATTCCGAAATCTAAACCGAAGTTTGTATATTTGGATTCTTCCCAAGTGATGTTAGGGTTTACGGCTATATTATTATAGGCACCACCTACAAGTTTGTCGTTGAAAGCGTAGATTTTAGGATCGTAAGATAAAATCTGTGCAGTTGGATAATAACCAACCTTTTCTGCATCTCCCAATATACCCCAGGAAGCTCTCACCTTCAACTCAGACAACCAATTGCTTGCAGACATCATAAAAGCCTCACGATGCATATTCCAACCTCCGGAAAAAGATGGGAATATACCCCAGCGATGTCCTTTGGCAAAACGAGAGGAACCGTCAGCACGCAAACTGGCTTCAAACAGATATTTACCTTGATAGTCATAGTTTATACGACCAAACCAGGACTGTACGGCTACATCGTTGCTATATTCGTTACCGTCGCTGTCAGCGCTACCGTTCTGTTTATTGTCGCTACCGGTGTTCAGTACATCTATGCCGTCAAACGGCAATTTGTCACGAGAAGCCCAGAAACCGTCAGACTTGTAATATTCTTGTGAATAACCAGCCAATACTTTAAAGTTGTGATCAGTTGCGATTTTGAAAGAATAGTCACTTGTAAACTGTAATTGCGTACGGAAATTGTAAGTATTTGTTTCTTTCAATGAGGAAACCTGATTTTCTGTTTTTGCTATGTTCCCATCATTATCATACAGATAATAAGTATTTTTACGGTCTTTGTATGTTGTGTTATGGGAGTAAGTTGCAATATTTCCTTTGATATTCCAGTCTTTTAACGGAGAATAGCTTACGTCGAAAATAGCCATCATCTCTTTATGTCTTTCTTTGGAATATCCGGATTCATTGACGCCGGCAATAGGATTGCCCCCCATAGCACCGCCTGTGGCATACGAACCGTCTGTCGTATAGATAGGAGTGACCGGTGAGATACGTGCTGCCTGTGTCTGCCAAATCGTGGTTCCGCCATTCGGATTCTTGATGTTGGTTTGTGTATATTGCAGGCTGGCACGGGCCTCCAGGTTCTTTAAAATCTGAAAACGCATATCGGGTTTGAAGATCAATCGGTTATAGTTATTGTTCGGTAAGTTGCCGTCTTGATAGTCATTAGATATAGAGAAACGGTAAGAGATTGATTTTTCTTTTCCGGATAATGCCACATGGGTATTGTTAATAACGGTATTCTTCTTGTAGATTTCTTTATACCATTTATTATCTACGTATTTGCCCGTATGCAAATCCTGGATACCTTGTTCGCCGTAGACAGCCTGTTTTCCGTCGTTTATCATGGCTTGGTCATACAAGCGCATAAAATCTTCAGCACCTACGAAGTCGAGTTTAAACTGTGGATTCTGTATACCGATATTACTTGAAAATTCAACGGTAGGGCGTTCTGTTGCTTTCGCTCCCTTGGTTGTTACCAAAATGACACCGTTGGCAGCACGTGAACCGTAGATAGCTGCAGAAGCGGCATCCTTCAAGATGGATACACTTTCTATATCGTTAGGATTCAGTGTATAAATATTGCCAGGTATACCGTCAATAAGTACCAGTACACCGGAGCTACTGCCGATAGTAGATGTTCCACGAATATTGATACTTGCCCCTGAACCGGCTGCACCACTTCCCTTAGTGACTACCATACCCGGTACAGATCCTGCCAGCAACTCTTGTACATTTGTTACAGGGCGGGCTTTTAAAACCTCGTCTGCTTTTACAGTTCCGATCGATCCGGTCAGGTTTACTTTCTTTTGTGTACCGAATCCGACAACGACAACTTCATCAATAGCTTGTGTATCTTCTTTTAGAATGACTTTTATGCTGGTTTGTTTTCCGGCTCTGATCTCTTGTGGAGTATAACCGATGTATGAAATGACAATAATGTCATTATCCGATATATTTTCCAGGCTGAAATTACCGTCGACGTCAGTGATCGTTCCGTTAGTAGTACCTTTTATGGAAACATTTGCACCGATCACAGGCTCTCCGTTATTATCTTTCACTGAACCTGTAATCTTTTTATTTGACTGCAGGCTGTTGTTTACGGCATCCGAATGACTGTTTTTAGATAACAAAATGTATTTGTTGGTGAATTCGTAACTGATGTCTGTACCTTCGAATGCATCCTTTAGATACGAGATAACTTTTCCTGACTTATTTTGGACTTTTATTGTTCGTTCAGTATCTACTTCCCGGTTACGAAATACCACCAGATAGTCTGTTTGTTTCTCTATCTGATTGATGAGTTGCCCAATGGATATCACATTTGTTTCCAGTTTCATAATGGCATTTTGTGCTTCTGTATTTGTTGCCATAAGTTGAAAAATACAGACGAATAGCATGAATAACGATATTCTCATGATTCTAAAATATTCTTTAAAGTGTTGATCATGTACAATAAAGAGTGGTAACAAAGTTTTTATTTTCATATCTTTGCTAATAATTAAGTGAATACTAAAAATTTTTGACTTGATGTGTTTACTTGATTGCCAACGGCGGATGTTACAGCATCTGCCGTTTTCGCTTCTAAAAGTGTTTCTTCATAGGCATATTGTTTTAATGATTAGACATATTATCTGCTTAATGTGAAAATATTATTTTCATCATCTCTGCTGATTTTGAATTTGTGTATTCGTTGTATCATATGTAGGATTTCATCGATACCATCCCTCTGACGAAATTTACCGGTGTATTCCCAGCTGTATATCGATTGATCCTTAACGATGATCTTTACATCATAATAGAGTTCCAGCTTCTTCAATATATCGATAAGCGGCTCATTGATGAAGCTATATATTCCGTCTCTCCATAAAAAATAATCTGCATGGGGTAAGGAACCTATTTTCATTTGATTTCCTTTTATCGTCACTTGCTCTTCAGGTTTAAGGGTAACTCCTTTGGATTCTGCATCCGGAAAATATACTTTTAATCCTCCTTCGAGGAGGCTTGTTTGAATAGTCTCTTTTCCCGGATAACTGTAAACATTGAATTTTGTACCCAAAACTTTCATTTCTACTCCCTGCGAAGATACAATAAACGGCTTTTCCGGATTTTTAGCGACATCGAAAAAGGCTTCTCCTTCTACGGTTACTCTTCTTTCTTTTCCGGAGAATAGAGCAGGGTAAGTCAATTTGGTCTGAGAATTTAACCAAACTTCCGTACCGTCCTGTAGCGTCAATCGTACTCGTTGTCCGGCGGGTACATAAAGGGTATTCTCGATACTCGCCACAGGTTGCTGGATATCGGAATGACTGGAAGCAACCCAGTAAGTCGATAAAATCAGCAATGCAGCAGCTGCTGCATAACCAGTTGCATGCGATATGATTCTGCGTATCTTTTTTGTCCGGATGATTTTGTTAAACAGTATATAACCTTGCCTGTTCTCCTCTTTATCATTAGCCTGGTCGGAAAAATGCAATAGAGCATGCATGTTTTTATATTCGATGAATTGTCTTTTTAATTCATCATCAGCTTCTACCTGTCTTAAAAACTGCAATCTTTCTGTAGCATTAAGCTCTCCCTGAAAATATTTTATTATTTGTTCATCCATAATTTTGTCCTTGTATATAGTAGACACCTGAACAAAAGAAAATCGTTAAACAAAAAAGTAATTTTTTTCTGATTTCCTATAAAGAGAGGAGAAACAGCATTATCGGAAGGTAGTCTTTGAGCTCAGTTCTTAGTTTTTTATAGGCGATACCTATTTGAGTTCCAACGGTATTGATAGAAATATTCAGCTCCTGGGCTATCTCTTTCTGTTTTTTGCCTTCAATTTTACTCATGAAGAATATTGTCCTGCATTTTTCAGGAAGGGAGTCTAGTGCACGATTTATAATTTTTTCAATATCCTGATCAGAAAAAAGTTTATTGTCAAATGCTTCTAATGAGTCTAAATTCATTCGTAAAGAAATAAGGTATTCTTCCTGCATTTTTGTAGCTGTGTTCTGCACAACTATTTTATGGCGCATATGATTCAGGCATTTGTTTTTGATGGTAGTAAACAGATAAGCAATAAGATTCATATGCATATTGAGCATTTCTTTATTTTCCCAAAGTTCAACGAAGACATCCTGTACAATATTTTCGGCATCTTCATCCGAAATAACGTACTCTGTAGCAAAATGCTTCATTTTTGAGAAATAAGAGAGATAAATATCTTCGAATTTGATATTCTCCCTTTGTTCACCCAATGCCTTTATTTCCATTGATTAATAACTTTGTTCTAGAAGAACTGACTCTATTTTTTTAATGCAAATATAAGTCATTTATGAGATAAGTTCCTAATAGTGTGAGATAAATCATTTTATTCACGTAATAAAATACAAAGCCTTTTTTATTTTGGACCAATATACATATTTCAGGATATCAATAATATAGCTACTTTTATGGATATAGTTCTTCTAGAACTAAGTCCGTTTTTGAATGTATAGTAGGATAGTTATATTTTGATAAATAGAAAATATCCGATTCATGTGAAAAATGAACCGGATATTGAATTATAGGAATAATATCTATTATCTTTAGAAGGATAGTTGTATAATACTATGTATACGAACCGGAGGAACAGATATAACATATTTTCCGTTTGCCTCTTTTACAGAAAGTTTCTTTCCTTCTGGCTGTAATGTTGCTTTTTTTATATTTTTATCCGTATTTATTGTTAGTTCAACAGGGCCTGTAGGAAGAACAGAATCATAAACAGATACCTGGCTATTGTTATGTTCTCCATCGATATTGATGATATTCACTATCCAGTCATTCTTTTTTTGATTTAAGACAAGGTGCATGCGACCGTTACCGCTGATTGTTGCCAATGGTTTGGAATGGAGCGTAGTTACAAGAGAATTAAATATTTGAGCCATATTTGCGGAACGGTTCTGTTGATAAGGATCAGACAGATCACAGTATATGGCGGCTATTTTTCCTCTCCCATAAGGACTGATAGTAGCCATTGGATAAGTCTCTTCCTGATTGTAGTAAGGATCATCACATGTTTTCATTATGCCGAAAGTTTTGGTCTGATTGCCGGGAATGACTTTTTGCCACCTGGTATTTAATGCTGCTTTCTGACCATCTGCAAACAAGAATACATGACCGTTTTGTGTGAATTCTTCAGGCCTTACATCTGTTTCATTGCTGAAAGCCAAACTGGCATCTACTCCGGTAATCAGAAGATTGCCGCCGTTTTTCACATAATTCAAAACGATTTCTTTCATTTCTGCCCCGACATCCGACCATTCAGGTAAGACAACCAGTGAATAATCGGTAATGTGATCTTTTAGATAATGATCCATTAATACTTCGACAGTCTGACGTCCGTCGAGTAACATATTGAGTGTTTCTGCCATCCGTTTGCTTTCTCCGCTGGTATATAAGCTCTTTTGTGCCTTTTTCCATGCGTGGGTGGAATACCACAGGGCTATTTGCGGAATGGCTTTACTGTGATGACAATATGCTTGTCTTGCACGGCACCAGGCAGCCAGTTCTTTCATCTGGTCGAAATAAATTGTTTTTAAAGAACCATCCCTGTTCTGTTGATAGTAAGTTTGAAAACCTCCTCCCATGGCAATTACTTCGGCGGCTTCTTGCTGTAGCATGACCAATGATTTATTGGAAGGAAGAGTTTGGTTAAAATTAAATCCCCATGACATTAAATCCCATGGTTTTCCCTGTAATGCCAGGCAACGGGCTTCCCAAGCTGCGCTATAGACACCATTTTTTCCGGCGACATCACCCGAAAGAAAGTCGACAGGTGTGTCTATCTTCTCGGGCATCATAGAAGAATAAGACCAGTTGCTTGTTATCTGAAATCCGGGATAGGCTTCATGAATGGCATCCATGTATTTTTTCATATACAAACGGAATGCTTTCCGGTTGAGTTCCAGAAATTCAGGATAACCCTCTTCTCCGTTTTTGGGCATTATCTTTTTGCCGGTTTCTTTTGTGTAGAACTGCTGCATATAGAGGGAATAGTCGGGTATGGCACTCCAGCAATCTCCGTCAATCCATGCCCCGTCAATACCTTTGGCTGCTATCTCTTTTAGTTGAGGAATTAGTAATTTGTCGGAATAAGGACCAAAATAAGCTGCTTTGTCCTGGTCATATGTGCCATCTTGATGTACAATGCCCCATTCCGGGTGTATTTGCATGGCGCGTGTGTCCCAAATCCCCGAGTAATGTACATACAAAGCAACGTTATGTTTCCGGGTTACTTTCCTGAATATGTCCAAAATGTCTTTTTCAAAACCAGGGGCCTGATTCCCTACTTGCGTTGGATAGCTGGAATAGCCTGCATGACCTTTACAGTCAACTTGGATATAATCAGGTTTGGTGAGTAAAAGCAGAGAATCGATCATTTCTTCCGTGAGTCTTTTACCTATCTCATTGCAATCCATACCTGCATGAAAATCAAAATGAAAACCCAGAAAACTTTCGCTTCTTTTTAATGTTTTCGAGGAACTATCCGGATGCTTTTCCGGTGAAAGGTCACGTGCCGACGTATTTATTCCTGCCGAAGACAGAATAAAGATACATAATAGAAAGAATAATTTTGTCTTCATGATATTCTGTTTTAAGGAGTTCTTTTATTCTTATTTCGTATATCCAGATAAAAAATTACCTGCCCTATACGAAGAAAAGGCAGGTAATTCAGATCTTTTTATTCAATTATGAATGTGAGATAGAGTACATCTTTATCTTTCAAAATATTGAAAGGAGATGAGTTTGTCAATTTTAAAGGCAATACATATTTGCCTGCACTGAGAGTAGAAGTCTGAATAGGGATATTGAATGTTCCTAACTGTTCCTTTTTAGGTATATCTATTACCCAGGAAGAAGCAGTATAAAAACTTTCAGGAACCAATTGGTATTCACTTTTCTGTTCAAAAGAATCGTATAATAACCTGTCTATTTCGGCTGAGACAGAAACTGCTGCTCTGTCCGGATTACCACTACAATAGACGGATACCGGAATTTCACTACCAGATATATTGGTTTCCTGAATACCGGCTCTTGAGAAATATACGACCGGGTCTTTATACCCGTAACCTGGTTCCTCATTGTTACAGCCTGTCAGCATAAGCAGGCATACAAATATAGCATATATAAAATGTTTCATCGTCGTTTAATTTTATTATTCTGTGAAATCGATTACCAACCCGTGTTTTGCTCCAGATTCGGATTTGTTTCCATGTCATTACGCGGTATAGGCATAAAATACATCTTTTCGTCGAAAACATAAGGTGCTTCGTCAACTATATAGCGTTCGTAGGTCCATGTTTTTCTTAACATATCCAGCTGCTCGCTGAAAGATGCCTTTTTGTAAGCATCCGAAGCTATGATATCCGAATTGTTCAGCAGGTTTAAATATATTTTCATACCGGAGAACTTCTGCCCCCCCAAACGAGTCGTCGCAATTTTCCATCTGCGTAAATCCCAGTATCTTTTTTGCTCGAAACAAAGTTCGATATAGCGTTCATTTTGGATGAATTTGCGAAGTTCATCTTTATTGGCTCTGTTTTTGGCTGGGACTTCGGGATTCAATATACCTGCTCTCTGGCGGATTATCTTCAATTGTTCGCAAGCGCCGTTGATATCTCCCTGTTCATTTAATGCTTCCGCATAATTCAGATACACTTCTCCTAAACGGATTTCGATAAACGGGGTTTCGCTTCCCCAGCCATAGGAATAACCGTCTTTGGGGAGGTCTTCTTTAATCACTTTACGACACAGATAAGAGGTCAGAGAGTTATGGGCTGAACCGGCTGCATCCTGGAATTCTCCCTTGGCTTCCCATGATTTGTATCTGTCTGCTTCTTCTTTTGGAAAAGAAGGATCGATAGTACCCAGATCGAAATAACTGTACTGTGTACGGCCGCAATATTGTGTTTCATTGACAACAACGAAAGCATTCAGTCGTGGGTCTCTGTTGGCATATGGATTGGCAGGATCATAAGCACTGTCATCTGTTATATCCAGACCGTTGATAGTCGGGAATGCATCAACCAGTTCCTGTAGCGGTCCCCAATGGGCGGCATCTCCGTTAGCTATGCCAAGAGGTTTACACATGGCATCTACTCCATTATATCGTTCGGGCATTTTATAGTAGATTGCAAAAATATTTTCCGGTGACTGATAATCCAGGAACAGATCACGTACGTTCTGTTTCAATTCATAGAGATTACTTTCTATAACCTCTTTACTTAACTTGCCGGCATTTTCCCAACGAGACATATCCTGTGAAGTATTATACAGAGGGCTTGCCCAAAATAAGAAGGCACGTGCTTCCATTGCTTTACAGGCTCCCCAGGTAACACGTCCGAAATTGTTGCTATCCTGTGTTTTAAACTCTGTAAGGAGTTCTGCTGCTTTTTGGTATTCTTTTGTAACGAAGTCGAATACTTCATCGATACTGGCCCGTTTCGGGTAAAGGTCTTCCGATTCAAATGTCTGAGGTTCCAGGATAAGAGGTACGCCGCCATAGCGGGTTACCATTTTAAAATAAGCAGTAGCTCTGAAAAAGGTTGTTTCGCCTTTCATCCGGTCTTTTAACTTGGCATCCATTGTTACGTCGTCTATGTTCTGTAAGATTTCGTTACATTTACGGATATAGCCATAAGCCCAATATGCCATCGGATTATTTTCCAATCCCCATTCTCCTTTCACTACTTTCCATGCATTATGTGTCCGGTAGCCGTTTCTGGCTTCATCACTAAAGTCGTTTTCCTCGCGGCTCCAGCTGGGATATTTGGCATAGAGATTGTTTACATATGTTTCAACCAGGAGAGGGTCCTGCCATACAATGTCCGACCCCATTGATTCCAGATTTGTTTTGTCGAACAGATCATTGCATGAAAACATACAAACAGCACTAAATAATAGAATATATTTTTTCATGATTTCTTTTTTTAATAGGTGAAGTTAAGACCAAAGTTTACGGATTTCATTTGCGGATAATACTGAGCCGAACCACCTGTCATTTCAGGGTCCATAATGTCCAGTTTGTCGAATGTCAGCAAATTCGTTCCGTTGATATATAAACGCAAACCGTTAATTACTTTTGTTTTTCCGAGTAATGATTTGGGGAATGTGTAAGATAGTTCAATATTTTTCAGACGCAGGTAGTTGCCATTCTTTACCCATATATTGGAGGCTCTGTTGTTATTGGAGTTTCCTCCAACGTAAGCTCTCGGATATTGAGCATCTCTGTTTTCCGGAGACCATGAATTTTCAGATAGATAGCTGTAATAATTGCTGGACCCATCTAAAAACATGGTTGTTCCATATCCATCCAGCATAATCGATTTATGGGCAGCTCCCTGGAATAGGGCACTAAATTCAAATCCTTTCCATCCGCAGGAAATATTAAAACCATAAATAATTTCGGGGATCGATCCGTAACGGTCTACAACGATCAGGTCATTTTCATTGATCATCCCGTCGCCGTTCACGTCTGCATATTTCACATCACCCGGTTTCTGACCGCCGTTGAACTGTTTAGGCCATGCATCGATCTCTTCTTGTGACTGGAATATGCCTAGTGCTTTCATCCCGACAAGTCCGGCATAAGGGCGACCTATCTTTTCTGTCGTGTTATCCATTAATGAAACTTTTGTTCCGCTTGTACTTAACGTATGGGTGAAAGGACGGCCTACTACTTTATAGTAATCAGGAGTTGTTTCGCTTTCATCGAACTGGATAACCTTATTACGGACAAAACTGAAGTTTCCTCCGATTCTGTATGTGAAATCACCGATCTGATGAGAATGGGTAAGTGATATTTCCAATCCTTTGTTATCCAATATTCCGTAGTTTACGTCAGGTAATGTGGCTCCGAATGTTTCCGGAATAGTTCTGATCTGCGGGGCAAGGATATCTTTGGTTCTTTTTGCAAAGAAGTCAATTTCAAATCCCAGTAGACCCTGCCATAACAAACCTTCCAGTCCGACATCGAATGTAGATGACTTTTCCCAGGTAATGTTAGGATTAGGGAACAGATCTTTATAAACGGCGATACTGTTGACATTACCTCCTCCTATGGTAGCTACGTCAGAATACACAAATTCCGACATGTACTGCCATAATTTAACCTGGTCATTACCTAATGTTCCGTAGGATGCTCTTAATTTCAGGTTATCGATAAATGAGTAATTGTCTTTGATGAAAGACTCGTTAGATATCCTCCAGGCTCCGGAAACAGAGGGGAAGAATCCGTATCTGTGTCCTTTCGGGAATGTGATTGAACCGTCATAGCGGAATGATGCTTCAAACATATATCTGGAATCATAAGCATAATTGATACGTCCGACTAAACCGTTACGTGCCCATTCGTTTGCTTTGCCCGCATTGGTTTTATCGGTATCGCCTCCGGCAGAGAGTTGAGGTACTGAATTTGATACGAAGTTTGTGCGGAAAGCCGAGAACTCGTTCCCTTTGGAAGATTCTTCTTCATATAGGAAAAGTAAACCGACATCATGTTTGCCAAATGTACGATTGTAGTTTAAAGAAAGGTTATAAGTATAACCGTCTCCCTGATCGAATTTTTCGTCCAGCTTGGTTTTTTCTCCTACAACTTTGGTATTTATAATATCACCGTTTTCATTTATATCATACATTTTGTACGGAATAAAGAACTTCTTATTATACATATAATTTTTTCCGTAAGAGAACATACCTTTGGCTATCAGCCCTTCGATTCCGGGTATTTTGTAATCAGCTTTGAATGTTACCCGGAAATCATTGTACGTTTGCTTGTTATTTCCTGAATTGTGTACCATTTCCGGCAAATGTTCCCCGTTGGTATTAGCTGGCAAGCCATTAGGGTGATAAGCTGGGAGAGTCGGATTTTGACGGGCTACATAATGGTATAAATCTTCAGGGTTCCACCCTGGAGTATCGTAGGTTCTTGTACTTGCATCCACATCAGCCGAGATATTCAGTCTTTCGGTTACCTTCGCATCAATATTGGAACGGAAATTGTATTTCTTATAATCAAAATTGTCGATTAATCCGTCTTCATTATGGTGACCTAGTGAAACGAAATATTTTACCCGTTCCGAACCTCCGGAAAGATTGAGGTTGGCATAATACTGGGAAGCTGTTTTATTGAATGTTTCTTTATACCAGTCGGTTCCCTGTTCGCCATTTCTGAATTTATCCAGTTGTTCCTGCGAAAATATACGGGTATCGTTAGGATCAACACCATCCATCAGATAAGCTTTATTACGGGTTGTCGCCCATTCGTACGGACTTGCCAGATCCGGATAACGTGTTACGCTTTTTAAACCGTAATAGGTATCCAGTTTGACAGACGGTTTGCCGTCTTTACCGCGTTTGGTAGTTACCAGGATAACTCCATTGGCAGCTCTTGCACCATAAACGGCTGCGGCGGCTGCATCTTTCAGTACGGAGATATTTTCGATTTCGTTCGGGTCGAGATTACTGAAATCACGTTCGATACCGTCCACGATTACTAATGGGTCACTGTTATTCCAGGTTCCTTGTCCTCGGATTAACAGTTTAGAACCCGATCCGGGTTTTCCCGATTCGTTAACGGCAATCAAACCCGGCATACGTCCTACCAATGATTCGCTCAGATTGGATGTGGAAGATTTCTTGATATCCTCCTGTGCAATGGTTGCGATAGAGCCGGAAATACTTGTTTTCTTTTGTACACCGTATCCGACAACAACGACTTCTTCCAGATTCTGTGTGTCTTCTGCAAGTTGGATATCCAGTGATGTTTTGTTTCCTACTGTTATATCCTGAGTTAAATAACCTATATAGGAAACTTGTAACTGAGCTTTATCAGGAACTTCCAGAGAGAATTTACCATCTATATCTGTAATAGTACCGATGGTTGTACCTTTGACTGAGACATTCGCTCCGATAATTGTTTCTCCCTTGGTATCGGTAACGACACCATTGATAATACGTCCTTTCTGTTGTGCAACTGCAGAAGGGTAGTTCTCTTCCCCTTTCTTCATTAGCATAATGTTTGAACCTTCTACTGCATAGACGATATCGGTCCGTCCAAATGCCTGGTTTAATACTTCTGCAACTGTTTTATCGGTTGCATTTACGGTTACTTTACGTTGCAGGTTTATTTCGTCTTTTTTATATACGAACAGATAATCGGTTTGTTTCTCTATCTCCTGCATGAGATCTCGTGTTGAGATGTTTTTCGCTACAATAGAAACTTTCATAGTCTGAGAAGCAGCTTCCGTTGCAAATATCCCAGATATGAAGATAAAGAGATACACAAAAGCAAATTTCATAATGCGAAATATGTGTTTAAAATGTGGTTTAAATGGGACAAGAGAATCCCCGTACAAAATATTTTTCATACTTTTGTAAACTGTGTTAGTTAATACTTAGATATTTAAGGAAAGAAGTCGGGTATTGACTTACTTTGAACCGGAAAGTGTTGGAGCATTTTCCGGTTTTTGTTTTTTCATGTGTTCTATTTCATAGGCAGACTGTTTTTGTGATTAATTATTTAATGGTTATCAGATTCAAGTCATTATCTTTTGTGTAAGTAAATCTGTGTCTTAGCTGGAGTACTTTTAATACATGTTCCACGCCGTCTTTCGTCCGGAATTTCCCGGAGTAACGGTTTTTAAGTAATTCTGTATTCCGTACATCTATTTTCACATCGTAATATAACTCCAGTTTCTCGATCATTTTACCGACCGGTTCATCGAAGAAGCAGATCAACCCTTCTTTCCACAGAAAATAAGACTGGTGTTCTATTATACCTGTCCTTAATTCCCCGTTCCTTTCGTAAGTACGCGTGTTGGGTTTTAAGTAAACTTTGGAATATGTTGCCGGTGAAGATACTTCAACAGCTCCTTTTAATAAGGCGGTTTCAAAGACTGGCGAACCGGAATAGGCGGTTACGTTAAATTCGGTACCAAGTACTTTGATGTTGTATTTTTCTGTCTGTACAAGAAACGGTTTTTCCGTATCTCTGGTTACATTAAAATACCCTTCACCGTCTAAAGTTACATTACGGGTATTAGCTGTGAATTTATTGGGGAATGTAAATGTTGTTTTTGCATTTAGCCAGACTTTGGTTCCGTCGGTTAACGTGAGTTCTGCACGTTGTCCGGGTGGAACGAAGATTGTTTGCATAATAGCTGGATCTGAGCTGTCTTTGTTCATCAGAAATGAATAAAGTACGGTAAAAGCCAGAATGAAGATGGCAGCTATTTTTGTAAGTTCGATGGATATCGTTCGGAGTGTCCATTGCTTTTGCTTTGTTGCCGAGGGGATAGTTAATTCCTGTTGCCAGATAGATATATCATATAGTTTTCGCTGTGCAAGAAACTCCTTCATGTTTTTCTTGTCAGCATCCAGCCAGCGGGTAACTTCCTCTTTTTCTTCCGGAGTCGCATCGCCTGCTATATATCTATGTAGCATTTCCAGATTCATTCTTCTCTTCAATATTTTGAGGCATATTTTACCTCACTACTATTAAAACGATTTATTCCCCGGTAACCCTAGTGGAATATGAAAAATTAATGGAAAAAAAAGAAGAAATAGAAGAGAGGCAGGTAATCTTTGAGATTCTCCCGCAGTGGTTTTAAAGCTTTTGTGATGTGATACTCAACACCTTTGACAGTGATTTCCAGTTCTTCTGCTATCTCTTTGTTTGTTTTATTTTCGAAGCGGCTCATTTCAAAAACACGACGGGTTTGTTCCGGCAGGAGAGCTAAGGTAGTGGTGATGATCTGCTGTACTTCTGCAGAGAATATATCTTCCGGGTTACAAGCCTCCAAGGTAGAAATGCGGATATCCAGCTCCCTTTGTTTCATATCCGTTAAGGTGCTGATCGCTTCCGTTTTAATCGCTTCATGTTTCAGGTGGTCGAGCGATTTATTTTTCAATGTGGTTAAGAGTAAGGCTTCGATATGTTCAATCTCCTTCTCTTTTAGTATCTCCCATAATTTTATCAGAACGTCCGACACAATGTCTTCGGCAATACATTCGTCATGCACATACGATTTAGTGAACAGAAAGGATTTTCTGTAGAATTTGGTGTATAACGTATTGAAATTGTGTATCTCAGTCCCGATCATTTCCTTTCTTTGTTTTCAATGCTAGTCGCAATGGAGCAAATGTAAGGAAAATATACAGAATGTGAATCTTTTTGTGTAAAAAGCTGAATGTTTACATTTCAAAATAAAAAGTGTTTCACCCTAATGGAACAAGTGTTTCATCTAGGAGAAACAACTGTTCCATTAGGGTGAAACACCTTTTCGGATAGTATAAATGAAACCGGCCCCGTCAAGGTTTATAGTCAAATAAAAGAGTGTTGTCGGCGATAAGTTGAGAGGGAATATGCGTCCTGTTGAGTGCAGGGCGCGGTATTCGGGGCCGGCTCATTATTACTATTTTAGTATTAATTAAATGTATACGTAACTCTCACGAGTTAGTTCGTTAATTCTTTTTTGAAGGACTGACCGCTGTCAGCTCCCGGATGGTCGGATCGGTGTAGTGGCCGGTGGCAAGAAGTATGGAACGACTTGCCACGGCGTTTACACTTATAGAATCCTGTTGAAAGGATGTTCTTCGGCCCTTTGCCGGATGTCGTGGCAGGGATGGAGGCCTTATTTCCTTTTTACGGTAAACCCTATTTCTTCTTGCAATGCCGGGCTGTCTGTCCAATCAGACTTATCGTCCGTACATCCGGACAGCAGATCATCGGCATTCCAACAAAATACGGTTACCCAGAGATTCTAAACCATAACCAAAACATAAAATAAAACTTACATAATGCTGCTTGTAGCATCTTTGCCGTTACCCTGTATCCAGTCCGTAACGGATACCTCTTTCAATGTAAGAGCCTCTCCGCTGAGAGTTAATTTGTAGAGGTATTTATGTCCTTTTTCCCATACAGTCTTTGCGGGAATTTTATATTTGTACGAAGTTCCGTTGATCGTAAAGAGTGCCTCGATGTCACCCTCCGCCGTGGTGCCCGATGCTGTCGGGATCACCATGATCTGCTGCGGATCACAGAACTCTTTTGTCAGTGTGACAGGTTCCTCCAGGTTGAGCCGGCTAGCGATGCTGCAACAAGCCGTTCCGGTGATTTGTCCGGTCCTGATATCCATCATACCTTTGCATATCAGTGCCGTACCTCCGGCTTTGTTTCCCAGTTGGACAGCGCTTAACTCATAAATTTCTTCTTCTGTTTTTTCCAGGTTGACCTGAAAAGATATGAGCGACAGGGCATGTTCCATATTCAGCAAGACCATCGGGGAGATGCTGTTTACTGCTTTCTGGCCGAGAGCGTGTGTGCCGTACATATAGTCGCGTGTCTGAGTGGCATCCGGCGATATCTTTACAGGGATACTTGCCGTGCTCAGTCTCATTTGCGACTGATATGGATAATAGGCATACACGATGGCCGGGTCAAAGTTAAGCGTGACTTCCGGCGTTTGCCGCCAGGAGATTTTATTACTAATTAAATTTGCTTTCGCTTTTACATTTATATAATCACTATCCTCGTCATAAAGACCACCGTCGTCTTCGCGTGTGATCAGCAGTCCTATTTCCGATCCGTCTTTGAATTCCTGGACGAAATTCGCCGATTTTGTAGTTAAAATACGTGTAATAATTTTTAATGGTTTTTCTTTCGCGCTAATACTCTCAATGGCTGCGAAATTGCTATCGTGAGAGCAAGCTGCCAAACTGGAAATCAGTGTAATAAATAGTAATAAATTTCTCATACTTTTATGCTATTTTTGTATCAAATTTCATATTGCAAATATCCGGCAGTTTGAGGAAAAAGGGAGATCATACGGTATAAAACCACGATGAAATGGTATAAAAACGCATGGTGCAAATAATCCAGAAGCGTCAAATTGTCTAAATAGGGTGCAAATCAACCATTTGAAGATTCAAATTGTTTATACTAAAATGAGGCGATAACATATGCTGGACAAAATACAGTTTTTATTGAGTATGCAGATAATAGGCCTGTGCGTATTGGGTGGCATTATGATGCTATTGAGGTCATTTGGCAACCGGGCACGACTTATTTTAGCATGGAGTATGATTATGTGGGCATTGATGGCTGTAATCAGAATTTCTGTTAATTCTTACGTGGATGAGGCACAGGAAGCGTTCCATCCTGACATACTTATTGCGAGCTGTCTGGTGACCGCTTGTCTGGCTTGTTATGTGATCGAAAAGCTACGTCCCGGTTTTCTTACTTTAAGGCGTTTTGCCGTTTTCCTTTCGCCTGTCGTGATAGGTGGTTTTTCTTATCTTGCTTATCGTTTATCGGGTGGGGAAATACATGTTTTTTATTCGATAAAAGATGTCTTTACGCATTTTAATCTGGATGTCTTTTTGCGTTTATTGGTGCTGGTACTTACTCTTTTTTATATGATTCTGCCGATATATTTGGTTGTAAAGTATGCCGATGAATATACCGCTTATCTGAGTGAGAATGTTTCAGACCCTGAAAGCTATGATTTGCGTTGGTTGAAGCGAACGATGATCATATTGTCAATTCTCTATTTTCTTTATGTGGTCTTATTATTGACCGATCGGACAATCCTGTATGTCGTTATTAAGGCCGTCATGCTGGTTGTTTGGTTTTATTTTTTTTATAAGGCCTTATTTCTCAAGAATATCCGGCTGGAGCATTCTTTTAAGAACGGATGGGATCTTCCGTCGAACGATGACGAGGAGGAAGATGATGACGATGAAGAGCAGCGGGGAGCGCTTTTCAAACGCTATGCGGAAGAGGTGAATGCCTGGTTTGAACGCGAAAAACCTTATCTGAACGATGACCTGCGCTTGACTGATCTGCAGCGGGTTTTTCCTATCAGCCGTTCTTATCTGTCACAATTATTCAATAAAGAGCTGGGTATGTCTTTCTCCGATTATGTGAACCAGTTCCGTGTAGAGGAGAGCAAGCGTCTGATGGATGCCGAACCGCTGGCAAGTATCCAGGAGATTGCGGAACGTTCCGGTTTTCACTCCATGAGTACTTTCCGCCGTGCTTTTATCAAGCAGACGGGAATTGTACCTTCCGAATATAAAAGAGGATAACAATAGTTTCGTAATATACAGAACTATGCTTACTTTTACGGCTGTTTGAAAATAAACTTGTCATGAATAACACTACTACTGCCCGTCCGCATATAGTCTGGCTGGACGCTCTTCGTTTCGTTGCTATCCTGATGGTGATTGCCTGTCATTGTACGGACCCGTTTAACGCCTCTCCGGAGTCGCGTGCCAATCCTGAAATTAATTTCTGGGGATCGGCCTACGGATCTATGTTGAGAGCCTGTGTGCCTCTGTTTGTCATGATGACCGGTTTTTTATTACTTCCGCTGAAGCAGGAGGCTTCTCTCTTTTATAAGAAACGCATTCCGCGGGTCTTTTTCCCTTTCCTGATCTGGTCGATACTGTTTAATCTGGCTCCGTGGTTTATCCAATGGGTAGGCGGAAGTCCTGAACTGGTTACCGATTTCTTTCCCTGGGCACCCGATCCTTCGGCTTCCCTGGCTGACGGATTGAAAGATATAGCCATGATACCGCTTACGTTTACCGTTTATGCAACGCCGATGTGGTATATCTATGCTTTGATCGGTCTGTATCTCTATATGCCGGTCTTCTCTGCCTGGGTAGAAAAAGCTTCCGATAAGGCAAAACGGTGGTTTCTGCTGATTTGGGGCGTTTCGTTGTTTATTCCTTATCTGATGGAGTTTGTGTCCCATTATCTGTTCGGAACCTGTTCATGGAACGCTTACGGATTGTTCTATTATTTTGCAGGCTTCAACGGGTATTTGTTGCTGGGGCATTATTTAGGGAAAGGCAATGACTGGTCGATAAGAAAAACACTGGCTATCGTTGTGCCTTTGTTCCTGATCGGATATTTGGCTACTTTTGTAGGTTTCAGGTATATGACCTCGGATCCGAATGTAAGTGAAGAGGGTATGGAGTTGTTTTTCACCTATTGCTCCCCGAATGCGATGCTGATGACGGCTGCCATATTCCTTTTGATGCAAAAGGTCCGTATCACTTCTCCTTTGATTTGCCGTGCATTGGCTAATCTGACCAAACTCGGGTTCGGCATTTATTGTGTACATTATTTCTTTGTGGGACCGTCTTATTTGCTGACGCTTTGGCTGCATATTCCTATACCTGCCATTGTTCCCGTATCGGCTGTCTTTACACTGGCTGCGACGTGGCTGTTTGTTTATTTGCTGAGTAAATTGCCTTATTCGAAATATGTTATAGGGTAAGGGCTTTCGAAAAGTGGCTGTCTGTTTTGTGCAAATGATGTTAAAAGCCGAAGAGGCTGGTATAACGTATGTATATTACTACTACTTTTGTGTTGTAAAACATATCTGAATGACATGTTTTATGATACAAATCGTTTTAAATAATAAGAGAAGCGCTATGAAAAAAGTAGTTAGTAAGTGTCTGCATTACCTGGAAGTTTTGGGAGAATATGCGATACAAAAGTATGGATTAGAATAAAAACAAATCTTTTCAGTGTTAGGGGGTATCCGTGTGCGGGTATCCCTTTTCTATTTACGGTTGATAGTAACCGTAAGGATTTTTTTTAATAAAGCATAAAAGAGGGAGAAACGAAGAGGACCGGACAGTATTTACCATCCGGCCCTCGACTTGTATATATCACTCATTTGCTACTTTACGACGAATGTATCTTTCAACTTGATGTCGGTAGATGAGGTACCGATTCTGACTTCAAACTCACCCGGTTCGACGGTCCATTCCATGTGTCTGTCCAGGATCTGGAGATCTTCGGGAAGAAGGACGAAAGTGACGGTTTTCGTTTCGCCCGGTTGCAGGGAGATACGTTCGAAGCCGCGCAGAACAGATTCGTAAGCGATGACGCTGCTGACTTTATCGCGGATATACAACTGTACCACCTCGTCACCGGTACGTTTACCCGTATTGGTTACATCTACAGTCACGGTTACAGGGCTTTGTGAGTACGGTGTTTCCTGTTTAACCGACAGTTTTGAGTAAGCAAAAGTCGTATAACTCAATCCATGGCCGAACGGGTAAAGGGCACCGTTTACGCGGGTATTTCCCGAGCCGTTGGGACCTGCAAAGTATTGTCCGTCCTGTGAACCCGGCTTGAACGGGAAGTTGAACTCGATCTGTCCGATCGATTTCGGGAAGGTAACGGATAAACGTCCGCCCGGATTATAATCGCCGAATAATGTTCGGGCAATCGCTTCTCCGCCTAACTGGCCGGGGAACCAGGCTTCCAGGATAGAAGGAATGTTGCGGTCTGCCCAGTTGATGGTCAGCGGCTGACCGTTGATCAGAACGAGTACGACCGGTTTGCCGGTGGCATGCAACGCTTCCAGGAGTTGTTGCTGACGACCCGGAAGATCGAGTCCGGTACGCGATTTACTTTCGCCAGTGCAGGATTCGTCTTCTCCCAATACGGCGATGATCACGTCACAATCGGCAGCAGCGCTTGTCGCTTCGGCAATGCTTTTCTTTTCTTCATCCGTCAGTGCGGTGGGGACGATTTCGCTGTCGGGCCAGTTGGCATCTTTTATTTCGCACCCTTTGGCATAGGCTACTTCAACCTGGTTGCCCAAATAATCCTTGATGCCGTCGTAAACCGTGATATTATCCAATCCCTGCGGACCGTAACGGCTGATCATATAGTTGGTTTCCTTTGCCAGCGGACCAGCGATAAGCACTTTCTTTGTCTGGTTCTTATCCAGCGGCAGCAGGTTATTTTCGTTCTTCAGCAGGACGAGAGACTGTTGCTGCATATCCAGTACGAAGTCGCGGTGTTTGTCTGCACCTACGATCTTGTCGGCTGCTTTCGGGTCTTTTACGTACGGGGAATCGAATAGTCCCAGTTCGAACTTGACACGTAATACGTCGGCTACCATACGGTCGACTGACTTCATGGATAATTTACCCTCCTTAACCAGCTTGCGTACCGGAAGGATATAATCTTTCGGGTGGGTGAAGTTGGTACGGACGTTCAATCCGGCTTCTACCACCTGACGTACGGCTTCCTCATACGAATCGGCCACGTGATGCTTGGTCTGTACAAATTCTACCGCCTCACTGTCACTTACCACGTATCCTCTGAAACCATATTCCTGACGTAATAATTCTGTAAGGAAGTAATGGCTGGCTGTTACAGGTACGCCGTCCCAGTCGTTATAGCTGCTCATGACGCCTTTGGGGTGTGCTTCCTGGATTACTTTTTTGAACGGATAGAGATGTATTTCATGCAGTTCGCGGGGAGCCACATGCGGGTCGGTACGGACAGCCGCGTCGCGTCCGCCTTTCGGGATGCTGTAAACGGCAAAGTGCTTCAAGGTAGAAGCGACACCGTTCTGCTGGATACCTTTGACCATCTGTGTGCCCAGTTCGCCAACTAGATAAGGATCTTCTCCGTACGTTTCCAGTACGCGTCCCCAGCGAGGATCGCGGGCTACGTCGAGGATAGGGGCATACACGTTGTTGTAGCCTAACGCTTTTGCCTCTTTACCGGCTATGTCTCCCGCCTGATGAACCAGGTCGCGGTTCCAGGTGCTGCCGATGCTGATAGGAGCGGGCAGGGGAGTCGCTTTGGTATGATTCAACCCGTGGATACCTTCGTTGGAGAAGTCGACAGGAATACCCAGGCGAGTTTCTTCAATGAACCAGCGTTGCGTCTTGTTGATCGCTTCGGCGTGGTTGCTGAACGGATAGATCATCTCCGGTGTCCTGCGGCGGGCACTTCCTACGCCATTCAACTGTTCATCGATATTGGCAATACCGTCTTTCCAGATTTCATTCTTCCATCCTTCGGTAGGGAGAGAATCTTTCAGGACACGTCCGAAACCGTAGAGCGTAGCCATTTGGCAGCTCTTTTCTTCCAGCGTCATTTGGTTGAGCAGATCCTGTACGCGTGCTTCGACAGGAGCTTCCGGATCTTCATAGACGTCTTTCACGCCGTTTTTGTTGAGATCTATCCACCCTTTTTTGTAGATCGAGTCTTTGGCTTGTATAGCTCCGGTTCCCAGGCAGGCGGCAGCTAATAACAAATACTTAAAATTCATGCTTTTCTTCGGGTATTTATTCTGTTTGTTATTGAATATATCCATAATATAAAACCGTATGGCCGGTAATCATTAGCGCAAAGGTAACAATTATCAACCATACGGTCAATGCTTAAAGTTCAGGGAGTGAGACTTATTTTACATCCCACCACAAACGAGCACCAATCTTATTGTATTCCGATTGTGCGTTGTAGTTTTCCGTGTTCATGGATGCTTCTTTTGAAGGATATAAAAAGCGTACCGGGGCATTCTCTTTGTTCAATAGAACACCGTTTTCACGGTCGTCATCGAAAACAGGCAAATCCGTACGACGGTATTCAGCCCAGTTTTCGTAGATCTGCAGGAAGCCGAGGTGCAGCCATTTTTGGGTTGCGATCTGTTCCAAAGCCTTTGCCGGGTTGAATTTGAATGTTGAAGTCGCCAGCCAGCTACCCAAAGTACCGTCGGATACGTCTCTGTTGGCAATGTCCATATCTTTACCCTTTTCCGCATCGCTGTTCTTATAATATTCGTAGTAGTTCTGAATAGATAAGATAACCCCTTTGTTATAGAACTCTTCAGCGTTTCCGCTGAATAAACCGCGTTGTGCAGCTTCTGCCAGGCAGAAATAAACTTCGGCAGCCGTCATGCCGATACCTACCGGCAACTGATAGTTCTTACGGAAAGTAACCGTATTCAGACATCCGTAGATCTTGAAAAGCTCTGTTCCGTTCGGACCGTTCACCAAAGCGATGGCTTTATCTGCCGACGAAGGATAGCCGATGATCTCTTTGCTGTCTTCATAAACATCCCCTTCGTCATCCGTTGCCGGCTGATAGAATACTACCAAACGTGGGTCGGTGGCTTCTTTCAATAAGTTGACGGTAAATTCCGGTGGATACATGTAATAGCTGTGAGCTTTCGAATGACTCTCTCTCATGGCGCGCCAGATACCGTCAGGTGCAGTACTCTGGTTGTCAACCATGATATAAGTATTATCAGCGTTTTTGGTGATCAGCTGATCCAGTGAAAGCTCTGCCAATACCTGTTTCGCTTTATCAGGATCGACATTTGAAATACGCATGGCGTAGCGCAGGCGCAGTGAGTTGGCAAACTTGTACCAGCCGTCGCAGTTACCCTTGTAGATAATATCCTGCTGCTTGAACGTATTGCTGGTAGTAGCTGTCTTGAAATAAGCAGCTGCAGATTTCAGATCTTCCAGGATAGAATAGTAAATATCTTTCTGAGTATCGTATTTCGGTTTGAAGATTACGCTTCCGCCATAGACTACATTACGTGCAGTGAAAGCTTCCGTGTAAGGCATATTTCCGAAAAAGTCGGTGGCGATAGCCGTGTTGTATGCTTTCAGAACCTTACCGGCTTCGACAAAAATCTGATATTTAGCTTGTTCATCCGGTGACAGAGTAGCATACATTTTATCTATCTCGGTCAGAGTGCTCATACGTGTTACATAATAGTTTTCCCAACGTGCCTTATCGTCCTGAATATTCTGGTACAGGTTGACACGGTCTTTTCCTGCCTGGCGAGCAGTTGTCTGGATATAGTTTCCGATCAGGCGAAAGTTATAATTCCAGGTATCGGCGTAATCGATTTCGATCGTTTTTAATGCACCTTTGGTAAAAAGGTATTCGATCTCTGCCGTGGTAAATCCATCCGGATTATCATGCTTGTCATCCAGTTTGCTTTCACAGGAAGAGAAGGCTACGGCAGTACCTAAAAGCAGGCTATATATTAAATGTTTCATAAAAGTTTACTGTTTTTATTATGAATAAGTTACTTGGTTTAGAAACTGGTGTTGATAGCAAAACCGAAGCTTCTGGCTGACGGGTAAGAAGTGTATTCCACATACGGGTTCGTACCGCCTGTACCTAATGTTGCTTCCGGATTCACGTTAGGAACATTCTTGTAAATGAAGAACAGGTTGCTACCGATCAATGAAACATTCAGGTTCTGCAGACCGATCTTAGAAACGATATTGTTCGGAACGCGGTACGATAATTTCATTTCACGCAGTTTGATATAGGTGTTGTCATATAGGTTGTCTTCAGAACCGTTACGGTTGTAGCGTGAGTTGTAATAGTCGGCTGCCGATACGATGATATCGTTCTTTTCTCCTTTTTCGTTTACACCGTCAACAATGATACCGTCGTGGCGTACACGACCGTCGAGGGCATTTGCCGGAGCTGAAGCACTGTGACTGTCCAGGCGTATCTTTTGATTTGTGTTCTTATCGATGTAATAAGCCAGACCGCCGTATTCTTCATCACGTCCCCATAAGGATTCCTTACCTGCTCCCGATGCTTTCAGGAAATTATTGGTGAATGAAAGCAGTTTACCGCCGAATGAACCGTCGATATGTACGCTTAAAGAAAAGTCTCTGTAACGGAATGTATTCGTGAAACCTGCCGTAAACTTCGGGGCTGCACTGCCTGCATAAGTAAATTCAGATTCCTGCTGATAGTTTCCGTTCTTATCCACAACGATTCTTCCCTGGTCATCGCGTATCCATTTACGGATAAATACACTCGGTGTAGCATATCCCGGAACAGCCTTGAAGATTGCGGCGCTCCACGGGTTGCTGATCTGGCGGTCTTCCATGCCGTCGATCAATGAAAGCAGTTCATTATGCGTATAGGCGAAGTTCAGAATACCTTCCCAGCTGAAGTTCTTTGTTTCAACAGGAGTACCGGTAAGCTGAAGTTCCACACCGCGGTTTCCGATTTCACCGGCATTCATTCTCATGCCTGTAGCACCAGTAGAAGGAGCCACCGGAACGGTGATGATCTGGTTCTTGGTTTTGTTGGTATAGAAAGCGAGGTCTAATCCTAAACGGCCGTTCAGCACGCGGCTTTCCAGACCGACTTCCCATGAATAGGTCTTTTCCGGAACGATATTGGTAGGAGGAACGTCTGCTTTGAACTCATTCGTAATGATTGAACTGTTGAATGATCCGTACTGATATTCAGAGTTGGTAAAGTAGATAGACGGTGTCGTGTTACCCACGATTGCATATGATCCTCTGATCTTACCATAGTTATACCAATCCGGCAGATCCAATGCTTCCGTGAACACGAAGCTCAGACCCGCAGACGGATAGAAGAAGCTGCGGTTACCAGCTGTCAGACGGGAAGACCAGTCATTACGGGCGGTCAAATCCAAATATAGGAAGCGTTTGTAAGCAACCTGTGCAGAGGCGAAGACGGCTCCCAGGAACTCACCCTGGTTAACGACTTTGTCTCTGCCGGCACCCTTCGGGTCTCTCTTGTTATTGTTGGAAGAGAACATACCGTTGTATTTCAATCCGTGAGATTCCCAGATTACTTTCGATTCCGTGATATCTTCACCGGAAACACCCAGGTTGGCAGACACGTCGAAATCTTCATTGATTGCCTTGTTGAACATCAACAAACCTTCCACATAGTTTTTTTGGTAGTGCGCATCTTCCTTACGGTAGGTGCCTTCCAGGCTGTTCATGTCTGAAGGATCCGAATATTTAGTAAAGTATTCTTTGTTTTCCTTGTCGTCACGGTAACGGTCCGTACCACCGCGCAGACGGAAAGTCAGGAAGTCGAATATCTTGAGGTTGGCAGATAATGAAGCGATCAGGCGTTCGCGTTTTTGCGTATATTCGTTTTCGTTCTGCTGCCACATCAGGTATTTGATGATGTTGTCGCGGTTTCCGGAGTTGATGCTCGATATTTGGTCTGTCAGGAAATAACCTTCATCATTCTTGTAGTGGTCTTTCCATAACTGGGTGATTTCGTTACGAGGCATCGGGTAGTTGGATACACGGTCGATACGTGTAGGCGGATTCTTCGTATCCGAGATATTGAATGAGACGGAAGCATCGAACGTAAGACGTTCGTGCACCTTGAAGTTACCGGAGAAGCTGAAGTTATGCTTGTTCTGCTTGAAGTTTTCCAGGTAACCGCCGTAGTTCATATTCGTATAGGCCAGACGGATACTGTTCTTATCGGTACCGTTGGTTATAGAGATACTGTTGTTGTTGCTGAAACCGTCTTTAAATACATCCCGGTAGTTGTTCGGTTGCGGGGAATACGGACGTTTTACACCATCCCACCAAATCACTTCCGTTCCGTCCATACGCGGACCGAAACTACGGTAAGTATCACCGTTATAAATGTTTTGACCGTCTGCGTTTGTCGTGAAATAGGGTTTGTCACCGCCACCGAATACGTTTTGGAGTTCCGGCATGAAAGCACGTTGGTCATACGTATAGGAAGTTCCTACCTGAATGCCCAGTCCTTTGCCTTCGCCGCCACGTTTGGTAGTGATCACGATTACCCCGTTGGTCGCACGTGAACCATACAGGGCGGCAGCGTTTGCACCTTTCAAGATAGACATCGATTCGATGTCGTCCGGGTTGATGTCGTTAAGGGCAGAACCTTGTTGTGTTTCGCTACGTTCGCGACCGGCCCAGTTAGAATCTACGTCGTTGATAGGTATACCGTCGACAACGATCAGCGGACGGGTGTTACCTTCCACCGAGTTGATACCACGGATCTGGATCTTGGTACCTCCCGTAGGTCCCATGGCTGTCTGCTGTATCTGTACACCGGCAGCCTTACCATATAAAGAGGTGGCTACGTTCTGTACGGGAACAGTCTGGATCTGTTCTGCCTTCAGTTCGCTCATGGCGTAAGGGAGGGCTCTTTTTTCTTTCTTGATACCCATGGCGGTAACAACCACTTCATCGATTGTCTGGGTATCTTCTTTCAATGTTACGTTCAGGGATGTCTGTCCCGTGTACTTGATTTCATGTGTAACATAGCCGATGAAAGAGATAGAAAGTGTACTTCCTGGCGCTACGGAAATGGAGAAATTTCCGTCCATGTCTGTAATAGTTCCTTCACTGGTTCCTTTTACGGAAACGGAAGCTCCGGCTACAGGGCCGAATGCGTCGGTAACTGTACCTGTTACTTGCTTCTTTTGTTGAGCGATGTTGGCGACAGTTTCCGGTGTGCCGTCTGCTGCAAATACCTGTCCGGTAGAGCAGAGAGCGCCGGACAGTAAAATAAGTCCGATAGGTCTCAATACTTTTTTCATAAACAAATCTTTAATTAGATTCAAGAAAATTTATTTTCAATGCTGCAAAGCTATAAGGTGCTGAAAGAAAGGCGTATTAGAATCTGTTGATAGAATGGTAAATGCCGTTAGTGACGGATATTGCTATTTTTTTGACGGATATTACTATTTGGCTTTTAGTTAATGTCCGCGATTGTTGTTGCTTGCCGCTAAAAATGAGTTAATTTTGCATTAAATATCTATGTTTATGGGGGTTAAATACTTATATCTACTACTCTGTTTATGCACATTATTACCGCTGTCGGCGAAAGAGCTTTATTTTAGACATGTCGATCTGAACGACGGTTTTACACAGCCTTCAGCCATTTCTATTTATCAGGATGCTAAAGGAGCTATCTGGTTCGGGAATGATAATTTTAATGTGTATGACGGAAGAATTGTCCGCTCTTTCCGCCTCTCTAACTATCTGGATGAGGTCGAGGACAATAACATCCACGGAATTTGTGGAGACGGGGATTCATGTATTTATATGCTGGCCAACAGACGGCTGGTCCTTTTCAATATGCGGACGGAAGAGTTCCGGCTGACAACGGTGCAGGCACATGCTCTGGAATACCATCATGGAGCCTTGTTTTATGCTAACAGGAACGAATTGTATCGTTATAAATCCAATGGCGTATCGGAAAAGATCTGTGCTTTGCCTGATTCTACACTGATCATCCGGGATCTGCATTTTATGGATGACGGCTGGCTATTGGCTACGACGAAAGGATTGTATAACTATTCAAACGGGACTTTTCAGAATCTGCTGGAAGATGAATCGATCACTTCTTTGTTTATAGATAATTGGAGGAGATTGTGGGTAGGTACATTATCCAATGGTGCCAAAGTGTTCAGTGAAGGAGAGTGGATTTCCATGCGGGAGAACGATACCGCCCATCCGCTTGTCAATAATCAGGTACGTACTATCGATCAGGATATCAAGGGGAACATTTGGATCGGTACTTATGCCGGTATCACTGTGGTAAACTCGTCTCTTCGGGATTGTTATCATCTGTCGCATAAGGAACAGGTTTCCTGGTCGTTGAAGCATTCATCGGTGTATGCGATCTTCAGGGACAGGCAGGGGGGCATGTGGGTCGGAACCTATTATGGCGGGTTGAGTTACTTCAATCCGAATACCGAAGATTATACATTCTACGGTATTTCTCCCGACGATCCGGAGAGCCTGGATGGTTTCCTGTTCGGTAAGATGGCTGAGGACACGAAAGGCAATCTGTATATTGCGACTGAACATGGACGGTTGAACTGCCTGGACCGTACAACACAGAAGGTCAAATATTTCGACCCGGGCCTTTTGCGTATCCCTTGCCGTACGACCAAGTCCGTCTGGTATGATGCTGAAAACGACCGGTTGTATATCGGTACTTTCCGCCACGGCTTGTATTGTTATTCCTCTTCCGGTCATCTGAAACAGCTGGGAACAGATATACTGCAGGATGACGGGCAACGGATCATTACGGACCTGATACCCTGGCAGGGTAATCTGATCGTTATAACCCAGACAGGATTATACCTTTTGGATTTGACAACCCAGCAGCTGTCTCATTTATTCTCCGATCCCGAACTGCTTAATCAGACCGATGGAACCATCCGTTCCGCCTGGCTGGATAACGAAAACAGGCTGTGGCTTACTCCTGCCAATAAGGACATTCTTTGTATCCGGATGGATACCCGGACTGCCGAAGAGATACCGTCGGTGAAAAGTATGATTGGAAAGAAGCCGGTTCCGCACATTACGGAAGACAGTAGGGGGAATCTCTATTTCGTCGTGACGGGAGTGGGGGTCTTACGCTATGATCCGATGAATGATTTTTGGACATGCTATAACCAGGAACAAGGTCAGTTGCTGACAAACGAGCCTTTCCGGGCTTTGATCACTCCTACGGGACGGCTGCTGGTTACTTCTATCCGGGGAATTACCTTGCTGGATATGAAAACAGGAAAAAGTACGCATACCTTGCTGGGAACTTCCTCTCCGCTGCACCGGCTAAATTCCAATTGCGGAGTGTATCTGTCTCCCAAAGACAGCATGATCTTTATCGGAGGTGTGGAAGGGATGATTGCTACGAAAGAGTTCGGACTGGCTCCTGTAGAGGTCTCTTATTCCATCTCGTTTAACAGTCTTTCCGTGAATAATATGCCGGTCTATCCGTCGCCTTCATCGAATATCCTGCGGGAAGCTGTTTCGTATACCTCCCGTCTTACTCTTCCCTACGACCGGAATAACATCACGCTGGGATTTACTTCGACCAACTACCGGTATGCCGATAAGAATCTGTTCGAATATAAGCTGGAAGGACTGGATAAGCAGTGGACGCGTACCCGTCATCAACAGATAGTGTACACTTCCATCCCTCCGGGGAATTATAATTTATTGCTGAGGGAGGTGGGAGACGGCAAGCAGATCGTCATGCCTATCCGCGTCCGTCCTCCTTTCTATGCTTCAGTTTACGCTTTTACCCTGTATGGTTTGCTGGTCCTTTTGTTCCTGGTCTGGCTGATCCGTTTTAACCGGAGCCGGGCGTTCCTGAAGGCATCTTTAGAGCTCGAACAGCGGGAGAAATTACGTATAGAGAAGCTGAACCAGATGAAGCTGAAATTCTATATCAACATATCGCATGAACTGCGTACTCCGCTTACGCTGATGATCAGCCAGGTCGACCTGATCCTGCAGAACTACGACCTGGGAGGTACGTTCCGGAGCAAGCTGCTGAAGGTGAGGCAATATACGGCGCAGATGCAGCAGCTTATTACGGAGGTGCTCGATTTCCGGCGGTTGGAACAGGGAAAAATGCCTTTCCATGCAAGCCAGCAGAACCTGGTTGCTTTTATGCGCCGGATATTCGATTCATTCAAGGATTATGCCGTGACGAACCGGATTCAGTACAGGCTCGAAACGATGGATGAAGAGATACCTGTCTGGTTCGATCCGGTACAGATACGTAAAGTGTTTAACAACCTGCTTTCGAATGCGTTTAAGTTTACCCCGAAAGAGGGAACCATCACCGTAAGCATACTTCGTAAAAAAGAAGTTGTGGAGATACGTATCTCCGACACTGGCTCTGGTATTCCCCAAAGCCAGCAGGTTCATATATTCGAACGGTTTTACCAGGCGGATAATGCGACCGGCATATCCTTATCGGGAAGTGGTATCGGACTGGCACTGACTCAGGAGATAATCATGCAGCATAAAGGACAGATCGAGGTGAAGAGTGAACTGGGAGAAGGTACGACTTTCACGGTTACGCTGCGGCTGGGGGACGAGCATCTGACTTCCGAGCAGAAATCGACGGAGACGCAACCGGTCGACGTCCTGCCTATACAGGAAGTAAAACGGGAAGAAGTGATCGGGATGCCCGATTTACCAGATGTCGTATCTATGGACAAGCTGCCGGATACGAAAGAAACGGAGAAGTCGCTTTCCGTACTGCTTGTGGAAGACAATGAAGATTTGCTGCAAGTTCTGGAGGAGGCTTTCTCTATCCGGTATAAAGTATATAAGGCGTGCGATGGGGAAGAAGGTATTCGTATGGCAGAGGAGATGCAGCCGGACCTTATCATCAGCGACGTGATGATGCCGGGTATCAGCGGGACAGTGATGTGTCAGCGCCTGAAGCGGAAGCTCGAAACATCGCATATTCCGATCATCTTACTGACTGCCCGTATCGATCTGGAGAGTGCTTTGGAGGGGCTTAAATGCGGTGCAAGCGATTATATAATGAAACCGTTCAACATCGAGTTATTATTGCTGAAATGTAATAACATCATCGCTACTCTGAAGCGGCAGCAGGCTCGTTTCCGTACGGAGGCGGAGACGACTCCAACTGAGCTGGCTACGAACCGTTTGGACCAGCAGCTCCTGGAAGATTCTGTCCGGATCATTGAAGAGAATATGGAGAATAAGGAATTTAATATCGATATGTGGTGCCGTGAGATCGCGGTGGGACGTACGCGTCTGGGGGCTAAAATAAAAGGTATCACCGGACTGACACTGAATGACTTTATCCTGCAGATAAAGTTGCGGAGATGTGCCTGGTTCCTGGAAAACAGCGATCTGACCATCTCGGAAATAACTTGGAAAGCCGGCTTTTCCAGTCCGGGATATATGGGAAAATGCTTTAAGGAGTATTTTGGTGTCACACCGTTGCAGTACAGGAATTCAAAAAATAAAAGCCGTTCCTGATAACGGGAACGGCTTCTTATCTGATGACGTAATGTCTTTTTATACGTTGAAGCGGAAATGCATGATGTCGCCGTCCTGTACGACATATTCTTTTCCTTCCACGCTCATCTTTCCGGCTTCTTTCACGGCTGCTTCCGAACCGTATTTGATATAGTCGTCGTATTTGATCACTTCCGCACGGATGAATCCTTTCTCGAAGTCAGTATGGATCACACCGGCACATTGCGGAGCTTTCCAGCCTTTTTCAAATGTCCAGGCACGTACTTCCTGTACACCGGCAGTCAGATAGGTCTGCAGGTTCAGCAGATTGTAGGCGGATTTGATCAGGCGGCTTACCCCCGATTCTTCCAGTCCGATTTCCTGAAGGAACATCTGGCGTTCTTCGTAAGTCTCGAACTCGGCAATCTCGCTCTCGATCTTGGCTGCTACGACCAGGATTTCTGCGTTTTCGTCTTTCACAGCTTCACGTACTGCATCGACATATTTATTACCGCTTACGGCACTCGCTTCGTCTACGTTACAAACATACATGACGGGCTTGCTGGTCAGCAGGAAGAGTTCGTGGGCAATCTTCTGTTCGTCTTTCGTTTCGAACGTAACTGTGCGGGCACTTTTTCCCTGTTCCAGTGCTTCCTTATATTTTATCAATACTTCGTAGGCTTGTTTAGCTTGCTTGTCACCGCCAGTCTGGGCTTGTTTCTGCACTTTGGCAATACGGCTTTCGATCGTTTCCAGGTCTTTGATCTGGAGTTCCGCATCGATGATCTCCTTATCGCGTACAGGGTCTACCTTACCGTCTACGTGTACGATATTTTCATCATCGAAGCAGCGTAACACATGCAGGATAGCATCTGTTTCGCGGATGTTGGCAAGGAATTTATTCCCTAATCCTTCTCCCTTACTGGCTCCTTTTACCAGGCCGGCGATATCGACGATCTCTACCGTAGTAGGAACGATCTGTTTCGGGTTGATCAGCTCTGCCAGCTTGTTCAGACGTTCGTCGGGAACGGTGATAACACCTACGTTCGGTTCGATCGTACAGAACGGGAAATTTGCAGACTGTGCTTTTGCATTCGATAAGCAGTTGAAAAGAGTAGATTTCCCTACGTTCGGAAGACCTACGATGCCACATTGTAATGCCATATTGTTATAGTATTTTTTTTATTGTCAATTATATTCCTTTCACCTCGTTTTGGTGTGCAAAGGTAATCAATTTTTTGCATGAATGATTATCTTTGCCTATCGAATGATATATAGAAGGTTATGCAAGAAAAGCAGGAAGAGATGAATGAGCTTATAGAAACGGAACGCCTTATTTTACGCCAGTTTGTCGAAGAAGATGCAGAAGCTTTATTTCTTATCCTGAGTGATAAGGAAGTGAATACTTTCTTACCTATGTTTCCTCTTACAGATATAGAGGAAGCAAAAGTGTATCTTCAAAAGAAGTACCTGGATAGCTATGTCCGGAAAGAAGGATTTCAGTATGCTGTTTGTTTGAAAGAAGACAATGTCCCGATCGGATATGTCCATGTAAGCGGTGATGATAGCCATGATTTGGGGTATGGGCTCAGAAAAGAATTTTGGCATAAAGGGTTTATTTCAGAGGCTTGCCGGGCGGTGGTGGATATGCTGAAACAGACAGATATCCGGTATATTACCGCTACGCACGATGTAAACAATCCTCGAAGTGGGAAGGTCATGCAGAGTATAGGCATGAAGTATCAATATTCTTATGAAGAGCAATGGCAACCTAAAGATTTCCTGGTTACATTCAGAATGTACCAATTGAACTTTGACGGGAATGACGAGCGGGTTTACAGGAAGTACTGGGAACAATATCCCGTTCATTTTGTAGAAGACATTTAAGCGCTATATACTATAAGTATAATTTATAAAATAACTATCATACTATCATTTTCTGATTTAATGCCTTGAATGATAGCTATTTGTATTATGATAGTTGCCAGAAATAACTATCATTCCATCTATCATAACTATCATTCATTGTGTGTAGACTTATGACTTTTTTGACTAAGTATATGACTTAAGATCAGAAAGATAATGATATAAGTTTACCGAGACCCGGGTCTCGTCCCCTTTTACACCCGGGTGTGCGGAATGCCAAGATGGGGGTGTAAATGAGGGCGAAACGGGGCTGTTATCTACTTTTTGTAGCTATATTGCTCAATTTAAGTCACCTGTTTCAGGTAAATATCTATAGGGAGATGAGAAAACAGATCTATAGGATGGTTCTATTTCGGACTTTCCGGGAGATTGTACTTCCCAATGTATAGTTTCTCTTCTTTCAAATTGTAGGAAACGGCATACAAGTTTTTTTCCTGGCTGTCTACGGTAAGAAAAACCATCGGATTCTTTATTATCAAATGGGAAACTAGTTTGCCATCCCTGTTGAAGATGAGTATTCCGTTTCCTTTCTGATGTTTTTCAGACAGGTATTGGCTGAAAGCATAAATATGTTCTTTCCCCATCGTGACGCACCCGAATCCCTCGTGGTGCAGACTATCGAACCGGATGCGGTCGGGTGTCTTGTGAAACAAAAAATCGGATGTTTGCTTTTCCCATTGTTTGACTAATCGTTTGTTTTTATAGATATAGGATGAAAGATAGCCGAAGTAGGTACTGGCATATACAAACTGATTGTCATATCTGGCCAGATGTCCTTGAAAAAAATCGAGATATTCTTTGTATTGATACTCGGAACCAATCACGGGATAGTTTCCGAAAAAGAGCATTTCTTTACTCCGTTTGTCACTGTTATATACGCTCAGCAGACCTTTGATGAAAGGACCCAGGCAGACAAATCGTTTATCTTCGGTTTGGTATGCTTCACTGGGAGAAAAGTCTCCTAACCGCAGGCGGATGAAATTGGCGATCGACATTTGTCCGTTGTTGACGACCAGTTCATAGTAGACATTGTTTGCCCGGTTGAGATAGTCGAGTTTAGTATTTAAATGACTGTCCGGGGATATAACGATTGAAGTGTCTTTCCTTTTCAGCGTATATTGGTCCATCTCTTTGCTTTGCGTCCGGAAGATGCGGATGGAAGATGCATCCTGCGGATTCAACAGGCAAAGCAGTGTATCGTTCAGTAGATGAAGGGGAGGGGCAAAGAGGTCCGGAAGGTCTGTCAATGCTTCCTCTTCTATTGAGGTTTGAGAAACAGTTTGTATGTCTATTTTTTCTACTGTGACTTCAGGTTTTGAACAGCTGCAGGCCAATATGCATGGAGTCAGGATTAAGAATATGTAATTTCTGATCATTTTTCAGTTTTTATTAAATATGAATGTTTCATTATGATCAAATGTGAGCTTGTTTGTGCCGAAAAAACGACTTAACTTACTTATACCCAAGGTTAAAACCTTGGGCTAGTCTGTCCCGTCCTTACAGGACTATTAATCATTATATCCGGAATGGTTGCTACAATGTAAATTGTATTTAATGTGCTTCCAGCCAGTTTACCCCTTCGCCGCAATCGGCGATCAGTGGGACCTGTAGCTTGATGGCACCTTCCATCTCTTCCAGGACGATCTGTTTTACTTTCTCCAATTCGTCGTTGCAGACATTGAAGTTCAATTCATCGTGTACCTGGAGGATCATTTTGCTCTTCAAGCCTTCGGATTCGAAACGATTGAAGATACGTACCATGGCTACTTTGATGATGTCGGCAGCACTACCCTGGATGGGGGCGTTGATCGCATTTCGCTCGGCATAACCGCGGACGATAGCGTTATGTGAATTGATATCCGGCAGATACCGCTTGCGTTTGAAGATCGTTTCCACATACCCTTTTTCTTTGGCGATGCGGATACTTTCGTCCATATAATCACGGATACCCGGATAGTTTTTGAAATATCCTTCTATAAGTTCTTTTGATTCCGCCCTGGGGATGTTCAGCCGTTCTGCAAGGCCGAATACCGAAATACCGTAGATGATTCCGAAATTGGCTGTCTTCGCTTTACGGCGCATATCGCTGCTGACTTCTTCTACCGGAATACCGTATATTTTGGCAGCCGTGGCGGCATGGATATCCGCTCCGCTGCGGAAAGCTTCGATCATATGCTCGTCGTTGCTGAGATGCGCCATGATGCGCAGTTCGATCTGCGAATAGTCGGCAGAGAAGAAAGTACAGTCCGCATTGTCGGGAATGAAGGCTTTACGGATTTCACGTCCCAGTGCATCCCGGATAGGGATATTCTGCAGGTTCGGGTTGGTCGAACTCAGACGGCCGGTGGCGGTGACTGTCTGGTTGTACGATGTGTGGACCTTACCTGTTACCGGGCTGATCAGTTCGGGCAGCGCATCGATATAGGTGCTCAGTAACTTTTTCAGTCCCCGGTATTCGAGCAGCTTGTCTACGACCGGATGTTTCGACCGGAGTTTTTCCAGGATATCCTCGCTGGTACTGTAGCTGCCGGTTTTTGTCTTCTTTGCTTTTTCCTCTATCTTCAGCCGTTCGAAAAGGATCTCGCCGACCTGCTTGCTGGAATTGATGTTGAATTTTACTCCTGCCAGTTCATGGATTTCTTTTTCCAGTTTGAGCAAAGTTTCGGTCAGTTCTTCCGATGACTGTTTTAAAGCGACCGTGTCGAGCTTGACTCCTGTCTGCTCCATTTCTGCCAGTACATATATTAATGGCATTTCGATGTCGAAGAAAAGAGATTCGATCCCTGCCTTCTTCAGTTCGGGGGCAAAGAAGTTTTTCAACTTTAATGTGACATCGGCATCTTCGGCGGCATACTCCGCAATCTGGTCGAGCGGCACGTCGCGCATGCATAACTGGTTCTTTCCTTTCGGGCCGATCAGTTCCGTAATGGGAACCGGTTTATATTTGAGATAAGTCTCCGCGAGGTAGTCCATCCCATGACGCAGCTCCGGGTTGAGCAGGTAATGGGCGATCATGGTGTCGAACAGCGGGCCCGCTACCCGGACATCGTACTTGCGGAGGACCATGATATCGAATTTGATGTTCTGTCCTATTTTTTGTGATTTCGGGTTTTGCAGGGCAGGGGAGAAGTGGGCGACAATTTTTGCTGCCTCTTCCTTGTCGGCAGGAACCGGGACGTACCATGCCTCATTTTCCTTGACTGCGAACGACATTCCGACCAATCCGGCTGTCAGCGGATCGATGCCGTCGGTTTCTGTGTCAAAAGCGAAAAAATCCTGATCCAGTAAAAAACGCCCTAATTTAGCTCTATTCTCTTCAGAATCAACGATATTGTAATTATGAGGGATAGTTTTTAAGCTCGCGAGAGTCGAATATTTGGGAACACTCGGCTCTTCGGTCGCAAATAAGTCAAAGAGATTGCCTTGAACAGGGCCTTTGGCTGCTTTAGGGGCAGGAGCAGGGGCAGGCTTTTTCTCCTCTCCGGACATTTTGTTAATAAATGTTCTAAACTCTAATTCAGTGTAAATCTCGGTCAGACGCACTTCGTTCGGTTTTTCCCGGATACATTGCGCGGCATCGAACTGAATGGGGACATCCGTCTTGATCGTTGCCAGGAATTTGGAGAAACGGATCTGTTCGGCATTCTCCGTTACTTTCTTCTGAAGGGAGCCTTTCAGCTTGTCGGTATTCTCCAGCAGGTTTTCGATGGAACCGAACTCGTCGAGTAATTTCTGTGCTGTCTTTTCTCCGACACCCGGACATCCCGGAATGTTATCGGAGCTGTCGCCCATCAGTCCCAGTAGATCGATCACCTGGTCGACCGAAGTCAGCGAGTATTTATTCAATACTTCCTGTACACCCATCACTTCGTAGTCGCCTCCGAATTTAGGGCGGTACATAAATATATGTTCGGACACCAGCTGGCCATAGTCTTTGTCCGGTGTCATCATATAGACTTCGAATCCTTCTTTCTCCGCTTGCTTGGAGACGGTGCCTATCACGTCGTCGGCTTCGAAACGGGGAACTTCCAGGATTGGGATATTGTAGGCTTCGATAATATTTTTGATAATAGGTACGGACTGCCGGATCACTTCCGGCGTTTCTTCCCGCTGTGCCTTATATAATTCGTAAGCTTCGTGACGGAATGTCGGGCCTTTCGGGTCGAAAGCAACGGCAATATGCGTTGGATTCTCACGTTTCAACACATCTTCCAGACTGTTGATGAACCCGAAAATGGCAGAAGTGTTCATGCCTTTCGAGTTGATCCGCGGATTTTTAAGAAATGCGTAGTACGACCGGTAGATCAGTGCATACGCGTCTATAAGGAATAGCTTCATCTCTTTTAACACGTTTTAGGGTGACAATAGACGGTAAATGTACGAAAAAACTCGCTTACTCAATACTTTTTGTTACTTTTGCGAATCTTTGAAACATTATGAATGACAGAAAGAAAATAGAACAACCGGTTGCGGAAGAGTTTAAACGCTTTAACGATGAGTTTGCGGATTCGCTTCGTAGCGAGACGCATCGGCTGCAATCGGCTATCGACCAGATCTTGCATGCCAGCGGTAAGCATGTTCGTCCGTTACTGGTATTGCTCACAGCAAAAGCTTGTGGAAAAGTAACCGATCATACGATCAATTCGGCTGTTTTTCTCGAATTGTTGCATACGGCTACCCTGATACATGACGATGTAATAGATGAAACGAAAGAACGCCGGGGAGTCCCTTCCCTGAATGCTATTTTCGATAATCGTATATCCGTTCTGGTGGGAGATTATGTCCTTTCTACCGCATTGATCCGTTCTATCCAGACGGGTAATCTGCAAATCATAAATATCGTATCCAACCTGGGACGCGACCTGTCGGAAGGCGAGATCAAACAGTTGGAGACAGCCGAGGAAAGTATTCTCGACGAGGCTTGCTATATGCAGGTGATTAAGAAAAAGACGGCTACTCTGCTTTCTTCCTGTACGGAGATCGGTGCTATATCGGCAGACGCTTCACCGGAGCTGGTGCGTAAATGCCGCAAGTTCGGTGAGTACCTGGGATACTGTTTTCAGATCAAGGATGATATTTTCGATTATTATAAGGAAATGAATATCGGAAAGCCTACCGGCAATGACATACGGGAAGGGAAAGTGACCTTGCCTCTGTTGCATGCGCTGGAGCAGGGCAGGAGAGAGGAAGTGGCTTCTTTCCTTAAAATGATTCACGATAAAGATTTCTCTGCTGCAAATATTGATGCTTTGATCGAGTTTGCCAAGGCGAATGGAGGTATCGAATATGCCGAATCGCGAATGAAAGAGTTTCATGATAAGGCAGTGAAAGTGCTTATGGAGTTTCCGGAATCGGATGCCCGCGAGGGATTGCTTGCACTGGCTGATTATATTATGGAACGACAGAAATAGATTGTATATTAGATAGGGGACGCAGATTGCGCAATCTGCGTCCCTTTTTTAGGTTATAACTTTACCCTTATTTTCCCAATCGGTGTTCAATATCTTCTACCAGGCTGCTGGCGCCGATACGGAACAAATTCTTGTTCAGCCAGTCATTCCCCAGTACTTCTTTAACGATCGTGTAGTACTTAACGGCATCTTCTGCTGTGCGAACGCCACCGGATACTTTAATGCCGATCTGTTTACCTGTGATGGAATGGTACTTTTTGAGCACTTTACACATCGTATAAACGGCTTCCAGGGTTGCACCGGGATAACCCTTTCCTGTCGATGTTTTAATGAAATCAGCACCCGAATATAGGGCAAGGATGGCAGCTTTTTGGATATTCTCCGGAGTTAGCAGGGCACCGGTTTCCAGAATGACTTTCAGCTTGCCTTCGCGACAACTGTCTTTGATCTCCTGTATCTCTTCTGCCAATTCATCGTAATTTTCTTCCAGGAAGTATCCGAGATTCATAACCACGTCTATTTCGTCGGCTCCCGACATGATAGCCATGGCTGTTTCTGCTATTTTCACTTCCGTGAATGTCTGAGAAGAAGGGAATCCTCCGGCTACCGAAGCTATCTTTACGTCCTGTGCGGCCAATGCTTGCTTGACCGTTTCCACAAAGAGGGGATAGGTACAGATCGCTGCGACATTCGGTACGTCGGGACGAGTGCCCTCGAAATCATTTACGCGGTCTACCAGCTTCCATATACTTTCCTTTGTATCGATGCTGGTCAGCGAGGTCAGGTCGATGAATCCGTGGATTTGCTTCAGAACGTCGGGAGTGAAGTTCTCCTTTTCATGCTTGTCAAGGATCGAAGCAACGTGTTTCCCTACTATCTCTTCCGTTCCGGCGGGATCGAATTTAGCGAACGCTTCATGGTATTTGTCCATGTGCTCATGTTCGTGATCGTGATGGTGTTCATGATCATGTTCGTGACCGCAACTGCAATTGTGTTCGTGTGTCATACATCTAATTTTTTATTGTTTATATGTCTTTCTTTATCCCGGCTGGTCTTCTTCTGCAGGTTCTTTTCGAAGGCTGCTGTCAGGTCTACGCTGGTCTGGTTTGCCAGGCAGATCAATACCCATAGTACATCCGCCATTTCATCGCCTAAATCGCGGTTTTTATCGCTTTCTTTGAACGATTGTTCACCGTAGGTACGTGCCATGATACGCGCCAGTTCACCTACTTCTTCGGTCAGGATCGTCATATTCGTCAGTTCGTTGAAGTAACGGACACCGTATGTTTTGATCCATTGGTCCACTTTCTCCTGGGCCTGTTGCAGGGTAATATCTGCCATCTTATTCTTTGTTTTGCGAGTCGATCAGGATCGTGACCGGCCCATCGTTCAACAATTCGATCTTCATGTCTGCCCCAAATTCGCCGGTGGCTACGGGCTTGCCTATTTGCAGTCCCATCTCGTCACAGAACGTTTGGTACATCGGAATGGCAAAGTCGGGTTTGGATGCCTTGATGTAAGAAGGGCGGTTTCCTTTCTTTGTAGAGGCATGGAGGGTGAACTGGCTGACCACCATTACCTCGCCTCCCGATTCGATCACAGAACGGTTCATAACGCCGTTTTCATCGTCGAATATGCGCAGGTTGGCAATCTTCTTGCACAACCACTCGATGTCTTCCTGTGTATCGCGGTCTTCGATACCGACCAATACCAGCATTCCGTTCCCTATCCGGGATTTGAGTTCTCCGTCGATTGTGACGGAGCAATGCTGTACACGTTGTATAACTGTTCTCATTCTATCTAATTACTTTAAACCATTTATTAATGCTTTTGTTTTCGCTTCACCGATCAATTCTTTCAATTCTTCAAAGCTGGCTTCCCGGATTCTTTTTACGCTCTTGTACTGGCGTAAAAGTAATACTTTTGTTTTATCCCCGATCCCTTTGATGGTGTCCAGTTCGGAACGCGTCTGGCTTTTACTTCGTTTGTCTTTGTGGAACGTGATGGCAAAGCGATGCACTTCGTCCTGTATCTGGGTGAAGAAGCGGAACATCTGGCTTTGTATCGGCATACCTACCGTGACAGGAGGGAAGCCGAAAAGCAATTCCGAAGTCCGGTGCTTTCCGTCTTTAGCCAGACCGGCTATTGGTATGTCCAGATGGAGCTCGTCCTGGATCACTTCGCGGACCACTTCCATTTGCCCCTTTCCACCGTCAGTCAGTATCAGGTCGGGCAGGGGAGAATCTTCGTTAATCGCCCGCTGGTAACGGCGTCGTACCACCTCTTTCATGGAGGCGTAATCGTCGGGACCGACTACTGTTTTTATGATGTATTTGCGGTAGTCTTTCTTCGATGGTTTCGCCATTTTGAAGACAACACAACCGGCAACGGCATCGCTACCCTGTATATTCGAGTTATCGAAACATTCGATGTGTATCGGTAATTTGGGGAGGTGTAAAGCGTCCTGTACTTCTTTCAGGATACGTGTGCTCCGTTGCTCCGGATTGAGTTTTTCTGCCTGTTTCAAACGGTCTACCTTGAATTGCTTTACATTCATTTCCGAAAGCTCCAGCAGTTTCTTTTTATCTCCGCGTTGCGGCACCGTGAAAGAAACATTCCCCAGTTCCATCTCCACTTCAAAGGGAATGATGATCTCGCGTGCCGTACTTTTAAACCGGTCACGCATCTCTACGATGCCCAGGCTAAGCAGTTCCTCTTTCGTTTCATCCAAACGTTTCTTGTATTCGAATGTATAAGCCTGAACGATGGCTCCGTTACCGATATGCATGAAATTAATATAGGCGGACTTCTCGTTTTCTGCAAAAGAGAATACATCTATATTATGTAACAAAGGAGTAACAACTGTCGATTTGGAACGGTAGTTCTCGATCACTTCGTACTTTTCTTTTACTTTCTGCGCTTCTTCAAATTTTAGCTCGGCAGCCAAAGCCTGCATCTCTTCATACAGGTGCTTGCTGATCTGTGAAATATTTCCGCGAAGTATCTCCTTTATCTCGGAAATGTTTTTCTGATATTCTTCCTGTGATTGCAATCCGACACAAGGTCCTTTGCAACGTTTGATATGGTATTCCAGGCAAACATCGTATTTTCCGGCTGCAATCGATTCGGGTGTCAGCGGATATTTGCAGGTGCGCAACGGATAAAGTTCTTTCAACATCTGCAACATGACCTTGGCTGTATATACAGACGGATAGGGACCGTAGTACTGCGAACCGTCTTTTACTATATTCCGGGTTTGGAATACGCGCGGAAAATATTCGTTTTTGACCGTGATGGAAGGATAGGTCTTGTCATCCTTCAGCAATACATTGTAGCGAGGGCGGTACTGTTTGATCAGATTATTTTCGAGTAGGAGGGCGTCTTCTTCTGTGTTTACGACAATGTATTTGATGTCGCGAATTTGCTTTACCAATACACGCGTCTTGTTGTTGTCGTGTTCCTTGTTGAAATAGGAGGATACACGACGCTTCAGGTTCTTCGCTTTGCCTACATAAATGATGGTTCCTTTCTCGTCGAAGTACTGGTAGCAACCAGGCTTGTCCGGCAGGATCGAAAGGATCATTTTAATATGTTTCTCAGTTTCCGCACTCATTTTGTTTTACTCTTTCTGTCCTATTCCCAGTGTTTTACCTTCTTTTACCTAAAGTAAATGTTTCACGTGGAACAATTCGCGTTTTATCTTCCGAGCAGTACCAGCAGGATGTTGATGTCGCTCGGGGAGATGCCTGGAATACGGCTTGCCTGGGCAATCGTGTCCGGGTCTATTCGTGTTAGTTTCTGCCGTGCCTCTGTCGATAAAGACTGGATCGAATTGTAATCGAACTTGCCTTTGATATGGATATTTTCGAGGCGGTTTATTTTGTCTGCGATGATTTGTTCGCGACGGATATAACCGCTGTATTTAATCAGTATCTCTGCCGCTTCGATAATCTCTTCCCTTCGTGCAACGGATACTTTATCCAACTCTGTACGGAAGGCCGGAACGAGTTCGGCAATATTCTCCAGTGTAACCTGAGGGCGGGGAATCAGGTCGATTAGTTTGCAACCGTGAGAGAGTGGGGTTGTCCCCAGGTTTTCCAATCCGCTGTTTATGTATTGCGGCTTTACCGAGTAATTCTCTGCAAAACGGATGATTGCATCCCGTTGCTCTTTCTTTTCGGTGAGCAGCTCGTAACGATCCTGTTTGGCTAAACCTAGCTGATAGGATTTTTCCGTCAGTCGCATATCGGCATCGTCTTGCCGGAGCAGGATGCGGTATTCGGCACGGGAGGTGAACATACGGTAAGGTTCGTCTACACCTTTCGTCACGAGGTCGTCGATCAGCACGCCGATATAGGCTTCGTCGCGTCCCAGGATGAATGGTTCTCCGCCGTGGCAATTGATGTGAGCATTGATACCAGCCATGAGACCTTGTCCGCCTGCCTCTTCGTATCCCGTGGTTCCGTTGATCTGTCCGGCAAAGAACAGGTTGCGGATTCGTTTTGTTTCCAGATTATGATGTAACTGCGTCGGATCGAAGAAGTCGTATTCGATGGCATATCCCGGACGGTAGATATGGATATCCCTGAATGCCGGAATAGCTTGTAGGGCACGTAGCTGAATGTCGAGTGGGAGAGAAGAGGAGAAACCGTTCAGGTAATACTCCTGTGTCGTCTCACCTTCGGGCTCTAAGAACAGCTGGTGCTGGTTCTTGTCGGCAAACGTGACAATCTTCGTTTCAATGCTCGGGCAGTAACGCGGTCCGATACTCTGGATCTGTCCGTTGTATAACGGAGAGTCGGGGAGACCTTCGCGCAAAATATCGTGACAGGCTTCGTTGGTGAAAGTCGTCCAGCAACTGAGCTGTTTCAACGGACGCGGCTGGATATCGAGATAGGAGAACTTATGGAAATCGTTCTCTCCCGGCTGTTCGCCCATTTCATCGAAATGTACGCTTCTTCCGTCAATACGAACCGGGGTTCCGGTCTTCATCCGTTCCGATTTGATGCCTAATGAAATCAGCTGTTCCGTCAATCCGGTGGCTGCCGGTTCGGAGATGCGTCCGCCGCGTATTTGCGTCCGTCCGATATGCATCAGACCGTTCAGGAAAGTGCCGTTGGTCAGAACGACGCTTTTCGCACGGAATTCTACATTCATATTCGTCTTAACGCCGCAAACGGTATCACCATCCAGGAGGATTTCGCGGACGGTATCCTGCCACATGTATAAATTGGGAAGATTTTCCAGTATTCCCCGCCAGCAATCTATAAAACGGGCACGGTCGCTTTGTGAGCGCGGACTCCACATAGCAGGTCCTTTACTCCGGTTCAACATACGGAACTGAATAGCGGTACGGTCTGTAACAATACCCATATACCCTCCCAGTGCATCAATCTCACGAACGATCTGTCCTTTGGCGATACCGCCTACGGCCGGATTGCAACTCATCTGTGCAATCTTGTTCATGTCCATTGTGATAAGAAGCGTTTTCGAACCCAGGTTGGCGGCAGCTGCTGCGGCTTCACAGCCTGCATGACCGGCACCTACCACGATCACATCGTAATTGAAAGTCATTGTCGTAATTATCTTTGTTTCTTCTGCAAAGATAGTCATACTCCGCCTTTTAGTCATCATCCCAAAGGATATTTTGCTTATGCTTTGTTTCGTTAAAGGTTTCGGTTATAATTCCTTTAAAACATCCATCACGTAGTTTCGCCGTTGCCGGGAGATAGGGATGGATGATCCGTCTTTCATGCGGATATATCCTCCGTCGCTTTTGATGAAACTTTTGATCTCATCCAGGTTGATCAGATGCGATTGGTGTACGCGCAGGAAATGATAAGGGGTTAATAGCTCGTCGAATTCTTTTAATGTTTTGGAGACAACCAGTTTCTCACCTGTCTTTAGATAGAAAGTCGTATAGTTGCTCTCCGATTCGCAACGGATGATGGAGCCGATCTCTACAAACTCTATCTTATCGGCGACAGACAGTGCTATTTTCTTTTGTTTGTCTATCGCCCGTGTGTTCTGCAGGAGGTTCTGCATCCGTTTGTTTTCCTGTTTTCGCAAGACTACCTGGATGGCTTTGTCTACGGCATGTGTTAGCTCTTCCGGGTCGATCGGTTTCAATAGATAGTCGAGTGCACTGAAACGGATTGCCTGGATCGCATAGCTGTCGTAGGCGGTTACAAAGATCACCTCGAAAGGAATATCCGGAAGACTTTCCAGAAGGGAAAAACCGGTATCGTCACCCAGCCGGATATCCAAAAAGAGGATATCCGGTTTTGCTTCGGGTAGGACGGTACGAGCTTCCGTAACGGAACTGCAGATGGCCGATATACTGATCTGCGGGCAATAGGTCCCGATCATACGGAGCAGGTTCTCTCGGTTACCTTGCTCGTCATCTACAATTGTTGCGGTTATTTTCGTATTCATATTTTGTGTTATAAAGGAATGGATAACCGGACATGGCAACCGGAGACGACTTCTTTTTCCTGCCTGTTTTCGATTGTAACACCGATTTCCGTATTGTACAAAGTCTTTAATATTTCGAACTCGTTGGTGACGGCACGGATACCGAAACCTCCGTTCTCTTTTGTTTTCAGTCCGGGGCCATCGTCGGTAATGTCGATTATCAACAACTGGTTTTGCAAAGATAATCGAATTGTAATCTCTCCGGTACCACGCGGGGCGATTCCGTGTTTAACTGCATTTTCAACGAAAGGTTGTATCAGCATTCCCGGTATCTCGATCGTATCCGGCTGGATGTTTTCGTCTACTGTCAGGGAGTAGGAGAAGGGGAAACGAAGTTGTTCGAGTTTCAAATATAACTGTAGCTGTTCGATTTCGTCGGAGAGGGGAACAAGCTTCTTTTCGGATGTGGCCAGTACCTTCCGCAGTAAGCGGGAGAAGTCGATCAGATACTTATTCGCCTCCTGATTGGCGGAGCGATTGATCAGATTCTGGATCGAACTGAGTGCGTTAAAGATGAAATGCGGATTCATCTGGGAACGGATCGCACGGAGTTCGAGTTCACGGATACGGCGGCGGTTAAGCTCCTGCTTTTGTTTGTTTTTGGTTCGGAAATAGTAAATAAGACCGATGATCGCAGCGAGTAAAAGCGCACCTATGACACCTTCTTTGAATCCTTTTATGAAATCGTTGAAGGATTTGTCTTCTCTGCTCAGGTCTTTTTTTACTAAATCAATGATTGTGTCTATGTCAAAATCCCAAAGTCTCCGATAGAGAATAGTTCCGTCTTCGCGCATCAGAATGGTGAGTGGGTAGATACCCTTAGACTTTAAATCTTGTGCTTGCTGGCTGGGTATAGCTTTGTATGGCTTTACCTTCTCCGCATTATGAGAGGAGAAATTTGAGTATAGTTCGAGTTGTATGGTGGAAGTTAGTCCTTCCGCTTCAATACGCTGTTTCAAGTCGAGTGCGTTTTGGAGAATATTGGCGGGAAGACCATCCCATGTCAATAGTTGTAACAGGATGTATTTCCGGTCGTTTCCTTTCGCCAGGTGCAGGCTGTCGGTTATAATCAGACTGGTTTCTTTAATATTCTTTCCGGCTTCAAAAGGTAACAGCTTGTTGTATGTCTTTTTTAGATCGTTTGTCAGGCTGGTATCCGGGCAGGAACTGATAAAATCGTTGTAATCCGCTTCTAATTCGGATAGCATTTTTTCACCCATTAAAGCCTTTAGATTAACTTTGTTTACTTGATATTTTGGATAACCGGAAAGGATTTGTTTAGTTAATAGATAGTCTTCCTGTGGGGTTAATTCTTTCTGTTTGTTTAGACGCAGATTATCCGACTTGAGTTCCTGTTTTTTATAGATAGTATACTCATACAGAAAATAGTCATAATTTGCAGCATCCGGTTTTTTCAGGTTGTATGCATAATCGATAAGTGGATTGACCGATGCAAAGTGGGGGGCTTGCCAGTTGAGCAAACCGCTTTTATGCCAGGCCTCTTTGTCGGTGTAATACATATAGCGTTGTAGGATAATAGCTCCTTTGAGATACTGTTCCGAGCGTTCGAATACCTTTCGCCAATAGGGATCCATCTTTCCAAAATCTTTCTCTAAGACAGTTTGAAAAAGAGCATTACGGGACTGGAAGGCTTTTTCCAGCTGGTCGGGTTGGCTGAGGTTAAAAGCATATATGTCAGACTCATAGAGATTGGCGAACCGTCGATAGCCATATTGGAAGTTGTTTTGCTCGTTTCCTCGTCCTTCGTAACGGATGCGATGTGTATCTATATATAGTTTTTTGTCCTGAACAATGGAATCTCCGGGAGTTAGTAGTAGCGTTTTTTGTGCTCCGACTTTGTATTCTGTCGGGTAGGGGATAAATATTTTTTTATGAACGGTTGAATCTCCGGATGTGTCGAGATCTAAATTGCAGCAGGTAAATTCCGTATTTGGAGGAAGAGGGAAGGAGGCTTCGATAATTCGTGTATTCGGTGTCGGAAAGTTAGGTAGGCCCTCACTCCATCCGGTCAGAAGATCGTTGGCTGTCGAGGTGACAAGCTTGTCCAGATTTAAAGAATCCTGAACAGATACATCCGTATTGGCTGATAATCCCTCTTGTCTTACTCCGAAAGGAATATACGTTTTCGAATAGGAGTAGAGTGAGTTCGTTCTGTCGAAAGTGAGTGCTTTTCCACTCTTCCGATCGTATGTGACATGTAGAATCTGTTTGTCAGAGGTACTGTCTTTAAAACCGAAATCCTGCTGGTAACGATTGTCGAAATAATAAAATCCCTGTTTCTCTTTATCATTGTGACAATCATACAGGTTATCCAGCGTATAATCGATAGAAATGGATTTATCTGATCTATCTGTCACTGTTGCCCGGACAATGACCCTTCGGATATTCTCTGCCCTCCAGGGAATCTCTTCCTGGATTCCCGGCGCCACATAAGGATAATAATGAACACACTCAAAAGTGAACCAATCCCCTTTTTTAAGAGAATCGCGACTATAAGGAGTGAATGATTCCGCCCATCCGTTCCATGCCAGACATACGAATAAAAATAAGAGCCTTACTTTCATATCTGTAAATTTAAGATGAAAAATTAGATTACAGACCAAATGTAGAGAGAAAGACTCCTGTTTGGGCGGGAAATGAGTAAATGGCAGTTACGGGTGAGTATCAGGATTGGTTTATCTTAACTGTTCCGATAACAAAGAAATGAAATTCACTTTTTTGTGAATCAGTATAAAAGTACTATATTTGCATATTATACGAGGACAATATGGTTGTTACATTTGAAGAAACATATTTGCGGGAACTGTACGAGATAGGTAGAGCGGAAGATAAAAATCATCGATATCAACCTGACATTGTAAAGCGCTATCAAAGATGTATACAATTGATGAAAAGTGTACCGGATATTAACTCTTTAGTAAAATACAATTCATTGAATTATGAAATACTGAAAGGTGATAAAAAAGGTATTTCGTCTATAAGGGTGAACAACAAATACCGGATAGAATTTACGGTGAATGAATCTTCTGAAGAACCAATTGTGATTGTTTGTAATATACTTGATTTGTCAAACCATTATAAATGAATAGTAGTAATGATAACATTGAAAGGAATTGATTCCAACATGATAGCTAATAATCTGACTCCATCTGAGCCGATACATCCGGGTAGTATAATAAAAGATGAAATTGAATATCGTAATATCTCTCAAAAAAGACTTGCTGAGCAGATGGGAGTTTCTCCGACATTACTTAATGAAATATTAAACGGTAAACGCCCTATTTCTGCAGAATATGCGCTTTTATTTGAAGCTGCTCTTGGTCTTGATGCTGATCCTCTGCTTAAAATGCAGGCTGAGTACAATATGCAAAAGGTAAAGTCAGATAAGACATTCTTAGAAAGACTCGCTAGTGTCAGAAAGTTTTCTGCGGCATTGTAATAATGCCGGGATCACCCCTCCCGGCATTCCTCCGGCAAAATAGCCAAAGCCTTATTTTCGTTTTCTTCCATGATCTCCCTCTCCCCCGGGCCTTTGTCGTTGATGCCGCATAGATGAAGAATTCCGTGGATGATCGTGCGGTGCAATTCTTCGTTGTAAGGTGTTTCGAACTTTTCTGAATTTGTTTTCACTGTATCCAGGCTGATGAAGAGGTCACCTGATATTTTGTTGCCGCTGGTGTAATCGAATGTGATGATATCGGTGTAATAATCGTGTTGCAGATACTGGCGGTTTACCTCCAGGATCTTTTCGTCGGAACAAAAGATATAGCTGATATCCCCTGTCTTTTTCCCGTATGTTTCTGTCACCGCTTTGATCCAGCTGCTGACAGCTCTCTTTTTGATAGCCGGAAGTTCGATGTCTTCCGCGTAAAATGATATTGCCATAATGCTATTATTAATCTTGTTTCTTTATCAGAATGATTTGTTAAAAAATATTACCCGGTATACTAATTCCAATTACCTGCACTAGTAATCCGATTTACCCGGTATAGTAGTGACATTTTGATAATACGGAATTTACTGGGCAAAGAATAAATAAGTGAGTGCTATTGCTGCAATAGCCCCCGCCAGGTCAGCCAGTAAAGAACACTGTACCGTGTACCGTGTGTTACGGATTCCTACACTGCCATAATAAAGGGCCACCACATAAAAAGTAGTATCGGCAGAACCCTGTACGATCGACGAAAGGCGTCCGACAAACGAATCTGCTCCATATGTTCGCATCGCATCCAGCATCATGCCACGGGCACCGCTACCACTCAACGGCTTCATCAGTATGGTTGGCAACCCGCCGACAAAATCGGCATTCAGCCCTACCGCCTCTACTCCTGTCCGGATACCTCCTATCACAAAATCCATTGCACCCGATGCACGGAATACACCGATGGCTACCAGTACCGCTATCAGGTATGGAATGATTGTTATGGCTGTCTTGAAGCCCTCTTTGGCCCCTTCGATAAAAGTGTCGTAGACATTGATCTTTTTGCGTACGCCGCTTACGATGAATCCGCAGATAATGGTAAACAACAACGTATTGGCGAAGACTGTCGAATAAAGCGATACCTGTTCCTGCTCCAGCGAGTTGAATAACCAAACGAGCCCTCCGATAAAAGCTGCTACTCCTCCGAAGAATAACAGCAGGTTTTTCTGAAGGATATTGATACGCTGTTTAATACAAACAGCCAGGATAGCTATCAATGTAGAAGTAAATGTCGCCAACATGATCGGCAGAAATACATCCGATGGATTGGCCGCTCCCAGCTGTGCCCTGTACATCATGATCGTGATAGGGATCAGTGTCAGTCCGGAGGCATTGATACATAAGAACATGATCATCGGGTTGCTGGCTGATTCCTTGTCCGTGTTGAATTCCTGTAATTGCTGCATCGCTTTTAATCCCATCGGAGTCGCAGCATTATCCAGTCCCAGCAAGTTGGCGGAGAAGTTCATAAAGATAGAACCTGTTGCCGGATGGCCTTTGGGGATATCGGGAAAGAGTTTGCTGAACACCGGAGCAGCCAACCGGGCAAACGACTGAATCACCCCTCCCTTTTCACCGATCTTCATAATGCCTAGCCAAAGCGACAAGATACCTGTTAAGCCTAATGATATTTCAAATCCACTTTTGGCTGAATCGAATGTGGCATTAATGATATCGGTAAATACCACTGTATCGCCTGCAAAGATCAGTTTACCCAGTGCGACAACGAATGCGATAAGAAAGAAAGCAATCCAAATGTAGTTTAGAACCATACTGTTTTAATATTATGCTCACAAAAATAGGAATTTATTAACGATAGATTTGTATTTTTGCCCGAATAATAATCGTAATGACTTATGACAAAGATATTAGTAACCTACGACATGTTCCGTGAAGGCTTCACGGAACTGGAAAGCAAGTATGATGTGACTTTTCCCGACGGAAGAGATTTCACCTATGAGGAAGTGTTCGAAATGATTCCGGAGTATGATGTATTATGCTCCATGTTCGACTTTCCGGTAAACAAGGAATTGATAGACCATGCACCCAATCTGAAAATGGTGGCCAATTATGCAGTGGGTTACAATAATATCGATGTGGCTTACTGCCTGGAAAAAGGTATTACGGTAGCCAATACCCCTGACCCGGTGACCGCCCCTACCGCCAACCTGGCACTCGGTCTGATGATCGACACCGCCCGCCGCATTACCGAATGCGACCGTAAGTTGCGCACTTTAGGCAAGGAAATGAAAATAGGCGTACTCGAAAATCTGGGTGTGAATATTACCGGACAAACATTGGGTATTATCGGTATGGGACGCATTGGAAAGGCGCTTGCCAAACGTGCGAACGCCTGTGGCATGGAAGTGATCTACCATAATCGCCGCCAATTATATGTGGATGAAGAAACGAAACTGAACGTGACTTACGCCTCTATGGAGGAACTCTTGGCACAATCCGATTTCGTTTCTTTGAATGCTCCTTATACCCCCGACACCTATCATATCATCGGTGAAGAAGAGTTGAAGCAGATGAAGCCGTCCGCTATCCTGATTAACACCGCCCGCGGCCCGTTGGTAGACGAACAGGCGCTGGTGAAGGCTTTGCAGGACGGAACGATTCATGGTGCCGGTCTGGATGTATTTGAATTCGGCGATTATCCGCTGCCGGAATTATTGGAAATGGATAATGTCGTATTGACCCCGCATATCGGAACGCAGACACTGGATGTACGTATCGTCATGGCCCGTACGGTTTGTAATAACGTCATCGGATTTTTGGAAGGCGACCGTCCCGTATCACGTGTCATGCGTCCATGACGGCGGAGTTTGTATTGAGCGAACTTCTCTCGATGGCGAATCCGGAGAAGGCTGTTTTCCTGCAACGTTTCTTTAAAACGGGGCCGGGACAGTATGCCGAAGGCGATGTATTCCTCGGACTGGTCGTTCCCCTCACCCGCAGCATCGCAAAGGCGAACAAGCAAACACCTTTGGCGGAATTGCAGAAACTGATGGATAGCGAATATCACGAAGCACGCCTTTGTGCCCTTTTGATCGCGGTCGAGCAATTCAAAAAGGCTTCGGAAGCCGACCGGAAGAAACTGTACGATTTCTACCTCGGCAATGCCCGCCGGATCAATAACTGGGATCTGGTGGATGTAACTTGTCCGCATCTGGTGGGGCTTTATTTGCTGGATAAAGACCGTTCCCGGTTGTATGAACTGGCGGAAAGCGATTGCCTGTGGGAACAACGCATCGCGATGGTTTCGACAGTGACCTTTATTCGTAACCGTGAATATACCGATACGCTGGCATTGGCGGAAAAACTGATGTCGCATAAACATGACCTGATGCATAAGGCTGTGGGCTGGATGCTTCGTGAGGTCGGCAAGAAAGACCGGGAGACGCTGACCGCCTTCCTGGAAGAGTACGCCACCCGTCTCCCCCGCACAGCGCTCCGCTATGCCATCGAGCATTACCCGGAGGATCAGCGTCAGTATTTCCTGAAGAAGAAATAACAGATGGATGAACAGATAAAAGAAAAGCTCCGTCGTTGGGCAAAAGAATATAACGTAGATACCTTTATTCCGGACGATCCGGTGCAGTTTCCGCACCGGTACACCGAAAAGAAAGACATAGAAGTCTCCGCCTTTCTCACCTCCTGGATCTCTTACGGACGACGGGAACTGATCTTGCGGAAGGCAAACGAACTGCATGCGGCGATGGGTGTCAGTCCGTACCGCTGGATTATGGAGGAAGGTTATAAATACTTGCCGGGAAATGCGGTGGAACCGGGCAAAAGGGATACTTTTTACCGTTTCTACACCTACTCCCATCTCCGGCAATTGTGCGAGCGGTTGAAATGTATCTATGAAGAACATGAATCGCTGGAAGATGCCTTGGCTGCCAGTCCATACCCCAATCCGATTACGAAAATACAGGATGTCTTTTCGGGTATCGAAGGTATTCCGGTATTGACCGGTACATCCGCCTGTAAACGTCTGGCTATGTTCCTTCGTTGGATGGTCCGGAAAGACGGTATTGTCGATTTCGGAATCTGGGGAACATCGATACGCCCCCATGAACTGATCATTCCTTTAGATACACATGTCCATCAGATATCCTTGGAACTGGGACTGACCGCTCAAAAGAATGCCACCTTAAAAACAGCCATCGAGATAACCGAAGCTTTGAAAGAGGTCTTTCCCGATGATCCGTGTCTGGGGGATTTTGCGCTGTTTGGGTATGATATAAAACGGTTGAAAGGCAAGAATACAGAAAAGCCCGGCACTAATTGATAACGGGTATTTCCGCATTCTATAAAAGAGTGAAGCGAGCTATCGATGTTTCTTTTGAACATAGCTGTATATGTGACTGATTTACAATTGAAAATATAAGTATTTGTTTCAAACCGGAGGCAAGTTGAAGCTGTTTTTGTTCTAAAAAGGAGGCAAGTTGTGACTGATTTTGTTCCAAACCGGAGGCAAGTAGGTAGTTATTATGTCTTGCGTCGGGGGCAACTGGTACCAGGTCCTGCACCTTTTAATCGTTAATAAGGGAGGAACTACCTGTTAAGTCCTGACTCACTATTCCTACCCTCTACACCCTAGTCGATTACACTGTACACCCTGCGTAGCTACCCTCTACACCCTGGCTGGCTACCCTGTACAGGGTAGTTTTACTGAGTAACGACTTTTGTATTAGTTTCTCCCGACTTAACAGGTAGTTGCCTGACTATTAACAGATAAACTTTCCCTTGCAATACTGGTGACAGATGGCAGATGCAGTTGCAGATAAAAAGAAAGGTCTGCCATATTTTACTATCTGTAAACCTGCTTGTTACATCGTGATGTGACAGATGGCAGATACTTTTTAAAAACTTTGTGTATCTCATGACAGATGACAAACGCCATTGCAAATAAAAAAAGTATTTGCCATGCCTTTATCCCTTGAATAATTGTGTGTTATATCGGGATATTGCAAATGACAAATACTTTTCTGAAACTTTATGTAGAAAGCGTTTATTCTATGATGGCCAGGTTGACCTGTGGGGTACGGATACCCGGTTTTAACTCGCCGTTGACGATAATGAGGCTGTCGCCTTTGAGTATGGCTCCTGCTCCGGCACGGGCTAATGGTTCGTAATCGCCCAGATCGGTCCATTCTTTAGTGAATGTGTTGTATTGCAACAAAGCCGTGTTGAATTTGTACCATTCCACCGGATGGTGCATATAAGTTTTGCCTTCCTCCTGTAACGTCTTGACCAAAGTTGTGTCTCCCTGGGCTTCGGCTGCCTCGATCAGTTTCGGACGGTTGACGGCGGCAAGGAAACGGTCGTAGTTGACACCACCCATCAGCAGGATTGAACTGTCGCCATAAGAGACGGCACAACCTCCGGTGAAGGTGCGATGTTTTCCATCTTTGAATAAAGGCAGTTCTGATTCCGTTCTCCACGTTTTTGTTGCGGGATGGTATGAGAGCATATCGTGAGGCACGATCGCTTCCGTATCGTTCTGAATGGGCTGGAAACCTCCGGCCAGGTAGATACGTACACCGTCTGCTGACTTTTGGGCTACCAGAACAGGCTGGACGCGTGCTGCTCCCGGGAAGTCGGGCTGGTTTACCCAATTGCTTTTTGTTGTTAAGTTCATGGAGAGGAAACTATTGCATGGAAGCATATTTTCGTTTCCTCCGGCCACATACACCGTGTGGTCTGTATAGGTTGCAGAAAGATTGTCCATGGGGGCCGGAAGAGATGGCAGTGTATTGATTTCCGCCTTTTCATCGGTCGTATTCCAGGATAACAGGCATACATCCGGGAAGAAGGTGTCGCTATTGTTTCCTCCGATGCAGATAATACCTTCGGGGGTAGTAACTGCTGCGCCGTAGGCTACCGGAAAAGGTAGATTGCCTGCTTTTTTCCATCCGCCGGCCGGGTTGGAAAGGTCGAGGGCGAATATGTCGCTGTAGTATTTTTTTGCACCGCCTTCTGTGACAGGTTTGTCGGGGAAGTTGCAACCACCGGCTACCAGTAGCATTCCGTTACTTATGCCGGTAAACGGAGCCGATACTCCCAGTGATGCGGTGTCTGCCATGCCCGGCAGGTCGGGTAATTTATTCCAGTTGATCATGATGTTTGCTGTTTTTTCAGATGTAGAATGGTTACATCCTGCCAATGAAAAAAGCAGGAGGATCAACCATCCGGTTATTATTGATTTGTCGTACATCTTGGTATTACTATAAAGTTACTCTTTGGATCTGAATGTGGAAGCCGGAAGTTCGTCCCCGTTCACCAGATTGGCACGGGTGAAAGGTTGCCATCCGTAGCGGACTAATTGGGGACGGTCGATCTTATCGCTCCGGACTTTGACCTTTCCATCGACAATTTCAGCCTCTGCCGGAACAAATAACCCGTCGTATTCGGCTATTTCAAAGGTCCGTATCGGCTGTCCGTCGGAAGTATGCAAGCCCTCTGCATAATCGAAGGTGATATAGGCGGCATCGTCCTTGAACTCAACCGAACGGAAGAGCGGGCCTGATGGAGTGAGCCGATGTCCGTAGGTTTGGTTTAAAGCCCAACGTGCGAGCCGCTCTCCTATTTCACGTTTGTATCTCGGGTGTACGTCCAACGAATCTCCCCGGTCGCTGCTTACCGCCATTCCGCAATTGGGAATTTCCTGCATCATCCGGCGCTGGCTGTCACGGAACCAGGTCCAGCTCGGACGGTCGATACTCGACAGTTGAACATAGTAGAACGGTAGTTCCTCTTGCCAGTTCTCCCGCCAGCTATTCACCAGCAATGGGAACAGACGCTCGTGTGTCTCTATATTCTGTGCATTCGATTCACCCTGATACCAGATGATTCCTCTGATCGGATATTGCTGCAACGGCTCGATGCCTGTTTCATACAGGTAACAGGGTTCGTACGGATGCCGTTGTTGTTTGTTGGTCGATTTCTTTATGTTGAGGGCGGCACGGCCGCGTACCCAATCCTGGATGAAATCGTTCTCTGTCCAGTTATACAGGATATCGGTGAAGTCGAACTCCAGTGTTTTCCGGTCTATCCATGCTTCGGTTCCCGAACCTCCGACAGCATTCAGTATGAGTCCGACCGGAACCTGCAGGCTGTCCGACAACATTCGTCCGAAGGAGAAAGCTACGGCGGAGAACTTATCGGCTGTTTGTTCGTTGCATACCGTCCATTGTGTGTCGTGATAATATTGCAGTCGGTTGAGCGAATCCATTACCGCTTCATCCCATTCCACCGCATTCGTGAACCAGCGTGGCTCCATATTGAACAGGCGTATTTGCGGTTGTTTACCGGCATATTCAGTCAGTTCCTTGTGTTGCAAAGAGACCAGTTCATTCACCCGGAAAGCCATATTTGACTGGCCGGAACAGAGCCATACTTCGCCGATTAAGACATTTTTGTAGACGATCTTTTGTGAATCGCCCGCTTTCTTTTTGCCCTTTTTATCGGAAGAAGCCTCTATCGTCAGCTCATAAGGACCTCCGGCCCGGAGCGGTTCGAGGGTAACAGACCATTTACCGTTCGGGGCTGTCACCGCTTCCTTTTTCTGACCGGCTATTTGAACTGTTACCTTTTGACCGGCATTGGCAATACCGGTTACGGATAACGGCTTTTCCCGCTGCAGGACCATATTGTCTGAGTAAGTGACGGGCATTTGCAACCCTCCGTAATTACCAGTCAGTTCCCGGCAGATCGTCTTTGCCAGGATACCTGCCCCTTCGGCTGTCGGGTGCAGGGCATCGGGCAAGAGATCCGGACGGTTATAAAGTCCTGCCTGGAGATCGATCAATCCGGTATTTCCCAGGCTGGCTATCTCTTCGATTGTCGCCTGTTCCTGCCAGTACCAGTCGCGTGTACCCGACTTGAAACGCGGATGGCGATGAGAGATCGGTGTCATCCGGCAAATCCATATTTTGCATGCCGGGTTTACTTTCCGGAACGATTCGATCAGGGAAAGATAATCCGCGACGAAGTTATCCCGGTAATTCGGCCAGTTGCGCGGATCGGTGTCGTTGAGTCCGAGATGGATGACAACCAGGTCGCCGGCAAAGTCGAGAGCGGCTTTATATTCTTCTTGTTCGCAGTACGGACGATGGCCTTTGTTCAGTAAGGTGGCACCGCTTTTTCCAAAGTTCATTACTTCGTAATCCTCTCCCAGCATACGCTGTAATTGTGCCGGATACGAGTTTACTTCCCGGTTGTCTATGCCTGCACCGTAGGTTACACTGTTACCTACACAAGCCACCTTGATCTTTTTCTGAGCATAGGCGGTCGTGCAGAGTAACAAGCATAGTAATAAAAGAGTTTTTTTCATTGTATGATGATCTGTTTATCTTTTCTTATCCGGCGAGTAGGTCAGTCCGTCCACTGCTTTTTCTCCGTCCAGCGTAACGAGTGCGAAGGTGAACATCCACTTGACGAGCCGTACTTCCGGCAGACGAAATTCCCCTACAGGCAGTTTCATAAACACTTTGTTCCATCCTTTTTGCAGATGGACTTTCGTCGGTTCACGGCCTACACAGTTCTCGTTCCCCAGCGGAACTTCATTCGATTTCTCCTTATGGGTAGCTGCCCATATAGGAGGCAGTATCTCTTCGTCGTTCAGCCATATGCGGCTTCCTTTATAGTCCCATTGTCCCTGTGGCGGGGCGAGGTCCATTTCCGAGCGTCCGTAGTTCTGGAACTCGATCCAGGCACCGGCTTCCTGGTCTTTGGGAGAGTAAACCCAGGTCCAGGCATAAGCGGTATGGTTTTCCTGCGGATCTTTATAGAAGCAGGGAATTGTGTTGCCCCATACATGGCGCAGATAGATTCCGGCTCCTTCGGTGTCGTTGGTGCCGTAGGTCTTTCCTTCGTATGTATAACTGTCTTTCAATTCGGTTTCCGGAGGGAATATGCTGCCCTTGTTTCCGTTATTCGGGAAAGCATCGGTGATGCGCCAGTGGATGCCTGTCTGTTTAACGTACGGGAACGGATAGCCTTTGAAATGATGTTCTTTATGCCAGAGCAGACGCTGCTCGAATTCTGCAAATGCTTTGTATTCCTCGCTGCTTTCCGGAGGCATATTCGTGCCGTATTTATCGAAGTATTCATAGCCGCCCCCTCTCCAGGAACGTTCGGCAATGGTCAGCATGTTCGGATACAGATAATTCTCGTTGATGATTTTCTCTTCCGGTTGTACCAGGCGGTCGTTCCAGACAGCCAGGATCACACCTGCCATATCGTCGCTGCCTTCGGTATGACGGTAGATATTGCTCATGAACAATCCGCGCAGATCGGCAAAAGTATCGAAATGGTTCAGATAATGGAAACGTGAGTCTATGGTGGGGATTCCTTCCTGTAGCTTACCCCGGTAACTCCACATATGGATCATGTCGATCTCTCCCGGCTGATAGTGCCATCCCGGATTCCAGGAGATCACTTTTTTGCCTTTTGACCGTACGAAAGCAACCATTTCGGGAACGAATTGCGGGTTGGTGAATTTCACTTCGTCGGTTCCGATATGCAGGTACGGCACATCGAATGTCTCGCACACTTCTTCGATCAGCTGTTTCAGTATTTTCATGCCTTCCGGACTTTGCATGTCGTGGCGGAAGGTGCTGATGAAAGCGGCACTGTGTCCCGGCATATCAAATTCGGGAATGAGTAATACCTGATGTTGCTTACAGAACTCGACCAGTTCTTTGGCTTCTTCCAATGTGTAGTATTTGCCCGGCATACGAGTCGTATGGACACTGTCGTTGAGCATCGGGAAGATTTTACTTTCCAGGCGCCAGGACTGATTCTCCGTGAGGTGCCAGTGGAATACGTTGATCTTATATTGTGCCAGTTTGGCTATCTCGCGTTTCAGTTCTTCCATCGAGATATACGAACGGCCTACGTCCTGCATAAATCCGCGGATACGGAAAGCGGGCCAGTCTGTAATGGTGCATCCTGTGACATAGGATTTGTCACCCTTTTTCTCCGTCAGCTGGCGGAGCGTCTGGATAGCCCAATACACTCCCTGTTCGGTGGTTGCTTTGATGGAGATTCCCTGCGATGAAACCTGTAGTTTGTAGGCTTCCTCCGGATTTATTTTCGCTTCCGGAAAGTTGTCGGTAAGAGTTACCCGGAACACTTTCCTGCTGGCAGGATTTATGCCGATATTGCTTTCCTGCAGCCAGTCGGTAACCATTTGTTCGGTGTTGCCGTCCAGCGAGAGGGAAATTTCCTTGCCGGAGAAGGTCTGCTTTGTCCAATCCACCTGCTGCGGCCGGGGAAGTAAGTTCAGGCTACCGTCAGCATAGACCGCCGGTAGCCATAAACATAGTATAAATGTTATGAGCAGTTTTTGCTTCATCCGTTTACTTAATAAGGTCAGTGATCCTGATCGCCTGGAAAGTCATGTGTGCAACACTCGACTCATAGAAGATACCGACTGTTTCCTTATCGATCATCGACAGGCAGGAATACCCCCATCCTTCAGCTTCATCCAACAATACCTGATGCTCTGCCGGCCAGGTCAGACCGCCGTCGAGACTGGCTTTGATCGTAATATGGTTACGTCCCTTTGTTGTGTTCGGGTTGGAGAACAATAATAGTTTCTTACCGGTGATATTGTCTTTAGCATCTACCTTGATGAGGCTGGCCATACATACCGGTTCCTGAAGTGCACTGCGATTGGATGGATGTTCCGTCCATGTCTTACCCAGGTCTTTGGTGATGGCTACTGCACGGCTACCGCCACGGTTGTCACGCATGTTCAGCATCAATACACCCGGTTCTACTTCTGCTACCTGTGCTTCGGTAGTATTGGTGCGTGCCAGGTTGTGCAGATGCCATGTTTTACCACGGTCTTTACTGTACATCACACCTGCATTCGGTATGCGTGTTGCATCGATGAACTGAATAGGAAATACAAGAGTTCCGTCCTGCATGGTGATACCACGTCCCGGGCCTTGCAACAGGAAGTACCAGGAAGGATCTTTTACCTGTGAGGTGATATTGATCGGTTCGCTCCAGGTCTTGCCGTCATCTTCACTCTTTACCAGCATTAATTGGGCGGTTTCATCGGGAGTCATGCCCGGCATGGAGTTCCACCAGGCACGTCCGTTACCCATGCCATGCGTCCAGGCGGCAACGATCCAGATCGTGTTTGTCTTTTCATCTACCAGGATGGAAGGATCGCCTACGCCGTTCTGTGCATGAGGCAAACCGCCGGTTTCACCGAAGGTCATGGCAACACGCATCGGTTCCCAGGTCTGTCCTTTGTCGGTACTACGGCTTACACCTATGTCGACCATCTCCTGCAAGTCTACGCTGCTGTTGTAGCGGATATCATAAACACCCAGAAGAGTGCCGTTATTTGTTGTCACCAGTCCTGGGATACGGAATGCTGCGGAACCGTCATCACCTCCCTGACGTACGCCTACACCTACACGACGGGGAGATTCTGCTTTGCCGCTCCAGGTGATTTCCATCGGTTTATTGTTGATGACTGCTTCCGGAAGTGTGAAAGACACTTTTGACAGCAGAGAGGTTTCCGGCTTCATCTCGATACTCACCCAGTAATAGTTTGTACCTTTTACCATCGGCTGTTTGGATGTCAGTGTAATGGTATTGCCCGGAGCGGTTACTTCATCCTGTTTAACGGAATAGGACGGATTGGCTGCCTGGCTATTTCTTCGGGTAAATCCGGTTATGTAAGTGATTGGACTGAAATGAGTCCCTTCCCTTGAAGGTGCTTCGACTCCGCTATAGAACAACCGGACTGCTTTTATGTCGGATGTATTTGTTTCATTACCGAATTGAAGAGTCAGTTTATTTAAGATATCCCCTTTTTGTGCAGGAATACGCATTTCCAACAGCACATTGTCTGTACGATCGATCAGAATCGGGATTTGCTGCTCCCTGACATACAGGCTGTCTGCAGCAATGGCGGTTTGCACGATGAATAGAAGACAGAGATAAAAGATGCTTTTTTTCATGATATTTGTTCTGTGAATTAGTTAATGCTGATTCCAAAGGTAATAAATTCAGGACATGAATACGATTACCTTTGGAGCTTTTTATTGATATTCTTATTGTTAATCCGTCATATTTGCCACTTTCGGACGAAGGAAACATATCTGGATCAGCAAAGCAATGGCTACAAGACCTGCCAGCATGGCAAAATCATGTCCCAGATTTCCGGCATCCGTCGACCTGCCCAGTAGATCCGTGATGGCAGCTCCGGCAAATACTCCTGTCATGTTCATGATACCGTAAGCTGTGGCACGATAGCGGGGAGAAATGAACTGGCAGAGGATCGGCATGTTGTTTGCATCGAAGATACCGAAACCGACGCCGAAGCAAAGTCCGCCTCCTACAATCATCAGGAAGTTATGACCGAAACCGAGCAATAATAGCGATGGAATGGTCAAAGCCAGTCCGATTGCTCCGGTATAGACACGACCGCGTACATTCGTCTGTATCCATTTGTCTGACAGGATGCCACCGACGATAACACCGATAAACGATGACAAAGCGATCGTGATGGTCGACAGTGGTCCGGCTTCCGACATATCTATGGATAAGTTTTCCGAGAACAGGGTCGGCAGCCAGTTTTTCGTTGCCCAACCCGGCAAGCTGGGAGTTGCAAAATAAAGCAGGATGATCCAGAATGATATATTGGTAAACAGCATCCCCATCCCTTTGAGGGCTCCTTTGACCGGATTCTCGACGGCTGCACCGACTTCTTTGATCTTATGAACGATATGGTCTTTCTTGTCTTTCAGAAACAGGATCAGGATGACACTGTAGGCGATTCCGACAATACCGAACCAGTGGAAAGTCGTTTCCCAGGTGAAAGCGCTTGCTACCGTGGCTCCGAAGCCTCCGAGAGCCTGGCCGGTGTAAAGACCGGTCATGTGGATACCCACTGCCAATGAACGGGTTTTTCCCTGGTGATAGTCGGTAATCAAAGATAATCCGGCAGGGATATACAAAGCTTCACTTACCCCCATCAAGGCGCGCAGGAAATAAATTTGGTTGAATGTGGTACAGTAGCCCATCATCAAAGTTACAAACGACCAGACGAATAAACTACCAACGATCAGCCATTTGCGGTTTACCCTGTCGGCAATCATACCTGCTACAGGGCTCATGAATCCGTAAATCCAAAGGAATACGGCCATCAGGCGACCGAAGTTGGCTGCCGATTCCAGTTCGGTGATGTCGATCATCATTGCATCTTTCATGGTGGAGAGCATCTGCCGGTCCATATAGTTCAGTAGGGCTACTCCCCATAACAGACCGACAACGACCCAGGGATATATCTTTTTATTATTCATTTCGTTCTATTTTATAAGGTGAAAACAAAGTTTGGTTAGGCTGTTCATATTATTTTGAAAGAATTTCTTGGCAAAGCAAGTTACATTTCAGAAGCATCCGGGGGATGTGGAACGGGCCTTTGTACATATTGCCTTTGGCAGGCTGGGAGAGAGTTCCGTCGTAGTGGAAATAGCCGTACCATTCACCATACTCCCTGTCCGGGAAGCGGGCATAGGTATATTCGTTGATCATCCGGTGCATTTCCAGATATTTACTGTCGCCGGTGGCTTCATAGGCATACAATGTGGCAATAATGGCTTCGCATTGAGGCCACCAGAATTTCATATCGTGCCAGTATTCCTGCTGAGGCAGGTTCTTGCAGTCTCTGAAATAGGTAATGCCGCCGTAGGTTTTATCCCATCCCCATTCCCAGGCCCAGTCGAGGATAGTCAGCCCCATCTCTTTCAGTTCGGGGTCCCAGTTCCGGTATTTGGCTTCTTCCAGAATGAACCAGGCAGTTTCGATGGAATGGCCCGGATTGATTGTACGACCGGGTATCGAATCGATGAATTCACCATTAGGTCCTACTGTTTCGAGGATGGTCTTGAACTCCGGTTTCATGAAATCCCGGCGTAGCTCGTCGATGGATTCGTCTATCTGTTTGGTGAGGATCTCGTCATCGATCGCCTCGCGGATACGGGCAGCCGTATCGATCAGGATCATGCATAAAGAGTGCCCTTTGGCAACGAATCCTTCACGGAATTTCGGTTCCAGCAATCCCGGTGTATTTTTATAATAAAGAATCTGTTTGAATAACCGGACGGCTTTCTTCGCATAGCTTTTGTCTCCCGATGCAATGGAATACTGAGCCATGGCAATGGCAGCAAAAGTTTCAGAGAACACATATCTTCTTTTACGTACCGGAATGCCGGTTGCCGTCACTTCATAAAACATACGTCCGTCTTCATCAAAACAGTGTTTTTCGATGAAGTCAATGCCGTTTTTACATGCCTCCAGCCATTCGGGATTTTTTTCGATATGATTATATGCGTAAGCCAGGATGAAAGCGAAACGTCCCTGGAACCATACGGATTTGTTGGAATCCATTAATGAACCATCCCTGTTTAGGCAGGTAAAATAACCGCCGTTTTCCTTGTCGATGCCATATTTCAACCAAAATGGCATGACATCGTTCAGGAAATCATTTTTGTAAACGTCGCCCCAATAGCCTAGATATTCGGTAGGCTGGGCTATATTTGCTTTTGTATCCATAATGATTAGAATTTGTTACATCTTTCAAAGAAGTTGATGGCTTCCAGCTCTGCTTTCATGGCAGCTTCTTCGGCATCGGTCATGTTCTGGAACGGCGTACGGTTCTTGCCGAGGTTCAGACCGATCAGTTTCATGATACGCTTGCCGCCTACGATATTTCCGCGATAATGGCAGATCACGTTGATCACTTCCTGTGAGAAGTTTTGTTTTTCGCGGGCTGTTTCCAGGTCACCTGCTTTCCAGGCTTCGATGATACCGACCAATTCCTTGCCGTTGTAGTTGGTTGTTCCGCCGATACCACCTTGTGCACCGCCCATGGCCAGGCAAGGCAGAATCGTTTCGTCTTGTCCGTGCAGCATGTCGAACTTGCCGTCTTTGTACAATCGGCACTGATTATATTCATACAGGCTCTCGTACGTATATTTGATACCGGCAAAATTAGGAATACGCCCGTCTACTGCTTTCAGGAAATCTACCATAGAAAGGAAAGCGCCGTTGAAGGCCGGAATGTGATAGTAATAGAAAGGCAGTTCCGGTGCTCCGCAAGCAATCTCTTCGCAATATTTCACCAATTCTTCCACACGATTTACCTTGGGGAAAGGAGAAGCCATGGCACCGATTCCCCATGCGCCGATCTTTTGAGCATGAGCAGCCAGGTTCCGGCTTGTTTTTACACAGGTGCTTCCGACATGTACGATCACTTTGAATCCTTCCGGGGCAACTTCCACCCATCTTTCGGCCAGTTTCATGCGCTCTTCTTCGTTCAGCATGTATCCTTCGCCGGATGATCCGTTGATGAATACACCTTTTAATCCGTTGTTGACTAGAAGCTTGGCATAAGCTTCAATGGGTTCGTAATTCACTTCTCCATTTTCATAAAACGGAGTAAAAGGGGCATCGATCAGACCTTTAATTCTTTCCATGGTACTTCGTATTTAATAGTTATTGTTGCTGTTGTTTTAAATATGCGGCAAATATAAATAAAATATTTTAATAATATGGCTTTTGTTTAAGGATATTATTTATTAATAAGCGCATAACAAACCAAATACCAAAGACCTGCCAGTTTGGTAAAAACATAAACAACAGGAAATGTAAAGTTGTGAATTGTAAGGTTTTGGCAATGCACTTCAGGATGATCAATAGCGAATCATACCGAGTATCTTACTTCGGGACAATAAACATGCTCCCAGCACTCCGGCACGTTCACCTAATTTGGATACTTTAATCTCTGTATCCTGACTGACCAGATTCAGTGAATATTTACGGATGGCACTCTTGACCGGCAGACTGAGGTATTCACCTGTCAGGGATAATGTACCGCCTAATACAACCAGTTCCGGATTAAAGATATTCATTAGTCCGGCAATACTTCTTCCCAGGTTGACGCCCATTTCTTCCAGTATTTCGATACATAGTACATCCTCTTTTTGTATGGCTTCGATCATATCCTCCATGGTGATCTCCTCGTTTTGGTCTATTTTCTTGGCCAGGATGGTGCTGCTTCCTTCTTTGTATTTTTCGAGCAGTTTGCGATGAAGTGCAGAACCGGAAGCTTCGGTTTCAATGCAACCTTTTTTGCCGCAATGGCATAATATTTCATTATCAAAGAAACAGAAGTGTCCGAATTCACCGGAAAAACCGGATTTACCATAATAAAGTTCCCCGTTTATAAGGATGGCAAGTCCCAGTCCCCAGCTCATATTTATATATAGTATGTTTTTTTCTCCTTTGACGATTCCCTGCATATATTCGCCGTACAGCATGGCCCGACTATCATTCTCAATATATATTTTTATCTTGATACGTTCTTCCAGTATTTGTGAAAGAGGTTTTTCGTCGAAATAGAATCTACTGTAACTGTATCCCGATACTGGTTTGACACGCCCTGAGATGTTTACTCCGACAGCCAATATCTTTTCTCTTTCTATCGGGAGCGAATCGATGAATGTATTGATTAACCGGCATAGAGATTCAAGTGCGGCCGGTGTATTTTCCATTAAATAAGGGATGTTTTCTTCTATTCTAACTTTTTCCCCTTTAAAATCAACGGCTGCCAGATTTATTTTATTCTTGTATATGTCTACACCCACAAAGTAGCCGGATGTCGGATTCAGTCCGTAGATATTCGGTTTTCGTCCTCCGCTGGTATCTTGTTTCCCGAAGTCCAGTATATAACCATCTTCTTGTAGTTCACCGATCAGTTTGGTGACGGTCGGGATACTTAAATCCATTTCTTTACATAGCTCAGCAATTGTAGCATCACCATTGGCAATGTAGAAATGTATGATTTTCTTTTTAAGAAGCTCACTACGTGTGCAGTCATTTGTAATGAGGAATTTTGTATTCATGGCTATATTATTTACAGTTATATGATTATATGGCAAAAATAGATAAATAAATTTCAAATCTCTCTCTTCTTCTTAAATAAGTTTTCTTATCTGATCGGAAGCCCGGTTTTCTATAGTAGAATAGAGTAACTTCTGTAGCATTCCGAATTGCTCTTTGGAATAGCTATGGTCGATGATGCCGTGATCGATATGGTCGATCTGGTCGCAGCTGGAAGTCAATGTTTCGAAAACATGTGATGTAACCAACACCGTTTTGCCTCCTTCCCGGAGTTGTTGCAGGATAAGAGTGAGGATGTGTGCACTTTCCAGGTCCAATCCGTTGAAAGGCTCGTCCAGGATCAGAATCGGCTTATCCGGTTTGAGGACGGCCAGCAAGGCGAGTTTCTTTCTCATCCCTGTGGAATAGTTTTCTGTGATATCATCCAGTGGAATATGGAAAAGCTGTTGCCAGCTCTCTGTGTCAAATCCGTTTTCGCCTGCCGGAAAAAGATTCAGGTATTCCCGTCCTGTCATATAAGGGTAAAAATAGTTTTCGGCTTCCAGATACGCTATATCTTTTCTTTTCAGAGCTGTGTCCTTGTAAAGGACCGAACCTTCGGACGGGCGGATGAAAGCATAAAGCGTATTCAGCAAGGTGGTCTTTCCTGCACCGTTCAAGCCGACCAAACCATGTATTTTACCCGGTTCCATCGAGAGGTTGATCCCTTTCAGGACAGGAGATTCTTTTTTATATTCTACTTGCAGATTCCGGATTGTAAGCATATAAATAGGTTGTTAGAGTCCGGCGTGCCGCCAGATAGTTTTTGATCAGGAAAAACAGGATAACCGGTAAAAGAACCGGAAGGAAAATGCTTATTACAGCAACAGTAAGGGGCACTTGTCCTCCTGTTATCTTAGTGCCAGGCAGATAATGGGTATATTTGTTTACAATGAATAACGATATATTAAGGGATACTGCGGCTAGAAAGGTGAGGATAAGCCACCAGTGTTCCGGATATAAAAACGTATATATCACGCAAACGGGAATTATCGCGCAGAAGAATAATTTAAGATACAGGAACAGTTTCCTGTGCAGAAACTTATTGGCAGGGAGTTCCTGTGCACAGAGTATCTGTACCGGCTCTGAAAATCGGAATAGATCGGATAATATAACCGTAAAGAACCAAAATGATGCCAAAGAGGCGAAAGGCAGCAACAGACCTACCCATGCACTGATATAAAGAACCAATAGCAAGCCACCGTATTTTCGTATTCCTGACCGTAGTTCAAAGGCTTCTGCCGGTATCCATTCAGGAGAATCTATCCCTTTCTTTGTCCGGTGAAAAGGCTGTTTTATGAAACTGACTCCCAGGCATCCTATTATAATTGCCAGCGATATATACCAAAATGAATTTATTAGTATAATAATAAAGAACGGTAAGGATAATAAGATGTAATCTATGCAAAATACTTTCCAGGCATTCCTTTCCGCAAGAAAGATGAAATGGTAGTCTTTTCTTCCTAACTGAAACAAAGACAGAAGTGTCTGCAAGAGGGCTGCTATGATCAGGCATCCTGTTAATTCCTTTGTAAATTGGTACAGTGCAATTCCGGGGATAAGCAAAATGCCTGTTATCGCAATCAGATAGATCACAGGAATTTCACGGATAAACTTTCCCGACTGCCGGAGCCTGAAACGAAGGAATGCACTGTTCATGGGTGTTCAATTAACGTTCCCGACAAATGTAGGGAATTTTATCTATTTCAGATTAGTATACATGGTAATTGTATTTTGCATCGGGAAGAAATTTGTATTTGCTAATAGGCGGCTATCCGGTGTAAAGCGAATATATTTACTATCTTTGCGAGGCAATGAGCAAAAATATGGAAGACGATTTTGATATAAGAGATACCCGTATGCCGGAAAGTGAACGAGAGTACGAGAATGCACTCCGTCCCCTTTCTTTTCACGATTTCAGCGGACAGGCCAAAGTAGTCGAGAACCTGAAAATCTTTGTAATGGCTGCCCGTATGCGTAAAGAAGCATTGGATCATGTATTGCTGCATGGACCTCCCGGACTGGGAAAAACGACATTATCGAATATTATCGCCAATGAACTGGGAGTAGGTTTTAAAGTGACTTCCGGGCCGGTGTTGGATAAGCCCGGCGATCTGGCGGGTGTGCTGACTTCGCTGGAAAAGGATGATGTCCTTTTTATCGATGAGATTCACCGTCTGAGTCCGATCGTGGAAGAATATTTGTATTCGGCTATGGAGGATTACCGGATCGACATTATGATCGATAAAGGACCGAGCGCCCGTTCCATCCAAATAGACTTGGCGCCTTTTACGTTGGTGGGGGCAACTACCCGTAGCGGTTTGCTGACCAGTCCGTTGCGTGCCCGTTTCGGGATCAATATGCACCTCGAATATTATGAGATGGAGACATTGACGAAGATCATTCTTCGTAGTGCGGATATCCTGAATGTAAAATGCGAACTGAGTGCAGCCAAGGAAATAGCTTCCCGCAGCCGTGGAACTCCTCGTATTGCCAATGCGTTGTTGCGTCGTGTGCGTGACTTTGCACAGGTGAAAGGTTCCGGCGAAATAGACAAGGCTATATCCTGCTATGCGTTGGAGGCGTTAAATATTGACCGATACGGTCTGGATCAGATAGATAATAAGTTACTGACAACAATTATAGACAAATTTGGCGGAGGTCCGGTCGGCCTGACGACTATTGCTACGGCTTTAGGTGAAGATCCCGGAACGCTGGAAGAAGTATATGAACCTTTCCTGATCAAAGAAGGATTTATCAAACGCACACCGCGGGGCCGCGAGGTAACGGAACTGGCTTATACCCATTTGGGACGGACGCGGGGTGACGGAGTGATAGGTTCTTTATTTTAATTGTCAATTGTCAATTATCAATTGTTTAGTTATGGCTGGAGGAATGAAGCGGCTCGCAGGAGAGACTGCGATTTATGGCGTTAGCAGTATTGTAGGGAAATTCCTGAACTGGATGCTCGTGCCGATGTATACGCGTGTACTGGCAACGGAGAGTGATTTTGGGATCGTTACGAATTTATATGCCTGGACGGCGTTGTTGATGGTTATACTTACTTATGGGATGGAAACGGGATTTTTCCGTTTTATGAATAAGAAGGAAATAACGCTTCCGATGCGGGTATATGCTACCACTTTGTTTAGTATAGCTTCCACTTCCGTTCTGTTCCTGGTGATCATTTTTAATGCCTTGCATCCTATCAGTAATTCTTTGGGATATGCTTCGAATCCGGAATTTGTCGGAATGATGGCGGCTATTGTAGCGATAGATGCCTTTTGCTGTATCCCGTTTGCTTTTCTGAGATATCAGGGAAAAGCGGTTCGTTTTGCCTCTATAAAGCTGTTCAATATTTTTTTAAATATTATCCTGGTTCTTTTCTTTTTAATAGTTTGTCCGTGGTTATCCGATCATCTTCCGGCTTTGGTTAATTGGTTTTATATGCCCGATTACCAGGTCGGTTATATCTTTATTGCTAATGTGATAACTTCGGTGGTAACCTTTGTTTTGCTTATTCCGGATATGGTTCCGGGGTTGCGTGAAAAAGCCAGTTTCGTTTTGCTCCGTCAAATGCTCAAATACTCTTTCCCAATATTGATCTTGGGAATAGCCGGTATCTTTAACCAGACGGCAGATAAGATATTATTTCCTTTTCTGTTTGAAGATAAGGAGTTGGCAAATACACAGCTGGGAATATATGGTGCCTGCTTTAAAATAGCTGTTGTACTGGTGATGTTTACCCAGGCGTTCCGCTATGCTTATGAGCCATTCATCTTTGCGAAGAATAAGGATGATGACAGCAAGAAGTCCTATTCGGAAGCGATGAAGTATTTCATTATTTTTTCATTGATCATATTCCTGGGAGTCATGTTCTATATCGATATATTAAAGCATTTTGTGGCAGAAGCTTATTATCCGGGATTACGTGTGGTACCTATCGTTATGTTGGGTGAATTATTTTTCGGTATTTATTTCAATCTTTCGTTTTGGTATAAATTGATTGATCAAACCCAGTGGGGAGCTTATTTCTCAACGATCGGGTGTATAGCTACGATTCTGATTATTGTATTCTTTGCTCCAACATACGGATATATGGCTTGTGCATGGGCCTCTTTTGCCAGTAATCTGATCATGATGCTTCTTTCATATCTTATCGGCCAAAAGAAATTCCCGATACAATACGATCTTAAATCCGCAGCTATCTATTCTGTTTTAGCCGTCGCTTTCTATCTCGCCGGCATGTTGCCGACGATAGAATCGGAGTTTTTGCGTTTAGGATACCGTACTTTGCTGCTTTGTCTGTTTGTCGGTATCGTGGTGAAACGTGATTTGCCGTTACAGGAATTACCCTATGTCGGACGTTATTTTGGGAAAAAGAAATAGTTCCCGAATATTTATTCCGGTTTGAGGGGGAGCGTCAGGATGATACGTAGGCCGGTTGTATAATCGGGGTCTACGTAAATCTTACCTTTCATACGGTGTGCAATCTGCCGGCAGAGGTATAATCCCAATCCGGAACCCGGAACGAAATCGTCTGCTTTGGTGAACCGCTCGAATATCCATTCACGTTGGTCAGGGGAAATGCCACAACCGGTGTCTGTGATCTCAACTACCATCCGGTTCTGTTCCTCTTCTGCTTTGTAAGCAAGGGTAATGTGTCCCTTGTCGGTGAATTTATTCGCATTGTTCAACAGGTGGGACAGGATGAGGCTGAAATGGTTTGCATTGGTGTAAGCCATATCTTTTTGCCGGTCGCCTTCGATCTGGTATTCAATATCCTCTTTTCCGTTAAGCCTCTTCAATTGTTCCATTTCACAAGAGCAAAGCAGGTGGATATTGACCGGTGATAATGATAATTCTTCCTTATTACTGTCCAGTTGGGCAATTTCCAGAACACTGTTCATCATGGAAGTGATGTGGTTGCAATTCTCGAAAATGATTTTGCTGAATTCCTGTTTTTCTTCGGCTGTAATATCTTCTTCCGTGATCAGGTCGGCAAATCCGTTGATCGCATTCAATGGTGTCCGGACCTCATGACACATGTTTTTAATGAAAGCATTTTTCATCCGCTCACTTTCCTGGGCTTTCTCGCTGGCAAGGATTACTTGTAGGTTAGATTCTTGCAGTTTTATATATAAAGCTTTAATTTTCCATAAGCGAAATGCGACAAAAATGGCAAAACTGACGGCCAGGATGAATAAAGACAGGAACATATAGAGTTGATTTCTGCTCTTTTGCAGATCGATTTCCAATGCTTTCTTTTCAATGACCAGTTCATCTACCCGTTTTTTGATTTCCAGGTCTTCCAGCTTCTCGTTCATGTTCCTGATCCGTGTAGAGTCCAGCAACAGGGTATATTCTTTTTGAGCCTGATAAGCATCCTTATAAAGATGAAGGCTGTCGAGCATATCTATTTTATCCTTCAGAGTCGATATGATATGATCGGACAGGTCAATTTTGAAGTCAGCTGTACGGAAATAATGCATGACGGAATCGCAATATTGTGTGGCTTTCAAGAGTTGATCTGTTGTCCGGTAATAATTAAGCGATGTGAAAAGTCGATCGTAATCTGCAGAAAAGGGGGCATCTTCAGGATATTGCCTGTTCAAGTCCATAAAATGCTGATAATAGGAAGTTGCCATATCTTTACCGAATGTTTTAGCGGTACAAGCCAGACAGGAATAGGCATTGAGCAGATGTCGTTTGGTTACATAAGGACGCTTTTTCATCTCTTTTGTTTCTGCATATTCTTTTTGCATGTAAAGATACTGAAAGGCGTATTTGGCCTGGTCTGTCGGATCAAGTGAATAGAGCGTCAGGAGGTTAAACGTGTTCAGGCGGAACAGATAAGAATATTGCAGCGGGATATTTTCAGAAAGTGTTATAACCTCTTTAAAGCGTGTACAGATATCGTTATGCAATTTTTCTTCATTACCCGGTTCTTCGCGGTTGCTGTATGCCATTCCCAACAGGTAATTGATGGACATTTTTTCCAGTGGTGACAAATCTTTGTCTGTTTCCAGTTTAAGCTGGTATTGTTCTATCAACTTTTTTCTGCTTTCCCCTTCTGTATAAAAGACGACACGTACATCGATGATCGTTTGCATATAAGTAACCAAAAAATCGCGTGCTTTCCCTTTCAGTTCGCGTTTTGCCTCGTCCATGTAGACATCGGTACTGTCTTTGATGTCGTTGTTGACGTAGAAACGAAGAATTTCAGTAAGAGCTGCTTCTTTATAGTAATCGTCGTTCTCGGCAATAGCTTCTTTATAAAGTTCTTTGGCATAGTTGACTTGTTCCTCTTGACGGGAGATATCCATTAGGTTAGTCAGTATTTCCAGCTTTTCCCGGGCGGAGGTTACTGATTTTAAACCAGCGTTTAAGATTTCTTTAGTCGCAGAATTATTAGCTACGACAGACAGGACGTAACTAAGCAGATATATAAGAATTAAGTAGCGTTTCATTATTTATATAGATATTAAAATGAACTCTTGTCGTAAAATGTGATTGCTCATTCGCAAAGTTAATTGAAAATCAACAATTCTTTTAATTTTGAACAACTTATTCTTGTTCACACTTCTTATTTTTTATTTCGATATACAATTTCTATCTTTGCACGATTAAGGTGAGGCTATTAGTCGGAGTATTTATAAATACAAGTTAGTGGGATGGAAAAAGGAGTGTTACACAAGCAAATACGCGACTTCTTTGTTCGTAATTTTGACGTTCGCCAAGAGAAAGAAAATGAACTGGAAACAGTTGAATCTATAAAGAAAGGTATTGAGTTTAAAGGTACTAATCTTTGGGTTTTGATCTTTGCAACATTTGTCGCTTCATTGGGGTTGAATACCAACTCTACTGCGGTGATTATCGGTGCGATGTTAATCTCTCCGTTGATGGGACCTATTATGGGATTCGGTCTTGGATTGGGTATCTATGACTTTGAACTGATCAAGCGCTCTTTCCGTAATTTTCTGACAGCAACTGTCTTTAGTGTAATCACTTCAACCTTGTTTTTTCTGATCTCACCAATCAGTGAGGCACAAAGTGAATTGTTGGCGCGTACGCAACCGACCGTGTATGATGTCCTGATCGCTTTCTTCGGTGGATTGGCGGGAATTGTTGCCAGTTCTACCAAAAGTAAGGGAAATGTGATTCCGGGTGTGGCTATCGCAACGGCGTTGATGCCTCCGCTTTGTACGGCGGGTTTCGGATTGGCAAGTGGTAATCTGTATTATTTCTTCGGAGCTTTTTATCTCTATTTCATCAATACGGTATTTATCAGCCTGGCTACTTTCGTGGTTGTCCGGCTTTTGAAATACCCTAAAAAGGTGTTCCTGGATAAGCAACGTGAGAAAGTGGTGACGCGCTATGTCGGTGTGATCGTATTTTTCACGATCGTTCCCAGTCTTTTCTTAAGTTATAACCTGATCCGTTCCAGTTATTTCAATGACCGGGTTACCAATTTCGTATCGGAAGAGCTGGCGTTCCCGAATACGCAGATATTAAGCAAAACGGTGACAAATACCAGTGAGAAGCAGGAGGTGAAGGTCGTATTGATCGGTGAAAACGTGCCGGACCCGATGATCGAAATAGCACGGAGCCGGCTTCGCAAATATGGACTGAAAGATGTTTCATTAGTTGTCCAGCAAGGTTTTGGACAGGAAGCCACAGATATAAATGAACTGAAAAGCATGTTGATGCAGGATCTTTATAAGAATAGTGAAGAAGTTTTACGTGTACAGTCCATACAGATCGATTCGTTGAAAAAGACGGTCGACCGTTATAAAAATGCTTCACGTATCACATCCGAACTGATCCCGGAAATGAAAGTATTATTTCCGGCCGTTCTCGAAGCCTCCTGTTCGAATACCTATATTATGACTACCGACAGCATGAAGCAGGATACGGTTATGTTGGTTTACCTGAAAAGTAAAGAACGTATCAATGAAAAAGAACAACAAAAAATACGGGAGTGGTTGGAGGCCCGTGTGAATGCAAAGAATATCAAATTACTAATCGAATAAATATAAAGAATGAATTTTATGAAGAAGGTATGGGCAGTTTTACTGCTTCTGATTGCTGCAGGCCAGGTATATGCCGATGAGGGTATGTGGGTTCTGAAGGAATTAAACAAACAGAACCTGGCGAGGATCAAGGAACTTGGATTTGTTCCGTCCTACAAGCAGCTCTACAGTGAAACTGACCCGTGTGTGGCCAATGCTGTTGTGATTTTTGGTGGCGGATGTACCGGTATTACCGTATCGGAAGAGGGATTGGTCTTTACCAATCATCACTGTGGTTTCGGCTCGATCCAGCAGTTGAGTAGTGTTGAACATGATTATCTGAAAGATGGTTTTGTTTCGCAGAGTAAGGAAGAAGAGTTGCCCGTTCCGGGTTTGAGTGTCCGATACCTGCGTGAGACAGTGGATGTCAGTGACCGTATCAACGGTGAAATCGCGAATATTGAAGAAGAATATCTGCGTTTGGCTGCTGCCGATTCTATCGGACAGGTAATCTGCGACTCTATCGGCAATACGGAATTTCAGTCGGCAGACGTGATCCCTTTCTACAATAATAACAAGTATTTCCTGGTTGTTTACGATGTATTCAACGATGTTCGTATGGTGTTTGCTCCGCCCAGTTCTGTCGGAAAGTTCGGTGGCGATACGGATAACTGGATGTGGCCGCGTCATACGGGTGATTTCTCTGTATTCCGTGTGTATGCCGATGGCAATAATAAACCGGCAGAATACAGCAAAGACAACAAGCCGTACAGTCCTAAATATGTAGCGGAAGTATCTCTGCAGGGCTATCAGGATAAAGACTATGCGATGACGATCGGTTTTCCGGGAAGTACGGACCGCTATCTGAGTTCATGGGGCGTAAAACAGCGTATCGAAGACAGCAATAAACCGCGTATCGAGGTGCGTGGCGTGAAGCAGGCTATTTGGAAAGAAGCTATGTTGGCCAGCGATGAAGTTCGCATTAAATATGCATCTAAATATGCAGGAAGTTCCAACTATTGGAAGAACTCGATCGGTATGAACCGCGGTTTGGCTAACCTGAACGTGATAGACCGTAAGAAGGAAGAAGAAGCTGCTTTTGCAGCCTGGGTTGCTCAGACACCGGAGCGTAAAGAAAAATATGGAGAAGTACTGGAATTATTGGAAAAAGGATATACTTCGACAGATGAATACAGAAATGTTTCCACTTATTTGTCTGAAGCATTTGTGAGCGGTACTGAAATAGTGCGTCTGGCACGTATGGTTCAGGGAGTGGATGTAAATGGTTCTACTCCGGAAGAGATAGACAGCATTCTGCAGGATAAGATCCAGCCGTTCTTTAAGGATTATGATGCTACGCTCGATCAGAAAGTACTGGCAGCCATGATGCAGGTAGTGAAAGAACGTGTTCCTGCCCAGTATCTGCCGGATATCTATCAGAAGATCGATAAAAAGTATAAGGGCAATTATGCTAAATATGCAGCAGATGTCTTTAAAAAGACTTCCTTGCTATCATACGACAAGATCGAGAAGATGCTGAAAGATCCTAAACTGTATGCGAAACTGAAAAAAGATCCGGCAGCCGAACTGAGCTTGTCTACGCTGATTTCTTTATTCGAATTGCAGCAGTTTATGGGTGATGCCCATTTCGAAATCGCTAAAGGCGAGCGTCTGTATTTTGCCGGACTGAAAGAGATGTATCCGGAAAAGGCCCTTTCTTCGGATGCGAACTTCACTATGCGTTTGAGCTACGGTTCCATCGGCGGTTACCGTCCGTATGATGCTGCCTGGTATGATTATTACTCTACAGAAAAAGGTATTCTTGAAAAAGAGAATCCGGAAGATGACGAATTTTGGGTTCAGCCGGAAATCCTGGATCTGATCCGCAGCAAAGACTTCGGTCAGTATGCCAATGAAAACGGCGAATTACAGCTTTGCTTCTTAACGAACAACGATATTACCGGTGGAAACTCAGGAAGCCCTGTATTCGATAAAAACGCCCGTTTGATCGGTCTTGCTTTCGATGGAAACTGGGAAGCGATGAGTGGCGATATCGCATTCGAACCGGACTTGCAGCGTTGTATCGCAGTAGATATCCGTTATGTCCTTTACATGATCGACAAATGGGGAAAATGCCCGCGCTTGATCAAGGAATTGCAGCTGGTTAGATAACGAGTAATAGTATTCAACAAGAAGGCTGCGCCATCTCTTCACAGGGAATTAGACGCAGCCTTTTCTGTTAACATTTTTTAGGCGCACCATCTAACCAACGTTGGTTACGCCCCTTGCCTAACGTTGGTTAGGAGGGTTAACCAACGTTGGTGAGCTATCCTGCCTAACGTTGGGCAGGGAGGCTGACTAAAGGTGGTTATTTTACAGCCCGTTTGGTCCGGACTGTTACATTACCTTTCAGGCCTACGGCACTGTCTGTTGTTCCGTTCAGTAATACTCGCAGGTCACATCTTTCGTTTACTGCAGGGAACTCGACTGTAAAGTCTTCTTCCTTATCTGATGCCTTGGAGCCTATCTGTTTTCCGTTCAACCAAATTTCTGCTTTCCCCGTCAACTGTTTGAAGAGGATACTTCCACCTTCTGTCTTATGTGCTTCATAGGGATTGAACGTGGAACGTAATATAACGAAGTTGGCATTTTCCAGTTTGATCAGTTCATTACCTGCTACCGGTTGCCAGCTGTTCATGTCGTTGTCTGCTATCTGGCGGGTTGCATCAGGCTTCTCGGTCGAAAGGGGAGAAGCAACCCATTTATTCAGCAACATAGGCGGAAATTCAGGAGCAATGGATGGAATAGGAGCGACCTGGTCGGCATTGATTGTAATCGCAGCCGGTTTTAATCCGGGAGTGGAGGCTGTCAGTGTAATTGTTCCTGCGCCTTCTTTACTTTGGATGATCACTTGTGCAAGGCCATTAAACAGGCTGCGTTTATTCCCTTTTTCCGGTTCGTGACAATTGGGGTCACCATTTCCCAAACCGATGATTTCTGCCGGACCGGTTACGGTGAATTCGATCATATGGTTGGCTGTCGGGACGTGGCGGCCTTTGGAATCGACGACCTCTACGGTTATAGGCATAGCATCTCTTCCGTCGCCTGCCAGGTTGTTACGATCCGGAGTCAGGCGGACCTGGACAGGTTCTTTAGTCGTTTCCACCTTCGTTCGCGAAACGATCTTGCCGTTTTTGTAGCCGATCGCTTCCAGTTTGCCCGGCTTGTAAGGAACGAACCAGGTATTCATTTCATAGGGATCTACCTGTTGTTCGGATATTTCTTTGCCGTTCAGCAACAGTTTCACTTTGTCTGCATTGCTTAAAGCCATTACTTTGATCGGTTTTCCGATGGAATCGGCAGGCCAGTTCCAGTGTGGGACCAGTTCCAGGATTGGCTTATCCTTTACCCATTGTGCCTGATGCAGATAATAAGCCATTTTGGGGAAACCACATAAGTCCATGATGCCGAAGAAGGAACTGACTGTTGGCCAGCGATGCGGAGTCGGCTCGCCATGATAATCGAATCCGGTCCAGTAGAAGCAACCGGCCATCCAGGGACGTTCGTTCACAGCTTTCCAGGCTCTGCGATGCGTAGCACCCCAGCCGGCACATTCAGTGTCATAGGAATCCATCACGTGCGTTTCGTAGTCTGTCTTATATTCTCCTCGGGTCATAAAGGCCGAACCATCTTCCGAACTGGTCAGAGGAAGTTCCGGATTCTCTTCATGGAAGCGGTCGTAACTTTCGATCTGGTAATTGAATCCTCCGACATCTACAGCTTGTGATACATTGTATTTGGAGAAGAATCCTCCGTTCATGGCTGCCGTAATAGGGCGAGTCGGATCCATCTTTTTAACGACATCATACATACGTCGAACCATTTCAACCCCGTTTTCCGTGCCCTGCATCGGTTCTTCATTGAAAACAGACCAAAGGATGACACTTGGACAATTACGGTCGCGGCGTACTTGCCACTCCAGTTGACGCACATATTCGGGTGAAGTGTTGAACAATCTGTTTTCATCTAAAACCATGATACCCATGCTGTCGCAAGCAGCCATAAACTCTTTGGCAACCGGATTATGAGCTACACGATAGGCATTGACTCCCATCTCTTTCAATTTGCGGAGGCGGAATTCCCAAAAGGCATCGGGAACGGCAACACCGACTCCGGCGTGATCCTGGTGGTTACAAACACCTTTTATCTTGATGTTCTCTCCATTCAGCCAAAAACCTGTATTGTTATCGAAACGGATGGTACGGAAGCCGCATTTGGTTTCGACCTCATCGGTTACAATGCCGTTTTGTTTCACTGTAGTCTTTACTTTATAGAGGCTAGGACTGTCGGGTGACCAAAGTTTCGGGTCTGATACGGTCAGCGGGAGATGGGTAATGCCTTCTCTTAATGCAGTGACAGAGACTGCTTTTGACTGTGTTGTCATTTGTTTGCCATCGGGAGCGAACAGGGTGACTTCGACTTCTCCGTCAGCCGGTAACTTGCCCGAGTTATATAAAGTAACTTCCACAGGTATTTCCCATTGGCTGTCGTTCTTCTTTACCGGATGAGCAAATACACCGTCGGTAATGATATGCAGCGGCGAACGTTTGACCAGCCATGTATGACGGTAGATTCCCGCTCCTTCATACCACCAGCCTTCCTGTGCTTCTGCATCCACGCGTACGGCGATCGTATTGATCTCATCTCCGTAAGTCGCATACGGAGTGATGTCGATATACATGGAGGTGTATCCGCACCAGTTGCGATGCAGTACAGTTCCGTTTACCCAAATGGTTGCATGGGTTGAAATACCGTCGAATTGTATCTCAAGATGTTTCCCCTTGTCTTCGGGATCGAGTTTGAATTTGCGGCGATACCAGCCAAAACCGCGGTCGTAGTATCCCTGGGAGAGGTTGGCATCCGGATTCACATTCCCTTCGATGGCCCAGTCATGAGGTAGATTGACTATACGCCAGGAAGAGTCGTCATAGTTTGGAGAGGCGACTCCGCTTACATATCCGGCTTTGGCGTTCCGGTAAGTTGCATTATGGCCTTTGATGACCGGATAAGGGATATCCCCTTTGTGGAAGCTCCAGCCTTTATCGAGGGACAGGACTTCGCGCTTGGTTACTTTTTCCTGTGCATGTGCCTGCAGAGAGAAGCTTATGCACAAAAGAAGTAGAAAACTTTTGAATGTTGTCATTGTAATATTATTGGATTATTTGAATATCGATTTTATTACCTCTCCAGTCCAGGATAAAGGTTGATCGACCTTGAACAGATGCAGGATAGTTGCTGCAGTATTTACCGTATTATTGGCTTCTGTGATCTTGAATCCTTTTTTTATTCCGGGACCAGTGATTCCCCACGGCACGATCATTTCGTCTGTGCTGACTCCGCCATGTCCGTAATTAATACCGCCATGGTCTGTGAGAAACATGAAATGAGTATCTTTATACATTCCTTCCTGTTTCATTTTATTGATGAACTTGCCGATCTCGATGTCTGCTTCTTCAATCGATCGGATATATTCCGGAGACATCCATTTATATTTATGTCCGGCATGATCGGTATGCACAGAGTAGAGAAAGACTAAAGTCGGATTTGTCCGATTTGCCATCAGGAAGGACAATGCTTTTTCATAATTCGGTATGTAAGCATCCTGTTCAAGATAACTTACTTCGTCGAAATATTGTTTGTTATATGGATAGAACAGATTGATCCAGTTATAGTAAAATGCCGTTTTCATCGTAGGAATAGCATCTTTCAATATTTTGAATACCGAAGGATAATATCCTGCATTGTCTTTTTCTATAGCGGGTAATGTGAATTTGGTTATTTCCCAGCTGTTGTCCACTACACCGTGCTGTTCCGGACCGCTCCCGGTTAGATGGCTGGTCCAGTTGGGTAATGTGACCGAAGGCATGACCACACGTGTCTCTAGTGAAAGCGAACCCTCGGCCATCAGTGCATCCAGATTGGGTGTTTTTGCTTTCAGATATCCGTCTACGCAAATGCCGTCGAGAGAGATTAAAACAATGCGTTTTGCACGGGAGGCGCTTGCCTTTGTTGATAAAGCCGTTGTGGGACTGGCAAGGGAGACAGTACCTAATGTCAATGCTCCGGCAAGTCCTTTCTTAAAAAAGTTTCTTCTTGAGTTTTCCATAGGAGTTTATATTTTATATTGTTTTGTCAATGGTTTAGCAGTGCTCAAAAATAATGGAATATATTGTTTTACACTTAATTTTCACAAAAAAAGTACGCAAACGTTTGCGTACTTTTCTTTTGCCCTGTTTACATGAGTTTAAATAGAATCCATTTCTATTTTGAAACGATATTCCTGTTTTACCTGAATACCGGAAATAGTAGGATTTACACAATCGGCAGGATCAACATTTTTTTCAAAATAAATAGGAGCGTCAGCCGATTTTAATCCGTTGATGCGGATTTCCATCGGGTTGACATCAATGGCTTCTTTTAACCGACTTAAGCTAAGAATCCAGTCTGTACCGTCATAGAATGAATCTCCTATTAACCGACCGTTCTGGTATGCGTTGGCTATATCCCCTTTGTAGGAGATATACATGCGTGTTTCTTCTTCTCCGGAAGATACCCTCGGAGCTTTTATTTCGTAGAGGGCAATGTGTTCTTTCGGATCGTAAGTGACAACCTTTTTTTCTTCTTTTGCGATAATTACCGGTTGATTGTCTTTTGCCGATAGCCAGGTTGCATCTGTATTCCATATAATACGTTCGCCGTTCTTCAAGAGAATTTCAATCTCGGCCATGACACTTTTATTTGTCGGTAAAGAGAACTCTATCGTATTGTCTTCTTTTTGAAGTAAAGAAGTTACGTCAGCATACGAATAATGGTCCATCGTAGTCGTTTTAGCCTCTTTACCGTTTAGAATACAACGGACAGAAGTTGGAGAGACGTAGCGTAAATAGGCCTGTTCTATCGTAGAGAATGTATTCAGAACAAATGAGCGTTTTACTTTATCTCCTTCTGTCGGTCGGATCCACTGACTTTTTTCCATAGGTGTGATTGAACGGAAAGTGGCTTGCAGATTGCGTGGGGCTGCCTGATACTTTTGTTGTTTGAAGGAACCATTCCGGTACATCCATATTTCTGTTGCAGGCCGATCATCGATAAGCGTGATCTTGTCCTTGTCGTAGATCAATGCCGAATGAGTGATAGCAACAAATTCTTTTCCTTTTAGAGTTCCTTTCCATATATGGTCAGATTCCTCTTCCGTCAATGTCACGAAACGTACCGTCGAACCGTCCTTTTTAGTGATTTCGATTACGCATTCTTTACCAGGAGTTAACTGATTGATAAAATATCCGTTTTTCTCTTTTTTACAACTGCCGTTTTTTACTTTAACATCCAGTATTTCTTTGTCTGCTATTAGATATTCACTTTGAATATAATCGTCTTCAAAAAAGAAATAGGTATCGTTGTTATCTTCTTTTAAAGAGCAAATAGGTTGTGCGGTTGCATATTTCAATAAGACATTGCTCAATTCTTGATTGAACGGCCAAAGGAAATAAGTTCCATCTTTTATTGTCACTTTTTTACGCGGCATACGGATGGTTTCATCTTTCAGCTTTATGGAAAACTGAACATTTTTATAATCTTTCTTACCGTTTCTGTATAAATAGTTCGAACAAAATAAGTATCCTGTAGCCCCATTGTTACGAACAGCCCATTGTAAATTATCACGATTTTGATTTTCTTTGGGAAGATAAGCGATGGATGGTGCCAATGTCGTTCCAAAATCATTCATGAAATAATTATATTTTTTAGTTTCCTGCATAACAGTACCTAATGTTCCAAATTCACGGATCGGTGCTTGATAATCGTAACTGATCCGTGGTCCGGAAGATTGGAAGGTTCTCTTTTCTCCTACGGGGTTGGAGCCACCTACATACATGTAATATCCCATTAGATTAGCCCCACATCCCAGGCGTAAATTAATCATTTCTCCCGCCAGTTCTTCAGGGACAACTGCGCGGCGGTGATAAAATGTGGTTGACCCGACACCGACTTCACAGGTAAAGAAAGGAGAATCGTTGTTCTCTCCACTCAATGATTCTACGTCTCCTTCGATTTTGATGATATCTGTGCCGATGTTATCGGATAAACGATTGTAAGTAAAGAACTCAAAGTTAGAAGTTGGCATTTCTTCTTTTCCGGTGGTAGTCCACGGTGCTTCAATATAGAAGCCGGCGTAAGGCACGATTTCTCCTTTAGGATATTCACTGTCCATCCAGTGAGTCATGGTATAAAGAGGTACATCGAAACCAATTTCGACAGCCATTTTCTTCAAGTTCATTAAATGAGAGACGATCATTCCTCTTGTTACATATTCATTTTCTAGTTGAAGAGCCATGATCGGACCGCCATCTTTCCATAGCAAGCCATTGATCTGTTCATATAAACCTTGATACCATCGACGCGTATATTCAAGGTATAGAGGGTCATTCGAGCGAACTTTGAGGTGTTTGTTTTCGACAATCCAGTCAGGAAGTCCTCCGTTCTTGATTTCTGCATTGCAATAGGGGCCGACGCGGAGATGTACTTTCAACCCTAACTCTTTACATAATTCAACAAAACGCCGGAGATTGAGATGACCTTCCCAGGATAATTCGCCTTCCGTCTCTTCATGTAATGACCAAAGACAGTAGGTCGCAACGATATTAATGCCGGAAGCTTTCATTTTCAATAGAGCGTCTCGCCAATAGTCCGGCTGCATCCGGCTGTAGTGAAATTCCCCCATGACAGGTAGTTTTGGAATTCCTCCTTCATCCATGTACAGGTTATTTATACGGATTTCTTTTCCGGCCGGACCTGGATTACCTAGTGTCAGGTATTTGACGGAAGGAAGGGAGACTTTACTTAGGTCTATCGTATGCTGGGCGGAGATTGTTCCCGCGATAAGAGAAAAAACGGATAATAAGCGTATTTTATTCATTCCCGATAATATTGAATTTAGTTAAGAGGCTGGGTTAAAAAGGATAAAAAATCCTTCTTAACCCAACTTTCAGAAAAAAGTTAAAAGAGTATGTTTTACGAAATTTCCTTATTTTACGAAATTCGTAATCTTGATTGTCCAGTTTGCATCATCCCCGTTTCCGGCTGTAACTTTATATACAAATTCTTTTGTTGAAAAGTCGGAGGGGAATGTTCCCATTGCCGGAGCACCACCAACCGGGCTGATACGGGCAGAAGAGGATGCATCTACATTGATTGCCAAGGTGCTTAATGAAACCTGATTTCTGATTTCGGTTGTAAAAGTTTGTGTGGCATCAGGTACTTTAATCGAACAGACTATTTCTTTTGCATTATTGTCGATTGTCTTCTCCGTACCCATTTCTATCACCCGGAGTCTTTTACCACTCTCATCCCACCATCTGTATTCAAAACGAATATTTGTAATATCATTCTGATTGTACGTTTCCAAGTCATCCAAACCGGCCTTCAGACAAGATGTGTTTATGACGATCAATAAAAGTAGAACTAAATAATTATACAGTGCTTTCATTTTTCTTGTTGTTTTATAAGATATTTATGATTTGTTACCATCCTTCGTTTTGATCGAGAGACGGGTTATTTACTCTTTCTCCTTCAGGAACCGGGAACAAATATCTTTTCTTTGTAAAGATACGTTCGTTGGAAGAGCTCTGATAGGGTAAAGGAATAATTTCAAAGCTTTTTCCGTCTTCGGAAATACTGATAGCGTGATGAGCTTTTGTCAATTCTTCCACTTTATCTTTTTTGTCGGCTTTTCCCCATCGCAATAGACTCCAATATCTGTCACCTTCATGCACTAACTCGATACGGCGTTCGCGTTTATAGGCTTTCCAGGCAAGTTCTGAAGACAAGTTCAAAGGTAGTTCGGGCATCCCACCATGTACTGTGCGGGTTTTGTTAATATATTCAATTGCCGTAGAGATGTTGCCCAAGCGTAACATTGCCTCAGCATAGTTCAGATAAGAGCGTCCCAATCGCAGAACTACGTAATGATAGTAAGTCGGGTCCGAATTCAATAACGGTTTTGCCGTGTATATGCCTTTGCGATAAACATATCCGTTTAGAGCCATTCCCCAATCACCTCCGGCCTTACTATCCCAATGCATGTTACCTTTTGCGCGCATCGTTACGAGGCTGTTGAAAAAATGGCTTGAGTCTTGTACGACAGTTGCATAGAAGCGATTGTCCCGGTTCTTATAAATAGCGTCCGAAACATATCCGCCATTTTGTTGCCAGCTTTTGTAAAAACTACTTTGATCCCAGTCTTTGGCTGTTCCGTCCGTGTCTCTGACTTCGTAATCGTTTACCAGGTCAACGGAAGGAAATGTACCGATCCATCCTTCAAAGCTATCATTCAGTTTAGGATTGGCAAACTCTTTCAGTTTATCATTGTTCACATTCGGAACAAGATTCTGCATCCAGGTATCTGCGAACGTTGTGTTATTTTCATGCCTGAACTGGGCTAGAATAATCTCTTTTGAATTGAGTGCATAATCGAACTCGTTGAACATTTTTTCGTAATCGGTATCCAAACTATATTCTCCGAGGGCAAAAAGGTCTTCACTGGCTTTCTTTGCAATGTTGTAGTACTCATCTTGGCCGGATTCGATATAGGCTGCACCGTGAAGTGCTACTTCCGCCATTAATGCATAGGCTGCACCTTGAGTAAGCATACCTGTCTCGGAGCCTTTAATGGAGGAGGGCAGTTCGGCAGCTGCATCCTGCAAATCTTTCAGTATGAAATCATACGTGTCCTTGATTGTTTCCGTTCTGGGCAGTTCCATCTTTTCTTCCGGATCGAGTACACGATCTACAATCATCAGTTTTCCGAACAAACGAGCACGGCTGAAGTAGATCATGGCACGCTGCATCTTAGCCTGTGCAATCAGGTAATTTTTATCTTGTTCCAGGAAGGTCGTGTTTTCTTCCATTTTTTGGAGCATGAGATTACATTTGCGGATGTTGGTATAAATATCCCCGGCTTTATCTTTATCTGCCCCAGGGTTCCAGCCGGCATCAAAATATCGGTCGATCTGTTCTTTATTTACGTTCGAAGCGTCTCCGTCATCCTGGATGACATCATTGTCCGTCCATTTATCATTCCACACCAACTGTCCGGTGGCATAATTGAGTGAGGGATACAAGAAGGCTTGTGCCAATTCCGCACTTTCCCATACATCGTTTTCCGAGAATTTGTCTAACGGGCCTTTGTCTAGAATGTCACTACAAGCCGTACACCCTATTAGTAAGGCCACTGATATTGTTTTAATATTCATATTTTTCATATTATTAAAATTCAATTGTTATACCTTTATTAAAATCCGACTGTTACACCGATAGAGTAAACACGCTGTACCGGATAACCTCCGTTTGTGGAAGTCGTTTCCGGATCGAAATAGTCTGAAACTCCGGAAATGGTAAATAGGTTGCTTCCCGTCAGGTTTACCCGGCACATGCTGAGCCAGTCTGCATTCTTCAACAGCTTGTATTTGAAATCATAAGATAGTGACAAGTTTTTCAAACGAAGGAATGAAGCATTTTTCACCCAGAAGCTCGATTCTACTTGATTGTTACCTCCGTTAACGCTTGCTGATAACGATTTTCTAGGGAAAAGTGCATCCCTGTTATCTTCTCTCCAATAATCCAGTTGATATTCGTTTTTTACATGGACGGATTCGTCTTTTTTGGTATTGACACCGAATTCCATGTTGCGTTTACCTGTTCCGTAGAGCAGGCCGGATAGAGAAAATCCTTTGTAAGAAAATGCAAAATCCACGCCATAGGTAAAATGAGGAGCGGTAGGCATACCGTAACGTATCTGGTCTTCAGCATCTATCTTTCCGTCACCGTTGAGATCCTGATAAACGATATCTCCTAACTTTGTTTCGGAAGATGCTAACCTGCGCGGTACACCCAATATTTGTTCCGGGGACTGATACAAACCGTTGTCGATAAGTATGACTTTGTAATAATCCGTTTGGTGTGTACTGCGTTTATACGGGTTCATCAGCGTAGATAACGCTTCTTCTTGCTTTACCACATACAAATTGTTGTAATAGGTCATGTTTGTTCCGATCTCATAATGGAAATCCGAACCTATATTATCATTCCATCTCATGGATAACTCAAAGCCTTCGCGACGATGTTCATTGTTCGACTTGATCTGTGGCAATTTGGTCCCCAGCGGAGTCGTGTAACGGTCTTCCGGACTAACCAATCCCCCCTTGGTTATATAAAAGAAATAGTCGACGGAACCTTTTAACCGATAGTTGAAAAAGGCCGCATCAATACCGTAGTTTAGAGAATTACGTGTGTACCAGCTTAATAATTCGGGGGATGTCAGTCCTCCTTCATTAAATCCGGATAATAAATCTCCACCGATACAGATTGCATTTTCAACCATATTGTAAGTGGACAGATAACCGAATCGGTTTACTCCGGACTCTGTCCCCATCTGTCCGTAAGAACCACGTAGCTTTATGAGATCGACGTTCTTCGGATTGAGTTTTTTGAAGAAAGGTTCTTCCGTAATATCCCATCCCAAAGCGACAGATGGGAAGAATCCCCAACGATGTCCCGGAGCAAAATTATCCGAACCATCGTAGCGGAAGCTACCTTCTATATAATAACGGTTCGCGAAGTCATATTTCAAGCGACCAACCAATCCCATTCGACCGCCTTCTTCCGAATTTCCTGCATTTTGCATGGTCGTGCTGGAGCCGGCAAACAACTGATCGACGGTAGTCGACAGATAGTCTCTGCGGGAAGCCCAGAAATTATGTCCGGTATTTTCAGCCAGGGTAAATACCGCCTTGGCATCAATTGAATGCACACTGGCAAATGTACGCTGGAAAGCTGCATTTAATTCAAATTGGTAAGATTCACCGGTATAGGATTCTTCTCTTAGTGATGGTTTTGTTACTTCCAACAATGTACCATCTTTACCATATTGGGGAGCACGGGCTGAAAGCTTTTTTATATGACTGGAATTGACGCGGTAATAAAGCATAGAACCAAGTGACAAACCTTCCACCCAAGGCAATGCCCAGTCGGCTGCAAATTGTGTGTTTAAGTACATTCCGTCGTTCTTATCATATCCGGAGCGTTCATCCATTTCCATCAACGGGTTATCAGATACTGTACTTAAAGTGCCGTCTTCATTGAAGGCAAGATCTAAAGGTGATTTGGCATTCAGATGATCCCAGATTTTATCAGCAGAAAATGAAGGGTATTTTTTCTTTTCCATGGCAGCATTGATGTTGAAAGATACTTTCAGACCAATTTCTTCAAAAGTCGTATTCACATTGCTTCGGAGATTGTATCTTGAATAATTCAAAGCATCGGAAGTGTACAAACTACCTTGGTCGAAAAGACCTAATGAAAGATAATAGTTGACATCTTTCTGATTGCCAGTCATAGATAGAGAATGTCTGTATTCCGGAGCGAAGTTTTTCAATCCTAACGAATACCAGTCTGTATTCGGATACAGGTAAGGATCGGACTGGTTTCGGATGGCATCCATTTCTTCCTTGCTGAATTGATGGTATTCTCCGTATCCGTCTGCTATTGCTGCCTGGTTCTGAACATCTGCATATGTGTAAGCATCCAGTTTCTTTGGTAAAACAGTTGGCTGGCTGTACTGTGCATTGAAAGAGTAGACTATTGACCGTTTGCCTTTTCGACCTTCTTTTGTTTTAACCAAAACAATACCGTCTGCTGCGCGTGAACCGTAAACAGCCAGTGAGGCAGCATCTTTTAAGATGGAGATGCTTTCAATGTCTTCAGAGTTCAATGTTTTGAACTCCCAGTCTGTGGTAATGATACCATCGATAACATATAACGGGTCACCACCGCCACGAATGGATATTTTAGGTTCACTACCCGGTTCTCCGCCTTGGTTCTGGATGATTACGCCGGAAGCCCGTCCCTGCAGGGTGGATGCGACGTTCGGAAAAGGTAAGTCCTGTAATGTTTCTCCTTTTACGGATGTGACGGCAGAAACCATTTTTTTAGCAGAAGTGGTACCATAACCGATAATGATAATTTCATCCAATGTTTCGCTATCTTCTTTTAGCAGGATAGAGAAATCCGATTTGTTTCCGACCGCGATTTCCTGTGCCAGATAGCCTATATAAGAAATAGTAAGGGTTGCGTTTGCCGGAACATCCAGTGTGAAACGACCGTCTATATCTGTGACACTACCAATAGTAGTCCCTTTCACTACGACATTAGCTCCGATAATAGGAGTACCGGTTGTTTCTTTAACAATACCGGATATTTTTCGTTTTTCCTGATTGATTGATCCTTTTTCTGCTTTTCGTAGGGAAATATATCCTTCATTGAAGTTATATTTGATTTGGCTGTCGGCAAATACCTCTTCCAGTACTTCTGAAACAGGTTTGTTTTTTGCTTTGACTTGTACCTGTTCTTGCAGATCGATCTCTTTTTCGCTATACATAAAAAGATAATCGGTCTGTTTCTCTATCTCATGGATAAATTCCCTGAGTGGCAGATTATTCTTGCTGATGCTCACTTTGGCATTTTGGGAATGCAAAGAAGTGGCACTTAGCTGGAAAATTGCAATTAATGTGAGAACTGTCGTTATTTTCATAATACGAATTGTATGCTTTAATTCAATATAATTGACACGATTGAACAATAGCAATAAGTTTTTTTTCATAACTTTGCTCATAGCTTTAAAAGTTAATACTGTTTTTAAATGTTTGTGGAATACATGAAAAAAGGAAGGTATTGACTTAGGGGGTAGGTGCTGGTAACACTTGCCCCTTTTTTTATACCATGTCCTGTGGAATGATCTGGTTCTATTTCATAGGCATTATAATTTTAGGTGAATATTTGTTTTATTAAAATATTTCGATTTCTTCATTGTTGACTATTTTGTACCGGAAATGGTGAACGCCCTGAAGTGCTTTCAATATCCTTTCAATATCATCACTTTGGCGGAATTTTCCAGATACATACTGATCAATCTGGGCTGTATTTTTGATATCAAATTTTACCTTATACCATAAGGTCAGATAATCCAGTATTTCAGAAAATTTCTTATTACTAAAATAGAATATTCCACTTTCCAAATACTCTTCATTGTTGAATGAAGCGGTGGATTTTATTAGGTTACCATTAAAAAGGGAGACCATTTCATTTGGTTTCAGAATAACATTTTCCTGTGGTCTGTTATTGTTGATAACCTGTACACTACCTTCTACCAGATTTGTTTCAAACCGGTTGCTTTCTGAATAAGCGAATATATTGAATTTGGTACCGAGTACTTTTATATCATATTGTTTAGTTTTAACGATAAAAGGACGTTCCGTATCTTTTGTTACTGAAAAGAAACCTTCTCCATCCAGTTCAACCGAACGTTCTTTATTGCTAAACTCATTCGGGATTTTAATAACCGACCGGGGACTTAACCATGCTTTCGTCCCGTCCAGAAGTGTCATATAGATACGTTGACCTTTGGGAACTTCTATTTTTGTATAGAGTACGGTTTTTTCTTTGGGTATGAATTTATCGGTGAGTAACCAGATATTGACGAGAAGAATAGCTGCCACAGCCGCATATTTAGCCAGATTGAGATAAAGGTTACGGGTCTTTTTGTGGTTGATCCGGCTTCCCAGTTCTTCCATTTTTTGTGTGGCCCATTCATTATCTCCACTTTGCTCTCCGAGTTTGGATATCGTAACTGTGTTCTGCATCCGGATAAATTCTGCTTTATTAGCCGGATCAGATTCTATCTGATCGAAGAGTGCTCTCTTTTCTATGTTTGAAAGTTCTCCGAGGAAATATTTATCTAGTTGTTCATTCATGTTATTAGTGCTTGTTCTGTTTATATGACGGATAAGTTCCGGCCATCTACTAGTCGGAAACAGAAAAAAGTAAATTTTTTTTGAAAAAGATTTTAGATGATGAAAACAAAGAGAGGGAGATAGTCCTTTAGCTCAACTTTCAGTTTACGTATAGCGGTTACAATGTGGTTTTGCACAGTATGGACGGAAATATCCATTTGTGTGGCTATCTCTTCATATTTTAAACCATTCATTCTGCTCAGAATGAACACCTGCCGGCATTTCTCCGGCAGGTGTTCGATTGCTTTAGCCAGTAAGTCTTCTATTTCCTTCTCCGTAAAAATGTTTTCATCGAATTGCATCAATGCCTCCATTTTTAATTTTAGTTCTCTTTCCGGAAGGTTATCCAGCGATTCATTCTTGCTGTCTATGAATGTTTTGTGACGATAGAAATCAATACATCTGTTTTTTGTCAGAGTAAACAGAAAGGCATTCGGATTGGTCAGGGAATCCAGCATATCCCGGTGTTCCCAAAGATACATGAAAATATCCTGTACGATGTTTTCCGCATCTTCAATAGATATTACATATTCCCGTGCAAAACGTACAAGCTTAGGAAAATAGATCAGATAGATTTTTGAGAATGTAGCATTCTCTATTCCTGAGAGTTGTGTCATACCTTCTCCTTTCCCTTTACAGATACATATAATACAGTTTTTCCATGACCGAGTTTTTTTATTTTCTCATCTTCGATCAACTCGTTCAGATCGCGTATGGTAGTGGAACGGTTACATCCGTTCAAACGCATATATTGTGCAGCCGTAAAGTATTCTTTCCCTTCCATAGAGTTCAGCATCCGGCCTTTACGTTGTTCCGGAGAATAACGAGTAGCTCCGGCTTGAGAATCACGTTCCAGGTCTAGGGGTTTCAACTGTTCTTTCAACTTTTTGCTTCCTTTAAAATGGACATTATTGAAATGTACTGACCAGGAACGTAATTCCTTCTTGTCCATTACCGGACGGCATTTCAGCGAGATAGAGAATGAGCCGAGATCATCCAGTTCCACAGTATATCCTCTGCGTAGGTTCTTGGAAATCACTTTTGCTAGAGCATCCAGCATTCCTTTGGTCGTAGCCGTGGAATAACCACAGCTATCGGCTATCTCTTCTGCAATTTCCGGTGTACGGATTGTCCCTTTAGGCACGATTCGAGCATGTAGAGGCTGTTTCTTCCCATCTTTTCTGGGATTAGGATTCTCATATAAAGCGTATTTAGCTCCCATAATAATTTCTGATAAAAGGTTATTTAACAGTTTTATTGCATATCACAGCTGTGTTTCTTTCATATCACAGTTGGATTCCGTTTGTATCACAGTTGAGTTTCTTTTGTATCACAGCTGTGATATGAATAGGGAATCAATACAAATGTACAATATATTCCAGTAAACCTATACAGTCTGCGAGGTAATTTAATCTTGCTGGAGGATAATTCATGCTATCTGTCTATTATATTTGATTACGTTTGTATTGCAGTTTGGGATATTTATGTAAGTTTGTATTGTCTATACTATTATAACAATGTCAGAGATCGAACGATTTAACAATATATATGTGAAGCATTATGATAAGACATACCGCTTTGCCCGGTTGTATGTTCGTAATGACCAGGTGGCTGAAGATATAGCAACGGAATCTCTTATCAAGCTGTGGGAAACGATGAAAAAGGAGCCTGTTGAGAAGCCTCTTGCTCTGTTATTGACCATACTCAAACATAAATCACTTGACTATTTGAAAAAGCAGATCAGTATAGAAGAAGCCTTTGAAGCCATGGCGGCATGGCAACAACGGGAATTATCTATCCGTATTTCGACGCTTGAAGCCTGTAACCCGAATGATATTTTCTCAGAAGAGATCCAACAGATCTTAACCAGGACTTTAGAAGAACTGCCTTCGCAGACCCGCAAGGTTTTTATGATGAGTCGTTTCGAGCAGAAATCCGGCAAGGAAATTGCCGAAGCACTGGGTATCACGGTAAAAGGAGTCGATTATCATATAGCAAAAGCATTGAAAGCGTTACGCATTTCTTTAAAAGATTATCTGCCTTTGATTTATTTCCTGCTTAATTGAATTGGGTTTCATTCGGACGAAAAAATAGTTTCATTCGAATGAAATTTTTTTTTCGTCCGGTACTAGTGAACTTTCTCCAGCTGTCGTCTTATATATGTAAAGCAAAAGAATATGGACGATAAACTATTACAATTATATTTTGAAGGTCGTACAACGGAAGGACAGTCCCGCCTGATCACGGAATGGCTGGATGCTGATGCGGCAAATATGAAACATTATCAGCAGCTGTGCCGTTTGTATGAAATTGGTTTCTGGCACGAAGAACCGGAAACTGTCACACTGTCGCTGAAAGGAAAGTTCAGGTGGCGGAGTATTATGCGGGAGGCGGTGAAGATTGCTGCTGTTTTTGTTTTGGGATTTACGTTGAATTACTGGTTCAATCCGGGCACGGAAGAAGATATTGCCATGCAGACCGTACATGTGCCGGCCGGACAGAATGCACAGTTGATACTGGCCGATGGCTCTAAAGTCTGGCTGAATGCCGGAAGTACACTGAATTTTCCTACTCGCTTCGTTGAGGGAAAACGGCAGGTAACCCTGGAAGGTGAAGGTTTTTTTGAAGTAAAGGCCAATAAGGAAAAACCATTTATTGTTTCGACATCTATATATGATATTAAGGCATTGGGTACCTCCTTTAATGTAAATGCCTATAAGCAATCGAAGGAATTTGAGACAGCCCTGTTAACAGGAAAAGTCGAAATATCGGATCGTATAACAGCCCGTGTCCTGTCTCTTGCTCCCAACAATCGTGCCGTGCTTGGGAATAACGGGCTATCGGTTGTTCCCATAGAAAGTAAGGATTATTACCTCTGGCGCGAAGGTATTCTCTATTTTGATGAGCCGCTTACCGAAGTACTGGATAAACTGAAATTATATTTTGATGTAAACATCGATGTAAAAAATAAATCCGTACTGGAGAACAAACGGCATTGTACGGGTAAGTTCCGGACGAGGGATGGTTTGGATCATATCCTGAGAGTTCTGCAATTGACAAATCATTTCACTTATAAGAAAGATGAGGAGAAGAATCTGATTACTATTAATTGACTTTATTGTGTAACCTTTAAAATCTGATCGCCTATGACACAAACGTAAAAAGTATATGAAAAACCGGCAAGCGCGCCAACGCTTACCGGTTATGGGTTAGAACCCCGAACTGGGATATTTATCGAAGTACTAACAACTTATTAACTACAAAATTATGAATTATATTTTGTACAGACAATCTATACGTGAAATTAAACATACATTTCGTATTATGAAGATCACTATTGTAGCTTTGTTTACTTGCATTTATACACTTTTTGCAGTAGAAGCCAACTCACAGAATACAAAAGTCTCAATACAAGCTAACGATTTTTCTATTCAGAAAGTGATTAGTGAAATAGAAAAACAGACCGATTATTTGTTTGTGTATGACAAGAATGACGTAAACGTAAGCAGAAAAGTTTCTCTGACTGCTAATAACGAATCCGTCTCTGAAGTGTTAAACAAGATATTTGAGGGTACAGGTGTGACCTATAAAATGGTGGGTAAGAATATAACTCTTATTAAAAGGGAGGCGCTTACTGATAATAACCAGCAGGTGTCTAAAAAGGTAACAGGTAAAGTTTTGGATCAGAATGGTGACCCTGTTATTGGAGCCAATGTGGTAGAAAAGGGAACTACTAACGGTAGTATAACTGATATCGACGGGCATTTCACTTTATCGGTTGCTCCGAATTCAACATTGATATTCTCCTTTATTGGTTATGCGACTGCGGAACTGCCTGTTTCCGGTAAAACAAATTTGACTGTAACATTACGGGAAGATACCGAAATACTGGATGAGGTTGTAGTAGTAGGTTATGGAACCATGAAAAAGAAGGATCTGACAGGAGCAGTAGCAGCTGTTAAAGGGGATGCCTTGGCTTCTCGTAAGACAACCCAATTGTCGACTGCATTACAAGGTGCTGTTGCCGGAGTAACGGTGACACGTGATAATAGTGCTCCGGGTGCGGCTGCAGGAAGTATTAAAGTACGTGGTGTCACAACGATTGGCGACACCAGCCCATTGGTTATTATAGATGGTGTCCCGGGAAGTATTAACGATGTGAACCCGAATGATGTCGAAAGTATGTCTGTGTTGAAGGATGCTGCATCAGCTTCTATTTATGGCTCTCGCGCTGCTGCTGGTGTTATTTTGATTACAACGAAGCGAGCTCAAGAAAAAAGTCTTTCAATTGATTATAATTTTGAGTATGGTTTGGAAATTCCGACAAAGCAACCCAAATATGTAGGTGTTAAGCGTTTCTTGGAAACGACTAACGAACTGCGCTACAATGATAATAAATCAGGAGGATGGAATCAGGCCTATTCTGAAGATGATGTCAATAATTGGGAGAAATATAATCAGACAGATCCTGACAAATATCCGATGACGGATTGGGTTGGTATGATTTTAGACGGATCAGCTCCTCGACAGACACATACGATTAGTTTGGCAGGAGGTTCAAAAGCCGTTAAGTCGAATGCCTCATTTGTATATGATAAAGTAGATGGATTGTATGCAGACCGTTACTATGAACGGTTTATGATCCGTGCAAATAATGATTTTACGGTGAATAAGTATTTAGGGGCAACTTTAGACTTCAATTTCAAGCGGACAAAAAATCATCAGCCCTATTATTCTCCATTTTCAGATATGCGTTTGGCCCCGATGATTTACCCGGCTGTTTGGGCAAACGGAGAGTATGCCAGCGGTAAAAATGGTTGTAATCCTTATGCTATGGTAAACTCGGGAGGTTCTAAAGACGAATGGTATAACAAAGTGGGTGGACGTGCAGCCATAAATATCACACCTCTTGAAGGATTAAAAATTTCCGGAGTGATCGCTCCTAACTATACATTTACTAAGAATAAGGATTTTCGCAAAACTGTCTCTTATTCTTTGGAAGATGATCCGAATACAATCGGCGGCTACATGGAAGGTTATAATACGACCAAGTTGTCTGAAAAAAGAAATGATAGTTATGATGTAACGATCCAGGGAATTGCAAATTATATGAAAACATTCGGCAAACACGATTTAAATGTGATGGCTGGTTATGAAACGTATCGTTATTTTGGTGAAAACTTAGGGGCTTCACGTGATCAGTATGAACTTAACAATTTCCCTTATTTGGATATCGGCCCTTTGGATCTTAGGGATAATAGTGGAAGTGCCGTACAGTTAGCTTATCAATCCTGGTTCGGTCGTGTTGTTTATAATTATGATAATCGATATCTGTTGCAGGCGAATGTGCGTTATGACGGATCTTCCCGTTTTCATTCAGACTATCGTTGGGGTGTTTTTCCTTCTTTTTCTGCCGGTTGGGTAATGAGCGAAGAAGCTTTTATGAAAAATGCGGATATAGACTGGCTGTCTTTCCTGAAATTAAGAGCTTCTTATGGTACTTTGGGTAATGAGAGAATTACGGATAATGATGGTAATGCGTTGTATTATCCATATCAGGCATTTATTAATTTTAGTGATGTCTTGTTTTATCAGAATGGAACGATAGTACCCGAATTATCTGCTGCACAGTGGGCATACGCGGTTGAAAATATATCTTGGGAGACGACAAGCTCTGTCGATGTCGGTTTGGACGCTACGTTCTTTAATAATCGTTTGCGTTTTACTGCCGATTATTATAAGAAGCAGACCAAGGACATGTTGTTGGCTTTGGAGATTCCGGATTATGTCGGATTTGACAATCCTCAGCGGAATACGGGTAAAATGTATACCAATGGATATGACATTGAACTTGCTTGGAATGATCAGATCGGCGATTTGACGTATGGCATTTCTGCCAATTTCTCTGATTTTGTTTCTAAAATGGGAGACTTAGGAGGTACGGAATTTTTAGGAGACCAAGTGAAGATGGAAGACAGTGAATTTAATGAATGGTATGGTTATTTGAGTGACGGCCTGATATTGACAGAAGAAGATCTGAATGGTCCTAAATTAAATAATAACGTACAACTTGGCGATGTGAAATATAAAGATATTTCCGGACCGGACGGTGTTCCGGATGGTAAGATTTCACCGGAATATGACCGTGTATTGTTGGGCGGTTCTCTTCCGAGATTCCAATATGGTGGTTCATTGAACTTAGGTTATAAGGGTTTTGATTTTTCATTGGCATTTCAAGGGGTTGGACGACGCAATGCACGTTTGTCTTCTGCAATGGTACAGCCGTTGCAGGCTAACTGGGGAAATACTCCTGCCATTATAGATGGCAATTATTGGAGTGAAAAGAATACGGAAACCCAGAATGCAGCTGCTTTTTATCCCCGTTTGACGTATGCTAATGCAAGTAACAATTATGCAATGTCGGACTACTGGATGTTTAAAGGCCGTTATTTTCGTTTGAAGAATCTTACGTTCGGGTATACATTACCAACTGCATGGACTGAAAAAGTGACAATTAAGCAGGTTCGTGTTTATATTGCCGCCAATGATCTGTTTTGCATCAGTAAATATCCGAGCGGTTGGGACCCGGAAATGGGAAGTTCTTCTTATCCGATCACAACATCTTTGTTGTTTGGTTTATCTGTTAAATTTTAAAAGAGCGAAAAGATGAAACGTACATTAGTTATATTATTGGGATGCTGTTTAGGATTGAATTCATGTTATGAATTGGATTTGAATCCACTGTCACAGGCATCTAGCGAGAACTGGTACTCCAGTGAAACGGAAATAGAAATGTCTGTCAAAGATTTTTATAGAGATTCTTTTTGGCCGTTGGACAATGAAGATAAAACTGATAATTTTATCTACCGGGAAACTCCTTCGGAAATCATAAAAGGAACTTTTAACGGTCAAAGTGGTGATGTTACTACATTATGGGCTAACCAATATAAATCCATAGCCCGTGCAAATACGATCTTGGCTAATATGGATAAGGCAGCAAGCATGGGAATATCGGAGGTGAAATTGAAACAATATGAATCCGAAGCCTTGTTCCAGCGGGCTTCTTGTTATGCGAGGCTGGTCACTTATTTCGGAGATGTTGTTTATGTGACGGAAGTGGTCGACATAGAGGAAGCATTTAAACTCGGACGTACTCCGAAATCTGAAATTATACCAAAGATCTATGCCGATTATGATAAGGCAATCGAGGGGTTACCTGAAAAATATTCAGGAGTCTCTTCCCAACGCGCTACAAAAGGAGCTGCATTAGCATTGAAAGCTCGCTTTGCTTTGTATATGGGAGATTGGGAAATCGTAGCAGAGGCCGCTAAGAAATGTATGGATTTAAATATTTACAAATTGTATCCGGATTATGCGGGCCTTTTCCTGTCCTCTACAAAGAATGCAGAGGAATCCATATTCTTACTACCCCGTTCTATCGAATATAAAGTAACATTAGGCAACTGGACGGTGATGAATGAAGTATCAAGAAATACCGGAGGTTGGGGAGCTTTTGCTCCTTCATGGGATTTGCTTGCTGCCTATGAGTGTACGGATGGGTTACCTATTGATGAATCTCCTTTATTCGATCCGCATGATCCGTTCAAGAACCGTGATCCCCGTTGTACGGCTACTATTGTTGAATTTGGAACTCCGCATCTGGGGTTTGAATATAACCCTCATCCGGATGCCGTAGAAGTAATGAACTATAATACTGGCAAAATGCAAAAGAACAATGATGCCCGTGTGAATGCCCAGTTCGCATCTTTTAACGGATTATTATGGAAAAAAGGGATTGATGAAACATGGCTGGAAAACGGGAAGGATGTGGCCCCGGATAAGATCATAATCCGTTATGCGGACGTTCTGTTAATGTATGCGGAGGCAAAGATCGAATTGAATCAGATCGATCAGTCGGTTCTGGATGCGATCAACCAAGTACGTGCAAGAGCGTATGGTGTCGACTATACCAATGTAAGTGCCTATCCGGCAGTAACTACGACTAACCAGCAGCAACTACGGACGATCCTGCGCACGGAACGGCGTGTAGAGTTTGCAAAAGAAGGATTGCGTTATATGGACCTGGTCAGATGGAAGATTGCAGGCAAGGCCTTGACACGACCGAATTATGGTATGTTGTATCCTGTTAATCTGTTACAGGAGAAAGTGGTGAATAAAGGTTTGTGGTTCTGGCCCGGCATTCCACAGGTTGACGAAGATGGAATCCCTGATTTTTCTGCTATGGAGAAAGCCGGATTGATAGCCTCGATGTCTCAGCGTATGTGGAACGACCGCCAGTATCTCTGGCCGATCCCGACGAAAGAGGTTCTGATCAATGAAAACCTGAAACAGAATCCGGGATATTGATAAGATTAGGTTAGCACTATTAAATACCAGAGGCTCTTCTCTGATTTTTAAATGAAAACCTGACCGGAGAGCCTCTGTATAAACATTATTTTCAGAAATAATCAAAAAAGAAGATGAAGATGAAATTAAACAGTACGATAGGTCTGATGGCTGTACTATCGGTGATGAGTTGTTCAGTGCAGAAAGAAACTAAGAGAATCCCGGATTCCGTTTCCGGTATTTATCCCCATTTGGCATATTATAACAATGAAGGAGAGTGTGGAACCGGGGCGGTTGTTCCCTGGGTAGACCGGCTGTGGGTCATAACCTATGGACCGCATTTGCCGAACGGGTCATCTGACAAATTGTATGAAGTAACACCGGATTTTCGGCAGATCGTACGTGACGAGAGTATAGGAGGAACCCCGGCGAATCGTATGATACATAAAGAAAGCGATCAATTATTTATCGGTCCGTATGCCATTGATAAAACCGGAAAAGTCCGCGTGATACCTTACCAGACGATGCCGGGACGTCATACCGGGAATGCTCGTCATCTAACGGACCCGGCAGGTAAAATCTATTACGGGACGATGGAAGAAGGTTTTTATGAAGTAGACGTCAATACGTTGGAGGTAAAAGAACTGTATCAGGACGGAAATAACAAGAAACAGAAAAAGAGTGATACGGATGCAGGTCCAATTAACGCCTTATTGCCCGGCGTACATGGGAAAGGACTTTATTCCGGTCAGGGAGTTATGTTATTTACCAACAATGGTGAAGGGACTCAGGAAGCATTGAAGAAGTTCGATGTGGAAGCCGGTGTTTTGGCAGAATGGGATGGAAAAGACTGGAAAGTGGTTCGTCGGAATCAGTTTGTGGAAGTGACGGGACCTGGAGGAATTTATGGTAATACCAATCCGGAAACGGATCCGTTATGGGCAACCGGATGGGATCATAAGTCAGTGATATTAGGAGTTCGTGATGCGAAGGATGGTTGGTCGTTTTATCGTCTTCCGAAAGCGAGCCATAGCTATGACGGTGCACATGGTTGGAATACGGAATGGCCGCGTATCCGGAATGTAGGGACAGGGGCTGCCCCGGATTATCTGATGACGATGCATGGGATGTTTTGGCGTTTCCCCGGACAGTTCACGGCAAAAAACAATGTCGGTATCCGACCTCGTTCTGCTTATCTGAAAGTGATAGGTGATTTTACCCGTTGGAATGATCAGCTGGTTTTTGGTTGTGATGATTCTGCTCAAAAAGAGTTCCTGAATAAACGAAAGGCGAAAGGAGATATAGAAGGACCAGGACAGTCCAATTCCAATCTGTGGTTTACCTCTTTCACTAAACCGGATGAATTGGGACCGGCTACAGCTGAAGGTGCAGTTTGGGCGAAAGAAAGTGTAAAAGCGAATGAAGCCTCCGAACCATTTTTGTTTGCCGGTTGGGCTGACCGTATAGGTTGGGTTAAGAATGAAGGGGTTCAACCTGTAACGTTTACCTATGAAGTGGATGAAACCGGTACTAACGATTGGAAGCAACTGAAGTCTGTCACAGTGGAACCGGGTAAAGCCGCTTGTGTAATGTTTTCTGCAGGTGATAAAGGAGAATGGATCCGTGTGAAAGCAGATAAAAACACATTGGCAACGGCAAGTTTCTCTTATACGACATCGGATGTGCGTTCATCACAGCCTTCGGCCATGTATAAAGGTTTAGCTTTTGTAGCAGAAACAGACTTAACAGGAGGCTTATTATATGGACTTGGAGACAATCGTCGGGCTTTAGGACTATTGGCCAGTACTGTTGTAGATGGAGAGGTTACAGAAACTGGTTATTATGAAATGGGTGATAAGTTGGAACTGGTTCGCAAAGATGATACTGCAACAGCTGATTTTATTCGGTCTAAATTTGCTATTCCGCAACAAGTTGTTTCCATAGAAAGTAGTTCGGTGTTGGTTGTGGATGATTTAGGACGAAGGTGGCGCTTACCTTTAGGAAATGAAGAATATACATCATTGACCGATCAGGGAAAACTTCGTATTTGTCGTGAAGTCGCAACAGAACGTGATTTATTCTCTTGTATGGGAACATTTTATGAACTTCCTGCAGAAAATGCAGATGGTTATGCTAAAATTCGCCCGGTCTCAACTCATAATTATCGTATTAATGATTATGCCTCTTATCGTGGAATGCTTGTTCTCACAGGTGTAAAACCGGAAGAGGGAAAAGAAAATGAACATATTATTGTTTCCAATGATGGTAAAGCTGCTGTATGGGTAGGAGTTATTGATGATCTGTGGCAATTGGGTAAACCGGTTGGTAAAGGAGGTCCGTGGAAAGATACGGAAGTAAAGGCGAATACTCCGTCTGACCCTTATCTGATAGGTTTTTATGATAAAAAAGAATTGACATTATCACATCAGTCGGCAAGTGATATTTCTTTTACAATTGAGGTAGATCCTACAGGAAACGGAGATTGGATGGAGTATCTTGTGCAGAAGGTGAAAGCAGGAGAAAAGTGGACGTATGAATTCCCTAAAGAATTTCAGGCCCGCTGGATCCGTTTTTCTACTGATGCAGATACAAAAGCTACGGCATGGTTGACGTATAAATAAACTGGTAAAAATGGATTTGCTTATGAAAAGATATAGTATATTAATAGTTTGTTTACTTCTTGGATTGGACCTGTTTGGGCAGGAACAGACGTGGAGGAGTATTCCTTATTATCTGAAAGGGTATGAGGCTGAATATGAGAGATCACCCAAAGAAGCTGCTTTGGCATGGTTTAAAGATGCCCGTTTTGGTCTGTTTATCCATTGGGGACCAGCTTCTTTGTATGGAAAAGGGGAATGGGTTATGTATAACGAGACAATTCCTTATGATGAATATGAACAGACTGCCAGGAAGTTCAAAGGAGATAGATTTAATGCCCAGGATTATGTCGATTTGGCTGTTAGTGCTAAAATGAAATATATAACATTTGTAGCAAAACATCATGACGGTTATACTTTATGGGATACGAAGGCCACCGATTATAATAGTATGGACTATCCGGCTCAACGTGATTTCGTAAAGGAGTTAGCAGTTGCCTGCCAAAAAGCCGGATTAGGTCTATTTATTTATTATTCGATAGGCATAGATTGGCATCATCCTTATTTTTTACCGAGCTCTATGTATAATCCGGCCCGTCCTCATTATAAGAAGATCCCTGATGCCTATAAATTTAAAGAGGTCGAGGACTTTAAACATTATCTGAATTTTGCAAAAACACAGATAATGGAATTATGTACGCAATATGGTCCGATTGCAGGGCTTTGGTTTGATACGGTCGGTGGTGTATATCAGTACTCTGAACTTTTTAATATTCAGGAAATTTATGATATGATCCATGCTATTCAGCCTCATGCACTGGTTGTTTTTAAAACCGGAGCTAATGGCAATGAGGATTTCATTACAGGTGAAAGGGAAATGGGTTCTCTGGCTTCAGTATTTAAAAGTGCAGGTCTTCCTCAAAAGGTACAGGATGCTGCAGACCATTCCTGGGAAAGTAATAAGGAAAAGCCGGCAGAATTGAATATTCCTATTCAAACGTTGGGTTGGGCCTATCATAGTTCTCCGCGCCAAAGGCAAAAGTCAAAAGAGGAAGTCATAGACTTGCTTAATTATTGTGCTCAGATAAATGCAAACTTACTATTGAATATAGGACCGCGTCCGGATGGTACAATTTTAGAAGAGAATGTAGTGACTTTGAAAGAAGTGGGTGATTATCTTGAAAGTAATGGTTTTCCTGTTTTGAATACAAACGACTATATGTATTATAGAACAAAAGCCGTCCAACAAACTGATAAAGAGAAAGAGAATCAGACGGCCAGATAAATAAACTATTGTAAAACCAGAATGTTTTCCTCTGAAAGGAAGGCATTTTGGTTTTTTCATATTAAACATGAAAAAGCCTGTTTACCCTTTCTTCTGTTTCTTATATTCCCGCGGTGACATCCCCATTACCTTACTAAACAATCGGGAGAAATAATAGGTGTCTTCTATCCCTATCTTATAGCAGATTTGGTTTACTTTCATATCCGTGAAGTCCAGGAGCTGGCAAGCCTGCTGTATTTTCAGTTGGTTGAAGTAAGTCAGTGGGGCATATCCGGTACGTTTACTGAACAGAACAGAGAAATGGGATGGTGAGTAACCGATATGAGTTGCCAGGTCGGCCAATGTCAGTTTCTTTTCCAGGTTTTCTTTCATATAATGGATGGCCGCTGTTACGATATCATTTGCATCCGATTCGTTGCGGGCCGCTTCGCGGTATTGTTGCAGGTAGCGTAAAGACCCCAGGTAATAATGGAAGGCGGAGCAGGCATACAACAGGTTCTCATGGCTGTATCCCATTTCCAGTGTGCGGAATATCTCTTCGAAAAGATCGTTCCGGTTACTGATACGGGACTGTACGCTCGGTTTGATCTCTATCGGACGACTGGCCTGCCCGGCAAAGTAAGAGGCTAGTTTCCCTTTGAAATGTATCCAGTAAATTGTCCAGGGATTATTCTCGTCCGAACCGTAAGCGTGAGGAACTCCCGCTGGCAGTATGAAATATTGATTTGCTCTTACCGTACATTCCTGTTCGCCGACGCGAAACCAGCCGGCTCCTTCTATACAATAAATGAAAACGAACTGGCTGACCGGTTCCGTACGTTCCCGGAAATGATGCAGGGCTTTCGGATAATAACCTATGTCTGTAATATGCAGGATCGATGAAAGAGCATCTTTCTCCATCTCCTGCACAACCGATTGGGGAAGCACAAGTGCACGTTCGCCGCTAAAACCGTCTTTTAGTTTGATCATGGTACCAGATTTATAGATATTTGCAAAGATATGATTAAATCGGAATATTGTCCATCTTTAAGCTGATTTTATCTATTTCGTTGTTGAAGAAAAGACCGTTTCTTTGCACCATAACTTTAATTCTATTGTCATGAAGCGAACAACAGCTTATTTATTACTTATCTGTCTCGTCTCTGCCATGGGAGGATTGCTATTCGGTTACGACTGGGTGGTGATCGGTGGTGCAAAGATATTTTATGAACCGTTCTTTGGGTTGGAAGGCTCTGCCGCTCTTCGCGGATGGGCTATGAGTAGTGCTTTGATCGGTTGCCTGGTGGGTGCATTACTGTCCGGCGAATGGAGTGATAAATACGGGCGCAAGAAAATGTTGATCATCGCTTCTTTTCTTTTTGTATGGTCGGCCTATGGGACAGGGGCGGTCGACAGTTTTACCTGGTTTGTTATTTATCGTATAATCGGTGGGTTTGGTATCGGGATTGCTTCGAACGTATCGCCGGTATATATCGCTGAGGTAGCTCCGGCTTCAGTCCGTGGAAAATTTGTTTCCCTCAATCAGTTAACGATTGTATTAGGTATCCTGTTTGCACAGTTGGCAAACTGGCAGATCGGAGAATACTTTACACAAGGAGGCGAAACGCTGACGGCAAACAGTATCGAATGGGCGTGGCGTTGGATGTTCTGGGCGGAGCTGGTTCCGGCAGGATTGTTTTTTGTCCTTTCTTTTATTATTCCTGAAAGTCCTCGCTGGCTGGCAACCGTACAAAAGACCACACAGGCACGAGGCATTCTTCTGCGTATCGGTGGCGATGAGTATGCCGATCAGACTTTGAACGAATTAGCCCAATTGACCGATAAAAAGGAGGAAAAAGTAAACTGGAGTGCACTCTTGAAGCCAGGAGTCCGGAATGTATTGGTAATCGGGATCGTACTGGCTATCTTCCAGCAGTGGTGTGGTATCAATGTGATCTTCAATTATGCACATGAGATATTTTCAGAGGCAGGCTATGCCGTATCTGATGTCTTGATGAATATTGTAGTGACAGGGGTGACTAATGTGATCTTTACTTTCGTCGCTATCTATACGGTGGATAAATGGGGCAGACGTACCCTGATGTTTGTCGGTTCTGTTGGGCTGGCCATTATTTACGCGGTATTAGGTACCTGCTACTTCCTGGAAATGAGCGGCTGGCCGATGCTTCTATTGGTAGTGATGGCTATTGCCTGCTATGCCATGTCGCTGGCACCGGTGGTTTGGGTGGTTCTTTCCGAAATATTCCCGGTACGGATACGCGGGATGGCAATGGCGATCTCTACCTTCTTCCTTTGGGTGGCCTGTTTCCTGTTGACCTATACCTTCCCGATACTGAATGAAGCGGTGGGCGCTTCGGGAACCTTCTGGCTGTATGGTCTTATCTGTCTGGGCGGATTCCTGTTTATCCGTGCGAAACTTCCTGAAACAAAAGGTAAAACTTTAGAGGAACTGGAAAAAGAATTAACGAAATAAATATACTGAAATGACTGAAAATGTGAAAGTTTGGGAAGAAGATATCCTTCTTCCTACCTACGGTATTGGCAAAGCTGAAAAGAATCCGATGTTCCTGGAGAAGCGTGTTTACCAGGGAAGCAGTGGTGTGGTTTACCCTTATCCGGTGGTTGAAAAGATAGAGGATACCTGCGAGGAAAAGAGTTACCATGCTGTCTGGCTGGAAAACGAATATATAAAAGTGATGATCCTTCCCGAGCTGGGCGGACGGGTACAAATGGCGTACGATAAGATCAAAAACCGCCATTTCATCTACTATAACCATGTTATCAAACCCGCTTTGGTCGGACTGACCGGACCGTGGATCTCCGGCGGTATCGAGTTTAACTGGCCGCAACATCACCGTCCGAGTACGTTCCTGCCGATCGACTATACGATCGAACGTTGTGCCGATGGAAGTGCCATCGTTTGGGTAAGCGAACGCGAACGGATGTTCCATCAGAAAGGGATGGCAGGTTTTACCTTGCGTCCGGGACGTGCAGTATTGGAGATACAGGGGAAATTGTATAATCCGACTCCGGTTCCACAGACCTTCCTTTGGTGGGCCAACCCGGCAGTTGCCGTAAATGATGCCTATCAATCGGTATTTCCTGCCGATGTAAACGCCGTTTTCGATCATGGAAAACGGGATGTTTCGCGTTACCCGATTGCTACGGGCACTTATTATAAGATGGACTATTCGGCAGGCGTAGATATTTCCCGTTACAAGAATATCCCGGTTCCAACCTCTTATATGGCGATCCGTTCCAAATATAACTTTGTGGGAGGCTATGAGAACGATACCCGTGCCGGTGTCCTGCATGTGGCGAACCATCATATCTCACCGGGTAAAAAGCAGTGGACCTGGGGGAACGGTGATTTCGGGCAGGCCTGGGACCGCAACCTGACGGATACCGACGGCCCTTATATCGAACTGATGACCGGTGTCTACACCGACAACCAGCCTGATTTCACCTGGCTGCAACCTTACGAAGAAAAAACATTCACCCAGTACTTCATGCCTTACCGTGAACTGGGTGTCGTGAAGAACGCCTCTTCCGATCTTCTGATGAACATAGAACCCGATGGAAAGGGCGCTTTATTAAAGATATTTGCCACTTCGGTACAGAAGGAGCTGCATATTACCATCGAAAAAGCAGGGGAGACCTGTCTCGATATTACCCGTGATATCACCCCCGAAAATGTACTGGAGGAGTTTGTTCCTGTCGACAGTTTGTGTGATGTGAAGGTTTGTATCTGTAATGCAAAAGGCAAACAGGTATTGACATGGGAACCTGAACCGGATGTGATCAAAGAAGTTCCCGAACCTGCGAAAGCAGCACTCGATCCGGAATATGTACGGACTACCGAACAACTCTACCTGACCGGTCTGCATCTGGAACAGTATCGCCATGCCACCTATTCGGCTACGGATTATTATCGGGAGGCCATCCGCCGCGATCCGACCGATGTACGCAATAATAATGCAATGGGTTTGTGGCTGATCCGCAAAGGACAGTTTGCCCAGGCAGAACCTTATCTGCGTCAGGCGGTGAAGACATTGACCGAGCGGAATCCAAATCCGTATGACGGCGAACCGTTATACAACCTGGGTCTCTCCCTGAAATATCAGGGAAAGAATGAAGAAGCATACGACTTTTTCTATAAAGCCTGTTGGAATGCAGCCTGGCAGGATGCCGGTTATTATTCTCTCACCCAATTATCAGTCGCAAAAGGAGAGTGGGAAGAAGCTCTTTATGAAATAGATAAATCCCTGCTCCGCAACTGGCATAACCTGCGGGGACGTCATTTGAAGGCTATTATTCTTCGTCACTTGGGACGAAACGATGAGGCGATTGCGTTGATCGACGAATCGTTGCGTATCGACCGTTTCAATTTTGGTTGCGGCTTTGAAAAGTATCTGATAACCGGGAACGATTCCGATCTGAAAGCACTGGTCGCTTTGATGCGTCCGGAAGGACATAATTATAGCGAGCTGGCACTCGATTACGCATCGGCAGGTTGCTGGGAAGAAGCATTGAAGGTGGCTGAGACGGCCATCGATTTGCAGGTTGCCGATCAGACGATGTTACATTATTATAAGAGTTGGTTCCTGATCCGCTTGGATCGGAAAGAGGAGGCTTTGGCGGCAATCCGTGAGGCTGAACAGCAAATACCTGACTGCTGTTTCCCGAATACGTTGGAAGCTATTTTGGCTCTTCAGGCAGTGATTGATTTTGCAGCCGAGGCTCCGAAAGCATTGTATTATCTGGGCAATTTGTGGTACGACAAACGTCAGTATCCGGAAGCGATTGCCTGTTGGGAAGCTTCGAAGAAACAGGATGAAACATTCCCGACCGTATTGCGTAACCTTTCGCTCGCTTATTTCAATAAACTGAATAAGCAGGAAGAAGCAGTTGTTTTATTGGAGAAGGCTTTTGCCCTCGATCCGACAGACGCCCGTATTCTGATGGAGCTCGACCAACTGTATAAACGCTTGAACCGTCCGCATGCCGATCGGCTGGCTTTCTTGGATAAACACAAAGAAGTCGCTTTCGAGCGCGATGACCTGTATCTGGAATATGTCACTTTACTCAACCAGCTTGGACAGTATGAAGAAGCCATCCGCAGGATCGATGCCCGCCAGTTCCATCCGTGGGAAGGGGGAGAAGGTAAAGTTCCTGCCCAATATCAGCTTGCCCGCGTAGAGCTGGTGAAGCAATTGCTGTCAGAAGGGAAATATCAGGATGCATTGAACTTGATAGAAGAATGTTTCGTCTATCCGCATAACTTTGGAGAAGGGAAACTGTACGGTGCCCAGGAGAATGATTTCAATTATTATAAAGCTTGTGCTTTGCAGGGATTGGGACGCAATGAAGAAGCAACCGGATTATTCCTCAAAGCCAGTGTCGGAAACAGTCAGCCTGCTGCTGCCATGTATTACAACGACCAGAAGCCGGATAAAATATTCTATCAAGGATTGGCCTTGCGTAAACTGGGGCGTGAAGACGAGGCACGCGGTCGCTTCAACAATCTGATCTCCTATGGTGAAAAGCATGTGTATGATATCTTTAAGATGGATTACTTCGCCGTCTCCCTGCCGGACTTGCAGATTTGGGAAGATGATATGAACAAAAAGAACCGTATCCACTGCAATTACCTGATGGCATTAGGCCACCTGGGATTGGGAGATACCGAAAAAGCAATGAAGTATTTCGATATTGCTGCCGAAATGGATAATAACCATCAAGGAGTACAGATACATCGGGAAATGATCTGACTATAGGAGGTCTTGGTTGTTACAGGTTCCTTTGCCGTCTGCTTTAGCTGACGGATTACAAATTGTTTCTTTTTGGGCTTTAGCCACATTTCTCTTAACATAGAGAGTGTGTTTAAAATGGGACTAAAGTCCAGAGATTGATCATTTATCAATCCGTCAGCTAAAGCAGACGGCAAAGGAACCTGTAAGGGCTAAGTCACTTTGATGAGGGGATAGCTTACTAACAATAACCAAGCAACTAGAACAACAAAATATGATGAAGCAACTTCTATTTGTATGCATATCTCTGATGATATTTTCTTCTTGCAGGGAAAGATCATCTGAACTCTCTTTAGCCGGAGAGTGGCAGTTTGCTTTGGACAGTACTGATGTCGGAGTAACGGAGAAGTGGTTTGAACATTCGTTTACCGATAAAATAGAGTTACCGGGGACTACCGATGAGGCAGGCTACGGCACTCCGAACAGTTTGCCTCCTTCAGTCGGCAAGCCGCAGATACTTCACCTGACCCGTCGGAACAGCTATGTCGGCCCCGCCTGGTATTCGCGTGAAATCACGATTCCATCGGACTGGAAAGACAAATCTATCGAACTGAAACTGGAACGCGTTATTTGGCAGACGAAAGTCTGGATAGACGGACAATCTGTGCCGGGAACTTGTGAAAGCCTGATCAGTCCGCATCGTTTCGACCTGACGGACTATCTGACACCCGGTAAACACAAGCTGGCGATCCGTGTCGATAACCGGAAACAACACGATATTTCTGTCAATGATATGGCACATGCCTACACCAACGAAACGCAGATCATGTGGAACGGTATCATCGGAGAAATATCTCTGACTGCAAAAGAGGCCCTTTCCATCGACAATCTGCAGGTGTATCCGGATATCACCCGTAAGCAAATCCGCATACAAGGTAAGGTCTTTAATGCAGGTGAACGAATAGAAGGTATGTTGTCAGCGAAGGTGGAAAACTCAACAAGCAGATTGCAAATAGCTTCTTTCGAGCAGCAGATGGATTTTCAGCCAGGTGAAAACCTGGTGAACATCACCTGTCCGATGGGTGATTCGATAGAAGTGTGGAGTGAATTTAACCCTACTCTATATACAATGGATCTGAAGGTGGAAGCTGGTTCACAGAAGGCAAAAGGGAGTGTTAGGTTTGGTATGCGTGAATTTAGCCGAAACCAGTCAGATCTGTTATTGAACGGGAAAAAGGTATTTCTGCGGGGAACGCTCGAATGCTGTATTTTCCCCCTTACCGGTCGTCCGCCGATGGAACCGGAAGGATGGAAGAAAGTATTCCTCACTGCCCGCGAATGGGGATTGAACCATCTCCGTTTCCATTCCTGGTGCCCACCGGAAGCCGCTTTTCAAGTGGCGGATTCTTTGGGCTTTTATCTGCAGGTGGAGCTGCCTCTCTGGTCTTTGAAAGTGGGTGAAGAAGCCCGGACAAACAAATTCCTGTATGCTGAAGCCGACCGTATCCTGTCGGAATATGGAAATCATCCCTCTTTCTGTTTCTTTAGTTTGGGTAATGAGTTGCAACCCGATTTTGATTTCCTGACCGGATTACTGAAACATGTCAAATCGCAGGACCCGCGCCATCTCTATACAACTACCTCCTTTACCTTTGAAGGAGGTCATGGTGACTGGCCCGAACCGGACGATGATTTCTTTATCACGCAATGGACAAAGAAAGGCTGGGTACGTGGTCAGGGTGTGTTTGATACCCAGTCACCTTCGTTTGACAAAGATTATGTTGCATCCGTCGAGGGCATGACCGTTCCGTTGATCACCCACGAGATCGGACAGTATTCCGTTTTCCCGAACCTGAAGGAGATAGATAAATATACAGGTGTACTCGACCCTCTGAACTTTAAAGGTGTCAGACAGGAACTGGAACAGAAAGGTCTTTTGGATAAAGCCGGTGATTACCTGAAAGCATCCGGTTATCTGGCATCTATTCTCTATAAGGAAGAGATAGAACGTGCGATGAAAACGGCTGGTTGCAGTGGTTTCCAGTTGCTGGACCTGCACGACTTTCCCGGACAGGGAACGGCTTTGGTCGGTCTGTTGGATGCCTTTTGGGACAGTAAGGGGGTAACCGATGCGGAGACTTTCCGTCAGGCATGTGCTCCGGTAACTCCTTTGGCACGTTTTCCGAAAGCTGTTTATACAAACGATGAGACTTTTACGGCATCTGTGGAGATTGCGAACTTTACCGATCGCGAGCTGAGCGGGCAATCTCTTTCCTGGGTATTGAAAGATGAGGCGGGAAAAGAGATGAATCAGGGAAAGATCGCTTGTCCTCCCCTTTCCATCGGATTGAACAAATTGCCTGTAGCGATCAGTTGTCCTTTGAATCGGAAGGAAGCAGGCCGCCTGACTTTATCGCTTTCATTGGAGGATACGCCTTACCGGAATGAATGGTCTGTTTGGGTATATCCGGCAGAGTTGACAACTGAAAAGGGCGAAATCATCGTTACTCGTGACCAACGGGAGGCTCAAAAGGCGTTAGCCGACGGAAAGAAAGTATTGTATAACCCCGATTATAAGAAGGTGGAAGGACTGGAAGGCAAATTCGTTCCGGTGTTCTGGAGTCCGGTTCATTTCCCGAAGCAGGCAGGTTCGATGGGTATCTTATGTGATGCCACGCATCCGGCATTCCGCCATTTCCCGACAGGCAACTATACCGACTGGCAATGGTGGTCATTGCTGAAACAGTCCCGGACGGTCGTGACAGACAGTTTGCCTGCTGTAACGCCTTTGGTGGAGGTTGTCGATAACTTTGCCAATAACCGCCGCTTGTCGAATCTGTTTGAGGTGAAAGTCGGAGCGGGCAAACTCCTGTTCTGTTCTATGGATTTGCTGTCTGACTGGAAGCAACGCCCGGAAGCGCGTCAGTTATATTTCAGTCTGCTTGAATATATGAAAAGCAATGCATTTAACCCGTCAAACACGATGGAATCGGGAGTTTTGTCCCGATTGCTTATGGGCGGAACCTCTGCGGAAACAAGCAAACCGGAAGATATTTATTGATTAATGTAAAAAGAAAGTAACTTATGAAGAAGCTGTTTATTGTGTTATTTGCACTGGTGACAGGAATGGGTTGGGCACAACAGTCTGCTGTTACAACGGGTAATGACGGAAAGTCGTGGACATTGTCTACGCGCTCTTTTATTTATCAGATACGTGTGTCTGAACAGGGAGTCGTGAATATGTTTTATTTCGGTGATAAAAGCCAGGATCCGGACATGCTTCGTCATCCGTTAGGCGAGGAAGTAACGGTTCGCGGCGGCTATTCGGCTACCACTCCGATGCTGGAAGCTGTCTTTAAAGACCGGGTGAGGGATATAGAGCTGACTTATGCCGGTTCGGAGCTTTTGACACAGGATGGATACACGACGTTGGCTATCCATCAGAAAGATAAGTTTTATCCGCTGGCGGTAACGGAATATATCCGTGTCCTTCCGGAATACGACCTGATGGAAAAGTGGATAGAGATAAAGAATACGGGAAAGAAAGGCAGTATCGATATCGAAAATGCCCAGTCCGGAACCTTCTTTCTGCCGAAGAATGCCTATGAACTGACGCATCTGTCCGGCAGGTGGGGCTACGAATATCAGATGAACGTGACCAAACTGACCCAGGGACTGAAAACAATTCAGACAAAAGACCTGCGCTCATACGGTTCTTCCTTCTTTGCGATAAGACCGGAAGGCGAGCAGGAAGAGACCTGCGGGGAAGTCTGGTTCGGCACTTTGCAGTATAGCGGCAACTGGCGGATGGATTTCGAAAAGTATGCTCCCGGCGAGGTACAGGTGACCGGAGGTATCAGTTTTTGGGATCAACTCCTGGTTCTTCAGCCCGGAAAAAGTTTTACTACCCCCAAAATGATGATAGGATATACCAATCGGGGGATGGAGGGGGTCTCACAGAACCTGGCCTCTTTTACCCGTGAAAAAGTGCTGTATCCTTCCCATCACGACCAGGTACGCCCGGTTTTGTATAATAGCTGGTATGCGACCACTTTTGATGTGAATGAAGAGCATCAGCTGGCATTGGCAAAGATTGCTAAAGAGCTGGGTGTCGAGGTTTTCGTAATCGACGATGGCTGGTTTAAAGGCCGTGTGAACGATAAAGGCGGTCTGGGCGACTGGACGGTCGATAAGAATAAATTCCCCAACGGCCTGCAGCCGATGATCGATAAGATCAATGCTATGGGGCTGGATTTCGGTATCTGGATAGAGCCGGAGATGGTGAATCCGAACAGCGACCTCTACCGTCAGCATCCTGACTGGGTGTTCCATTATCCCAACCGTACCCGTCATGAGACACGTAACCAGCTGATGCTGAATCTTGCTCGTGAGGATGTCTATCAGTATCTGTATACCAGCTTCTCTACTCTGTTGCGTGAAAACAATATCAAATTCATCAAATGGGATATGAACCGCGGGGTGACTGAACCGGGCTTCCTGTCTGCACCGACTGACGAGCAACGGGCTGTGCGTATCAAATATATCGAAAACCTGTACCGCCTGTTTGAGACGCTACGTGCCGAATTTCCGGATGTGTGGTTCGAGAACTGTGCCGGTGGCGGGGGAAGAGTGGACCTGGGTATGATGGCACGTACCGATTTCTGCTGGGCAAGCGATAATACCGATCCGGTGGAACGTACTTTCATCCAGTATTCTTTCCTGAACGCTTTCCCGTCCAATTCCATGATCAGTTGGGTGACGCAGGAGGACTGGCATAACCAAAAGCATCCGCTGGAATTTAAATTCGACGTATCCATGTGCGGTGTGCTGGGTGTCGGCTATGACATAACAAAGTGGACCGATAAGGAGAAAGAAACGGCTCGTGAGAAGATAGCCCTGTATAAAGAGATCCGTGAAACGGTTCATAAAGGCGATCATTACCGTCTCGTTTCCCCCTATGAAAATAACCGGAGCGTGCTCCAGTTTGTCAATAAGCCGAAAACGGAATCTGTAGTATTTGTATATAACCTGGCAGAATATCCTGACAACGCCATTCCGGAGACCAAATGCCCCAAAAAGGTGAAACTACGCGGACTGGAAGCGGATGCTTCTTATCGGATCGACGGCATGGAAGGTATTTATAAAGGCCGCCAGTTAATGAATATAGGTGTCGAGTTTCCGTTGTACGGAGCTTTCAAAAGCCGTATCTTCAAGATCGTAAAACAATAATAAAGCATAGCTTCTTATATGAAACTTCTATCTGCATCGACATTCAGCGGCGGGGGATTGATCCCTGCCGCTGAATTGATCACATTAAGGAACCGTAACGGTCTTGTCGCCCAGTTCACCGATTACGGTGCACGTTGGGTAAGTATGTGGGTACCCGACCGGGAGGGTCGCTTGTCGGATATCGTGCTTGGGTTCGATACGATAGACGGTTACCGGACGGCAGGGGAGAGATACCACGGTGCTATCGTCGGTTGTGTCTGCGGACGGATCAGTAATGCCTGTTTCCGGATAGGAGGGCAGGAGTATCTGTTAGCTTCCAACGATGTGTACGGTACACCTGTTCGTAACCATTTACACGGTGGAATCGATGCTTTTCACAACCGTTACTGGAAATTCCGTACATATATTTCTCCTTCCGGAGAGGAAGCTGTCGAGTTCACAAATAATTCACAAAGCGGTGAAGAGGGCTATCCGGGCAACCTGCAAGTGAAGGTTACGTACCTGCTGAAAGCGGACAATACCCTGCGGATGGAATGTGAAGCAACGACCGACCATCCGACTCCTGTTAATATGACCAATCATGCTTTCTTCAACCTGCAATCTCCTTCCGCTCCGGCAGAGAGGAAAAATGTCTTATCCCATAACCTGACACTGAACGCTTCTGCTATCATAGAATGCGACGGTGAATTAATTCCTACAGGCCGATTGTTACCGGTAGACGGAACCTCGCTCGACTTTCGTTCGCCCCGTACCATTGTCTCGTCATTGGTTGAGGAACATCCGCAGATACAAAAGGACAAAGGTTTCTCCCTGGCCTATGCCTTGGATACCGAAGAATCCGAAGCATCGGACGAATTGCACTTTGCCGCCCGCCTGTCTGATGCTCTTTCCGGAAGAATGTTGGAAATATATACCAACCAGCCCTCCGTTCAGGTATATAACGGTTACTTTATGGATGGTACGGACATCGGGAAAGATAATACCCCTTACTATGCCAGTGCAGGTATAGCCATTGAAACACAGGGCTATCCGGATGCGCCTAACCAACCGGCTTTCCCCTCTATCCTGATAGATGAGGCAAAGAAGTATCGCCATATCACCGAATACTGCTTCACGAACGTGAGCCGGTAGCCACAAGAAAAATAACTTTCTACACAAAGTTTTTAGAAAAGTATCTGTCATCTGTCATTCGCTGATGTAACACGTAGTCATTCAGTGGATAAGAGCATGACAGATACTTTTTTTATTTGCAATGGAGTTTGTCATCTGTCATCTATACCGCTAACAGACTATCTGTTAAAAGACAGACAACTACGTGTTAAATACCGACAAACTACGTGTTAAGTCCTTATTTAGTAAAACTACCCTGTACAGGGTAGCTGATTGAGGTGTACAGGCTGCCCGCGCAGGGTGTACAGGGTAATATCCCAGGGTGTACAGGGTAGCAACAAAATATAAGGACTTAACACATAGTTCCTCCTTTCTTAACAGATAGTATCTCCCTTATCAACGATTAAAAGGAGTAGGGAGGGCTGTTATATTGGTTCATCTCTAAGCATAGCCACTCATATTCTACACAAGCTTCGGATTTGTCGCAAATAATTTGTATATTTGCGACAAACAGAATGTAATGGCAAGCATAGAAGACAGTATTTTGACAGCTATTAAAGCCAAAGGAAGAGGAAGCATCTTCTTTCCTTCTGATTTTACGTCATACGGAGAGGTCAAGGCAGTTGGAAAAAGTCTTGAACGACTGACCGCAAAAGCTGACATCATCCGTTTGGCGAGAGGAATATATTCATATCCTGAGATTGATACAGTCTTAGGACTTGGTATATTGATGCCATCCATAGAACAGATAGCTGAAACCATAGCTCGTAGGGATAAAGCTCGTATCGTTCCAACTGGTATTTATGCCATGAATAAATTGGGCATATCTACACAAGTGCCAATGAACGTCGTTTATCTGACAGATGGCGCACCCCGTAAGGTAAGCCTAGGAAATGGCCGCTCAATACAGTTCAAATATACAACCCCCAAAAATCTCTCATTCACAAATCCACTCGCAATGCTTGTTACATTTGCCCTGAAAGAAGTAGGGAAAGATAATGTAACTGGTGATATAGCCAAGCAAATTAAGAACGTGCTTCAGAAAGAACAAAAGGAAAATGTATTGGCAGACGAAGCACTCATGCCTGCATGGATAAGAACCTTCATTAGACAAGCGTATGAATAATTACTTTGAATTATCGAAGGAACAACAGCAAATGGTGCTTATCCAAGCTGCCAATAAAACTGGCTTGCCAGTACAAGCTGTTGAGAAAGACTTATGGGTAACTGTGGTTCTACAAATGGTTTTCACATTACCTGTAGCTAATCATCTACCGAAACAGACATGGAGAAATGGCTTCAAGTAGAAGCCGATCCTGACGGCGAGGGTGATGGAACATACCCAGAACCAAGAGTGATACACATTCGCTACAAATCTCTTTTCGATGAAGACTTACCTTATTTGCATTCAGAGGTAAAACTAGAGGTTGGTGCTCGTTCCTTACTCGAACCCACAGCAGAAGCTGCGATAACAAGTGTTTTAGAAGATGTGTTACCTGTTAGTACAACAATTAAGCAAGTTATGATACCTACAGCCTTAGCAGAGAAGACATTTCTTGAAAAGGTATTTTTGTTGCATGAGCTGTTTTCGTCTCAATGTTCAAGAGAGGCTAATCGTAAATCTCGTCATCTGTATGACTTAATGCAGATGATGAGCACCGACATTGCAGCAAGGGCTATCGCCAACGATGAACTTTGGAATACAATACACCATCATCGTGAATTGTTCACAAGTATGAGTGGGGTAGATTATACTCCTGACATTCGCAAACGCATAAGGTTATTACCTCCCAATGATGTCATTGACGATTGGCGTAACGATTACAAGGATATGCTATCGTCTATGATATATGGGGAAAAACCTACATTCGCTGTGCTGATGGAGAAAATGAGAGAATTAGAAAATATATTTCATAATGCTAAACATTAAGAATATTGATAAAATGAGATATTGTTTTTCTGGTCACGAGTCATTTAATACTGATCGCTTGTTCGCCGGTGGCTGTTCGTTTATATGCAGGACCGTATCATAAGGAAGATATTCAAACACCGGAAGGAAAGAGCTTTACATTGATAAATCTACCTTATTGCCTGACTGGCAAGTTGACTTCCTACCTTGAACTACATTTCAACCCGTAATATGACGGGATGAATGCAAAAACACAACAAATGAATGCAGTTTTACTTCGTGCATTCATCTGTTGTGCTTTTGATTTACAAGGAATAGGGCTACTAAATGAACCCAGTGAATGATATTTCCTTATAAACTTAATTTTGTCCGGATCGCTTTCGGGATTGCGTCCTTGTGTACCATTACATAAATGGTCTTGGCGCGGACGAAGCTTTCTGACATATTCAGATAACCACCGAACTTATTGCGGTCTGTGCCCCAGGAGTTTTTGGTGATGTAATATTTTGTGCCGTTCTGGTCTTTGGCGATACCGGTCAGATGCATCAGATGGTCGTCGGTAGTGACGAATGCTTCGAAACCTTCTTGACGAATCTCAGGAGTTACTTTGATTTCGGGGTAAGGCTGCTCGAATTTATACACTTCTTCCAGACGTTCTTTCTCGTCCATCTTCTCGAAACGAGCACGGTCGGTATTGGAGAAGTCTTCCACCTTCTTTACTTCCGGGTTGATGGCTACACCATTCTTGAAAGAGAAGCCTTTTTCACTTACGTCGCCGTCCCAACATACGGTGAAACCGTTGTTTAAGGCATAATCTACCGTTTCGATCATCTCGTCGAGCGGCAGGTTGTACATCAGGGAATGTTCCCAGTTGTCCGGTACTTCCACATCGAACTTTACATAATACGGATGGTGTGTGAAACTGGTCAGCTCGATATAATCATCCATATTCAGACCCAAAGATTCAGCGAACGATTTGGGAGTGTATTCTTTGCCTTTATAAGTGAATTGGGCAGGCAGTTCTCCCAGATACGTATCAAACAGGTTCCGGATCAGCTTATCGTATTCCGGACTGCGTTTTTTGTTCTTGACAGCGACATTGGCTATTGCTTCCATATACTGAGCCATCTCGTAGTGGTTGTGGCGTTCGGAGTCGTAGTTGATTCCTTTATAGACCTCTTCGGGGACGATCCCAACCTGGCGATACGCATTCATGAAGGTATGAGACAAGCTGCCTTGTCCGATGTTACCTTCTCCGCGACGCAGGTAGTTGTCCTGCAGCTGATTCATATATTTCTGGCGGACAATGAACATTTCGGACAGGTCGTATTCGCCTTTACCCATACGTAATAGCTCCGACTCCATGAATGAGGTAGTGGCGAAACACCAGCAAGTACCGGTAGCAGCCTGGTTCTTTACCGGGGTAGCCGGAACGGTCACCACTTCGGTAAACTGATAACCTTGTGCAAACGCGCTGAAAGTGGAAAGCAGCAAGGCACAAGAGATAAATAGTGCTTTCATAAGATATGATTTAATGATATGTATATAATTCAGTATTTAAAACCCTCTTGCGAACATATTCCAGAACTCGTCTGCCATATCTTCCCAGCGCTGCATGGTTGCTCCGGCAAAGTCGGAAGTATAGCCGGTCAGGAAAGTATTGGCGGCTTCGCTGCCTTTTGCCTGCTGTATCTCTTTGTATTGGCTCTCGACAAAAGGTAATTCCCGCTGTCCCTTCTCCTCGAAATGGGTGATGGCTGCCTGCATTTTCTCTTTTGTCAGTCCCCAGCGGACAGTTGCCAGTTTGTTGGCTTCACGGAACGACCAGATGGCTGCATCTTTCCGGTGACGGTGCTGCCCGCAGATACCGAAGCTGGGCGGAAGTGCGGTGGAACCGGAGAAAATAGGAATACGGGGACTCTGTCCCGGATTATCGAAAGACAACCAGGCAACACCACCTACAGCATCAGGTAGCCAGCTGCGCAACTGGATCACATGCGAATAAGAACATTGCGGAACAGCTACCAGGCGGTTACGGTCCACAGTACCGTCTTTGACACCGTTCAGCATATTGATCATGTCTGTCGTCATCCAGGGATTGGCTGCCGGACTTGTTATCGTGTCTTTCTCCGTACTGTCTTTCTTTTTGGCGAGGATTTTCAGATTCTTCGTCGTATCCCAGTCCGTCCCTTCGTAGGTAGCACGCAAAAGCGCCATTACATCGGTGGCGGCAACCGGTTTATCCGGCTTGACGCTCAACGGAAGCTCTTCCGAATCGTAAGCCAGTTTCAGGGAAGGAGCCAGGCTGTTCAGGATAAAGAACTCACGCAGGCTGAAAGATTTCGGTTCACCGAAATAATTTCCGCCACTGTAAGCCTTCCAGAAGCGGAACGGCTCTTTTCCATCCCATAATTCCATCTTTTTAGCGACTTCGAACACGTTATCCGAAGCCATATAATTGTCTTTATCCTTTAAATCGAGCGTGGAGATGCGGGAAATATTCGCCGAAACGCTGACATGGTCGTCCGGTATACGAACTGCAGCCCACACACCGCCGATCTTGTCGGGGCCTTCTCCGAATATCTCGAATATCCATACTTCGTTCGGGTCGGCGATGGTCAGGCATTCGCCGGAATCACCGTAACCGTATTCTTTCACCAGTTTACCCATCAGGCGGATGGCGTCGCGGGCTGTCGAACAACGTTGCAGGACGATCTTTTCCAGTTCTTCGATCATGAACATACCGTTCTTGTTTACCAGCTCTTTCCGTCCGGAAATCGTGGTTTCACCGATACCCAGCTGCTTTTCGTTCAGACAAGGGTAAGAGGTATTCAGGAACTGATAGGTGGAACGTGCCTGGGGAATATTCCCTTTCAGTTCCACATTTGTCTGGTCGTTCGGATATTCGGTGTGCATCCGTCCGTTGTAGATGGCAACGGTTGTGTCGCGGTCGTAAGTGGCTGCCGGGACGATTTCCATCCAGGTGCGGTAGTTTCCGTCACAGGTGTGGCTCGTCATGACCGAACCGTCCGTCGACGCTTTTTTGCCGACCATAATACTTGTACAGCTCTCCGGTGTATTGACCGGCCGGGCATATTCTATTTCCTGCGCAGTGGTGATGAGACAGTGGCAGATAAGTGTAAGAATAAGGATAAACAATCTGTTCATGTGTTTGTCATTTGATTTAGTGCCTAAAGATACAAACTGTATCGGAATAAATCCATATATTTGCCCAAATCTAAGATGTGTACGATAACATAACAATTATAATCCATGAGAAAACTATTTTCTATCGTCGCATTGCTGGTATTCCTGACCTTACCGGCATTGGCTCAGCTTGCCTTGTTTCCCACTCCCGCGAAGGTGTCGGGGGGAAAAGGTTCTTTTACAGTAGGTATTGCATCCCCGGTAACCGGAAACGGAGGATATGCCGATCAACTGGCTAAAAAACTTCCGTCCGAACTGAAAGGACTGGGATTGTCGGGCACTCCTTCACAGGGAACGATTCGCCTGGTACTGGATGAGAAACTGCGTATGCCGGACGAGGCGTATGCATTGACTGTTACTCCCGAGTCGGTTTTATTGGAAGCCTCTTCCGAATCCGGCCTGTTTTATGCGAAAGAAGCTTTGAAACAACTGGCACGTTTCGGCAAAGGAACAGTGCGGGCCTGTAAGATCACCGATCAGCCGCGTTATGGCTGGCGGGGTTTCATGCTGGACGAAAGCCGCCATTTCTTCGGAAAAGAGAAGGTGAAACAGTATCTGGATATCATGGCTTCCCTTCGTATGAACGTCTTTCACTGGCATCTGACCGACGAGCCGGGCTGGCGTATCGAGATCAAGAAATATCCGAAACTGACCTCTGTCGGTGCTATCGGCAACTGGCATGATCCGAAAGCTCCCGCTACATTCTATACCCAGGAAGAGATTAAGGAAATCGTAGCCTATGCGGCAGAACGTCATATTATGGTCGTTCCCGAATTTGATATGCCCGGACATGCGACTGCTGTCAGCCGTTCCTACCCGGAATTATCCGGTGGCGGTGAAGGCAAATGGGACGGTTTCACCTTCCATCCCTGCAAGGAAACGACTTACCGGTTCATCAGCGATGTGCTCGATGAAATCGTTTCTTTATTTCCTTCTCCTTATATTCATATCGGTGGAGATGAGGTCCATTACGGCAATCAGAGCTGGTTTACCGATCCGGAAATCCAGCAATTCATCAAGGATAAGAAGTTACAGAATGAAACGGGGCTGGAACATTATTTCGTGAACCGTGCCGCTGATATCGTAGCTTCCAAAGGAAAGACGATGATCGGCTGGGACGAAATCATCGATGCCGGTGTTTCTCCGGGCAAGGCAGTGGTTATGTGGTGGCGTCATGATCGCAAACATCAGCTGGTAAAGGCTCTTGAGAATGGCTACCAGGTGATTATGACTCCGCGCCGTCCGTTCTATGCGGATTTCGTTCAATACGGAGAACACAATGTCGGTCGTCTGTGGAATGGTTACAATACGATCGAAGATGTGTACCGTTTCCCCGAACCTATTATCCATCTGACAAAAGATTATGAAGACCAGGTGATGGGTTTGCAGTTCTCTTTGTGGACGGAACGTGTGGCGGATACGAAACGTCTGGACTTTATGACTTTCCCGCGCTTAGTTGCTGTGGCGGAAGACGGTTGGACACCTGCCAAAGAAAAGGAATGCAGTCTGTTCATGAAGAAATTACCGTATTTCCTGGATTACCTGAAGACATTAGGTATCTATTACTTCGATCCGTTCAATCCGGCATCTACTCCCGAACCGGATGCTCCGGCTAAAGAAGATGTATTGCAGAATGGTTGATGTGAAATAAAAAAAGGGCGGAATCGATAACGGTTCCGCCCTTTTTGATTGATATATAAAAGGTTAATATTTTTTCTTACGTGCGTTACGGTCTGAAGTTTCGCGTCTCCAGGGTTTCTCGCTGTTACGTCTGTCAGTAGTGCTGCCGCTGAAACCACCGTCACGTCTGCCTTTGTAGCCTCCGCCGCCTTTATAACCGCCTCTTGAACCGCTGCCTCCGCCGCGTGTGTTACCTCCGCCACGGCTGAAGCCGCCACGACCGCCTCTGCTGCCACCGCCTTCGCCTTTGCCCTGGGCAGGTTCTACGGAAATACGTTTGCCGTCAACTTCGAAACCGTTCATGCTGTCCATGACACGCTGTGCTTCGCCTTCTTCTACTTCGAAGAATGAGAAGTTGTCGCGCAGGTCGATCTTACCGATGCGAACCTTGCCCGGAACACATTTGTTGACCAGTTCGATCAGCTGGTTCGGATACAGGCCGTCTGTTTTACCGAAGTTGAGGAAGAAGCGTGAGAAACCTTCTTCAGCCGCATGGCTGCGACGTTCTCCGCGCTCTCCACGTTCACTGCGGGCTGCGCGTTCGTCTACTTCCTGAATTTCGTCAGCATCCTTATAATAGTCGATCATACGGTTAAATTCCAGCGAAACAACACGTTTGATGATGTCTTCCTTGTCCAGCCATTCCAGTTTACGGTAAATCTGCGGCATCAGTGTGGCAATCTCTTCTTCGTCTACCTTTACTTTTTCGATCTGGTCTACGAGGTTGAAAAGCTGCTTTTCACAGATATCGTGTCCGCTGGGCATTTCACCCTTCTCGAATTTCTTCTTGATGATATTCTCGATCAGGCGGATTTTTCCTTTTTCCTTTACGTGGCAGATAGAGATGGAAATACCCGTCTTTCCGGCACGTCCCGTACGTCCGCGGCGATGGGTATACGATTCTACTTCATCGGGCAGACCGTAGTTGATCACGTGCGTCAGGTCGTCCACGTCCAGTCCACGTGCAGCTACGTCGGTAGCAACTAACAGCTGGATGTTTTTTACTCGGAATTTCTGCATCACGTAGTCACGCTGTGCCTGGCTCAGTTCGCCGTGCAGCGAGTCTGCATTGTAGCCGTCCTGTATCAGTTTGTCGGCAATCTCCTGCGTTTCCTTACGGGTACGGCAGAAAACGATACCGTAGATATTCGGATAATAGTCGGCAATACGTTTCAGTGCCAGGTATTTGTCCTGCGCACGAACCATATAATAAATATCCTTGATATTCTTGTTACCTTCGTTCTTGTTCCCGATAACGATTTCTTTCGGGTTCTTCATGTACTTCTTCATGATGCTGGCAATGCCCTGCGGCATGGTAGCGGAGAAAAGTAACATGTTACGAGCGGGCGGTACTTCAGCCAGGATCGCGTTGATACTGTCGGTGAAACCCATGTTCAGCATTTCGTCCGCTTCGTCGAGGATCACGTTCTTTACCGTACTCAGATCGACTGTCTTACGGTTCATCAAGTCCAACAGACGGCCCGGTGTAGCGACTACTACGTGTACACCGCGTTTCAGTGTCTTGATCTGACTTTCAATGCTCGAACCTCCGTATACCGGCAGCACCTTCAGGTTGTCGATATATTTGGAGTAATCATTCAGGTCGTCTGCAATTTGCAGGCAAAGTTCCCTGGTGGGACAAAGTATGAGTGCTTGAGGCTGATATCTTGTCACATCGATCTTCTGCAGGATGGGCAACCCGAAAGCGGCTGTTTTTCCTGTTCCTGTTTGTGCCAATGCAATTACGTCGTTGTCTTCTCCCAGTAAGAAAGGAATCACTTCTTCCTGTACCGGCATGGGCGATTCGTAACCCATTTCCTGGATTGCCTTCAATATGGGGGCGGCAACTCCTAATTCTTCAAATGTTTTCAAAATGTGATATGTGTATATATAATAAATTCAGAGGGTACAAAGGTAGATAAATAATTCGGATTCACATTAATATAACAAAATATCTTTTAACGCGTTCCGTTTCTTTTCTGTCAGTCCTAAGCCTTTTGACAGATATTTGTCTACCGAGCCGTAATCTTTCCGGATCCGTTTCAGAACCAGGTCGATCAACCCTTCGTTGACAGTGACCAGCGTGGTGATCGTTTCCTGTGCATTCGTGCTCAGGTCGCGCGCCATATAGGCCAGGTGTCCGATATTGATGTTTTCATTGGAAGCCATGTAATCTCTTACAATAGTTTCTTCCGGTATGCCGAGAGCAAACAACAGCATGGCTGTCAGATAACCTGTACGGTCTTTTCCCATCGAGCAGTTGATCAGGATCGGATAGTTATCTTCTTCCAGAAAAACATCGAGCGCTTTGGCAAACTGTTCGCTGTAATCGGTCACGTATTGCAGATAGGTATCCTGCATGAACAGGAGTCCGTCTCCTTTGCGCATCCGGTCTTCCTGTATCCGGGCGACTACATTGTCCATATTCTTGATCGGAATAGGGATATGTATAATATTTGCATTGGAATAACGTAGCGGACTAACTGCCAGTTCATCATTCCCGCGCAGGTCTATAACTGTTTTGATATGCAGATTGTTCAGGCGGATCGAATCCCATTCGCTCAGCGAACTGAGTTGTCCGGAGCGGAATACCTTTCCCCAGCGGGTGGTCTGATGGTTATGGGAAGTGCCGTAGCCCCCGATTTCACGTACGTTCTGTATGCTGTCCATGGCAACGGAGCGGGCTCCGAGCGTCTTAAAATATTTATCGTTGAAAGACAACAAAAAATATTTACGCGACATGTTGTCGTTGGTGATATAAGTCGTCACGCCGTCTTTGATGTTGGCGTATCCTGCGGGCAGGGATTTGTTGAATGTTTCGGGATTGTCGGAAACATACATTTTAAGTATACCTTCTATTTGTGGTTCCGTCTCCCATTTCAGGATATAATTACCTATATCATCGCGCAGACATATCGCCCGTATTTCAGGATTGTTGGAAGAACAACCCGTGAATAGTGCAACACAAGCAAACAGAGAGAAAATCTTTACTAACATTGTTTTTCTAGCATACATACATCACAAAGATAATAAATCCTGTTCTTTATCGTACGGGAGTTAATGATATTTAAGACTACTTGCGATATGAAGCCGCAAATTCTTTAGAAATGTAATTATCATAGCTTTGGCATACCTCAGATGCCAGATCCATGCCGCAACGGATGATCTTTTCCCATGTCTCTTTGCTTAAGGTAGGAAGATCATGATATCCGATATTGTATTTAAGCAGTCCGTAAATGATGCCGGCATTGAAATTGTCGCCGGCCCCGATGGTGCTGACGGGATCGATCGGGTCCGTATCGAAATGTTCGGATAATTTATTTGTGTATAGATTGACTCCGTTTGCTCCGTGTGTGGAGATGAACCGTTCGCAATAGAACTTGATATGATCGGAATAGACCCTGTTTACGTCTGTCTTTCCAAAGATATTGAGAAAATCTTCGTCCGATCCGCGTACGATATCTGCATATTCCAGGTTCTCCAGGATCGTGGGAGTGAGGTATATCGCCTCGTGTGCGTGTGCTTTCCGGAAATTAGGGTCATAATAGATGATCGCTTTCCGTTCTTTGGCATACTCCAGGAACTCGACCATTCGTTCCCGCAAGGCTGGGTTCAGTGAATAATAGGAACCGAATATGAGGATATCGTCCTGATTGATGACCGGCATCGGCACTTCCAGCCGTTGTTTGGGGTAATCTTTATAAAAGATGTAATTGGCATTGTTCTCATTGTCGAGGAAAGCCAGCGATATGGGACTTTTCCCATCGGGGAAACGGTCTACCAGTTCCGTGGAAATATGATTCTCTTCCATGAATTTGCGGATAATATCGCCTACGCGGTCGTTTCCAACCTCGCTGATGAAAGAAACCGGGACGTCCAGACGGCCGAGCGACACCAATCCGTTGAATACTGATCCGCCCGGTACGGCTGCATGGGGCTGGTTGTCCTTAAAGATGATGTCGAGAATGGTTTCTCCGATGCCAATAACTTTTCTCATATATAAATGGTCTGTTTATAATCTATTCGTTCTTGCTCTGCTCGCGGCTTTTTGATCCGAGATAACCGCCATGATGCCGTTTGGCATAGTCTTTATTGTTGAAATTGATCCTTTTCATCGTACCGACAACCAGGATATCTCCGATAACGGTCATCACCGTAGTGGATGTAGTCGGTGTGAGACCGAGCGGACAGACCTCGTTCGGTGCTCCGGTAAGCAGGCATACATCAGCATCTTTAGCCAATGAGCTTTTCGAATTGCTGGTGATAACGATAAATTTCATATCGGGCACCAGTCCGCGTGTCAGGTCGACCAGTTCCAGCAGTTCACGGGTCTTTCCTGAATTGGAGATCAGGAGCATGATATCGTTGTCACGTACGATACCCAAGTCGCCGTGTTGTGCTTCGCTGGGATGCAGGAAGAAAGCAGGCGTTCCGGTAGAACTGAATGTGGTAGCAATATTCATCGCGATCTGGCCGGCTTTCCCCATTCCGCTGGTGATCAGCTTTCCGCCGAGTTCATGGACATATTTGACAATAAGAGTTACTGCATCTTCATAGCCGGAGGTTACCGGGATATTCAGGACTGCTTCAGCTTCCTGTTGCAGGATGCTCGCGATTACTTCGTGTGACATAGCTACTTTATTATTTATACAATTATCTCTAACAGTTTGCAAAAATACTATTTTAATCGGTTGGTTAGATAGGTATTCCTATTAATATATTGTTTTCCTGGTCTTCTCCCATCCAACACCCAGTATAGAAATCTAAAATACGGGGTAGGGTAATTATATTTTGATAGTTGGAGATTCTATTTTTCTCCCATACAAAGTATCGTTTTATTGTTATCGAATGAAAGAAGCATAATTATCAAATGAAAAGAACACACATATGCTTTATTCGTTTGATATATGTCAAACGAATGAATGATCGAATGGAAATATTATACAGAGGCAGTGTTTTGGAAAAGGTTCGCCATAAATTTCAGTTCCAAAACACGGAATATGGAAGGGTGGAAGGTTGTTTGATTTATACTTTATAATGAGAGTGATGGTTCTCTGTTGTAGAATTTTGTTTTACCTTTGTGCGTTTGTAACGTAAAAAGAAAACAATGCATTACTTCTCACATATTTTACCCAATGGTCTTCGTATGGTACACTTGCCGATGGAATCACCGGTTTCGTACTGTGGTTTTGCGGTGAATGCCGGAACGCGTGATGAAGAGGCGAACGAGTTCGGCCTGGCACATTTCGTGGAGCACATGATGTTTAAAGGTACAGAAAAACGGAAAGCATGGCATATACTGAACCGGATGGAGAATGTTGGTGGCGAGTTGAATGCCTATACGACCAAAGAAGAGACATTTGTTTATTCCATCTTCATGGAAGAGCACTATCAGCGTGCCCTGGAATTGTTGACTGACCTAATCTTCCATTCTCAATTTCCGCAGCAGGAAATAGAGAAAGAAGTGGATGTCATTCTGGATGAAATCAATTCGTATGAGGATAGTCCATCTGAACTTATCTTCGATGAATTCGAGAATTTACTTTATGACGGGCACGCTTTGGGACATAATATCTTGGGGGATGAAGCCTCTCTTTTGACATTTAACTCTGAGTCTGGTCGTTCTTTCATGCGTCGTTTTTATGCACCGGAGAATATGGTATTCTTTTCGATGGGGCGGATTGATTTTAATAAGATCGTGAAGATGGCCGATGGTTTTTTGTCGGATATTGCTTTTCCGGTAGCTCTGCGTAACCGTATTGTTCCCAGTGCAATTGAACCTTGTGTTAGGAAGGTTCATAAGGATACACATCAGGCACATGTATTGATTGGTAGCCGTGCTTATAGTATGCATGATGAAAAACGAATACCTTTGTTCCTGCTTAATAATATGTTGGGCGGACCGGGTATGAACAACCGTTTGAATGTCTCGCTTCGGGAAAAGCACGGGTTGGTCTATAATGTCGAATCGAATGTCACTTCTTATACGGATACCGGATTGGCCAGTATTTATTTCGGAACAGACCCGAAAAATATGGAGAAAGCTTTACGCCTGGTTTATAAAGAGCTGGATAAATTGCGGGATAATAGTTTATCTGCAACGCAGCTGGCAGCAGCCAAGAAACAGGTGATCGGGCAGTTGGGTGTTTCCGGTGATAATAAGGAAGGGCTTTTCCTGGGATTGGGGAAGAGCTTCCTGCATTATAACCGCTATGACACGCTTCCGGAGGTTTTTGCCCGTATTGAAGCCCTTACCATAAAAGATATTCAGGAAGTAGCAAACGAGGTTTTTGCTCCGGAACGGTTGTTTAGTTTGATTTATCAATAACAGTTTTCGGGCTATTTAATATTTTCATCATACATTTTGTATCATACAAAATGTATGATGCTTTTACCAACATTCCGCTTTGTCGGTAAGTTCCGGGATACTGTTTTTATCGAAAACAGGACTTATTATTCCTTTTTGCTTTTGGGCAATATAATCTTTCAGTAAAAGGAATGCCTGGCGACTGAGCAGGGAGATGGCAATCAGATTGCAAATGGTCATCAGTCCCATGGTTATATCAGCCAGGCTCCATGTCAGGTCAAGGCTTGCCAATGCACCGAACATCACCATTCCACCGACTAACAGGCGGTATGTAAACAATACGCTCCTCTTTTGGGTAACAAACCGTATGTTTGCTTCACCATAATAATAGTTACCGATGATACTGCTGAAAGCAAACAACAGAATTGCTATGGCGACAAAGATGCTTCCAACGCTTCCTACTTCATTGGTCAGTGCATGCTGCGTTAGCTGTACGCCGTTAACTGATCCGTCGAGCGGTGCACCACTAAAAAGAATAATGAAAGCTGTACAGGTACATATAATCAATGTATCGGTGAAAACGCCTAGTGTCTGGATCAAACCTTGTTTTACCGGGTGAGAAACATCAGCCGTGGCGGCTACATTCGGAGCGGAACCCATACCGGCCTCATTGCTGAACAATCCTCGCTTAATACCTTGCATCAGAGCTGCGCCGATGCTGCCGCCAATGGCTTGTTCCCATCCGAAGGCATTATTAATGATCAACTCCAATACGGCAGGAAGTTTCCCGATATTGAAAAGTACGATGCCCAATGCCAGTGCTACATATCCGAGAGCCATGACCGGAACAATGATACTACTTACTTTGGCGATCCGCTGAATGCCTCCGAAAATGATCAGAATGGTCAATACGGTCAATATCCCGCCAATAATCCTGTGATCGAATCTGAATGCCCCTTCCCACGCAGCACAAATCGTATTACTTTGTACGGAATTGAAAGCAAAACCGAAGGTAATAGAGATCAATACGGCAAAAAATACTCCCATCCACCGTAATCCAAGTCCACGTTCCATGTAATAGGCAGGACCTCCGATAAAAGAGTCTTTCCCTCTTCTTTTATATAATTGCGCCAATGTGGATTCTACAAAGGCACTGGAAGCTCCCAGCAGAGCAATTATCCACATCCAGAATACGGCACCCGGACCACCGACTGCGATGGCAGTAGCTACTCCGGCCAGATTACCCGTTCCTACGCGACTGGCCAATGATACGGCAAAAGCCTGAAAGGAAGAGATATGTTTTTCACCGTTTTTAGTTTTTTCGGTGGAGTCGCCAAGCAATTTTATCATTTCTTTAATCATACGGAACTGTACGAAGCGGGTTTTGAAGGTAAACCATATCGCACAACCCAATAGCATGATTATTAATATATAAGACCATAAAACATCGTTGATGGCGCTGATCCAGGAGTTTAATATATCCATGTGTTTTGTTCGTTTTGTTTCAAAGATACGGGTTTTCTTGAATTTTCGTGTGGGATATGTTTATAAACGAAAAAACGAGATTTGGGCTCTCTGCCGAGTTTTTATTTTTTTGCTTCTTCTGTGTAACCTTTTTTCGAGTTGCTTCGTCTTACTAACAGAAACAAACAAGAAAGCGGGGAAGGCCACCCTGCAGATTGAAATAAACAATAAACTTATGAAACGGATAATATTCGGGATCATGCTGCTTGGCTGCATGGTACAGGGAGTTTTTGCTCAAAATTTAGGGATAAAAGGTTTGGTGAAAGATGGTCGGAACAAAGAACCTCTTGAGTTTGCCAATGTCGTTCTGCAAACGATGGATTCTACGTTTATTACTGGAACAACTACCGATGGAAAGGGACATTTTGTTTTAGATAAAGTGAAATCCGGTGATTACCTGCTGGCTATCTCCAGCTTGGGATATGAGACGCAGTATGTTTCTTTAAAAGGATTTAATAAAAGTGTGACGTTGGGTGATATTCCGATGGAGGATGCAGCGGTCTCTTTGGATGGTGTTACAGTCAGTGCATCCAATACGAGCAGCCGTTCCGACCGGAAACTGGTTTTTCCGTCCGAGCGGCAGGTAAAGGCTTCAACCAACGGTATGGATCTGTTGCAACAACTGATGCTGCCGAAGATACAGGTGAATCCGTTGTCAAGCGAAATTAAAGTGCCGGGAAACGGTGAAGTTCAACTTCGTATAAACGGGGTGAAAGTGGAACTGGATGAAATCAAATCGTTGTTGCCTTCTGATATTATCCGTATTGAATATCATGATAATCCCGGATTACGTTATGGTAATGCGGAAGTGGTACTCGATTATATCGTTCGTCGTCCGGAGACGGGGGGAAGTTTCAGCGTGGATATGAGTCAGGGAGTAAATGCTCTATGGGGAGAACATCGGGTTTCCGGAAAGATCAATCATAAGAAATCAGAGTTCGGTGCTTCCTATCGGATCGGTCCGCGCGATTTTTATGGACTTTCCAGGGATAATGAAGAAATCTTTCATTTGGGTGACGGGACGGTTTTGCACCGGAAAGAGGAAGGTGAACCGGCTCATGGCCGTATGTTCATGCATAATCTGAACCTGAATTATAGCGTACAGGATCCCGAGAAGTATTTGTTCAATGCTACATTCCGTTATTGGAATAACCATCAACCGCATTGGGATTACCGCGGTATTTTATCCAATCAGGAAAATTTGTCGGACTATGTAAATATGGTCGACCTGAATAGTTCAGATAATCAGGTTCCTGCATTAGACTTATATTATCAGCGTAATTTGAAAAATGATCAGACGCTGGTTTTTAATGTGGTTGGAACCTACAACCGTACTTCTTCCCATCGTTTTTATCAGGAAAGTCGTGGTGAGGATTTACTGACGGATATCAATAACCGTGTTTCAGGAAATAAATATTCAGTGATCGGTGAAGGTATTTATGAAAAGAAGTTGGAGAATGGGAACCGTTTGAGTACCGGTATTCGCCATACACAGTCGTTTTCCAATAATGAATATCGCAACGGGCACGATTATAATACTCGTATGAATCAGTCAGAAAGTTATCTCTACGGGGAATTCAAAGGAAAAGCCCGGAAGCTGGATTATACGCTAGGGGTTGGTGTGTCGCGTTCCTATTACAAACAGGATGGAACAGATGATTCTTACCAATATTATACGTTCAATCCGCGTTTTACATTACAATATGCTTTACCCGGACAATCGTTTATCCGTTTGAGAGGTTTTGTCGGTAATTCTTCTCCTTCATTGGGGAATTTGAGTGCTATCGAGCAGGTAATCGATTCTTTGCAGCTGCAACGCGGTAATCCGCAACTGGAGGCTTATATGCGTTATCGCCTGGCACTAACTTATGAATATCAGAAAGGTATCTTTTATACCAATTTAGACGGAGCCTACGAGTATCTTCCCAATCCTATTATGGACGAGAAATATCAGGAAGGCAATAAGATCATCCAGACCTGGAATAACCAAAAGAACTGGCAACGCCTGACCGGTTCGGCTATGTTCCGTATCGGACCGATCAAAGACATTCTGCAGTTCTCGTTTACTGGTGGTGTGAATCATTATATCAGCAACGGAAACACCTATTCCCACCGCTATACGAACTGGTATTGTGAAGCACAGGCATCTCTCACCTGGAAAAAGTTCATGCTGATGTATCAGATGAATACGAACTGGAACTGGTTTTGGGGTGAAACCTTGGAAGGCGGCGAGAATATTCAGATGTTAATGGTGCGCTACAGTCATAAGAATCTGTCGCTGGGAGTAGGGGCACTTAACCCGTTCTCTGATAATTATAAGGTGAAGACAGAAAATTGGAACCAGTATGCATCTTATAAAAAAGCGATGTATATCAAAGAAAGCTCGCGTCTGTTCGTTGTCTCATTGACTTATAATTTCTCATTCGGTCGAACTTATAAAGCAGGTCAGAAACGTCTGAACAATGCCGATAACGACTCCGGTGTAATGAGTACGGGTAAATGATATTCTTTGTACCTTTGAAAAAAATTAAAGCGTATAATGTATGAAAGCAATTGAACCCAGTCTGATCAAGGACAACTTTATTGAGATGATCGGTAAAGAGTGGATGCTGGTAAGTGCCGGCGACAATGAAAAGTTTAACATGATGACGGCCAGTTGGGGAGGCATAGGTTTTCTTTGGAATAAACCTGTCGTATTCGTATTCATCCGTCCGGAGCGATATACCCGTGAATTTGTCGATGAAAAGGGATGTTTTACACTCTCTTTCCTGGGAGAAGAACACAAAGCGGCACATAAAATCTGTGGTTCTAAATCCGGACGTGATATTGACAAAGTTGCCGCAACCGGGTTGACTCCCTATTTTACTGAGCAAGGAAACCCCTGTTTTGAGGAGTCCCGGTTGACACTTGAGTGTAAGACGCTCTATGTGACAAAGATGGATAAGAATAGCTTTGTCGATCCGGCTTTGTATGAAAAATGGTATAGCGCGATGGCAGGTAATCCGCATAATGTATATGTGGCGGAAATACTGAATGCCTGGGAAAAGTGATTTTACCTTAATCCGAGTTCCCTAAGCATTTGCTCCGTATGAGTTAAGAAATACTTCGTCAATTGATAATGTTGTGTTTCCTCATACGGAGTAATTTTTGCTCCGTCTTGGTCGATCGAGTAGATGTCTGCATCCGGATAGGCCATGATGATCGGCGAGTGGGTAGAAATGATCAACTGACAGCCTTGTGCGACGAGTTCATGGATGCGTACCAGCAAAGCCAGTTGGCGTTGAGGGGAGAGGGCCGCCTCCGGTTCATCGAGGATAAAGAGAGTGTTTCTTCCTGCGTAATTCAGGAAAGTGCTGAGAAAGCTTTCCCCGTGCGATTGTTCCAGTAAGCGTCGTCCGCCGTAGGCTCCCATCGAATAATCGCGTCCATACTTCAGAATGTCTTTCATCGACTTGGCATCGATTTCGGCAGCATGATCGAAAAAGGATTCAGCGCGGAAAAAGAAGTGGTCGAAAGGTTTCCGCTCTTCAATCAGGCGAATGCACTGTGGCAGAACGTTTGAGTATGATTTCCATGCTTCAACACCGTCATAAAGCATTCCTTGTTGATCTTCGTCGCGCTCCTCATATTTGAACATGATACCTTCCAGCAGGGTCGATTTGCCTGCACCGTTTTCACCGACCAGAAAAGTAACCGGTTTACGGAAAACGATTGATTCGATATAGCGTACGGCTGCAGCGCGGAACGGGTATTTTAAGTCTTCTACCGGTCCTTCCACTTCTGCCGGATTGGTCAGTTTTACTTGTTTGAGGTAAATCATAGCTTTCTTTTTTTACAAATGTATATAAACTTCTTTGCTTATTCAAACGACAGATAGGGTGTCAGTCTTTCCTTGTCGGTATGGGTAAATTCTTCCAGTAGCTGAAAATTCTCCCAACCGGTCAGTTTCCCCTTTTGTTTTCGTAATTGTTCGATAATGCGGGCTTGCTGCTTGTTTATATAAGGATGTCTGTAGAGGTCTTGGATGTAAACTCGGTTTACAAATAATTTACAAATAGCTGATGTGTCTACCGAAAACCACGATTTCATCGCATTATATCGTTCCTCGTCGATTCCATATACTTCACAAAGTTGGGATACGGAATAGAAGCCTCCTAACAATTCTCTGTATTTAACAATCCGGCGGGCGAATGTGCTTCCGATGCCGGGTACTTTTTTTAGAATTGTCGTATCGGCGGTATTGAGCTCGACGATAGTTCCGACGGGGTATTTTTCTGTTGGGGGAAAATACTTCCTTGCGGATGTATTTTTAGTTTCTCTCGAATGAAATTCTTTTTTCTCTCGGGAGAAATTATTTTTGCTATCGGATGAGGGTATTTGTCGCTTCCCGGAATTAGGTCTGTTCACAGTTGTATCTGCAGTTATCGGAACCGGTTCCGCTGCCTTTTTATTTTCATCGGCAAAATATGCCGGTTTGTTGTCTGTCAGCAACAAAATGATCCAGGATATAGAGATCAGGCAGAGTAGGAGAGTAAGGGCCTTGCGTTCCCCTTTTGAAAAATAAAGTAAATCCCGCCAGTTCATAGTTTATAAAGATTATGGTTTGATATTTCGTTTGTTTCTGATGTGTGAGATGCTTTCCCGATAGGAAATGATGTCAAGTACTTTAATCCGTTTGTTTTCTCCTTGCTTCCCTCCATTTTCTCATCATTTCGAAACCTTCATCCAATGTATAAAAAGGTCCTTCTTCCGCTTTGCGGACACGTGCGATTAGTTCTTCTTGGGTCATGTTTAATCCCGGAAGTAATTTCTGTTCCTTGGAAACAGTTTCAATTTCAAGTGAGACGGTTTTGATTTCCATGTTGTTGTTTTGTTAAAGATGAATACTCTGTTACAAAGATATAAGTTACTGCCAATAAACAAGTAACTTATATCGTTTATTTTTCAAAACAAAGCGGTTATCTTTTTGACCAGTCCCAATTCGTTCAGGAAAATAAGTCCGATCGCTGCCGGAGCGATGTATTTGATAAAGAAAGCATATGTGTTGAAGAAATAAAAAGTGATTGTCCCTTTGTTTGTCAATTCCTCTTTCAGAACTTTCTTTTCAATCCGCAGGCCGACGAAGATACAGATCATCATACCTCCGATAGGCATCATTATTTTGGCTGTCAGATAATCCAGTGCATCGAAAAGGATCATGCCTCCGATCGTGTATTCTTTAAGCAGGCCGAAAGATAATGAACTCAAAGCGCCGATGACGGCAACCCCTATGGAGACAATCCAGGCGGCTTTTTTTCGGGTCATGTGATATTCTTCATGTACATAAGCGGTAGCGACCTCGTGTAAAGAAATCGTAGAGGTTAATGCTGCCAAAGCCAGTAAAATAAAGAAAATGAGTGACCAGATATTTCCAAACGGCAGTTGTTCGAAAATATTGGGCAGAGTGATGAATACCAGTTCCGGACCTGCAGTCGGTTCGATACCGAAACTGAACACGGCAGGAAATACCATAATACCTGCCAGCAATGCTACGAAAGTATTCAGAACAGTTACTTGCACCGCCGTTAATTGCAGATTGGTCTCTTTCCCGAAATAAGAAGAATAGGTAATCAGACACCCCATACCGATACTCAGTGAAAAGAAAGTTTGTCCCATCGCACTTAGAACGACGGAAGAGGTGATCTTGTCGAAGTCAGGCTTGAACAGGAATGCCAATCCTTCATCCACTCCCGGTAAGGTGACAGAACGGATACACAAGACCAATAATATGATAAACAAGGCTGGCATCATAATTTTGGAAGCCCTTTCAATCCCTTTTTCTACACCCGAAACAATGATGAAATGCGTCAGTCCGATAAAGACAATCGTCCACATAATAGGTCGCAGGGCACTTGACGAAAACGCCTCGAAGTCTGATGTAAACTCTGCCGTTGTCTTTCCTGACAGCGAACCGGTCATCGCCTGCCATATATATTCCAGCGTCCAGCCGGAAACCACCGCATAAAAACCTAATATAAGAAAAGCCGCCAGGACACCGTTATAACCGATCAGCGACCATTTTGTACCCGGTGCCAGCTCCTTGAAAGCTCCGGCTGCATTTCTGCGTGAATGCCGGCCGATAAAAAATTCAGTAATCATGATGGGAAGTCCGAGCAAGACAGTACATATCATGAAAACCAACAGGAAAGCACCTCCGCCATTCGATCCTACCATATAAGGGAAACGCCAGATGCTCCCTAAACCTACTGCGCATCCGACGGTTGCTAATATTACTCCGATTTTGCTACCAAAAGTGACTCTCTCTTTATTTGCCATAACTGATTTATACTCTTTCTTTTTATTGTAAAACGACCCCGTCTTTGATATGTATCACGCGGTCTGTGTTTGCCGCCAGTTGTTCGTCGTGAGTTACAATGACGAATGTCTGATGCATCTGGTCACGTAACTCAAAGAAAAGGCTGTGTAATTCTTCTTTATTTTTGGTATCCAAACTACCGGAAGGTTCGTCTGCCAGGATCACTGACGGGTTATTGATCAGCGCACGTGCTACGGCAACCCGCTGTTTTTCTCCTCCGGATAATTCTGCCGGCTTGTGAGTCATGCGGTCTGATAGTTTCATGAAATCAAGAATCTCTTTCGCCCTTCTTTCTGCATCGGAAGCCTTTTCATGTGCAATCAGAGCAGGGATCATGACATTTTCCAGAGCCGTGAACTCCGGTAATAGCTGATGGAACTGAAAAACAAAACCGATATTCTTATTGCGGAAAGAAGCCAGTTCTTTTTCAGATAACTTGCCGGTTTCGGTCCCGTTGATGAACAATTGTCCGTTATCCGGTGCATCCAGTGTACCGATAATCTGAAGCAGCGTTGTTTTTCCCGCTCCGCTGGGACCGACAATCGCTACAACCTCACTCTTATTAATGGTCAGGTCAATGCCTTTCAGCACCTGTAAATTCCCGAAACTTTTGGTAATGCCTTGTGTCTGTATCATATTAGATATTTCTTATTACATAGGAAGCCAGATAACAACCGAAAATGGCGGGCATATACGCGACCGTTCCGGTGGTTGTCCGCTTGCATTGTTCGTTTTCCACCTCTACGATTGCATCCGGATCGGCGAACTCGGTAGAGAAGACGACCGGAATGCCTTTGTTCACACCCAAATGGTGAAGACGTTTGCGTACCGCCCTTGCCAATGTGCAGTTGTAGCTCTTGGAAATATCGGCTATCTTCACCTGCGACGGATCGAGCTTGGCACCGGCTCCCATAGAGGATACAATTGGAATATCATGTTTGTAGGCATAAGCCAACAGGTATACTTTCGGACTGAGCGAATCGATGGCATCCACGATGAAATCGTATTTTTGGGAAGAAAGAACTTCATCCGTCCGTTCGTCGCGCAGGAATTCATTGAGTATTGTCAGCTTTAACCTGGGATTGATATCGAGCAGACGTCGGCCGACGACTTCAGCTTTCTGCATCCCCAATGTAGAATGCAAAGCAGGCAATTGCCGGTTGATATTGCTTTCATTTACCGTATCCGCATCGACAATGGTCATATGTCCGATTCCGGCCCGGCAGATCTGCTCGGCTGCATACGCTCCGACACCTCCCAATCCTACAACCAGCACATGGCAATGTGATAAGTACTCCATCCGTTCGGCACCGAGTAAAAGTTCCGTCCGTGTGTTCCAATTGTAACTCATTAATATGTTTTTGAGCACAAAAGTAATAAATCAATCAGAAACCGCCTTTTTATTAGTCATCTTTTAACTATTCCTTTATTTTAGGCTTGTCCGGATGATTAAAAAGCAGTAATATTGTGCGCTTAAATTTAAAATACGATGAAGATAAGACGCTATTTGATGCTTTTTGCAGTATGTACTCTCTTTTTAGGGAAAAGTTTTGCTGCCAATAATGAGAAACCGTTCGTGATACCGGAATTACAGGAATGGAGAGGTGCTCAGGGAATGTTTACACCCTCGGCAACTTCCCGTATCGTTTGGCAAGGGAAAGATTCGGCTGTAGCCCGTGTTGCCAATCAGTTTGCAGAAGATTATGAGACGATGTTCGGGCGTAAACTGACTGTTGTACAGGGCAGAGCTTCTGCCGGTGATTTTGTTTTTTCTTTGTCCGGCGACCGGCAATTGGGTGAAGAAGGATATGCTGTCCGGATTGCAGACCGTGTAAACGTATCTGCTCCTAAAGCAAAAGGTTTATACTGGGCGACCCGTACACTCCTGCAAATGACCGAACAAAACAGTGATCAGGCATTGCCGAAAGGTTCGATGCGCGATTATCCCGACTATGCGATCCGTGGCTTTATGATGGATTGCGGGCGAAAATTCATTCCGATGGATTTTCTGCGCGATTATGTAAAGATGATGGCTTATTATAAGATGAATACTTTTCAGATCCATCTGAACGACAATGCATTTAAACAGTATTTCGAACATGACTGGAATAAAACCTATGCCGCATTCCGCCTGGAAAGTGAATTTTTCCCTGGACTGACAGCCCGTGACGGTTATTATACAAAGAAAGAATTTATTGATTTTCAGTTGATGGCGGATAGCCTCGGAGTCGAGATCATTCCGGAAATAGATGTTCCCGCCCATTCATTGGCACTGACGCAGTATCGTCCGGAGATCGGTAGCGAAGAATATGGCATGGATCACCTGGATTTGTTCAAACCGGAAACCTACCAGTTTGTCGATAGCCTGTTCCGTGAATATCTGGAAGGACGAAATCCGGTGTTCAGAGGTAAAAGGGTCCATATCGGTACCGATGAATATTCGAATAAAAAGAAAGATGTAGTAGAGAAATTCCGTGAATTTACCGATCATTATATCCGTTTTGTAGAAGGCTTCGGCAAGCAGGCTTGTGTCTGGGGAGCTTTGACCCATGCAAACGGCGATACTCCCGTTAAGTCTGAAAACGTGTTGATGAATGCCTGGTACAACGGCTATGCAGATCCGAAGGAGATGATCAAACAGGGATATGACCTGGTCAGTGTTCCCGACGGTTATTTGTATATCGTTCCGGCTGCCGGTTATTATTACGATTATCTGAATACGGAGAAATTATATAAAGACTGGACACCGGCACATATCGGTAAAGAGGTTTTCCCTGAGAAACATAAACAGATCAAAGGTGGAATGTTTGCCGTGTGGAATGACCATGCAGGCAACGGAATCAGTACGAAAGATATTCACTACCGTGTATTCCCGGCGATGCAGACATTGGCTGTTAAGATGTGGACGGGCAAAGACTGTAAGGTTCCTTACGAGACCTTCAATACGATGCGTACCGTATTGGGTGAAGGTCCTGGTGTAAATATTGCCGGACGTATGGGAAGCAAGCCTCGTGCTGTCTACAACCAGGATGTTTTAAAACCGAATACAAAGACGGGGCTGAAAGAGATCGGTTATCATTATACAGTTTCATTTGATGTCCAGTCCGTTAAAGAAGAACCCGGAACAGAACTATTCCGTTCTCCCGATGCCGTATTTTATTTGTCCGATCCAGTCAGCGGTAAATTAGGTTTTGCCCGTGACGGTTATCTGAATACATTCAATTATCAGTTCTATCCCGAAGAGGAAGCATCCGTAGCAATCAGCGGTGATGAAAAAACAACACGTTTGTATATTAACGGAGACCTGAAAGAAGAACTGAATATTCAGAAACGTTTCTTTAATGGCGGAAAAGACTCTATGAGTTATGTACGGACACTGGTCTTCCCATTAGAGAAAACCGGTGATTTCAAGAGTACGATTAAGAATGTGGAAGTGCTGAATTATTGCAAGTAAGCCGTCGAAGAACGGTTTATATTTTATAAAGTAAGGGGTGTGTTATTGTTCGCTTAAAGCAAACGATAACATACCCTTTTTTAGTTGATCTTTCGGAGATAATCCTTATACCTTTTAATCGTAATAAGGAAAGAATTATGTGTTAATTCAGGAGGAACTATCTGTTAAGTCTTTACTTTTTGTTGCTACCCTCTACACCCTGCCGGATTACCCTGTACACCCTGCGCGGGCAGCCTCTACACCCTGGTCGGCTACCCTGTACAGGGTGGTTTTAGCAGGTCGGGACTTTTGTGTTAGTTTGTCGGGACTTAACACGTAGTTGTCTGCCTTTTAACAGATAGTTTGTTAGGGTTACTGTGACAGATGACAGACTCTGTTGCAGATAAAAAAAGTATCTGCAACGCCTTTATCTGCTGGATGTCTGATTATTACAAAGGCTGGTGACAGATGGCAGATACTTTTCTAAAACTTTATGTAGGATTGCGATGTAAAAGACGTATTTGCCTTGCAATAGGAGGAAGTAATCAATCAGAACCGGACCTGTAGCCGCAGTTGCATCATGTTAATTTCGCATTTTCCTAATGCCGAGTATTTATCCATCCAGAGATGTGCGTAATTCAGGCGGGAGGAAATATACTTGTTGAAATAGTAATTGATGCCGATCGACAGGTCGTGCTGGCTTCCTCCTGTCATGTTGCTGCTGAAGTCATTCAGATTGGTGTAATTATAGCGGCAGGCGAGCAGGATCGAGTGGGGCTCTTCCGGCATGACCGGTACGGCATCGAGGGTGTCGTAAGCGTACTTTGTGCCTTTCAGCAGGAAACCTCCCATAATATAGCCGCCATGAGCGGAATAGGAGGGCTTATGGTTCTTACGGTGGATATTCGTATATAAAAACTCGGTCTGAAGCAGCCATTTATGGCGGAAGAACAGGCATTCCACGTTAGACTGGACCTGGTTTCTCGCCTCTCCGACAGTCAGCTCTAACGTCCGCGGGGAAGGGATATAGGTGACACCTTTACTTTTTAACCGGATTTGTTGAGCCTGTGTTTCCGTATCTTCGTCCGGTACTTTGAATAAGGCACCGGTTCCGATATGAAATAATTGTCCGGACGAATTGATCGGCCGCCATACGATACGCCCTGAGAAGTTGTAACCGGGTTTGGTTGTTTCGGTGAAGCTGAGTCCGTCGCCGCAGAATGCGCCTGCGGATAAATAATATGAAGGGAGGGAACGCGTATAGGATACACCGATCCGGCGGTCCGGGTAGAACGTTTCAGATACGTTGGAGGCTGTGTTGAAGATAAGATCGTTCGTGCTGGTCGATTGGTCTATGCTGTAATAACCGAGCATATAGCCGGCACGAAAGTAGTTTCCGTCTTTCCCGTATTCGGTAAACGCATCTTTCAAGGTGACCTTATTGTTAGCAAAACCGACATCGATCTTGGTATACCAGCAGGAATAGATACGGACTTTTGCCGCTAGTCGTACATCCGAAATATGTGCACCTGCGTGCAATGCTTCAGGCGAATGAATATAGGCACCGCCATCTAGAAATAAACGTCCGGATAGCTTCCAGTTGATAGGAGAGGAGTCGGGCGTTGCGAAAACAGGTAAAGTTATAAGTAGAATCAGAAATAAGGTTGCTATATGTTTCATGAAAAATGTACCTTTACAGTATGAAACCGTAAAGGTACAAAAAAATGGAAAAAATTGAAGTGATATTGTAAAGATATTGGTTATAGACCGAGCTTACATTCTTTACTAAATAAGTAACTAAAAAGACCAGTGCTGTTGTATGATTGCTAGTCTCGACCTTTTTTAAGTATCTTTGGAGTCAGTTTTTATTATGTTGCTTTGTATTTGAGATATTTTATAGATTGATTTTTTTAATTATTTGTCCTTTAGTATCTAAAACAGTAAGAAGCATTTCTTTCCCTTTTTTAGCCAGGATCATGATTGTTGCATTTTCCGGTTTGTTTCCTCCACCGATAATTACCGGGAAATTATTCTCCTTACTATTTTTAGGGTAATATGCAAAGCGATGTATATGTGCATTGATACATATATCAAAAGATGCATTTGAAAGAAGATTTCCCCATAACTCCCGACAAGGAAGATAGGCTTTTTCGGGCATTCCATATAATGGTATATGATGGATCAGAACTTTTTTTGAGGCTTTCTTGAACTCTTTTCCTTTTAGTTCGTTTTTTAGGAAATTGATTTGTTCAGAGCGTAACTTATCAAAATTATTCAGATTATAATATACCCATGTTGTGTCAGGTTTATCTTCACCGCAGTCCAACATTATGAAACGTGTATCTCCCCAGTTGAAGGCTCCATAAGTTTTATCTCCCACATAGTCGAATAGTTCGCGTAGTTGTATGGAATAGGCATTACGTATTTCGTGATTACCTCGTAAATAAAAGACCGGAGTATTTTCTGCGCCCACCTTTTCATTTAAATAGGACAAAAAACGAACCGCTTGTTCTTCGTTATACGGATCATCAATGCAGTCTCCGTTAAATAGAACGAAGTCATAGTTTATATCTTTTACTTGTTCTGTTAGCATTTCTAAAACTTGGTTGTTTTTGTGAAGATCATTTAAGATGATTGCCGTGAAATCAGATGTATCTTTTGCAGGAACAGTGAAAGAGTAAATATCAGAATAAGCAGTATTGCCAAATTCTTTTTTGTAAGCTTCATATAAAGTGATTTCTTGCGAACATACACGATAATAGTAGGTTTTTCCAGGCTGTAAATTAGCCAGCCTTATTTTATGATGCTTATTATTGCATATAATCTGTCCGTCAACAATGTTTTCTTCCCGGTTTCTCAGATTCAGATCTGTACCATATTCGACCCAACTGTGAACCGGAACATGGGTCAGCCAGGAAACGGTGATACCGTTTCCTGTTGGGTTCTGTAAATATGGTTTTGTCCGAAAAATGTCAATAACATTTGCTTTTAGACGTACATCGACGAATAAAGGCAGATGATCGGAAGCTGTTTGTTCTTCCTGAAGTACTTGACGCTGTAAAACACTGTATGAGTTCCCATTATTATATCCATATATAAAATCAATACATCTGTTTGGATTAACCACCGGAATAGTGTTTACCTTATAATTATTCAACGGTATAAACTTTTCTTGCAAGGCGACTTGCGTCGGTGATCCCTGGACAGAATTCATATCTCCCGCAAGAAATAATGGTTTTGTTATACCTTTTAATTCTTCAAAGATTATAGGGACTGACAAGATTTGATCTTCCTTGGTCAAAGAGAAATGGCTGCAACAAAGAATATATTTTTCAAATTCTGTTATTAGTAGCAACCGATTTTCTTCACGTCCGGGTAGTTTTACTGTTTTGTAATTTAAAGGTTTTTCTTTAGAAAGAATACCAATACCATATTTCCCCCCTTGATAGTCTATGGAAGCACCATAAACGTAATGCATGAGTGTCCTTTCTGACAACTCTTTTAATGCAAATACACCTTGGTTCCTCTCCGTTACACTATCGAGTTCCTGTACAGCTACCACATCCGGATTTACTCGATTGATAATATCGGCAACTCTTTGGTAATTTATAATATCATCCATCCCTCGGCAGTTTCGTACATTGTAACTCATTATACGTAACGAGTTTTCTTCTTTCGGTTCTATGTCATTTCGAGCATGAACGGCTAGCCCCAGCAACAAGCCGGTGATTAGTAAAAAATATTTCTTCATGGCTGTATGAAAATAATTATAACCCATCGTTCCAACCTGGATTTTGAGTCAGATTCGTATTTAATAAGCGTTCCTGAATTGGTATAGGATATAAATAGTCTTTATTTTCATCCCATACTTTTTGGAGATGGGGATTAACAACAATACATCCACTTTCTCCGTTTTCCAACGTAATATCACTATTCAGTTTTAGATATTGAATTGATTTACCATCTAATGATGGTTTTGAGTCTTTGTAAATATGTATATCGATATTCCCATCTCCATCCAGATCGAAAGAACCTATGCTTGGAAAATACATTCCTTTAAACTGTTCTGTGAATGTAGCCCCTTCTTTCCAGCGCATCATATCATCCCAGCGGAAACTTTCCATAACAAGTTCTATACGTCTCTCTCTTCTTATTTCCAGAATGACACCTTTATTGGAACCTGATACATGTGGGTATTGCTTTTCCAAGTATGGATCCGGATTTGAGTTGGCTTTTGTCAGATCTATATTAGGCATTCCAACCCGGTCTCTGATTGGTTTGATGGAGATATCAAGATCATTTTGAGTAAGAATCCCTAATTCGGCTTTTGCTTCAGCATAGATTAAAAGTGCTTCTGCAAAACGGAAAATGGGCATGTCGTTAATATCCTTCTGATTTGTATCCCACTTTCTCTCTGTTACAAATTTTATCAATTGGTAACCTGTTACTGTAGAGCCGAATTCCTGTACAAGAGTTTCTGTCTCATCAATACGAGTATACCCCGGTGTACGTATGGTTTGGCTTAGGCGAGGATCTCTGTTTTTAGTTTCATCGGTAAAAAACATGGTTTCATGCCCTGGTATATCTGTAAAACGTTTTCCATCTCTCATCAGATAGCTGTTTACCAATCTTTTTTCAAGTCCCGGGCGTCCGTAGGAAGCTGTCATTGTATAATAATTCAGGTTGTGATATACCTGAAATTCATCACTATACCCTCTTGCAAGTATCACCTCGGCAGGAATGGCTTCATGGGATGCAAAGAAATTGAGATAATCTTTATCCGGGTTACCCGTAGAATAAATTTTATATCCGCTTTGCGAGATTAATTCTTCAGAAGCATTTACTGCCTCTTTTAAGAATTTATCGGCATCCGGCAAGTTAAATTCTGTATGATATTTGCGGAAAGTACCTTCATGAAGACATATACGTGCTTTTAAAGCCAATGCTGTCCATTTAGACAATTCGTTCACTGTTTTTTCTGTTGGTAAATGTTCAATAGCTTTGTTGATGTCTTCCAATATATGTTCCATGATTTCCGTACGGGGACTCCTGGCTTTTTCCAATGCTTCCGTATCCTGATCATTAATGACTTTATCATACCAAGGAACATCTCCAAAACGCTTTACTTTATCAAAATAGAAGAAAGCACGGAAGAAATAAGCAATAGCATCATAACGTAACCGCGATTTCTCATCACTACATTTAACAGAGTTCTCCAGATAGAAATTAATGTTTCTCAAATCTTCCCAAACCCAGTTTCCACCGCTGGTCGGAACGATGCGTGTACCTCTTAATTCATCGGCTAAGTCCATCTTTATAATATTGTCTACCGCTTCATTATATACACCTTCTGCATTAGGTAGTGTTTTATAGAAAGAATTTGTGTAAAGCCTGAGGTCGTTTCCTGTATTAAAGAATGTGTTTGGAGAGATAGCATCCAATGGATATTTTTCCATTTCACAAGCAGAAAAACAGCAACTTGCGATTAATATGTAAATGATATTTTTCATAACGATAATTCCTTTAAATGATTAATTAGAATGTGATATCCAATCCAATAGAGAAAGTTTTTGATAACGGATAACTTCGTCCGTTGGAATCGGCTACAGGTTGTTCCGGATCGATATAATCCGTTACAAAAGGTGTCCATGTTATTAGGTTTTCTCCACTAAGATAGAGACGACAGTGTTGAACTGCAATCTTTTTCATCCATTTTTCCGGAAGAGTATATCCTATTACCAGATTTTTGAGTCGTAAATAACCTATATTCTGTATATACTTATCATTGGGGTCTCTTAAACAACCGCCGCTGTTTAAGGCTGTGTAACCTCGTAATACCGGAAAATAGGCATTTGGGTTATCTTCTGTCCAGACTAGGTCATTGAAATTCTTTGGAGTAAAAGAGAAATATGGACGTGAATAAGGTCCCCAAAACTTGTCTGCATTATTACTAGGATACCAGTCTCTGCGACCAATTCCCTGAAAGAATACAGATAAGTCAAGACCATTCCAGTTAGCATTCAAATTTATGCCGTAATTGTAACGGGGTTCGGAGTTTCCTATGATTTCCATATCTCCGGGATCATCAGCGGTCTTTTTCCCTGGACTGATTATTCCGTCATTATTCAGATCTCTGAATTTCAGGTCTCCAGCACGTAGTTTTCCCCATTCACCGGGTGCTTTTTGGATTTGAGTATTCACCAGCTTTTGGTCTATTTTCCAGTTGGCAGCCTCTTCGTCTGTTTGAAAGAATCCATCTAGTCTGTAACCCCATATTTCTCCGAAACGTTCACCTACATAATGGTTTGCAAGTAATTTATTAGGATTGTCATATCTGGTTATTTCGGATACGGCATCTCCGAAAACGAAAGATACTCCATAATTAAAAGGCTTTCCTTTCAAAGAAAATTCATCTTTCCAGTTTATTACGATTTCATAACCTTTGGTTCTTAAGTCTCCTGCATTTTGCTGTGGAGAAGCGGCTCCGAATACGGCAGGTAATGTTTTTCCTGGCACAAGCATATCTGTAGTATTACGTACATATGCATCAGCAGATATATTTAATCTGTTATCTAGGAATCCCAGGTCAATACCAGCATTGATTGTTGTTGCTTTTTCCCATGTCAGGTTATCTATGATCGGGTTGGGAGAACTTACATTCTGAGTTTTTTGTCCATCGATCAACCAATTAGAAAGTTCCATTCCCATCGTAGAGATATATGGATAATAATTAGGACTTTTACTGTTGACTGCCTGATTCCCCAGTGAACCATAAGATGCACGGATCTTCAGATTGTTTACTACTTCTTTTGCTTTATCGAAAAAGGCTTCTTCGCTTAATCTCCATCCTCCCGATACGGAAGGAAAGAAACCATAACGCATTCCTTTTTTGAAACGTGATGTTCCATCGTATCGGCCGTTCACTTCAATGAGATATCTGTCGTTGAAATCGTAGTTTGCACGGAAAAATGCTCCAAATAAAGCATAATCATAAGCTCCGCCCTCAACCAACATGTCTCCTGTGCCCAAATTCAAGTCATTTAGAGATTCTGATATAAGATTTTTACGGGAAGCCATCATCCGTGAATGTTTTTTATTTTCATAATTTATACCGGCCGTTAATCCGACGGTATGTTTGCTAAATGTTTGATTATAATTAGCATAAATGTTTGCTACATGCATCGGATCGAACCACATTGTCTTTTTAAACTGGTCTGTATTGTAGTTGGGGACTTCTTGTATAATGCCTGGTTCAATAGAATAATGTGCTACTGTCGAACGGTACCAGTCATCTGCAATGTAAAATGAATAAGTATAATCTGCATTTAATTTTATATTCTTGGTTATATCTAATGCCATACTGGTTGTTGTCGTGAATTCATGTATCCCTTTTTGACCACGCGAACCTCCATCAAGTAACATGGCATAAAGTCCATCTCCGATTGAGTAGTTATTTTTTAGAGTATTGTAAGTTGCAGTTCCGTCTGGATTGATAGGGGCATAACATGGTAATGCATGTACGGTTACATATACGAAGTTTGGATTTCCTCCTCCTTCTCTTCCATAGTATTTGTAACTTTTATCATAATAAGAAGTGTTGTTGGAGACCTTCAGGAATGGGAATAACTGGGCATTGATTTTACTGCGGAAATTGAAAGATGTAAATTTATCCGTATTAATTTTCATGATGCCATCTTTAGTATAAAAATTACCGGATAGAAGGAAATTTACTTTTTCGGTTCCTCCCGATAAATTAATACTATGTGATTGTGATGGCTGGTGGTCGTTAAATACGGTCTTCCACCAGTCGTAGTTTCCGTAATAGTTATAAATGTCTTTTCCGTTCACGTTTTTAACAACAACCCAAGGGCGTTCCGGATTTTCAGTTTTGTCGTAGCGGCGTGCTTTCAGTTCTTCCATATCCTCATCTGTATATCGGGTGTAGGTGTTTCCTGTTGCTCTGCGGAATGCTTCGTCGTTCAACATGACGGCATCGTATCCGGTGGTCATGAAATCAGTTCGTACAGTAGGTTTCGAAGATGCGAAGAAGGTCCCGTATGTGATACTCATTTTCCCAGCCTTTGCATTTTTAGTGGTTACCAAAATTACCCCGAATGCACCTCGTGCTCCATAGATGGCAGATGCTGCAGCATCTTTTAAAACGGATACAGATTCAATATCTCTGGGGTTTACGCGGTTTATATCTCCCGGAACTCCGTCGATGAGAACCAGTGGTTCCCCTCCGTTTATGGAAGCTTGTCCACGCACATTAATAGAACCTCCGGCTCCTGGTTCACCAGTGGAGAAGGTGATATTAACGTTTGGCATTGTTCCTTGCAGGATCTGAGTTGCGTTTGATACCGGACGGTTTTCTAATTCTTTGGCAGTGACTTGTGCTACAGCCCCTGTCAAGTTTACCTTTTTCTGTACTCCATATCCGACTACTACAACTTCATCCAGAGCTTGAGTATCTTCTAATAGTTTAATATCAATATTGTTTTTATTTGCGACTGGTATTTCCTGTGAGTTATAGCCGATAAATGAAATGACGATTATGGCTGACTCCGCGACATCCAGGCTGTATTTTCCATCTATATCTGTAATTGTACCATTACCGGTTCCTTTTTCAAGAACATTGGCTCCAATTACGGGTTGTCCACTCTGATCTGTAATTGTCCCACGTACTCGTTTTGTTTTTGGGGAAGTTTGTGGTTTTTTCATTATGTTTATGTGGCGGTCATTGATGGTGTAAGTCAGATCTGTCTCTTTTAGTGCCTGATTTAACACATCACTGATTTGTTTATTCTGAGCATTGACATTGACATAAATGCCATTAATATCAGAGTCAACATAAAAGAAAAGGAATTCACTTTGTTTCTCAATTGTAGAAAAAACTTCGGAAAGTTTGATTTGTCCAGCATTAACTGAAACCTTCGTATTCTGCGAATAAGAATCCATTGCAACAGCCTGAAACAGGGTCACAAATAGTAGAACGACTGTGATCTTCATAATCTGAATGATTTTTTTTAGATCTTTAGATAAAAAAGATCTGTAGTAAGAAACATTTTCCATAATTTTGCGTAGATAAAAGATTTATAATAGCTTCAGTCACAATGTTTGGTCGCGGAGCGACTGAAGCGGATTAAATTTTTGCGATAAACCGGTTATATCAGTATAGCCGGTTTTTGTAGGTTAACATTATTAATACTCCATAGGCTTTCTGTTTTCGTTAATAAAGATTTATCTGATGTAATATGTATTATTCTTTTTTTTCCATTTTATAGGGAGGCTTCGTGAAATTATTTCTAATATTTTATCTAGCGTTTGTTCTTCGCTAAAACTACCGGATATGGTAATGGATGGTTTCATTAATTGCTTGTTTTCGATAATAATTTGTACATTGTATTTCTTCTCAAGTTCTTTTATTAATTTGCTGAACGAGATCATTTTATATTTTATCAAGCCATCTTTCCAGGAAATTTCTTTTTCTATATCTACTTCATATACATCGATGTTACTGGTTGAATAGTCGAATGCCAGTTGTTGGTTGGGATATAATTTAACTTTTTGTCCGGATCCTTCGAAAGATATCCCCCCTTCTATTAATGTGGCAATGATTTTTTCTGATTCAGTATCAATTTTAGCATTGAACACCGTACCTAAAACTTTAATAGTACCTTTGTGTTGATTACCTACCTCAAAGGAAACTTTAAATGGGTTATCAGAGTTTTTGGTAACTTCAAAAAGGGCTTCTCCTTCCAGTTTAACCGATCGGTTAACTTTACCATAAGCGTCTGTATAAGTGAGTGTACTATTTTTATTTAATGTGACTTTTGTACCATCATTGAGGGTGAACTCTGATTTATTGTTATTGGTAAGATAAGTATAATATTTCGTATTTTTCTCATTTGTATGGGTTATAATAAAAAAAGACGAAATGCCAATAATCAAAATAATAGAAGCTACAATTGGGAGAAGGATTGATAGTAAATACTGTTTCCTGGGAATTGGATGTATATTTATTTTATCTTGCAACTTCTCTAATGAAATAGAAGGATTTACATATAGATTAGATGAAATATCTGCATTCCAATAACTTTTCAGCAGATAGAATGTTTGACGATTCTCCTCTTTTTCATTTATCCAATTACTGATGACTAGAATATCTTCAGCTGAAGCATTTTCTGTCAGAACCTTTGTTATAATATGATCTATTTTGTTATCCATCTTTGTTGCTTCTATTAAAATAGTCGCAACCTTGGAGAAAAACCCTTAGTTACAGATGGAAAAATATTATGCGAATAGTAAAAAATTGTATCTGATTCTGCATTTTCCTGATAATGGATACTTGTTCATCGTTGATCCGGATTATGTATTATGAAAATCGTACCTTTACAGTATAAAACTATAAAGGTACGAAAAAATGGAAAAAATTGAAGTGATATTGTAAAGATATTGGTTATAGACCAAGTATGTATTTTTATTAATAAGACATGAATTCCGTGAATACCCCTATTGGAGAAAGGAAAATATTCTAGTTCTGATAAATATAAAAAATGAAAGGGAAAGTCTGGGTTTAATTCCAGCTCTTCCCCTCTCTTACTTAACCGACCCCCTTATTTCCCAATAAGTTTTATGTAACAAATGTATATGATTTGTTAGGATGATTTGTTTCGTAAATCAAGCAAATTAATTCTGTGTTCAGTCAAATTTCATTCTAGATTACGATATGTAGTTCTATGACCGATACAAAATAGACTCTGTATTGCTGCTCGTTTTAAAAAGAGTGCCAATTGGAATAATAAGTTTCGGTCTGAGACTATTTTTGAGAAGTTAGTAACTTATTTATCCTGTTTGAGTGATTCGCGTAGTTTTTTGATGGCAGTAGAGAGATGGGCTTCTAGTGTTTTTACGGATATGTCTAATATAGTTGCTACTTCTTTATATTTAAGTTTATCTTCACGAACCAGTTTGAAAGCTGCTTTGCATTTAGCAGGAAGGGCATCGATGGCTTTATTTAGTTGGTTGATTCTCTCTTTAGAGATAAGGTCATCCTCTGGAGTTGTTTCTGTATATGTGAAAAGATCGATTGAGATTTCATTTAGTTCTATCTGTTCCATATGTATAGTACGGTAATAACTAATAGCTTTGTGTCTGGCTATAGAATAAATGTAAGCATCAAAGTTGGCTATTTTCAATAAAGATTTCCTGTTGTTCCATACAGCGAGAAAAGTATCTGATACTATTTCTTCGGCTTCTACCGCAGAGGAGACATAAAGAGTTGTAAATCGCATCATCCTTCGAAAATAAGTGAAGTATAACGATTTAAAGGCCATTTGTGAATCGTGCAAAGCCATTTCACATATCCATTTTGCTATGTCTTCTTTATAGTCGTTCAATAGTTGAAAGTTAACAACTTTATTAATATAGTCGTATTTGAAAGGAAAAACCCTTAGTGTGATAACTTTATTTTCTTACGGTTTTTAATAATACGAGGGTGTTTTAACGATTGTAACATGTTTGTAACATCTGTGTAACACATGTGAAATATTTGTTTCAGAACTTTGCCGTCGAATATGTAACACTCATTTATGGAAACATTTTATCTGTTCCTCGTAATTTTCCTCTTTGTGCTGGCGGTGTTCGACCTGTCGGTCGGAGTCAGTAATGACGCAGTAAACTTCCTTAATTCTGCAATCGGTTCGAGGGCCGCATCATTTAAAGTAATTATGGTCATCGCCGCAATCGGTATTTTTGTCGGCGCTTCATTGTCAAACGGAATGATGGATATTGCCCGGCATGGGATCTATCAGCCCCAGCACTTCTATTTTTCGGAAATAATGTGCATTCTGTTTGCCGTTATGCTTACGGATGTTGTTCTGTTGGATGTATTTAACTCGTTAGGTATGCCGACTTCTACAACTGTTTCTCTTGTATTTGAACTCTTAGGAGGTACTGTTGCACTTGCTCTGATTAAAATAGCCCATTCTGACGGGGCTTTGCAATTGGGAGACCTGCTGAATACGGATAAGGCATTTACCGTTATTCTGGCGATATTCCTGTCCGTTGCGATCGCCTTTTTCTTCGGTTCCGTAGTGCAGTACATCTCTCGTCTGATCTTTACCTTTAATTATAAGAAACATACCAAATACTTTATCGCTCTGTTCGGCGGTCTGGCTGCTACTTCCATTTTATATTTTATGCTGATAAAAGGATTGAAAGAAAGTTCTTTCATGACAAGTGGATTGAAAGAAGCTGTATATGGTAATACGGAGACGATTGTCTGGTGTGCCTTTATCGGTTTCACGATCCTGATGCAGATTCTTCACTGGCTGAAAGTGAATGTGTTCAAAGTAGTGGTGTTGATGGGTACGTTTGCCCTGGCGCTGGCTTTTGCGGGCAATGATCTGGTGAACTTTATCGGTGTTCCTTTGGCTGGCTATTCTTCTTATATAGATTTGATGGCACAGGGGGGAACGACTACGACGGATACGTTCCTGATGTCTTCCTTGCTCGAACCGGCACAGACACCCTGGTATTTCCTGGTAGGATCGGGGCTGGTGATGGTGATTGCATTGGCTACATCCAAAAAGGCACAGAGCGTAATCAAGACTTCGCTGGATTTGTCCCGTCAGACGGAAGGAAATGAAAATTTCGGAACTTCACCTGTTGCCCGTGTGCTGGTCCGGACATGCAACAACACAGCCAGTACGCTGCTGAGTGTGGTTCCTCCCCGCGTAAAAGACTGGATAGACAGCCGTTTCAATAATGACGAGATCATCCTGGAAAATAAAGCCAGCTTTGACCTGGTCAGAGCTTCGGTCAATGTTGTGTTGTCCGGTTTGCTGATTGCACTGGGTACTTCTTTGAAATTGCCTCTGTCTACTACTTATGTTGCGTTCATGGTGGCGATGGGTAGTTCGCTGGCCGACCGTGCCTGGGGACGTGAGAGTGCCGTTTACCGTATTACCGGTGTGTTGTCCGTGATCGGAGGATGGTTCATCACGGCGGGTGCAGCATTTACCATTTGTTTCCTGGTTGCTTTGCTGATTTATTTCGGCGGTATTGCCGCCATGGTTGCCATGGTCGGTGTAGCGGTTTATATGCTGATCCGTAATCAGATTGCCTATAAGAAGAAACTGAAGAAAGAGGCTTTGAAAGAAGAAGTCAATACGACGGTTGCGAAACTGCGTGAAACAACCGACGGACGCGAAGCACTTTCTTTGTTCCGCGAACATAGCCGCGAAGAATTGGAATCTGTCCTGCTCTTCACTGCGGATATGCTGGATAGATCGGTCCACGGATTTATGAATGAGAATCTCCGTGAACTGCGTAAGGTCCTGAGTGCCGTGGAAGAAAAGAAAATCCACCTGAAGCAGGTAAAACGAGTCGGAACTCTTGGTGTCACTCATTTGGATCATGATATAGCCGTTGAAAAGGGGTTATATTATTACCAGGGAAATGATTTCGCCAGTGAGATCATATTCAGTGTCCGCCGTATGACGGAGCCGAGCAAGGAGCATGTGGATAATAACTTCAGTCCGCTCAACGATATCCAAAAAGAAGATTTCAGTAAGATGACGGAAAGTATCGTTACTTATCTGAAACGCTGTGCGACTATGGTCGAGAAGAACGACTATCATCGTTTGGACGATGTGATCGCCGAATCGGTGGATTTGACAAACCAGCTTACAGCTTTGAAGAAAGGCGAGCTGAAACGTATCCAGGGACAAAGCGGTAGCACCAAGGTGAGTATGGTTTACCTGAACATGGTACAGGAGGCGCAGAATATCGTATCCTTTACCGCGAATCTGATCAAAGTAAGCCGTAAGTTCCAAAAAGAATGAAATACAATCGTCGGCTGAAACATATTTGTAACAAAATCTAAACAGATTGGTCACATCATAGAAATACCCTCGTCATATCGCGAGGGTATTTTTGTTGCCGGAAATAAAACGACAACAAAGATGAACAATTTGTTACAGATAAATGAAACGACCCGGAAACGCCTTTCCGACTTCCTTTTTATCCTTTGGGCGGGAGGAGCCGCTTTGCTCTCTTATTCCTTGGTTTATGCACTCCGTAAACCGTTCACCGCAGCCTCTTTCGAGAATGCGGAATTTTTCGACCTGGATTATAAGGTGGTGGTGACGATCTCCCAGATACTGGGATATGTGATCTCCAAGTTTATCGGTATCAAACTGATCTCTGAGTTGAAGGCGGAGGAGCGGTTTAAGTTTATTCTGACATCCGTCTTGCTGGCGGAAGCGTCGTTGATCCTTTTCGGATTGCTTTCAACGCCGTTCAATGTGGCTGCGATGTTCCTCAACGGTCTTTCTTTGGGATGTATGTGGGGAGTGATTTTCAGCTTTATCGAAGGACGGCGGGTAACGGATATTCTGGCGAGTCTGCTGGGTGTCAGTATGGTGGTCAGTTCGGGGACGGCGAAGTCGGTCGGATTGTATGTCATGAATCATCTGCATGTAAGCGAGTTTTGGATGCCTGCACTGATCGGTGCAGTGGCACTTCCCCTGTTGCTCCTGCTGGGTTGGGCACTTAACAGGCTTCCCAAGCCGACCCAAGAGGATATCGCCATGAAGTCCGAACGCGAAACACTGAACGGAAGACAGCGGCGGGAGCTCTTCAAAAGCTATATGCCTTTTCTGAGTATGCTTTTCGTGGCCAATATCGCGATTGTCGTTTTGCGAGATATAAAGGAAGACTTCCTGGTGAATATAATAGATGTATCCAGTTACTCGCCGTGGCTCTTTGCCCAGATAGACAGCATCGTGACATTGATTATCCTGGGGATATTCGGTCTGATGGTCTTCGTGAAAGACAATTTGAAGGCACTGTCTGTATTGTTTGTTCTGATCATGTCGGGAATGGTGGTGATGTCGGTCGTCTCTTTCGGGCAGGAACAGTTCCGGCTTTCGCCTGTTGCATGGTTGTTTATCCAGAGTTTGTGCCTGTATATCACCTACCTGACATTCCAGACTATCTTTTTCGACCGTTTCATCGCTTGCTTCAGGATTCGCGGGAATGTCGGTTTCTTTATTGTGACGACAGACTTTCTGGGATATACCGGAACCGTCGTTGTGCTTGTCCTGAAGGAGTTTTGCAACCCCAATATCGATTGGGCTTTGTTTTATAACCAGCTGGCAGGTTATGTCGGTATCTTTTGTTGCATCCTTTTTGCTTGTTCTTTTGTATATTTGCACCAGCGTTTCCGTAGAGAAACAGGTGTGACAGCCGCCAGGGAAGAGACACTAGAAGCCGTTCCGCAGAATGCCATCACCGTTGCCTGAATTTGATATATCGGAATATAAAGAATAATCAGTATATAAATGAAGTTATGAAGAAGATTTCGTGTGTAATTATGGACTGGGCGGGAACAGCTGTCGATTTCGGTTGTTTTGCCCCATTGAACGCTTTCCTGAAAGTTTTCTCGGAAGAAAAAGGGATCGATATTACGTACCGCCAGGCACGTGAGCCGATGGGACTCCTCAAGATCGATCATATCAAGGCTATTCTGAATATGCCGGAAGTCAGTGATAAGTTCCGTGCCCGTTATGGCCGCGACTGGAACATGGATGATGTGAACGAGATGTATCAGAGTTTTGAGAAACATCTGTTCGCCTCGCTGAAAAACTTTACTACTCCAATACCCGGCGTATTAGAAACAATGAAACTGCTACGTGAGGACGGTATAAAGATCGGTTCTACAACCGGCTATACACAGGCTATGATGGACGTGGTCCGTCCCGATGCCGCTGCCAAAGGCTATGAGGTCGACAATTTGGTCACTCCCGACGATGTTCCTGCCGGTCGTCCTGCTCCTTATATGATCTATAAAAATATGATCGATCTGGCTATTCCGTCTGTAGATAATGTTGTGAAAGTAGGCGATACGATTGCCGACATCAAAGAAGGCCTGAATGCGAAAGTTTGGAGCATCGGTATCGTAACGGGAAGTAACGAGATGGGAATTACTGAAGAAGAATACAACCATCGCTCTGCCGACGAACTGGCTGAACTGAAGCGCGAAGTACGCGAACGTATGCTGGCTGCAGGTGCTCATTTCGTATTGGATAACATTACCGAACTGCCTGCTTGCATTGAGAAAATTAACCGATAAAATAAAGACATAACATATCCATTGAAATGAGAAATTATCTTTTACTGACTCCCGGCCCGTTAAGTACTTCACAGACAGTACGCGAAGCCATGCTCCAGGATTGGTGCACCTGGGATAAAGATTATAACGAAGGAATTGTAACTCCGATCCGTAAAGGCTTGCTGGCCATTGCCGGACTGGATGAGAACGAATATACCGACGTACTTTTGCAGGGAAGCGGTACTTACTGCGTGGAAGCAACGATCGGAGCAGCCGTGAAACCGACCGATAAACTGCTTATCCTTGCCAATGGCGCATACGGTAAGCGTATGGCGCAGATTGCTGAATATTATCATATCGATTATGTGCTGGTCTCTCTGCATGAAACGGAGCTGATCACAGGAGAAGTTGCCCGCAAGGCACTGGAAGCGAATCCGGGCATCACCCATCTCTCTATGGTGCACAGTGAAACAACGACCGGTCTGCTGAATCCGATTGAAGAAGTGGCGGAAGTGATCCGCGGTAAGGGAATCACGTTTATCGTAGATGCCATGAGCAGCTTCGGAGGCGTGCCTATCGATGTGAAGAAGCTGAATATCGATTTTTTAGTGAGCAGTGCCAATAAATGTATTCAGGGAGTTCCCGGTTTTGGCTTCGTCATCGCCAGGAAGGAAAAGCTGATGGCCTGTAAAGGAGTTGCCCGTTCGTTGTCCCTGGATATCTATGCACAATGGGAAACGATGGAAAAAGGCGGAGGTAAATGGCGTTTTACGTCACCTACGCATGTGGTCCGCGCTTTCTACCAGGCAATGAAGGAACTGAATGAAGAAGGTGGCATCGCAGCCCGCTACGAACGCTATAAGAAGAATCACCGTACATTGGTAGACGGCATGCGTGCATTGGGATTCAAGACGTTATTGCCGGATGCTTCGCAGGGGCCGATCATCACATCTTTCCTGTATCCTCATGCTGATTTTGATTTCCATGCTTTTTATGAAGCACTGAAACAAAAAGGTTTTGTGATTTATCCCGGAAAGATCTCGGATGCCGACACTTTCCGTATCGGGAATATCGGGGATGTTTTCCCTCAGGATATGGAGAATTTGCTGGAAGCGATCAAACAGACATCTATCCGTTGACGGCATTGTCTGACTCACAAGGATGAATGAATACAAAGCGGGCTCCGGCAGTATATGATGTATCCAGGAATATGCTGTCCGGCCCGCTTAAATGTTCTGCTATATAACTGCATATATGGAGACCGAGACCTGTGCCTGATTGGTAGTTGTCCGACTTTTCGAAACGTTTAAATATTTCTTCCTGCTTTTCTTTTGGAATACCCGTTCCGGTATCGGTGACCGTTATCCGTACGTGCTTTTTATCTGCTTCCAACGTATAAGCCAGGTTGATTTCTCCTTTTTCCGTAAATTTGGCCGCATTGGTTAGCAGGTTGGTTAGTAATTGTTGCAGGCGTATGGTATCTGTATTGATAATCACTTGTTCTGAGGTAGGGGAAAAAGTTAATACCACTCCTTCACGTACATGTTGCCGGATGCTGTTGAGAGCTTTTCGGCAGCAATCTTTCAATAATACTTTTTGCAAATTGAAGCTCATGTCACCCGTTTTCATCATTGACAGGTTGAGTACATCATTTATTAACGTCAGCATCAAATCGGTATTATTCTGAATGATTCCGGAATATTCTCTTTTCTCTTCTGGAGTTGTTCCCTTTTCTGTCAGCAACTCGGAAAAACCGACAATTGCATTCAGAGGAGTACGTATTTCATGACTCATATCTGCAATGAAAGAACTTTGCAGGCGATTGGCTTCATCTGCTCGTATCGTTTCGAGTATCAGTTTTTCTTTTGATTTTAGTAAAGCCTCTTTTTCCTGCTGTAAATAATTCTTCAACCGTTGTGTCCTGCTACTGTAAATATATAGGATATAGAGTGTTATTAGTAATATGATAATTACAGACAGGAAGAATAGCAACTGATTTTGTTTCTGTATAATTTGCTTTTGGTTATTCTTCATCTGGTCTTTTTGCATGATATCGAAATTGATATCATGTAATGTACGCAGTTGGTTCACTTGACGCAGAAACATTTCGTTGTTACTTTTGTCATTATAGGCGCTGATCTCTTCATAAAGCTTCAGGACTTCGTTTTCTTTCCCTTGTTTTTTCAGTATATCGGCTTTTAATTGTAAATCTTCCGGTAAACGCTGTTTTTCTAAAAGTTTGTCAATGTAATGTAAAGCGAGTGTAAAATTACCTGTTCGGGCATAATAATGGGATTTGACAGCCAGATATACTTTTCCTGCATAGTCTCCCTCTACAAATTCACTTCCTTCGAAGCGACTGGCCATTTCGATGGATTCCCTGGCTTTGTCCAATTCATTCTCTTTCAGATACAGATCGGTATAGAAACAATATAAAAGCCAGTATTCCCGGTTGACGGGGAATAAACCGTTTTGTGTTTTATTCAATCCATCTAATTTGTCTATCAACTGCTTATAATCCGCGAGCATTTCCAAGGTCTTTTTATATGAATCGGTCCGCAGGCTCGACTCTATTTGGTAAGCGATCAGACGTAATTCGGTGTCATTGTCGTCTCCCTGTTGTTTCAGACGGTCGAGTCCGTCCTGGAAAGCGATCACGGCATCGCTATCACGACGGATGGCTTGATAAATCTGACCCAGGCATTCCGAACTGCGCAAGAGTCCGTAACTTTGTTTCGTGTTTATAGCCAATTGGTATAGATTATGAGTATTGTTCAATGCTTCTTCATAATTCCTGTGCCATAACAGATCCTGGCAGTATAATGCTCTTGCCCTGAATAAGGCATCCGGATATTCATTACGTTCACGGGCGATAGAGTCGATCGTGTGCATCCAGTAAGCCAGACTGTCACTTTTATCCAAATTATAATAGTAGGTGGCAATGTCCGACAATGCTGTATAAACAGCTTGGACAGAATCGATCTTTTCAGCTTCTTTTATTGATCTTTTCAGGTATTCGATCTGTTCTGGTTTTTGTTCATGGAGAAGAGAAAGACGGTATAATACCGGAATTTTTTCCTGTGGTTCGGATTGCTCCGGCAAAATGGCTTTCAGACTATCGATTTCTGCCATATGTGAGTTGATGGCCAGTGCCGATAGGGGAAAAAGCAGGAGTAACCTTATCATAAGTGCCCAAATCCTGACATGATATGTAAAAGATAGAAGCTGTCTTTTCATGATTGTTTGTTGTTTATCAGCTCCGTTGAATGCGTAAAAATAAAACGGGCTCCTGTTGTATAAGCAGAATCTATAAATAAACTCCCTTTAAATTGTTCGGAGATATGTGAGCTGATAGCTAATCCAAGACCTACACCCTGGACAAACTCGTTTACCTTTTCAAACCGATGGAATATATGTGATTGTTTTTCAGGGGAGATCCCACATCCTGTATCAGTGACCGACACTCGGATTAGATGTTCTTCTTCTTCGAATGTAAGATTTATTTCTCCTTCCCGTGTAAATTTAGCTGCATTTTCCAATAGATTCCTCAGGACTTGCATGAAGCGGTTCCGGTCTGTATTTAGCATGTATTTTTCTACCGGAGGTTCAAAAACTAGTCTGACATTTGGCTGCATAAGGGAGTTGATTTCGCTGATGACTTCCCGGCAACAGGCTATCACATCGTAGGCTTTTATATTCAGGCTGAACCTACCGGCATCGACCAGGGCAAGATCGAGTATGTTGTTTACGATATTCATCAGCAATTTGGAGTTTTCTTTAATTAAGTCTGTAAATTCTTTTTTCTCTTCGTCAGAGAATGAATCCTCATCCTCACTTAATAGTTTGGAAAAACCGACAATGGCATTTAATGGAGTACGTATTTCATGACTGATCTTTGCGATAAAATCAGTCTTTTGTCGGTTGGCCTCTTCTGCTTTCTCTTTGGCCAGCCGTGATTCTTTTTCTGATTTAACCAATGCTTCCTTTTCACACTCCAAAGCATTTTTCAGTTTATTGGAGCGTAAATAATAACGGATTCGTATAAATAACAATATGAGTAATAACAGAGAGATTCCTAATCCCATCCTTACCCATTGTGTCCGTAAGGCCAGTTGATCGTTTTGACGCTGCAGTTCGTAAGTCTGCCGTTCCTGATCGTTCAGATCATTCAGTAACCGGAGTTGTTGTATCTGACGTTCGAAGGCTTCTTTTTTCATACGGCTATTCAATGCAAACAATTCTTCATAGGTTGCAATGGCTTTTGCTTTTTGTCCGTCGGCTGTCAGGATATCTATTTTCAGCTTTAAATAATGGGGTTGAACTTCGATATCCAGTCCTCTATTAATGGCTTTGAGGGCATTAGTGTAGTCTTTATTTTTATAGCAGTACAGGGCTTTTATACGGTAATATGGATATTTCATATTCTCTTCTGTCGACTGATCGATATATTTATCAGCCTCTTTAATATATTTTCCAGCTTTATCGAGTTGTCCTTTTTTCATGTACAATTCCGCATAATAACTGTTGAATAGCCATTTATGCCATATCGACTGATAAGAAACTCCTTTATCTGCGTAAATTTTATATACAATCTGATACAGCTCTTTATATCTGTTTATTAATTGGAGAGATTCATCTAACAGGTTCTCGTCCAGGAATGACGGAATAATTTCCGATACATATTGTATTTCATAAACCGGGTTGGAGTTTAGCTTTTTCAGATAGATTAAACCTTCCTTATAAGCAGTGGTCGCTTCTTTATTTCGCCCCATACCTTGGTATGCAAATCCGATACATTGGTTGGCCAGCATCAGGCCATAGTCATCCTGTGCCTTTTTAGCGTCGTTCAACAGTTTGAAAGCTTCACTGATGGCTAGTTCATAATTCAATATTCCCTGATAATATTTGCATAGCAATAGTCTTGTCTGGAAAAAAGCCGGTGGTGTTATTGCATGTCGGCGGTAGATCGAATCCAGTTGATTTTTCCAGTAAATCAAACTATCCAATTGAGATTCATTATAATAGTACCGGCATAATCTTGAGTAACTTTCACCGATATAATTTAGAGTATCGAGTTGTACGGATAAATCGATAAGTTCTTTCAACAACGTAGCTTCTTCGGGTTGTTGCCAATAACTACGGGATAATTCGAGTAAGACCGGCAGCTTTTCTGATGGCTCTTTGGTATTCTTCAAAATAGTATGCAAGCTGTCTTTCCGGCTATCGTCTGTTTGTGCCTGCAAATGTGGGCGGGAAGATAAACCGGTTATTACAATAAGTAATAATATTGAAATAAATTTAGGCATACTAGTGTTCGGTAAATGCTATTGGGGCCTAAAATACACTTTTGCAAAGATACTCTTTACTAAATAAAAAAAACGGTTTATATCAATAAAAGCGTTGTTTTATACACACTTTGGTTATTTTTTACCATTAAGGCTGGAATAAGTCTACTTTTTTGTGTCCGGAGAGTAAAATAAGTAAATAAAAGCTGCGTATAATAAATTATTTTGATTACGTTTGTATCCGTTAATTTTCAACTAATCTGAAATTTTTATCAGAGAGATTTTTTTACAAAGTTGTACTTTAATTAATAAAAACAAATGAAACGGTCAGATTTAATTGCAGCTATAGCTGCTGAAAGTGGTTGTAGTAAGAAAGATGTAGATGCAATGCTCGAAGCATTTTGTTCTGTTGCGACTGACGCACTTCGTCAGAGAGATCCGATAGTCCTGAAAGGATTTGGTACTCTTTCTCCCAGAGAGCAAAATAGTCGTCCGGCCCGCAACCCCAAGACAGGAGAGGTTGTTATTATTCCGAAGCGTCTGAGTGTGAAATTCAGCGTCGGTAAATTCCTTTTTGAAGATCTGAACAAGTAACTGCTATGCAGGGCGGATGGAGTCGCGCAGAACAAGTATTCCTTCCGGTCCCGTGTTGAATAGCAAGTCTACAATACTTAAGTTGGGGAGGAATCCGAATTTATCCCGGAATACCTGGTAATAGGGTTGCGGGATGAAGTCAGGATCTTCCCCTTCGTGTTTCGGGCGGATGATCTCCCGGAAATCGTTTTCTACCTCCGGTGTATAAGTTTCTGTATAGGCAATGTTCGGCTGCAAGTCCAGTAACCGGCAAACCAACATGCGTAGCTCCTCATTAAAATCGAACAGGAACTCAAATTTCTTTTCATAGAACGGAGCGAAGTCTTCCTCGTAATATTCAAAGAACGGACTCATATTATAAGCCGAGACCAGCGCATTCCAATGAAGATGGCGCCAGTTCCCGTGGTCGGATATACGGATATCTTTTGTCGGGCATTTCAATGTGTCCGGTTTGACGATGGGGACGGAGAGGGATAACGGACCGTTGGCGGCTGCGATCGTACAGCGGTTGCGGTAGGTTTGTTTCAGATAGTTCTCTGCTGTCTCTATCCATACTTTCTCAAATTGGAAAAGTTTACAGTACTGTTGTACCGGACCCAGATAGGCCGATGATATATATACAGATTGCATGATCAGTTTATGGGTTTAAAGATTCGTTGCCTGTCCGGACTGTACCAGCTGAACCAGGCGTTTCCTATGATATGGTCGCGCGGAATGAATCCGAGATGGCGGGAGTCTACCGCATCGTTGGTATTATCTGAAAGCATCCAGTAATAATCCTGGTTGAAGAAAAAAAACGTAGTTTCCCTTCCGTCTAAATATAGCTTTCCGTTACGGAAAACAGCCTTTTCTCCAGCCTCGGCCAAGATCGCTTCACGGCAGGCGGTCAATGCGGCAGCATCGAGCCGATGAGCTCTTCCTTTTTGGGGAACGATCAGCTCATAACTGTCTGTCCGGTCTTTTATAAAACGGATATCGGCTTCTTCCGATAATTCCTCCCTGATCTGATACTCTTCAAAAGAGGTGAGATAGAGAGAGAGCCCAAATTCCTCCTCTTTCATTTCCCTGACGGGGATGTTCAGCTTCTTCTGTATAGCCGAAAATTCGTCCTGCCCTGCCTTTGTCACCATATACCGGTTAAGTGATTGCGGCGAATGGGGGATGAGCTTTCCGTTGACCAGATAGCCGTCGCTTGCGACACGGATCGTATCGCCCGGCATACCGATACAACGACTCAGGAATAAAGGAGTCGAAACGGAATCTTTCAGCAACGGACTGGTAAATAAAACCACCCTGTTGCGCCCGGGATTATCTTTCAGAGGTAACTTGTTGACCAGGATATAATCGCCTTTATGCAACGCCGTCTCCATAGAATTGGTCGAAACATGGAAAGACTCCACACAAAAGTGGCGGACTGCCATAACGCCTCCTGCCAGCAACACGATCGTTGCCAGCCATCTTACTGCAGATATAAAGGAGCGTTTTGCCATATTATTCAAGTTGACAGATGACAGTTGACAGGGGACAGATGAGCTTCGAATTTATCAAACTTTCAACTGTCCCTTGTCAACTGTCAACTTTTAATCAGGGTGTACCATGCGGAACAGGCGGTTCCAGCGGATACCACCGTCAAACAGACTGCGGTCTTTATCCAGTGACAACCAGATCAGGATCGGTTTTCCGACGATATGATCTTCCGGAACGAATCCCCACGAACGACTGTCGGCACTGTTGTGACGGTTGTCCCCCATCATCCAATAGTAATCATATTTGAATGTATAGTCTGTTTCCGGCTTGCCGTTGATATAATAGGTTCCGTCTTTTACTTCCAGTGTGTTGTTCTCGTAGTTTTTGATGCAACGGCCATACAAGGCGATGTTACGTTCGTTCAGCGGGATGGTCGCTCCTTTTTTCGGAATCCACAGCGGACCGAAATTATCGCGTGACCAGCCTGTTTCGTACCATGCCGGATACGTATTTCCAGCCCAGGCATCCGGTTCGATAACGATCTTTTTCACAGACGGTAGTTTCTCGGCAATGGCAAGCGCTTTCTTGGTCAGAGGCATGTGGTAAACCGGGTTGAACTGTCCGCTTTCATTCGGCTTAAAGCCGAGGAAAGACATCAGGTCCTGATAAAATCCACTGTTCGTAGCCAGTATGCGATCATCTTTACTTACCTCCATCAGGCGGAACTGTTCCTCCGTGATGGGAGAACCGTCCGTTTCAACAAAGTAGTTGAACTGCAGGTTTTCCGGATTCTTGGCAGGTTTGCCGTCGATGTATACCTGGTTATTTCGTAATTCGATCGTGTCGCCGGGTAAACCGATACAGCGTTTTACATAATTCTCGCGTTTGTCTACGGGACGGTAGATCACCTCTCCGAATGTGTTTTTATCCATCCAGATCCGGTCGCGTCCGTACATGGCGACCAGTTCGTCGTAACTCGGATTCTGTTGTTTCAGGGCAACCGTGTCGCCTGCCGGGAAGTTGAACACGACGATATCGTCACGTTTCACATGACCGAATCCTTTGACACGCTTGTAACCCCATTCAGGCCAGTCCAGATACGATTTGCAGTTGAAGAAGGGCAAGGTGTTTTGTACCAGCGGAAATGACAGCGGCGTGTTCGGTACGCGCGGACCATAGCTCAGTTTGCTCACAAACAGATAATCGCCAACCAGCAATGATTTCTCCAGCGAAGAACTCGGTATCTGATAGTTTTGGAAGATGAACAGGTTAATGAAATAAACGGCAATCAGCGCGAACAGGATATCGTCCACCCATTCCAGTGCATTCCGCACACTTGGGTTCTTCGACTGTTTCCAGGCTCCCCAGGGAATGTATTTTGTCAGGAAAATATCCACCAGCACGATCAATCCGAGCAACAACCAAAGGTTCTGCATCCAGATTGAAAAGAGTATATACAATACGGCCGAGATGCCGAACTTGATCCATTGTTTCTTGGAAAACTTTTTCATTTGTAGACTAATCTGTGGAATTAAAATTGAAGCATATCATCCATACCGAGGAAGCCTTTCTTCCCGGCTGTAAATTCGGCGGCAACGACAGCGCCGAGGGCAAAGCCGGCACGGCTCTTGGCATCATGTTTGATGCTGATATAGTCGACATCCGACTCGTAGGTCACTTCATGGATACCCGGCACTTCTCCTTCGCGGATGGCGTGGATCGGCAGGTCGGTCGGCTGTTCGGCTGTTTCCAGCGTCCAGCGTTCTTTCCGGTCTACATTTTCAAGAATGCCTTCAGCCAGTGTGATGGCCGTTCCGCTCGGAGCATCCAGCTTATGGATATGATGCGTTTCCGTCATGCTGATATTGTAGGAGGGGAAGTTATTCATGATCTTCGCCAGGTATTTGTTGAGGGCGAAAAAGATGTTTACCCCGATGCTGAAATTGGAGGCATAGAAGAATGTCTTGCCTTCCTTTTCACATTTCTCTTTGATTTCGCCGATGCGGTCCAACCAGCCTGTCGTCCCGGAGACAACGGGAACGCCGGCAGCGAAACTTTTCATATAATTGTCGAAAGCCGTGGCAGGAGTCGTAAACTCGATGGCAACGTCTGCGCTCTTGAAATTAGCTGACTGAAATTCTTCCGGGTTGTTTATATCTACGATAGAGACGATCTGGTGTCCTCTGCTGAGTGCGATTTGTTCGATGGTTTTCCCCATCTTTCCGTAACCGATAAGTGCAATCTTCATATCTTTAAAAATTGAGAATTGAGAATTGAAAATTGAGAATTAGAGAATGAAATAAGGTTTATTGTTCATTTTCAACTTTCAATTTTCAATTTTCAATTAGTTATAGGGTGCAAATATAAAGAAAATGAATTAGATTTGTGGCATAAATCTTAACTCTGAAAAGAATATGGAACGTTTATTACATTATGTTTGGAAATACAAACTGTATCCGGCACTGCCGCTTCTTACCACCGATGGTCGTCTTGTCTCCGTAATCGATCCCGGAATACTCAATTCCGATGCCGGACCGGACTTCTTCAATGCAAAGATAAAAATAGCCGATACTCTGTGGGTCGGCGGTGTGGAAATCCATACCAAAGCGTCTGACTGGCTGCTTCATCGGCACGATCTGGATAAGGCCTACGATGCTGTGGTGCTGCATGTCGTGGAGTGTTCGGACTGTGAGGTGTGCCGGACGAACGGCGAACCGATCCCGCAGCTGAAACTGGCTGTTCCGGAGGCTGTGGTCAGGAATATGGACTGGCTGTTGTACCGTGAAGTTTCCATGCCGTGCCTGGGCTATATCCGGGAAATAGAATCGTTGTACATTTCCTCTTGGCTGGATGCCCTGCTAGGTGAACGGCTGGAGCGGAAGACGGCTGATATTTTCCGTCTGCTGGACCTGTATGGCGGCGATTGGAACGAGGTCTTTTATATTACTTTAACCCGTAATTTCGGCTTTGGAGTGAATAACGATATTTTCGAACGTCTAGCGAAAAGCCTGCCGTTGCGCTGTATTCAGAAACAACGCGGCAGCTATTCGCAGGTGGAGGCGATGCTGTTCGGGCAGGCGGGAATGCTGGACGAAGCGCTCGACTGTCCTTACTACCGTTTGCTGCAACGCGAATACCGGTTCCTTCGTCATAAGTTCGGGTTGACACCGCTCGATCCTTCCCTGTTTAAGAATCTGCGTATCCGTCCGGTCAATTTTCCCTGTCTGAAACTGGCACAACTGACTGCCGTCTGGACGCAGCACGATACCTTGTTTTCCGAAATACTGACAGCCGGCAGTATCGGCCAGATCAAACAATACCTCCGTGTTTCTCCATCCGAGTATTGGGCGACACATTATAATTTCCGTTCTGTTTCCCTCCGGAAAGAAAAGCCGGTGGGAGAAAATTCCTTATGTATCCTGCTGATAAATACGGTGGTTCCGATACTTTTTGCTTATGGTGTCCGGAATAAACAACCGGAATATTGCGACCGTGCTATCCGTATCCTTGAAAGCCTTCCGCCGGAAAAGAATGCGATCGTTTCCGCTTTTGGGCAAGCAGGAATCAAAGCCTGCCATGCCGGAGACAGCCAGGCTCTTATCCAACTGAAGCGGGAGTACTGCGAGAAAAAGAAATGTTTGTATTGCCGGATCGGGTTCAGGTATCTGAAACAGGATGTTTTGAAATATTAATCTCGTAGAAGTTGTAATATGTTTAAACTTTATATACTTTTGTCCTATGGATGATGAACGAGAAATAGTAGCATATAAAAGTTACTTTTGGGACTTCATGGATACTCTTACCGAAAATGAGTCTAAAAATATACTATATACTTGATATACTGAAAGTCAGATATCTATCGAGTGTTTTTTTGTTTTGATAAAGGGAAGATCGTTATTCTGTTTAATGGGTTTCAGAAAAAAACGCAAAAGACACCAGTTAAGGAAATAAATAAAGCATTAAAAATCAAAGAAGAATATTATGGAAGCAAATCTGAGAAGCGTTGATGCAATAATGGATCAAAAATTCGGCAAAGTAGGAACTTCCGAGCGCGATAATTTTAGACGTGAAGCCTATTCTTATTGTATGGGTCAAATTATTCATGATGCGCGTAAAAAAGAAAAGGTGACGCAGGAAGAACTGGCAAAGCGTATTGGGGCAAGTAAGTCATATATTTCGCGTATTGAAAAGGGGGTTATAGAACCAGGTGTAAGTACGTTTTATAGAATTATTGAAGCACTGGGATTACGTATTGAAATTGTGAAGCCTGTGATATAAAAGACCTGCCGGCTGTTCGATTTTGTTTATAAATCAAACAAAATCGAACAGATAACTGTTATGAGATTCATCGAGAATGCCATTCTTATATAAAACTTCATATACGTTTTGGAGTGCTTTCGAGCCAAAACTTCTGTAGCATTTCAAATGATATGCTTTGTGCTCTTTAAGCTCGACCAATATATCTTTCACCGTACATATATCTAACGCATGGAATGTCAGCCTGACCCGCGTACTGAAATCAAACTTGTAAAGAGACTGTTGAAGCACAGCCATCACCTCTTCCAGAAGCATGGGGGCAAGTTCGTATTTATAGATTTCTTCCAGGGGAATATAACTTTTATTACGCCATGAGTTATAGAGTAACAACCGAAACCGTTTGTTCTCAAACTCCAGCGCATGACATCTTATAGTCATCTGATTGATAAGATATTCCTGTTTTGCCACTTTCTCCCGCAGCAAAGCTTCCGATTCGTTATTTGTATTGTGTTCTGCCATAATATATAATGTTTAAAATAAACTGCCATATCCTCACGGACGGGCAGTCTCAACTTAACCGATATATAAATCGTTTCAGGCTATCACGCCACGATCTATATACACCCTATAGTATAGTTAGTAATGTCCGAAAGTATCAGGAAGTAACTGGCTGTTTATTTTATAGAGGAAGTCGCTGCTGATACTAGTGTGATTAAAATCAGCAGTTTCATGACACAAAAAAAGTGTGGAACTGCTGCTATTATTCGAATACTAGGTTTTTCCCGACCCACTCCATAAATAATAGACAACAGCCCACACTAATATATTATATACATAAGTATATACAACTAACATGGGCATTTTGTTGCTATTATTCCGAATAGAGTATAAATCGGGAAAATTTAGTATTCTCAGAATAATCTCTTAAAATGCTTAACTTATAAATTATATTGCCGTAAGCCGGTCACCGCTGTAACCAACTTTGATACGACATGACAAATGTAGTCTTTATTTATAGAAAAACCATGTTTATCCAAGGTTATTTCTGCATCGAAGTCTTATTTTTGAAAGCCGGATAAAAAGAATAAGGTTTATACATTATCTATACCATCGCCTTTTACCCCATTCGAATGACTTTTCAATTTCTTCCGAATGAAATTCGATTTTCTTCCGAAAGAAATTATTTTTTCTCCCGAATGGTCTATTTTATTATAGAAAACAACGCCTTTCGCCAAATACGGAAAATATACAGTAAGCCTTTTTGGCTGTAGTAAATATTCCCCGTAGGAATTTAGCAATAATATATGGAGATGAATGTTTCTTCAACAAATATCGTATGTGCTTGTCAGCGAAGATGTGCGGCTGGTTTTGCTGAAACAGCAGGCAATGGCCGTTTTGCTGAAACGCTTTTTCGACCGGCTGATAGCGGAAGAAAGGGAATTGTCCGGGCAGATGGTGGCATGAATGACGTTTCAATTTCTGATTTGTTATAGTGAACTTACGTTATTTAGCGTATATATCACTGTTTGTCACCGGATTTTTCCCTATTTTTGCCCTCTGATTAAAAAGAGATTGAATGGGTAACAGATATATAAACAATTTATTGCTGGCGGTGTGCGGGCTGTTTCTGTTGGTAACCATGTATTCATGTGCCAATATGGCTTCTCCGAACGGAGGACCTTATGATGAGACGCCGCCTAAATTTGTCAGCAGCCTTCCGGCTCCAAACCAGAAGAACTATAAGGGGAAGAAGGTGGAAATCCTGTTTGATGAGCTGGTGCAGCTGGATAAGCCGTCGGAGAATGTGATCATCACACCGCCGCAAATGCAGTTGCCGGTAATCCGTGCTGCCGGAAAGAAGGTGGTGGTCGAGCTGAAAGATACACTGAAAGAGAATACGACCTATACGATCGACTTTACCAATTCGATCTCCGATAATAACGAGAAGAATGTGTTCGAGAATTTCTCTTTTGCCTTCTCTACCGGTGATGTGATCGATACGCTGGAAGTTTCCGGTATCCTGCTGAATGCGGAAAACCTGGAACCGATGCCCGGTATCACGATCGGTCTGCATAAGAACCTGGAAGATTCGGCTTTTGTGAAACTGCCTTTCGACCGTACTTCGCGTACAAACGATAAAGGAGAGTTCACCATCCGTAATATCTCTCCGGGCAGCTATCGTATATTCGGTCTGAATGATGTCAATCGCGATTATAAGTTCGACCAGCCGGGCGAAGAGATTGCTTTCAACGACTCTATCATCATCCCGTCGCTGGAACAGACTACCCGGCAGGATACGCTTTGGAAAGACAGCCTGACCATCGATACGATCCGGACGGTTGGCTATACTCGTTATTTTCCGGATGATATCCAGTTGCGCCTGTTCAAGGAAAACTTCGTGCGGCAATATCTCCTGAAACCGGAACGCCAGCAGGAAAACCTGTTGACGATACGTTTCAACGCTCCGCTGGATACCATCCCGTTGCCGAAGCCGCTCAATTTCGATCCGGCGGATTCCGACTGGTTTTTTACCCAGGAAACGGATGAGGGGAAAGGGGTCAATTTCTGGCTGACCGATTCGCTGGTGTGGCAGCAGGATACGTTGCAGGTGGAATTGTCTTATCCGAAGAGTGATTCTCTAAATATTCTCCGTCCGCAAACGGATACGCTTCAGTTTGTGATGCGTCGCCGTCCGGAAAAGAAGAAAAAGAAGAAAGATGACGAACCGGAACCGATCGTCTTCCTCGGCATGCAGATAGATGCGCCAAGCTCGATGGACCTGTTCGATACCGTTTCGGTGACGTTCAATGAGCCGGTACTCGACTTGCCGAAAGAGGTCTTTTATCTGGACCAGAAGGTGGATACGGTCTGGACTCCGGTCGATTTCGACTTTTTCAGGGATTCCGTCAATACGTTGAACTATTTCATCCGCCGTCCGTGGAAATACGGTGAAGAGTATCGGTTGTCGGTGGATTCGGCGACGATATTCAGCCTGTATGACAAATGGAATGAACCGTATTCGGGCGAATTTAAGATCAAGAAAGAAGATGAATACGGCCATTTATATCTGAATATAGAAGGAATAGATACGACGGCTTATGTCGAATTGTTGAACAGTAGCGATACACCGGTACGGAAAGTAAAGGTGAAGAACGGGGGAGCCCTGTTTATGGACCTGAAGCCGGACAAATATTATGTGCGTCTGGTGGTCGACCTGAACGACAACGGCAAATGGGATACCGGTAATTACGCCGACAAGCGGCAGCCGGAAGAAGTCTTCTATTCGCCGGTGAAGTACAATGTGATGCAGAACTGGCAGGTGGAAGAGACCTGGAATGTGAAAGCAACCCCGCTGGCTAAACAGAAACCTATCGAAATTACAAAGAATAAGCCTAAAGAGGCTACCAAGAAGAAAAGAAATTACAAAGATGAAGGACAACAGAAGTCTTCTTCGCGCAACAGCAGTGGAAATATGGGAATGCCGTTCTAAAGGGATCGGCTTCTTCCTGTTTGTTTGGTTGTTGCTTCTTCCGGGAGTGACCGGGGCGCAGACCATTCCGGTGAAAGAGCGGTTCAGTGCCGGTGAGGTGGTGCAATACGAATTGTATTTCAAATGGGGCATTCTGATGCCTCGTGCGGGGCAGGCTACGCTTTCTGTCAAGGACGCTCGTTATGAAGGAGATCCGGCTTATCATTACCGCCTGCTGTTCCGCACGTCCGGCATGTTCGAGAAGGTATACGCTATGCGCGATACGATCGACTGCTATTTCTCGCCTGAGATGTTGTTGCTCCGGAGCGAGAAGCGCGTGAATGAGAATGATTATTATCTGATAGATGATCTGAAATTCTCTTATGAGCCTGGAAAGATATCCGCCCGTTCCCACCGGTATACGCCTTCGCGGACCAAGATAGATACGATGATCGTCTCGGAACAACGCATGTTCGATATGCTGGGCGCCACGATGTATCTCCGGTCGCTGGACTGGGATAAGATGCAGTATGGGGATGAGTTTCCTTTCCATGTAGCGATCGGGCGCGACCGTATCAATATCAGTTTCCGCTATACCGGGCAGCAGATTGTCGAACGTAACGAGACGCTGAAATATCGCACCCGTCATTTCTTTATAGATATCTACGACGATGCTTTCACTCAGAGCAAGGCAGCTGCCGAAATATGGATCGGGGATGACGAAAATCATATCCCGGTCAAGATACGCGCCAAACTGAAGATCGGGGCTGCCGAGGTCTATTACAAATCGTCGAAAGGATTACGTTATCCGCTTACTTCACGCGTGGAAATTCCCCGTCGTTGAGGGCAGGGAGATGGTGAAACGCGTTTCGGTATAAGGCTGCGAATATACCTGCAGTTCGCCGCCGTGCATACGTATGATTTGGCGCGAAAGACTCAGGCCGATGCCGCTTCCCCTGTTTTTGGTCGTAAAGAAAGGAATAAATATATCTTCCTGCAGATTGTGCGGAATGCCCGGGCCGTTGTCCGTGATCTCGATCAGGGTCGTGTTGCCGGGTTGCTGTACGGTGAGGGAGATTTCTCCGTTATCCTGCTCTTCCAATGCTTCCATGGCGTTTTTCAGTAGATTGATTAGTACCTGCGAGAGCAATTCTTCGTCTGCATTCACTGTTATTTCTTCCTGGCAGAGACGGATATCCAGTCCGATCTGTAACCGTTGGAGGTCCGACTGGAACAACAGCTCGATGTTGCGGACCTGATTGGATAAGGAGAAGGGTTTGGGATTGGGTGTCTGCAAATGAGCGAGCTGGCGGTAAGAGTGGGTGAAGTTCATGAGGCTTTGTCCCTGGCTCTTGATTGTGTCCAGTCCGCGGATCGTTTTACGGATCGTGGCATCGGTGATCTCGTCGCAGCTTTTGGTGGTCTCTTTATTCCGGTAGTAGGAAAGGAGCGTCCCCGAAAGGGAAACGATCGGGGCGATCGAGTTCATGATTTCGTGGGTCAGGACGTGCATCAGCTTATCGTATGACTCATATTCTTTCCGTAGCAGTTCGCGTTCGAATTCTTTCTGCTTGCTTTCCGTCATCAGGCTGTGAATACGGTTAAATGCCGTGTGCAGTTGCCGTTGTTCTTCGGGACCGGTGTTTTCGGGAAAGTAGAGCATCGATTCATTGTCTTCGATGGCATCCAAAAAGAGCTGGATACGGCGGTTCGAGGCGTTCAGGAAATAGACGAGAACGCCGGTCAGCCATAAAGCGATCAGCAGGGTGACGCATCCCAGGATGATGGCTTTGCCGCTGACAATGCCTGCCAGTCCCAGGCCGGCAACGATCACGATAATCGCCACCTGGAAGACTATCTTCAGATAGATGCGTGTGCTGAACATCCGTTTCACAGGTTGAACCGTTTTAGTTTGTTATATAAGGTTTGCCGGCTTACGCCCAGTTGTTCGGCGGCTGCGGTCAGATTCCCGTCATGCTGGGTGATGGCTGCTTCGATGGCCTTGCGTTCCACTTCTCCCAGCTTGGGAGCTTCGGAGAACGAGACGGCTTTGCCGGGACGGATAAAGAGGTCGGTGGCTCGGATCACATTCTTCTCGGCAAGGATCACAGCCTTTTCGATGGTATGTTGCAGTTCGCGTATGTTGCCCGGCCAGTCGTACCGTTCCAGTTTGCTCATTGCTTGCGGATGGAGCGTCAGACCGGTTTGTTTATATTGGGTGGTGTATTTTTTCAGGAAATAATCGATGAACAGGGGAATATCCTCCCGCCGGCTTCGCAGGGGCGGGATTTCTATCTGAATGGTATTGATCCGGTAAAACAGGTCTTCGCGGAAGAGCGATTGTTTCACCATTTCCGGCAGATTCCGGTTGGTGGCAGCAATCAGGCGTATGTCGACCGGTATTTTACGGTTGCTTCCCAGGCGTGTGACTTCGCGGTTCTGAAGGGCGGCGAGCAGTTTGGACTGCAGGCTGACAGGCAGGTTACCGATTTCATCTAGAAACAGGGTGCTTCCGCTGGCAGCTTCGAACTTGCCCGGACGGCTTTCGCGGGCATCGGTAAAAGCGCCTTTCTCGTGTCCGAACAGTTCGCTTTCGAAGAGCGATTCGCTGACGGCTCCCATGTCGACGTTGATCATTTCCCGACGACTGCGGAGAGACAGGCGGTGTATCTCGCGGGCGAGCATTTCTTTGCCTGTACCGTTCTCGCCGGTGATCAATATGTTGGCATCCGTTTTGGCGACCTTGGTCACGACTTTGATCAGCTTCATCATGACGGGAGAGTGGCCGATGATCATGGCGGGCTCGGAGGGACGGCTGGTCTTGCTGCTTTTGCCGGCATTCTGTTTCATCCGTTCTTGCTCGGCGGCTTGTAATGCGGTATGTATCTTTTCCAGCAGAACATCGTTGTCCCAGGGTTTGAGGATGAAATCTACTGCTCCGCTTTTCAGTGCCTTGACTGCCAGTTCCACGTCTCCGTAAGCGGTAAGCATGATAACGGGCAGTTCGGGAGCAATTTCCCGGATACGGCGTAACCAAAATAAGCCTTCGTTGCCGGTATTGACTCCGGCGGAGAAATTCATGTCGAGAAGAACGAGATCGACCGGCATTGTATCCAGAACAGACAGGATCCGGTTCGGATTCGAAGCTGTTTCAATTCGTTCGAATTCGTCTTCCAGTAATAATTCGAGTGAGGTCAACACACTTTTATTATCGTCTACTATAAGAACTATTCCGCTTTGCATACGTCAATTTTTCTGTAAAGGTATCGGCTTCCGGGGTACTTTGCAAATGAGCGTCAAAATATTTGACAGTTGAGAGAATGTTATTTTGTTAAGTGTTGCTTTGCCGGCTTTCGCAATCCTGTGTCAAGCACGGAAACGGGGTAGCTCTATTTCTTTTATATTAAATCGCGGCTAATCATATGATTATTAATGATCTAATACCGGTAGGTTAATTAGGGCGCCCAAATCTCGTTTTAAACGAGCGAAAACTTGTTTTAAACGAGCTTAACATCCGTTTTAAACGAAAAAAAACTCATTTAAAACGAAATATGGGTTCGTTTAAAACGAGTTTTTGGGGAATCTATGTCATCTGTGTTCTCTCTATATATAGCTCACCTTTTTCTAAATAGGAACATATTCCCTTGTCTATTCTGTGTGCGTTCTGTAACGTCAAAATATTTGACAATTGCGTGTCAATATATTTTACACTTTACAGATGATATCTTTCTGTGGTATTTGATAATCAGCTGATGAAAAATATGGCATGCCATTTGTCCTTGTATTGGTATGATGAAAATACAAATAACAACCAAATACGGATTACTGGTTATGGGGCTGTTGCTGTTGGGCTCAGCGGTCACTGCACATGCCCAGGATTCCTGGACGGTCGATTCCTGTATGCGTTATGCTATAGAGAAGAATTTGACGCTGAGAAATAGCCGTTTGGATACCCGTATTGCCTGTGAAGACTTTACGGCGGCAATCGGTGACTTTCTGCCTACGGTCAGTACCAGCGGAGCGTTCGGAAAACGGATGGGACGTTCGGTAGATCCGAAAACGAATCTGTACACCACTTCTTCTTTTCTGGAAAGCACGGTGGGAGTGGATATCTCCTTACCTGTTTTTGACGGTTTCAAACGTATCAACCGGGCGCAGTTCACCCGTTTGAACCGGCAATTGAGCGGCGTAACGGAAAAAGCGGAAGAGAATCGGGTGGCTTTTGAGGTGATGGATGCCTATTATGTGTATATCTTTGACCGGAAGATGAGTGCTTTGGCTGCCGAACAACGTAAACTGAGTGAACGGTATCATGAACAGATGCTTGAATATGTGGACCTGGGACTTCGTTCACCGTCGGATCTGCAGGAGGTGAAAGCCCGTTTACAGAGTGATATTTATCAGGAGACAGTGAAGAAGAAGACTGAACGTCTGTCTTTTTTGGCGTTGAAGGAGTTGCTGCAGATGCGTGATTCGGATACGTTGTCCATTGCCGACCAGGATGCTGGCGGAGAAGAACCGCCGCTTCTCAGCAGCTATTCGGCTCCGGATATCTATGCCGAGTCGGAGACTGCACTTCCCGAATTTCGGATGATGGACTTGCGGGAACGCGCATCACGGAAATCGTTGGCGATTGCATCCGGAGCTTTTTCTCCCACGATCCGGGCAGACTTCAGCCTTTATTCGGGCTATTACGATACGGAACGCAATGCCGACGGACATATCGTCTCTTTCGGGCAGCAGATGAAAAATAACTGGAATAAATATATCGGTTTACGAGTATCATTCCCTATTTTCAGTGGCTTATCCCGCTTTACGGCAGTCCGGAAAGAACGTTTCCGCCTGCAGCAGATCAGAAATAATAACGACCGGCAACGTATATCCTTATATAAGGAAATAGAAGATGCCTGCCTTACCCTCCAGGCTTCGGCGGAAGAGTATCATCAGGCTGTCCTGCAGTTGAAAGCACTGACCACCACGCTGAAAGAGAATGAGGAAAAGTGGGAGGAAGGCATGATCTCCGTTTTTGAACTGATGGAGAAACGTAACCTGTATATTTCCGCTAAGGCAGAACTGGTGCGCACCCGACTGCAGTACGATCTGAAGCATCGGATGGTCGAATTTTACCGGACCGGGTCGTTTTTATAAATAATAATTGAATAAACATATAGATATATGAATAACAACACCATGGACACCCCTATCGAACGGAAATCCCGTTTGAAAAAGAAACATATTTACGCTGTAGCAGGAGGCGTTTTCCTGCTTGTCTGCGTGTTTTACTTTATCTTTCGTGATACTTCTTCTTCCATGAAGGTCGAGAAAGAGCGGCTGACGATTTCCACTATCATTCAGGGTGAATTTAACGACTATATCCGTGTGATCGGACAGGTCTTGCCGGACCGTATCATTTATTTGGATGCCGTCGAAGGCGGTCGTGTGGAAGAACGTCTGATTGAAGAAGGAGCGCAAGTCAAAGCCGGCGATGTGATCCTCCGCCTGAGTAACCCGTTATTGAATATCGGCATCCTTCAAAGTGAAGCCGACCTTGCCTATCAGGAAAACGAACTCCGTAACACCCGTATCAGCATGGAGCAGGAACATCTGAGTCTGAAACAGGAACGCATCAACCTGAATAAGGAGCTGGTACAAAAAGAGCGTCGCTACAAACAATACGAACGCTTGTACAACAAACAACTCCTTGCCCGTGAAGAGTATCTTCTGGCAAAAGAAGATTACGAAAGCGCCCGTGACCAGCTTGTCGTACTGGACCAGCGTATCAGTCAGGACGACCTTTTCCGCAGTAGCCAGCTGGAGAGCCTGGATGAAAATATCCGGAATATGAAACGAAGTCTGGCACTTGTCCGAGAACGTTTGGAGAACCTGAAAGTGAAGGCTCCCGTAAGTGGACAGCTAGGTAACCTGGAAGCACAGATCGGTCAGTCTATTGCCCAGGGAGAACGCATCGGCCAGGTGATCACTCCCGAACTGAAGGTAGAAGCCAGGATTGACGAACATTATGTAGAGCGTGTCATGCCCGGCCTTCCTGCTAACTTCGAACGTGAAGGAAAGACCTATGAGATGGAAATGACGAAAGTCTATCCTGAAGTACGCGACGGCCAGTTCCGTACGGACCTTCATTTTACCGGTGGCCGTCCCGAAAATATACGTGCCGGACAGACCTATCATCTGAACCTGCAACTGGGTGATCCGGTACAGGCCATCCTGATTCCCCGCGGCAGCTTCTACCAGGGAAGCGGCGGACAGTATGTATATGTAGTAGATGAAGACGAGACAACCGCCCGTCGCCGTCCGGTGAAGATCGGTCGTCAGAACCCTCAATACTATGAAGTGACCGAAGGATTGAAACCCGGAGAGAAAGTGATCATTTCAGGCTATGAACTGTTTGGCGAAAACGAGCGTCTTATAATCAGATAATAAAAAAGAAAAATATGGATTACCTGTCCCAAGTCATTAAAAGTCAGCGGGCCCGTAAGTCACTATCGGTGATCAATATCCTCGGTCTGTCCGTATGTATCTCAGCAGCACTGCTGATCCTGCTCTATGTCCGATTCGAGCTGAGTTACGACTCCTTTCATGACGGTGATCGCATCTACCGTGTCGAAAGCCGCTTGTACGAAGGGAAAGCGCTGACCGATAACTGGGCCACTACCGCTTTCGGACACGGACCAGTCATGAGCCGCGAGATCCCGGGAATCGAGAAGTTCGTCCGCCTCACCGCACAGGATAGGGAACAGGTCGTTACCTATCAGGATAAGCAATTTGCCGAAGAACGCTATTGCTTTACCGAACCTGCTTTCTTCGAACTGTTCAACTTCCCTATAAAAAGAGGAGAGAAGACAGGCCAGCTGGTCCGTCCCAACACAGTCGTATTGACGGAAAATGCTGCCCACCGTTATTTCGGCGAGGCAGAACCGTTGGGAAAAATCCTGACATTCCGGACAGCGACTGCCGAGCAGCATTTTGAGGTCACTGGCGTTATCGACCGGATGCCGACAAACTCACATTTGCAGTACGATTTCCTCCTTTCCTATTCCACGATACCGAAAGAACGGCAGGATATTTGGTATGTCCACGGCGTGTACACCTACGTTCGCCTGGAGCCGGGAAAGAATCCGCAGGAGATAGCGGATGCCTTTGCCGCCATCTCAGATAAATACAAGACAGCCGCTTTGAAGCATAAAGACTGGCGGGTGGAGTTGATCCCGTTGAAAGAGATCCATCTTACCCCGCAGAAATCGTATGAGAAAGAGACGAAGGGCAGCCGTACCGCCGTCTATATCCTGTCGGTGATGGCGGTCGCCCTGTTGCTTATCGGCTGGGTGAATGCGCTGAACCTGATGGTCGCCCGTTTTTTGGAACGGGGAAAAGAGTTTGGTGTACGCAAGGCTTTCGGAGCTTCCCGTAAGCAGATGCTTTTCCAGGGATTACTGGAAGCTGGCATTGTCAATACTCTGGCTGCCGGAATTGCATTAGGCTGGCTGGAAGTGCTCCTGCCCGTCGTCTATTCACGGGCTGCCTACGATTTTGGAGCGAATACCCTTTTACTGCCGGGATTTTGGGTGGCGGTATTGAGTATTATCGCTTTAGGAACTTTCTTTACCGGTTTATACCCTTCCTTTCTTCTGACGCGCATCCGTCCTGCCGACATTATGCGCGGTAAGCTCTTGCACAGCCGGAAAGGAAATAAGATGCGGAAAGTCTTGATTGTCGTGCAGTTCGTCGCGTCCTTTATTTTGATAACAGGTACTTTCGTTGTTGTCGCACAGGTTCGTTATATGGAGAATGAAACGGCTTCAGCTGCGATGAAACAGATTGTTGTTCTGAAATATCCTTCTTTTACGGATGAGTTGTCTGCAAAAATGGAGAGCTTTAAGAAGCAGTTGAAACAAAAGACATATATCCGGCAGGTCACTGTCTCCGGGGCAGTTCCGGGCGTGGAGGTTGCCAATTATTTTACCAATCGTCCGTATGGCAGCGACCAGTCGGAAGTGAAACTGATCCAAATGTTCGCTGTCGATTATGATTATCTCCCCACTTATTCCCCCGATATGGTTTGTGGCAGGGCTTTCTCGGAAGAATACGGGGATGAGCTGAATAAGGTGGTATTGAACGAGGAAGCTGTCCGTTTGTTAGGCTTTCCTTCCAATGAGGCTGCTTTGGGCAGGCAGTTGGCGATGGAGGTGGTGGAAGAGCCTCTCCAAGTGATCGGTGTGGTCCGTAATTATCATCAGCAGTCGCTTGCCGTGCCTTACAAGCCGATCATTTTTTTCATCAAAGAACGCGTGCCGTTTATCGGGACACCTTATATCTCCATCCGTATGGACGGTACAGCCGATGCAGCGCGTCTGGCGGAGATCGAGCAAGTTTACCGGGATTTCTTCCCGACTTCGCTGTTCTCTTATTTCTATCTTGATGATTTCAACAGGAACCAGTATAAGGAAGACCGGAATTTCGGATGGATGTTTGCCGGTTCGGCGTTGCTTGCCGTCTTTGTTGCTTGCCTGGGATTGTGGACTGTCACGCTTTTCTCCACCCTGTCGAGAGTGAAAGAAATAGGGATACGGAAAGTTTTGGGAGCAGGAAAAGCCAGTCTTTTTGTAGTTTTGACACGTGAGTTATTACTCCTGACGGTGATTGCTTCCGTGATCGGTGTCCCTGTCTCCGCTTTCCTGATGAACAACTGGCTCGAAGGCTATGCGTTCCATATCGGGTTGCCCTGGTGGAGTTATGCAGTAGCGTTCGTCTTGTTGATGTGTATCGCTTTCGGGACTGTTGCGCGGCAGGTATGGCGTATCATCCGCTTGAAACCGATGTATATTTTGAGGAGTGAATAATTTATAAACAAAGAAATATGATTAAAACAGAAAAACTGTCTATGCTCTTCACAACGGAAGATGTACAGACCAAAGCATTGAATGAAGTAAGTCTGGAGATAAAGAAAGGCGAGTTTGTCGCTATCATGGGGCCTTCGGGCTGCGGCAAATCCACCCTGCTGAATATCCTGGGAACACTCGATTCATCGACTTCCGGCAAATATTACTTTGAAGGGAAAGAGATAGACAAGATGAGCGAAAGCCAGCTGACTTCTTTCCGGAAAGGAAACATCGGCTTTGTCTTCCAAAACTTCAACCTGATTGACGAGTTGACGGTTTTCGAGAATGTAGAACTGCCGCTGGTCTATTTGAACGGGAAAAAGTCGGACCGTCGGAAGAAGGTGATGGAGGTCCTGGACCGTATGAACATAGCCCATCGCGCCGGACATTTCCCGCAACAGTTGTCCGGTGGTCAGCAGCAGCGTGTCGCCATTGCCCGTGCCGTGGTGACGGACTGTAACCTGATCCTGGCGGATGAGCCGACAGGTAACCTGGATTCTACCAATGGCGTTGAAGTCATGGAGCTGCTTAGCGAACTGAACCGGCAGGGAACGACGATTGTGATCGTTACCCACTCCGAGCGGGATGCGAAATATGCCCATCGGGTGATCCATTTACTGGATGGAAAGATAGTATCGGAAGAAAGGCACTAAATAATCAGACAACAACGAATATGATCTTATCAAATTATTGGAACAGCGCCTTGCGCAGCCTGGCGAAGAAGAAAGGCTTCAGCGCAATCAATATAACCGGTCTGGCAATCGGCATGGCGGCAGCCCTGCTGATCCTGACTTACGTGGCTTTCGAATACAGCTACGATAATATGCACACCCGTGCCGACCGCATTTTCCGTGTGGAAGCACGCTTTTTCGAGAACGGCGAGATGACTGACAACTGGGCTTCCAGCTCGGCGGGTTATGCAACTGCCATGAAACGCAATCTCGCCGGTGTAGAGGATTATACCCGCGTGGGTAGCCAGTATTACCCCGAACAGATCGTTAAATACAATGAGCTTCTCTATCGTGAAACGAATATAGGTTATGCCGAAAAGAATTATTTTAACTTCTTCGATTTCGAATTGCTGAAAGGAGATAAGAGCACCTGCCTGGATGGTCCGAAAAAGGTGGTTATTACCGAACGCATCGCCCGTAAATATTTCAAGGGAGCCGATCCGATCGGGAAGATATTGATCTTCCGTAGTAATATCGGCGAGGAGGCATGCGAAGTGACGGGTATCATGAAGGATATGCCTGTCAACTCACATGTGCGTTACAGTATGCTGATCTCTTATGAAACACTTCCGAAATGGATGGATGAATACTGGTACCGGCATGAGGTGTATTCGTATGTTCTTCTGAAATCTGCCGGAATGAGGAAGCAGGTGGAAGATGCTTTCCCTGCGATGGCAGAGAAATACAAGACGGATGAGGCATTGAAGAATAAAACATGGGCCATTCAGCTGACTAAATTGAGAGATATCCATCTGACTCCGCAGAAAGCCTATGAGCCGGAGACGAAAGGAAACCGTTCATCCATGCTGGTCCTGATCTGTACGGCTTTGGCGATCCTGTGCATTGCCTGGATCAATTATATCAATATGACGGTAGCCCGCTCGATGGAACGTGCCAAAGAGATCGGGATACGTCGGGCTTCAGGAGCTAGCCGACGGCAGATCGTTACGCAGTTCCTGTTTGAATCGTTGGTGACGAACGGGATTGCCTTTATCCTGGCGCTCGGGTTGATGGAGGCGCTGATGCCTGCATTCAATAACCTGACATCGCGCGATCTGGGCTTCTCCGTGTGGGTGACGACCTCTTTGGGGTGGATGTTGCTGCTGATATTTGCACTGGGTGTCTTCCTGTCCGGTTTCTATCCGGCGACGATCCTCTCCGGCATTAAGCCGATCAAAATGCTGAAAGGTAAATTTACGCATACGAAAAATGCGACGCTGACCCGCAAGGTGCTGGTCGTACTGCAATATACGGCCTCTTTGGCGTTGTTGTGCGGCACGCTGATCGTTTATGCACAGCTGCAGTATATGCGTCAGGCTTCCCTGGGAGTGCGTGTCGATCAGACATTGGTGCTGAAATTTCCTGCCCATTGCGAGGATATGGCTACGAGGCTGACTGCCATGAAACGGGAGTTGAAGGCATTGCCGTCTGTGAAGAACGTGACGGTTTCAGGTGCCGTCCCAGGGACGGAGGTGACCGACTTCCTGTCGATCGTCCGCCTGAGCGACGTGACGAAGCAGACCCGTTTATTGGAAATGCTTAACTGTGATGTGTATTATTTGGATGCGTATGACCTGGAATTTGTTGCCGGGCGTGGCTTTGCCGAGGATTTCGGAGGAGATGTCTATAATATCGTCCTGAACGAAACGGCTGTCCGCACATTGGGTTTTGCTTCGCCGGAGGCTGCTTTGGGCGAGCGTCTTTCCGTGGAGACTGTCGATCAGCCGATGCAGATTATCGGGGTGGTAAAAGACTATCACCAGCAGTCGCTGAATAAGGGTTATACGCCTCTTCTGTTCGCCTTGCACGATAAGTTGAGCTGGATGAAACAACGTTATATTTCTGTCGTTATGGAGAATGCCAATCCCCGCGAGCTGGTGAAACAGTCGGAAGAGATATGGGACCGTTATTTCCCTGATTCCAGCTACGACTATTTCTTCCTGGATCAGTTCTTCGACCAGCAATACCGCCAGGATGAGGTCTTCGGTTTGATCGTTGCCCTCTTTGCCATACTGGCGATTTTCATTTCCTGTATGGGGCTTTGGGTGCTGGTGATGTTCTCCTGCTCGACGAGGGTGCGTGAGATGGGAATACGCAAAGTGTTGGGCGCATCGAAAATGCAGTTGTTCTACGAGTTGGGCCGCGAATTCTTTGTTCTGATCGGCATAGCGGTCGTCATCGCGCTTCCTTTGTCGTGGTGGATCATGGACGGCTGGCTGGATCATTATTCGTTCCGCACCGCCTGGAAAGCCTGGTTCTTCCTTGTTCCGGTGATTTTATTGTGTGTGATCTCCCTGTTGACCATAGGCTGGCAGACTGCTAAAACAATCCTTAGCAAACCTGCCCGGTCGTTGCGGTATGAATAAAAAGTAATGTGCCAATTGAACATTGGCACATTATTGATAAATAAAAGAACAATAGTTTTTTATTCTATCGGGGCGAACGGCAGCTCCGTATCTTTCCGGTATCCGGAACCGCTGAATGTGGCGATCAGTTCGCCCGCTTCGTTTGTGATGTTTACTTCACAATTGGCCAGCCTTTTGTGGCTGAATACTTCGCGTGCTTCGGCATACAGGAATCCTTTGCTTTCGGCTTTGAAGAAGTTGATATTGGAAGTAATCGACAGCGTGAGCCGGGCATGGCTGTTGGTTGCCGCTGCGAAAGCCAGGTCGGCAAGTGTAAAGATAGCACCTCCCTGACAAACACCGCCGCCATTCAAATGCATCGGCTTTATTTCCATACGGGCTTTGGCATAGCCGTTGCCCGTTTCCAGTAATTCTACTCCGGCAAATAATGCAAATTTGTCGCCCTGAAGAAATTCGTTGATCGTCATGATTATAAATTATCAAGAGGCGAACGTTTCATCAAAAGCGGATAACGCTCGGGATGTTTTAAACTTTCTATCTCCAAATCCACGTCCAGTGCCGGCCACGCTATTGCCGAACGTCCTGATACTTCTATATTCAGGACATCACTGATTCGTGCATCTTTCAACCAGGGAACCCGGTTGTAAGAAAGGAAGTAATCATGTCCTAATACAGATATCATAATTCCCTGGGAATTAATCATCAATACGCTTGCCAATGTGTTCTGCGAATTTGTGTTTAAACTCGTCTCCATATTGTTCTATTATTTGGGTTATATTCCTAATCTCTTTGTTGTTGAATCCGTAGTTCTCTGCTATTTCAATAACAGGCTCCAACCAGAATTTAGCTTCATTTTCCGCTTTTATCACATGGATATGTTTGCGTTCTTCCTCGTTAGAATATATTTTAAAGAGATAGCCATTTTCTCTTTTGAATATCGGACTCATATTATTTACTCAGCTTCCATTCTGCCCCGTCCTTGGTATCCTTGATCTCGAAGCCCATGGCGGTAAGTTCGTTACGGATCTTGTCGGAAGTAGCCCAATCCTTGTTGGCTTTTGCCTGCTGGCGGATTGTCAGCAACAAGTCTACTGCCTTGCCGAATGTCTCGTAGTTGTTTCCACCGGCGGAAGCCTCGTCTTTCATACCCAGGATATCGAATATGAATGTATGGAATACGTCCTGCAGCTCTTTCAGATCCTCGGCGGAGATGGTCGCGTTGCCGTCCTTTACCGAGTTGATGGCGCGGGCTGCATCGAACAAATGAGAGATAACGATCGGAGAATTTAGGTCGTCATTCAGAGCGTCGTAGCATTTCTTACGAAGATCTTTCACATCAACAGTCGAGGCATCCGAAGCGCTCAGTTTCTGCAGATGATTATAAGCGTCCATCAGACGGCTCAATCCTTTTTCTGCCGCTTGCAATGCTTCGTTACTGAAGTCTACCGTACTGCGGTAATGCGCCTGCAGGATAAAGAAACGGATCGTCATGGCGGAATAAGCCTGGCTTAACATCTTATGGTCGCCGGTAAAAAATTCGTCCAGCGTGATGAAATTGCCTAATGACTTGCCCATCTTCTGACCGTTGACGGTGATCATGTTATTGTGCATCCAGTAGTGAACCATATCCTCGCCCTGTGAAGCAACAGCCTGTGCAATCTCACATTCGTGGTGCGGGAAGATCAGGTCCATGCCGCCCCCGTGGATATCGAAATGCTGTCCCAGGTATTTCTTACCCATAGCCGTACATTCGCAGTGCCATCCGGGAAAGCCGTCGCTCCACGGAGAAGGCCAGCGCATGATATGTTCCGGCTGTGCGCATTTCCAGAGGGCGAAGTCGATCGGGTTATGTTTCTCGTCCTGTCCGTCCAGTGCACGGGTCGTATTCAGCATATCCTCGATATTACGACCGGAAAGGACACCGTAGTTATGATCTTTGTTGTATTTCTCTACATCGAAATAAACGGAACCTTCGCTTTCGTAAGCGTATCCGTTGTCGAGAATCTTCTTCACCAGTTCGATCTGTTCGATGATATGTCCCGAAGCATGCGGTTCGATACTGGGAGGAAGTACATTGAGGGCGTCCATTGCCTTGTGGTAACGGTTCAGATAGAACTGTACCACTTCCATCGGCTCCAGCTGTTCCAGACGAGCTTTCTTGGCGATTTTATCTTCGCCTTCGTCCGCATCATGTTCCAGGTGGCCGACGTCGGTTATGTTGCGTACGTAACGTACCTTATATCCTATATGTGTAAGATAACGGAACAACAGGTCGAATGTAATCGCCGGACGGGCATGTCCCAGGTGCGCATCTCCGTAGACCGTCGGTCCACAGACATACATGCCTACGTGGGGTTCATGCAACGGAATAAATTGTTCCTTCTTTCTTGTGAGCGTGTTGTAAATACTTAATGGATGTTCCATATCTGTTTATACTTTAAAGGTTGCTTAGTTTCCTTCCGTATTTTCGTAACCGGTAGGAAGACAGACCGCAAAGATAGTGTCTTTGTCTATTTTGAGCAATCTTCGCAGCAACCTTTTAATACGTAGTTGATACTTTCCAGCGTAAAATTACGCGGTAATTCCACCATCGGGACCGGAATATTGCGCAGACAAAACGTCCGGTGGCATTTTAAACAATAAAAATGCGCATGAAGTTCTTCCACGGAACAATTACATTCGTTTCCGCAAACCGAATACTTCAACGAGCCTGAACCATCGTCGATACAATGTATCAGGTGATGCTCCAAAAAAAGGTTGATCGTCCTCGATACCGTCGATTTATCCACTGTCTCCAGATAATTTTCCAGGTCGAGCGAACTGAAGGCGCGCTCGAATTGCATCATCGCTTTCAGGATAAGCAGACGGATGGCGGTCGGCTTTATCTTTCTTCTGTTCAGTATGTCTAAATAAACTTCCATATCAGTCGGGGTTGTTTGTCTTTAAAATTCTTACTGCGTTGAGGATCGCCAGCAGGGCAACGCCTACATCTGCAAATACGGCTTCCCACATGGTTGCTACACCACCGGCTCCAAGGATCAGGACGATCAGTTTGACGCCGAACGCCAACGCAATGTTCTGCCATACGATCGTACGTGTGAACTTTCCGATGCGAATCGCCGTAGCCACTTTGCTCGGCTGGTCGGTCTGTATCACCACGTCTGCCGTTTCAATCGCCGCATCGCTGCCCAATCCGCCCATCGCAATACCGATGTCGCTCAGGGCGAGCACGGGAGCGTCGTTGATACCGTCGCCCACAAAGGCTATCCGATTCTCCGGATTCCGCTTCAGTTCTTCCAGGTGAGCGACTTTGCCTTCCGGCAGGAGGTCGCCGTATCCGTGCGGGATTCCTAAACGGGTAGCTAAGTTAGTCACAATTATTTGTTTATCTCCGGATAATATCTCTATATTATTAACATATAAGCCTTTTAATTGTTCAACGGCTGCGGCAGCGTCTTCTTTGGGTTCGTCAGTCAACAACAGGTGACCGGCATATTGTCCGTTTATTGCACAAATAACGACAGTCTCCGGAATCTGTTTCACCTCGGAGAAACAGTTGTTCCATCTTGGAGAAACACTTGTTTCACTAGGGTGAAACAAAATTCCTTCCTTAGCCATCATCTTGTCATTCCCTACTGCTATTTCTTTGTCTCCGATAATCGCCTTTAATCCGAAGCCTGCCAGTTCGGTTGTCTCCACGGATGAGTCGATTTCCACCTGCTGTTCGTGGGCGTATGCCAGGATCGCCTTGGCGATCGGGTGGTTGCTGCGGCTTTCAACGGAAGCAATGACGCGGAGTAATTCCTTTTCCGACAGATGACCGGCTGTTGATAAGGATTGTACTTCGAATATCCCTTTGGTCAGCGTCCCGGTTTTATCGAAAACGACCGTATTGATTTTGGTGATGGCATCCAGATAATTGCCTCCTTTAAATAAGATACCTTGCCGGGAAGCCGCCCCGATCCCTCCGAAATAACCCAGCGGGATGCTGATAACCAGTGCGCAAGGGCAGGAGATAACGAGGAATACCAATGCCCGGTACAGCCAGTCGTTGAAAATGAACAGGAAGTCCGGCTGTATCAAGGAATAGACATAAGGCAGCAGGACGATCAGGAAAGCCAGTCCAGTCACGATCGGCGTATAAATGCGTGCGAATTTGCGGATGAACAATTCTGCCGGAGCTTTCCGTTCCGATGCGTTCTGAACCAGTTCAAGGATACGTGCCAGGGTGCTCTGGCTATAAGGTTTCGTTACCTCCAGGCGGATTACTTTGTCGGTTACGATCATTCCGGCGAGCACTTCTTCATCTTGGCTGATCGTACGCGGCACGCTTTCTCCGGTAAGGGCTGCCGTGTTGAAGTCGGCGGTCTCGCTCAGTAACTTTCCGTCGAGAGGAACACGTTCTCCGGCCTTCACCTCGATGATCTCTCCCGGGGTGACATCGGTGGGAGCTGTCCGGAAATATTCGTTATTGCGTACGACGGTTGCCGTTTCAGGACGGACATCCAGCAGCGTACGGATGTTTTTTCGGGCTTTCGCCAGGGCATTTCCCTGGAATAGTTCGCCGATAGAGTAGAACAGCATGACGGCCACTCCTTCCGGATATTCACCGATATAAAAAGCACCGAGTGTCGCAATACACATCAATGTAAATTCACTGAATATATCTTTTTCGCGGATGCTCTCAACCGCTTCTTTCATGACCGGTAGTCCGACCGGCAGATAAGCCAGTGCGTACCATATAAATCGTATCGTTTGATTGAAGAATCCTGCTTCTGCCACCTGCATGGCGATCCCTCCCAGTAACATAAGAAAAGAGATTGCCGGGAGAAGATAAGGTGAAATTTTACTTTTGGGTTCACTATGGCAGTGGCTACAATTACAATGTCCCATATCTTTTATTCTTTTATTTGTTTTTCTGATACAAAGGTAAGGGAAACAAGGTGCAACAAAGTTGCAAAGAATCCGTATATTTGTCAGGTTAATAGTTAGAAAATAAGTAATATGAAAAACTCTCAAACTTTTATTGGTATTTTAGTATGTCTGGCAATGCTGTGTTCCTGTACACAGACGAAGAGTCCCTATGACTTGTCGAACTTCGGCCTTGTCCCTGACCGGAAAGGCAATGCTTCCCCTCTGATGGCAAAGGCGTTGGAACAGATTGCCGTTTCCCATACCGGGAACGATACGATCACGATCGTACTGCCTCCGGGACGTTATGATTTTTATCCTGAAGGAGCCGCACAAAAGGAGTATTTTATCTCCAACCACGATCAGGACAATCCGAAACTGGTGGGACTTCCTTTCGAGAACATGAAGAACATTGTTTTCGACGGGCAAGGTTCGGAACTGATCTTCCACGGGCGTATGTTGCCGGTTTCACTGGTCAACTCGGAAAACTGTACATTGAAGAACTTCAGTATCGATTTTGAAAATCCGCATATCGCTCAGGTGAAAGTCCTGGAAAACGATGCGGAAACAGGGACTATCACCTATGAAGTGGCTCCCTGGGTACAATATGAAATTCGTGACAGTGCACTTATCGTGAAGGGCGAAGGATGGGAACATTCTCCTGCCTGGGGAATTGCATTCGAAGGCGACACGAAACGGTTGGTTTATCGGACGAGCGACATTGCTGTCGGTTCGAAAGGCGTTTCAGAGGTTTCTCCCCGCGTGGTCAAATCTACAAAATGGAAAAACGAAAAACTGATCCCCGGAACGGTTGTCGCCATGCGCGGTTACGGTCGTCCTACACCGGGTATCTTTGTCTCTTATGATACGAATACGACGCTCGAAAATATCCAGGTCCATTATGCAGAAGGAATGGGCTTGCTGGCTCAGATGAGCGAAAATATTACGCTGGATAAATTCTCGGTATGCCTTCGCGGTGACAGCGATCCCCGTTATTTTACAACGCAGGCAGATGCTACCCATTTTTCCGGTTGTAAGGGAAAGATCATTTCCGTTGGCGGTTTATATGAAGGGATGATGGATGATGCGATCAATGTGCACGGCACGTATCTGAAAGTGCAGAAACGTGTGGACGACAAGACATTGGTCGGTGAATACATGCATGGACAGAGTTATGGCTTTGAATGGGGATTTTCGGGAGATGCCGTACAGTTTATCGATTCAAAGACTATGGAGATCCTGGGCGACCAGAACAAAGTCGTTGCTATCAAATCCGTGGACAAACCGAGTGCACATGGCGCCAAACAGTTTGAGATCGTTTTTGAAAAAGCCATCGATCCTGCTATCAGCGAAGCCGGTACGTTCGGTATTGAAAACCTGGAGTGGACTCCGGAGGTTTATTTTGCAGACAATACGATCCGCAATAATCGTGCCCGCGGCTCTTTGTTCAGTACCCCGAAAAAGACTGTTGTCGAAAAGAATATCTTCGACCATACTTCCGGTACGGCCATCCTGCTGTGCGGCGATTGCAACGGTTGGTTTGAGACGGGTGCCTGCCACGATGTCCTGATCCGTGATAACAAGTTCATTAACTCGTTGACGAATATGTTCCAGTTCACGAATGCCGTTATTTCTATTTATCCCGAAATACCTGACCTGAAAGATCAGAAGAAATATTTCCATAGCGGTATCGTGATCGAGAATAACGAATTTGAAACATTCGACGCTCCGATCCTGTATGCGAAGTCGGTAGACGGACTGGTCTTCCGTAACAATGTAATCAAACAGAACAACCAATATCCGGCTTTCCACTGGAACAACCATCGTTTCTTTTTCCAGCGTGTGACCAATTATGATATCAAGGATAATCAGTTTGACGGCGGACTGGATGAAAAGAAGGATCTGAAAGTTGAAAATTGATTTACCTTTTCAATAAAATTATCGGGAAGGTGTGTCGAAGTTCATTCTACGATACACCTTCTTGTTTTATGGCAGTGTCCTTTTCCAAATGGATAAGACAAGGGACTTTCTATAATTCCTTTTATTAGCTTGTTACTTTTGGATTTTCTTCAGACTATAATTCAATTCTGTTTCCGCTTTCTTGAAATCATCGCCGATCAGGGTGATTGTCGAATCGTTCTCGCAAAGGAAGTTCATCACTTCATCGCCGTTGTCGGAAACCAGCTGCCATACGGTCACATTCTTTTCTCCCGGTATTCCCTGCAAAGTGATACATTTGCCGTTTGTGACAAATGTGGCATCTTTGCCGTCTTCTGCTTCCAGGTATGTTTGTGAGAGAGAGAAAGTGCCTTCTCCGCTTTTTTCATGGCTGCGGATGGTCAGGTCGTAACGGATACCCGGACAGTCAGCACAAGGTAACACACCTTCATACGTCTGTGTCAGAACTTCACCTGATGAATTGTCGACATCTTTTTGATTTTGCCGGTAGATTTCTTTACCTCGCTGGCTGATCGTCCATACCCCGTCGATCCTGCGTACATTTTTGGTATCATCATCTTCTACATTCCAGGCATAATCGCCGGCAGGGAGTGAACGGCGGTCGAGTATTTCGCTCGGCGTATCGTTTGAGAAGAATAATTCTGCTTTCAGCGAATCGGGACTGAACACCAGATAAGAGGATGATTTTCCGTCGACAGCTTCCAGGCGTGTTCCGGATTCGAATAAACGGATGCAGTTCTGTTGTACTTCCGACCAGATATAACCCGCCGAGGCGATACAGCCATGTTCGTCTTTGTCATTACCGACCATTTCGGTGGAGTCTTGTTCGGTGCCCGAATCTTGTTTTGCTTTTTGTTGTCCGCAGGAAGAAAGTAGGCTTACGCTCATGATCAGAGCCGATAGGATAAGCCCGTTACTCGTTTTTTTCATCAGAATGAATGATTTTAATTGTTTATAAACGGATATCAATATACCATATAGAAGAAACAAAGATAGGTTATTTTTTGTTTCTTTGTGGCTTAATAAAATAAAGTCTGTAAGAATGAAAGTATCCTTTTATATTTCCATCTTTCTGATAATAGCCTGTCTGTCACCTGTCAGTGCACAGGGCGAGACCTTACAGCGGGACAGCCTGAAACAGAAAATGCCTGTTGTCGAATATAAATTTAATGCCAAACATCTGATACTTCCGGCTTCCCTGATTACAGTCGGGGCTGTGGGAACGGCTATCGACGGGATGAACGATTTCCATCTTTTCTCCCGAAAAAGCGATGTGAAAAAAATACGGGTGGACGATTATCTGGAATGGGGAATGCTCGGATGGGTATTTGTTTGCGACCTGATGGGGAAGGAGAAGCATAACTGGGTGGACCAGCTGATGCTTGTCACCCTGGCGGAAGGGATGAATGCGGCTATGACACGTACCTTGAAATATACGGTGAAAGAGACGCGTCCGGATGGCGGTCCGTATTCTTTTCCTTCGGGGCATACGGCGAATGCTTTCCTGGGGGCACATATGGCTTATAAGGAATTTAAAGACAGCAGCCCGGTTTTGGCTTATTCGGGATATGCGATAGCGCTGTTTGTCGCGGGCTCCCGGTTGTATAATAACCGGCATTGGGTGGCGGATGTGGTGGCGGGTGCCGGATTCGGTATCCTTTCCGTCGAATTGGCTTATCTTACTTATTTCCCCATCCGCAACGCTATTGCCCGCAAGCTAAACCGTCGGGCTGCCCGGAATATGGTGGTTGCTCCGACATTCAATGAACAGGGCGGGGGTATTTATTTTTCCTATGCGTTTTGAGAATCCAACCTGTTGTCGATAGCGAGTAGTTCTTCGATATGCGTCCGGTCATTGCTGAGACGTGGTATCTTATGCTGTCCGCCTAACTTGCCTTTTTCTTTAAGCCATTCGTAGAAGGAACCTTCGTGGGCTACAATGATTTCCAAAGGTTGAAGCGATATCTCTTTATAACGTTTGGCTTCATAGTCGGAATTCAATTCCTGTAATGTTTTATCCAGCAACGTGGCAAATTCTTCTATGGAAGGAGGCATCTTTTCAAATTCGACAAACCATTGATGACGGCCTTTCGCCTTGTCGAGCATGAAAAGCGGGGCGGCTGTATATTCTTTAACGACAGCTCCTGTCTGACGGCTTACTTTGCTGATTGCCTTGTCTGCATTGTCGACCATCAGTTCTTCTCCGAAGGCGTTGATATAATGCTTGGTTCTTCCCGAAATAACGAATTTATGCGGGAAAAGTGAAGTGAAACGCACCGTATCACCGATTTGGTAACGCCATAATCCGCCGGAGGTTGTTATGACCATCGCATAGTTCTTTCCTGTTTCCACGGCTTCCAGCGGCAGGACGGTCGGATTGGGAGCGCCTACTTCCGACATAGGGATAAACTCGTAGAAAACGCCGTAATCCTGCATCAGCAGCAAACTCTGGTCCGAAGGATCATCCTGTATCCCGAAAAAGCCTTCCGATGCGTTATAAGTTTCCATATAATGCATCTTATCCGAAGGGATCAGTGCTTTATATTGTTCCCGGTAAGGTTCGAAACTGATTCCCCCGTGGAAAAAGACCTCCATATTCGGCCAGACGTCGGTCAGGTATTCCCGTCCGGTCTTTTTCAGTATCGATTTGATCAGAACCAGCATCCAGGAAGGAACGCCGGAAAGACTGTTGACATCTTCATTCCATGTGCTGTCGACGATCGCTTTTATTTTGCTTTCCCATTCGTCCATCAGGATAATCCGTTTGGCAGGAACACGCATCAGGTTTACCAGCGGACTCAGGTTTTGCAATAATACGGCTGAAAGGTCACCGCAATGGGATTTTTGATTGATTGGGGAAGGACTGTGGCTGCCACCGAGGATTAATCCTTTTTTAGAGAAAAAGTGGCTTTCCGGATTATTACGGAGATAAAGGGCTACCGTATCGAAGCCTCCCTGGTAATGACAACCGTGGAGAACTTCCGGAGTGACGGGAAGAAATTTACTCTTATCATTCGTGGTGCCGCTACTTTTGGCATACCACTTGACGACCGAAGGCCAGAGTATGTTCCTCTCTCCATTGATCATCCGGGTCACATACGGCTTGATATCGTCGTATAGTTGCAACGGAACCCGCTGACAGAAATCTTCGTATCTCCGGATGCTTCTGTAATCGTGTTTTAACCCCCATTCAGTGTTGCGGGCTGTAGATAATAATGACCGTAACTGCTTGCGTTGCAGTTGGTCAGTCTCCTGCCCATATTTTTCGATCTCCTTTTGACGGGGGCGGAAGAGTAGTGATATTGTATTTGTTAAAATATCCATGCTCTTTTTATTTGTATCGGCTGCAAATGTAGGCATTCTCTTTTTATTTATATCTTTGTTGCATACATAATTAACAAAACAATGAAAATAGGTATCCTTTCTTCCGGAGGTGATTGTCCCGGTATAAACGCAACGATTCGTGGTGTAGGTAAAACTGCCATAATGCATTATGGCATGGAAGTGATCGGAATTCATAGTGGTTTTGTTGGACTGCTGAACAAGGATATTCAATCGTTTGATGAACGCAGCCTGTCAGGCATCCTGAACCTGGGAGGAACTATTTTGGGAACTTCGCGCGAAAAACCTTTCCGCAAATTACTCGCTTCCGGCGAAAGTGAAAAGCCGCAGGTCATTATACAGAATTATGAAGAATTAGGATTAGATTGCCTGGTCTGTATCGGAGGAAACGGCACACAGAAGACTGCCGGTATGCTGTCGGCACTGGGTCTGAATATCATCGGTGTGCCCAAGACTATCGATAACGACGTTTGGGGAACGGATATAACTTTTGGTTTCGATACGGCTGTCAATATTGCGACAGATGCTATCGACCGCCTGCATTCAACAGCCAGTTCACATAAACGGGTGATGGTGGTGGAAGTGATGGGGCATCATGCCGGATGGATTGCTCTGTATGCCGGAATGGCGGGTGGGGCAGATGTGATCTTATTGCCGGAACTGGGATATGATATGGATAAGGTGAACCAGACCATTCTCGACCGTGCCCGCCGCGGCAAACCTTATTCGATCGTGGTTGTTGCCGAAGGAGTGGAAACGCCGGAAAAGAAACGTCCTTCCGACTACATAACACGTACGATAGAGGCGGCTACGGGCATAGAATCACGCGATACGGTACTGGGATATATCCAGCGTGGCGGTAATCCTTCGCCTTTCGACCGTAATCTGGCTACCCGTTTAGGCGGCCATGCTACGGAATTGATCGCCAACCGTCAGTTCGGACGTATGGTCTGCATGAAAGGAGATAAAGTGGAGTCGATCGCCTTGTCTGAAGTAGCAGGCAAATTGAAACTGGTCACTCCTGAAAATGACCTGATCATTCAGGGGGAAAGAATGGGGATTTCGTTCGGTAAGTAATTACCGGACTTCTTCATTGATCGTAGCGTCGATACATTCGGGTATATTGCTGCTCTTCATTTGTTCTGCAGGTTTCGACGCATGCTCCGTCGTCGCATCCTCCTCCGGAAGATCCTCAAACTCATGATCGGCAGTGCTTTCGCCGGTCTGCTTCTTCAGTTCGGAAATGACTTGCTGAAAAGCTTTGTCGGTACGCAGTTTCTTGATCGCCATCTTGGCAGCGTTCTGCTGTGATTCTTTTTTGGAATAGCCGATGCCGACACCGATTTGCATATCGGCCAGGGTGACACCTGTCTGGAAGACCGGGTTCCCGTCGTTATCGGCAAATGATTCTATCAGGTCGAACGTGATCTCCAGCTTGTTCTTCTGGCTCCATTCGATCAGGCTGGATTTGAAGTTGACCTCTTTGCGGGCTATATTATCCAGGTCGATGTATTTTTTGATAATTACGTTCTCGACGAAATTGTAACAGATGCGGTAGCCCTGATCCAGGTAGATTGCCCCGATCAATGCCTCCAGTGCATTTCCGTACATGTGATTGTTGTGTGAGCTCAGCTTGGCGGAATAAACGACCATTTTGTCGAGGCCCAACTCGACTGCCACGCGGTTGAGTGTCTCGCGTTGAACGATTTTGGAACGGGTATTGGTCAGGAAACCTTCCCGTTTGTTTTGGAAATGTTTATACACAATGTCTGCCACGACGGCATCCAATATGGCATCGCCCAAGAACTCCAGTCGTTCGTTATTCAGCCATTTCCCGTCGCTGGCTTCCACTGAGGAAGATTTATGCAGGAAGGCCTGTTCATAAACGTGGATGTTATCGGGGTAAAATCCCAGTATCTTATATAAAGAAGAATAAGGCTCCTTATTCTTGTGTTTAAGAAGCCTTATCTTTTTGTATAGTTGTGTAAACACGTTACTTCACAAATTTTTTAACAATAGCACAAGCATTATGGCCGCCGAATCCAAATGTGTTGGATAATGCTGCCCGTATTTCTCGTTTTTCAGCTTTATTGAATGTGAAATTCAGTTTATAATCTATTTCAGGATCATCGTCGCCATCTGCATGGTTGATCGTCGGAGGAATGATTCCCTCTTTGATTGCCATGATACAGAACATAGCTTCGATAGCTCCGGCTGCACCCAATAAATGGCCGGTCATAGACTTCGTTGAACTGATATTCAGTTTGTAAGCATGATCTCCGAATACTTCTTTGATCGCTTTTACTTCTGAAACATCCCCAACAGGAGTCGATGTTCCGTGAACATTGATATAATCGATATCCTCCGGAGCCATTTCTGCGTCTTCCAGTGCATTACGCATCACCAACTTTGCACCTAATCCTTCCGGATGAGAGGCTGTCAGGTGGTATGCATCGGCAGACAATCCTGTTCCGGCGATCTCGGCATATATTTTAGCTCCACGTGCCAAAGCGTGTTCCATCTCTTCCAGGATCAAACATGCTCCACCTTCTCCCATGACGAAACCGTCGCGACTTGCGCTGAATGGACGAGAAGCTGTTTCGGGTGAATCGTTACGGGTTGACAGCGCATTCATTGAGTTGAACCCACCGACACCGGAATCTGCAATAGCTGCTTCCGCACCACCTGTCACGATTACATTGGCTTTACCCAAACGGATATAGTTGTATGCATCAGCGATCGCGTTGGTAGAAGAGGCACAAGCCGACACTGTTGCAAAGTTAGGACCACGGAATCCATAAAGCATGGAGATATGTCCGGCTGCGATATCCGAAATCATCTTTGGGATGAAAAACGGGTTGAATTTCGGTCCGATCGTATCTTTTATCTTCGCATATCCTAATACTTCTTCGTCAAATGTCTTGATACCGCCGATACCTGAAGCAAAAATAACGCCGATACGGTCCTTGTCCTCTTTGTCCAGGTCCATAGCAGCATCTTCAATTGCTTGTTTTGCGGCACTTATTGCAAATAAACTATAACGGTCACATTTACGGGCTTCCTTACGATCCATTACTGATAACGGATCGAAGCCTTTAACTTCGCATGCAAATTGTGTCTTGAATTTGGATGCATCAAACTGCGTAATAGGACCGGCTCCACTCTTCCCATTGATAATACCCTCCCATGTTTCTGCGAGGGTATTACCAAGAGGAGTAATGGCACCAAGACCTGTTACTACAACTCTTTTTAATTCCATACCTTTAATTAAAAGGATTGATTACTTCGCGTTAGCTTCGATATAAGCAACTGCGTCGCCTACTGTTGTAATCTTTTCTGCCTGATCATCAGGAATTGAAATACCGAATTCCTTTTCGAATTCCATAATCAACTCTACAGTGTCAAGAGAGTCTGCTCCTAAATCATTAGTAAAGCTTGCTTCGTTTGTAACTTCTGTTTCTTCAACACTTAACTTATCAACGATGATAGCTTTTACTCTAGATGCAACTTCAGACATAACTTTTTCAATTTAGATTAATAAATACGAATATACTTTTTAAATTTGCAGTGCAAAGAAAAGAATTTTTTATGTTACAAAACAAATTTAATGCACTAAAAATGCGGAAAACTGCACATTTTATCTTTTCGTGTGCACTAAAACATAGGAAAATATGAAAAACGTAGCAATTTTTGCCTCGGGATCGGGAACAAATGCCGAAAATATAGCCCGGTACTTCTCTAAAAGTGAAACTGTTAAAGTAGCAGTTGTTTTGTCCAATAATAAAAATGTGGGCGTGCATGACCGTGTCAATAAATTGGGAATTCCTTCTTTTGTGTTTTCCCGCGACGAATTTGTGGAAGGAACGCCTATACTGGCGAAACTGGCAGAATATCAGATAGATTTGATAGTCCTGGCCGGTTTTATGAATAAGATATCGGATACATTGCTGAATGCCTATCCGGGTAAGATCATTAATATCCATCCGGCTTTGTTGCCGAAACATGGCGGAAAGGGTATGTATGGCATGCATGTGCATGAGGCTGTCGTGGCTGCCGGAGAGAAGGAATCGGGCATTACAATCCATTATATTAATGAGAATTACGACGAAGGCGATATCATTTTCCAGGCTACATGTGAAGTGTTGCCTGCCGATACTGCCGAAGAGGTCGCAACGAAAGTGCATGCGCTGGAATATGCGCATTATCCGCATGTGATAGAGGAAGTTTTGGGGAATTGAAAATTGAAAATTGAGAATTGAAAATTACGGATACATGTATTAATTTTCAATTCTCAATTTTCAATTAGAACGACATATTCAGTTGCATCACGTAAGTACGCGGTGCGGAGACTAGCATCGGACGTGTGCAGTACTCTTTGTTGAACAGATTATTGATCATGAACTGGAACGATACGTCTTTGGTTATTTTCACGCCTGCACGCAGGTCGACAACACAATAGTCCGTATTCTTTTCTTTCCAGTACGTATTAAGCGTTTCCCCGCCGATATTTCCATACAGGAGCTGGCGGATATATTCCATGGCATCCGGCTGGTCTTTTTCGCGTTCGTCCACCATCAGATAGTCGACAGCCAGCATTTTACTCTTCCAGGTAACGTTTATACCCAGGTTCAGACGTTTCCATTGCAGGTCGACAACACCTTTCACCGTGTGTTTCTGACGGTATTTCAGATATTTGGAGTCGTTGGATTTTTCTTTTGCACGGAGAGGATCGTTGTACTGGGCTTCGATTTCGTTCTTTTCCTTGTAATCGGCATCTTCCGGTTCGATGAAAACATATCCCAGGTTGTAGGACAGTTTGGTATCGGCATTGAAGTCATAGAAGCCGTTTGTACTTATCTCTGCCCCGTAGATACGTGCTTTGGAGACATTGTAGAACTGGGCTCCTATACCCGGCATCTGACCCTGTGCAATGATTCCCAGGATTTCCTTCGTACTGTTGGCATAGGCATATGAATTCGGGTCGAAGAAGCCGAAGCGAAATTCGATCATGTCTGTATACTGCGTATAGAAACCGGCTACATCGAAGAACCCCATCAGGTTGCCGAATTTATATCCCTGTTTGATACCCAGTTCGGCATTCACTCCCTTCTCTGCTTTTACTTCATTATTCGGGAATACACCGACCCCGCCGATGTCCTTACGGGCATATTTCTCTGTCAGGGACGGATAACGGTAACCTTGTCCGAAGCTGGCGCGGATAAAGCTGTAGTCTGCCAGCTGGTAATTCAGTCCGGCACGGAAGATCGGTTTTACAGGTACTTTGGCTCCGAATATCTTTGTGTCGGCTTCACGCAGGAAGTCGTCGACGCGATAATATTCGGCACGCATCCCGGCAGATACACTCAGCCGGTCGAAAAAGCGTTGGTCATACTGGAAGAACATGGCGGCATTATCACTGTCATGGTTACCGGTCGTTACCGAAGTACTGCGCATATGTTCGTAGGTGGCTCCGGCTGTGATCTGTGTACCGTTGTCCCATTTTTTGTTGAACTGATAATCGAGATAATAAGTATAGTTTTTGTCGATGCTGACCGGATCGGATTTCGGATTGATCGCATTCGACAGCCACGGAACCAGGTCGGACGTACTGCTTGGAATGCCACGTTTCATTACCCATGAAAGCAGGTCGCAGTAATCGGCCGTAGTGGCAGTCGGGAAGATCTGACCCAGGATATTCGTCGTACCGTTCACCAATCCGTTCAGGTCGCCCTGTAAAGCCGGCTGGATGATCGGATAGAGCATGCTGTAATCGCCGTTCTGTACATTTTGTACGATCCCGGTGATAGCATTGACATCCGTCCCCATATTTCCGAGGATATCCGTAATGGAGGCATCGTTATTCGATCCGTCGGCAATATTGTCGCCGCGATAATAGAAGCGGGCTTTGATTTTATGGGATGTATTGTTGTTCGGGTTTGTGAAATTGAAGAACGGATCGATATAGAATGTATTTGCTTCACGTCCCATATTAGCGATAGGAGACGGTTCGTACACATCTTTCGGCGAACGCCACAGGAAGAAGTCGGCATACTTGTCGCTCATGTAGTTGACATTGAAACCGTAGTTGAGCAGATTCCCGTCATTCATCGGCTGGTGGTAAGTCAGGTTGCCTCCGGCACGGAAACGTTTGTTATATCCCTGCTTTTTATATCCTTCATCGGTGAACATGTTTAATCCGGCGGAAAGGTCGAAGTTACCGACACGGCGGGCATGAGAGAAATCGACACCTTCATAAATCGGGTTACGGATACCCGATAATACGTTCTTACGCAGGAATGGTTCTACCTCGTATTTGCCCTCTTTCCAGAAAGATTTGTCGCTCCATTGGTAGTCTTCGTTATCCGGATCGCCATAGATACCCAGATAGGTACGTAAAGTCGTAACAGGCGTGAGACCCGGACGTTTTGTGCGGATATTGATTACTCCGTTGAGGGCGGACGATCCGTAAAGCACGGACGAAGCACCTTTCATCACTTCCACCTGTTCGATATTTTCCAATGGTACAATGTTCCAGTTGATAATACCGGTTCCGGAAGTCAGTGCACTCATCCCGTCGATCAATACCATGCTTCGTGATCCGACACCATATGTCCAGCCGTTTCCTCCTCGGATAGAAGGCTGTTTGTCGTTGATGTCCACGCCGGGCATTGTGTTCAGTGTCGCACTCAGGTCGGTAGGAGCCTGCTTGGTGATATCTTCCGCTTTCAGCAAGTCCATAGATACCGTTACATTACTCAGTTTCTGTTCGAAACGTCCGGCGCTGACTACTACGTCGCCCAGCAGATTGGCCTTGATACGCATAAATATATTTTGCGTCTTCGTTTCATTGCGGTTGATCACAACCGGAACCTGCTCATTTTCATAACCTATATAACTGAACAGCAGATCCACGCCGCCTTCCGGCAGTCTGATCTCATAGGAGCCGTCGGCTTCCGAAATGGTTCCGTTTGTCTCGCCGCTGATTCTTTTATAGGTGATATTGACACCCGCCAGCGGCTCATTGTTCTCTTTATCGTACACGAATCCTTTCATGACCTGCCCGAAAGAGGGTAGAGTCAGGAGGGTCAGTAAAAATAATATAGTATATTTTTTCATGTTTGTACTCTTTATTTGTTGTTGTATCTCCTTTTATTTGGTCAGCATCATGCCCATTTCCAGCGTCTTCGCTTGTTGCAGGCTATTGGCAAGCATATCCAGTAAAGGGCCTATCATCGATCCCATCGGGCCGTTGAGTATATCTTCCGGAAGCAGGTCTTTAACCAGTGACAATAAAGGGAGGAAAGCCGCCACTTCTTCTTTGTCGAGGAACAAAAAGATATCGCCTTTGTAAGCGATCAGTTTACCCATATTATTATAGGGTGCTTCCGAGTTTTTGCGAATGTTCATCCGGATGCCTGTCGTGCTCCATTTGTTGAGTTGCTGGTAGACAGCGGCAATAACGGCAGCATCCAGACCACCGTCAGCTTTAGTTTTGTTCTGCTCGATCTGGTAAAGGATCATGTCAATATTGGGAATGATATACAGTTCCGAATCGTCTTTTACATAATAAGATGCCAGGTTGATCGGAGAGGAGAGCCATTCACTGTCCTTCCTGTCGGGAGGTATGTTTATCAGGTCGCCGATTGCTTTGCCTTCCGGCATAGTAGCGTAGCGGGCTGTGATATTGCCGTCCGGATTGAAAGTGACTTCGTTGATGAACCAGGTAATCAGATTTCCGAGTATGGCTTCCAGTTGAGGGGCGGCCTGTCCCAGGATCAGATTGTCGGTTACCAGGTGGAAAGCATAGTGATAGCAGGTGTATTCTCCCTTTATCGGATCAGTCTCCGTCGTTACAGCGGTCTGTACCGGATGCCATTTCGCATTCGAAGTCAGTTGGTTGGAGGCGACTTTTACGTCTGTCAGGGCGAGTGTCATTTTTCCGGTTTCCACTTTTCCCTGGTAGGAAAATGCAGTTCCGTTGTTCCCTGTACTACTTCCTGAAAAGGAATATCCGTTCCCATCGGCGGAGATAGGAATATTTTCCAATACAGTAGCGGTTTCACCGGGGAGGATGCCGTGCAGGGTGATGTTAGCTGTATTTCCGTTAACCTGTTTGAAGGTAACGTCCTTACCGATGAACTCACGTCCACTGTAAGTCAGGGTCAATGTGTTGTCACCCTCGGGTGTGCTCAACTTGTTGGAGTAGATTCCGCTGATTCCGGAACCATCCTGATCATCATTGTCATCGCAGGCAAACAACAAGGTGGCCATACAAATGGCATAAAGAAAGTTGCGCAATAAATACTTGTTCATTTACTTTTCTTTTTATTGTTTATTTGATGTTACAAAGTACTGATATAACTTTGTACCAAACAATAGCTATATTTCAGAATCAATATTCTATTATTAAGAATTGACTTTTATAGGGTGTGTAACTGCTTGTATATGAATATGCGGTAAAGAGAGATTATTAATAATGGAATATCGAATGTGAAAAATAGACATTGACGGATATGTTTATATATACGTTCTTTGTTCTCATTATGTTAATGAGTCTATTATTAGGATTTTTGGCCTTTCTGGTCCGGATGCTTTTTAAGCGGAAGGCCGCAGGTAAAAAGGTGAGCGAGGCATGTGAAGTAAAAGAACAGTGCCAGGAAAAAACTACGTATAATAATATAGAGTAAATGAAAATACTACTTGTAACAAGAGGATCACAAGGTGACGTGCTGCCCTATCTGGCGGTGGCACGCGAGTTAGTCAAGCGCGGTCATGAAGTAACAATGAATGTTCCCCAGGTCTTTGAGGAAATGGTCAGAAAATACCCGGTGAAGGTCGTTTTGCAGGATTTCGATAATATCGGCGGAATGATGGCGGATGCAGCCGAGAACAAACAGAGCTTCAAAAGGATCGTGGAATGGACGCGTGATGCGATCGACAAACAGTTTGTGCAGGTGATCCCGCTCCTCGAACAGAATGATGTCCTGGTGGCAGCCAATACGGAGTTTGCGGCGACCGGCATTGCCGAATATTGCAAGAAGCCTTTTGTGCGTACGGCTTTCGCTCCTTTCCTGCCGGGCACAAAGATGCCGCCTCCCGCTTTCCCGTACCCGAAGCCCAATCCGGTCATTACGCCAAAATTGCTTTGGCTGATGATGAACAAGGTTTCCAACTATATGGTGAAAGATACGATCAACAAGAACCGGGTGAAATATGGCCTGTCACCGATCGATAACTTTGGTCAGGATGCGGCGAAGAATAGCGACAACTTCCTGCTGTACAGCCGTTACCTGGGACATACCGATCCGGTGTGGGACGAACGTTTCCGTTGGAATATCGGAGGCTATTGTTTTAATGATACGTTTGAATATGACGAAGAGGCTTATCAGGAACTGATGGCATTTATCCAAAGAGACCGGACACCGGTCATCTTCTTTACTTTGGGCAGTTGCACATCGAATGACCGGGAGCGTTTTTGTGGCATGCTGGCGCGTATCAGTGACCGGAAAAAATACCGGTTGGTTGTCGGTTCCGGTTGGGCAAAGACAGGAGAAACCTTGCAGGGAAGCGAACAACTGTACCTGATGAAGAAGCCGATTCCCCATCATCTTATTTTCCCTCACTGCGATGCCGTTATCCACCACGGAGGAAGCGGTACGACCCATAGTGTGGCGCGTGCAGGTGTTCCCCAGCTGATCACTCCTTTACTGCTTGACCAGCCTTATTGGGCGTATCGGGTACAAGTACTGGGATTAGGTCCGGAACGGGTGAAGATCGCCAAGGTGTCCGAGAATGAACTGGAACATAAAATAGCGGATTTGGTCGGTAACCCGGATTATAAAAAGAATGCAGCCGCAGTAAGTGAGCAGATCAAAAGTGAGAAGGGTATCGAAAACCTGTGTGATTATATTGAATCTTTAGGGTAAGATTGCAGGCTAAGAGAATTGTCTTTATTTTTGCTGTCGAATTATTCGGGTAAAAATTAAATTCCGGGAAATATGGGAATATCTCTTAAAGACATAGCTACTGCATTGAACGTCTCGAAAACAACCGTTTCATGGGTGTTGTCCGGACGTGGAGATGAGAATAAGATCAGTATGGCTATGCAGAAAAAGATAAAAGACTATGCCCGTCAGCATAATTATCAGCCCAATTTATTGGCAAAGAGCCTGAATTCAGGGAAGACGAATACAATTGGGCTGATCATACCGACCATTGCGGATACTTTCTTTGCGCAGATAGCCCGTGAGATAGAACTGGAAGCCGAGAAGTTAGGATATACCGTTACTTTCTGCAGTTCGGAATCGGACCCGGTCCGTGAAAGCAAACTGATTCGGATGCTGAAAGCCAAGCAGGTGGACGGATTGGTCATCGCTGTGACCGAGCATTCGAAGAAAGAGATTGAAAACCTGATGCAGGAGTCGTTCCCTTTCGTATTGATAGATCGCTACTTTTCGGATTTATCAACCAATTATGTGATCATAAATAATGAGGACAGTGTCCGTTGTGTCATGGATCGACTGATCGCAAACGGAAAGAAAAAGATAGCATTCGTAACCACAGAAACACGCCTGGGAGTTATGCAACAGCGTTTTAAAGGCTATTTGAGTGCTTTGCAGGATGCCTCTATAGATACTGATCCGAGGTTGGTGCTGGATATTGAGTACGATGAATATGAAAGTGATATAATCAAGAAACTGGATAAATTGTTTACAACATGTCCCGATGTGGACGGATTCTTTTTTGCCACTCACTTTTTGGCGTTGGAAGCATTGCGTTATTTCTACAGACATTCGGTCGACATTACGGAAAAAGTCGGATTGGGATGTCTGCACAGAATGCCTTCCTTCAGCATCCTGGCTCCCGGGATGATCGTGGTCGACCAACCGGTATCGATGATCGGAAAACAATCCGTGGATATTTTAATACAACATGTAAAAAATAAGGATATGCCCGTAGTCCGGACAGTCTTACCTATAGCCTTAGATCCGAATAGTAAGATAGTATAAGCAGATCGTAAGAATTGCTATTATTTATTTCCTCCAAGTTCTCGTCCTTTGGCAAATAATAAAATCAGTGATCTTATATCTTTCTACTTGACCGGTAAAGTAGGGTGATTTGAAGATTAGACAGACCAGTTAATGGCTGTTTTATATTGTTGGCTTTAAAATTAAAGAATATTCATATGGACACATTTGAACCGGATTACAGGAATATATTGAAAGTCCTGTATAATCAACGGCCAGATTATTTGCCCTTGTACGAGCATAATATAGATGCGCCTTTCATTTCCAAATGTACGGGAGAGGAGCTTTCGCTGGCTGCTTGTAAAAGTCAGTCCGACCTGGACTGTTACTTTGGGAAATATATCTCTTTTTGGAAGAAAAACACATACGATGCTTTCAGTTATGAAGCGGCTATTTGTGAGATACTTCCCGAACACGGTGCTATATTGGGAGGAAAGTTAGGTCCCATTCAAACCCGTGATGACTTTAACAAATACCCTTTTGAAGATATACCGCGTATTTTTTGGGAAACCTATGAGCCTCGCCTGCAGTCTATCCGGCGGATGATGCCGGCTGGAATGAAAGCGTACGGCGGTTGCGGTTATGGTATTTTTGAGACAGCACAGGATCTGGTAGGATATGAGAGCCTTTGTACGATGCAGTATCTCGATCCTGAATTATTTGCCGATTTGTTCCAAAAGATAGGCGAGTTGTATGAAACTCTCTGGAGCAGAATGGTCGACGAGTTTGACGACCTGTTTGTTTTTTACCGGATGGGAGATGATCTGGGACATCGCACCTCTACTATGCTTGAACCGGATACGATTCGTCACTTTATTCTTCCGCAACAGCAGAAAGTAATAGATATCGTTCACAGGAAGAATAAGAAATTCCTTCTGCATTCCTGTGGTAATATCATGTCGATTATGCCTGATATTCTGAAAATGGGGATCGATGCAAAGCATTCCAATGAAGATCAGATATGTCTTTTTGATGTATGGATTGATAATTATGCCGACAAGATAGGTTTGTTTGGTGGTTTCGATATGAATTATCTGATACTGAATCCGTATGACCAGGTGTATAATAAAGTCCTGGAAGAAGGCACCCGCTTTCGGGAAAAAGCGAATGGATATGGTTTGGGTTCAGGTAATTCTATTCCTGACTATATGCAGGTGGAGGGCTTCTATGCAATGGTAGATGCTGTAAAAGAGATCAGAAGAAGAGAAAAATAAACATACTAAATTGATACATTATGGAAACTATTTTTGAAAAAATAGCGTATTGTGTAGAAGTCGGCAAGATCAATGCCGCCACTCCTTATCCGCCGACGATGAAAGGAGAGGACGGTGCCGACGAGTTGACAGCTGCCGCTCTGGCAGAAGGATATTCACCGAATGAGGTGCTGACCGAAGGACTGATTGCCGGAATGAATCGCACAGGCGTTAAGTTTAAGGAAAACAAGGTATTTGTACCGCAGGTACTGATGAGTGCCAAAGCGATGAGCAGCGGTATGAACCATTTGAAAAAATACTTTGCAGACGGTTCTGTTAAGCGGAAAGGGAAGTTTATCGTTGGTACGGTACAAGGGGATTTGCATGATATCGGCAAAAACCTGGTCTGTATGATGGTCGAAGGAAACGGTTATGAGGTTATCGATCTGGGAGTGGACGTTTCGAAAGAGACTTTTGTGGAAGCTGTCCGGAAAAATCCGGATGCTTTTGTCGGTATGTCTGCCTTGCTGACGACAACGATGGTCAATATGGGGCCGATCAATGAGGCTATTAAGGCAGAATTTCCAAAGGTAAAAACATTTGTAGGAGGTGCACCCGTGAACGGTGATTTCGCCCAAAAGATAGGCGTGGATTATTATACGGAAGAACCTCAAAAGTTAGTTGAAATTTTAAACCGGTTAGCAGCCAATTGATATGACACCAAGAGAACGTTTTCTGACCGCTTTGAATGGCGGCGTTCCTGATAGAATACCTATTACGGAACATCTTTTCAGCCAAAAGCTTTTAAAGGAAGTTTTAGGATATAACACAATCCTTTATGAAGGAAAGGCGCAGGCCGAACTGGCTGCGAAACTGGGTATAGATGCCATATGGACTCCCATTAACGGTTTCTGTGGCATTGAAGAAACACCTCATGAAAAGGATGAGATTTATAAAGATGAATGGGGAGTTACGTATCGTAAAAACGGCTGGCCGATCATAGCCCAGATCGATACGCCTGTAAAAAGCCGGGAAGATTGGGAAAAGTATAATTTTCCGCCGGTGGATACGCCATACAGGCTCCGGATTTTTAAAGATACAAAAGGGGCCAATTCCGGTGATCTGGCTATAGTCCTGGGTGCCCTCGGTCCGTTCACGATGTTATCGTGGTATATCATGGATTTTGAAACTTTGTCGATCACGATGTATACAGATCCGGAAATGATCCATGAAATGAATGAAGCCGTGCTGAAATGGACGTTGGACGTTATTCGCCTGGCGATAGCGGATGGCGGTGTCGATTGTGTACAGATTTCGGACGACTGGGGAGGTACGAATTCGTTATTAATCTCTCCGGATGATTTCCGTACATTTTTTGTCCCGTATTTCAGACGGTTGGTAGAAGGCATAAAGGAGACGGGCGTTCCGGTGATCATGCATAATGACGGAAGAATATGGGACGTATTGGACGATCTGGTCGATTGTGGAATAGACGGACTGCATCCTGTAGAACGTGCCGCCGGTATGGACCTGAAAAAGGTGAAGGAAAAATATAAGGGAAAGCTGACTCCTGTCGGTAATATCAATAATAAAATAACAATGGCATCTGCAGACCCTGAAGATGTAAGGAAAGAAGTTTTGGAATGTATAAAGGAAGCCGGAGCCGACGGAGGTTATATTATTGCGACGGATCATAGCATACACGATCTGATCCCGTATGAGAATGTCAAATGTTTGATTGAGACCGTGAAGGAATACGGAACTTATCCGATTCAGCTTTGAACCGGCAAATAGCGGAGGTGAACGGATCGTTCATCTACCGCAATTTGTTTCTGTTGAAATGGGGGCCTGCTTTGAGAATGAAAAAGAAGGTCGACAATACCGTCAGGCAGGCCCCGAACAGATAGGCATAATTGAACCCGCCGAACTCCTGTGCAATGCTTCCGCCGATCATCAAACCGATGCCGATACCAACATCCCAGCTGGTCAGATAGGTCGAGGTTGCTGTTCCGCGCTGACTGTTGGGTGCCAGATTTACGAACAGGGTATTGAATGCCGGAAACATCGTACCGAAAGCCACTCCTTGCGACAGGGCAATGACAATGTATAAATAAGAGGTGAATACCGGATTCCATTTCATCAGTGTTTCCAATGATGCCAGGGCAAAGAAACTGGCACAGGCCAGATACATACCCAAAGTGATAACCAACGTGATACGCCCTTTGTCGACCTGCCGTCCGGAGAACAACCGTGATATGGCGAGACCTATTGCCATAAAGGTAAAGTAAAGCCCCGAATTAACGGAAATCCCTATCTCATCCGCATACATGGCGACATAGGTGGTCGTCATTCCGTAAGGAATGGATAGCATCAGCAGAGAGATGCCTGCCCAACCTCCTTTCATCAGGAAGAAGCGGTCGAGCGAGATCGGTTCTTTCTTTACCGGTTGCTTGTAGGGCGTTTTGACCAAGTATGCCATGATAAATCCCAGGAAACAAGAGACCAGTGAACAACCGAAGATCACTTCGTAGCTGAAGCTGGTATGCATGAACAGCCCGATCATCGGACCGAAACTCATCGCCAGGTTGTTCGCCAGTCCATAATAGCCGATCCCTTCACCGCGCCTGGAAGAGGGCAGAATATCGATCACGATCGTATTACCCGAAACCGTCACCATCCCGAAAGCGAACCCATGCAGGATACGCAGCACGATGAATATACTCAACAGGCTGGCAACCATATATCCGGCAAAAATGATCATGAACAGGACGTAAGCCAGCAAATACAGCGGACGGCGCGCAAACGTATCCAGCAGATATCCCGAAAACGGACGGATACAAAGAGCCGCTATCGTGTAGCAGGACAGGATAATTCCGATCATCGACTTGTCTGCCATGAACCGCTCCTGCAGGTAGAACGGTAGGATGGGCAAAATGAGGTAGAAGGCAAAAAACAGCAGGAAGTTTGCTGCCAATATATAACAAAAACCGGGTGATACTAATTTATCTTTTGCCATTGCAGTGAGTTGTTAGGATAACTTCTTGTCATTTTGTAAATAAGTAGCGTATATACAATATTTTCGCCGTTATGTCTGCCTGTTTGGTTGCCAATGTTTTTGCTTGTCGATAATTATGAACAAGCCTGTCGACAATTATCGGCAAGCTTGTTCATAATTGTCAACAGGCTTGCCGACAGTTGTCGACAGGCAAGAATGTCGCTGACAAATTTCATTGAATCCGTGTATAAAAAGAAATGTGTTCATTTGCTTTTTCCTTTATTATCGGAACCCTAGCTTGTTCAGAAGCATTCTTTCCTTATCTGTCGTATTCTTGACCTTATAGGCGGCAAACTCCCGCGGATGACTGTAGTTTGCACGAAACCATTCGAACCTTTCGGGCGTATCCCGTAAAGCCTTGTCGACAACAAGCGGATCGAAGCTCCGGAAGATTGCCTGTTCGATACGATGTTCCGTTACTTCGGCCAAATCGATTACCGGATCGACCGGATCGGGAGGTACGACTTCATTCAGCTTTTCTATGTGTAGACCGAAAAAGCGTTCGATATTTTCCAGGCAGGTGCGGGTCCCGTTGGCTTTGCCATCGGCAGAGAATCCGGCAATATGAGGAGTGGCTATGGCTGCCAAACTTAACAATTCGCGGTCGATCGCCGGTTCGTTTTCCCAGCAGTCGATCACTGCTTCGCTGATTTTTCCTGATTTCAGGGCTTCTATCAATGCCATCGTATCGTGTACAGCTCCTCTTGAAGCATTTACAATCCAGGGCTTTTTACATGTTTTGTTGAAAAAATCTTCGTCTGCCAGGTGACGGGTTGCATAAGGCCCTTCCTTTGTCAGCGGCGTATGGAAGGAGATAATATCAGCTTCTTCGGCGATCGTCTTCAGCGAAACAAATCCGGTCTCGCCCTCTGCTTCAGCCCGCGGCGGGTCATTGCGTAAAATGCGCATGCCGTAGGCTGTGCAAAGCTTCTCCAGTTCTTTCCCTACATGCCCTACGCCGATTATCCCGATTGTTTTCCCCTGTAACGGTTCGTTCCTGCGAAGTCCGATGACGATCAGTGAAGATAAAACGTATTGAGCGACTGAAACGGCATTGCATCCCGGAGCATTTTTCCAGGTGATGCCCGCTTCATCACAATACTTTATATCGATGTGGTCAAAGCCGATAGTTGCTGTCGTGATCAGCTTGACACGGCTTCCTTCCAATAATTCGCGGGTACATTTGTCGATGCTTCGTACAATCAGGGCGTCGGCATCATGAATGGTTGAAGGAGAAAACTCGTTTGAGTTGAGGTATTTTATATCTGCAATCGGTTCGGCTATACCTTTCAGGTAGGGAACCGTATTATCTGCTACTATTTTCATTTTGCCCGTATGTTACTGTATACACGGACAAAGGTAATGCTTTCTATGCGATTGATAACATTGCCCATATAAAAAGATTTTCTACCTTTGTCAACAGTATTTACAGAAAGCAAAACGATTATTTATGAATTTCAGCGAACAGTGTTACCGGATATTTGAACAGGCTACGAAAGCGTATCATGTTTCTGATGATGTGGATGCAACTATGCATAATCCGTATGAGGTGAAAAGTATCGAGTTTTATCTTTATTTGAAGAACTGGATTGATGCAGTGCAATGGCATCTGGAAGATATCATCCGTAATCCGGCGATCGACCCGGTCGAAGCAATTGCGATCAAGCGGCGTATAGACAAATCCAATCAGGACCGTACTGATCTGGTGGAACTGATCGATAGTTTCTTTCTGGATAAATACAAAGAAGTAAAGGTATTGCCGGACGCAACGATCAATACGGAGAGTCCGGCATGGGCGGTAGACCGTCTGTCTATCCTGACACTCAAGATCTACCATATGGCCGAAGAGGTGAATCGCCCCGATGCGACTGCTGAGCATAAAGCCAAATGTGAAGAAAAACTGAAAGTATTGCTGGAACAAAAAAACGACCTTTCAACAGCTTTGGATCAATTACTGACCGATATCAAGGAAGGACGCAAGTACATGAAAGTGTACAAACAGATGAAAATGTATAATGATCCGGCCTTGAATCCTGTATTATACGGTAAAAAATAATGGCAAAAATACTTGTTATACGACTTTCAGCTATAGGCGATGTCGCTATGACGGTTCCGGTGATTTACTCTGCCGCCAAAGCGAATCCGCAGGATACGTTTACTGTTCTTACGCAGGCTTTCCTGATACCCGTCTTCATGAACCGACCGGCGAATGTAGACGTGATAGGTATCAATACAAAGGCTGCGGAAAAGACCTTACCTGGACTGCTCCGGTTTGCTTCTGCTTTAGTTAAGTTTGAGTATGATATGGTATTGGATCTGCATAATGTGATCCGTACGATCATCATCCGTAGCTTATTCCGGATAAAAGGGAAAAAGGTCTATGTCGTAGACAAGGCTAGGAAGGAACGGAAAAACTTGACAGATCGCAATCATAAGAAACTGAAACCTTTGCGTCCGGTAATTGAACGTTATGCCGATGTGTTTCGGGCTGCCGGATTGAACTATACGGAAACGTTTACTTCCCTTTATGAATCGCATCCCGCTGACCTCTCGGCTATGGAAGCGGTGGCCGGTACGAAAAACGGCAAATGGATCGGGATTGCTCCTTTTGCCAAGCACCGGGGAAAAATATATCCGATAGATGATATGGAGCAGGTGGTTGCCCGTCTCTCCGAAAATGAAGATTACACGATCTTTCTGTTGGGAGGACGTGGTTACGAGGAAGCTGTCCTGGAACAATGGGCATTCCAGTATCCGCGTGTGAAAAGTCTTGTCGGACGCTATTCACTGGATAACGAACTGGCTTTGATCAGCCGGCTGGATGTATTGCTCTGCATGGATTCCGCCAATATGCATTTTGCCTCTTTGGTCGGAACGAAAGTGGTCTCTATTTGGGGAGCGACTCATCCGTATGCGGGATTCTATGGTTATCACCAGGATCCGAAGAATGCTGTTCAGCTGGATCTGCCGTGCCGTCCTTGTTCCGTATTCGGACAGAAACCCTGTTTTCGGGGCGATTGGGCCTGTATGATGCAGATAACACCGGAGAGGATAGTAGGAAAGATAAAAGAAATAATATGAAAATCGTAATAAATCCTTTATATAAAGAGTTTCAAACATTTATCGCTACATTGCCTGAAGTTTTTGAACAGGAAGGCGAAATAATTTTTCAAGGAAGAAATGTTTTAAAACGTTTTCAGATAAAAGGTATTTCCTTTATTGTTAAAAGATTTAAAAGACCGAATTGGATAAACCGATTTATTTATGTTTCCTTTCGTTCGTCTAAGGCAACACGTTCTTACCTAAATGGATTGAGGCTGGTAGAGTTTGGAATAAATACGCCATATCCGGTTGCTTATATAGAAGAATATTACTGGGGATTGTCTTATTCCTATTATATTACTTTAGAAGAAAAAGGGATGAAAGAAATCCGTTGTTTTTGTTCGGGTTTCGGGAATGGTGAACCTGTTGGGGTATTGGATGCATTCGGTAAGTTTACAGCTGATATGCATAAGAAAGGAGTGTTGCATAAAGACTATTCTCCAGGGAATATATTGTTCGCTTATCGTAATGGTGAAATATATTTTTCATTAGTAGATATAAACCGGATGAAATTTGGTGTTATTTCAGAAGAAGAAGGATATAAAAGTTTGAATCGGCTTTGGTTTGATGATAATGGATATAAGAGAGTAGCTTTGGCTTATGCCAAAGAAGCGGGCTATAATATGGAACATGCTTGGGAAAGGATTCGTTTTTATAAAGATAAGTTTATGAATTGAGACTTATCTTTTTGATCTTCTTCAGTATGGGGGTTTTGGGAAAGTTTTGATGAATATAACTGACTTGTTTGTGGGTAAGGCGTTTCATTTCATGATTTCTCATAAAGCTATCGACTCTTTTTTCAAATAATTCTCCACCATATACAGGATATCTGCTGGACTCTTCATTGTATTCATTATAAATGGGTTGTTTGAATATGTCGTTTTTAACTAGGTAGCATTGGTCTGAAAAACCATATCCAATGTAAAAGTTTTCTGTTTCATCAATGGATTCGTGTGCAGCTTCTTTATATTTATGGTTCCACACAGGATTGGCAACGGCAAAGTCCGTATGTTCATTCATTAGTTTGATTGCTTCTGAAATCCAATCAGTAGAAGGTGCTTTCTCCATTCTTGCGTCACTCGAAAAATGCAGATGATAAGTTGTTTTACTTAGATAAATCCCAACAAGTTCAGCTATCGAATAGTAATATCCTTTCCCAAATGATTTTTTGTCTATCTGAAAGAAATCAAGAGCTTCCTGGGCGTAATTTTCAGCAACATAGTAGGCGTCGATAACTCCTTTTCTTATTTTCTCATCTGCGAATTTGCATACTAAAGGAAGGTCGTTGACATTATTAATAATTAATTGTTTATGTTGAAATGTCGTATTACATCTTTGTATCATTTGATCCAAATAGGGAGTTTGTAAAAGGAACTCCCAGTCATTCTCATAACATTTGGTTTCGAAAGTAATTGTATCCATTTTCTATTTTATTTTAATTCCGGGTCTATCTCGTTTTCAGAAATTCTGGATTCCCATATTTTGGCAATAGTTGCAAATTTATAAAATGCATTTAATCCGCAATAAGTTAATCCTGCTTTGCCATCTCGAAAACCACCTTTTAATATATAAAGTTTGAAAAAGCGAAAAGTCGTTTCTCCGATTAATGACCAAAAAGGATATTTATTGTTTTTGCGCTTATCCAATTCATTGTCAGTATATTGGTTGGTTTTTCGTATATTTGTTGAAACAGAATCATTTGCCAGGTGTATAAAAGCCAGGTCTTTTCTATTTGAAGGGATGACTTCTATTTTCCCTTTAATTTGTGGCTGAGAATGTATAGAAGAAGGCCAATAAGTATTTTCCTTTTTTACAAAACGCAGCAAGTAACTTGGATAAACACAATGCATAAAGCGTCCCATGAAATAATTTTTCATAGGGATGCGAATACCGGAAGGACAGTTTTCTTCTTGAATCCGTTTGTATAAGAAATCTTTTAATGCGGGAGGAACTATTTCGTCTGCATCAATGACCAATACCCAAGGATATTTGGCAGATTGTATGGCGTAATTACGTGCAGGCTCAACATATCCGGTATTCTCGTGATAGATGATTGTGCAATTATATTTTTGTGCAATTGGAATAGTATTATCTGTACTATACATATCACAGATAAGTATTTCGTCGAATCCTTTTACAGCTTCTAATACTCTTTCGAGATACTTTTCTGCATTATAAGTATTTATGACAACGGAGATTTTCATATTTGATCAAAACTGTATAATCGGTTTCCAAAACTTCTTCATTTTTCTTTTGTACCATGAATGACATCCGAAGGGGAGTTGATGGTTATTTAATTTGTAGCAATATCCCGGATATTTATCGAAAGCAAAGCGAAGGGCTTCTTTTACTTCCGGATAAATAAAGCCGTCTGCTTCAGTTGCCCAGAATACATCTTCATTATAAAGATGATATCGTTCCTTCGATAGGTAAAATCCTATTAGGTCCGCTTGTTTTTTAGTAACTCGGTAATGGCTATCTACTTTACGTAAAGATAGGCCACCATTACCTATTTTATTGTATAAATCTTGTTTGGATGGTTTGCCTGTTGATTTTTGGTACTGATGTATTAAAGACATAATGGATGAAATAACCGGCAATCGGTAGACCGGTTTTTGAAGCCAGGGAGCACCGATATAATCATATCCTTTATTACACCAATCCGCCAGCTCGTCGCGGAAGACAAACGCATCTAATTGATAAATCAGTATGTATTGGCTGTCAAGAAAACGTTCATAAAACTCGGATGTGAGCATCAAATGGTTGTAACCGCTGATTCCTTTGAAATAGTTATCATCGAATGAAGTGACTATCAATTTCGGAAATTCAACTTGTAATTCAGACAGGTCCAGGGATAAAGGTTTGATTACAACTAATGGATAAGAATGCAAAACTTCGTATGCCTGCGTTAATGAACGCATTTCCATTTTGGAAAACGTATTCTTATAAATGGGTATGACAACTTTTACTAAATCCACTTTTGTTCTTGTTAAATAACTTGTTATTGAGGACAAAGATATAGTTTTTCTTTGTTTTAATTATCTTTGTGCAATTTTGATATGAAAGTTTCATATATAATGGACAAAATGAGAATAGCAATTATCGGTCTCGGGTATGTAGGTTTGCCATTAGCGCGTTTGTTTGCTACTAAATATTCGGTTGTTGGCTTCGATGTGAAACAAGAACGGGTTTCAGCGTTGAGTTTAGGGGAAGATACCACAAAGGAGGTGTCGGAAGAGTCGTTGAAATCGGTTTTATCAGACCATTTGCCGGAAGAAGGGGAAACAGGACTTTATTTTACTTCTGATCCGGAAGATCTGGCTTCCTGTAATTATTATATAGTGGCTGTTCCTACGCCGGTCGATACGCATCATAGTCCGGATCTGACCCCTTTGTACCGTGCCAGTGAAACGGTTGGCAAGGTGTTGAAGAAAGGTGATATTGTTATCTATGAATCAACGGTTTGTCCGGGTATTACGGAAGAGGAATGTGTGCCGATTCTGGCAAAAACATCCGGACTGAAATATAATGAAGATTTCTTTGCCGGCTATTCTCCCGAACGCATCAATCCGGGAGATAAGGAGCATACGGTCGAGAAAATCATGAAAGTAACTTCGGGTTCTACCCCTGAAACAGCAGCGAAGGTAGATGCGCTATACCGTTCTGTGATCGTTGCCGGAACATTTCCGGTTTCAAGTATCCGTGTGGCAGAGGCTTCCAAAGTCATTGAAAATACGCAGAGGGATATAAATATCGCTTTTGTGAACGAACTGTCTAAAATATTTCATTTGCTGGACATAGATACGAATGAAGTGCTGGCTGCTGCTGAGACAAAATGGAATTTCCTTCCGTTTAAACCGGGGTTGGTCGGAGGACATTGTATTGGTGTCGATCCTTATTATCTGATTCGTAAGGCGCAGGATTATGGATATCATCCGGGTTTGATTTTGTATGGCCGTCGTATCAATGACACGATGGGTGAATATATTGCTAACCGGGTAGTGAAATGTATGATCAAAAAGGACGTCCCGGTTAAGAAAGCGGAAGTCCTGGTTCTCGGTTTTACCTTTAAGGAGAACTGTCCGGATGTCCGTAACACGAAAGTGGGAGATGTTGTCCGTGTGTTGAAAGACTATGGCATGAATGTCTCTGTCTACGATCCCTGGGCACGTACGGAAGAAGTTCGGAATGAATACGGGCTTGAGCTGTCTGATTCTTTGTCTTCCGGAAAGAAATACGATGCTATTGTGCTGGCAGTCGCTCATGCAGTCTTTGGGGAGCTCGATATTCCGTCTCTTGTCAAAGAAAACCATGTCGTATATGATGTAAAAGGTTGTTTGAATCCGGCTTGGGTGGACGATCGTCTGTAAATATAAATTCACATACGTATAGAATGAAAACGAATACGCTTTTTTTACTCCTTGTCTTTTGTTGCAGTCTTTTTACCGTGTTGCCGGCTAATGCCGACGATTGGCGGGATAAGATGCCTTTTCTAAAATATACTCCCCGGTATTTCGGACCGAATGCGTTTCCTCTTCCTGAGTTGATGGGAGGAAAGTTGTCTTCACGGTGGGAAGTGGAGTTAAGAGGTGAATACCATAAAATGACGGGGGACAAGACGAAGGATGTTTTTGCACGTTTGTATATTCCTATAGCCAAAGGACGTGCCGGCATATCGCTTTACGGGGTGATCCAGGAGTGGTATGAGACATCTCCCGAGGTGCGCGACGAACGTAATGCGGTCGAAGTCAAGTCTCCTATTCCCTGTCATGGCGATTTTATCCTAAGTTGTCATTATCAGGTGCTGACCAGTGAGAAATGGGTGGATATCGTAGCAAATGCGAGCTTGAAAACAGCCAGTGGCGGTCGCCTATGTGATGCCCGCTATACGGATGCGGCGGCTTATTGGTTCGATTGTAATATCGGACGTACGTTATGGCAGGATCCGGAAACGGCAGCTTCAATTCGTGTACAGGGAATGGCTGGTTTTTACTGCTGGATGACAAATGACCTGATACATCGCCAGAATGATGCTTTAACATATGCTATCGGGGCACAGGCGACTTTTCGCGGTTTCACCCTGAACTGTGACTATACCGGTATAAAGGGGTACAGGGGAGAAGGAGATAAGCCGATGGTACTTCGTACAAAGCTGAATTATGAAATTAAGAAGAATATTATCTCTTTCGGTTATAAGCATGGCATACAGAACTATCTGTACGATAGTTTTTCATTAGCCTATATCCGTTGTTTCTAAAATTTATTTCCTCCCGAAATCGGCAGGAATCTCTCCCCATTCGGATGTTTCCCACTTCAGGATCGTAGTGGTATATGTATTGTTGTTCAGCCATTTTTCAGCACGTTCGATCAGATCGAAGATCGGTTCATTGACCGGTTCCCGCTCCAGCAGCGTTTTACATTTCTTCTTTTTTACCCAACTAATCGCATTGCGACTGTCCGAATAGATAGGCAGGCTGCTCTCTTTCTGTTTCAGCAAGGCCAGACCGTGCACGAGTGCCAGGAACTCACCTACATTATTGGTACCTTTTTTCAGAGGACCGATATGGAATATCTCCTGTCCGGTAGCCGTGTAAACACCCCGGTATTCCATATCCCCCGGATTACCGCTGCAGGCAGCATCGACAGCCAGGCTTTCGTTGATCGGCTTGCCGACAGGCGCTTTGGGAGCCAGACTGGCGGCGGCTTTCGACGATGAAGCCGTTTTCAGGTAATGCGTATATCCTTTTTCAAAGGCCTCGAAAGCTTCTTCGCGGGTCTCGAACGATTTGTATTTCGCTCCTTCCTGTCCTTCTACCTGCATTTTACACTCCGCCCAGTTGTCGTAAACACCTGGGTTCAGCCCTTTCCATACTACGTACTGTTTATTCTTCGCCATTTTCTGTATTCTTCGGATATGAGATGCAAAGGTAATATTTTGTTACTTTTCTATTGAAAGAAAAGTAATGAAGAAAAAAAACTTTACATTTGCGGTAAACAATCATATACGAAATGAAGCGTATTTTTCTGATAGGTTATATGGGAGCCGGAAAGACGACAGTCGGTAAAGACCTCGCCAAGCTGATGGACCTTTATTTTATTGACCTGGACTGTTACATCGAAGGCCGTTATCATAAAACGGTCGGACAGATATTTGCTGAAAAAGGGGAAGATGCATTCCGCGATATTGAACGGCGGATGCTGCATGAAGTGGCTATGTTTGAAAACGTGCTGATCTCTACAGGTGGCGGCGCTCCCTGCTTTTTTGACAATATGGAGTTTATGAACGAAATGGGGACTACGGTCTATCTGAAAGTTTCGGTGGAAGAACTGGCTAAACGTCTTGAAGTTTGCAAATCGACCCGTCCTGTGCTGAAAGGACGCTCCGGCGACGAACTGGTTGCTTTTATTGCAGAAAACCTGAAGAAAAGAACTCCTCATTATATGCAAGCATCCATCGTATTTGATGCCGAAGTGATGTTGACGGAAACAGATGTGCACAAAATTTCGGAAGCATTGAAAGAAATAGTATAATATATAATGTAAGGCAGTTGTCATACTTGCCGACCGTAAAATCGTATTATGGAAGCAACAGGAGGCAGACAACCCCAGGGTGCATATATCACCCAGGAGTTGTTGAAGGAATTGAACAAGATAGGAAATCGTTTACTGATTGGTGTCCCTTGTGAGCGGAAAGAAGGGGAAAAGCGTCTGGCGCTTACTCCCGAGGCTGTTGACATGCTGACCGACCGCGGGCATCACGTATTGGTGGAGTCGGGTGCCGGTCTGGGGATCAATTACTCTGACAATCATTACTCTGAGGCCGGTGCCGAGATCGTAACTACTCCGGCTGAAGTCTTCCAGGCGGATATCATCCTGAAGATACTTCCTCCGTTACCGCAGGAAATCTTGCTGATGAAGCCCCGTTCGACCGTTTTTTCCATGGTGCAGCTGAATCTTTTCTCGCAGGAGGCGTTTGAGCTGATGATGGCGAAACGAATTACAGCCATTGCCTATGAACTGATGTCGGACGATCAGCGCAGGTGTCCTGTCCTGAATGTTATTTCAGAGATAGAAGGGACTGCTTCCATCACCATTGCTTCCGAATTGCTGAGTAATACCCAGGGAGGGAAAGGAATCCTGTTGGGAGGCATCCCCGGTGTATCGCCTACCGAAATCGTGATCGTGGGAGCCGGAAATGCCGGAACGGTTGCCGCCCGTGCTGCTTTGGCATTGGGTGCTTCAGTCAAGGTGTTCGACGACGATATCAATAAACTGCGTACCATCCAGCAAGTTTTGGGACAGGGATTGTTTACTTCCAATTTTCACCCGAACGTATTGCATAATGCTTTCCGTACCGCTGATGTCGTGATCGGGGCAATGCGTTATATCAATACGCGTTACCGGTATGTGATTGCAGAGGAACTGGTGCGGACCATGAAGCGAGGATCGTTGGTGATCGACCTGCGTATCAGCCAAGGCGGTTGTTTTGAAACGACTTGCTGCCTGGCAAACTCCGATCCGAGCGTGTTCGAACAATACGGTGTATTGCATTATTGTATACCTAATATAAGTAACCGGGTGGCACGAACCACTTCGATGGCTTTTAGTAATATATTCGTCCCGGTCTTCCTCTCTTTGGGAGATGCCGGAACAGTCCAGAATATGATAAAGACCGATGATGGCTTTCGTTCAGGAGTTTACATGTATTGTGGGAAACCTGTAAACAGTTATGTGTCTAATCATTTTAATTTATCATCGAATAATCTGGATCTATATCTATCTGCTTTTTAAGGAGCAAAAGTTTTGAACTGGTAAAGTTTATTCTTTACTTTGCGGAAATCTAACTACAAACAAGCGATTAAGCTAATATAAATAATTATGGCAGAACAAACAAAAGTAACAACGTTGGAAAAGGTTGTCATCCGTTTTTCGGGAGATTCCGGAGATGGTATGCAGTTAACCGGAACAATCTTTTCTAATCTGTCGGCTATCTTCGGAAATGAGATATCTACATTTCCCGATTATCCGGCGGAAGTACGTGCTCCTCAGGGAACACTGAGTGGTGTATCAGGATTTCAGGTGCATTTGGGATCACGTAAAATCTTTACTCCCGGCGATAAGGCGGATGTCCTGGTTGCTATGAACCCAGCCGCTTTAAAGGTGAACGTGAAGAATATCAAACCCAATGCAATAGTTATCATAGATACCGATTCATTCAAGAAGAGTGATTTGGACAAGGCTTTGTTTACAACTGACGATCCGTTCAAAGAACTGGGTCTGAACAGTGTGCAGGTTGTTGCTGCCCCGATCTCTACCATGGTAAAAGACGGGTTGGCTGAGTTCGGGCTGGATAACAAATCGGCTCTCCGCTCAAAGAATATGTTTGCCCTGGGACTTGTTTGCTGGTTGTTCGACCGTCCTTTGGAAGAAGCCATGCATATGCTTCAGAATAAGTTCGCCAAAAAGCCGGTGATCGCACAGGCCAACATCAAGGCGTTGACAGACGGTTATAACTACGGTCATAATATCCATGCGTCGGTTTCTACTTATCGTATCGAAAGCAAGAAAGCCGAACCGGGATTCTATACAGACGTAAACGGAAACAAGGCTACTTCCTACGGGTTGATCGCTGCAGCGGAAAAGGCAGGCTTACAGCTCTTCCTGGGTAGTTATCCGATTACTCCGGCTACTGATATTTTGCATGAATTGTCTAAACGGAAAGATCTGGGTGTGATCACGGTACAGGCAGAAGATGAAATAGCCGGTATCTGTACGGCTATCGGCGGTAGCTTCGCTGGTTGCCTGGCTGCTACCTCTACTTCCGGTCCGGGACTGGCACTGAAGAGTGAAGCGATCGGTCTGGCTGTAATAGCTGAGTTGCCGTTGGTTGTCATCGACGTGCAGCGTGGCGGTCCTTCAACCGGTATGCCGACCAAGAGTGAACAGACTGACTTGATGCAGGCTTTGTATGGGCGTAACGGTGAAAGTCCGGCTGTCGTAGTTGCCGCATCTACTCCGACAGACTGTTTCGATGCTGCTTACTGGGCTGGTAAACTGGCTGTAGAACATATGACTCCGGTAATCCTTCTGACAGATGCCTTTATCGCAAACGGCTCTTCTGCCTGGAAATTGCCTGATCTGGACAACTATCCGGCAATCCAACCGAATTATGTTTCCAACTACCACGACGAAAAACCGTGGAAAGCCTATCGTCGTGATAAGGAAAGCCATGTCCGTTGTTGGGCTATTCCGGGAATGGAAGGTTTCGCACATCGTTTGGGAGGTCTGGAAAAAGACTACGAAACGAGTGCTATCTCTACCGATCCGGTCAACCACCAGAAGATGGTTACTACCCGTCAGGCAAAGATCGACAAGATTGCCGACTTTATCCCTGAACAGGAAGTGATCGGTGATCCCGATGCCGACCTGTTGCTGGTAGGCTGGGGCGGAACATACGGTCATCTGTATGAAGCAATGGAAACGATGCAGGAACAAGGTAAAAAAGTGGCTTTGGCTCACTTCAAGTTCATCAGCCCGCTTCCGAAGAATACGGCAGAGATACTTTCCAAATATAAGAAAGTGGTTGTTGCCGAACAGAATAACGGACAGTTTGCCAACTATCTGCGTGGCAAAGTTCCCGGATTCAATCCGTACAGATTCAATCGCGTGAAAGGCCAGCCTTTCGTTGTTGCGAGATTAGTTGAGGAATTTACTAAAATATTGGAGGCGTAAGAAATGACAGATATAAAATTCGAACCGAAAGATTATAAGAGCGACCAGTATGTTCGCTGGTGTCCGGGTTGTGGAGACCATGCCGTATTGAACTGTTTGCACAAAGCAATGGCGGAAGTAGGAGTAGCTCCTCATAATATGGCCGTTATCTCGGGTATCGGGTGTTCTTCCCGTTTACCTTATTATATGAATACATACGGTTTCCATACCATCCACGGACGTGGTGCTGCGATTGCAACAGGTGTGAAAACTGCTCGTCCCGACTTGAGTGTCTGGCTGATCACGGGTGATGGCGACTGTCTGGCTATTGGCGGTAACCATTTTATCCATGCCGTACGCCGTAATGTCGACCTGAACATTGTCCTGTTCAATAATAAGATTTATGGTTTGACCAAGGGACAGTATTCACCGACTTCCGACCGTGGATTCGTTTCCAAGAGTTCTCCTTACGGAACGGTGGAAGACCCGTTTATTCCGGCTGAACTGGCTTTGGGAGCACGCGGGAACTTCTTTGCTCGTGTGATCGATGTAGACTTGAAGAATACGACGGAAGTACTGGCTGCTTCTGCCCGTCATAAAGGGGCTTCCGTTACGGAGGTGCTGGTAAACTGTGTGATCTTCAACGACGGTATCCACAAAAGCATTGTCGATAAGGAATACCGTGCTGACCGTACGATCTTCCTGCGCCACGGCGAAAAGATGATCTTCGGTAAGGAAGGCAACAAAGGTCTTGTGTTGGACGGACTGAAGCTGAAAGCAGTTACGATCGGTGAGGACGGTTATACGATGGATGATATCCTGGTTCATGACGCTCACGAAAAAGACAATACGCTTCACCTGATGTTGGCGATGATGTCGGACGATATGCCGATTGCCCTGGGTGTGATCCGTGATGTGGACGCTCCGGTATACGATGAAGCCGTTCATCAGCAGATCGAAGAAGTGCAGGCGAAGAACCCTACCCGCAAACTGAAAGATTTCTTGATGCAAGGGGAAGTTTGGGAAGTGAAATAAACGATATGAGATAAGTAAACAGGCTTCTGTTTTTAATTGACAGGCTGTTATAAAAGCTTCATTACATGAATCTATGTAATAAAGGCTTTTGTAACAGCTTTATTTTTTGCCTGGCTAATGCTTTATTCATTGAAAGAATGTGATGGGGCTTATTTTGATCAATTTCACTCATGTGTAGATCTCGATGATTATTTATTCCTAACTCAAAAATCATATACTTAATATATAAGGATCGTATGGTAGGAACTTTTGGAGGTACTTAAAAGTCTGTTAGAAAAAAGATATTTTATTAATGGCTGAAATTGATTGAATATCAACCGTTGATGAATGTACTAAAGTTTTGAACGTAGTTCTATGAGAACTATGTTACTCCTTTCTAAATTTACTTCTGCAAATATATTATTATTTTTCAAAATAAAGCATCTATTATTAAAATATTTTTATTTATATCTGTATTTGGTTGAATTATTAGATTAATAGCTCCGTATATTGTAAAATATTAGTTTGGTTTTGAATTTTTGTGATTAGTACTTACGCCTCCTGAATTTTTGTAGGAAAATGATGTTACGGGTAGAAAGTAAAAATGTAACATGCTTTATTTAGCAAGTATATCGTCCCTGATATTGTCTGTAAAGTATGAGTATAGGTAGTAACATAGTTCTCATAGGACTTTGTTCAAATCCATAAAAACTTTTTTTTACCTTTTAAAAGTAACACTTTATGAAAAGAATCTGTTTGTTTTTTTTGCTTTTGCTGTGTACAGTGGGAGCAATGGGCCAAAAAAGGTCAATCACGGGTGTAGTTGTCGATATGACAGGCGAACCGATTATTGGTGCTAGTATAGTAGAAATAGGGACAACAAATGGCACTGTTACCGACATTGATGGGAAGTTTTCTCTTTCCGTACCTACGAATGGAAAGATTCAGATCTCCTATGTTGGGTATAAACCAGAGACACTGACTATTAAAAATCAGACTGTTTTACAGATTAAAATGGCAGAAGATTCTGAAATGCTGGGAGAAGTGGTTGTCACAGGTTATGGTGGAACCCAACTTCGTTCTAAATTAACGAATTCGATTTCAAAAGTGAAAGAAGAGCATTTGGCTGTTGGTCTTTTTTCTAATCCTGCACAGGCTCTTTCCGGATCTGTTGCCGGTCTGAAAGTGACCCAGTCTACCGGTAATCCGGCTGCATCTCCTGTTATCGTACTTCGTGGTGGCACTAATTTGGACGGAACAGGTTCACCTTTGATTCTTGTTGACGGACAGCAACGAGATGATCTGAGCGATATCAACCCGGCGGATATTGAATCGATGGAAGTGTTGAAAGATGCCGGCGCAACAGCACTGTATGGAGCTCGGGCTAATAATGGAGTAATTCTTGTTTCGACAAAACGTGGAAAAGCCGGGCATACCTCTATTAATGTAAAGGCGCAGGTTGGATTGAATTATATGAGAAATCCCTATGACTTTATGGACGGAGGCGACTATTTATATTGGATGAGAAAATCATATCAGAATGCAGGTCAGGTTTTTAAATCTGTATCCGGAAATTGGGTGGGATGGAATGATATGAGTACGCTAAAGGGAAATCAGCCTTACGGTACCGGAAATATTTATTGGGCTGATGCTGCTAAGACTATTCCTGCTGATGGAAATGTGAATTCAAGTGCAGTATGGAGTACAATGAAATATACAGATGACCTGGCCTTTCTTTTGAACCAGGGATGGAAGACTATGACCGATCCTGTATATGGGGACAAATTAATTTATAGAGATTGGGATATGGCTGAGAACAATTTGAATCATCCGGCTATTTCACAGGATTATAATATCAATATTTCCGGAGGAAATGATAAAGGAAATTATTATGCAAGTGTCGGCTATAATCGTACGGAAGGTATTCCATTGGATAACTTCTATCAACGTGTAAATGCAACCTTAAATGCCGATTATAAAATTCGTGAGTGGTTAACCTCTTCAACGAACTTTTCTTTCTCCGATTCTAAATGGAATGGTCTTCCCAATGGATTGGAAAGAAAGGAAGATTTGACGGAGTATGATGAGACTGAACATAATTTCTTTGTTCGTATGTTGAGTGCACCTCCTACATTGCGTGGATATAATGCAAATGGCGAATTACTTCTCGGACGTGACTATAAGGATGGTAATCAGGCTGTGAATTCCAGTAAATTCGGTCGTGATTATACTGCTAACAAATTCAATTTCGGTGAAAGTTTGAATTTTCAAATATTGAAAGACCTTTCTTTGAAAGTTGGGGCTATATGGATGTATGATGAAAAGCTGAAAGAAAAATATAACCAGGACTTTTTACAATCTCCGGGTAATATCAATAAGACTAGAAGTGCTTCCGGCTATTTTAACCGTGTATTTAAACAGACTTATAATGCGGTTGCTAATTATAGCTTGAATATAAAACAGGAACATAGCCTCAATGCTTTGGTTGGATTCGAATATTACAATGAAGCCAAAAAAGGATTCAGTGCAGAAGGCGCAGGTGCTCCTACCGATGGTTTGACGGACCTGGGATTAACTGCTTCCGGAGCTAATCAGCGGACAATTGATTCCTGGCATGAAAGAAAAGCCATAATGTCTTATTTCGGACGTGTTAATTATGACTACCAAGGCAAGTATCTTTTGTCTGCAACTTTGCGTCATGACGGATATTCTGTTTTGTTAGGTGATAACCGTTGGGGTACTTTTCCCGGTGTTTCTGTAGGTTGGATTTTCGGTAAGGAAAAATTTATGGAAAATCTTCAGAATGTTGTATCATTTGCTAAATTACGCGCCAGCTATGGTCTGAATGGTAATGTTTCAAAGATTGGAGCTTATGAGTTACAAGGCGATTATTCGACAGTTTCATACGGAGGTCTGTCAGGCTTCGAGATCGGTAAGTTACCTAATCCTTCATTAAGATGGGAAAAATCTCATACTTTTGAAGCTGGGCTTGATTTTGGATTCCTGGAGAATAAGATCAATGCAAACTTTACATTCTATAATCGTCGTACGCAGGATAAATATGCTAATATTCCGCTCCCGGGTTCATCCGGTTTTGACTCTTTTAAGACAAATAACGGTGAAATACAAAACCGCGGACTTGAAATTGAGCTGGCATTCAAAGTAATAAATACGAATGACTTTAAATGGAATATTGGTGTTAATGCTGCATATAATAAAAATAAGATCCTTAAATTACCGGATAATGGTCTGGAACGGAACAGACAAAATGCCTTTCAGGTGTATGATCCTAAAACAAAAGAACTTATTTGGGTAGGCGGATATCAGGAAGGGCAAGAGCCCGGTGCTTTGTATGCATTTAAATATGAAGGTGTATATAAAAGTTATGATGAAATACCGGGTAATCTGAAAGATATTGCTTATAAAAGTAGTGGCTTGACGCTGTATGGGCCTGATGCCTGGGCAGCACTTCCCGAATCGGAAAAAGTAGGTAGTAATGGGAAACCGTTGGCGTTGCCTATTCAACCGGGAGATGCAAAGTTTAAAGATGTCAATGGTGACGGTGTGATTGATGATTATGATATGGTGAAAGTCGGTAATACTGTCCCTCATTGGACGGGTGGTATTAATACGGACTTAACCTGGAAAGATTTTTCTTTGTATGTTCGTATGGACTATGCGTTGGATTATAAATTGCATGACTTCTCTTCTTCCTGGATAATGGGTAACCTGCAGGGAACATTCAATACCCTGGAAAAGACAAAAGACTCCTGGACACCCGAAAATCCGAATGCGAAATATCCGACTTATGTTTGGGCAGATCAGTTGGGAAAAGGTAATTATCAGCGTCGCTCGACTATGTTCACTCATGAAGGCAGTTACTTGGCATTCCGTGAAATCGCCTTTACGTATACAATGCCTAAAAAGTTGATTTCCAAATGGAATATTGAAAGATTAGCTTTCACTGTAACAGGACAAAATTTGGGTTACCTGACTGCTGCAAAAGATTTATTCTCTCCGGAACCGACGGAGATCTTGAATGAGGACGATCTGCATTTGGGTGGTTATCCATTGCCACGTTCTGTGATATTTGGAATTAATCTTACATTCTAATTTTTTAAACTTACAATATTATGAAATACTTAAAACATATTTTTGTTTCATGTCTGATGACGGGAATGTTATTATCCTGTGATGCATTGGATTATAAGCCTGAAGATTATTACGGAAGTTCTACATTTTGGGATAATGAAGCACAGGTGGATGGCTTCATGGTTGGGATTCATAAGAATTTGCGTGATATAAATGAGTATATATTCCTATTTGGGGAAGCACGCGGAGGTACTCAGAGAACGGGTTCGGGTACTCAGGGAGTAAGCTATGATTATAGTTCTCCGATTAAAGACAACAACTTTACATATTATAATACGGGGGTTAGTAACTGGGCTAAGTTTTATCCCAAAATATTGAATATAAACGAGTTTATTTATGAGGTAGAAAACAATTGTGATTTTTTGGATACTGCGGCAAGAAATTATTATTTGGGGCAGGCTTATGGTGTTCGTGCATATCTTTATTTCCATTTGTATCGTACATTCGGTGGCGTTCCTGTAGTGAAAGACCCGGACGTAATGAACGGAATTACTAATGCCGGGGATCTATACCAGGCTCGTGCTACAGCAAAACAAACTCTTGATTTTATTAAAGAGGATATTACCAAATCGGAAACAGCTTTTGGGGATGATGAAACCGTAAATTTAAATAAGGGCATGTGGTCGAAAGCTGCTACTATGGCCTTGAAGGGAGAAGTATATCTATGGTCTGCCAAAGTAACGACTGATGATCAGTCTCCTGCAAGCGGTGATATTGCGACTGCAAAGAATGCTCTTTCCGGTTTGATTGGAAAATATCGGTTACTGGATGATTACGCAGATGTGTTCGCTTATGAGAATAAAGGAAATGATGAGGTTATCATGGCTTTGAGATTTGTGGACGGAGAAAAATCCAATTGGATCTATAATTTTACCTATACCGATGCGGATTTTCTGAATAAATTCTATGGAGTAAATGGACTGTTGATTACTTCTGATACTTTGGTGCTGAATAATCAGGGTAAACAGCGCCATGAATGGAAAGAAGGATTTTTCAAATCATACGATGATAAGGATATGAGAAAGCGTGAAATCTTCCTCGATTATTATGATCAGGAGGGAAATTATTCCGGAACGGTTTTACGTAAATGCCTGGGTACGATAAATGCTGCGACCAATAAACGTGTGTTCAGTGATGATTATGTAATTTACCGTTATGCAGATGTCTTGTTAATGATGGCCGAAGTAGTCAATATGGAAGGAGGAGACGTCGCTTCTTATCTGAATCAGGTTCGTAAACGCGCTTATGGTAGTAATTATGATGAAAGTGTATATGGATATACAAACGGGACATTCGAGAAAAACGAACTGGCTATTTTGTATGAGCGCGATAAAGAATTTGTATGGGAAGGTAAACGTTGGTATGATATCCGTCGTATGTGGGATGCCAACCATAAACCACTGGTTTTCTCTTCTGAGGTGAATTACGATACGCAGGAACCGGTCGTAAAGGAAAGCGATGCGTATAAACTCTTGTGGCCGATCGATATTGAAACATTGAATAAAGATCCGGAACTGGTAAATAATCCGGGTTATATGAAATAATATAATCTGATTAACAAGAAGAGGTTATTGACATAGAATGAAAGTAACCTCTTCTTTTTCTATTGCAAACCATAAAAACTATTATATCATGAAATTTATTAAAAACATAATGCTTTTGGCTTTCCTGGCTTTTTCTACCTCTTTAATGGCACAGGAAACAACGTTTGTCCCTTCCGAACATGGTTTTATTAAGTCTGATAGGGAAGACGGACGCTTTATCAGTTCGAGAAGAATCGTACATGCCATGCTTAAAAATACGCATCCTAAATATACATTCAATCCGGATATGAACTTGTCTGAGTTCAAAATTTGGCAAACAGGTTTGAGAGAAGCGATGAAAGATATCATGTGTCATCCTGATATCAAAGGACAGCCTGCTCCTAAATTACTGAAAAGTGAACCGCGCGAAGGATATGTTCTTGAGAAATGGGAATTCTATCCTTTACCGGAGTGTGTATCTACATTTTTGGTATTGATACCCGAAAATGTAAAAAAAACGTCTCCGGCAGTAATGTGTATTCCGGGGTCAGGAGGAACAAAAGAACGCCTGGCGGGTGAACCGCCATTGGAACCCAAATTTGAGGAAGATTATCATAATGATAAAGCGGCAATGGCACTCCGTTATGTAGAGATGGGGATAATTGCAGTTGTTGTAGATAATGCTGCAGCCGGCGAAGCTTCCGATCTGGAGAAATATACGGTAGGTACCAGTTTCCATTATGATGGAACTGCCCGTTATCTGTTGGAACTGGGCTGGAGTTATCTGGGTTATACCTCTTTCCTGGATATGCAGGTTATCGACTGGATGAAACAGGATAAACGTATCGATAAAGACCGTTTAATCGTTAGCGGTTTTTCTTTAGGCACGGAGCCTTTAATGGTGTTGGCTTCACTGGACCCTTCCATCTATGCATTTGTTTATAATGATTTTCTGTGTAATACGTTGGAACGTGCTGTCGTGATGACAGAACCTGACAAGAATGGCATTCGTCCCTTTCCGAATACAATCCGCCATTTGATCCCCAGATTCTGGAATAATTTTAATTTTCCGGACATTGTGTCGGCTATTGCTCCGCGTCCTTTGATATTGACCGAAGGCGGACTCGATCGTGACTTGAATCTGGTTCGCAAGGCTTATGAAATAACCGGACATCCGGAGAACTTGGAAATACATCATTATCCTAAATTCTCTGATCCGAAATCACGTATTGATTTGAAGACATTGCCTGAAGGTATTAACCGCGATCAGTATTATGATCTGGTCAATGTGGACCGTACCAGCCATTATTTTAAAGCTATAACTGTGATCCCCTGGCTGACGAAACTGTTGCAACGCGATTCCAAATAGATGGCTTATGAAAAGGAATTTGTTATGTATGATTTTTATGCTGGTCGTCACGATAGTGAAAGGAGCTGCAACGGATGTAACAGTTCTGTTTTATGATGCGGAATTACCTGTTTTGGTGAACAAACAGGAAAATATCGTTTGTGAAATACTTATTAACAGCAAATTCGGAGGTGAAATAGTAAATGAAGTCTTTTTAACCCAGGAAGGTATTCTTCCTGGGGATGGAATAGGGTGCTCTTTGTTTTTTAGCGGGACTTCTTCTGTCTTGACTTCCCGTACTCCTTCTCAGGCTATACATGAGGGAGTGAGAAATACCGGAGGTAGTCAATCTTTTTATTGTCATCCGGCATATTCCATTAGAAAAAGTGCTTTGGACGGGATTCCTGACAGAATCTTTTTCCCGGTAAATACCCGTTTGGTTAAAGGAGATAATTATTTCTGGATCAGTTTTAAATTGAATCCTTCTGCTTCATTGGATACCCGCTTTGCAGTTGCATTAGAGGCTGTGAAAATAAACGGAGAGAATATTCGGGTACGGAATGTGAAAGAGAGAAATATTATTCATCGTACCGGATATGCTTTACGGCAATCGGATGATGATAACGTGGATTCATACCGTATTCCGGGTTTGGTTACGACGAATAAAGGAACATTGATCGCTGTATATGATGCCCGTCACCAGACAAATATAGATCTACAGGAAGATATCGATATAGGAATGAGTCGTAGTACTGACGGAGGAAAAAGCTGGGAACCGATGAAGATCATTATGGATATGGGAGAATACAACGGATTGCCCCAGAGTCAGAATGGCATAGGAGATCCGGCTGTGTTGGTGGACGAGCGGACGAACACAATCTGGGTTTCTGCTGTTTGGGTACACGGTTTGGCTAATGCCCGTGCCTGGAGAAGTGTCCGGCCGGGAATGAAACCAGAAGACGGTACTGGTCAGATCATGTTAGCTAACAGTACAGATGATGGTTTGACATGGTCTGATCCAATAAATATTACTTCTATGGTAAAAACAAGAGATATGACAATGCTTCTTCAAGGACCAGGCAGAGGTATAACGATGCGGGACGGGACACTTGTTTTTCCGGTTCAGTATAAGAGTGTCGAAAATGATCTTAGAGGTGAAATTTCAGTCATATATAGCAAAGATCATGGTCTTACCTGGCATCGTGCAAATCCGGTACCGACGGATGGTGGCATTTCCGAACCACAGATTGCAGAAATTGATTCCGGTATTTTAATGATCAATGCACGCTCTTCTGCTCCTTATCGTTTTATCGCTACTACTTCTGATTTGGGAGAAAGCTGGAGAATACATGAATCATCAGATAAGATACTGGTAGAATCCGGTTGTATGGGAAGTTTGTTGCATATAAGAAAAGAAGATAATGTTTTAAAAAAAGATATATTGCTTTTTTCTAATCCGGACTTTAAAGCCTCCCGACCGGCAATGTCTTCACGAAGAAATATTACGGTCAAGGCGAGTCTGGACGGAGGGGAGACCTGGCCGACTGAATATCAGATAAATCTGGATGAAGAGCAAGGGTGGGGATATTCTTGTCTGACCCGGATTGACAGCGAAACGATAGGTATTCTTTATGAAGGGAGTACAGCTCAGATGGTCTTTCAAAGGATAAAATTGGATGATTTGATGAAGAAATAAAATCTTTACCCGAAACAACTGAACACTCTGTTTGACACTTTTGTTCTATATTGTAAAGTTCAGTTTGCAAATTGATTACCCCATTTGTTAATTGCATGGAAAAGAGCAATTATTACTGAAAAATTTCCTTAATAGAGTGTTTGCAATAAAAAAAAATATTACTTTTGTACCGGTCTTAACAAGGCGGGGGAACAGCAAGTAATAAATAGGTATTAGACCCCTGCTAATTTTATTTCGAGAGAGAGAAAAGTTATATAAAGTCAATCATTTAAATTATTATCAAGAATGGCTAATTTAGATTTAAGCAAGTACGGAATCACTGGTGTAACAGAAATCTTACACAATCCGTCTTATGATGTTCTGTTCGCAGAAGAAACAAAACCGTCTTTGGAAGGTTTTGAAAAAGGTCAGGTAACAGAACTGGGTGCTGTAAACGTAATGACTGGTGTTTACACAGGTCGTTCACCTAAGGATAAATTCTTTGTAAAGAATGAAGCCAGCGAAGACTCTGTATGGTGGACTTCTGAAGAATATAAAAACGATAACAAGCCTTGTACTGAAGAAGCATGGGCTGATCTGAAAGCTAAAGCTGTTAAGGAATTGTCTAACAAACGTTTGTTCGTTGTCGATACATTCTGCGGTGCAAACGAAGCGACTCGTATGAAAGTTCGTTTCATCATGGAAGTAGCTTGGCAGGCACATTTCGTAACTAACATGTTCATCCGTCCGACAGCTGAAGAACTGGCTAACTACGGTGAACCTGATTTCGTTTGTTTCAACGCTTCTAAAGCTAAAGTTGACAACTACAAAGAACTGGGTCTGAACTCTGAAACTGCTACAGTTTTCAACCTGAAGACTAAAGAACAGGTTATCCTGAACACTTGGTACGGTGGTGAAATGAAGAAAGGTATGTTCTCTATCATGAACTACATGAACCCGCTTCGTGGTATCGCTTCTATGCACTGCTCTGCTAACACAGATAAAGAAGGAACTAGCTCAGCTATCTTCTTCGGTCTGTCCGGTACAGGTAAGACTACTTTGTCTACTGACCCGAAACGTCTGTTGATCGGTGATGACGAACACGGATGGGATAACGAAGGTGTATTCAACTACGAAGGTGGTTGCTATGCTAAGGTTATCAACCTGGATAAGGAAAGCGAACCGGATATCTACAACGCTATCAAACGCGACGCTCTGTTGGAAAACGTAACAGTTGCTGCTGACGGTACAATCGATTTCGCTGATAAGAGCGTAACAGAAAACACTCGTGTTTCTTATCCGATCTATCATATCGAAAACATCGTTAAGCCGGTATCTAAAGGCCCGCACGCAAAACAGGTTATCTTCCTGTCTGCTGATGCATTCGGTGTATTGCCTCCGGTATCTATCCTGAACCCGGAACAGACTCAGTATTACTTCCTTTCTGGTTTCACAGCTAAATTGGCTGGTACAGAACGTGGTATCACTGAACCGACTCCTACATTCTCTGCTTGTTTCGGTGCTGCTTTCTTGTCATTGCACCCGACTAAATACGGCGAAGAATTGGTTAAGAAAATGGAAATGACCGGTGCTAAGGCTTATCTGGTTAACACTGGATGGAATGGTTCTGGCAAACGTATCTCTATCAAAGATACAAGAGGTATCATCGACGCTATCCTGGATGGTTCTATCGACAAAGCTCCGACTAAGGTTATTCCTTACTTCGACTTCGTTGTTCCGACAGAATTGCCGAACGTTGATCCGAAGATCCTTGATCCTCGCGATACTTACGCTGACGCTGCTCAGTGGGATGAAAAAGCAAAAGACCTGGCTGGTCGTTTCATCAAGAACTTTGCTAAGTTCACTGGAAACGAAGCAGGTAAGGCTTTGGTTGCTGCTGGTCCGAAATTGTAATTTACAGATTCAGGGCTATATAACCTGGATTAAGTATAAAAAATCAAAAAGCGTAGAACATTTTGTTCTGCGCTTTTTTTATATATCTATATTAATTTTATCATAAATGTTAGTTTGTTTTAAAATCTATTATTATCTTTACCCCAAATTATCCGTTATTGTGGGGTTTAAAGGTAGAATGATAAAGCATTTATTATTGATTTTCGGAGTCGCATTGTTTTTGTCGTCATGCGGCAAGGACGTCTCTTACCGAATAGAAGGCAAATTGTCTAATTTGGAAGATGAGACGTTGTATGCTGTTTTTGAAAATGACAATTACAAGGTCGTCGATACCATCACGTGTGAAAAACCCGGACAATTCTCTTTGAAACGCAATGAAGGTGATTTCAATACGGTCACAATCTTCTTCGATAACAAGAAAAGCTGGACTACGGCTTACCTGATCAAAGGTGAAAAAATAACCATTAGCGGTGATGCTCTTTATCCGTCTCTGTTGCAGGTAAAAGGCGGACGGATCAACGATCAGTTGAACTCCTACAAGAAGAGTATCAGTCCCTTGCTGAAGGAACAAGCGGATCTGTTCAAGATTTTGACGAATAAGGGAAGCTATACGAATACAACGGAGGAAACCGATATCCCGTCTCGTCTGACCAATGTGAATCATACGTTGTCGGAACGGGCCATGGAATACATACAGGCGCATCCCGATGAGGAGGCTTCGGCTGTTTTACTGCAATATTACTTCATGAATCCGGATGACACCCGAAAGCTGGATGAGTTACTGGCGGTGCTGAGTCCGAAGTTGAACAATTTCTATCTGATACGTAAACTGCAGGAATATAGTGCCAAGGCACAACGTACCTTGTTGGGTGCGGAAGCCCCCGGCTTTCATGTAAAGAACGTATACGGACAAACTGTGAGTCTGGATTCATTCCCGCAACGTTATTTGCTGCTTGCTTTTACGGCTCCCTGGTGCGATATGTGCCAGACGGAAGACCTGTTTTTGGATAAAGTCGCAATGAAATATCCGAAAGAGAAAGTGGATATGCTGCTGATCAGCCTGGACGACGACCCGAAGGAAGTCCGCAAGCTGCTGGCTAAAGACAGTATCGACTGGAACCTGGTGACCGACTCTGCCGGACAGGCAACGATGTTGGTCGACCTCTATAATGTAAACGCACTTCCCCGCTGTTTCCTGATCGATGAAGAAGGAAAGATCGTCATGAAGACGGACAACGGTGTGGAAATAGAACAAACACTTGAAAAACTGATAGAGTGATGAAATAACGAATTATAAACTTTCAACCAAAATCATTAATTATGTTAGTCAAATCGTATGCCGCCGCGGTGCAGGGCATCTCTGCAACCATTGTCACCATTGAAGTCAATTGTACGAAGGGAATCCAGTTCTTTCTGGTCGGTCTCCCCGATGTTGCCGTACGCGAAAGTCACGAACGTATCATCTCTGCCCTTCAGGTAAGCGGATATAAATTCCCCCGTAATCGTATTGTGATTAATATGGCGCCTGCCGATATCCGGAAAGAAGGTTCTGCCTATGATCTGCCGCTGGCTGTCGGCATATTGGCTGCGGCTGAAGAGCTGGATGCTTCCCGGCTGGATCAATTCATCCTGATGGGAGAACTTTCGCTCGACGGGAGCCTGCAGCCGGTGAAAGGGGTGTTGCCTATCGCCATCAAAGCGAGGGAAGAGGACTTCAAGGGCTTTATTCTTCCTAAACAGAATGCACGAGAAGCTGCGGTAGTCAATAATCTGGAGGTGTACGGGGCTTCGACCATCAAAGAGGTAATCGAGTTCATGAGTGGAAAGCGTGAACTGCAGCCGACTGTCGTGAACACGAGGGAAGAATTTTATGCCCGCCAGGAGCAGTTTGAGTTCGATTTCTCCGATGTACGCGGGCAGGAGAGTGTCAAGCGTGCCTTGGAAGTGGCTGCTGCCGGTGGTCATAACCTGCTGATGATAGGTGCACCGGGAAGCGGCAAGTCGATGCTGGCAAAACGGTTGCCGACTATTCTTCCGCCGTTCACCTTGCATGAATCGCTGGAGACAACGAAGATCCATTCTGTAGCAGGAAAGATAGGGGTGGAGACTTCCCTGATGGTACAGCGTCCGTTCCGTTCGCCGCATCATACCATTTCGAATGTGGCGATGGTAGGCGGGGGAGCTTATCCGCAACCGGGAGAGGTCAGTCTGGCTCATAATGGGGTACTGTTTCTCGATGAGTTGCCGGAGTTCAACCGAAGTGTGCTCGAAGTGATGCGTCAGCCGCTGGAGGATCGCAAGATCACGGTTTCGCGTGCCCGTTTCTCGGTCGATTATCCTGCCAGCTTTATGCTGGTCGCTTCGATGAATCCTTGCCCGTGCGGTTATTACAACCATCCCGACCGGCCTTGTCTTTGTCCTCCGGGAGCGGTGCAGAAATACATGAACCGTGTTTCGGGACCGTTGCTCGACCGTATCGACATACAGGTGGAGATCGTTCCCGTGCCTTTTGAGAAGATTTCCGAACAACGTCCGTCCGAACCCAGTCTGGCTGTCCGTGAACGGGTTATCAAGGCGCGTGCTATCCAGGAAAAGCGTTTTTCCGATTATGAAGGTATCTATTGCAACGCCCAGATGACTACGCCGCTTCTGCATAAATATGCCGTGCCCGATGCCGCCTGTCTGGCCTTGCTCAAAACCGCCATGCAGCGTCTGAGCCTGTCCGCCCGTGCCTACGACCGTATCCTGAAAGTCTCCCGCACCATTGCCGACCTTGATGCCTCCGAAAACATCGAGACCCGCCATCTCGCCGAAGCCATCAATTACCGAAACCTCGACAGGGAGAGTTGGGGACTGTAGAAATTTAAGGAAGACTATTTCTACCAGGATGATACTATTGCGTCGCTTCCTAAGTAAATTGGGTAATATACCATTCACCTATCACCTTTTCATACTCGCTTTTTGATTATCATGGGCTTATGGGTGAATGGATGGGGTGAACGGTTCTATAAAAAGGTGAATGGTTGGTTTGAACCCTTCACCTTTTTAAAATGAACCCTTCCGGCAATTAAAAAGTATCTTGCTTCTGGTTACTTGTTGCTATCAAACACGTTACTAATTAACTCTTTAGATATTACTTTCGGTCTTTAGAACCTCCGTCGTTAAGCTTTGCGACCTTTGTCGTTAAGCTTTGTGACCATGCTCGTTAAGCTTGCCGACCTTGGTCGGTAAGAATAGAGGTTATGACGTTTGACTTAATCGTTCCTGACTTTCTGTTTGGTGAGCAATACTATGAGTAATAAAAATAAGTAATCTAAAAAATGAGAGTGAACGGTTTATGCGAACCATTCACTTTTTTGAGCAACCGTTCACCTGTTAAAATGATATGTTATATGTTGATATTTAGTTGAATATGTTTGTTATGGTGAACGGTGAACGGTTTAATCCTGTTTTATCATGTAGAGGCGGTAGTTCTCACAGAACTTCAACTATTCCGGTATTCCAACGGGCTGATACCCACATGTCGTTTAAAATATTTGCCGAAGAAGGACATGTTTGTGAAGTTCAGCGAATAGGCGATATCCTGCACCGAAGTCTCGGTCGATTTCAACTGGGCTTTGGCATCCATGATGACCATCGATGCGATGATATCGATGCAGGTTTTTCCTGTGGCTTGCCGGATCGTTGTACTTAAATGAGCCTGTGTAATTCCCAGTTTATCAGCATAGAAGGATACGTTTCGTTCCTGACTGTAATGTTGCATGACCAGTTGTGTAAACTCGTGTGCGATCTGTTCACTTTTTCCTAAAACTGTTTTTTTAGTTCGTAAATCCTTATACAAATCGCCTAGTCCGTGGATCAAGGTGAAGAACATATGTTTGGTAACCTCTCTGCTGATTTTTCCGTAACAAGTGATATAGGTCCTGGCCAGCAGATCCATATGGTCGCGGAAGATTTGGGCGACTTCTTCTTTCAATGGGAAAACCGGTGAGGTCTTTATCGTATAGAAGATGTCGAGAGTCGATTTGATAATATTGGTTGATGTAATGAACTGGGAGGAATAGCCTATGAAATAGATCTTTAGCTCTCCTGTTACTTTCAGTATCTGGAGAATACTTCCCGGCAGGATGGTCACGAAGTCGTTTGCTTTTACCTGGTAGGTCGTTGCATCGATTGAAGCCTCGATTTCTCCTGCCATGCAGAGCACGAAGATACCAGCTTTCAACCGGCAGGGGAAATTCGTGTACATATTCAGTATTTCGGGGCTGATATCTTTCCCGACAATCCAGTCTTCGGGGATGTCGAGTTTGGGTAGCTCCTTAGCTGTATTTGTGTCCATTTGCTTGTTTTTATATAGCTGCAAATGTATTCATTATTTTTCAAAGGCTGATCTGTTTTCTTATAAATAGAACACTGGAATATCTCCTTTCTGTACCATATCATATATAATAAAGAAAGTTAGTTAATATGTTTTAAGACATGTCTAAAAAAAAGGACAGCAAATCGTATAAATAGACCTTGTGAGGTTCCGAAATTCGGAGTTAATTTGTCCCCGATAAAAAATGCATAGATACTAGTATATAATATTAAGGTTAGCAAATAACCGTAAAATTGGCATAAGAGGGAAATGGAAATGAAGAGAAGACATAGTTCTGCGAGAGCTATGGCGTTGTTTACGTATATTTCTGTATTAATATTAAGTCTGTCTGCTTGTGATGAGGAAGGTCATTCTTCCAAATCGGGAAAACTACGTTTAAGTCTGACCGCCGATACCACTTCCCTGAAGAAAGGTATCGATTCGGGCATCACCAAAGCGGTTTCGGACGAGTTCACGCAATTCCTTACTACAGAAGATTATCGGATATTGATTGTCTCTGACAAAGACACCACAAAATCATACGACCGTTTCGACCAGATGCCGTCTGAGATCGAACTGCCCGAAGGTGCTTACACCCTGGTTGCCTCCAAAGGGAACAATCTCCCTGCTGAATTTGAGAATCCTTATTTCGAGGGGAGTACTGCCTTTACCGTAAAAGAGGGGATGAGTACGCCGCTGGAGGTGACGGCGACATTGGGGAATGCACGGATCACGGCTGAATATACCGACGATTTTAAGGAAGCGTATTCAGAGTATACGGTTTTGCTGAGTTCTTCGTATACGACTGCCGATTTAGAGATTGTCAAAGGCGAAACGCGTCCGGCATATATGCAGGTGGACAAGGACGGAACGAATATCGCTATCGGTATCAAACTGAAGAAAATAACTGAAGAGACGGAGAAAACATATTACGTACCGACTGCATTAAAGCTGGAACGCCGACAGAATGTCCGCCTGGTGTTCAAGACGGATGGAGAAGCGTTGGATGGAATCGGGCTGGATATTGTATTGGATGATACGATGGAGGAAGTGACGATGACGACGGAGATTCCGGATTTTATGTGGCAACAGGTGACGAAGCCGACACTGAGTGCCGGAGGCTTTAAAGATGGTGTTTCTTTGGAAGTAAAAACTTCGGTATTTGATGAAGAACTGCAAGTGGGATTCAATATTCCTGGTGGTCTGAAGTCTTTGTCCGTAAAACGTTGGATAGGTGATGCGGATGAAGAAGAGGCCGAAGAAATCGATTTTGTGACGCAAGCGGATGAGGCAAAGTTACAGGGATATCGCTGGATGGTCGGTGATACTGAAGACGGAGATTTGTCTAAAGCTCGGGCCGGTTATGTGAGTTTGTTGACGGCAATCCGGAGCTTGCAAGCAGACCCGGATGTTCCTGTGGTTTATCATTTTTCATTCCATGCTATTGATGCGACAGGGAAGGCGTATGAGAGTAATACAGTTCGTCTGACTGTAACAGTATTACCAGCGGGTAATCCATTTATCGATAAACAGGCGTTGGCTTTACCTTCGGAAGTGGTAGAAGGAGATGAGTTGGAAGATGTGTTACAAGCATCTTTGATAGCAGAAGGCTTGATTGATCAAGAGAATACGACATTGATATTAACTGGTACAGACGGATTGAAAAAGGCCTTTAAATTGAGTGATGATACAGATCGGAATGCATTATATACAATGTATGGTATCGGTGTGGAGAAAATAGCTGATTCACGTTTAGATCTGTATATATTTAAGCCATTCACAACATTTTTGTCTGCCCCAAAAGAGGGAGGAAGCCATACATATACATTGAAGTTACATCTGCAAGATAAAAACGGAAAGACGGATGAAATGATGAAAGAGATTGTAGTGAAAGCTCCGAAATTCGATTTTGTGACAAGTGAGGGAGACGCTTTTGCTAAACGAATTGTCCTACGTACTGATTTCTTGGGTGATGAGAACAAGAATAAACTGACTTATCAATATTTGAATGGAAATGATTGGACGGATATACCGAATCAATCGTTGAGAAAAGATGCTGAAGGAAACCAGTGGGTAGACACTTTGCGTAATTTGACTCCGGAAACGAAATATTCAGTTCGTGCGATATATAACAAGGGTAAAGAGTATGAACGTGTCAGTAAAGAGGTAATGGTTACAACTGAGACGACTGGCACGATTCCGAATGGAGGGTTCGAAGAATGGAGTTTTGAGAAAATAGGTTATTGGGAAAAGTATTTCCCTTGGAAAAATGAAGAAACAAAAGGATGGAACACTGTTAATTTGAAAACTACTCAAGATGGTGGTGATAGGTGGAGTATAAGTTTTCGTTATATAGCTAATTCTAGTACAATGTCTACAACAGATAAAGGTGAAGATGATATCGCAGCTTTAATTAGAACAGTAGGGTGGGGAGCCGGAAATTCAGCAGGAGGGAATGCTTCTGTAATCAAACATTTAACTCCTGGAGAGTTATTCTTAGGAGAAATTGATAATAATACACTTGAACCTATATATGGCTATAAGTTTAATTCACGTCCCACGGGTTTCTCTTTTGATTATAAATACGAAACGAAATCTGGTAGTGATGATAAGTTTGTTGCCAAGATTGTTGTGTTGGACGTTAATGGTGAAATTATAGCTGAACAACAGTTGCCATCGATAAGTTCTGGGACGACTTCTTCTTGGATTACAGGTCAAGATGTTCGATTACAATATATGGGGAAAAATGGTAGATTGAAAGCAGATAAGATTTATATTTTATTTAAATCAAGTTCTTCTGATAATTATGATTATTTGAGAAATAATTTAGTGAAAATTCCGCCAGTGGCAAATTTGAGTGATGGAGAATCTGTTGGTAGCCAACTTTATATTGACAACGTCGAATTAATATACGAATAAGGAAAAGATGAAAAGAAATATACTATACTGTTGTCTGTGTACTGTATTGCTGGGTTTGTCGGCTTGTGGAGACGGGTCGGTTGATAAGAACGAATACTTTGAGGAGGGTATGGGAGGTTTGCGACTGATGGCCGGTTATTCAACTGAAATAAAGGTGCCGATTATTACCCGAAGTGCGGATTTCAGTGATTTGGTAGTTGAAGATCTGCATATAGTGATTACTGATAACAAGGATAATTTAGTGAAGCTGGATAAGGTTTATGGGGATTTGTTGAACGAGGAAGAAGGAGGTCTGCCTATCGTCCTTCCGTTGGGTGAATATACCGTGAAAGCTTGTACAACCACGGACACGGCTGACGGTATAACTGAAATTCCTTATTTTATGGCTGAAAATAACAAGGTCATGGTGGTGGAAAAACAAATTTCTAATGTAGCCCTTTCTTGTACGTTCGAAAGTATAGGGGTTGAATTGGAGATTTCAGATCAGTTTAAGCAGCTGATGAAAGAACACCCGAATAACTATTCTTATCAAGTAACAGTTTCTAATGGTGTGGCTTCTTGGGAGTTTACGCCGGAAAAAATGACGACTGCTTATTTTTTGGATGCATGTAAAGCATTAGTTGTAAAAGTGAAGGTTCGACTGGGTAGTTCTAATAAGTGGTATCCGGAGCGGACGTATTACGTAAAGAATAGTTTGAATACACCTGCTACTTCTCCGCAGTTGGGAGAGTATTATGTAATACGACTGGATGCGGGTCTGGAATCGGAAAAGGTCTTGTCGTTGAAATCAGTTACACAGAACATAACAGAATAAACACATGAATAACAGAATATATTGGAGCCTTTTATTGCTTATCTCTTTTTTGTTCTCTTGTGAAATGAAGAAAGATCTGTTCGGTGAAAAAGAAGGACAGACAGGAGATGGCATGTCGATAGAGAATGTCGGTTTGCTCGATTTGGAAGTAAATGCAGAGAAAGAGACCCCAGTACCGGGTACTAAAGGTGATAGCGATATAGATGAGACATTGAACTCGGATGATTTTGCCGTTTCTATTTTGGATAGTTTAGGACAACTTGTAAAGTCGTATGAGTCGTTTGCTGCGATAAAAGAGGAAGGTGAGTTGTTGTTGCCTCCCGGACTTTACCAAGTATCGGCAAGTTTAGGTGATAATGTGAATGCGGGATTCGATCAACCGTATTATGCAGGTGATACCACTTGTATAATCTCAGCTAAAGAAGTAGCGAAAGTTGTGGCTAAATGTCGGTTACAGAATAAAAAACTGCAGTTTGGCTTTTCTGATAAATTCCTGCAGCAGTTTAAGGGTGATTATACGATCGTGGCAGACAATGGTGTAGGTGTGTTGACTATTCCAGCTAATGAAGAACGTGTTGCTTATCTGAAGAACAGCGGAACCTTGCGTTTTACTGTTTATGCTACGACAAAGGATGAGAAGGCTTGTACCTATTCAGTAGACCTATCTAAAGAAGATACGATATTGGAACATAATAATGTATATATCGAATTAGATACCGAATCGATTAACCCTATTCCCCCTGATACACCTGATGGTGGAGATGAGGGGGAAGAGCCGGAAGAACCAGTTGATCCTGATGAACCGGAAGTACCTGGCGAACCGGGAGATTCAGAACAGACTGTTGCTCGTCCTTTGCTGAAAGTGGATATATCTTTGGTGGAGAAGGACTATGTGATTGAAATACCGTCTGTCTTTGAAGAGTCGGAAAAACCGGATACACCGGGAGGAGATCCGGATACGCCCGGAGGTGGGGATGAGCCGGGAGGAGATACACAGCAAAAGATTGGTATAACCGGAACGATCGATGGACGTTCTTTTGATGTTAATCAGGTGCAGACAATTACATCTACAACCAAAAGCGTGGTAATTAATTTGTATTTGCCAACAGGTTTATCTCAGTTAGATGTGGATGTGTCGATCGGAGCAGATATAAAGTTATCGCTTGATTTGCTCAATAAGTCTTCTGTGGATGAAGTAAACGGTATCCTGGCTAATTTGGGCAAGAAACTGGTAGTTCCTTCGAAAGGTGATAAAGGTAATTTGAAGTTTGATATATCGGGTTTTCTAGGGCTGATGGATACGAGCAACTCGTTTAAAATCTCTTTGGGAGACAAGAATGGAGAGAAAACGAATGCGACTATAAAGTTGAATAAGAAATAAGCGATAGATATGGACTATAAAAGGATAATAGGATACATTCTTTGCCTGTTAATGACTTTTTGTCTTTCATGTAAGGACGATACGGAGGGACTTCCAACCGGTATGCTTTATTTGAATGTGGAGGAAGATGCATCTTTGCAGACCCGGGCTACATCGGCAGTAACTTATGAATCGCTCCGGGTAGCGATCATTAAAGGAGAAGAAGATACGTTGAAAGTTTATAATGATTATCTGGAGGAGGTAAAAGGTGAACGATTGATATTGCCGGTCGGAACATATACGGTTGCCGTTAGTTCTAATCATGATGGTGCTGCTGCATGGGAAGCTCCTTTCTATGCTGGGCAGGAAACAGTGGAAGTGAAGCAAGGCGAGATAACAAATGCAAAAGTGACTTGTACTATCCATAATACAAAGGTTTCGGTTGAAGCTTCTCAACTGAAAGAATATTTCACTGATTATCAAACGGAAGTGAGTAACTCTTCCGGTTCGCTGACTTATACCCGCGATGAGTACCGTGCCGGATATTTTGCACCTGAAAAGTTGGCGCTTAAGCTAAGGTTGGTGAATCGGGACGGCAACGAGTTTGTCATTAAACGAGTATATCCGAATATTGAGCCGAAATATCATTATACTTTTAAGTTTGAGATAGATAACCAGGGACCGGGAGATACGGATGCCGGTATCGATTTCGATATCACTATTGATGAAGAGCATAAAGAAATAACCTGTCCGATCTTTATCCGTGAAGAGGATTTGACACAAATGGGAGAACCTTCTTTGCGACTTCAAGGTTTTACGGATGAAGGGATTTATCAGCATCCGGAGATCGTGGACGGTATGGATGTACCCGTGGCAGGGACAGTAGGTTTGGTTTATCGTATAGGTAAGAAAAACAGTGTTCAATCATTTAAGGTGACAACCGACTCTCCGGTGTTCGGTACTTTCGGATTGGCGGAATTTGAAATGACCGATGAAGTGATTGCAGAGCGGGCTGCCCAATTGGGATTCCCTCGTTTGCCGGGTAAGTCTATTGAAGAGGAAGAACTTTATGTGAACTATGAGTTGGATCTTTCGACTATGTTATCTTATCTGAAAACTATAGATCGCAAACCAACCATACATACCTTTACAGTCACCTTACTCGACAATATCAATCAGGAAACATCCATTGATTTCTCCTTCAAGATAATGCCGGATGTGGATGCATATGTAGAAGAGCCTATCAAATGGACGCACTTTGCTGTATTGAAAGGTGTTTGTCTGGATGAATCCAGTTATTTCATGTTGAAGGCAGCAGACGGAGAACCGAAGAAGGTTGATGTTGTTCAGCGAGATGTGGAAGGAAATTTGTCAGCTTTGGTGATTGGATTAACTCCTGATACAGAATATTCGTATTGGATTGAATCGGCGGATAATAGTGCGATGAAGTGTGAACCTGTCGTTTTTAGTTTAACTAAGCCATTTGAGGTGCCGAACTTGAATTTTGACCAATGGGGTAAACGTAATGATCAGGGAGCTTTAGGGAAGGTCGATTATATTTATGCCGTGGGGGTAAATTCTACTGGAGGTATTTTTTGGGAATCCGGGAACCGGGGTGCTGCATCCGGGGGGGAAGTCCTGTTGCAGGGAGAAGACTCGGATGTCAAACAAGGGAAAGCTGCCAGATTAACTTCTCGTTGGGCCGGAGCTATTGGTATCGGTGCGTTCTCTGCAGGTAGTATATTCTCTGGTTCTGTACAGGAAGTTTCTACTGCAGGTGCTAAGCTGAAGTACGGACAATTGCACAATGGTTATCCGACTGCTTTACAGGGATGGTATAAATATCACCCGGGTAAGATTAATTGGGTGGATAATAAAGAGACATCAACAAGCGAGACGGATGAGGCCGTTATTTATATAGCTTTGGCTACTAAGCAATATATCTTGGTGTCGTTACGGACAGATATAAAAGGTGTCGTGACTTTCGATCCTACAGATAGCGGTGTGATCGCTTATGGTGAAATGAAGACTCAGCAGGAAGTTGCAAATTATGAACAGTTCAATATACCGTTGATATATTCTCGATTGCCGAAAGCAGATGAGAAAGTATACCTTATTATTATGGCTGCATCAAGCAGTAAAGGAGAGTTTTTTAAAGGTTCAACGGACAGTTACTTGCTTTTGGATGAGTTCGAATTGAATTATGACTACAATGATTCTGCCATTCCCGCTTCTATGGCTGGAGATATGACACCGGTAAATATAAACGAATTAAACTAGAATATGAAACAACTCTTATCCCTTACCATATTGTTGATATGTTGTTCTGTATTGCCGGCGAAGGCAAAGGAGAACAAGTATGACCGGGGTATTCTGATGAAAACTTTTATCCCGAAAGGGCAATGGATGGTTGGTACTACGTTTTCCTATAGCGAACATGTGGACGAAAACTTTGAGTTTTTATCTGTGTTGAAGGATATTAATAGCGAAGGGTATACCTTTAAGGTGACTCCGTTGGTGAGTTATTTTATTCGCGACAATATTAGTATCGGCGGTCGTTTCTCCTATTCACGTACCAATACGGATATAGGTAATATATCTCTGGAACTGGGTGACGATCTGAGCTTTGATGTCGATAATTTTAAGTCTGTATCCAATACATATACGGCGGCGATCTTTCTCCGTACCTATTTGAATCTGGGAGACAGCAAGCGTTTCGGATTGTTTAATGAGGCGCGTGTGTCGTATGGTTATTCAGAAAGTAACAGTAGCTCAGGTACAGGAATCGATCTTTCCGGTATGTATCAGTTAAAGCATAACCTGAATATCGGTGTGGCTCCCGGTCTGACTGTCTTTATTAACGATTATGTGGCAGCTGAGGCTTCGGTTAGTGTGGCAGGTTTGAACTTCAACTGGTATGATCAGACAAAAGATCAGGTATATAAAGGGAAACGCACGGCAAGTTCCGCTAATTTCAAGATCAATCTGTTGTCGATCGATTTAGGTATTGTCTTTTATTTGTAAAAACAGGGCATGAAGGGAAGAAATAGTATCTGGTGTTTTTTAGTAGGTCTGCTGCTGACAGGCTGTGTGGAAAACGATCTGCCTTATCCTACCATCGAAGGGATTATCGAAGAGCTTGCCGTTGAAGGACAGACTTCGGTAAAGATCGATAAGACTTCGGCTTCCGTCTCTGTAAAGGTGGCGGATACATTGGACCTGAGGGACCTGAGAGTGGAAAAGCTGGTCGTTACTTCGGGTATGACCGTTATACCGGATTCTGTAGCTTGCAAAGACTTCCGCCATTTCCCGGATACCGGATTTGTGTCGGTTGACAGTTTGCCCGAGACGGTCAATACGCGAATGAACTTTAAGAAACCGGTTTCTTTTCTGCTTCGTTTGTATCAGGATTATCCCTGGAAAGTGACGGTGGTACATGATATACTGCGTAAAGTAACTGTTGCAAACCAGCTGGGGGCTTCCCTGATCGATGCTGATACGCATAATGTAATTATATATGTGGATTCAACAGCCCAGCCTTCTTTGCGTAATGTGAAAATAGAGACCTTCCAGTTAGGTAGCAGCATCGCAAAAACGACACCCGAACCGTCGGAGGTAACCGATTTTACCCGTCCTCGCATCTTCCAGGTATCCGCTTTTGATGAAACGGAAGAATGGACCGTGAGTGTGGCGTATCCGCCTGCCGGAATGTCGTTTACCTCTTTGTCGGCATGGGCAAAGCGGGCGGTTGTGACGGGTAAGACATTGACCGGACAGGTTTCGGCTTGCTATCGCGGTAAACCGCAGGCGGAGACAAAGGCTGATTCGGAAGAAGGCTGGGAGGAAGTGCTTTCCAGCGAAATAGAGATAGATGAAGAAGGAAACTTCACGTTGGTCTTTACGCATCTTAAACCGGGCATGGAGTATGAATATCAGTTAACGGTGGATGGTGCATCCGAGGATATCAAAACATTTACGACGGAGGCGGTGGAGTTGGTGCCAAACCTCTCATTGGACGATTGGTTCAAAGACGGCAAAAGCTGGTATGCCGACCTTGATCTGACTCCGGAGAATTATTTCTGGGATTCAGGAAACAAAGGCTCGAATGCCGTAGGTGAAGCGAATCCGACTTCTCCGGAAACCAGTGATGTCGTAAAGGGGAAAGCTGCTCGTCTGGAAAGTAAAACGGTAGCCGGTGTGTTTGCTGCCGGTAGTTTGTATACCGGGACTTTTGGTAAGGTTGAAGGACTGAGTGGTGCTTCGTTGAACTTCGGTCGTCCGTATACGGGTCGTCCATCTGCTTTGCGTGGCTATTATAAATACAATTCCGGTACCATTGATAAAGCGAAAGATCCGTATAAGGAGCTGGAAGGGCGTAAGGATTCTTGTCATATCTATATGGCTTTGTTTTCCGGCTGGACATCTCCGTTCCCTGTCAATACGAATACCGGAACATTTGTCGACCTGACCTGGAACAATGAGAATCTGCTCGCCTTCGGTCAGCTGGTTCAGGGGGAAACTGTCAAAGATTACACCCAGTTCCGTATCGACATGGAATATCGTGATCAAACAACAAAACCGACTTATATATTGATCGTCGCTTCCGCCAGTAAGTATGGTGATTACTTTACGGGCAGTACGAGTAGCGTGTTGTTGCTGGATGAGTTGGAGTTGGTGTTTGAGTAGGTGGAGAATTATCCATCGAATTGTTCTTTGAAGTAATGGGATTTGGAATGCAGGAAGATTCTGGAATAAAAATAGTCAGAAATGTTTCCTAAAAGGGAACGTTTTGCTATCTTTGTAGCATAAACTTAAGACTATGAAAGCAAAAGCGAAGTTTAAAATCATATATTCGGATGAAGCTATTGATTTTTTAGATAGCATTGATGTCAAAGCGAGAGCTAAGATCATGTATAATGTAAACAAAAGTAAGTTTGTTCTTGACAAAGAATTATTTAAAAAATTGGATGGTACGGACATTTGGGAATTTAGATCTGTGTATAACGGAATTGCTTATAGGTTATTAGCATTTTGGGATACAGAAAAAGATACTTTGGTAATCGCTACTCATGGTTTTATTAAGAAAACTCAAAAAACTCCACTAAAGGAGATTGTTAAGGCAAAAGAAATTAGGAAACAATATTTCGATTCTAAATAATTAGAAATATGGAAAAAATGAAATTTTATACAGAAGAGGAAGCTTTAGACAGGCTATTAGGTGTAAGAGGCACTCCGGAACGGGAAAAGTATGAAGATGATATTAACAATTTCCTAATCGGCGAGGCTATCAAGCAAATTCGTGAAGCCAAGAATCTCACCCAAGAGCAATTGGGGGAATTGATGGGTGTCAAGAGGGCGCAAATATCCAAAATAGAAAGTGGAAAAAGCGTCAATTTCTCAACGATTGTCCGAGCTTTCAGAGCTATGGGCGTAAAATCGGCAAACCTTGATTTAGGCTCATTGGGCAAGGTCGCTCTTTGGTAAATACCTTCTCGATAAAAAATATTTCCTTCCTTTCTGATTCCAAATTCAGAAGAAAACCTGCTTATCAAGTAAGATCAAGCTTACTCGATAAGTAGATAGAAACTTACTTACTAAGTAGCTGGCGGTTTACTTACCGAGTAACCGGAGGCATACTTACTAAGTAAGTTTTTGCTTGCTTCAGTACTTCATAGAACGGTTGATTAAGAATAAAATAATGGGATTGTGTCAAAACAGAGGTTCTGTCATGGCGGACTTGATCCGCCTTTCATATTAAACCTTGAGTTTGACATATTTTTCATTCGATATAAAATGAGAACTCAAATACATTCGGAAGAAATGAAAAAACTTCCGGATGGAAATATAGGAAAAGATATGGAAAGAAAGATAATGATGATAAGAAGTTTGTTACTTGTATTAGTATTGATGCAGGTATCGAATGAAGGATGGACGAAGGATATATCTGATGCTAAGGGATTTGCAAGAGCATGTAATGGTTTGGGAAGTTCTTATGCGTCGTATAGCGGTGATATTGTCACTCTGAAAAAAAATACGGAATTTACTTCAAATAACTTGAATTTAACAGGAGGTAATATTACTCTTAATTTGAATGGTTCTAGTTTATATAGGAATAACGGTGATTTATTAATGATTAGAAAAGGTGCTATTTTTACAGTAAAAGGGAGTGGTTCAATTTATTGTGGAAGTTCAACTTCTTCTACAATCTGGGTAGATGGAGGTACTTTGAATATTAGTTCTACCGTTTATAGTACAAGCTATGAATCTATAACAATAACAAATGGTGGTGTTGTAAACATTTTGGATGGAGCTGATATTTATACAAACAGTTCATCTGCATCTTTAAGATTAGCAAGTGGTACAGTTAATTTTAAAGGTGGACAGGTTAGTAATGAAGGAGGAGGTGTTTCTATAAAGATTGAAAATGGACAAAAACTGGAAGATCTCTGTGAAACAGGTTATAAACCATATCGGGATAATAAACATTTAGGAAGTCCTGATCTTATAGCTAATTCCATATCTGGTGTTATTACAATTAAGCCGGTTTATACACTTTCAACTACCGTTACGGGGAAAGGTTCTTGTGTATTAAAGATTGATGATCAGATAGCATCTTGGGCTGCAAGTGGAGAAAAAGTAGTGGTGGAGCCTACAGCAGAGAAAGGATATAAATTAATAGAACCTTCTGTTTTATCTTTTGATATGCCTGCTAGTAGTAAAAATGTAGCAATTGTTTTTCAGCGCGAAGATTATAGTATAACTTACAACAATATAAAAGCTGGAGATACAAATAATAATCCGAAAACTTATCATGTGGAATCAGGTACGATCTCATTAAAAGATCCGCTTCGTGAAGGCTATCGTTTTTTAGGTTGGTATAATGATGATCAGTATACAACTCAGGTAACACAAGTTGAGGCAGGAGATACTGGAAATAAAATATTCTATGCTTATTGGTCTCAGATATACACTGTGCAATATGATTTGAATAATGGTGTTTTAGATGGAGATTATGTTTCAAGCTTTATAATAGAAGATTATAAAAATAAGGATTTGATCTTGCCTACTCCTAAGCGTACAGGTTTTAAATTTGCCGGATGGTATGAAGACGAATCTTGCATTGAGAATCCTGTTTCAAAAATCGTAACTCCCGGAAATAAAAAATATTATGCTAAATGGCTGGAAGCTTATTCTATAACATGTAAATGGAATGATGGGATAACTGCAGATTGGGCAACAGCCTATGATGAATCGGATAAGACCATAAAATTACCGGTAGGTATTACTCGTTCAGGCTATACTTTTGTTGGTTGGTTTGATAATGCTTCATGTACAGGATCTTCGATTGCAGAAGTACCGCAGGGTTCTACAGGAGATAAAGTATTTTATGCAAAGTGGAATATTATTCAATATAAACTGAATTTCTATTTGTATGATGGAAATTCGGAAAGTCTTCCTAAATCTTATACAGTGGAAGATGAAGTAAAACTACCGATTCCTCAAAAAGCAAACTTTACATTTAAAGGCTGGTATCTGTCTGGTTCTTTTGATGGAATGCCTATTTCTACAATTGCAAAGAATACAACAGGAGATATGGAGTTGCATGCAAAATGGTCTTTATTTGAGTATACAATAACATTGAATACAGGGATGAATATAGAATTGAGTCCAATACCATATACTGTTGAAACGGATGGTTATGTTCTTCCTAAAAATCTTAAACGTAATGGTTATGCCTTTGCTGGTTGGTATAAAGACAAGGACTGTACTTTGGCTTTTGGAACGACTATACCAAAGGGAACTAATGGCGATTTTATGTTGTATGCTAAATGGGAGTCTGCAAAATATACAATCACTTACAATACTTATTCCGATGTAAAAGTCCCATCATCCACCTATACCATTGAAGAAGATGTTACTTTGCCGGTACCGCAACGTACTGCCTATAGTTTTGCCGGTTGGTATGAATCGGATCGTTTAGAGGGTGAACCTATCATGGCTATAGAGAAAGGTTCGACTGGGAATAGAACGCTTTATGCGAAATGGTCTTCTGGTTCTGTTGTGAATATCGTAAAGGCAGCTAATGGTACGTTTACTGTGAAAAATGGTGATACGGAAGTGAAGTCTGGTGACTATGTGGGACAGGGGACTAAACTGACATTGACTGCTACCCCAACTGCTCCTTATACATTGAGTAAATGGGTTGTTAATGGTAAGGATGTTACTGGTAATCCGGTAACAGTGGAGATGCCGGCTTCCGGAGGACTAGCTATTTCGGCTGTATTTGCAGATAATCGTGTGGCTGCTTCTGCTCCGGAAATTGTTACAAATCCGGTAAATACGGATAAAATAGCAAAAGGGGAGACGGTGAAAGTTCAGTTACAGAAAACGGATGAATCTACATCTTTATATTATAGTGTGGATGGTGCTCCCGATAAGGCATATACAGGGGAGTTTATGGTATCCAGTTCGAAAGACACACTGGTCTTTAAGGCGATAGCACGGAAAACGGACTATAAAGATGGAGTAACCACACGTTTGTTTATTTTTGATAATAGTAGAATTACCCTGACCTTCGATCTCCCTTTAGGTGTGAAAGCGACTAATCCCACCGGTGGCGATGTGGTGACGGCTACCACGACCGGAGGTTCTTTTGAGTTTAAGCTGACGGTGGATAAAGACTATTATACGAATCTCGACTCAATGGTTGTCTCGGCGAATGATTCGACGATTACGGGGAATGCTTCCGGGCTTTATACGTTAACGAACTGCTCGTCCGATATTACAGTGACTGTCTCCGGTCTGAAAGCTAAAACCTGTACGGTTACATTGCAGCAGACAGAGAACGGACAGATCAAGTTTACCGATGGTGCGGACGAAACGGCCTCGGAAGTTGGATACGGATCATCGGTATCGATTACGGCAGTTGCTGATGAGGACTTTAAGTTCCTGCAATGGAATACCGGCAGCCAAAGCAACCCGCTGAACCTGACGGTTAGCAGGGATACGACTATTTCTGCCCGTTTCATCTCTGATTATAAGTCGTATATGATGACTTTGCCGCAGATGGAAGGAGTGACCGTGAAACCGTTCTCCGGTTATTCTACCGAAGTGAAGAAAGACGGAACGTTTAAGTTTTACCTGGTTCTCGCTAAAGGATACCGTGAAGGAAATCTGGTTGTTCGTGCCAATGGTGAAGAGTTGACGAAGAATAAAGGAGGATATGCGATCTACCATATAAATAAGAACATCAGCATTTCGGTCGATGGTATTGTCCGGGATTCCATAAAGCTGACATTGCCGGATCATGTGACGGCGAAAGTTGTTGAAACGATGTCCAACGTAGCCGGTCAAGGGCTATTTGAAGAAACGATGCTTTTGCTTCAGGCGAAAGCGCCCGAAGGCAAAATCTTTAGTAAATGGACGGACGGAAAGACGGATAATCCCCGAATGGCAACGGCAGTGGATGCAGCCCAGCTCATACCTCTGTTTACAGATAAGGAAGATGCTGCGTATGCAAAGGTGATCCTGAATCAATCACCGGGAGCTGGTATTACGGGAGCCAATTCGAATATGGATGCAGTGAAGAGTGGTGATGTTGTGCAATTGAAAGTTGTTTTGCTTCCTGCTTATAGCCAGAGCGAAGTCGTTTTGACAGCCGATGACAAGGTGCTGATTCCTGAAACTTCTTTACGCGCAGCATCTGAGACGAAGACCTATGTATATAATTTGCCGGTGGATAAAGACGGTATAACGGTGAAAGTATCGGGACTGAAACTAAATAGCTACGAGGTTGCAGTGAGCCAGACTAACGGTGGTACGGTATCTGCTGTTCCGGCAGGAAAGGTTATTCATGGGGATAAAGTTCAGTTGAAGGCAGAGGCGGCTTCCGGCATGTTGTTTGTCAAATGGTGGGATGGCAACACCCTGAATCCTTATCCGTATACGGTCACCTCCGATACGGAAGTAAAAGCCTGTTTCGTTGGAACAGAATCGACTGTCGATAATGAATCCATCCGCAAAGACGATAAGGTTTCGGTTTCAGTAACCGGACGGGTATTATCTGTCGCAGTCGCTGAAAAGTCAGCGCTATACATCTGGGATTACAAAGGCTCTTTGTTCCGTAACCAAACAATACCGGCAGGAGAATATACAATGTCATTACCCTCCGGAGTTTATCTGGTTAAGGTGGGAGATATGATAGTTCGAAAGGTTGTAGTTCGATAATAGGAATTTGTTAGTAAGTATTTGAAATACGATTTATTAAGAATATTCTTGCAAATGAGAACGGAATTTCTTTCCTTTGTGAGATAGTAAGTGTTTGTTTATGAAGACAAAAAAAGAATATATAGAATTGTTACGTAGCTACTTTTTGAATAATGCCAGATATTATGGTGTTGTCCGGATGGCTCTGTTTGGCTCTATTGTTCGAGGTGAACAAACTGAAAATAGCGATGTCGATGTAGCTTATGAAGGTGAGGCAAATCTTCTGCTAAGAAGTCGCATGAAACAGGAATTAGAATTATTATTTGGATGTAGAGTTGATCTGGTCCGTTTGAGAGAACAATTATCTGGCTCTACTTTTGGAAAGAGTATATCAAAAGATTTGATATATGTTTGATAAAGAAAGAATTCAGTCTTTGCTTAATCGAATAGAAGACTCTATTTTGTTAATTCAAACGAAGTCGGAGCAAATATCCACTCCGGAAGATTTTTTGTTGACTCCCGACGGCATGTTTATTTTAAGTGGTATCTGTATGCAGTTGATTTTTATAGGAGAAAGCGTCAAGACTATTGATAATAAAACAGAACATTCTTATTTGAAACGTTACCCGGCTGTTCCTTGGACTGGAATTATGGGATTACGGGATATTATTGCACATGAATACCATCGGATAGACGAAGAAGAAATATTTAATGTAATAAAGCAAGATTTAGCTCCTTTGTTAATGACTATCCGTCAGATGAGGACTGACTTATAAGTATAATTGATTTTACCTAATCATATTTCGCAAATATTTCCGTACCTTTGCCCCTCAAAAAGAGAACACAAGGTATGGAAAAACAGTTTAAGAGAACGCTGATTACTACGGCGTTGCCGTATGCGAACGGGCCGGTACATATCGGACATCTGGCCGGGGTGTATGTGCCGGCCGATATTTATGCCCGCTACCTTCGTCTGAAGGGGGAAGAGGTTTTGATGATCGGGGGATCGGATGAGCACGGTGTGCCTATTACGCTTCGGGCTAAGAAAGAAGGAGTTACACCGCAGGATGTGGTGGACCGTTTTCATGGTATCATCAAGAAGTCTTTCGAGGAGTTCGGTATCACGTTCGATATTTATTCCCGTACTACTTCGTCTACCCATCGTCAGGTGGCTTCGGATTTCTTCCGGACACTCTACGAAAAAGGTGAATTCATCGAGAAGACCAGCGAACAATATTACGACGAGGAAGCCAAACAATTCCTTGCCGACCGCTATATAACCGGTACATGCCCGCATTGCGGAAATGAAAAGGCCTATGGCGACCAGTGCGAAGCCTGCGGTACTTCGTTAAGCCCGACAGACCTGATCAATCCGAAGTCTGCCATCAGTGGCAGCGAGCCGGTGATGAAGGAAACCAAACACTGGTACCTGCCGTTGGATAAACATGAACCGTTCCTGCGCAAATGGATCCTCGAAGATCATAAGGAGTGGAAGCCGAACGTATACGGACAGTGCAAGAGCTGGTTGGATATGGGATTGCAGCCACGCGCCGTAAGCCGCGACCTGGACTGGGGTATCCCTGTGCCGGTGGAAGGTGCTGAAGGCAAAGTACTTTATGTGTGGTTCGATGCCCCGATCGGTTATATCTCCAATACCAAAGAATTGCTGCCGGATAGCTGGGAGACCTGGTGGAAAGATCCTGAAACCAAGATGGTACATTTCATCGGTAAGGACAACATCGTGTTCCACTGCATCGTATTCCCCTCTATGCTGAAGGCGGAAGGTTCTTTCAACCTGCCGGAGAACGTACCTGCCAATGAGTTTCTGAACTTGGAAGGTGATAAGATCTCAACTTCACGTAACTGGGCTGTTTGGCTGAACGAATATCTGCTGGATATGCCAGGTAAACAGGATGTGTTGCGTTATGTCTTGACAGCTAATGCTCCTGAAACAAAAGATAACGATTTTACCTGGAAAGATTTCCAGGCTCGTAATAATAATGAGCTGGTGGCTATCCTGGGTAACTTCGTGAATCGGGCACTGGTACTGACTGAGAAGTATTTTGAAGGAAAAGTGCCTGCAGCCGGTGAGTTGACCGATTATGACTGTCAGACATTGAAGGATTTTGAAGATGTAAAAGTAAATGTAGAACGTTTGCTGGATACATATCATTTCCGTGATGCTCAGAAGGAAGTGATGAATCTGGCACGTATCGGAAACAAATACCTGGCGGATACAGAACCCTGGAAGCTGGCGAAGACGGATATGGCACGTGTGGCTACGATCATGAATATCGCTTTGCAGATCACGGCTAACCTGGCCATTGCTTTCGAACCGTTCCTGCCGTTCAGTATGGAAAAACTCAACAAGATGCTGAATGTGGAACCGTTAGGCTGGGATCGTCTGGGGGCTACCGATTTATTGGAAGCCGGTCATCAGCTGGGTAAATCGGAATTGTTGTTTGAAAAGATCGAAGACAGCGTGATCGAAGCGCAGGTTCAGAAGTTGCTGGATACAAAGAAAGCAAACGAAGAGGCCAGCTATAAAGCGAAACCGGTACGTGAGAACATCGAGTTCGACGATTTCACGAAACTGGATATCCGTGTAGGTACTATCCTGGAATGTACGAAAGTACCGAAAGCCGACAAGCTGTTGCAGTTCCGCATCGATGACGGTCTGGAGAAACGTACGATCGTTTCGGGTATCGCCCAGCATTATGCTCCGGAAGACCTGGTGGGTAAACAAGTTTGCTTTATCGCTAACCTGGCTCCGCGCAAACTGAAAGGTATTGTGTCGGAAGGAATGATCCTGTCTGCCGAAAACTTCGACGGCAAGCTGGCGGTTATCACTCCGGAGAAGGAAGTGAAGCCGGGTAGCGAAGTGAAATAAGAAAAATAAACCTTCAAATGAAGGTGTCAGGGTGTGTCATCTTGTTTACGCATGAATGGCACACCTTTTTTATAATAATATAGCTGTTGCTACGTTATTAAAAGCAAAGAAAAACAAAACGGACACAGACGGTAAAGATGTTTGAAAAACATATACAAATGGTCGATCTGCAAGGACAGTATCATCGCCTGAAAGAGGAGATAGATGCGGCGATGCAGGCAGTGATTGAAAGTAGCGCTTTTATCAATGGACCGCAGGTGAAAGCTTTTAGTGATCATCTGGCTGAATATCTGGATATTCCTCATGTCATCCCTTGTGGAAACGGGACGGATGCGCTTCAGATTGCTTTGATGGCATTGGGGTTGCAGCCGGGGGATGAGGTGATCGTTCCTGCATTTACGTATGTGGCGGCAGCCGAGGTCATTGCTTTGCTGGGGCTGACACCTGTCCTGGTGGATGTGGATCCGCACACTTATAATATCGATCCCCGTAAGATAGAAGAATCGATCTCCCGGAATACAAAGGCGATCATTGCCGTTCATCTGTTCGGGCAGTCCTGTGATATGGACCCGATTCTGAAGATTGCCGCGATGTATCATCTGTATGTGGTGGAGGATAATGCCCAGTCGATAGGGGCGGAATATACTTTTCCGGATGGGCGTGTGAAGAAAACCGGAACGATGGGGATTATCGGGACGACTTCATTTTTCCCGTCCAAGCCGTTGGCATGTTATGGGGACGGGGGGGCTTTGACGACTTCGGATGAGAACCTGGCAAAGCGTATCCGGATGATTGCCAATCATGGTCAGGAACGTAAGTATCATCATCAGCTGATTGGCTGTAACTCACGACTGGATACGTTACAGGCGGCTGTTTTGGATGTGAAACTGAAACACATAGATGAGTTTACAGCCTCCCGCCAGGCTGTTGCTGCCAGATATGACGAAGCTTTGGCTTCGTGCGAGCAGTTGCTTCTTCCGCGGAAAAGTACTTTTTCTACGCATGTATATCACCAGTATACGGTCCGGTTAAAACCGGCAGGTGATGTTGCGGATACGGCAAAATACAGGGAGTCTTTGCAAGCGTCACTGAAAGAAAAAGGGATTCCGACCATGGTGTATTATCCATTGCCTTTACAGGCGCAGGAGGCTTATAAATGGATGGCACGTACACCTGGAGCTATGGATGAAGCAGCCCGTTTGAGTACATCTGTTTTATCGTTGCCCATCCATACGGAAATGACGGAAGAAGAACAAGAATATATAATAGATACATTGTTAAAGGAAATAACTCATATTTGACTAAATATGAAAGAGAATAAAATAAAATTTGCCGTTGTCGGCTGTGGTCATATCGGGAAACGTCATGCAGAGATGGTTACCCGTGATTCGGATGCCGAACTGGTTGCCTTGTGTGATATTCGTCTTCGCGAGGAGTTGGGAATAGAGGGGTATGCTGTTCCTTTTTTTGCCGGTTTGCAGGAGCTGTTGCAGAGTGGTATTCATATAGATGTCGTTAATATCTGTACGCCGAACGGACTGCATGCGGCTATGGCGGTGCAGGCGATAGAAGCCGGATGTAATGTGGTGATTGAAAAGCCGATGGCATTGACGCTGGCTGATGCGGAAAAGGTGGTATATGCCTCCCTGAAGTATCGTAAACAGGTATTCTGTGTGATGCAAAACAGATATTCTCCTCCATCGGTATGGATCAAGGATATGATCGATTCCGGTAAATTGGGAAAGATCTATATGGTTCAGTTGAACTGTTATTGGAATCGTGACGAGCGTTATTATAAGCCGGGCGGTTGGCATGGTGATGCAGCACTGGACGGTGGAACACTTTTCACACAGTTCTCCCATTTTATCGACATTATGTATTGGCTGTTTGGCGATATTTGCAATATACAGGCCCGTTTTGCCGATTTCAATCATGAGAAGCTGACGGCTTTCGAGGATTCCGGCTTTGTGAATTTTAACTTTGTGAACGGTGGAATGGGGAGCCTGAGTTATTCGACTGCTGTTTGGAACAGGAATATGGAAAGCAGTATGCTGATCGTTGCCGAGAATGGCAGCGTCAAGATCGGCGGACAATATATGAATGAAGTGGAGTATTGCCATGTGAAAGATTATGAGATGCCGGAACTGGCTCCGACGAATCCCGGGAATGATTATGGTCCTTATAAAGGATCTGCCCAGAATCATAATTTTGTCATTCGTAATGTTGTGCGTGTGCTTTCCGGAACAGGTACCGAATGTATTACGACGAATGTTCTGGAAGGTATGAAGGTGGTAGATATTATTCAACGTATCTATGCTCAGAAAGAACAATGATGTTTCATAGAGGGATGGATAAGGGCTGATTTGCATAGTCTCCCTTTCGTACAAATAACCATTTTTATAGAGGTTGTATCCCTGCAAATTCCTATCTTTGTGCAAGTTTAGTCATTCTCGACATGGGACTGACCAACATTGTTGCGTTCTCGTTTTTGTGAAAACAGCTGAAGTGTATAGGAAAACACAAATTGAATAAATAGCATGAAACAGATTTTGGTTACCGGTGGAGCCGGGTTTATCGGCTCTCATCTTTGCGAACGCCTACTGAAAGACGGGAACAATGTGATTTGTATGGACAACTATTTTACAGGTTGTAAACAGAATATTGTTCATTTATTGAACAATCCTTACTTTGAGTTGGTTCGCCACGATGTGACATTCCCGTATTATGTAGAGGTAGACGAAATCTATAATCTGGCATGCCCGGCGTCTCCGATACACTATCAGTTCGATCCGGTGAGTACTATCAAAACATCTGTTATCGGTGCGATCAATATGCTTGGGTTGGCTAAACGTACGAAAGCGAGTATCCTTCAGGCTTCTACCAGTGAAGTGTATGGCGATCCGGCTGTTCACCCTCAGGAAGAAAGTTATTGGGGTAATGTGAATCCTATAGGTTTGCGGAGTTGTTATGACGAAGGGAAACGTTGCGCAGAGACTTTGTTCATGGACTATCATCGTCAGAACAAGCTAGATGTCAAGATTATCCGTATCTTTAATACATATGGACCACGTATGCGTCCGGACGATGGCAGGGTGGTATCGAACTTTATCATGCAGGCATTGAAAGGGGAAGATATCACTATTTATGGCGATGGAATGCAGACTCGTAGTTTCCAGTATGTAGACGATTTGGTCGAAGGTATGGTGCGTATGATGGCAACGGAGAATTTTACGGGACCTGTCAATTTAGGAAATCCCGGTGAATTTACAATGATTGAATTGGCGGAGATCATATTGAAAATGACGAACTCGAAATCAAAGATTGTATTTAAGCCTCTTCCTTCCGATGATCCGAAACAACGCAAACCGGATATTTCTTTAGCCAAAGAAAAACTGAATGGCTGGGAACCGACAATCCGCCTGGAAGAGGGATTGGTAGAGACTATTAAATATTTCAAGAGCCTTTAATTTGCATTTTGATTATAAATTATGAAAATAGCGATAGTAGGAACAGGCTATGTGGGCCTGGTTACCGGAACCTGTTTTGCAGAAATGGGAACCGAAGTCTTTTGCGTCGATGTAAATACTGAAAAAATTGAAAACCTTAAACAAGGTATAATCCCTATATATGAACCGGGCCTGGAAGATATGGTTCACCGTAACCAGCAGGCCGGAAGATTACATTTTACAACTGATTTGGCAGAGTGCCTGGATGAGGTAGAAGTCTTGTTCAGTGCCGTAGGTACACCTCCCGACGAAGATGGCAGTGCAGACTTGAAGTATGTGCTTGAAGTGGCACGTACTGTCGGTCGCAATATCAAAAAGCACATTTTGGTAGTAACGAAAAGTACAGTGCCTGTCGGTACTGCTAAAAAAGTACGCCAGGCTATCCAGGAAGAGTTGGATAAGCGTGGGGTACAAATTGAATTTGATGTTGCTTCCAATCCGGAATTCCTGAAAGAAGGTGCTGCGATCAGTGATTTTATGAGTCCGGACCGTGTAGTCGTAGGTATTGAGTCGGAGCGTGCAGAAGAGCTGATGACTCGTTTGTACCGTCCTTTCCTTTTGAACAATTTCCGTGTTATTTTTATGGATGTGCCCTCTGCGGAGATGACCAAGTATGCTGCGAATGCCATGCTGGCTACCCGCATCAGCTTTATGAATGATATCGCGAATTTGTGTGAGATTGTTGGTGCTGATGTGAATATGGTGCGCAAGGGGATCGGATCGGATAGTCGTATCGGTAACCGTTTCCTGTATGCAGGTATCGGATATGGTGGTTCTTGTTTTCCAAAGGATGTGAAAGCCTTGATTAATACGGCTAGACAGAATAAATACCCGATGCGTATCCTGCAGGCTGTAGAGGAAGTGAATAATGAACAGAAATCTCTTTTGTTCCATAAGCTTGAAAAACATTTCAAGGGCGACTTGAAAGGAAAACGTGTTGCTATCTGGGGATTGGCTTTTAAACCTGAAACAGATGATATGCGCGAAGCTCCCTCTTTGGTCTTGATAGATAAGTTATTGGCTGCCGGTTGTGAGGTGTATGCGTATGACCCGGTGGCTGTGGAAGAAGCCAAACGTCGTATTGGTGATGCGGTTCATTATGCAAAAGACATTTATGATGCTGTTGTAGATGCTGATGCCTTGATGCTTGTGACGGAATGGAAAGAATTTCGTATGCCTTCCTGGTCTGCCATTAAGAAACTGATGGCTACCCCGCTGGTACTTGACGGTCGTAATATTTATGACATCAAGGAGATGGAAGAGAATGGGTTTGTTTATCATTGCATAGGGAGGTAGAATAATCTATTTGAACTGGTTAAAACTTTTGACCAGTTCTGCTTTTTCAAGTATATTCGTTGAAGCTTTTGAGAGAATCGACATACAGTAAAAAGGAAATCAGAGTGAGCTTGAAAAGGTTAATAATAAATAAAGACCAAAACAATGACGAAGAAAGAAGCAATTAAAATTTTTGAAGAAAAGAAAGTGCGTACCCTTTGGGACGACGAAACGGAAGAATGGTATTTCTCTATAGTAGATGTGGTGAGTGTACTGACGGATAGTGAGAACCCACGTAGATATTGGAGTGATTTGAAACGGAAGTTATCTGTAGAAGGAAGTCAGTTGTACGCTCAAATCGTACAACTGAAATTACCATCAGCAGACGGTAAATATTATAAAACCGATGTTGCCACAACTGAGCAGTTGTTCCGTTTGATCCAATCTATCCCATCTCCGAAAGCTGAACCGTTCAAGCTTTGGATGGCTCAAGTCGCTAAAGAGCGATTAGACGAAATGCAGGATCCGGAACGGACAATCGATCGGGCGATGATGGAGTATAAAAACTTGGGTTATTCGGACCATTGGATCAACCAACGGCTCAAAAGCATCGAGATTCGTAAAGATCTGACCGATGAATGGAGAAGTCACGGCTTACAAGAGGGTGTACAGTTCGCCACTCTCACGGATATTATTTATCAAACATGGTCTGGTAAAACATCAAAAGAGTATAAACGTTTTAAAGGGTTGAAAAAAGAGAGTCTTCGTGATAACATGACGAATACCGAACTCGCCCTCAATATGCTGGCAGAAGCTGCAACTACGGAATTATCCAAAGAAAAGGATCCACAATATTTTGAAGAGCATGTACAAGTAGCCCAACAAGGAGGAAAAGCTGCCGAAGCTGCCCGAAAACAATTGGAAAGTGATTTGGGACATTCGGTTATTTCTCCGCTTAATGCGAAAACGGGGTTGAGGTTGGATAAAGGAAATGATAAGAAAGAATAAATGGCAGAGCAAACGCTGAAAGAAAAGACGGCAAAAGGACTCTTTTGGGGAGGATTGAGTAATGGTGTGCAGCAGTTGCTAGGCATGTGCTTTGGTATTGTTTTAGCTCGTATTTTGGATGCAGAAGATTATGGATTGGTAGGTATGCTCGCTGTCTTTTCCGGGATTGCAGGAACGATTATTAATAGTGGGTTTACTGTTGCATTAACGAATAAAAAGAAAATATTGCATAGTGATTATAATGCCGTATTTTGGTTCACAGTTATTGTTGGTTTGATTTGTTATCTAGTTCTTTTTCTTTTAGCTCCAATGATTGCGGAGTTTTACCATCATCCTGAATTGATTTGGCTTTCGAGAGTTCTGTTCTTGGGCTTTTTCTTTTCTGGATGTGCTTCTGTATCCTATACAGTCCTATTTAAACAGTTGATGGTGAAGCAACAGGCTCAAATTGATATTTCAGCAATGGCTCTATCTGGAACTGTAGGAGTTGTATTGGCAATAAAAGGATATGCCTATTGGGCTTTAGCTCTGCAAAGTCTTACATATGCAATTAGTGGGGCAGTTCTGAGATTCATATTTGCACCTTGGAAACCAACATTTGAATTTAACTTTGCTCCATTAAAAGGTATATTGGGGTTTAGTAGTAAAATGTTTCTAACAAATATATTTCAGCAGATTAATGTAAATGTATTTTCTATATTGTTGGGGCGTTTTTATAATGCAAATCAGGTAGGATACTATTCTCAAGGGAATAAATGGATGACTATGGGGTATGGTCTGGTTACAGGAATGGTTCTAAGTGTGGCTCAGCCTGTATTTGCCCAGGTAACAGATGATACGGAAAGGGAAACTATGATTTTACGAAAAATGCTTCGTTTTGGCGCTTTTGTCTCTTTCCCTTTATTATTAGGATTAGCATTTATAGCTAAAGAATTCATTATTATTACAGTTGGAGAGAAATGGTTAGCTAGTGTGCCTTTTCTGCAATTGTTTTGCTTGTGGGGAGCTTTTGGCTATATATGGTTTTTATATACTAATCTCTTGATAGCACATGGAAAATCTGATATTTATTTAAAAGGTGTAGTGGGAACTGCCATTGTTCAGTTATCTGTGGTGGCTCTATGTTTCCCTTTAGGCATTTATACGATGGTGTGCGCTTATATCTTTGTTTTTTTAATTAGTATTATATGGTGGCATACCCGCGTTTCTAAAATATTGAATTTGAAATTTGTTTTAGTACTTAAAGATATTTCCCCTTATCTACTGTCTGTATTGTTTTCTTTCTTTGTAGCGTGGGTATTGTGTCTTTATATATCAAATATTTATTTGTTGTTATTCTCAAAGATATTAATCACTGGCGTTGTATACTTTGCTATTCTTTGGGGTGCTGATTCAAAGATATTAAAAGAGTCGTTGAATTTTGTATTAAGAAAAAGATGAAACAAAATGGAAGATATAAATATATTCATATAATGCCTATGGGGGCATCTTCGTTTTGTATAAATTTCATATTGTTCATTGATAAATATTTGTCTGCACGTGAACATTTGTTTGTACTCTTGTCAAAGAATATTATAGATAAATTAGTTGATTTAGACAATGTTATTTACGAAGATAAAAGTCGAGCAGAGGTTTTATATAAATATTTGCCTTTAGGTGATTCGATAATTCTGCATAGTCTTCCATATCCTATTTGGACTTTTTTATTTATGAAGAAAAGTTTGTTAAGAAAAATAACTTGGTGGGTTTGGGGACATGATTTATATAGAACTCATAGAGTCAAGCGTGATATTTCTTCTTTGAAAAAGCGGTTAGTGTATTGTTTGAAGTTTACACTGAATTTAATGTATTCATTTGTGTATGAGCTGATTTGGAGCTGTTTGTACTTCTCTAAAGTAAAAAAAATGAAATCGATCATAGTCTGTTGCCGCGCAGATCAAGATGAAGTTAGAAGAAGGTTCGGATCTGATATGAAAATATTTAGATCTTACTATACTTCTGGGTATTACTATCCTGAACTTGTTCAATTAGAGGAAAAACGGATGGATGATAGTATAAATATAATGATAGGTCATTGTGCCTTTGATTTTTTAAAGCATAGGGAATATCTGGATAAATTGTTAGTATATAAAAATGAAGATATAAAAATAGTATTACCACTTTCTTATGGTGATATCTCATATGCTGAGACGATTGAAACTTATGCAAGAACTCTTTATGGTGATAAGGTGCTGATTTTACGAGAGAATTTAGGCTTTTTGGATTATGTTAAACTAATAAAGACTATAGATATCGCTATTTTTGACTATAAACATCAATCAGCATTAGGAAATATAATGTTGTTACTACTTTGGGGTAAAAAAGTTTATCTATCTTCTAAAGGTATTTTATTCAAAGGATTTAAAGATGATGGTGTGAATGTTTATGATTGTGATGAGATAGGAAATATACCTTTAAAAGAATTGTCTTTGCATTTATATCCGAATACTTTGGGTATCGAATATGCCAAAGAGGCATTTGATGAGAAGTTCTTAAAAAAGAACTATGAAAATATATTTGAGTATTTAGCAAAAAAATAAGATATATGGAAGAAATAAAAGTAACCTCTCCATTGCTTCCTTCATTGGATGAGTTTATCGTATCATTAAAAGATATTTGGGATAGGCAATGGCTTACCAATAATGGGTTATATCATCAGAAATTGGAGAAGGCTCTTTGTGAATACTTAGGGGTACCATATATTAGTTTATTTACTAATGGAACATTACCTTTGATCTGTGCATTGCAAGCAATGAGAATTACAGGAGAAGTCATTACCACTCCATATAGTTTTGTTGCTACTACCCATGCTTTGTGGTGGAATGGCATTAAACCAGTATTTGTTGATATAGATCCTGAGACGGGTAATATAGATCCTGAGAAAATAGAAGCAGCAATAACACCTAAGACAACAGCAATTATGCCTGTTCATGTTTATGGGCAACCTTGTAAAATCAGGCGTATTCAGGAAATTGCGGATACTTATGGATTGAAAATAATTTATGATGCAGCTCACGCTTTCGGGGTTCAGGAAAATGGACAATCTATTATTAATGCTGGAGATATGGCTACATTGAGTTTTCATGCTACGAAGGTTTATAGTACAATAGAGGGAGGAGCTTTGATTTGTCATGATGAGCAAACAAAACAACGGATTGACTATATTAAAAATTTTGGATTTGCGAATGAAACAACTGTTGTTGCTCCTGGTATTAATGGAAAAATGGATGAAGTGCGTGCTGCATATGGTTTATTGAGCCTTAAACATGTGGATCAAGCTATAGAAAAACGTTGTCGGGTGGCAAAACAATATCGGGAAGCCTTGAATGATGTTGAAGGGATACGTTGTTTTGATGATAAACCGAATGTTAAACATAATTACTCTTATTTTCCTATCTTTGTGGATGAAAAGAAATATGGTATGAGTAGAGATGACTTATACGAGAAAATGAAGTCTGTAGGTGTCTTTGGGCGTCGCTACTTTTATCCTTTAATAAGTACTTTTTCTACATACCGTGGTTTGGAGTCGGCTTCCAAAATGAATTTGCCAGAAGCTTATAAAATGGCTGAAGAGGTAATTTGTCTACCGATGCATCATGGCTTGAATGAAAATGATATTGAGCGAGTAATAAAGTCTATTATACAATGAAGCATTTAATAATCATCGGAGCACGTGGATTTGGTCGTGAAATATACAATTTAGCGATTGAATGTGATGGATATGGTAGAGACTTTATTGTCACAGGATTCCTGGATGATAAAAGTGATGCTTTAGATGGATATGAAGGTTATCCTTCTATATTGGGAGCTGTTGAGGATTATAATATCCAGGAAAATGATATTTTTGTGTGTGCTTTAGGAGATGTTTTCTATAAGAAAAAGTATGTACAAATGGTGTTGGATAAAAATGGAAAATTTATGACTTTAATTCATCCTAATGCTTATATTTCAAAAAATGTCAAAGTAGGAACAGGATGTATTATTTGTCGTAATGCCTTAATTTCATGTGATATCACTATAGGTGATTTTGTGACTATACAACCTTTCTCTGATTTGGGACATGATGTTAGAGTGGGTGATTATTGTCATTTGAATACTTATGCTTTTTTAGGTGGATATGCCGAATTAGGTGAAATGGTGACCATTCACACGGGTGGAATTGTTTTGCCGCATAAGAAAATTAACGATAAAGCAACAGTTGGGGCTGGTAGTGTTGTTATTAGAAATGTGAAAGAAGAAATGACAGTGTTTGGTTTGCCAGCCGTAAAAATATAATAAATTAGAATATATATATGGATTTGAATCTTTTTCTTGAAAATTTTGCAGCTCAGTTCGATGATACTGATATTGACGAAATAAAAGCGGAGACTGCATTTAAAGAGTTGGAAGAATGGTCTTCTTTAACTGCTTTATCTATTATCGCAATGGTTGATGAAGAATACGAAGTTAGTATAAAAGGAGACGATATACGTAATGCTATTACTGTGGAAGATTTGTATAATATAGTTGTATCTAAGTTGGGATGAGCCAGTTAGAAGGGAAACGTATATTAATAACAGGAGCTTCTTCCGGTATTGGTCGAGTTGTCGCTCAATATGTAGCTCGCGAGAAAGGACAAGTTGTCTTAGTTGCCAGAAACGAAGAACGTCTGAATGAAACATTAGTTACTTTGGAAAACGGGGATCATAATTATTTCTGTTGTGATCTAACGAAAGAAGAGGAATTAAAGTCTATTGTAGATTCTATAGGGCATTTAGATGGTGTAGTTTTTTGTGCTGGAGTAAATGAGTTTGTTCCTGTGAAATTTATTAATCAGGAGAAAATTAATTCCATGTTTCAAATCAATTATTTTTCACAGATAATACTGATTCAGAAACTTCTCAAAAAGAAATTGATTAATAAAGGTGCTTCTTTAGTTTTTATATCTTCTATTTCTTCATTATTAGGTACACCTGGAACGACTTTATATGCTGCGTCTAAAGGAGCTATCAATTCAACGGTAAAAGTTCTTGCTGTAGAGTTATCTGGAATGAGAATTAGAGTTAATGCAATATGCCCTGGAATAGTCAGGACCCAAATGATAGGAAATACAAATATTTCAGAAGAACAGTTTTTAGAACAGGAAAAATTATATCCTTTAGGGTTAGGATCGCCAGAGGATGTCGCTAATGCTGTCATATATCATTTGTCGGAAGGAAGTCGTTGGTTAACAGGGAATATAATGGTTTTAGATGGTGGTTTTTCATTAAAATAGTCATGGCAACAATAACATATCATAACGTTGGAATAAAGGCAATGAGTGCATGTGTCCCTTCAAAGATTGCTTATAATAGGAATTTGAATGCTATTATGGAACAAGAAGAGGTTGATAAAGTGATCAATTCGGTGGGTATTCATGAGAGGCGTATTTGTGAATCAGATGTTTGTGCATCTGATTTATGTTATAAGGCAGCAAAACGGCTGATTGAAGATAACAATATAGATATTGCATCAATTGATATGTTGTTATTTACCAGCCAAACAGCAGACTATAGAATACCTGCTACATCTTGTATTCTCCAACATCGATTAAATTTACCTAAGTCCTGTGCCTGTTTAGACTTGTCTTTGGGATGTTCTGGGTATGTATATGCGCTTTCAACAGCATTTGCATATGCCTCTTTGGAGGGCATTAATAGGGTTTTATTATTGGATGGAGAAACTTTCTCTAAGATAGTGAATCCCAAGGATAAAGTGAACGCACCTCTTTATGGGGATGCAGGAACTGCTACTCTGATAGAGAAAGGGGAATATAAGGATTCCACATTTGTTTTGAATACAGATGGTTCTGGAGAAGATTCTGTTAAAATTCCAGCCGGTATGCGTAATCCTGTCATGATTGACTCGTTAGAGGAAAAGGAAAGAGAGAATAATAATATTCGTACTGAGATGGAAATTTATATGGACGGTATGGATGTTTTTAACTTTGCTATAAGCGTAGTACCTAAGAGCATTAAAGAAGTTGCCAAAATAACTCAAATAGAGTTGAATGATATAGACTATCTTGTTTTTCATCAGTCAAATAAATTTATGACAGATTTCTTTATCAAAAGGTTAAAGTTTGATGAAAAGAAAGTTCCCTATTGTATTGCCAAGTACGGTAATACCAGTTCTGCTTCTATTCCTCTGACTATTGTTTCAGAGTTAGAGCAAAAATTGAAAGGAGAAAAACAAGTAATAATGTGCGGATTTGGAGCTGGTTTATCGTGGGCTACAGCACTTATTCATTATAGAGATTGCCATATATCACCAATTATAACATATTGACATGTTACCAGATTTTAAATTTCATCACATAGGAATTGCTGTTTTTGACATTGATGCAACGGCTAGGTATTATGTAGAAGCTGGATATAAAAAATCAGAAACGATTGTTGATCCGATCCAAAATATCCGGATTTGTTTTTTGTCAAAGGAAGGGATGCCTATGTTGGAACTTTTAGCTCCTGTGGATGATAAGTCTCCGGTAGTCAAAACTTTGGAAAAAGTTGGGGTGACTCCTTATCATTCTTGCTATTTAGTTCGAAATATTGAAGAGGCGATAGTTCTGTTAAAAAAGAAACATTTCATTCTGCTGGGAAAACCTGTAGAAGCTTGTGCTATAAATAATAAGAAAGTTTGTTTTTTGTTTAATAGAGAAGTTGGATTAATAGAATTACTGGAGGAATAAGTTTTATCTATGGAATATTTTGTTTTTCGAAATAATACAATTGAAATCTTCTTCGGAGCATCCGAATTTGAATATAGTGGTTATGGTGATATATCATTTATTCCGACTGATGCTACTTCCTATATTTGGTTTTATCAAGTTCCGTTTAAATCGGATATAGCTTCTTTAGTAGGTGAAATATCTGAGTATTTTGATAAATTAAGACTTGTCTATCAACAATTACCAGAGAACAGACAATTGATTGTTTTTACGTTAGAGAATTTATTTCCTCTTAAATATAGTAGTGAAAACTATGAACTAACTCAAGAAATAGAAAGATTCAATTCCAATATATATTCTTTTTCAAAAGAACATCAAAATGTGAAATTTATAGATTTTTCGGAATTTATACGAAATTATTCTTTAGAAGAAGTTGTTGATTGGAAATATTATTTTATTTCTCAGATTGGATTAAATCCTAAACTGGCTGTATCTTTTCGAAAATGGTTTACTCAGAAAATTAATGAAATCCAATTGAAGCGTAAAAAATGTTTGGTTTTGGATTTAGATAATACGCTTTGGGGAGGTATCTTGGGAGAAGATGGTATAAGTGGAATAAAGATTGGGGGGGATTATCCGGGTAATGCTTTTTTATATTTCCAGGAAGCATTAGCAGAATTGACTCGAAAAGGTATCATTCTCACTGTCTGCAGTAAAAATAATGAGCAGGATGTATTGGATGTTTGGAATAAGAATCCATATATAGTCTTGAAAAATGATTATATAACGACTTATAGGATCAACTGGAAGAATAAAGCAGATAATATTCAGGATATAGCTACAGAGTTAAATATAGGATTAGATAGTTTTGTTTTCATAGATGATAATCCTGCGGAAAGAGAATTAGTAAGACAGTTATTACCGATGGTTGCTGTTCCTGATTTTCCAGATAAACCATATGATCTGCCAAGCTTTTTTAAATTATTATTAAATGATTACTTCCGGATTTATACATTAACAGATGAGGATAAGCAAAAAGCTGCTCAGTACAAAGCGAATGCAAATAGACAAAAAGAATTATGTAAATTTACGAATTTGGATGAATATCTGGGGAGTCTGAATATAGAGGTAGAGGTTCAATCTCTTAATGAATATAATTTATCTCGTATTGCTCAAATGACTCAAAAGACAAATCAGTTTAATTTGACGACTAAGCGTTATAATGATTCTGATTTGTTAGCATTTGCGAAAGATGGATGGAAGATCTATTGTATTAAAGTAAAAGATAAATTTGGTGACAGTGGTATAACTGGAACAATGTTTTTGAAGCCGAATGGAAAGTCTTGGATAATTGATACTTTGTTACTAAGTTGCCGAATTTTAGGAAAAGGAATAGAAGAGGTATTTGTTCAATCTGTTTTACAAAAGTTACGATCAGAAGGTATTGAATTTGTAGAGGCTGTCTATATTCCTACAATGAAGAATGCTCAAGTCGCTAATTTCTATGAAAAAATGGGCTTTACAATCGTTGATAATAAGGAGTCTCTTAAAACGTATTCTTTAGATTTAAAAGAATATGGTGTAAAAATTAAAACATTCTATAAAATACAATTTAAGTAAATATGGAAGAGCGTATATTAAATGTGCTAAAACAAACTTTTGGTTTAGATCAAGTTGATACAACAATTTCACAACAGACATGTGCTAAATGGGATTCAATGAATCATCTTAATTTAATAATTTCAATCGAATCAGAGTTTGATATATCTTTGGAACCAGAAGAAATTGCAGAATTGAAAAGTTATGATTCAATTAAGAGTCTTTTAGAAGCAAAGTTGAAATAATGATGTATGCACCTATCATTGTATCCGTTTATGATCGATTGGAACATTTACGGAGGTGTGTAGAGTCTTTGAAAGCCAATAAATTGGCAATCGAGTCTATATTGTATGTAGTTTCAGATGCAGCATATAAAGAGGAGCATGTTGACAAAATACGGAAAGTACGTGATTATATTTCTTCAATAAACGGTTTTAAGGAAGTACGACCTGTTTTTAGGGAAAAGAATTTAGGAGCCCAGAAATCTATAGGTTTAGTTTTGGATGATGTATTGTCTACGAATGATTCTTTTATCTTCCTGGAAGATGATATTGTTGTTTCTAATGACTTTTTGCAATATTTAAATGATGGTTTGGCTTACTATAGAGAGCAAAAAAACATTTTTGCAATTTGTGGTTTTAAAGCACCGTTCGATTTACCCTCTGATTATAAAGAAGACGTTTTTTTCTATCCCTGTAATTCTCCATGGGGATTTGCGACATGGAAAGATCGATGGGAGTCTGTAAATCATGATTATTATGATCGTTATTCAGAACTGAAGAAGGACAAAAAAAAGTTTAAGGAGTTTCTTTCTATTGGTTTTTATATAAAAGGGATTTTACAAGCTGATTCACGAAAAGAAATTGTGGCTGGAGACCTACGAGTTTACTACCATATGTTCCAGCACAATATGTGTTCTGTCTTTCCTGTTAAATCTAAAACTCAAAACTGGGGATTTGATGGTACTGGAGAACATTGTGGAGATAAAAACGTTTGGTGGGCAAAACCTAATTTAGGTCAATCAGATTCATCCGTTCGGTTTATTTCTTATAAAGGATATAATGATGATATATTAAAAAAATCCAGATCTTTTCAAGATGAGATAAATGGAGGATTTTTGGCTAAATATTTAAAATATACTTGGCTTCATGATATATATAAGAAATTAAAGAGAATTTCAGATAAAATCTTATTGCTAAAAAATGTAGAGAAATGAAGATTAATTTGATATCTACAGATGTAGAAATATTTAAGAAACAATTATCTTCTAACTGGAAAACAGATGGATATGAATTTTTTTTCAATTCGCAAGAAGATATTGTTTGGGATTCTGTGATTGTTTATGAAAATATAAATCAATACTATCATTTAAAATGTAGAAAAGGAGGATTTTTTTTCATATCAGGAGAACCTCCAATTGTAAAGGTTTATTCTCGATCTTTTTTAACTTTATTTGATCATGTTATATCTGCTCATAAACTAAAGCATTTGAATAACCATAGAGATCAACAAGCTTTACCATGGTATTTTGGTTATAATTTTCGTGAAAAAAGTCCATCATTTTCTTATGAAGAGATTGAACAAATGGATGTTCCTTTAAAAAGGAAGAAAATATCATTTATTACTTCTACACGAACATTTCTTCCGGGACATAAAGAACGGTTGAGATTTCTAAAAAGAATACAGTCTGAGTTTGGTGATGATGTAGACTTTTATGGTAGAGGAATTAATATTGTTGATGATAAAGCAGATGCTTTATTACAATACAAATTTTCAATTTGTATTGAGAATTCATGTATAAATGATTATTGGACAGAGAAAATAGCAGATCCATTTTTAGCATACACGGTTCCTATATATTACGGATGTAAAAATATTAAACGATATTTTCCGGAGAATTCAGTTAGACTAATTGATATTCAGGATGTGAAAGAAGCAATTGATGAAATTGGAGCAATAATAGCTAATGCAGATTCTATTTATAATGAAATGTTACCCTCTATAAAAGAGTCAAGAAATAGATTATTATTCGTATATAATATATTTCCATTTGTAATAGCATATATCAATAAGTATATTGACATCTCTTCTAAAGAGATAGTTGAAAAGGAGATTACTCCTTATGTTATGTATCCTGTAAATATAGTAGATGATATGTTGTTAAGAATGAAAAGAATACTTTTAAAACGTTTTTAACTTCAAGTATATTATGAAGATATTATATGACCATCAAATGTTTTCCATGCAAAAATATGGAGGTGTAACTCGCTATTTTTGTAATCTAATGCAAAATCTGCCGCAGAATATGGAATATGAATTACCTATTGTCTATTCTGAGAATCATTATTTGAAAGAGATGATGGGGTTGGAACTTAAGCAGATTTCGTTGATATCTTCCTTTCGTATAAAGAGACGTGTATATTATTTTTTTAATGATAGAGTATCCTGCAAACATATAAAGAAAGGTGAGTTTGATCTGTTTCATCCGTCATACTATTCTACTTATTTCTTAAAATCTATCAAGAAGCCTTTCGTATTAACGGTGCATGATATGATTCATGAGAAATTTCATGATTTGTTCTCTCCCTATGATAAAACTACTGAATATAAAAAGAACTTGATCAATAAGGCAGAGCATGTTATTGCTGTTAGTCAATGTACTAAAAATGATATAGTAGACTTGTTCGACATAAATCCCGACAAGATATCAGTCGTTCATCATGGTTATGAATCTTTTGCGACCCCGGTGGATCGCCTTTTTGATTCTTATATTCTATATGTTGGCGATAGGAAGAATTATAAGAACTTCAATTTTTTCATAAAATCCGTAGCTCCTTTACTTGCGCAAAACAGAGAACTGAAAATTGTTTGTACCGGAATGCCGTTTAGTAAGGAGGAATTACTGTTATTCTCGGAAGAGAAAATACAAAATCAATTAATCCAGTTATCTGTAAATGACAGACAATTGGCTTCATTGTATAAATATGCATTGTTGTTTGTATATCCATCTTTGTATGAAGGTTTTGGAATACCTATTTTGGAAGCTTTTAAAAACAAATGTCCTGTTTGTTTAAGTGATGCTAGTTGTTTTCCTGAAGTGGCAGGGGAAGCTGCTTGCTATTTTGATCCGTATGATAGTGATTCTATCTTGGATGCTGTATCCAAAGTTATAAACGATGAAGAATATGCTGATACGTTGCGAAATAGAGGGGAAATGAAGGTTGAAGAGTATTCAATAAAAAGGATGGTTGATTCAACATGCGATATTTATTATAAGTGTGTATGAAAATAGAAAATTATGGATAATAAGATTCCGGTTATATTAGTACATAAGGGAAATACATTTTATTTAAAACCAGTTTTAGAGCATATCCGTTTATTTAATCCGGATACTCGGATTTGTTTGCTTAGTGATGCTTCTACTAAAGGTAAATTTGATTTTGTAGAACATTATAATCTGGAAGATTATTCGGCTGGGGCAAAGTCTTTTGAAGCTGTTTATGATCATATGTCATCTAATCCTTATGAGTTTGAGCTTATCTGTTTTCAACGATGGTTCTATGCTTGGGATTTTGCAAAAGCTCAGGGCTTAGACTATTTTTTCTGTATGGACTCGGACGTATTATTATATTGTAATATAGATACCGTTTTATCAAAATATAAGTCCTATGATTTTACAATCTGTAATAGATATGGACCTGGCTGTTCCCTGTTTAATATATCATCTATTACGAGATTTTGCGAATATATGATGTCTATGTATACGAAAGAATCTCTTATAAGCAGAATGAAAACCATGTATCAGGGGTTTATTGACAATAAGCAATTAGGTGGTGTTTGTGATATGACAGCTTTTACCTGGTTTCAGGATGATGAGGATTGTAACGTGGCGGATATTGCAATTCCGGAAAATGGCGTATGTTTTGATGGATGTATTACATGGGATCTGGGATTTGAGTATGAAAATGGAAAGAAGAAAGTGTATTGGGTCGATAATCTTCCATACGGGAGATTGAAAGGAGATCCTTCTCTGATCCGTTTCTATTGTTTACATCTTCAGGGAAGAGCTAAATATTCCATATTCAAATACGTCTTGGATAAAAACAAAGTGCATCGTTCCGGATTTCTGTATACATTAAAGTGGATGCTATCGAAAGAAATAGTGAAAGCCAGGCTTAGAGGAGTAAAAAAGGCCATTCATAATCCTCAGCTATTTGTGAACTTTATAAAAGCAAAATTGAAATAAAGAATGCACAACCCTGTTTTTTCAATTATAACAATCACTTACAACGCCTCCCGTTGGTTGGAACAGACTATTTTGAATATTCTGAGCCAGTCTTATTCCAATATTGAATATATCATCATAGATGGAGGCTCGACTGATGGAACGGTCGATATTATCGAGCGGTATGCTTCCGGTATTTCTTACTGGGTAAGTGAACCGGATAAAGGAATCTATGATGCGATGAACAAAGGACTCCAAAAAGTAACCGGTGATTATGTATGGTTTATTAATGCCGGTGATTCCTTATATACATCGGATACGGTTCAGCGGGTAGCGTCATTAATCCAAAAGAAAAAAGTTTTGCCGGATATTATTTATGGTGAAACCTCAATCATTGATGAGAATGGAAATTCTTTGGGAAGACGTAGATTGAAGGCTCCGGATAAATTGTCATGGAAAAGTTTCCGGATGGGGATGTTAGTTTGTCACCAGTCGTTTATAACAAAACGCACTATTGTTCCGTTATATGATTTAACATATCGTTATTCTGCTGATTTTGACTGGTGTATCCGTTGTATGAAGCAGGCAAATAAGATATATAATACGCGTATGACACTCTCTAACTTTCTGGAGGGAGGAGTTAGTACAACTCAACATAAAGCCTCTTTAAAAGAAAGATACGAGATCATGTGTAAGTATTATGGAACTGTATCGACCTCCTTGTTACATGTATGGTTCGCCATACGGTTTTATACGGCGAAATGCCTGGGAAAGAAAGTTTAAAAGATAATCATAGAATAGTTATATATGCATAGTTTAATTAAAAATGTAGGAAAGCATGTAGCAGCCCTTGTCCTGTTTCTGGGGTTAGTAATGGCCTATTTCTCTCCCGCTGTGTTTGAAGGGAAAGTTATACGGCAAGGAGATAATATAAAAGCTGCCGGGCAGGGTGGTAGTCAGGTCGAAAAATATGCGAAGACAGCTGAGCCAGGTGAGTTTAGTATTTGGTCTGATGCGATGTTTTCCGGGATGCCTTACGGACCGGGATATGGTAATCCGGCTCTGGAGTTACCGTCTTACTCCGTAGTAGATAACTTGTTAAAAATGCCCGGTTATTTTCATGCCGCTATGGTCTTTACAGGACTGGTCTGTTTTTACCTGCTGATGTGCGTGATGGGGGTAAACTGGTGGTTGGCGATTGCCGGGGCTATAGCCTTTGCTTTTGCCTCTTATAATATCATTATTATTGAGGCCGGACATATTGTCAAGGCTTATGTAATAGCCTATATGCCGATTACGCTGGCAGGTATGTTCTTGTTGTTTAAGCGCAAATGGCTATGGGGAGCGGTGTTGTTCCTGCTGGGAGTTGCGTTCTCATTATCAAACGGGCATGTGCAGATCACTTATTACCTGGTATTACTCTGCCTGTTTATTTATATAGGATATACGGTAATGAAGATCAGAGAGAAAGCTTATGGAGAATGGATGAAGACATCTCTGATCATGGCGGGCTGTGTGATTCTGTCTGTTTTACCCAATGCCAAACATATGTATGCCAACTGGGATTTGGGAGAACATTCCATCCGTGGCGCTACCGAGTTGACACCTAAGGCTGATGAAAGCGGAAACGTAGAGAAGGTCTCTTCCGGTCTGGATAAAGATTATGCTTTCCAGTGGAGTTATGGCTGGAAAGAATTGTTGACAGTAATGGTTCCGGATGTATACGGAGGTGGTTCGGGAGGAACTTTGGACAGTTCATCCGAATTGTATAAAGAACTGAAGAAGAATGGGGCACAAGTAGGAAAAGAAGTACAGACTTATACATACTGGGGCGATAAACCTTTCACTTCAGGGCCGGTTTACTTTGGAGCATTGGTTTGCTTCCTGTTTGTACTGGGTATGTTTGTGATTAAGAATCCGATGAAATGGTGGTTACTGGGCGGATCTGTCTTTCTGACATTCCTGGCACTGGGACGTAATTTCGATGCATTCAATGATTTCATGTTCCATTATCTGCCATTATACAATAAATTCCGTACGGTAGAGATGGCGCTGGTAATTCCTGGTCTGGTATTCCCGATTATAGGTATCTGGGGATTAAAGGAAATTTTGGCGGAAAAGGTGGAAGAAGCCCGTTTGAAAAAAGGTTTCTTTTGGTCTTTGGGACTGACCGGAGGTCTCTGTTTGATACTTTGGTTAATGCCGACGCTATTACTGAACTTCCAGTCTGCTTATGATGCACAGTTTCAGAATCAGGTACCGGAATGGTATTACACAGCTCTGTTGATGGACCGCGCATCTTTGGCTTCAGCCGATGCATTGCGCTCGTTGATCTTTATCCTCTTAGGGGCTGCACTCCTTGTTTGGTTCTGGAAATCCGGGAACAAGAAAACAACAGGCATGTTTGTGAGTGCAGGCATTGCGGTACTGATACTGGTCGATTTATGGACTGTAGACCATCGTTATCTGAATGATAGTAATTATGTCAAGGATAAACCGCAGGAGACCTATAAGGAGACAGTTGCGGATAAGGAGATATTGAAGGATACGGATGAGTCCTTCCGCGTGTTCGGTTTGAATAATCCGTGGCAGGATACCAATGTCTCTTACTTCCATCATTCTATCGGAGGATATCATGCCGTTAAACTACGTAGATATCAGGAACTGATCGATCATCGTTTAGATCCTGAATACAGGAATATAGTTGGTGCTTTACAAAAAGCCCAGTCGGTAGATGATATTTATGCTGTGTTAGCAGCTTCTCCATCTCTGAATATGCTGAATACCCGCTATATCATCTATAATCCGGATCAGGCTCCGATCCGTAACCCGTATGCTTTTGGCAATGCCTGGTTTGTGGATAAGGTGGAAATTGTGGAGAATGCGGATGCTGAGATAGATGCGTTGAATACGATCAATCCGTTGGAAACGGCTGTTGTGGATAAACGTTTTGCGAAAGATCTGGAAGGTTTTACTCCTCAAAAAGATTCGACAGCTTCGATTGTATTGGAAAAATATCGTCCGAGCCGTTTGACCTATAAAACGAAAGCCGCTTCCGATCAGTTGGCTGTATTTTCCGAAGTCTATTACCAACCGGGTTGGAAAGCTTATGTGGATGGAAAAGAAGTTCCGCATTTCCGGGTCGATTGGATCTTGCGCGGAATGGTAGTTCCGGCAGGTGAACATACGGTTGTTTTCGAATTTTATCCGGACACATATGTTTTGGCAGCCAATGTATCGGCTTATAGCTCATTCCTGATCCTGTTATTGCTGTTGGCTGCTATAGGATGGTCGTATTGGACATACAGGAAAGAAAGTAAGACCAAGGAATAGAAGAAAAAAGCTAAATCATAAAAAAGCCGGGATTCAAATTGAAGTGAATCCCGGCTTTTTTTATTTATAAAAGTTCTTTTGGAATGCTGAGTATTTCTCTTTTTTCAATATCAACAGATTCCATACAGCTGCCAGGAAGCCACTGCCGTAACCGATGAGCTGTACAAAAGAGGCTATGATAGATAAGAATCCTATCTTGCAGTTTTTATTCTGGTAAGATGAATCCAGGAATATCAGCACGCAATAGATCAACAGAGGCAATAAACTCCATTTGCAGAAAAACGCTCCGATAAGAAAAAACAATGTTCCCAACGTGAAAACAGCAGGTAGTAGATGTACTATCTTCAAAGAATCCGGATACTTCTTGAATAAAGAGATACGTGCAATACCTGAATTATATACCTGACGGAAGAATTTCTTCCAGTCTGTCCGGCGCTTGTGGAATACCCAGGCAGACGGGAACAGGCATACTTTATAACCGTTTTTGTAAAGACGTATACTAAAATCTATATCCTCTCCGAAGCGCATGGCAGAAAAGCCTTCTAATGCTTCATAAGCACTTCTCCGGATCCCCATGTTAAAACTGCGGGGATAAAACTTGTCCATTTTCTTTTTTCCGCCGCGAATACCTCCGGTGGTAAAGAAAGAGGTCATCGAATAATTGATGGCTTTCTGCACATCGGTAAAGCTGTCCGATGCTTTATCCGGACCGCCGAACGCATCGGCCCCGGTTTTCTGAAGTTCTTTATGTACAGCCTCGATATAAGCCGGTGGCAGAATACAATCGGAATCCAGAACGATCAGGTAATCGCTGTTGGCTTTGGTTGCACCGTGATTGCGGGCATTCCCCGGACCACCATTCGGGATAAAATAATAATATACAGCCAGTCTGTCCGCATACTTGTCTGTAATATGTTTACAGGTATCCTTTGAACCGTCTTCGACAATGATTACCTCGAAGTCTGTCCTTGTTTGTTTGGTAAGACTATCCAGTAACTCATCAACCTCGTTCGGACGGTTATATACGGGTATAATAAGTGATAATGTTGCTGTATCCATTAAAATTGACAATTAACAATTGACAATTGACAATTGATGATTAACAATTAGGTTTTAAATTTGAAATTCAATAGGCTGGAAGCCGGAATAATTGTCAACTGTCAATTGTCAACTGTCAATTGAATTAGTATCTGTAATGATCAGCCTTATACGGACCTTCTACCGGAACCCCGATATACTCGGCCTGTTTAGGACTCAGTTTAGACAGTTTCACGCCAATCCGTTCGAGATGCAGGCGGGCAACTTCTTCGTCCAGACGTTTCGGCAGGCGGTAAACACCTACTTCATAAGCCATCTGCCACAAATCCATCTGTGCCAGTACCTGATTGGTGAACGAGTTGCTCATCACGAATGACGGGTGGCCGGTTGCACAACCTAAGTTAACCAGACGGCCTTCTGCCAGCAGGAAGATAGAGTTTCCGGTCGGGAAAGTATATTTGTCGACCTGCGGCTTGATGTTGGTGTGCTGGATATTGGGGTAGTTCACCAGTTTTTCAACTTGTATTTCATTGTCGAAATGACCGATATTACAAACGATTGCCTGGTCTTTCATCTGTGTCATGTGCTCGATCGTGATGATGTCGCAGTTACCGGTTGTCGTAACGAAGATATTACCTTCTTTTACGGCATCTTCCATCGTTGTTACTTCGAAGCCTTCCATTGCAGCCTGCAAAGCACAGATCGGGTCGATTTCCGTCACCAGTACACGAGCTCCGTAAGAACGCATGGAATGGGCGCAACCTTTACCTACATCGCCATAGCCGGCAACGACAACGACTTTACCGGCTATCATTACGTCAGTAGCACGTTTGATGCCGTCAGCCAATGATTCGCGGCAGCCGTACAGGTTATCGAATTTGGATTTCGTTACCGAGTCGTTTACGTTGATGGCCGGAACCAGCAGTTCACCTTTTTCCATCATCTGATACAGGCGGTGTACGCCGGTAGTTGTCTCTTCCGAAACACCTTTCATCTCGGCGATTGTACGATGCCAGCGCTGGTTATCTTCTTCCAGGATACGGTGTAAAGTATCCAGAATGACCTGTTCCTCGTGATTACCGCCCTTACGATTGATCGTTTCGGCGTTATCTTCGGCACGGTATCCCATGTGAACCAGTAAAGAGGCATCTCCGCCATCGTCAACAATCATATGAGGACCTTTTCCGTCAGGAAAACGGAGTGCCATGTCAGTACACCACCAGTATTCCTCCAGCGTTTCACCTTTCCAGGCAAAAACGGGAACGCCATCGGCTGCGATAGCCGCTGCGGCATGGTCCTGTGTAGAGAAGATGTTACAGCTTGCCCAGCGTACATCTGCTCCCAACGCAACTAATGTTTCGATTAACACTGCAGTCTGAATGGTCATGTGCAGTGAGCCGGTGATACGGGCACCTTTCAGAGGTTTCTGATCGGCATATTTCTGGCGCAGAGCCATCAGTCCCGGCATTTCGTGTTCGGCGATCTCGATCTCTTTGCGACCAAAGTCAGCCAAACTCATATCCGCCACTTTATAAGGCAGATTAGTTGGAAATAATTGTGACATAAATAATACTTATTTTGAATGTGTGGCAAAGATAAGAAATTATTAGGTTGTTCAGATAATTCCCGGGGACAAACATAATCATCCCCTGGTGTCTTCAAAATTTCCTGCTTAGGAAACTACAGTTTCCAAGGCAGGAAACGCTAGTTCCCTCGGCAGGAAATTGCAGTTCCCCGCGCAGGAAACTGGAGTTTCCTAAGCACGGAATTACGAGGAAACTGTAATCGGTTGGTTGATAGGTCTATGTCTGTTTTTTATACCGGCGTAATACCTTGTTCGGCAAGTAACTTCAGACTCAGGTCTTTCAGTTTGAATTTTTGGATCTTGCCGCTACCTGTCATCGGGAATGTATCGATGAAGAAAATATATTTCGGTATCTTATGGCGAGCGATCTTGCCGCGGCAAAAGTCCTTTACTATATCTTCTGTCATTGTTACACCCTCGTGCAGGATGATGAAAGCGCCCACTTCCTCTCCGTACTTCTTGGACGGAACGGCGGCTACCTGTACGTCTTTCACACCTTCCAGGTGATACAGGAACTCTTCTATTTCGCGCGGATATACGTTTTCTCCACCGCGGATAATCATATCCTTGATACGGCCGGTAATACGGTAATATCCGTTTTCATCTTTTATACCGAGGTCGCCGCTGTGAAGGAAACCGTCTTTATCGATTACTTCGGCTGTGGCGGCAGGGTTGTTGTAATAACCTTTCATGTTGTTGTAACCGCGGTTACACATTTCCCCTTGTACGCCGACAGGACATTCTTCGCCGGTTTCCGGGTCGATAACGCGGACTTCCGTAAATTCGAAGTCACGTCCTACCGTGTTATGCCGTGCCTCTGCCGGATCGTCGATACGGGAGTGGGTCATGCCCGGAGATGTTTCCGTCAAGCCGTATACACTGGTTACCTTCATATACATTTTCTCTTCCACCTGGCGCATCAGTTCGACCGGACAAAGTGAACCCGCCATAATACCGGTGCGGAGTGAGGTAAGGTCGAACATCGGGAACATCGGATGATTCAGTTCGGCAATGAACATGGTCGGTACGCCGTAAAGAGCCGTGCAACGTTCTTTGTGGATGGAAGCCAGTACAACCAGCGGGTCGAATTTCTCGACCATCACCTGTGTACAGCCGTGTGTCAGCACGTTCATGGAAGCCAACACCACGCCGAAGCAGTGGAAGAGGGGAACGCAGCAACAAAGTTTGTCGTCGGCAGTAAATTTCATATGTTCGCCGGTCAACAAACCGTTGTTGGCAATGTTATAATGCGTCAGCATGACCCCTTTCGGGAAACCGGTCGTACCGGAGGTGTATTGCATGTTGACAACATCATGGCAGTTGACGAGCTTTTTAGCTTCCTCCAGTCTGTCATCGCTGATATTTTCACCCAGCAGCAATAATTCCGGTGTATTGTACATGCCGCGGTATTTCTCCTGGCCGATATAAACCACATTCTTCAGTCGCGGGAAACGCTTGCTTTTCAGGTATCCGCGTTGTGACTCCCTTAGCTCGGGAAGCATGGAGTACATCATATCTACATAACTTCCGTCGAATACGCCGTCGGTGATACACATTGTATGTATGTCGGCATTCTCAACGAGAAATTCCAGTTCGTTCTGCTTATAGTTTGTATTTACCGTAACGGCAACGGCGCCGATCTTGGCGGCTGCATAAAGGAATGTCAGCCAGTCGGGCACATTGGTCGCCCAGATACCTACGTGTGTACCATGTTCGATTCCGATGGACAACATACCTTTTGCCATCCGGTCTACGCGTTCGTTAAACTCTTTCCATGTGAAACGCAGGTCGCGATCGGAATAAACCACGTATTCCTTGTCCGGCGTAGTAGTGGCCCAATGTTCCAGCCATTGACCTAAAGTCTTATCCTGTAATTGTATTTCCATATCCTTCGGTCAATTAGTACGGGGTATAAACAACTCCAAGTATTTTAGCAGTGCTGTCGGCTGCAGCATGAACATGGTGTGCAACGATAGAATCATAATAGATGCTGTCGCCTTCTTCCAGTAAATAGGTATTCTTCCCGTAGTTTATTTCAACCACGCCCGCCAATACATAAATAAATTCTTCGCCTTCGTGTGTGGAAAGAACGAAATCAACGCCTTCTTCTGATGGAGAAACATCAATCAGGAACGGTTCCATATGTCGTCCGGACTTATCCTGTGACAGAGAGTGATATTCCATATGCTTGCGGTTTTCCATCGAGTTGTTGGTAAAGCCGATGCTGTTGGAGTCGTTGCTGTCTTTCTTACGGCAAATGACCGGACCCAGTTCTGACTGGTCGTCGAGGAATGTTCCCAGACGGACACCGAGTACCCGTGCTATTTTGATAAGTGGTGCCAGTGACGGAAAGTCTACATTACTTTCTATGCGTTCGATCTGTTCGATACCCAGGCCGGAACGTTCGGCTACTTCTTCAACGGAAATTTGTTTTGATTCACGGATACTTTTAATTTTGGCTCCGATGATTTTGTTGTTTCCCATAAGTATGTTTATTTTAGATTCTCTTTTAATTTGTAACTAAACGCCGCAAATTTACATTAATATTTTATTTTACCATGTAATTTGCTGAAAGAAAAAAAGGGCAACCCTTGTTTGAGTTGCCCTTTTGTAACTTCCGGAGAAGTAGTTTCTTATTTTCTGATACCAAGCTCTTTGATGATAGCACGATATCTTTCGATATCAACTTTGATCAGATAGTCCAATAAACGACGACGTTTACCAACCAACATCTTCAATGCTCTTTCTGTACTGTAATCTTTGTGATTACTTTTCAGGTGCTCTGTCAAGTGTGCGATACGAACTGTGAACAAAGCGATCTGGCTTTCTGCCGAACCTGTGTCAGTAGCAGATTTACCATACTTTTCGAAAATTTCTTTTTTCTTTTCTGAATCTAAAAACATGATTCTTTTTACTTTAATAAATTGATACTATATTATCTAAGCGGATGCAAAGGTAGGCATTCCTTTGAGATATACAATACTTTTCATCTTATTTTTTGTATTTTGAGACATGAATGACATATATATATCGTAAAAATGTCGTATTTTTGCAGCCAATAAATTAGTCTTCGATGCAAAAACTCAGAAACATCGCGATTATCGCGCACGTAGACCACGGCAAAACGACGCTTGTGGATAAGATGTTATTAGCCGGTAAGCTTTTCCGTGAAGGACAGGCAGAACCGGATCAGTTCATGGACAACAATGATTTGGAACGTGAACGAGGAATTACGATTTTGGCCAAGAATGTCTCTATTAATTATAAAGATTACAAAATCAATATTATTGATACTCCGGGTCACGCTGACTTCGGAGGTGAAGTAGAGCGTGTATTGAACATGGCCGATGGTTGCTTGCTGCTGGTCGACGCGTTTGAAGGACCGATGCCTCAGACCCGCTTCGTATTACAAAAAGCAATTCAGCTGGGACTGAAACCGATTGTGGTTATCAATAAGGTAGACAAACCGAACTGTCGTCCGTCGGAAGTGCAGGAAATGGTTTTCGAATTGATGTTCAGCCTGGATGCTACGGAAGAACAGTTGGACTTCCCGACAATCTATGGTTCTGCCAAGCAGGGATGGATGTCGACCGACTGGAAAGAGCCGAAAGAGGATATTCTGGCATTGCTGGATGCCATCATTGAATATATTCCGGAACCGAAAGTGCTGGAAGGAACTCCTCAGATGTTGATCACATCACTGGATTATTCTAAATATGTCGGACGTATCGCTGTCGGACGTGTTCACCGGGGTGAGCTGAAAGAAGGACAGGACGTTATGCTGTGCAAGCGTGACGGATCGATGGTCAAATCCAAGATTAAGGAAGTCGATGTCTTTGAAGGTTTAGGCCGTACAAAAGTATCTTCTGTTCAATCAGGTGATATCTGTGCTTTGATCGGAATCGAAGGTTTTGAGATCGGTGAAACGATTGCCGATGTTAATGAACCGGAACCGCTGCCTACGATCGCTATTGATGAGCCTACCATGTCTATGCTCTTCACGATCAATAACTCTCCGTTCTTCGGTAAAGACGGTAAGTTCGTGACATCACGTCATATCTTCGAACGTTTGCAGAAAGAGTTGGACAAGAACCTTGCCTTGCGTGTGGTCCCGACAGACTCTGCCGATTCATGGCTGGTATATGGTCGTGGCGTACTTCATTTGTCCGTATTGATCGAAACAATGCGTCGTGAAGGTTACGAATTGCAGGTAGGACAGCCTCAGGTTATCATCAAAGAGATAGACGGCGTAAAATGTGAGCCGGTTGAACAGCTGACTATCAATCTCCCGGAAGAATCTTCCAGCCGTATCATTGATATGGTGACCAAGCGTAAGGGGGAAATGACGATGATGGAAAGTAAGAACGACCGTATGCATCTTGAATTTAATATTCCTTCACGTGGTATCATCGGTTTGAACAATGCTGTTCTGACCGCTTCTGCCGGTGAAGCAATCATGGCACATCGTTTCCTGGAATATCAGCCTTGGAAGGGTGATATCGAACGTCGTAACAATGGTTCTATCATTGCCATGGAAACAGGCACAGCGTTTGCTTATGCCTTGAATAACCTGCAGTCACGCGGACGTTTCTTCATCTCTCCGCAGGAAGAAGTTTATGCCGGGCAGGTCGTAGGTGAGCATACAAAAGAAGGTGACCTGGTTGTGAATGTTACGAAGTCGAAGAAGCTGACCAATATGCGTGCTTCGGGTTCTGATGATAAAGTATCATTGGCTCCTCCTTTGGTATTCAGCCTGGAAGATGCGCTGGAATATATCAAGGCAGACGAATATGTGGAGATCACTCCGAATTATATGCGTATGCGTAAGATCATTTTGGATGAAACAGAACGTAAACGTCAGGGTAGATAATAGTACATATATAATATGAGTAAAGCCGGATGCACTGTTGATGTGTATCCGGCTTTTATTTTATAATGTCGATGCGTAATTATAGATTTGCAGGACGTTTTCGATATCGTTAAAGTCTATCTTGTTGTCATCCGCATATTTCTTCAGTTTCTCTTTTTGATCCGGGAATGCTTTGAGGAATTGTTTTTCATTAATGAAACGGTATTGTTTTCCTTTGCGCTCTATCCGGAAAATCTTGTCGATGCGGGTTAGGATCAGCTTTTCTGTTTCCAGTTTATGTGTAGTGCTTCCGGACTGGAATGTCGAATAAGTTTCGACTGCCGATGTTTCCGAGCGGCCTCCGTAGCCAACCCGTTTACCTTCCCATTTTAACGAGCCTCTGTATTGAACGAAGATAGGAGGATCTTTCTGAAGCACTTCCGTTGCACCGTCTTTGGTAGGAAGGAATGTCCTTTCTCCGATCTTGATGGTGGCTACCATTTCAGGTTCCGAGAACTCTTTGATTGCATTATCGTCATGTTGGTCGATAAACAGGAATTTCTTGATCAGCAAACTGTAGTTCAGGGGGACGGTGAATGTTCGTCCGTCCTTATAATACACATACCCGTTTTCAAAGCTTCGTAACAGAAACTGTGAACTGTCGACCGGGGCTTCCTGTGCCGTCCCATTGAATCCTGGCAGGTTTCCGATGCAGATAATCAGAAAAATAACAAGTCGCTTCATAATGCCTCAGATTAGTTAGTGCAAGATACAACTTTCTGATTAATAATAAAATATCCGGCGAGTTTTTTTTCTTGTTGGCAGTAAGGCAATAAAAAAGGCCATCTCCGGAAGGAGACAGCCTTTTATATAGGATTGTGTAATATACTAATTACTTAACCAAGTTAGCGAATTCGCTGTTAGTTGCATATTTAGCAAATTCCAGGTCGATAGCAGCTTCTTTAGCCAGAGCTTTGTCTTTTGCGATAGCAGCTTTCAAGTTGCTTACAACGCCGTTAGCGTCGTTTGTACGAGCAGCTACAACAGCTTTCAAGTAAGAAGTGGTTGCGTCAGGATTAGCAACAGCATTCAGAGTCTGAGAAGCTTTGCTGTAATCTTTTACTAACAACTGAGCCAAAGCAGCGTTGTTTGTCTTAACAGAACCGAAAGAGTTAACAGCCTTAGCATATTCGCCTTGTTCCAGATAAAGAACACCCAGAGCTTCGCCTAATTCAGCTACACCTGCAGCGTTACCGAACAATTGCTGAGCTTTAGCCTGGTCACCCTTAGTCAGAGCGATAAGACCTAAGTTCATGTTAGCTTCGTTGTTAGCTTTAACAGAGTTAGATTTGTTGAACATCTGTTCAGCCTTTGCCAAGTCGCCAGCCTTGAATGCCATCATACCGATGTTGTTCCAAGTGCGGTAGCAGTTAGGATATAGTTCAGAAGCTTTTGTATAGATAGCCATCTTTTCAGCATCGTTGTTAGTCAGAGTAGCAGCATACAGAATTTCTTCAATGTTCAGTTCAGAAGGATTGCTCTTAGCCAATGCGCTGATTTCGTCGTCAGACTTACCGATGATTTCGATATTAGCAGTCAAACGAGAACGACGCAACTGAGGTAAGATAGTTTCTGCCAAATCAGAATATACAGCAGAGATATTTTTGATTTCTTTTTCTCTTGTTTCAGGATCCTGGTACATAGAGATAACTCTTAATACGAGGTCTTTATCCTGCAGGTTAGAAGCAGATACCAATTCTTTGAAGCCTTCCCAGTCCTGAGCAGTGTAACGTGCATCAACCGGAGCATCCACCTTCATTTTCTTCAATTCTTTAGCCAGATATTTAGAAGTATTACCTTCACGTCTTTCAGCCAAACCTGTGTTCAGTTTAACACCACCATCAGGAGAAGCATAAGCAGAGATTTCGATTGCTACATTCTGGTTAGGAGCTTCGTCAGCATTTTTTACCAGGTCTTTCCAATCTTTGATAGCTGTAGAGTTCAGTTCTTTTGAACGAAGTTCAGCCTGCTGGATCAAGAACATGATGTTAGCATCGTGAGCTTCTTTGATGATACGCTGGAATTTGTCAGCAGCGATAGCAGCAGTTGCAGTAGCAGCGTCAGCCAGTTCAGAAGTTGCGATTACTCCTTCACCGATCTTTACGTCCGGTAATTTAACTGTTTTGTTTTTGATTTTTGCATCGAAAGTCAGATACAATTCTGATTTTTTCATTTCAGGTTTGTAAGTGAAAGCAGATTTCATGGTTACGTTAGCACCTTCTTTCTGCGGGATAACCTGATTGTTACCTTTTACTTTCTCACCCTGATAAGTGTAAGATGTTCCCCATGCTTCACCACCGGCATAACGAAGAACCGGAGTTACTGTTACTGTAGCTTTTTTGTTGAACCATTTTGCAGGGAAAGTCGCGTTGATAGTCACGGGTACTTTGCCTCCGATAGCCTCAAGCGGCTGCGGCTCAGCTTTGATGTACTCTTCAGCTAGCGGTTTCAACTTGTTTGAACAAGAAGAAAGGGTTAAAATTGCTGCCATTACAAAGAATGACAATAAAAACTTTTTGTTCATAATTTGATGTAAGTTTAAAATGTTACTATGTTTATATATTCACTTTCAATTGTCCCTTAGCCATCAAAGTGCAAAACTAAAGCATTTTTTTGTTATGAATAGCAAAGATACGATAAAATCTTTCTAATTAATACTTATTAATGAATCCATGTCTCTTTTTTCCTTAAAAAGTACATAAGATACAGAATTTACGGACGTTTTAATAGCATTCGTCCGATTGTATTTTAGTTAAATTTTCGTGTTTCGTTTCTCTTTGTATGTCTTGTTATGCTTTGTTTGATGTACTCTTATTGTTTATTTTTGACTAAAATAAAATCTTTTGCGTAAAACTGTCCTTGTTGGAGGTGATCTGTACCAGATAAATGCCCGGCCCGGCACCTGTTACTACGATCGTATTTTCTCCGCTATGGACAATCCCGTTTTGCAACCTGGTCCCATTCATGGATATGATTGAATATCGGGCTTCTCGGATAGTGGCAGGTAACAGGATATGGACTGTTTTGGATGCTGCTTCCGTGAATATGCGGATGGGATTGTTGTTGTCGATGGATGTGTTGGCTGATGCCGTATTGTATTGGATGACAGGATCGATGAACAGGGACGTGCTCATTGGTGAAGCCGGATGGGCGGAAGCCTCTGTCCATTGGCCTTGATAACTGATCCATGCCGTGTTTTTGCTTGTTTCTCCTTTCGGGAGGTTATAGGCAGAGAAAGAAGTGCCGGCGGTAGCTGTCCTGATCTTATATCCGACAAAGAAACTGCCGGATACATCTACCGGTTCGGAAAAAGTGATAAACGATTCCTGATCACGGCTCAATGGCTTGATGGAGTCGATAAAATCTATTTTGTTATTGGTGGTTACGAACGACGGTCTGAATGATTCGGTATGCAACAGTGTTTCCGGTTTGCCGGAGCCGCTGTAGACGGTGATCTCTACGTCTATTTCTTTATCCTGGGTGATGGCCGGATTCACGATATATGTGCCGTATACTTTTGCTTCTCCGGTTATTTTATAAGCCTCGGCAAACTCGTTCATGTTCAATGAATTGTTTCCGAATGCCGGACCGGTCCCGGGAGAGGGCAGAGGAGTGGCTTCTATTTTCTTCGCTTTTCCGCTTTCCTTTATGTTGCTTAGACGAATGCAGGGGGTTGCACTGTAAGGATCGAGACCTTTGCAGGTGCGTCCTGTGTTTGTTCCGGCGGGGTCGAGCCATGTTTTCAGTTGTTTGTCGGCATCGGTAGATGCTTCCCAGCTTTGGCTTAGGGCAAAATAGAAATCGTTATAAGGTGCCGGGCAGCTGGATTCGCCTCCCGACAATCCCCCGATAAGCTGGTTGTTGCTGTCAAACAGTCCGGAGCCGGAAGAACCGCCGGCTGTGCTGCCGCTTGTCCATTCTTTCACATGCCAGTGTCCGTTCTTTATAAAGTCCATTCCGGGATAGGTCGCCGATTCAACTAGCTTAGTCGTGTTGACCCGCTTTACGGAACCTCCCGGATGGTGTATTCCTGCGTAAGGGGCGGTTCCCTCGTCTTTTGCATTCCATCCGGCATAATAAGGTTGATAATAGGCCGGAGGTGTCTCTTTTAGTTCCAGCAATGCCATGTCTGTACTTTCATTGGTTGCCCTGAAACGGGCGGAAGCCATCGACATCTCTTCCGTTCCCCTCATGACCGGGTCGCAAAGAGGACTTTCGTAATTGAAGAATGTGACGATATTTCCGGCGATCGTTTCATAGTCCGGATTGGTAATTGTGAATTGATTGTTCAGGCAATGTGACGCTGTTAACAGATAGGGTTTACCATCATTTAATGTATTATTAATTAACGTACCCGAACAGGCATTTTCGCCATTGATGATGATCAGCACGACACTGCGGCCAATGTCATTATATTTGTCTGTAGTGTCCTGATAGCATACCAACGGCTTCATACACCAATGGTAGATGGTGCTGTGCCCTTTGGGTTCGTATCCTCTGAGATTGCGGTAGTCATGGTTTACTTCACCTACTTTCAGTCTGCCGTGGAACGGGACGTTGGCAGGTTCCTGGTATTCGATAATCAGTTCGTCACCCTGGACCGGCGAGACGGGAAGCTTGTTTAATTCGGAGTTATTCAAATGGTTAAATGCTCCCAGAATATGGGTCTGGTCCGGGTTGTAGAGGAATAGCTGGGCACCTTCCGGTATCTCGTATTCGGAGAATAAGACATTGATAGAGTAGGCTCCTTCCGACCGTATCCCCAGCCGCCATACGTGGGTACCGTCTGCTCCTGTGAACCAGTTACCCGAATTTTCCGGAGTAAAGTCTGTCATGAATTTATAAGCGAAATGGAATCCGCTGCGCAAGTCACTTTCATTCAGCGAGTCGATCCGTAATTGTTCGGCAACATCGAAAGGCGGCATTTCCTTGAATTGTGTTCCTGACCGGGTGTTGAGAGTCGACAACGGAAGAGGTTTGCCTCCGTGGCTGACCTGGCTTATCATGTGGTTGGCTGACAATAAACACAGGATGAAAAGGGTGACTAGCTTTTTCATATACCTGCAAATATATGTTTTTCTTTTAACAATTTAATTGTTTCCGGTGAACAAATTTGTGAAAGCACTCCCGTATTTCGTGATTTTTATCTAAGTTTGCCAAGCGAAAAGAATGATTCTGAATTTGTAAAACCAATATTACATAATTAAATAATAAAGATATGGCAACACCTCCTTTCAAGTATCAGGCACCGTTCCCACTCGGACCGGATACAACAGAGTATTATCTGCTTACAAAAGATTATGTATCGGTATCCGAATTTGAAGGACAGCCGATGCTGAAAATTGCAAAAGAAGGACTTACAGCGATGGCTAACGCTGCTTTCCGTGATGTGGCTTTCATGCTTCGTCCTGAGCACAACGAACAGGTGGCTAAGATCCTGAGCGATCCGGAAGCCAGCGACAACGACAAGTTCGTGGCATTGACTTTCCTGCGTAATGCGGAAGTATCTGCAAAAGGGCAGCTTCCTTTCTGCCAGGATACCGGTACGGCTATTATCCACGGTGAAAAAGGCCAGCATGTATGGACTGGATATTGTGATGAAGAAGCGCTTTCTCTGGGTGTTTACAAAACTTATACGGAAGAAAACCTGCGTTATTCGCAGAATGCTCCTTTAAATATGTACGACGAGGTAAATACGAAATGTAACTTACCTGCACAGATCGACATCGAAGCTACTGAAGGTATGGAATATAAATTCCTTTGTGTAGCTAAAGGCGGTGGTTCTGCCAACAAGACTTATCTGTTCCAGGAGACAAAAGCGATCCTGAACCCGGCTACCCTGGTCCCGTTCCTGGTAGAAAAAATGAAGACATTAGGTACGGCTGCTTGCCCTCCTTATCATATTGCGTTCGTTATCGGCGGTACTTCTGCTGAAAAGAACCTGTTGACAGTGAAACTGGCTTCTACTCATTATTACGACAACCTGCCTACAAGCGGTAACGAAGGCGGACAGGCTTTCCGTGATATCGAATTGGAAAAACAGGTACTGGAAGCTGCTCACAACATCGGTTTGGGTGCCCAGTTCGGTGGTAAGTATTATGCTCACGATGTACGTATCGTTCGTCTACCCCGCCACGGTGCTTCTTGCCCGGTAGGTATGGGTGTTTCCTGTTCTGCCGACCGTAACATCAAATGTAAGATCAATAAAGACGGTATCTGGATCGAAAAGATGGATTCAAATCCTGGCCGTCTGATCCCAGAGGAATTGCGTAAGGCAGGTGAAGGTAATGCTGTAAAGATCAATCTGAACCAGCCGATGGTTGATATCCTGAAAGAACTGACTAAATATCCGGTATCGACTCGCCTTTCTCTGAGCGGAACGATCGTGGTAGGTCGCGACATTGCGCACGCTAAACTGAAAGAACGTATCGATAAAGGAGAAGGTCTGCCTCAATACATCAAAGATCATCCTATTTATTATGCAGGTCCTGCCAAGACTCCGGCTGGAATGGCTTCCGGTTCTTTCGGCCCGACAACTGCCGGTCGTATGGACTCGTATGTCGACCTGTTCCAGGACAATGGCGGTAGCATGATCATGATTGCCAAGGGTAACCGTAGCCAGCAGGTAACAGATGCTTGTCAGAAGCATGGTGGTTTCTACCTCGGAAGTATCGGTGGTCCGGCTGCTATCCTTGCACAGGAAAGCATCAAGAAAGTAGAATGTCTGGAATATCCTGAACTGGGAATGGAAGCAATTTGGAAGATCGAAGTGGAAGACTTCCCTGCATTTATTCTGGTTGACGATAAAGGCAACGATTTCTTCAAACAGCTGAAGCCACGTTGTTCTTGCAGTAAATAAGACTAATTCATTATAAGAGGTGAAAGCTGCTCCATTCTGTGGGGCAGCTTTTTTTCATGCTGAAGAATTATCGGTGTCCTGTTCTCTTTCCCCTTGATAACGATAACAAAAAAAGAGCCATCCTGTCGCAGGATAGCTCTTTTATATATAATGTATAAGAAAGTCGTTTATTAATAACGATCGTTACGACGGTCTCCGCGATCTCCACGGTCACCACGATCCTGACGAGGACCACGGTCTCCGCGATCACCACGTTCCGGTCTCGGACCTCTTTCGGGTCTCGGCGGACGTTCTTCGTAACCTTCCGGTTTCGGCAGCAATACCTTGCGTGAAAGTTTGAACTTACCGGTCTTTGCATCGATGTCTACCAGTTTAACCTGGATAGTATCACCTTCTTTCAAACCAGCCTGTTCAACTGTTTCCAGACGAGCCCAGTCGATTTCAGAGATGTGCAGCAAACCGTCTTTGCCCGGCATAAATTCAACGAATGCACCGTAAGGCATGATAGAAGAGATCTTTCCTTCATATACTTCGCCGATTTCAGGAACGGCAACGATACCCTTGATCGCTCTGATAGCAGCATCGATCGTATCTTTGTTTGTTCCGGAGATTTCGATCTTACCAAAACCGTCCACTTCTTCGATTGTGATAACAGCACCTGTCTTTTCCTGGATACCCTGGATAATCTTTCCACCCGGGCCGATCACTGCGCCGATGAACTCTTTGCCGATCGTCATCGATTCGATGCGCGGAGCATGCGGTTTCAGTTCAGCACGTGTCTCCGGCTGAGCTTCCATGATCTTTCCTAAGATGTGCATACGGCCTTCTCTTGCCTGAGCCAGTGCGTTTTCAAGGATTTCGTATGACAAACCGTCAACCTTGATGTCCATCTGAGTGGCAGTGATACCGTCTGCTGTACCTGTTACCTTGAAGTCCATATCTCCCAGGTGGTCTTCGTCTCCCAGGATATCCGACAGGATAGCGTAGTTCTGACCTTTGTTCTCAGAGATAAGACCCATTGCGATACCTGATACCGGTTTCTTCATCGGAACGCCGGCATCTCTCAATGCCAGTGTACCGGCGCAAACAGTTGCCATAGAAGAAGAACCGTTTGATTCGAGGATATCGGAGATTACGCGTACAACGTAAGGATAATTATCCGGGATCATGCGCTTCAAAGCACGGTGAGCCAGGTTACCATGACCTACTTCGCGACGTCCTACACCACGTGATGCTTTTGCTTCACCGGTAGAGAACGGAGGAAAATTATAATGTAATAAGAAACGTTCCTTACTATGGTTCAGTACGTCGTCAATCATCTTTTCGTCGGCTTTGGTACCGAGTGTAACAGTTGTCAACGACTGAGTTTCACCACGTGTGAAGACTGCAGATCCGTGAGGTCCCGGAAGATAATCCGTTTCGATCCAAATCGGACGAATTTCTGTTGTCTTACGACCGTCTAGACGCTTTCCTTCGTCGAGGATAGCACGGCGCATGGCCTCTTTTTCTACATCGTGGTAGTAACGGCCGATCATTTCAGCCTTGGCTTCCAGCTCTTCTTCAGAGAAGTTAGCTTTATATTCTTCTACGATTGCCTGGAAAGCATCGAAGCGCTGGTGTTTGTCCGTACCGGATGTAGCAACAGCATATGCTTTTGCGAAACATTTATCATGTACATCTTTGCGCAGTTCTTCGTCATTTTCTTCGTGGCAGTATTCGCGTTTAACGAGTTTGCCGCAAGCTTCCGACAGTTCAAGCTGAGCCTGGCACTGTGCTTTGATAGCTTCGTGGGCCACTTTGATTGCTTCCAGCATTTCAGATTCCTGAACTTCTGCCATTTCACCTTCCACCATCATGATGTTGTCGATAGTAGCAGCAACCATCATGTCGATATCAGCTTTTTCCAATTCAGAGAATGTCGGGTTGATGATAAATTTACCGTCGACACGTGCTACGCGAACTTCAGAAATCGGTCCGTTGAAAGGTATATCGGATACTGCCAAAGCAGCAGATGCTGCTAAACCAGCCAGAGCATCCGGCATATCTTCGCCGTCAGCAGAGAATAATATAACGTTTACATATACTTCTGCGTGGTAATTGTCCGGGAATAACGGACGCAACGCGCGGTCTACGAGGCGCGATGTCAGGATTTCGTAATCCGAAGCCTTTCCTTCTCTTTTTGTAAAACCTCCGGGAAAACGGCCAAATGCGGAGTACTTTTCTTTGTATTCAACTTGCAGCGGCATGAAGTCAACACCGGGATTTGCATCTTTAGCGGCACAAACAGTAGCCAGCAACACTGTGTTGCCCATACGAACGGTAACCGCACCGTCCGCCTGTTTTGCCAACTTCCCGGTCTCGATGGTGATGGTTCTTCCATCAGCCAACTCGATCGTCTTGTTAATTGGATTAAGCATAATCTTCTTTCTTATTTTTCTATCTGTAAAAATTGGTGCAAATGTAATGAAAGTTTGCCTGTAAACACGTGAAAATGAAAATAAAAAACATCAGAAAAGCCCTTTTTTATAAAAATAAAGGGAAGATTTCACGAATAATAGTGCCACAATTGTAAAATAATGTATATTTGCATCGGAATTACGAACATTGTAAAGAAAAAATGATGAAACAAATATCTGCAAAGTCACAGTCCGTTATCGGAGTATGGTTACTGTTTGTTGTCGGGATATGTATATTGCTATTCACGGCCTGTAACAACACGTCCGATTTTACAGTGAAAGGAGTTGTATCCGGAGCTGATGGTCAGACCATGTATTTGGAAAACGTCGGCATATCGAATGTCGAACTGATAGATTCTGTTAAGCTCACGGCGGCAGGTAAGTTTAAATTTACGCATAAGCGTCCGGATTTTCCGGATTTCTATCGTCTGCGTCTGAACAATCAGAAGATTAATTTTTCGATCGATTCGGTGGAGACGATTACGATTGCAGCCGATGCCGGAACGTTCGCCACCTCTTATTCGGTGGAAGGTTCTGAAAACTGTAAGGCTATTAAGGCGATTACATTGGCGCAGCTGGATGCCAATCAGGCCATCGGTAAGTTACGTAAAGAATATGAAGATAAGCATATTGCAGATACGACATACCGTGCGAGAATTATAGAAACAGCTGAAGCTTACAAAGAGGTTGCCCGCAAATATATTTATTCGGCTCCGATGTCTACTGCTGCTTATTATGCTTTGTTTCAGCAGATCGACGGTCTGTTATTCTTTGATTTATACGATCGGAATGATGTGAAAGCTTATGGCGCGGTTGCTACCAGCTACGACCATTTTTATCCGGGCAGTCCGCGTTCAAAACATCTGTATAACCTGACGCTGCAGTCTATGAAGGTACTTCGTGCCCAGCGTCCGGTAAATTTGGATGATGTCAAAACGACTGAAATCAGTTTCTTGGATATCGAATTGCCGAATCTGAAAGGGGAGGTGGTTAAACTCTCTTCTGTTGCAGAAGGAAAGCCCGTGATCATTAATTTTACGGCTTACCAGGCAGAATGGTCTCCGGCACTGAATATGGCTTTGGGTGAAATCTATACAAAGTATCATGGTCAGGGACTGGATATCTATCAGGTCTCTTTGGATTCTGATGCCCATTTCTGGAAGAATGCCGCTTCAAATCTTCCCTGGGTGGCTGTGCGTGATCCGCAGTCGGTTTATTCCCAGATCGCAGGACTGTATAATGTAAAGCAACTGCCTGCTATCTTTATCCTGGATCGTAAAGGTAATTTGGTGAAACGGGTAGACGATGTGAAAAACCTGGAAGCGGATGTAAAAGCGGTGCTTTAATGTAGTACGCTAGTAATCAGATTTATATGTTGTAAAGCACTTGCGACGGTTTGTGCATCTTGAAAAGATGTCTTATCTTTGTAATGTTTAAAATAGATAGAAAGAGGAGTTCCGGCCATGTTCTGGTCGGGATTCTTTTTTTATTATGTGGTATAAATATTAATTTAATAATCAATAATTAGGAGGATTTAATATGGCTGTTAGTTATATGACAGAAGACGGCTACAACAAGATTTTAGCTGAAATCAACTATTTGGAAACCGTGAAGCGTCCTGAAATTTCTGCCCAGATTGCTGAAGCCAGGGATAAGGGTGACCTGTCTGAAAATGCAGAATATGATGCTGCCAAGGAAGCTCAGGGCATTATGGAAGCTAAGCTTGCCCAGTTGAAAGGGCTGATATCTAATGCACGTCTGATAGATGAATCACGTGTTCAGACTGACGAGGTTCAGATTCTGAACAAGGTGAAGATCAAGAACACAAAAAATAATGCTGTGATGACATATACGTTGGTTTCTGACTCTGAAGCAAATCTGAAAGAGGGTAAGATTGCTGTCAGCACTCCGATCGCCAAAGGGCTGATGGGAAAGAAAGTCGGTGACGTGGTGGAAATCAAAGTGCCGTCGGGTTTGATGACTTTTGAAGTGATGGAAATTTCAATTTAATACAATAAGATATGGCAACAATATTCAGTAGAATAGTGGCAGGAGAAATACCTTGCCATAAGGTTGCGGAAGACGAAGAATTCTTTGCCTTCCTGGATATTAATCCGGTAGCGAAAGGGCATACTTTGGTTATTCCAAAGCAGGAAACAGACTATCTTTTTGATCTGGAAGACGCATTGTTAGGGCGAATGATGGCTTTTGCCAAGCGTGTGGCACGTGCTCAGGAAGCTACTATTCCCTGTAAGCGTATAGGCATGGCAGTGATGGGACTGGAAGTACCTCATGCACATATCCATTTAATCCCTATAACCAAGGAGTCGGATATGTATTTCGGAGGCGATAAAATGACAATAACCCAGGAGGAGTTGGCAGAGGTTGCTGCCTTGATAAGAAAAGCGTACAAATAATTGACGAAAGTCTTTTTTTATTAAAAATAATACCTATATTTGTAACCACTATTACTGCGAGTTTTAAAACGGCAGTGATAGTGGTTTTTTAAATGATTCATTAGTGGTTTTTACTCATAAATTTGTTAACCTTAGAAGAAAGGCCCTCCTGAGACAGGACGGCCTTCTTTTTTAAACACACAAATTATAAACCTATTTCTTATCCAGTCTTTTATATATGTATTGAGTAGTTGTTATGCCAAAGGTATGGACTAAGTGCCGGCAACCCTACGTTTACAAAATAGATAATGCATCCTGCCACTGCGATTAGCCATAAAACCAACAATGTCCATTTAGCTGGTGTGGGTAATGGTTTTAAATTGAATAATTGCCCGCATACAGCGTAAAGTAATGCGATTGCAGGAATGCCGATTAATAAAATGACACCGATACAGCCGATCACAGCCATGTAAACGGGAACTCCGCTATACAGGTCCCATCCGAATGGCGAAAGCTGGTACAACATGCTTGCTCCGCCTCCGACTAAAGCTACAGTCACAATGAACAATACGAAAACGATAAGCAAAAGCGGAGGGAGCAGGATGATTCCGGCTAAGACAGCCCCGAATTTTAGCAGGAAGCCGAATACTGTTACAAACAGATCAGCCAGTTTCTGAAAAAAACTTCTGGGCTTGTCGGAACTGATATAGTCGTTCACATTATGGGATACCTTCTCGAAGCCGTCTGTAACGGTTTGTCCGATTGTCTCAAGTGTAACGCTTTTCCCTCGCATGATCAAGCGGTCGGCAGCCGTTCTTGCTACCGGCATAACCATCCATAAAATGATATATAATAAAGCCATCCAGTGTACGACTGGGATAAACAGCAGTAAAATCATAGCTAATCTGACGGCTGTTGCGTCCCAGCCCATATAAGCGGCAATACCTGCGGCAACGCCTCCGATCACACGGTTGTCCGGATCACGCATCAGTTTCTTCTTGCCTGTGATAACCTGTTCCTGGAAAACACGTTTTTTAGCGTTCTCTTTTTCCTCTTCCGTCTCTTCTTCCTCGAAAATCTCCTCCGGTTTGCCCATGCGGTTGATCACTTCTTCCACATGTTCGATCGTGATCACTTCGTGTCCTAGACGAATTCTTTCACCGAACAATTCGGAAATACGCATTTCAAAATCATTCATGATCTCTTCCGATCCTTCCTCTTTACGGAAATGTATGCGTAAATTAGAAAGATATTTATCCAGCAGCTGGTATGCATCTTCGTCAATGTGGAAAACTGTTCCTCCCAAATTAACTGTAAGCGTCTTCTTCATTGTCTTCTAATTTTAATTGTTTCTAATGTGGTTTATTGTATCATTTAGTTCCTGCCAGGAGTTTTCCAGTTCTCCGAGGAATTCTTCGCCCTTCGGAGTGAGTTGGTAATACTTGCGGGGCGGGCCCTGAGTCGATTCTATCCACTGATAACTTAACAGTTCACTGTTCTTTAACCGGGTTAAGAGAGGATATAGCGTACCTTCTACTACAATCAGTTTAGCTTCCTGTAACTTCTGAATAATGTCAGAGGTGTAAGCCGGTTCTTTCTTGAGAAGTAAGAGGATGCAGTATTCCAGCGTCCCCTTTCTCATCTGTGATTTTACGTTCTCTGCATTCATCTTTTATAGTTTTATGATGCAAATATATGTATTGCCTGTGTACTATGCAATACATGCTACTATGTTTATCTTATTTTAACATCTTTCGGATGTATGCCGGACTGCATTCCCATATCCACTTTTTGCACAAAAAGTGCGATTGTGTGTAAAAAAAGAAAGGAATGTGTTGCTATTCAGTAGGAAAGCCGTACTTTTGTTGTATCAATTCAAAACGAAGAATTATGGTATATTACCACTATGCCGAGTTAATTCACCGGCAGGCTGAAAAGTATGGCTCACGTACAGCTTTGAAATACCGCGATGACGAAAGCGGGAAATGGTTAAAGATCTCATGGAGAGAGTTCTCTGAGAAGGTAATGCTTACTGCTAAAGCAATGGCTGAGTTTGGAATAGAAGTACAGGAGAAGATCGGTATCTATTCTCAGAATATGCCTCAGTGTTTATTTACTGATTTCGGGGCTTATGGAAACCGGGTGATATCGATCCCGATGTATGCTACGAATTCTCCGGCACAGATAGAGTATATCATTAATGATGCGGAGATCCACACCTTATTTGTCGGCGAACAGCTTCAGTACAACAATGCTTTTAAAGTGCAGAAAGAGTCGACTGTATTAAAACGGTTGGTTGTTTTTGATCCTGCCGTTAAACTGAATCCGGACGATAAGACTTCCATCTATTTTGATGATTTCCTGCGCCTGGGCGATAATGCACATGCGGAAACGACTGTAAAGATCCGTACCAATGAGGCGAATCCCGAGGATATTGCTACTATAATGTATACATCCGGTACGACCGGTGAATCGAAAGGGGTAATTCTTCACCATTTTAATTACCTGGAGGCAATGCGTATCCATGATATCCGTTTGCCGATGGTGAATGATAAAGATCTGTCGATGTGTTTTCTTCCTTTGACTCACATTTTTGAGAAGGCATGGACTTATTATTGCCTTCATAAAGGAGTGAAGATCGCTATCAACCAGGACCCGAAGATGATACAAAAGACATTGCCGGAGGTTCATCCGACTTTGATGTGTAATGTGCCGCGTTTCTGGGAGAAGGTCTATGTCGGAGTTCATGAGAAAATAAACTCTTCGTCGCCTTTCCTGAAGAAAGTATTCCTGAATGCGATAGAAACAGGACGTTTATATAATCTGGAGTACAAGAACAAAGGTATCAAGGCTCCATTCTGTCTGAAAACCAAATTTGAATTTTATGATAAAACGGTATTTACGCTTCTGAAAAAGGTGCTGGGTATCGAAAGAGGCCGTTTATTCCCGGTTGCAGGTGCGCCGTTATCCGATACGGTCAATGAGTTTTTGCAATCTGTCAATATTCCTATCGTATATGGATATGGTCTGAGTGAAACGACGGCTACCGTTTGTTTCTATCCGGAAATAGGTTTCCAGTTCGGTTCCATCGGTGAGACGATGCCGGGTGTCGAAGTGAAGATCGATGAAAGTAACGGGGAGATCCTCGTGAAAGGAAAGACTGTCACCACCGGTTACTATAACAAGCCGGAAGAAAATGCCCGTTCCTTTACGGCAGACGGTTTTTTCCGCACAGGAGATGCTGGACGTTTGGAAGGAAATGTATTATTCTTTACGGAGCGTATCAAGGATTTATATAAGACTTCGAATGGGAAATATATAGCTCCGCAAGCGATCGAGATGGAAATGAGCAGTGATAAATATATCGAACAGATTGCCGTTATCGGTGACCAGCGCAAGTTTGTCAGTGCCTTGATCGTTCCGTCTTATCCACTTTTGGAAGCGTATGCAGAGAAAAAGGGTATTTCTTATAATAGCCGCGAGGAGCTCGTTGCCAATCATGAAATAATCCGTCTGATAGAATCGCATATCGAAGAACATCAGAAAAATTTGGCTTCATATGAAAAGATCAAGCGGTTCACTTTGCTTCCCCAACCGTTTACGATGGAGGGACGTGAGCTGACAGACACATTGAAGTTGCGTCGTCCGGTCGTTTTGCAGAAATATGCAAATGAGATTGAAGCGATGTATGCTGAGTGAGCGGACGATTAATTTCTTATCTTTGCACGAATTTTAAAACAAAAACAAGATTATGATAACATCAGACCAGCTACAGAACGTGTTGGAGCGCGAGCAAGCGCTGAGGGGGTATCTTTGACATAGATGGTAAGACCATCCAGTTAGAAGAAGAAGAATTGCGTACGCAGGATCCCGGATTTTGGGAGGATGCCAAACGGGCGGAGACTCAGATGAAGAAAGTAAGAGAGCTGAAAAAGTGGATCGAGCTTTATAACGAGGTGAATGCTGCGGCAGAGGAATTGCAGTTGTCTTATGAATATGTAAAGGAAGAGGTTATCACTGAAGAAGAGGTTGATGCGGCTTATGCCAAGGCTTTGGAGCTGGTGGAGAATTTGGAATTCCGGAACATGCTTCGTGACGAGGCGGATCAGATGAGTTGCGTGCTCAAGATAAACTCCGGGGCAGGTGGCACCGAAAGCCAGGACTGGGCTTCTATGCTGATGCGTATGTATCTGCGTTATGCTGAATCTCACAATTATAAGGTTTCTATCGCCAACATACAGGATGGTGATGAAGCGGGTATCAAGACTGTCACTATTAATATTGAAGGCGACTATGCTTTCGGTTATTTGAAAAGTGAGAATGGCGTGCATCGTCTGGTTCGTGTTTCCCCATATAATGCGCAGGGAAAACGAATGACTTCTTTTGCTTCCGTGTTTGTTACTCCGTTGGTGGACGATACGATTGAAGTGAAGATTGAAACAGCTGCTATTTCATGGGATACTTTCCGTTCAGGCGGTGCCGGTGGGCAGAACGTAAATAAAGTAGAATCAGGAGTACGCTTGCGTTATCAGTTTAAGGATCCTTATACGGGTGAGGAAGAAGAGATCCTGATTGAAAATACCGAGACGCGTGACCAGCCGAAGAACCGTGAGAATGCGATGCGTCAGTTGCGCTCTATCCTGTATGATAAGGAGTTGAAACATCGTTTGGCAGAGCAGGCTAAGATTGAAGCCGGTAAGAAGAAGATCGAATGGGGATCACAGATCCGTAGTTACGTTTTCGACGACCGCCGTGTGAAAGACCACCGTACCAACTATCAGACCTCTGATGTAAATGGTGTAATGGATGGTAAGATCGACGAATTTATCAAGGCTTATCTGATGGAGTTTGGCGGTGAGGAAGCTGCTGAAAAGTAAAGTTTTTAATGGAAAACTTGCAAAACTCGATTAAAAGTCGTAATATTGCACCCGATTTCAGAGTAACCCTCTGAAATACCGGTCCTATAGCTCAGTTGGTTAGAGCACCTGACTCATAATCAGGGAGTCCTTGGTTCAAGCCCAAGTGGGACCACCTTCGGAAAAAGGCTTTGCGGGTGACTGCAAAGCCTTTTTTGTTTTGTTGTACTGGGAAAAGCATCAACATTAAAGTCGAATAATCATGATTGAAGATCTAAGTATCGTATTGCAAGAAGTGGATTCTCTTAAAGCGGAACTAGCTACTTTGCGTCCATTGCCCCCGGAAGCCTTAAAAAAGATAGCGGATGCTCTCGAAATGGAGTATACCTATGAAAGTAACCGAATAGAAGGAAATACGCTTACATTGCAAGAGACGGCCCTTGTTGTGAATGAGGGTGTAACCATATCCGGTAAATCTATGCGGGAGCACTTGGAAGCTATCAACCATGCGCAGGCCATCGATTTTATCAAAGATATTGCCCAGCAAAAAATAGAGATAAGCGAACGGACAATTAAGGAAATCCACGCTATCGTGCTGCATGGCATTAACCGGGAGAATGCCGGTCGTTATCGGACTGTGCCGGTACTGATAACGGGGAGTACTCACATACCGCCTCAACCCTATCTCATTGAGAAACAAATGGAAGATTTTATTTTAAAGTTTCAGCAAATGGAGAAGGAGGGCATCCACCCGGTAATAATAGCAGGGTACTTACATGACGAACTTGTCAGGATTCATCCGTTTATCGACGGAAACGGGCGAACATGTCGTCTTTTGATGAACCTTTACCTGTTACTGCATGGTTATATCCTTGTTACGCTGAAAGGTGATAATGACAAGAAACTGCAATATTATAAGGCTTTGGAAAAGTCACATACAGAGCATGAACCGAATGCTTTTTATCTCTTGGTAGCCGCGGCTGAAAAAGAAGCATTGCAGCGGTATATTCAGATTATAAAATGAAATAGATTTCTTCTAAACTTTATTTTTTTAATATCTACCGCATCAAGCCAATCCTTTGTATATTGATAACGAAAGCCCGACCAGTTCATTCCAGTCGGGCTTGTTTTTGTCTGTCTTTGCTCTTCACAGAGATCGAACAGAAGAACTTTATTTTATTACTTTTTTTATAATCTACGAAAGCGGAAATTCATAGCGTGAAGTTTAAAAGGTGTGTCTATTAAGCTGTATCCCAATTGCTTATTAAATTAAAAATAAACTTAACGAGTCTGTTTTATTAAATAAATATAGCGATATTTGTCTTGAGTATAATGAGTTAAAAACCAGTTTGTTGTTGAATGTCCGCTTTTTAGTATGGACAAAGATATGAGCGCTTAAAAAAAGGGGTATACACAAATTATGAAGAAAAATATTTTCACAAGGATAGCCACTATTGTATGTTTATTAACCGGAATGGCCGGAGTATTTGGGCAGAGTGCGCAGGCTGAAACGATTCCAGCTGCAAATGATCCGGGACTTAATAAAGAAAGTCATGGGGTAAAAACTATTTATAGTAATTACTATGGGAAGCGTACTGATTTACAATATGATTCGTGGGGGGCAACTCAAACGACTATAAAGTCCACAGAAAACAATAGTAATGGTCAAGAAATGATCGAGTTTTCGTCGTTTGATAATCAGGTTATTGCGTTTTATGATGAAAATGTAGAACCTAATGTTAAGATAGAAACATCTTCTATTAGCCATATCAATATTGATATTTATCTAAGCGAAAAGATAGACGGTCTTTATATAAAGTTGTATGCTCCTCTTTCTGAGGCGGTTTATGGCTATACGGCTTCAAGAAATGATGCAGACGGAGAATTATCATCCGGTGTTTGGCATACCCTCAGAATCCCTTTGAGTGAATTTAGATCTGTAGTATATGAAGGAAATGAACTCAAACAAATAAACGCTATCGAATTAACGGTTGTAGATAGGGCGGGGAAACCTGTCGAGGGGAACACAACGGCTTATTTGGATAACATCTTTTTTTATAAAAAAGCGGATGTTTCTACTACTTTATTAGAAGCCGCGCCTATTCCAAAATACCAGCGTTCTAATATCAAAAACTTCTACAGTACGGAATATGGGACAGATATCAGTATAGAATATTTACAATGGGGATCATCGACTGTAAACTCAACAGCAAAGGATGAAAATCAAAAAGATATTCTCAAATTCTCAACATTTGGATGGATGGCAATGCAATATAACCCTACTAATCAGGTTTTGAATATAGAGGGGAAAGACTATTTGCATTTGGAAGTTTATCCTGAGACTGCAATATTATTTGCCGTAGAGTTAATTCTTTATGAAGACAGAATAGAAGGGGTTGATGAATCCCAAAAAGTAAAAACCAACTTCTATAGCCTTACTGCCAATAGCTGGAATTCTATTGATATAAATCTTTCTGATTTTTACGAGAAAACAGGTGGAAATAAGTATATCAGTGTTATAAATCTTTCTTCCAATAGTGAGCTTACTACCGTATACATGGATCATGTCTATTTCTATGATAGCAAACAAACGGTTGTTGAAGGGACGCCCGATTTTACCGCTTATCTTCCTCCGGTACGCAATGCGGATGATGTGATTTCTTTATTTGGCGATTCATATACAGATGTAAGTTCTAAGAGAAAGGTTGATTTTCTTGCAACATCAAGTCATCAAACCACTGTACCACAACCTACGTCCATTGCTAATCGTGAAGTGATGGCTTTGATCGATATGAATCATTGCCCGATACAGATTCTCGATGAGAATAAAGATGTCAGTGGGATGGATTTTTTCCATATCGATATCTATTCACCGGTAGCAATAAGAAGCTTTAATGTTAAACTAAATGGTAATGAAAAAACTCATGATATTAATTTACCCCTTGAAGCTGGTAAATGGAATCGTTTTGATATTGATTTGAGTACGCTCAAATTAGGAGAAAATAGAAGTATATTAACCCAATTAGATTATGTATGGCCTGAAAATGGAGGATCGAATACCCTCTTTGTCGATAACATATACTTCTATAACAAGCAAGATCATTTCGATCCAACTCCGATTTCCACCTTTAACAATCAGTTAGGTCGTGGTGTCAACATCGGTGCCACTTTCGAGCAGGAAGCTGACTATCTGTGGGATGATTATTATATCCAAAAGATAAAAGAAAAAGGCTTTAAGCATGTACGTTTACCTGTTCGTTGGGATAATTTCCCGACAAGCGATTATAGAAGTCTCAAAGAGGCACCTTATAATATAAAGCCGGAATTTCTGACAGAAATACAAACAGTTGTAGATAAACTTTTGGCTGCCGATCTGAAAGTCATTCTTAATATACACCATTATGATCCGTTGATGGATCTGACGGGTGATACACAGGAGGCTGAAATAAAACGATTCCTGGCTCTTTGGGGACAACTGTCCGAGTATTTCCAAAATTACGATGAGCGTCTGATTTTCGAAATATTGAATGAACCAAGAGATGCGATGGATAGCAAATGGAACAGAGTTTTCAAAGATGCTATTGGCGTGATAAGAAAAGAAAACAAATTCGGAAACGCCAACAACCAAAATCGTGTCCTTATGGTTGGTACAACGGATTGGGGAACGATCAACGGCTTGGAAGGCAGCAATGCCTTAATATTACCAGAGGATGATAAACGTTTGATCGTAACGATTCACTATTACAACCCATTGCCTTTTACTCACCAGGGAGCGAGTTGGGTAAAGCCAGGCTATCCTATCGGATTGAGATGGAACGATACACAAAAAGAGCGGGATGCTGTCACTGCTGATTTTGAAAAGATAAAAAAATTTAGCGAAGACAATAAGAATGTCCCTATTCATATCGGAGAGTTCGGTGTCCATTTTGAGGCAGATATCGATTCACGCCTCCTTTGGACAAATCATATAGCACGGACAATCGATAAACATGGATTTAGTTCTGCTTACTGGCATCTGACGTCAAGCATATACAATAAGTCAAAAGGAGATTTCCCTTATCTGCCCGATGCATTGCTTACTCATTCGATGCCCGCTAAAGTGGCTGGTATAGAGTATCGTGAAAAAGAGTCTGTTTATGATATAAAAAATCCTGGTGGAAAGAGTTGGTCAGGACATGGATATGTGGGTGAACTTAATTCTGTCAAAGATGTTTTAACGGTACAAATAGAAAATGGAGGTGAGTATACTTACTCGGTTCAGGCACTATTAAGAGGGTTACCTATAGAAAACAATGCGACCTATGAGGTCTCTTTTACTGCTATGTCAACAGGTGAGGGGGATAGCTATTATACTTATGTCGGTTCAGAAGGTGAAGGTCATACTCCATACGGCAATTTCTCTTTTGCGCCGGGAAATGAAGAACAAGTATTTTCTTATGCCTTTACCATGCATTATGATACGGATGCCGAAGCTCGTATGGCTTTTGACTTAGGAAAAGGAAGTCCGGCTACAATTACTTTAAAGGATATTACAGTAAAGAAGGTTGTCGAAGTCATTCCGCAGGCTCCTGTTCCATCCAAAAATGCAGAAGAAACAACATGTATATTCAGTTCAAAATATACCGGAGATTTGTATATTCCGGCAGCGAATGATTTAGCTATGAACATGCAAGAACAGAAGATTATTCTATTCTCAGACTTTGACTCACGGGAAATTTCTTTTGCAACAACGTCTCCGGGAGATAAGAAAATGCTTCACCTGGAAGTATATCCAGGGAGTTGGTTTGATGTAAAGATAGCTGTTACCGGAAATGGAGATACTTCAGCAGAAGAAAGCTATACATTGAAACCCCATGAATGGAACAGCATCGATATAGACTTAACCGGTTTCCTATCCCAGACAGGTGGAAAACTGAAGAGTATCCAGCTATCCGGAGGAACCGGAGAAGAACGTAGGATTTATCTGGATCATATCTATCTATATCAAAAGACGGAAGTAAAACCGGACCCAGAGGATCCGGACCCTGAAGATCCCGATCCGGAAGATGAACCGGTTCCTCTTTGGCCGGCATCAGCGCCGACTCTCCTGCAGGAAAATGTGATCTCTGTATTCAGCAATGTTTACGAAAATATTTATTCCAGCTTTGAGAGCTTGGAAGGGCAGGATACTAAAGTGGAAACTATTACAGTTAAAGGTATTCCTGTATGGAAACTGACTAATACGAATATACTGGCAGTCAACATTAAATTACAGGATGTATTTTCGATGGAGTTCCTTCACCTGGATGTATGGAGTCCTAATGCCGGAACACTGAAAGTATATTTGTCGGACGGCATAAGTGAAACGGAGCTTACCGCACTCTCGATCCCGAAAGAAAACTGGCTGACATCCAAATTGACTTTGCCGGATTGGAGTATCGTCAAGTATATCCGGTTTGAGAGTGATACGAAAGGCACTTTCTATTTGGATAATCTCTATTTCTCTAAAAGTCCGGCAACAGGAAATGAAGAAATCAATGCTGATGCAATCGTTTGCCAGGTATCCAATAGCCGCTTGACCGTTGAGGCTACCGATCCGGTTGTAGTTATAGAGATCATTGATATTACAGGACGTCTTATTTCTAGAGAATCACCGATGACTAATATTGCGACTGTCGATATTCATTCGATAAGTAAAGGAGTTTATATTGCACAGGTGGTATGCACGAATGGAAACAGGAAGACTTTTAAGTTTGTAAAGAAATAGAGGGATAACATATTTATTACCTAATGTATAGAAAAACGGGAAGTTGTATTTAGGCATACAGCATCCCGTTTTTTATGTTTATATATCTTTTTAGAAGATATAATGCTTCAATAAATGATTATTCTCCTATCTTAAATTTAAACTCCCTTTCTACCGGTTTATCGCCTTCTGAGTCCATCCGGATGTTGTAAGTCATTTCCCAGGTTCCGGATGTCGGATCAAAATCTGTTTGCCAATAGTCATTACCGTAAGTAGACTGGTCGATCTGTGTCCACTGGTTTCCTTTTTTGATGTATAGGGCCGGTTTTTTATATCCGGATAATTGACGGATTGTGATGGGAACATAACCTATTCCTCCTTTTGTTTTGAAATGAGCCTGATCATTTATGGCAGAAATGACGATAGGATAATTACCTTCTACTGTTCCTTCTACCGGAGTTACAATAATGTTATTTCCTTTTGCTTCCCTGTATGCAAGGGGCCATTTGTTGGTGAACTTTGATAAGGCTGTTTTAAAATAGGTATTAGGACCGTAATAATCATCACCGGTTAAAGGTGTAACAAATAATTCTATTTCAGCTTCTATGTAATCCCCGGCAGATAAAGTACGGCAATTTTCGGGAAGGGTTACTGTGATGATAGAACACGGATCGCCATGTGCTCCTTCTGTCGTAATGTATTCACTCCAATAAGGAGGAATATTTGTTTTCCCATTGACCCTGGAATCCCACTTCCGGATAATGAAACCACGATTCCCGGAGACAAATCGTCCTTCCTGATCTTTACTGATAGGTGAATCGTATAAGAAGAACCAGGGAGTATTCCCGGAAAAAGACTTCTTGCTTTTGTCATTTACAGGGTGTGTATTATTATTCGCTTTCCACTTCTTTATAAGCCCTTTTTCATTTCCTAGAGCAATCTCTTTCGAAAAACCGTAATGATAAGTGGCTGCTCCTAATTGAAATATATCTAATTTATCAAACTCTATGTTGTCCTTTACATTCATCCGGATTTTATATATTCCCCTGGTTATGTCGTCAGACCGAGTGATAGAGGTTGCATACTGAAAATCTATTTTTTGATCTAACATATTACCGGAATATATGACTTCCGTAAGATTGGGGCAATATCGTTTGTAATCAGTTTTCATTGCCGTATGCCATGCCCGGGTACCGTCGTTTTTCCGAAGATTTAAAATATCGGCTCCCCCTACATTTCCTGTCCATCCCCATTGTTGTCCTTTAGGATCGACGATTAACAACGGGCGCACATCCAGTACGGCGGCAGATGCCTGGTCCAGATCCGGTTCATAACATATACTTTCTCCCCATGCACCGATTGCCGATTGATCCCATTGCTGGTTACTTCCCCAGCCAACAAGGCAAAGTTGCGCATGAGAAGCGGCAGGTACGCCTCCCCAATGTGCATTCACCCCTGAATACTCAAGTGTTATTTTACTGTTGGCAGGTATACGAAGGACACTGAGTCCGTGGAACCAGGGCCCTTTATAAAGGTGTGAGTCATAATTGTTGAAATCTGTAGTATGCCAGTTTTTGGATAGTTGGACAGGAATGCCTGTGGGGTAACCCTCCTGATCTCTTATTATTCCCGAAATACCGGGGACCGCGTAGACCTCGTTTTCTTTTGAGAAATTCAATCTGACGGTGGCTTCCGAGGAATTATTATTCTCGATCGTAAATTTAACCTGCTCCATACGGTTGTTGTCTTTGACTGTTTCACCGGAAATGTCATTGCGAAGCTGGATGGAATGCCATCCCATTGCCGGATCGTATTGAGTTATTAAAGAAGTGTTGACCGGCTGTATTTGTTCGGCACTTACTACCAGAGGATTTGTTTCCTGGTGGATAATGCTGTTCAGTTCCTTTTCCACATCTTCGACCGGATAGATGATAAGCCCTGTCTGATAGAGTTGTTCGGGTTGGAGTTTTTGAGTTGAATTCAGGCGTGCTTCTATTTTGTTTCCTGAAAATGAAAGATGGGTATTATCGGTGGATTTGGTTATTATGTACCCACCGGTTCCTGTTGTGTGCTTGTAGACTGCCCATCCTTCGGGAGAGGATTGTTTCTGGTAATTAGAAGGAATTGTATAATTGATAACAATAGCGTTCGAACGGAGAATCACCGTTGGAACCACCCGTAGGGAAAGTGTTAAGCGATCGTTCCATGAAATGATGTCGAGCCCGCTTTGGTAGGGATCGCAACCGTTTAACTCCGGTATCCAGTTGATAAAACGGTGTTGTAGGAAACGTCCGGTATGAATGAGTTGACAATCTTCTACCCGTAAGGAAGATTGTTTGCACGGATAAAGTTTGCCATAGGTTTCTATTCCAAATGAAATATCGGGAGGATTATTATCTATCTCCTGTTTACTCCCGAAAATAGAAAAACTGTTGAAGACCAGTTTCTCATAATCAAATTTGAATGCATATTTATTCGTTTGAACTTCGAAGATCAATGGAGATTGGGTTTTAAGGGAGTTTTTCCACCACATATTAGAATTCAGTGCCGAACTGTTTTTGCATAAATCTTCAACTTTAATCGATTGTGCGTGAATACCGTTGGAACACGAAAGATATAGTATAGTCAGAAACAAAAATATTTTTTTCATTGTAATCTCGCTATATGAATGTAATGAAGAGAATAAAAAGATCTTTCCGGTTTTCATTCCGGAAAGATCTTTTCTATTTAATTATAACCTGGATTTTCTAAGAGGTTCGCGTTTGCGCCGGTCCTGTTCAATGTGATTGGGAAATAGTAATTCTGTTTGTAGAAGCGAGGAGGAGTGTTAACTCCGTCAATATCGTCCAACACAACCAGTTTATACTTTCTTGTATTAAAATCGAGTATATATCTTAGTCCCGAGAATGACTGTGACAAAACGAATTCAGCTTCCCTCCAACGACGTAGATCCCAATATCTGTGTCCTTCAAAGGCCAATTCGACTTTCCGCTCATGGCGTATTGCCTGGCGGTCGATTGTCGTTTTGGTAGCGATACCCGCTCTTGTCCGTAGCTGGTTGATAGCACCTAGGGCTTCTCCCGATTTACCTAACTCGAATGCCGCTTCTGCATAATTCAAAAGAATTTCACCAAAACGGAATACAATGAAATCTGTCCCGGAATTAGACCATGTACTACCGATATCTACATTTTCATCCAGATATTTCATCACTCCGAAACCTGTGCCAAAATTCCCTGCATTGATATTTTGGTCTCCCATCGCATTAACACCTTCGTAGCCTTCCCCGTCGTTTTCATACAATTTACCGTCTCCGCCGATCAAGCCTTTGTGGAAGTCAACATTTCCGCCCCGCCAGGGAGTTCCCATCGTATAGATAGTTGCTGCAAACCGGGGATCTTTCTTTCCCCATAGTTCTTCCATGCTCCACAGGCCATTTTGAATAGCTTGCCGATCCAGTTTGCCTGGTTTACCGTCTATATATTCAAATTCTTCAGCCATCTCCAGGTAAGGCGTATTACCCATTCCCAGATTCCACCCATGTGGTTTGGGACGTTGGCAGAAATCATATCCCCATGTATTTCCTCCACCTGCTAAAGCATCTATATAACTGTGTTGTTTGGCAAATATGACTTCGCTATTTCTCTTCTTAACAAATATATTCCTGAAATTAAGCGATTTGTCAGTATCCTGGTCATATAGCTGGAACGCTCCGCTATTTATGATAGCCTGGGAAGCATCAAAAGCTTTCTGGTAATAATCGGAGGCTTGGCTTTGAGGTATTCCCAACAAGTCATTCAACTGCATCGAACCGAATTGGGCTATGCTTCCGGCATATAAAGCAGCCCGGCTCTTCAGGGCAAGTGCCGTCCATTTTGTCGGACGTCCGAAGTCGGTGGTAGCTGCCAGGTCTTCGGCTATTGCATCCATTTCCGATATGACAAAGTCGTACAGTTCCTTTTCTGAATTCCGTTTAGGGTAAAGAACTTCTTCGGAGTCATCCAGGGAAGCCGCTTTCGTCATCAGAGGAACACCGCCATATCGCTTGACCATTGAGAAATAGTTGAACGCCCTGATAAAACGTGCTTCAGCTACACGGAGTTTTTTTGTTTCACTGTCAATTGGAGAGTTTGGAACCCGTTCAATAAATTGATTCAAATTCCGGATAATATAGTATGGGTATTCCCACCATTCGAGAAATCCTCCATTAATATTCAACTTTCCAGCTTTATAACTTCCTGCATTTCCGGAAATCTCCCAACCGCCTTTCCCTTCGTCTGCAATGTTGTTAATAATTAGAGGTCCGTATCCATGTTCACTGGTATGGATTTCCCATTTCCCATCGACAGGTGAACCTGCCGACCAACTCTCTATGTAATCGCTGGCCTCATTAGTAAAGACTGTTGTCAGCATATATTGTTGGGCCAGATAAGCATCGATCATTACGGGATCATTCCATACCACGTCATCTGAAATAATATCCAACGGTTTCTTATCCAGGATATCATCCAGACAAGAGGTCAGACCACATAATCCGATTAAGAATAGAACTAATTTCTTTTTCATATTATTGATACTTTATTTTCTGTTAGAATGATAAATTCAATCCAAAACTGAATGTGCGCTGTTGCGGATAATACATCAGTTTATTGCTAATATTCGGAGCTTCAGGGTCTATACCATATTTTCGTATGTTGCTTATAGTGAACAGGTTAGTGCCTGCAACATAAATACGAACCTGGTCGATCCCGACCTTATCCAGTATTTCCTTCGGTACATTATATCCCAAGGAAGCATTTTTAAGTCTTAAGTAAGAGGTTGACTTGTAATAATAGTCGGAAGTCCAGCCATTGGATGTCGAGCCTCCTAATCGAGGAATCAATGCCTGTGGATTATTATTCTCCTGTGTCCAGCGTTCATTATATTTTATTTCTGTTTCAAAACCTAAGGATGCATTGGTGTAGTATCCGAATGCTCCCTGGAATAAAGCAGAGAAATCAAAGTCGCGGTATCTTAAATCCATCGACAGACCATACATCCAGTGTGGCATTGTACCCATTCCGATATCTTTTTGGTCTTTCCAATCTAATACGCCGTCTCCGTTCAGGTCTTTGTATTTGATATCTCCGGGACGAAGAGAGTGATTACCGCCTAATGCACTATAAGTATATTCTAATGCATCGATCTCTTCCTGGCTGGTAAATAACTTCTCGGCTGAATAACCGAAGACGCGGTCTGTCCACTGTCCTGACAACTGATTGATTCTTTTTTGATCAGGATCTTCGTAATCGGGCTCTTCATGGTGATCCCATTTGGATCGTGACCACGATATGTTACCATTGACATTATAGGAGAAATCAGCAACTTTACCCTCCGTTCCCAGGTTTAGTTCAAATCCACGGTCATTCAGGCTGTTCAGGTTTTCCTGAGGCAGCGCGGAACCAAAGGTAGAAGGTAGTGAGCGCATACGGGTTGCCGGTATGCCATCCCGTTGACGATAGAATCCTTCGATGGAACCATGAATTTTCCGGCCGAGGAAAGAATAGTCGATACCTCCGTTATAGATAGACATTTTTTCCCAGGTAAGCAGCGGATTAGCCAGGCCTGTTGAATAAAGTCCCGAAACAGGGGTGTCGCCTAATAAATAAGTCCCTCTCATCGCATATCCCGACAGATATTGGAAATTACCTACGGCATCATTTCCGGACTGACCGTAACTAACCCTTAACTTCAGGTTGTCGACGAAGGTCAGGTTTTTAAAGAAACTTTCCTGTGAGGCGACCCATCCTAGGGATACTCCGGGGAAATATCCCCAACGGCTATCTTTCGGGAATTTGGCAGATGCATCGGCACGCAGGATAGTTTCAATCAAATAGCGGTCTTTGAATGCATAGTTGATCCTTGCAACAAAACTGGCTCTTCCCATTTCGCTGGCGGAGCCATCGTTACTCATTCCCGAGGTACTACCGGCATACAATTGTTCGATGGAAGGAGTCAGGAAATCTTTCCGGTAAGCCATGAAATTGTTGTTTGCATAATCAATACTTTCAAATAAAAATAAACCGGAGACACGATGCGTATCATTGAAGAGATTGTTGTAGGTTAATGAGTATTGTTGGGTTAATACGCTTCCCCGATACGTTCTCTCTCTGAGTTCTGCTTTCTCTTTAAAGTTCCCCACATAGTTGTACGTGTCTGTTGCCGTATTGTAGGTATAATACTTAATCGGTTTTGTAAACTCTTTTACATACTGTTCATTGTCAATATAATTAATAAACGCTTTTGCTTTCAATCCTTTGACATATTTAAAATCATATGATAAAGAAACACTCCCCCTTAGATCACGTTTTTTGTTGTGGTTGTAACCTGTCAGGTCCGAATTAGAAGTGGCGGCAATACTTCCTACATCAATTCCTCCCCAGGCTAGCTTGGTTGGGTCTGGTAGCTGAGACGGATACCAGGGTTTGGTATTATATAGATCCTGCCATAGATATCCGTTATTTTCCATACCTCTGACAGGAAAGTTACGGTCTTCATAAGTCAGTGTTAGGTCGATAGATAAATTTATACGGTCCGTAATGGCAGCATCCATATTTGATTGGATATTATAGCGTTTGTACTCTCCACCATTCTTTTTGATCATGGTTTGTTGGTCGGTATAACCGAAGTAACCCATATATTTGATTTTACTGCTTCCACCTCTGACGGCTAGGTTGTGGTTTTGTTGAGGAGCCCATTTGCGAAATACATAATCGAACCAGTCAGTATTGGGATAAGCAGGATCGTTTCCTACAAAGAATTTTTCTACGGCTTCTGCAGTCCAGGGAGCTCCAGATTCTGGTTGACCACTTTGTAGATAAGCTTCGCGTTCCATCTGTGTTCTTTGCCCTGAGCTAGCAGGTTTGACCATATCAGTTACTCCTTGAATCGTAAATGATCCGTTGTAAGTAATTGTCGGTTTTTGGTCTTGTCCACGTTTAGTTGTAACTAATATTACTCCGTTTCCGGCGCGAGCTCCGTAAATAGAGGCTGCCCCGTCTTTCAGTATTGAGATTGACTCTATCTGATTGGGATCAATATTATTGAAACTGGATTCAACCCCATCGACTATTATCAATGGATTTCCAAATCCACGTATACTAAGAGCACTATCGTCAGAGCCTGGCTGACCACTATTTTGTTTAGCTGATAGCCCTGGTAGTTGTCCTGCCAGTGCATTAGTTACATTGGCAATTGGCGCTGTTGTTAGTTTTTCTGACTTAATAGCTGCAACTGATCCTGTAAGATTACCTTTTCTTTGTACACCGTATCCTACAACAATAACTTCATCAATTGCTTGACTATCCTCTTTTAACTGAATATTGATTACCTTTCTGTTATTTATCGCAATAGTTTGTGAATTATATCCAATATAAGTGATTTGTAAGGTAGACGATAATGATACGTTTATACTATATTTTCCCTCTATATCCGTTATCGTACCGTTAGCTGTTCCTTTCTCTACAATATTTGCCCCGATAATAGGTTCTCCGTTTATGTCTGTAACAATACCTGTAATAGTTGTACGCTGTTGATTGATTCTTTCTTTTTCCGATGAAGAAACAACAATATAAGAACCTTCCTGTACATAATTTAGTCCTATTGCGGGAAATAGATTATCTAAAATTTGCTTGACCGGCTGTTTTTGGGCATTAACTATTACTTTTAGGTCTGTGTTTACGTTCACATTATATACGAACAGGTAATCTGTTTGTTTTTCTATAGCATCCAATACTTCTTTTAATGATGTATTGTTGGCCTGTATGCTTACTCGTGCATTCTGTGAGTTCGAATCAATTGCATGTAATGAAAATATCAATACAAACAGTAGAAATGAGGCTACTCTCATAATTCTGAAAAAATGTTTATGTCGTGATTTTTTAAGAAAATAAGGTCCCGACAAAGATACTTTATTCATAACTTTGTAAATATTAGAAATTAATACAGTTTTAATAATTGTGTTAGTTATGAAGCGATAGATGTTCCCGCATTTATCGCTTTTTCTTTTTTTAAGCTATATCATAGGCTATTCGATTTAAAGGTTCAACATGTTACTTTATATAAATTATAGTGTTGTCGGAATTTCTGTGAAAATGGAAGTTGACGTCTTTTTGCAGTACATGCAATATGAAGTCGATACCATCTGCAATACGGAATTTACCGCTGCAAATGTAGTTTTCCATATTTTTATTTTGATTGATTATCCGGATGTCATATGTTTTTTCAAATTCTTTCATCAAATCATTGAAAGCGATGTGTTCAAAACACAATAAACCGTCTCTCCAGCGATAAACATCATAATTATCTATTTCATTAACGACCAGCTTACCGTCTATGAAATCTGCTTTTTGTTGCGGACGCAAGAGTGTTTTGTTGGAAGGGGTCGCTTTGTCTGATATCTGTATAGATCCTTCCATCAATGCGGCAGAGAAAGAGGATATATCATTGTAAGCTTCGACATTGAATTTTGTGCCTAAAACTTCGATATCATATTTACCGGTTTGCACCACGAAAGGTCTTTCTGCATTTTGGGCTACTTCAAAATAACCTTCCCCGTCCAGGGTAATTTCCCTTTTCCCTTTTCTTTTAGAGAAAGATGCCGGGTATTTCATTTTCGAACCGGAATTAAGCCATACATTCGTTCCGTCGGACAACAAAAGATTTACCCGCTGGCCGGTAGGTACGGATATCGTATTCATTTCAGATTCTGTTCTCCGATCGGACCATGCTACCTGGTAAACTTGTATGCCGCACATGATTATTATAGCTATAACTGCCGCATATTTAGCTATATTGTTTAATCGGTATGTTTTGACTGATGGATTGTATGGTATATTATTCTTTCTGTTCTGAATGAGTAGCAGGTCGAAATATTTCCGTTCTTTGATATATTCCTGCATGTTCTTTTCAGAAGATTCTGTCCAGTTACAAACTTCTTCTTCCTCCTGGAAAGAAGCTTTGCCTTCGAAAAAACGATATAGTGTTTCTCTCTTCATATTATTGTAAGCACATAAGTAAAAAGTATCCCTAATGAAAAAAAGAACTTTTTTCAAAAAAAGGGAAAATGGTATTTTATTGGTTTAGGAAGATTATAAAAAGTGGAAGATAGTCTTTTAATTCTTTTCTTAGCACATCGAGTGCTTTAGAGATATGGAACTCGATACTTTTAGTTGATAAATTGAAATGTTCGGCAATTTCCTTGTGTTTTTTATTTTCATACCGGCTCATGATGAATATCGTCTGTGTTTTTTCCGGAAGGCTATCCAATGCTTTATCTACTAATTGCTGTGCTTCGGAACTGAATAATTCTTCTGGGTTGCAGGCTTCCAGCGTAGTGATCTTTAATTTTCTTACTCTATCCATATGAGCCCAAAGGTTTTGTTCTATATCTTCCCTAATTCGCTGGTTACGAAGATAATTAAGGCTTTTATGCTTGACTACTTCCATTATATAAGCAGGTATATTTGACTTGGAAGCAAGGGAATGCCGATTCTCCCAATAATATACCAGACTGTCGACTACTATATCCTCAGCAGTATCTTCATTCTGAATATAAGTATTAGCAAAGCGAATGAAAATCCCCCGATAGTTTGAAAACAGTTTATTGAACTCCTTTATCTCTGAAATATTCTCCATATCAAATAATTGATAGGGTAAAGATAAATAAAAAATGGAGATAATGGCATTTCTTATTATAATCAGTATCTCCGATCGTTCAGTTCATTCAATGGTATATGCAAAAACTCGTTTAAAACGAGCCCTTACTTCGTTTAAAAGGAGTTTTTTCTCGTTTTAAACGGGGTGAAGGCTTGTTTTAAACGAATTTGTGGTTCGTTTTAAACGGGTTTTTGGAATTATTTTGTAATATCAACCTTTATGCCTTTATTATCATACCGTATAAGCTTTTCGAGGACAGAATAATTTGTGCTGTTCTTTACCGGTATAAAAAGTTTCACCCGGAAGCTCCTTTGGGGATATTCGACAAATGTTCCTTCTTTATCGTAAATACTTAGCTGTTTGTTTTGATCATCCCAATGAAACCGGATAAGTGAATAGACGCCGTTTTCATAGGCATAAGTTTTATTATCATCTTCATAAAGTTCGAAATCGGCATCGGCTCCACTATAAATTCGCAATTCCAACTCTTTTTCTTTTTGTTCTCCGACATATTGAACTACTTTATTTATGGGAAGAATAGAGCCTGCCTTTATAAATACAGGTATAACATCAAGCGGAGTTTGATATGAAATCGTTTTACCTCCCGTATAGAGTTGTTGAGTATTCAGGTCGTACCAGTATTTACCGGAATGTTTGGGCAGATAGATTGATTCTTCTGAATCAGGGTTTTCGATTGGACCTTCTGCTGTATAATACATAGGCTTTGTTATCGGTTTAACGAGCAATGAAGGACCAAACATATACGTATCTGCTATATTATATACGTGATGGTCGTCCGGAAAATCCATGACCAGTCCACGCATCATTAATCGAGAGTTTGTTGTTACTTGCCAAGCAGATGAATATATATAGGAAAGCAGATTATACCGTAGGTTTATCATTTTTAATAATCCATCATAAAAAGGATCGCCGGGTTCTCCGAATTGCCATACTTCACGGGGAATATTGCTGCCGTGGGCTCGGAAAATGGGAGAGAATACACCTTGTTGGAACCATCTCAAATAAAGTTCCTTATAGGATGGATCGGCAAGCCCTTTGGTATATTGGCTACCTCTTGTTGTTGCGAAAAAACCGCCTATATCAGTTGTCCAATAAGGTATTCCACTCATACAGAGATTCAGTCCTGCCGGTAATTGTTTTTGGAATACATCCCAGGAAGCGGTGATATCTCCTGACCATACAGCTGTTGCATATTGCTGTTGTCCGGCAAATGCGGAGCGGGTTAAAATAGTAACTCGTTTATCACTCTGTTTACGTATGTTTTCATACATGACTTTGGACAAGAACAAGGAATAGACATTCAGATACCGGTCGAATGAACCGATATAAGTTTGTCCCGCCGATTTTGTTTTTTCCTCTTGTTTATCTTGTGTGAAGCCTTCACGGAAAGAAGGTTCTGTAGCATCCATCCACCAGGCATCCACTCCTGTACGGTACAGTCCTTTATAAAGATGTTCCCAGAAAATCAGCTGAGCCTGTGGATTGTATATGTCCATGACTTTATATTCAGCCCAGGTGGGTTCGTCAAATAAAGCACCGATTTTTTCCATATCTTTGTATACATCTGTCTTTTTTCCGAATCCCGGCCATACAGAAAGCATCAGATTCACGTTGTACTGATCATGGAGTTGGCGGATTACTTCTGTCGGATGATTGAAGTTGACTGTATCGAACTTTAGACTGTTCCAATGATCGCGATCTCCCCAGTATTCCCAGTCCTGTACGATATTGTCAAGTGGAATCTGCCGTTTGCGGTGTTCTTTTACGACATCGGTAAGTTCGTTGAATGATTTGTAACGCTCTTTGGACTGCCAGTATCCGAATGCGGATTTGGGGAACATGGGGACTTTGCCTGTCAGTTGGTGATAACCGGCTACAACCTCTTTCATATCGGTACCGTAAACGAAGTAGTAGTCGATTGCGTCAGCCACTTCCGACCAAAAAGAAGCTCCCTCATTGTTGTCCTCGAACAATGTTTTGGAGTAATTATCCCATAAAATGCCATATGGCTGTGTGGATAGTAGAAATGGATTGACAATTTCCATATTGGCCTGTACGAGTTTGATTTTTTTTCCTCGGTAGTTCATTATTCCTTCCTGATATTGTCCTAATCCATACAGTGCTTCGTCTGCCTGTAGTTTGAATGTCTGTTTTATTTGCCATACCGTTTCGCCAGCTACGTCTTTTTGTTCGAAAGAACGTGCCTGTTCTTGAAGGAGCACGGTTTTATTTCGGGTGTCTGAAAAGTAGAAGTTTTTATCTTTATATGAGTAAGTCGCTGTCACATATTGGGTTTGCAGAGATATAAAATCTCCTTTTTCTAAAATTTTGTAATGAGAAGAAGGTATGCTTGTTTTTTCAGGTACGATTAGAGACTCCTTTGCTTTAGTACCAATTGGAACTACTTGGATATGGATAATTTTATCCAATGGTGAAGAAACTTGTATTTGTAGAGAATCGTCGAGAATACGAAACCCGTTATTTATATTTTCTCCTTTAGAGAATACTGTGCATAGTATGCAAATACCGATAAATAGTATTTTGCTCATAGTTCTTAATTATTTTAATATTTGGCATTTGTAATGTGAATCATTAATATTGATTCACATTACAAATGCAGGAATTAGAATCCAATTACATTACTTGGTCCTTGTTGTGCAATTTTAGGCCAACCAGGATTTTGATAGATGGTAGATTGTTCTACATCCCCTGTTCCGTTGGAAGTAATGATGAAATTATCCATTGGGATAGGAGACAAATAGTGGGCAGCATGCCATTTATAACCGTCGTAAAAACGATTATTTTCTTTTACAATTTGATAAGGACGCAAATAATTGCTTACTGATTTTGGAGAAACATTAGGAGTTCCTGCATTATCGTCTGAGGTAATTAATAAAGAAGTTCCGTTATTGTCGACGTATGCTTTATAGTTTTCTGCCCATAAGTTGAAACCTTCTATGATATAAGGTGTTTTAACCATCTGATCCATAGAACGCCAACGGCGCAAATCATCATAACGCAAACCTTCTGCTATAAACTCACAACGACGCTCGCGGCGGATATTATATAATGTAGGATCGACTAATTGCCCTCCGGTATATGCTCCCCAGTCGTTTGGAGCTTCTTTGCTCATGTCTGTTACTGCAATTGTTTTTTGATAATCAGGATCTATACCGGCACGTGTACGGATTGCTTTCCAGTATTTGTCGGCAAGAGCATCTAAAGAACCATAGCGTAGATAGTAAGCTTCGATATAATTCAAATAAGCTTCAACAGATCTAAAAATAGGGAAGCCTGTGTCTACATTTGCTCCTGTAAAGAATTCATCGTGTGTACAGTATTTACGGATACTATATCCAGTTACATCCCTTTCGGCATTGATCGCTAATATTTTAGGATATTCAAATGTAGTTGTCGGTGGATATAAAAAGTCGCCTTTTGTTTTTGTAAACAGACTTAAACGCCAGTCTCTGTTTTCTCGAAAACTTGTAAAGTCTGAATCTCCTTTATAACCAGAGTTCTCTGCATAAATAGGAAGCCCGTTTTCCATTAAAAAAGACTGAACAAAGCCTCTTGTGTATCCTGAGTTGCAGCTACCATAATAGAGATAACGTGTAGTGACATGACTTACTAAAGATTGGTCATAACTTCTCCAAAATAAAACTTCTTCGTAAGATTCCAGATCTTTATCACAAAACATTCTGTAATAAGGGTTTGAAATTGCCTGGTTTAATTCTGTTTTATTATAGCTATTACTGGTTAGTCCAACTTTTTCTGCAACTTCTTTAGCACTGGCTATAGCATTATCGAGAAAGTAGTTTATTTCACTGTCGATATCTCCTGATGGATATTGATAATCGGGATACATCGCTTCACCTGGCCAACCTTCTCCTTTAGGTACAAAAGAAGTTCCTTTGAACGATTTTAACCATGATCCTTCGTATAAAGCAACTCTTGATTTTAACAAGTAAGCCACATTTTTAGACAGTCTCACTTTTTGATTAGGCGATACTTCACTTAAAAACATTGCTGCAGAGTCCAGGTCTGATATAATAAAACGGGCAACTTCATTCCGGGGCATACGTTTTGAAGCCTCGGTCAAAGTGTTCATATCATCAGGAAGAACATTACGAACGATAGGAAAATCACCGTATTCTTTTAAACGGGTAAAATAATTATATGCGCGTATCAAATAAACCTCCCCGATGTAGTGGCGGATATTGTTTTCATCTCCTTTTATGGAACCTGCCTGATAGTTGGCTAAAACGTTATCAAGGAAATTATTACACTTATAAATTGTTGTGAAATCCCAGTTCTCTTTATTTTGAGCAACTCGCCATTCTCCTGGAGAAAAACGATTATTGGGAGATACTTCCGCTTGATTGTCAGTGTTGTTGTCTTCACCTGTTGTCATAGTCCAATCGATAGGAGTCTTAAACTCACTATAAAGTGTGATAGAGAAGTTAGCCAGATCTGATTCTGAATGAAAATATTTGTCCGGTGATACGGATGATAATGGAGGTCTGTCCAAAAAGTCATTACAACTTGTGAAAATTCCTAGTGCCAGAATAGATGATATTATTGTACTATAGAGTTTCATGATTATATTTAATTTAGAAGTTAACACTTAAACCTAAAGATATAGTTGTTTGCAATGGATATACACGTCCTTCTCCTCTTTCTCCGGCAAAAGCCTCCGGATCGAATGCTTTACTCATTTTCGTTCCTGTCCAAAGATTTTCACCAGAGACGAATACTCTCAGTTTCTGGATAGCTATTTTTTGCATTAATTCTGCAGGCAGAGTATATCCTAGCTGCAAGTTTTTCAATCGGATATAAGCTCCGCTTTGTAAATAACGGGTTTGGACCTGTCTGTTCTTGTCTGAATCAAAGATAGGGCGCGGATAGTAGGAATTCAGATTTTCTCCCATAGGATCATCTGCCAATCGGAAATAATCTTCATGTGCTTTCAACCCAATCCCTTGCCACATTGTGCTAGCACCCCAGAATTGATTATCACCTAACCACAAGTCTCTTTTCATTGTTCCCTGAAAAAATGCTGAGATATCGAATCCTTTCCAGGAAGCATCTAGTGTTAATCCAAAATTGTAACGGGGAGTTTTGTTTCCTATGATACGTTTATCTCCCATTTTTCCTAACATACCTTGCCCGCCGTTTATTTCGCCGTCACCGTCCAGGTCGGCATACATGATATCTCCTGCAGCCCATTCATTACCGATAGTGCTTTGATCTACTTTTGCCAAATGATTGTTCATTTCTTCGTCAGTTTTTGCTATACCGATAGTGGTATATCCCCATATATCTCCGATATATTGACCTTCGTAATATATTTTATCCTCATTTTTGACATCAACTTTGTTATTCTCATTCGGATAGCGTTTGACTTTCATCCGTGCATCTGCAACAGTGAAATGAATACCGTAAGATAATCCATTTTTTAATCGGTCCCGCCAGCTTAAATCCAATTCCCAACCTGTAGTTTGTAAGTCTGCATTGTTCATTTTAGGAACATCTGTACCTAAAATAACCGGTAATTCAGGAGCTGGACCAACCATATCTTTGGTATATCTGGAGAATCCTTCGATGGAACCGGTCAGTCGGTTGTCAAATAATCCGAAGTCCAGTCCAACATTCCATGTTTCAACTTTTTCCCAAGTCAAGTATCTGCTGATCAGAGCTACAGGTAATACTTTATCAGGTTTAACGCCATTTAATAGCCAATTTCCGCCACCTGCTGTAATATCCATTAATGAATAGAATGGATACAGTGATTCTGTATTCTGGTTTCCTAATTGTCCGTAAGATGCTCTTAGTTTTAAACTACCGAGCCAAGAGTTTATAGATTCCATAAATTCTTCTCGTGCAATGTTCCATCCTGCGGAAACAGAAGGGAACCAGTTCCACCGTTTTGACTCTAGAAAACGTGAAGTTCCATCGTATCGTAGATTGAATTCCGCCATATATCGGTCTTTGTAGTTATAATTCAATCGACCGAAAAAGCCGGCTGTCGCCCACTGATCGTAACCTCCGTTTTGTATCTTTTCTAATCCGGTTGCGGTATCGATTGTTGGTAAAGAGGGAGTAATCAAACCTTCCTTATAGGCTTTCAGATCACGATCTTTACTTAATTCGGCATTGAAACCGATCAATCCTTTTAAATTATGACCTGAATCAAAAGAATGAGAATACTCAGTGTACAGATTGGTATTCAAAAAGTTTTCTTTATAATAATATTCGGTAATGCGTGTGAGTCCTTTAGCATAACCTGCTACACCTTCGACTTGTGAGTTGATACCATCGATTCCCAATTCAGAAGTTTCCAGAATTTCTGTATGTTCATTCTTATTGTGGATTCTATAGTTGATCTCTCCAAATAATTTCCAGTTTTTTATAGGTTCTAGAACTAGTTGAAGTTGCTGGTATAAGTAATCATTTTGGCTTTTGAAACGTCCTCCGTCTTCTAATGGTATGATGCGGGATGTAGATGTATATCCTCCATGTTCATAGTTGCGCGGAGTTACTGGCCATTTTCTTGATAACTCATTGAAAAATAGCCTTGTGTTTTCCGTTAAATAAGTGGGCTGGCTTTGGTCTCCTCTCATAAATTTGGTGGAAACATTTACCGAAGCCCAATCTGCTAGCTGGGCATTGATTTTGGAAGTGAATGAGTATCTTTTGTAATCATCACCTCCATAGCGAAGTAATCCTTCTTGCCCCAGATAATTGGCAGATAAATAGAATTGGATTTTCTGGCTACCTCCATTGACTGATAAGTTATGTTCTTGCGCAAAAGCTCCATTCTTGAAGTGTTCTTTCAGCCAGTCAATGTTGTTGTTGCCTTTTTCATACATTTGGTAACGGTTCGGGTTATTGGGATCGGATACACCCTGAGTAGTGATTTCTCCTTTTTGGAATGCAATGATTCGTCCCATTGTTTCTTCATCAAATACAACACCTTGATGCGCATTTGTTGATGCGGTATTCCAATAATTAGCAAATGTATAGGAGTCCATCATTTCAGGCATACGCATAGGAGAAGACCAGCGGAAACTGTTATTATATGAAACATTCGTTTTTCCTTCTTTTCCTCTTTTGGTCGTAATTAAAATTACACCGAAGGAGGCACGAGAACCATAAATAGAGGCAGCTGCGGCATCTTTTAAAACACTGATAGATTCAATGTCCTGTGGATTCAACATATTAATATCTCCGTCCATCCCATCAATTAATACTAATGGGCTGGATTTGGAACCATCTCCAATCGTGCCGGCTCCACGGATGTTAATTTCTAAAGAGTTGTTCAATTCTCCACCGCCATTGTTCATGCCAATGTTTAATCCGGGTAAAACGCCTTGCAGTGCCTGGGTAGCAGTTGTTACCGGACGGGCCTCTAATACCTCGGAATCAACAGCACTAACAGCTCCGGTCAGATTAACTTTCTTTTGAGTTCCAAAACCTACTACTACTACTTCATCTATGAATTGAGTGTCTTCAGAAAGTTCGATTTGTAATTTGGTTTGATTTCCCACTTTCACCTCTTTAGCTTCATATCCAATATAGGATACTGTCAATATAGACTTCTCGGATACCAAAAGTGAAAAATTTCCATTAATATCGGTTATTGTTCCATTGCTGGAACCTTTTTCTACCACATTTGCACCAATAATAGGTTCACCGTTATTGTCTGTGATTGTACCTGTGATCTTTTTGTTTTTTTCATCTGCGGAACTAGCGGCAGATAACTTCTTTATTATAATATTATTTCCTTTGATTTCGAAAGTAATATTTTGCCCGTCTAAAATTTGTTTTACTACTTCCCCTATAGATTTATTGGTTGCATTTACAGATATGACTTTGCGGGTGTCTATATCACCGGAAGCAAAAACGAAAGAATAGCCATTATTTTCTTTCAATGTTTCTATGGCTTTTTTTACTGTTACATTATTTAAATTCAGGTTAACGTCTTGCGCAAATATCGTTGGGTTGAGGCAAAACATTACCAGGGCCACAGATATGGCCTTTTTTCGGATATTCATAAGTAATTAGAATTAATTGTTTTAAACAAGAAATTTTGATACCAAAAGTAAAGTTTTATTACATTTGTCAATACTTTCGGAAATTCGCAGAGATAGAGTCCGAAATTCAGAATCGGGAGATTGTGCAGATCTTCCGGTTCTTTTATTATATTGCAGACTCGATTTTTGTGTTACATTTTTAATCAGGTCCTTTTTGTCTCATATAGATTAAATTTTAAATTAATAATGTGATTTAATGAAAACTATTATCTGGTTGTATATAAATGTATGTTTCTACCGTTGATATGATATTGCAGTTTGCCGGTAGATGCTAACATATCCAATATATCGCGGATACTTTGTTCTTTACGGACGAAATTTCCATAAAAGCGGAATGTAGCCAATGAACTATCTTCCAAGGTTATTTTTACATTATAGCTTCTTTCCAACTCTTTAGCGATATCCGGAAGCAGGTCTTCATCAAAAAAGAGAAAGCCGTTTGTCCATTCAGAAGCATATTCTGCTTCAACTGAAGATATCTGAAGTTCTCCGTTTCTCTTATTCAATATAGCTTTCTGATCTGGCTCCAGATAGCATAGGCTATTGTTTTTAAGAGAGTTTTTTAGACTGACTTTCCCTTCCAGCAAATCGACTGAAATCTCCTCATCTTCCGGATAGTTCCTAAAATTGAATTTGGTTCCCAACACCCGTAGCTCCAACTCTTTTGTTTTGATCTCGAAAGGTATTTGCTCATTTTTAGTGACTTCAAAATATCCTTCACCTGCCAGTTGCAGTTTTCGTTCGGCAACACCGAAGCCTTGTGAATAGGTGATTTTCGAGCCGGCATTCAACCATACCAATGTGCCGTCCGGGAGGTATAATTTTGTTTTCGAGCCTAAAGGAGCTTCTATCACCATCTCGGCAAATTGTTTCTTGACCTGTTCGGAGCCACTCCAATAAGAGGCGAAAGAAATGAGACATAAAAGAGCAATTGCTGCTGCCGCATACATATATTTGTGCAGAGGATGTTTTTTGATCACTTTTTTCTCTGCTGCTACCTGGGTTTTGGAAAGGAACCGTTGGAATGCTGCTTCTTTATCGTATCGTGTCTCTTCATTAGCTCCGATCGTAGAGAACCAAACTTCCCGTATCTGTCGGAAATATTTTTGGTTTTCCGGAGAAGCCTTGAGCCAATCTTCGAGCTCAGTTAATTCCTCTGTTCCCAAACCTCCTGAAAGGTAATTTGTGATCAGTTCGTCTATTCTGGTATGTATGTTTGTAGCTTTCATTTTTCGTTCTCTTGTATATATGACAGTTAGAAAAGGGGAGAGGGTAGTGCGTTCGGATAATTTTTTCAATTAAATCCAAAAACAGCATATGAGTAGGAGCAAATACTTACTTAGATCAGCACTTAGGCGAGATATCGCATTTTTTATATGATATTTTACCGTATTGACGGAAATGCCGAGTTCTTCAGCTATTTGTTCATATCGTTTTTCTTCGAAGCGGCTTTTTTTGAATACAACTTTACATTCTTCAGGAAGTCTGTTTATAGCATTCCTGATCTCTTGTTCGAGCTCATTCTCCAGCAATCGTGCCAGCGGGTAGTCGTCGGATGGGAAGACAGAATTTATCCACTCATTTTGCTGGTCGATGACTGAAAATCGGACTTCTCTTTTTTCTCTTTCCAGGTTCAGATAATTTATACAACGGTTACGTACAGCCTGAACCAAATAACTGCGCAGGGAGGTGGTAATTTCAAGGGTATCTCTTTTCTCCCAAAGATGAAAAATAATATCGTCGACAATACTTTCAGCCAAAAAATCGTCTTTCAGGAATTCATAGGCAATCTTACATAACAGTACATAATGATGATCATATATGTATTTGTATGCTTGATTATTTCCTGATTTCAGGGAATGAATCAAATGTAGTTCTTCCTTTTTTTCCATATAATTATCCGTTCTCCCTGTTTCTGAAAGATGTATTGTCGCAAATATACACGATTTATATAAATCTCAGTTAGTATTTGGAGAAAGAGGTAGGTCTTTTTCTAATTAAAAAAGGAGACTATCTAACATTTGGTTGTTAGACGGCTCCTTTTTTATCAGCTTATCTTACATTTTAATCAGTCCTTATTTTCGGAAACTCGAACATATTCCATTATAGTTTTAAAGGCTTTTGCCGCTTTGCTATCCCGCTTAGCCGGTCGACCATAATAAGTATTTATAAAGTTTTCGGCGGGTTCCCAGGAAGTAGTAAATATTCCTTGCATCCTAGAAGACAGGATAGGAGAATAACTTTCTTTAGCTCCGTTTCTTCGTACCATTTCCAACATTTTCAGTTGGTCTATGGCAACATCAGATTTCCAAAATGTACTGACCAATACATTAAATCCTTTTATAGCAAAATATTCAGGTGTAGGCGGAGCATCTTCATATTTCCAATCACAAATCATTATATCTTTCGGGATCAAATCAATAGCCCTATGTGTATCAGACAAACTGGCTTGCCATGCTCCTAGTCCCGTCGTTTTTCCATCGATCAGTCTATCCCCCCACATCCACATCTCACAACTTTTACTCTTAAGGTAGTTATAAAGATTTCTTACATGTTCGGCATAAATTGCAGACCGATCTCCTCCGAAACATCTGGGGCATTTCTCATGGGCAATGATCCAAACCTCATCCAAACCTACGTGAAAAGCATCTGCCTCACAAACATCGATTAACTCATCCATTAGAGGGAATAAAATTTTATATATATCTGGATGTTGAGGGCATAAGCTTTTACAAAGGAATCCGCCCTGAGGGTAAGCGTCTACCCATGGGACAGGAGGATCGACCCCTGGAGACTCGTCAAACTCTGGATATTTGATAAGTAATGGCTCCACATGTGTTCCTTCCGATTGATGTCCCAACAGATTCATTTTGGGAATTAAACGTATACCCACATCCTTACAGGCTTGTACTATCTGTTTCACTTCACTTTTAGACAGAGCCAATGTATCTGCCAATTCCGGATGAGACTCAAATTTATATCTATATTTAAATCGAACAACCAAGGTATTAATTCCTTCTTTAGGCAAAGCGTCTTTGATAAAATGACAAAATGATTCTACCTGTCCTGGTTCAGGAGGAGCTAACAAAAGGGCTTTAATCGGTAATTTATTCCACTCTTTAGCGTCTTTTTGTGAATATATCTCCTGAACCCCCATGAAAAACATGAATAAAAATAAACATGCCTGATAACAAATTTTCTTGTTCATAATGCACTTAGGATTTCGGTTGTTCTACAACATTCGTATTTCCACCTCCACGAAGAGAAAGATCCACCGGACGATTCTTTTTCCAAGATCCTCCTGTAAAATCCGGAACATCAATTGAATTGGAACGATTTGCTACCGACCAATAACTTAATGGCGTAATACTACACCATGCTGCCGCATCATATACATCCATATCCAAAGGCAAGCCGTTACGTAAGCAATCGATCATTCTCCAATCCATAATAAAATCCATACCTCCATGACCTCCTATAATTTTGGCAACTTCAGAAATGTGTTTAACAACCTCTGGAGTATATTGTTCTTCCAGTTCTGTCATCTTCTCTTGCGAAATATAATCGTGCCCAAATGCAACTTTACCTGGTTCGGGATATTTGCGGCAAGAACCTTTTGTTCCAGTCAGTACATGCAAACGATCGTATGGATGAGGAGTACTTACATCATGTTGGATCATAATTGTTTTACCTTTCGCCGTACGAACAGTTGTTGTATTCATATTACCTCTATATTTCATTGCCGCCATTGGTTTATAATAATCATTTTTAGCCGCCAACTCTTTCGCTTTTGCTTCCATCATGAAATCATCGGTTGATATGGAGGTCAGATATTCCATTTTGTCGCCACGATTGATATCCATAGCCCAGCATACCGGTCCTAGACCATGTGTCGGATAAGGATTTCCACTTTTATGATTTTCATCCCATCTCCATGCCGGCCATTCCGGTTCTCCGAACATGCCACTTAGTAATTCGTGGATATAGGCACCCTCTCCGTGAATTACTTCTCCGAACAATCCTTTTTGAACCATGTTTACCGTTAAAATCTCAAAAAAGTCATAACAGCAATTCTCCAGTTGCATACAGTGTTTTTGGGTGCGTTCAGATGTTTCAACAAGCTGCCAGCATTCTTCCAATGTTTTTGCAGCCGGAACTTCTACCGCCACATGCTTTCCGCATTCCATTGCATACACAGCTATGGGAGTATGCCACTTCCAAGGAGTAGCGATGTAAATCAAATCAATGTCTTCCTGCTCACATAACTTTTTCCAAGCATACTCATCTCCAAAATACTCCTTTGCCGGATGTTTATTAAATTTTTTAAGTGTCTCCTGGTTCTTCTTCACTGCCTCTTCCCGTAGATCACACAAGCCCCTGACCTCTATTTCTTTGATATTGAGGATACGAGTTACGGCCCAGCTTCCCCGGCTCCCTATTCCTACATAACCGATCCGGACAACCGGAATAGGATCGGCGGCATAACCGCACATATTAAACAGTTGTTTTCTATTTTTCCCTTTTTCTACGCATTCTCTTACAATGGCTTCTGCCTCTGATTTATCTACGGAAGAACAACTAGTAAAGCCGGTCAGAGCCATCCCTGCTCCGAAAAGAGAACCTTTTAAAAAGTTACGACGATTTATACTCATGATAATAATATTTTACAGATTGATAAAAATAATCCTGAATGATTTCGACCACTCAGGATTATACGGTCTAAAGAATTAATCCCAACCTGGATTTTGTTTCATAATATCTTTACCGATCAGGTCGATTTCATCTTGGGGAATCGGGAAGAGATAATGATAAGAAGGGTTAAAACGACGCTCCATCACTAAAATATGGTCTTTACTGCCCTTTTTCACAGGAATTCCATAACAAGCGCCGTTCAATGCTTTTTCGGCTGTTTTCCAACGAATAATATCGTCTCTGCGCTGTCCTTCAAAACAAAGTTCGGTCATACGTTCACGGCGTATTATCTCTCTCAACTCGGTTTGAGAACCTCCTGTAACAGCAGGATATTTATCAGTTTCACTAATATTAACCCCATAGGCTCTTGCTCTCAATAAATTGATGGCATCATACACAGACTGATCGATTGAGCCGGATTCAATCTTAGCCTCTGCATAAGTTAGAAGTACTTCTGCATAACGCAATATGACTACATTACTTTCCATAGGTATCAAAGCATATCTGACAGCTCCATCATCCAGGAATTTACGAGTATAATATCCGGACTGGGAAGAATTTCCTGTTGCTCCCGGATAGTCTACATCGCCATAAACCGGAATTTCGACATCCCTATAAGTCGCTCCCGGATATATGATGGACATATAAAAACGAGGGTCTCTATTCTCATATGGTTTTTCGGGATTATATACGGCAGACTCATAAGACGGCTTTCCATCTGTACAAGGAAATTCATCAATAAAGCCCTGTAAAGGATTTGTTCCACCCCAACCGCCATAACTAGGGAAATGCATATAGATTTGCGTATAGTTTGCCATATTTTGTCCTACAAATTGCCAAGCATATAATATTTCATCATTATACTTATTATTTATTTCAAATAACTCTTCATAGTTAGGATACAGCGAATGTACTCCTAAATCCATTACAGCTTTTGCGGCAACGGCAGCTTCTTCCCAACGTCCGGCATATAACAATGCACGTGCTTTCATTCCTAAAGCTGCTCCTTTCGTAATACGTCCGGCATATTCAGACGACCATGTTTCCGGGAGGACCTTGATTGCATCGTCCAAATCTTTTAAAATAAAATCCAACACTTCTTCTGCTGTGTTTCTTGGGCGTTTCAGATCCTCCAGATTCAGAGGTTCTTCAATAATGGGAACTCCTCCCCAGTTATTCAACAGAAAATGATAAGCAAAAGCACGCAGGAATTTAACTTCCCCTTTCATTTGTTCACGCTTTGTATTATCCATTTCCGGTTTGTCAATATTAGTCAGAAACACATTGCAAGTACGAATAATACGATAGCGGATAGACCATAACTCTTTCGTATACCACATGGAAGGGCTGTTATTTCCTGCTCCCAGGTTATTATAATCATTACCTTTCCACACATTGACAGCTTCGTCCGTCCGGGCCGGCAAACCTAATATATGATCATAATACATCCAAACATTATCACCGTCCGTATAACGGGAATAAACGCCGACCAACGCATTAAAAGCATCCGTTTCCGTGGCCCAAAATGTTTGCTCCGATAATTGATCTCTCGGATTCAGATCCAGAAAGCTATCATTACAAGCTGTAAATAAGGGGAATATGATCCCTATCATCCATATAAAAATATACTTTTTCATGTTTATCATCATTAACGATTAGAAGACAAGATTTAAACCAAATGTATAAGAAGTAACCATTGGATAGATATTACCTCCACCCCACGGAGTTTCCGGGTCGAAACCTCTGAAACTTGTAATTGTGAACAGGTTATCCGCACTTACATAAAAACGGCATTTTTCAACGAACAGGTTACTTAACACAGATTTGGGTAAGGAATAGCCGATTTGTAAATTTCTCATTTTTATATAGCTGGCATTCTCCATAAAGAAAGAGTTCGTCTGCGTATAATTCCTTGATGCGTTGTTCAACGAAAGGCGAGGATAAGAAGCATTCAAATTATCTGGTGTCCAACGATCCTTTTGTGCTTCCAGAGCACTTGCTCCATTAGAAAAAGCTTGGGCGGCTGTTCCCGTCAAGTAACCCTGGACATCAGCTACCGCCTGAATCGTAGTTGCTATATCAAAACCTTTATAACTTGCACCGAGCTGTAAACCAAAAGTTACGCCAGGAAAAGAGTTACCGATGTTGACACGGTCTTCTGCTGTAATTTTCTTATCTCCATTCTGGTCTTTATATCTGATATCTCCGGGGGAAGCACCTCCTGTATAATCTTGATTCGGAGCATTTTTAATTTCCTCTTCAGAAGCAAACAAACCGATGGCTTCCAAACCAAATATATTATTAATCGGATCGCCAACTGAACGTCCTGGAGTATCAGCTCCTTTCAGATCCGTAATCTTATCCTTTACTCTGGATACACTCAGATTAGCATAATAATTAAAGTCCTTTACTTGATCATTCCATCCTAACTGCATTTCAAAACCATTGTTCCGTACTGCACCGGCGTTGATTACCGGAGCGTAAGCTCCCAAAATGGAAGGCTGAGGCAAACTCATTAAGATATCACGAGTGTTTCTAACGAAATAATCAAATGTAAACGACAGTCTGTTGTTAAACATATTCAAGTCCAACCCGGCATTCACCATTTCGGTATTTTCCCAGCCAATAGTTGCATTGGACATACTATAATTCTCTGCGATACCAGAATACATTATATTTCCGAAACCATATAAACGCCCTAAAGAATATTTATTCTGATAGGCATAATTACCAATTTCCTGATTTCCTAAATGTCCCCATGAAGCTCTTAATTTCAGGTTTGAGACAGGATCGAAATGGAAGAACTCTTCTTCAGATATGCGCCAACCTGCCGATACGGAAGGGAATAATTCAAAACGATTATCTTTAGGGAAGCGGGAGGAGCCGTCATAACGCAATGTAACTTCCAATAGATAGCGTTCTGCAAAATTATAGTTTACCCTGCCAAACACGGAACGGATACTATTTTCATCCATTCCTCCGTCGTTTCGCTGGTCGGAAGCATCGCCGGCATTTATTTGATCCAACATGTTGTTTTCCGGAAGATCATAACGGGATGCGGCGATGGAAGAGTTTGTGTATTTACGTTGTTCGTAACCAAGGACCGCAGCCACATTATGTTTCCCGAATGTTTTATCATAATTAAGAAACGCCTGTAAATTTATATCAGAAGATTCTCCTCTGTTCTCATATAAATAAGGTCTGAACTTCATACCGACAACATCAGGTGCATTATAAAGCAACAGGTTGTATTGCTGTCTTTTGGTATGGGTGAAATTACCATTTAAGGCAGCAACACCTTTTACAGATAAGCCCTCCATGAGCTTTACTTCGAGTGTTCCAATAGCAGTCAGGAAATTATCTGTATAATGATCATAGCCTCCGTCTTGTGCTTCTGCTACTGAATTATGTTCATTCATGAAAGCAGCCCAGTTTCCGTTCGACCATTTGATCGGAGTAACAGGTGTTTCACGATAAGAACGGTGAACCAACTCATTGATACTCTGATAAGGTTGTGATTTTTCCTGTCTGATGTATGAGAAATTCATACCAAAATTCACTCGTTTACTAATGTCGAAATCAAAATTACCTCTGATTGAATATCTCTCCAAACCAGTTTGAGCAATTAATCCTTCTCTGTTCAGATACCCTAAAGAGAAATTATATCTTGTCTTTTCCGTTCCTCCATCCAACTGTACATGGTGGCTATGCTGGAATCCGCTTTTTGAAAATAACTCGTCGGTTTGATTCGAATTAGGATACAGATCCGGATCTGTTCCTTTTCGGTAATTTTCGATGTCCGTATCTGAATACTTGGGAGCCAATCCGTCATTAGTCAACGCTTCATTATACAAGGTCGCATAATCGGTAGAGTTCACCCATTTAGGTAGACGGGTTGGGTTTTGAAAGCCGATATACCCATTATAAGATACTTTCATGCGACCTTCCTTCCCTTTCTTGGTTGTAACCAAAATTACTCCATTACCAGCACGCACACCGTAAATAGCAGCGGAGGCAGCATCTTTCAGAACACTGATGCTTTCTATGTCATTCGGATCAATGGCATTCATACTACCCGGAATTCCATCGACAATGATCAAGGGAGATGTAGAATTCAGTGTTCCGGGACCACGAATAATAAATTCTGCACCGTCGGCTCCCGGCTGACCGGAACGTTGAATAGCTGTCAATCCCGGAGCGATACCGGTCAACAAGTTCGTAGCATCTGATGCTGCTCTATTGGCAATTTGTTCCGATCGTACACTGGCGACAGCACCGGTCAAAGTAGCTTTCTTTTGTGTACCATAACCTACCACCACCACTTCATTCAATGTTTGGGAATCTTCTTTTAGGATAACAGATATGACAGATTTATTACCGATAGGAATACTTTGTTCGATATAACCAATATAAGAGATTTTCAATGTAGCTCCGTTAGGTACTTCCAATGTAAAATTACCATCTGTATCTGTAATTGTACCAATCGCTGTTCCGGCAACTACTACATTTGCTCCGATAACGAATTCTCCATTTTGATCTACAATTTTTCCTGAAATCTGTTTTTTTTGTTGCTGAATAGCTGGTTTTGTAGTCACAGTCTGTTTTTCGAACAAATAGATCTTATTGTTTTTGATCTCGTAATTCAGATTGGTATCGGCAACCAGTTTTTCCAGAACCGAGGCAACATCTGCATTTTCAACCTGGATACTCACTTTTCTGTCCAGATTGACAATTTGCTTGCTGTATGCAACGCTAAGTCCCGTCTGTTTGGTGATGGCTGATAACACTTTTTCAACCTTGACGTTGTTGAGTGACATAGAAACCCGCTGGGCTGAGGCTTCTGCTGTAAAGGTTAACAAGGAGATAACCAAAAATAAAAATGTCAGTTTCATTGCATTCGGGATTTTCTCAATTAATATTAAAAGGTGCCTGGGGATAAGGCACGAATCATTTTTTTTCATACTTTTGAAATGAATTTATGTATTAGAAATTAATTTGAATTTCGGTACGCGGATAATCGGGAATGTGGGGACATTTCCGGTTATTTTTTTGAGTTTATTATGTTGTGTTGTTCATGTGTGTCTTTTTTATAGGTTAAACAATTTGATGCTTTCTATATAGTAGACACACGGTGGTAGAAAAAGTATGAGTAGAAAATGAAAAAAGTTTTATTTTTTTAGTTCTATGCTGATAATACCTTCTTTTTCAATGAATTTCACTGGTGTTATTTTCTCAATATCTTTCAGAATTTGTTCAATGCTCTGGTTTGTTGAGGTAAGCGTGTAGTTATAGTGGAGAACCGATGAGTCAGCTATGATAAATTCTACATTATACCAGCGTGACAAGGTTGTTATCACTTCAGACAGAGGCGTATTATCGAATACAATCTGATTCTTTTTCCAGGCAGAAAGGAGATTGATGTTCTCTGGACGGGATATTTTGCAAACGCCGCTTTTCCGGTTGTAAGTCGCTTTTTCTCCTGGTTTCATGTAGGCTAATGAACTGTGTTGGTTTGCCAGTTGTACTTTTCCGCTTTCCAGGGAAACAAAAATATCCGGATCGGTTGCATATGCCTTTACATCAAATGTCGTACCCAGTACCTTTACATTGATATCTTTCATATCAACGATGAATGGGCGGTCCTTGTTCGGCGAGACCTCGAAGAATGCTTCTCCTTCCAGTTCGACCTTGCGTTCGGAGAAACCGAATTTTCGGGGATATTTGATACGGGTTTCGGCATTGAGTGTGGCGCGTGAACCATCCTGGAAGATCAGTTGCATGCGCTCTCCTTTAGGTACATATATTTCTTCGTAACCGGAATCAGCGAAAAGGTCGATGCGTTTATCTATATACCAGAATTGCCCGAGGAACAACAGTAACGGAATAAGGATGGCGGCTGCACGAAAAATGAACCGCTTCCTTTGTTGCAGGTGGATCTTCTTCATGATGTACTTGTACATCTCGTCTGTTGGGATGGATCGTTCTGCATATAATTCTTCGCAGCCGGGCTGTATCTTTTCCATATCTTCATCCATTAGCGATGACAAATATCGGGAACCTTCGGGAGTGGAGAACCAGCGGATTACCTGGCGTGCTTCTTCCGGAGTGGCGGTATTGTCGAGCGTTCTGTCGATGATATGTTTATCTGGTGTTTTCATTTTTTTATTCCTGTTTTCTTAATTGACACATAACTGGACTGTTGGTATGAGTGTTTGTTACTCTTTTTCCCTTTTTTAGAGGAAAAAAGAAGAGAGTAGCAGGATTAGCAACTTATCGAAATGTTCCCTGAGCAGTTTGATGGCCTGCGAATAATGAGTTTTGACTGTCGGTATCGATATCTGCATCTTTTCTGCAATTTCTTGATTGGACAATCCTTTCTCCAGTTTGTACAGGCAGACGGTTTTCTTCTGTTCCGGCAGGTCGCCGATAGCCCGATATAACTGTTCGTTCATTTCCTTCTCTTCCAGCTTTTCCAATATTTCGTTTTCATACTCGATTGTTTCTTGTGCCAGTTCATAATTCTTCTCCAATGCGGTATAGTTATTCCTGATCTCGTTCAGCAGGTGATTTTTCAACATGGTGTACAGATAATTTCTCAGGTTGATCTGGATGCTGAGGAGTGTGCGCGACTCCCACAGCTTCAGGAATACTTGCTGGACGGCATCTTTGGCGGTATCGTTGTCCTTTAAATATTTGAAAGCAACAACATAAAGTAATTTATGATACCGCTCATAAATAGTAGTAAAAGCCCTCTCATTTCCTTTTTGCAAAAGAATAAGTAACTCATCATCGGTTTGCCCGGATATGGAGAGGAACCGCTTGTGCATATAATAGTATTCCTTTTAGATTTTTTGCAAATATAACTTTAATACGAAACTTTCCAATCACTAAACTCCAAACTTAACTGTTCCCACCGTTCTTTTTTTACAGTTTCTTCCCGTTCTTCCTGTGGGTTTGAAACAGAAAGGCCAAGCAGTCGGATCGGGTTCGTTTCATAATCGACCTCTTTCAGCAGTTGTTTGGCAAGGGGGAGGATCTCGTTTAAGGAGGTCAGTTCGTGCGGTTGGGTAATACTTTTTGTTTTTAAGGTGAAATCGTGGAATTTGATCTTTAATGTCAATGTATTTCCTTTGAATCCGGTTCGTTGCAGGCGGCCGATTAGTTCGGTCGCTACATGATAAAGTTCGATGATGACGGACGATTGGCGGGAAATATCTTTTTCCAGCGTATGTTCGCAGCCGACGGATTTGCGGATACGTACGGCTTCTACCGGGCGCAGGTCTATTCCGCGGGAACATTCATAATAAAGGAAGCCGGCTTTCCCGAACTGGCGGGTAAGCATTTCCAGTGAGCATTCCCTTAGCTTTTCTCCGTTGTGGATACCTAACGTATGCATCTTTTTGGCGGTGACAGGGCCGACACCCCAGAATGATTCGATGGGCAGGCGGGCAATAAAATCGAGAGCCTGTGCCGGATGGATCGTACAAAGACCGTCCGGTTTCCGGTAGTCGGAAGCTATTTTTGCCAGGAACTTATTATAGGATACGCCAGCTGAGGCGACCAGGTTCAGTTCCTGCCGTATCCGCTGCTTGATCTCTTTGGCAATATCGACGGCAAGAGGTATCTGTTTTTTATTTTCTGTGACATCGAGAAAGGCTTCATCCAACGAGAGCGGCTCGATGATATCCGTATACTCATGGAATATCTCATGAATGTGGTTGGAGACTTCTTTGTATACACTCATCCTGCCCGGAACAAAGATCAGATTGGGACATAACCGCTTTGCTTTCTGCGACGACATGGCAGAACGGACACCATATTTTCGCGCCTCGTAACTGGCTGCTGCAACCACACCGCGTTCTTCCGAATAACCCACCGCCAAAGGTTTCCCCCTCAGTTCCGGATTATCCCGTTGCTCGACCGATGCATAGAATGCATCCATATCTATATGTATGATTTTGCGTTCCGTATAGCCTCCTTTTCTTTATCAAAGATAATCAAAAAGAGGGAGAAAGTGCGTTTGTCGTTAGATTTATAGCGTTACCCCGGACTTAAATATAGCAATCTCCCGATATCCTTTCCGTTCATTGTTGGTCTGTTTTCCTCCGGCAATATCCTGTATGAACCGGATAAACTGTTCGGCGAGGGGTTCCATTGCTTCACCTTCCGCCAAAGTTCCGGCGTTAAAGTCGATCCAGCCGGGTTTGTTTTCTGATAAAGCAGTGTTGGTTGAAATCTTGACAGTGGGGATAAATGTTCCGAAAGGCGTTCCCCGTCCGGTGGTGAAAAGTACCATGTGGCAACCCGAGGCGGCTAATGCCGTGCTGGCTACCAGGTCGTTTCCCGGGGCGCTCAACAGGTTTAAACCTTTAGCGGATAAACGCTCTCCGTACGTAAGGACATCCTTGACTCCTGATTTACCTGACTTCTGTGTACAGCCGAGTGATTTTTCTTCCAGTGTAGAGATACCTCCGGCTTTGTTTCCGGGAGAAGGATTTTCATAGACCGGTTGTTTGTTTTCCAGGAAATAGGCTTTGAAGTCGTTGATAAGGCGGACGGTCTTGTTGAATAAATCTTCTGTACCGCAACGATTCATTAATAATGTTTCGGCACCGAACATTTCGGGGACTTCCGTCAAAACAGTCGTTCCTCCCTGTGCAACCAGAAAATCGGAAAATACACCCAATAGCGGATTGGCGGTAATACCGGAGAAACCATCCGAACCGCCGCATTTCAAACCGATACGCAGTTCGCTGAAAGGAACCGGCGTACGTTGGTCGGTTGAGGCTATGGCATATAATTCGCGCAGTAGCTTCATACCTTCTTCCTGCTCGTCTTTCACTTTTTGGCAGACCATAAAGCGAACACGTTCCGTATCGTATTCTCCCAGAAACTCACGGAAAGTATCCGGCTGATTGTTTTCACAGCCTAGTCCGACCACCAGTACTGCACCGGCGTTCGGATGTTTCACCATGTCCCGGAGAATTTTACGGGTATTCTCATGGTCGTCACCTAACTGGGAACAGCCGTAATTATGGGGAAAAGCCACGATCGCATCCACACCTTTTCCATCCGTTTCCCGTCGGAGAGTTTCTGCTAGTTGGTTGACGATACCGTTTACACAACCGACTGTCGGCAGGATCCATATCTCATTACGTATGCCGACTTCTCCGTTTTTACGTCGATAGCCGTTAAAGGTCAATCCTCGGTCGGGAATATGCAATGTTGTGTCCTGTGGTTGCCAGGTGTAATCCTGTAACCCGTCCAGGTTTGTTTTTATATTTTTCTCGTTTACCCAGGCTCCGGCAGGGATATCGTTCCGCGCGTGGCCGATGGGAAAACCATATTTGATAACAAAATCACCGGTGGTGAAATATTTCAAAGCCACTTTATGCCCGGTTGGGATCTCTTCCCGGATAGTGATCGTCAGATCACCAAGCTCAATCTGATCTCCGGCTGATAACGGGTCTATGGCAACGATGACATTATCAGCCGGATTTATTTGGATATACTTTTTCATCAGAGAATCTCTTTTACTACCTCTCTCATACCTTTTTCCTGAATCGCATCCAGGTAATAAATAACCCGCTCTGTTAACCCGGAAATCCGGTTGAGGTCTTCGCCCCAAATCTCATCCACAGCCAGGATATTTTCAGCCACGGTCCGTGTAGAGTTGGTTGCCCAAAGTTCTTTCATCAGGCATATTGTCTTCGGATCATCGTTGGGTACGATCTCGGTTCCGTCCTCACGTTTGCCTCCTTTATAATAGGTAAGGATCGCTGCCAGTCCCAATACTAGTCCTTCCGGCAAAACACCTTTGCGTTTCAGGTATTCTTTCAGCCCCGGCAGGTCGCGTGTCTGGTATTTGGGGAAAGAGTTCAGCATGATGGAAGTGACCTGGTGATCGACAAACGGGTTGTTGAAGCGGTCCAGTACATCATTTGCAAACTGTTCCAGTTCTGCTTTAGGCAGGTTCAACGTTTCCATCAGTTCTTCGAACATCACTTTGCGGATATATTTTCCGATCACTTCATCCTGGCAGGCATCCCGTACGATGTCGATTCCGGAAAGGAAAGCAACGGGTGAAAGGACGGTGTGAGGGCCGTTCAGTAAAGTAACCTTTCTTTCGTGGTAAGGAGCTTCGGAAGGAACGAACAATACATTCAGGTCGGCTTTATCGGCGGGAAATTCCCTGGATATTTCCTGTGGTGCTTCGATCACCCATAAATGAAATATCTCAGCCTGTACCACCAGGTTATCGTTATATTGGAGTTTTTCTTTGATGGTATCGATCTCCTTTCGTGGAAAACCGGGAACGATACGGTCTACCAGCGTGGCATAAACACCACAGGCCTCTTCGAACCAGGTTTTGAATGCTTCGCCCAGTTGCCAGAGATCGATGTATTGGTAAATAGTCTCCTTCAGTTTGTGTCCGTTCAGGAAGATCAGTTCGCAGGGGAAAATGATTAATCCTTTGTTCTTATCCCCGTCGAATGTTTTGAAACGGTGGTAAAGTAACTGTGTCAGTTTACCGGGGTAAGAGGAGGCTGGTGCATCATTTAGTTTGCAGGACGGATCGAAAACGATGCCTGCTTCGGTCGTGTTGGAGATCACGAAACGCATTTCCGGCTGTTCCGCCAATTGAATGAATGCTTCGAAATCGGTGTAAGGATTCAGTGAACGGCTGATTACGTCGATCAGTTCGATACTGTTGACTGTTTTCCCTTTGTCCAAACCTTGCAGGTTGACATGATACAGGTTATCCTGCTTCTTGAGCATGTCGACCATCCCTTTCTCAATGGGTTGAACAACTACAACACTGCTATTGAAGTCCGTTTGGGCATTCATATTCCAGATGATCCAGTCCACAAATGCCCGAAGGAAATTACCTTCTCCAAACTGTATGATACGTTCCGGGCGGATGGTGACCGGAGCGTTCTGCCTGTTTAATTCTTTCATTTTATTTTATTTGTTTACAACGAAGTTTCGTATCTGACATTCCGTACCTAAAGAATCGGGATTCTTTTCTTTCGAGATACGAAGTACCAGCTTATGGGCAGTGTCGTCTAATTCTGTTTCCAGCATATATACCCAGGGAATATAAAGGTATTTACTCCATTCGGTGAACGTATCGAGCTTTTTGAATGGGGTACCGTCGATGCTGTATTCAAGGATTCCGGCTGTCGGACCCGGTGTACAGAAGATACCGATCGCTTTTCCCGTGAAGTCGAGTGTCAATTTGTCGCCCGGACGAGTAGCTTCCAATATGGGAACATCAACGAAACCTCTTCTCTTTTCATACGTATTATCCGCACGCCAGGAAGGAACGTATTTCCAGCCTTTGTTCAGTTTAGCCTCTTTCAGGTCGATAAAGTCGCCGCCATAATAACTGTATGCATCGAGTGGTTGTGCAGGTATTTCGTGGGCAACGACCGGACTGTCGGGAGTGATTCCTTTCCACATCGTATCGAAGAGGTGGTTGATGGCTGCGGCATAGAATTTATGTCCGAACGGTAGCGGATGGGTTCCGCCGAACTGTTCCCAGGTGAACTCGCCGTCCTGCATCCGTTCGCCTATTTCCTGAACCAGGTTGACAGAAGGGATCAGATAATGGTTTGCCACCCGTTCGTGGTTCAGTATGACGTCCGGTTGCTGTTTTTTAGCAACCATCGGGATAAACGGATCGTAGATGAAGTGTAACATCACGATATCCATTTCCGGATTACTCAGTAATGCATGGCGTACTTCCCCTTCCATGCCACGAACCTGTTCCAATGGAGTGAAATGGTTTGTATGGTCGTTCACGGCTGCTTCCACAAAAAGCAGGTCTATTTTTCCTTTCGAGAGAATATCATTTTTCATTCGGAAGGAACCCGGAGTCGTTCCGGTAGAACCGATGCCGGCTTCTACAAATTCGAAAGTCGTATAAGGGAAACGTTGTTGCAGTTGTTTTTCGATCATGTTCTTCCAGCCGTTCATCTCTGTGATAGAACCGCCCAGAAAGGCGACACGTGCTTTACGTTCTTTCTCGAACTTGACAAACGAGTTTTGCAGGCTGCCGCGCACGTTGTAATGCAGGTATTTCTCATATTCCGGTTGGTGGCGAAGGATGAAGTCCACAACCGGTTCCGGATTTTCCAAACTGTGGGGATGATGGTCTACGCCCGGTTTGATAATTACCTCTACCGGACCACCCAGAGCCAGGTAGCGGGAACGTACTATATCCATATTCTCCTTGAACGGAACGACTTTGTCGGCATCTCCGCAAACGCTGATGATCGGGATTCCGGCTTTTGCCAACGGTTCCAGATTGTCGATCGGATTACCTTTGAACGAATTCATCTCTTCGTCTGTCAGGTCCCATTCTTTCAACAAGTCGTTCCACAACTCTGCATTCTTTCTTCCCGGCCAGCTGAATACATTGCAAACCGGGGCGTCGATATAGATGCAGGCGATCTTGTCTGTGTTTTTGGCAGCCCAGTTCAAAGCATATAAACCACCGCGGCTGAATCCTTCCAGGGTCACTTTCGGGGAAAGTCCGTACCAATCTTTCATATAATGGTAGAACTCCGTACCTAGTGCTACTGCACGCGGGTTCCCATAACAATGTGTCACATCATAATAAACCACATGAAATCCTTTTTCCAGTAAGGCCTTGTCTACGCTGGGGAAAGCATTGAAGAAAGCCGGTCGCCATATCCACGGATTTCCTTTGGCCGCCTGTTTAGGGACAACCACGATCGCATCGCGTCCCTTGAACTGGAAATCGTAACGGTCGCATCCGTTCCATTCGCTTTTCAGACCGGGAAAAGCCTGCATCCGGTGAGAAGTTTCTTTGCCTGTGATTGCTTTGTAAACGGTCTCGGCGAGCTTATGTGCACCGACCGGATCGGGATGGACATTATCCGGAAAATGTTCCTGCATGCCGCTCAATGCCGTATGTAAATCAATGATTGGTAATTTATTCCTTTTCGCTACCTGTTCAATCACTGGAATAACACCGGCTGCAATGATACTGTCGTTAATACTGGCATCGCTGACATAGGCTTTGGGCGGATAACAAAGATAGATCTTTGGTTTTGACGGGATTGCCTTAAACGCGTTGATCATCGTCTGAATATCTCCGGGAAGTCCGGCTTTGTATTTCCAGTTGAACGATTTGGAATCATTTGTCCCCAGCTTGATTATAACGATGTCGGGATTATAGCTGAGAGCATCTTTAAACATTTGTTCCTTCATGTAAGGACGATCCCCTTTCATGAGCATAGTACGGGCACTAAAGCCGAAGTTCCGTACTTCATACTTCTTTCCGAGCATTTGTCCGAGAACCGAAGGGTAACTGTCGCGGTCGCGGTTGGCAATCCCGGCCCCAAATGTAATACTGTTTCCTACACATGCCACCCGGATTACTTCAGCGGCTTCCTGCGCCCAGCCATTCAGACTGACGATCAGAAAAAATACGATTAGATTGATTAGCTTTTTCATGATAACTTATCTCGATTCTTGATTCTCTATTCTCTATTCAGAGTCTGCTAAATGGCACGCAGATAACACAGATTAAGCTGATTATCGCAGATATATTATTAAAAAAGATCTGTGGTCATCTGCTTAATCTGTGTTATCAGTGTGCCATCTTGTAGCCTTGCGAAGATAATTAAATTTTTTATATGTCAGAACTTTACAAGAATACGAAATACTTTACCGGGAGCAGCGCTCCATGCCTGCATGGCGGCAAATGCTTCTTCGGGGGTGACAATCCGAGATATCAGTTCTTCCCGCGGACAACTGTCCTGCTGAAGATAACGTACTACAGCCCTGAAATCTTCCGGCAGTGCGTTGCGTGAACCCCGGATATCCAACTCTTTCTGTACGAAATATTTGGTCTGAAAGGTTACTTCGCTTTTCGCATAGCCGATGCATACTACCCGTCCGGTGAAAGCGACTTCGTTTACCGCCGTTACATAAGTTGCCGGACTTCCTACCGCTTCGATGACAACATCCGGTCCCAGGCCGTCCGTCATTTCCTGTAAACGTTCATGTACATTTTCGGTCTGTGAGTTGATGGTGTAACGGGCACCGATGCGTTTGGCCAGTTCCAGTTTTTCATCATCCAGATCCATGGCGATCACTGTTGCACCTCTTAATGCAGCACGTACAATCGCTCCGCAACCGATCATACCGCAGCCGATAACTAGAACGGTGTCGATGTCGGTGACTTGTCCGCGGGAGACAGCATGAAATCCTACGCTCATCGGTTCGATCAGGGCACAGTCACGGGGAGAAATGCCGGGAGCCGGAATGACTTTCTGCCAGGGCAGAGCGAGATATTCTCCCATTGCACCGTTACGCTGTACGCCGAATGTTTCATTATGTTCGCAGGCATTTACCCGTCCGTTGCGGCAGGCGGCACATTTACCGCAGTTTGTGTAAGGATTTACGGTAACACTCATGCCCGGTTCGAATCCGCCAGGACCCCCGGGACCTACGGCTTCAATCACAGCTCCGACCTCATGACCGGGGATAACGGGAAGCTTGACCATTGGATTACGCCCCAGAAATGTGTTCAGGTCGGAGCCGCAAAAACCGACAAACTTAATTTTCAGAAGAACTTCGCCGTTTTTTACTTCCGGCTTTGCTATGTCGACTACCTGCAGTGTTGCAGGAACGGGAATTTGTATTGCTTTCATATACATTATATATATTATAAATTAATCGACCACTTTATAGCCTTTCCACCCGTAGTAAGCACAGAAAAGGAAGCAAACCAACGGGATCAGATAAGCGATATAATAAACAGCTTCGAAATGATGCATCACGTAAGCCGTCAGCTGGGGCAGACAGGCATTTCCGACGATTGCCATCACCAGGAAAGCCGAGCCGCTCTTGGTATTGTCGCCCAGTCCTTTTAACGCCAACGAGAACTGTGTCGGATACATGATCGACATGAAAAACGATACAGCCAGCATCGCATATAACCCGACCATTCCGCCGCATAAGGCGATCACTCCGCAAAGTACGACATTGAGCAGTGCATAAACCAGCAACATGTCCTGCGGACGGAAGCGGACCATCAGCAGGGTGCCGATCCATCGTCCCAGCAGGAAAGCCAGCATATACAGACCGAAGAAAGTGGTCGCGACCGATTCCGATAACCCGGCATAACTGCAACAGTATACCAGGAAAAGGCTGTTGATCGCTGTCTGCCCTCCATTATAAAAGAACTGTGCGATCACTCCCCAGCGCAGATGCGAACGTTTCAGCACACCGAAGTCGATCAGCTTTCCCTCTTTCTCTCCTGTATGTTCTTCGTCCTGGATACGGGGTAGTCTGGAAACAATGAAAACAACTGCGATAATGATTAATAAAAGTGCTAATAGAAGGTATGGCTGTTTCATTGAATCCGTTTCAAACTGGATGTACGCATCCCAACCTCCGGGATAATCGACGGGCAGACTTTCACGTGTATAGTGGTTCCCGCTTAATACCAGTTTACTGAGGAACATGGCCGAGATAAAGGCTCCTAATCCGTTGAACGACTGTGCCAGGTTCAGCCGTCGGGGAGCCGTTTCCGGATTACCCAATACGGTTACGTAAGGATTGGCTGCCGTTTCCAGAAAACACATACCTGTCGCGATAATGAAAAAGATACTGAGATATGCCCAGTACTCTTTTAACAGGGCAGCTGGGAAGAACAATAAACCTCCGAAAGCAGCCAGGAACAGTCCGAAAACGATACCAGCCTTGTAACTATACCGTTTCATGAACATGGCGATCGGGATCGGGAAGATGAAGTAAGCCAGCCAGTAGGCCGTTTCGGTAAATGATGCCTCGAACGGATTCAGTTCGCAGGTTTTCATCAGCTGCCGGATCATGGTCGGCAACAGGTTGCTGCTGATCGCCCATAGGAAGAAAAGGCTGAATATCAGTGCCAGCGGTAGCATGTAGTTTTTCTGTTTCATGGTATGATTGTATTAGGTCGTGTTTATTCGGACATGTTTTTGATATAAGGTAATTCGATCAGCTTTTTGAATCCATAGAAAGTGGCTGCATTTTCTCCCAGGAAGAGGTCCTTTTCCTGTTCTGTCAGTTCCTCGGTCTTCAGGATGAAATCGTATGACATCCTGTAGGTGATAGCCGTAATCGTACGGGGATAATCCGATCCCCACATCAGCTTCTCCATGCCTACCCGGTCTGCTGCTTCGCGTATCGCTTTAACGGCACCGGGGAAAGGATAAAATTCGTCGTTGAACAACCAGGTGATACCTCCGGATTCGATGCGGACGTTCGGGTAACGTGCCAGGCTGATCTGCGCCAACCAGTTCGGTCGGGTAACCATACCGAAATGTCCGATCGCAATTTTTAATCCGGGGCATTCCTGAATCACCTCTTCCAGTTCACCGGTCTGGCTGTCGCCATCAGCCAGGTCGACGGAGAGGATCATATCTTTGTTTTCCATAAAATGGAACATTTCCATCATTTCGTCACCATTCAGACAGACCCGCCCTTCCTGGAGTAAAAGGCGTTGTGCCGGAACCTTGATAGCCTTGAATCCGCGGGCAGCCAGTTCGCGTGCCTGTGCCGCATAGCCGGGACGGCGAAATTCGCAGAGACCGCAGACAAAGAAGCGATCCGGATAGCGGTTGGCGACCTCCAGCAAATAATCGTTTTGCATGCCGTCGATAAACTCTTGGGTGACGACGGCTGCCGAAACCTGTGCATAATCCATGTTCGACAGGAATATCTCTGCCGTGTTCCTGCCGTCGATGATAAACGGAGGAACCATCTGCCGGATTTCACCCATAAAGAGTGAACGTCCGTTAGTGAGTGTCCGTATCGGCAATCCGTCGACTACCGTATCCTGCCTGAGCCAAAGATGGGAATGGGCATCTATAATCTTTCTGTTCATGGTACTTTCTTTAAAGGATATTTGTTTTCCGGTCAGGAGTTCGACCAGCTGACCCGCTTTTGGTCGCCGATAATCTCCTGTACTTCACGAACCAGGTCCCAGTCGATCGGGTCTTCTATATATTGGATGTTTTTCCGGACATTCTCCGGATTTGCCGAACTGAACAGGGTGGTTGCGATTCTCGGGTTACTTACTGAGTATTGCATAGCCAGTTTTTCTATCGGGTAACCTTTGGAAGCGCAGTGTTGCACTGCTTTTTGGCAGGCTTCTACCAGTGCTGCCGGTGCCGGATGCCAGTCGGGAACACCCCGTTGCGACAATAATCCCATCGAAAGGGGAGAAGCATTGATGATACCGATCTGTTTGGATTCGAAATAATCGAAATAGTCGGCCAGCTTATCGTCGTTCAGGCAGTAGTGGCAGAAATTGAGAATGGTTTCTACCGTTCCTTCGGGGACGCGGTCGATTACCCATTGCAGGTTTTCCAGTTGAAGGTCGGTAATGCCGACATGCTTTACGATTCCTTTTTCGCGTAATTCCACCAATGCCGGCAATGTTTCGTTCACCACCTGGTTGAGGTCGGCAAATTCGATATCGTGTACATTGATCAGGTCGATGTAGTCCAAATGCAGCCGTTCCATGCTTTCATATACGCTTTCGGTAGCCCGTTTGCCGGAATAGTCCCAGGTATTAACGCCGTCTTTTCCGTAGCGGCCGACTTTTGTTGAAAGCATAAAAGCGTCGCGGGGAATTTCTTTCAGTGCCTTTCCCAATACCGTTTCCGCCTTGTAATGTCCGTAGTAAGGGGAGACGTCGATAAAGTTCATCCCGTTTTCGACGGCAGTAAATACTGCCTGGATGCTTTCCGCTTCCCGTGTTTCATGAAAGACACTGCCCAACGAAGAGGCTCCAAAGCTCAGAACGGGTACTTTCATCCCTGTTTTTCCACAATATGAGTAGTTCATGGTATGTATGATTTGAGTTATCGATTGCTCAAATGTATAGCTTTTATGGTTTGCTTATAGCCGTTTTGTGCTGAAAAATCTACGCAAAGGTTTGCACTATGCTGCGGTGGTCGAAACTGTTTCACCCCGATGGAACAACTGTTTCACCTAGGAGAAACAAGTGTTTCATCGGGGTGAAACAAATTGAAACAGCCGGAGGATCTGTTGGAAATCGGTTGAGAGTTTGAACGGATGTGATGAAGAAAAGCCGGTTTTCTGCCGGAAATAAGTATATTTGCCGGAAGTAATCGGAATTGTAATGCCTAAGAAAAGACACATATCGCTGAAAGACCTGGCCAAAGAACTGGGTGTTTCCGTTTCTACTGTATCGCGTGCGCTGAATGACAGCTACGAGATCAGTCCCGAAATGCGGGAACGGGTGAAGGCGCTTGCCGAAGAATGGAATTACCGGCCGAACCCGTTTGCGTTGAGTCTGTTGAAAAATACACCGCGTATTATCGGCATCATCGTGCCGGATATCGTTACTCATTTCTATTCATCGATTATCAGCGGTATCAATGACGTGGCGCGTAAGAACGAGTATTCCGTTATTATCACTTCTTCCTATGAACAGTACGAACAGGAACTGCATTGTGTGGAAGACCTGGTAAACATGCGGGTGGAGGGTATATTGGCCTGTCTTTCACAGGAAACGACCGATTATTCCCATTTTCTTTCTCTGGAGGATATGGATATTCCGCTGGTCTTTTTTGACCGTGTCTGCCTGACAGGTACGATCCCTTCGGTGGTGGCCGATAATAAGGAGTCGGCCCGGGTGGCTACCAGGCATCTGTTGGAGACGGGATCGAAACGGGTGGCTTTCTTGGGTGGTTCGGATCATTTGGCGATCGTGCAGCAGCGTCGTGACGGATATATGGAAGCATTGAAAGAGGAAGGTTTGCCAGTCGTAGAAGAGTTGATTGTCTGTAAGAAGATGACCTATGAAGAGGGGCGGGAAGGTTGTTGCCGGTTGCTCTCATTGCCGGAACCGCCGGATGCCATCCTGGCAATGAATGACACACTGGCTTTTGCTGCCATGAAAGAGATTAAAAAGCATCAGTTCCGCATCCCTGCTGATATTGCCCTGATCGGTTATACCGACGAGCTTCATTCCAACTATGTGGAACCAGCCCTGACAGCTGTCACTCATCAGACCTATAAGATGGGAGAGGAATGCTGTAACCTCCTTCTTAAGCAGATAAAAAAACGGGAAAAGCCCCGGCAGATCGTTGTACCTACCCATTTGTCAGTGCGGGAAACTTCCCGGAAAAGATGAATTTTTTTTCATTCCTCATTGGGGATACCTTGATTCTGCTTTTCAAAATCTTTAGGTGTCACACCAAACTGTTTTTGGAATATCTTACTGAAATAAGAAGGAGAGTTGATACCTACCAGGTAACATATTTCCCCGATCCGGTGCTGGCCGTCGAGTATCAGTTCTGCTGCTTTCTTCAGGCGGATGAGACGGATAAAGTCATTCGGAGACAATCCGGATAACACCTTTATCTTGCGCAACAGGCTGGAGCGGCTCAGGAAAAGTATTTCTGCCAGTCTCTCTACACCGAAGTTTTCATCCGTAATATTTTCGTGGATGATTGCAATGATCCGATCCATAAACTCCTTGTCTGCCTTGTTCATCTGCATATTATTGACCGGGAAGAACGGACGTTTGGAGAATGCTTCGCGTTCTTTCTGCCGGTTGTTTAGCAGCGAGAATATCTGTGTCGCCAGGTAATTGAAAGAGAAAGGCTTTTCTACATATGCTTCCGCTCCCAGGCGCAGACCATTGATCTTGCTGTCGAGATCGTTCTTGGCTGTCAGGAAAATAACCGGAATATGGCTGAGTTCGATATCTGCTTTTATTTCTTTACATAGTTCGAGGCCGTTCATCACAGGCATCATAATGTCGCTGACAACAATATCTACGTGATGTTCACGCAGAATCTCCAGTGCCACTTTGCCGTCGGGAGCTGTTTCCGTGATGAAGAGTTCCTGAAGTTTTTCCGCCAGGAACGAGCGCATAGTCTCATTATCTTCTACGAGCAGAAGCGTATAGTTCCGGCCTTCGGCATTAACTGTGGTCCCTTCTTCCGGGAAAATGAATTCTTCCTGGATAATGGCACTTTCCTGTTGCCGGACTTTTTCCTGGACAAGAGGTAATGTCAGTACAAATGAATTGTCGGTGGCCTTGGTATCCAGCCAGAGCTGACCGGAATGGAGCATGGCGAGCGAACGGGCGAGCGGCAGACCGATACCGGCTCCTGCCGATGCTCCCTCTTTCTTGTTGATTTGGTAGAAAGGTTCGAATATCTGTTGGCTGAGTTCTGCCGGTATTCGTTTTCCGTCGCTGATCACGCGGATACTGAAGGTGGTCTCCTCCTGACGCAGTTCGATCCGTATCGTCTGTGCCGAATATTTCAGTGCATTGTTCAGCAGATTACTCAATATCTTGGTAACGGCTTCCTGGTCGATGGCAGCCGTGATCTCTTCTTTCGGAATGTCGACGGACAGTACTTTCTCTTGTTGCAGGATGGTCGGCTCGAAGCGCAGGATCGTATCTTTAAGCAAGGTGGTGACATTCACCCAAGCAAAGTCCATCTTGAATTTATTGGCTCCGACTTTCCGGAAATCAAGCAACTGCCCGGTCAGTTCGAGCAGGCGTTTGGTGTTTTGGGCGATCACGGTCAGGTTACGCGTGATCTTGCTGTCCTGGATATGCATATCGAGGATCGTTTCCAGCGGACCGTTGATCAGTGTCAGGGGCGTACGTACCTCATGGGCGATCTCGGTAAAAAATTCCACCTTAGCTTCGTAGAGTTCCTTTTCTTTGGCTATTTCGAAAAGTTTCTGTTTTTCTTCCATCTGCCGTTCCTTACGCCGTTTGTACCAGCGGAACCATCCGTATATCAGGCATAGCACCAGTAACGTATAAGCAATGTAGGCCCAGGTCGACAACCACCAGGGAGGGAGAATGGTGATGCGGAGCGATGTAGCCGATTGATCGTCTGTATCCTCTTCCTGTGTTGCTTTTACGTGGAATATATAATTGCCGGGAGGTAATTTGGCATAGGATATGTTCTGATTGCTGTTTGACTTTACCCAGTTATGGTCCAGCGGTTCCATTTTATAGAAACATTCTTTGCTGCGTGCAGACGAATAAGAAGGTATAGCTACATCAAAACTGATGTTCGACTGGTCGTAAGGCAATACGATCCGGTTTGTATGCAAGATGCTTTTACTTAACGGCGAATTGGGCGTATGTACCGTTACTTCCTTATTATAGATGCTGAATTTGGTGATATAAACCGGAGGAATGGAATCACTTTGCTGGTCGTCATTCGGATTAAAGGCGATCAGTCCGTCGATCGTCCCGAAATAAAATTTTCCGTCGCTCGCCTTAATTCCTGAATTGTAGTTGAACTGGTTGCCGATCAATCCGTCCTGAACGGTGAATACACGGACATCCCCGGTCTCCGGTTTAAACTTTACAAGTCCCTGGTTCGTGCCGAACCAGAAATTATGTTTGTTATCCTCCAATATTTTATAGGCGACATCATCGGGTAATCCCTGCTCTTTGGAGAAAGTGGTGAAATTATCATCCGTCTCATTATACCGGCAGATACCGCCCCGGTCTGTAGAGAACCATATCTGTCCTTTGCTGTCTTCCAGAATGGAACTGACAGAGTTTGAACTCAGGCTGCCGGGATCTTTTTCGTCATTAAAATATTTCCTGAAAGTGTTATCTTCCTGTGTATATTTCCAGACACCGCTTCCCATCGAGGCGAACCATATCCGTCCTTTTTTATCTTCCAGCATGCACACGATCCAGTCGAGCCCAACCTCAGGAATCCGGGTAAAGTTGGAAGAATTAGCTTCTGCCCGGGATAGTCCCCACGCATTTCCAACCCATAAACGACCCCGACTGTCGATTAGCTGGGAATAAACGCTTTCTTCGTCGAGGTTTAACTGTTGGTGGGTGAGGTGCCTGATCGAATGGTCGGATATGTTGATAATATCCAACCCGTATTTGAACAGCCCGCAGTATATTTTCCCGTCATGGAAGCTCATGGATTGGGTCATGAGGTGGTTTTTCCTGTCGGAAGCCGGATAGTTTATCTGTGTCACTTCGCCGGTTGAGGGATTCAGTATATTGATGCCGTTATCTTCTGTCCCGATCCATATATTGCCGTCGGGAGCTTCCACGATTTCACGGATGCGTCGCGTGTTGAGCGATTTTTCCGAACTGGAAGGAACATACTTTTCAAACAGCAGCTTATGGTTCGGCAGGTAGTTGACACCCCCGAATTTTGTGCCGAGCCAGATCCCGCCTTCCCGGTCTTTATGGATGCAAAAGATGATATTATCCGAAAGATTGTACGAATGCATCGGGTCTTCTTCCAGATGGGTTACTTTATTGTGGGCTTCATCGACAATGAATAACCCGGCATGCGTGCAGACCCAAAGTCTTTCTTTGTCCAGGCATACCACATCCCGTAGGATCGTATGGTGCACGCCCGGGGCTTTCACTGTCTGCAGGACGTTGGTCACCGGATTGTATTTTTTCAGTTCGCCGTCATGAATGGCGAGGGCGATCCAGTCGCCATATTCACACATGGCAAAGATATGCTCGCCCATCAGGCTGTTGCCATTCTTATCGGTATGGTATTGAGTGAATGAATCTGTTTCGGGGTTGTAACGGAAGATACCGACTCCTGCCGTGCCGATCCACACCTCGCCGTTTTCTTTTACACAGATGGCTTCCGTACTTTCCCGTTTGATATTATCCTTGTTGGTGATGGCATAATAATATAACTTCTCGTCTTTATAACGGAAAGCGCCCTGGTCAGGGATCAGCACCCATATATTTCCATCATGGTCGGACGTTATTCTGGCTACCCAGTTGAACATTCTTTCCCCATTCTCAGCCTCCAGGTTGATGAAAGAAAATTTGTCGTAAACCGGATCATAGATATACACGCCCCGGTCCGTACCTACCCACAACTTTTTATTTTCATCTTCAAAAAGGGCGGATATATTGTGATTGCTTGTTCCGGTGATATAATCGTCGCAATTGAATGTCTGGATAGAGGTCCCGTCATAGCGGTTCAACCCGTTTTTAGTCCCGAACCACATAAAGCCATAACTATCCTGTAGGATTACTTTGACTTGACTTTCAGATAAGCCGTCTTCACTTGAGATATGTGAAAAGTAATAATTGAATGGTTTTCTGTTGGCGGCATATAGCCCGGATAGACAGAAAATCATCAGCAAAAGGTATAGAATAGATTTTCTCATAAAGACAGCTTGTAATGTGTTGTGTGTTTTCTTTATACAAAGATGATAAAAAAAACGTAGAACCCAACTCTACACAGAATCATTTCTTGATTATAACCCGGTTCTACTGTGAGTTCCCAATTAAATGAAAATAATTGTGTATTCGCACACACAATATGCTTTGTATTTAAAAAAAATGATATATATTTGCCGCAAATCATGAAAAACCAGTAAGAAATGAGCACATTAGGCAATGTAGGTCAGAAAATGACCCAGTACAGATGGACAATCTGTGCGATGTTGTTTTTCGCAACGACAGTAAATTATCTCGACCGTCAGGTCTTATCACTAACCTGGGATGAATTTATCAAACCCGAATTTCATTGGAATGAATCCCATTACGGAACGATCACTTCTGTATTCTCTATTGTATATGCTATTTGTATGTTGTTTGCCGGTCGCTTTATCGACTGGATGGGTACGAAGAAAGGATATCTTTGGTCGATTGGTGTCTGGTCGGCTGGTGCTTGTTTGCATGCTTTGTGTGGTGTTGTAACAGAGCATTATGTAGGTATGAACAGTGCTGCCGAATTGATTGCTGCAACAGGTGATGTAGTGGTTGTTTTGGCTACTGTCAGTATGTATTGCTTCCTGGTTGCCCGCTGTGTGCTGGCATTAGGAGAGGCAGGAAACTTCCCGGCAGCTATTAAGGTAACAGCCGAGTATTTTCCGAAAAAAGACCGTGCCTATGCGACGTCTATATTTAATGCCGGTGCCTCTATCGGTGCTTTGATCGCTCCGCTGACTATTCCGCCGTTGGCTAAATGGCTGGGTTGGGAGATGGCGTTTATCGTAATTGGTGCGTTGGGCTTTGTTTGGATGGGGATGTGGGTATTTATGTACACTTCGCCAGCCAAGAGTAAACATGTAAATGCTGCTGAACTCGCTTATATTGAGCAGGATAAACACGAAGAGGGTGTAGCTCCGGAATTGCCGGAAGACCAGCAGAAGAAAATAGGTTTTTGGCAGTGTTTTACTTTTAAACAGACTTGGGCATTCGTTGTCGGTAAATTCATGACAGACGGTGTATGGTGGTTCTTCTTGTTCTGGACTCCTTCTTATTTGAATACACAATTCGGGATCAAAACTTCAGATCCGTTGGGCATGGCACTTATCTTTACTTTATATGCCGTGACAATGCTCTCTATTTACGGTGGTAAACTGCCGACTATATTTATCAACCGTACAGGTATGAACCCGTATGCAGCCCGTATGAAAGCGATGTTGATCTTTGCTTTCTTCCCGCTCGTTGTATTGCTGGCGCAACCGCTGGGTACGATCTCTCCCTGGTTCCCGGTTATATTGATCGGTATCGGTGGTGCAGCTCACCAGTCCTGGTCTGCTAACATTTTCTCTACGGTAGGCGATATGTTCCCGAAATCAGCGATTGCTAGTATTACCGGTATCGGTGGTATGGCTGGCGGTGTAGGTTCGATGATCCTGCAAAAAGTGGCAGGTAACCTGTTTGTTTATGCGGATGAGACTCATATGACGTTTATGGGATTCGAAGGGAAACCAGCGGGATATTTCATTATCTTCTGCGTATGTTCGGTCGCTTATCTGATCGGATGGGTAGCAATGAAGGCTTTGGTACCGAAATATAAAGTGATTACATTGGACTAATTGATAGTTAAGTATAATAAAACCGGAGTATTAAAAGCTCTGTATGAAATGAAAAAGCCCTGGGTGATCCCGGGGCTTTTTTGATATTCATTCTGTTTTTACAGGAATGCCGCCGCTTTGCTGAATATACTGTTGAATTCCTGGTTTACGAGTGTCTGGTCGGTCTTTGACCGGAACGGGAACGGTATCTGATGTGAATAGGGGAAAGGAAAATCCAGTTCTTCCAGTATCTTGCCGGATGCTTTGCCCAATGCTTTGATCACTCCGCCGGTCGGCATGACGACATCTTTCTTCAGTGAGATCGCCTGGATCCGGTGACATGCTTTTTGGAAAAAGGATTCGCGGTATTCCTGTAGCACATCCGGACGGATCATAGCCTTGAAAGCCTGTTCGAGGAAATCATTCTTAAACGAAGTCGGTAAAGAACGGTTTTCCAGGAAGTCATGGCGGTAAAAACGCTGCAGGCTGTCGAATGCCTCCTTATCCATAATGTCGCGTGCATTTCCATCCATCTCGCTGAATATGGAACCGCCGCAGAACATGAACAGGCGGGTGTCGTTGAACATTTTCTCCGGATTACTCAATAATAATACCTGCGACAGCAATGCTCCGATCGAGTAGGCAAACAGATTGATGGACGTATCTTCTTTGAACAGAGGATGTCTGCCGCTTTTGATTTCGTATACCAGTTGCCAGAGGTTATACACCGATTCCCGTCCCGAGGCATAGAAGCGCAACGGGTTTATTGACAGCCGACTGCTTAATGCCACATTGGCAAAGGTGGAGTTGACCAGGTTGTTTATTTCCTGTTTCCGTTTGCCGACCCAGGGTAATACAGTTCGCGGATTGCACCAGCTGCCCGGTGTCCGGTTCATATGGAAAGCGATCGGGAAAAGTATGACCGGCTTTCCGGTCGACTCGGTCAGGTATTCGGCCCACGTCAGGTATTTTTCCCAGGTCCGCTCGTTCAGTCCGTGCAGGAGAATGATGGCTTTGTCGCGCTTCTCTTTTCCGGAAGGGGCAAAAACCGTATAATTAAATATTTTATTTTCCTGGATATGGTCGTCGGTGACGGAACAGAATTCGGTCGTGGCAAGCTCCTTTTGGAATTCGTTTATTTCGCTGGCACCTATTGTCTGCGTAAAACGAAAGGGAGTTATTTCCAGACGGCTCTCTTCCAGGCGTGCCTTTTTATCGTACGAAAAAAGGCTGTTTAGTTGTTGTGTGCGAAGTGAGATATCCATAACAATCGATTTTTGATGCAAACAAACATTATTAAAACAATCCTTGCAAATAAATGGTTCCGGTGAACTCCGGCAGGGGCATAAATCCGAATAGCGGGGTGAAATTTTTGTATACGGGGTGAATGTTTCGGGATTTACTAGTACATTTGTTACCAAATAAGAGGCAAAAGATATGGGAATGCTCGGTCATAAAATACCCGCTTATATTTATGAGAAGTCGAACATCGTTCGCCTGGTTCTGCTGACGGCACTTTTCGCTTTGGTGTTTATCAATATTTATAAGCCGTTCAGTTCGTCTAACTGGTATCCGGTTTCAGAGTTTAAATTTTTTGTTTTTTCCAGCCTGATAATCCTTACCGGTGTACTGGTGGTGGTAATCAGCCGGATCGTAATGTATTATTGGGGGAGGAAACATGTTGTTTCGGTAGGCGGATATTCGCTGTGGATCCTGCTGGAGATATTTTTTATGTCTCTGTTTTATACGATTTATACGCTGGTATTGAATCCGGAACGTGAATATTTGAGTGTATTCAAAGAGTCGGCTATCAATACGAGTCTGGTATTGCTGTTGCCTTATTCGGCTTTGCATCTTTATTTTTCTTATCAGGAGAAAGAACGGCAATTGAGGTTGCTGGAAGAAGACAGGGCGGAAGCTGCCAACAAATTATCTGTATTCTCTTTCTATGACGAGAAGCACGAATTGCGTTTGTCGGTGAAGCGGACAAATCTTTTATATATTGAATCTGCTGATAACTATGTCTGTATCTGGTACCTGAATAAAGGAGTGTTGACAAAGTTCATGCTTCGCAATTCGTTGAAGGCGATCGAGGAGAGCCTGGCGGAAACAAATGTGTTACGCTGCCATCGTTCCTATATGGTCAATTTCGACCAGGTTAAAGTGATCCGTCGTGAAAAAGATGGCGTTTATCTGGAATTAGGGGTAGAGAAAGTCCCGGATATCCCGATCTCGAAGACCTATAGCGAGAAAGTTACGCATTGGTTTATGACCTATTCCTCATGATCCTGTTTTGTACGAATAAGAGCGTTCTTTTGTCGTATAAAAAAACCGGAGCTGGTATCACTACTAACTCCGGTCAGGTGTGTCTAGTAAGATTTTAGGTTAATATGTATGTTTTATAAATAGATTTTATAAATTAATCGTCAACAGCAAGTCCTGTATAGCGATATCCGGAAACTTTATACTTCATACCAGGTTCATCGTCGCTGAATGAGATATAATAGACAATACTGTCTGCCGGTGTTCCATGGGGTGTCGTTGCAGCTCCCAATAAGATTTTACCGCCGTCAATCGTCACATCACATTCGTAGGCTTCATTGGAAGCAGCGCCATTAGTCGCAAATGTCAACGCACCGACATCCGATTTAACCCGTACTTTATATTCCCAAAAGTTACCTATATCGTCTACATACATTTCAGAGGGTGTGTTTGCTGCCGTGTTATAGGTATTCATTAGGATATACCCCATTTCATAACAATCTTCGGCAATGACGTTACCTCCTTCATCTACTGCATCTACCGTCACTTTCCATTCACCGGCAAGTGCTTCGGTTGCTGTGTTTCCTATTTCGTCTTTTTCGCAACCTGCCAATACGAATACCAGCAGGGTAAATAACCAAATAATATGTTTGTTCATAATTTCTATCCGTTTATTTGTTCATTATTACATAGAATGTCATCGTTCCTGCATAGTCGATATACCAGGAAATCTGTCCCGTTTCCGGGTCGTATTTCCCATCTTTCATATTGTCCATAGAGTCTCCCCAACCTGCAACTAAGCTACTGAGTGGTTCGATTGTATTGTCTGCATTCAGTTTGAAATAGCCTTTCATGGCATAAGTTGAACCGTAAGCGGCTCCTTGATCATACCAACCTCCCAAAAAATCGGATACAGCAAATATGCCTGGTGCTACCAAAGTAACAGATACGCTGAAATCTCCTTTGAACGGAACTTGCTCACCACTCATATTTCGATAACTAACACTTGAATCTACTGTATAATTACCAGAAGCATCTGTTGTAATCTCCGGATCATAAACAATCACCGTACGTTTAATTGAACTGGAGAATCCATCCGCATTTGCTGCTGAATAAGATACGGAATACAGACCGATCTGATCAGCATTCACATCACTATTGACAGCAACCGAAGCGGTCACGTCTTCTTCTCCCTCCATAGCAATTACACCGGGATCAGAAAATGTACTACCCATCGATACCAGCATGGGATCATCACCATTTAGTTCGAAGTTCACATAATAGGTCACTTTAGTCAGACCTTCTGTCGTTTTCTCGCAGCCCCATAAACCGAAAAGACCGCAAAAAAGCAATAAGATATAAATTACTTTTTTCATAAATCTCTCTTTTAAATTAAATTATTTACCCCAGAACACCGGTGACGTATATCCCGGGAATGCCGGTGTGTTCTCATTACGGGAAGAAGAACTTTCTGCATACGGATAACGTTCCAGCAATTTATTTGCACCCACTTCGCCAAATACCTGAATCGGCGTGTACAACGTACCGGGAACATATTTGGATGTATTGTATGATTCCTGATCGCCTTCGGTATAAAAGTCGCTACCTTTGGCTGTACCGAATGTGGGGTAATCCAAACGACGCATCTCACACCAGGCTTCGAACGGGTTGACACCGGAAAGAGCGACCCATTTAGCTATACCGATACTCTTCTTATAGTTGGAAGTATCGAACGGATAACGGGCTACATAGTCGGCAGCTCCGCTTACGTTAGCAGAAGCAAAAGAAGCCTCGATGGCGGCCGCATAATGAGTGGCGGCATCGGCTGCAGATCCATAACGTGCATAATATTCAGCCTTGAAGAATTCAACTTCCGATACGGTGATCAGGTAAACCGGCATATCGAATGTGGCCACCGGACGACACCAATCCTGCAATTTGCTGGTCGATTTCGGATAGTTGGTTCCTGAAATACCGCCAATATATTCGCCGGCTTTGTTTTTTTGGAAGAATACAGCCAATCGTGGGTCTTCATATTCAATTCCTCCTTCGCTGTTTTTTATCTGCATAGTACTAATGACAGCTAGGTTTGCCGCGATATTGGTTTGTGTAGATCCCCAAGTTGTAGCGAACTCTTCTGAATAGAATGGATTCATTTGACCCGGTTCGTTTTTCCAACAACCTTTATAAGCGACATCGGAAGTCGGAAAGTTATTTTCTGCAATCAAAGCTCCCACCTCTGCTTTTACATCTTTAACGTCTGCCATACGCATCAACATCTTTAGCTTTAGAGCATTGGCGAACTGGATCCATTTATTGGCAGTTTCAGAGGGATACAGGAAATTAGTACATACGATATTTACCGGTGAGACTTTTTCCAATGCCGTATTAATCTCTGTAATTACGCCTTCATAAATAGTCTGGCCATCATCGTATTTTGGAGTCGGGAAATTCTCCAAGTCCAATGCTTCTGTATAAGGAGCTTCGCCATAACAGTCTACCAAAGCTTGGTAAATGAATGCACGCAAAACCGTACCTGCAAGGTGAGTACCCCAATCTTCTTGCTCAACAGACTTGTTCAGTAACGTTTTTAAGTTCTGTAATGCCTTTTGATTGAACTGCGTATAGGTACTGCTGCTACGGGTAGCCGACATATTAAATTTTGAATAGTCCAAATAGTTGCTCGTACCGAACAGATGAGCATACTGTTGAGCATGGAAACCGCCTGCGATACGTAAGAAATTGCCATAACTTGAAGCTGTATTCATTTCGATGGCAGGCATCAACATAAAAGTTTCTATATTTTCCTCTGCGGGCGAGTTCGGATCGGTATTGATATCCAAATAACTGTCGCAAGAAGTGAAACCTACACCTAAAAAGAGTGCTGATGCTAATAATATCTTTTTCATACTTATATTCTCCTTGTTTTTTAGAATTTAACACTTAGGTTACATCCGAATACGCGGCAAGACGGGTTGGTATAAAGTTCACCAAATTGTGTTGCCAAGTCACCATAAGAATCCTGTGATACGGTTGTTGATTCCGGATCGACATAACGGTTGTCGGAAGCGGTCCAAGTAAATACATTATTACAAAATGCTGTGATAGCCAAATTACTTAATGACATTTTGCGTACCCATTGTTTCGGAACATTCCAAGTCAAGCTGATGTTACGCAATTTCACAAATGAACGATCGAGCAGGTAAGCTTCACCGCCGTCACCATATCCATAATCATTAAAATAAGTTTGATAACTACCATTACCCAAATAGATAGGAGTTGTATTTTCGGAATAACTACCATCGCCATTATCTACGACTGAATTCGGGATAATGAACGGACGGCGGTCGTTGTAGGTCGTAACCACACCATTACCAGTAAACTGCATCAGGTTCTTCGTACGTGAGAACATGTAGCCACCGCTACGAATATCCAAAGCTGCGCTCAAGGTAAAATCTTTATAAGTAAAAGCTGTATTGATACCGCCGGTCCAATCGTGATTCATATTTTTTCCGGAATCTTCAACAGAGGTACTTAATATAGGATAACCATTTGCATCCACGATAGGTTTTCCGTCTGCTGTCTTCTTAGGTAAATAGGTATAGAACTGTCCCATCGGCTTGCCTTCTTCTGCATACATGTAAATAGCATCATTTCCGGCGGAGAAGTTGTAAATGGAAACTTTCCCACCTTCTAGGCTTTCTGGCAATGAAAGAACTTTGTTGTTATTCTTTGAAAAATTGAAACTCAAATCCCATCGGAAATCTTTAGTTTGTACGGGGATTGTATTGATTACTAATTCTACCCCCTTGTTACTAACTTCTCCGAAATTGGTCACCATATAGCTGAAGCCGGTTGACGGATCGGTTGGAAGAGTAAAGATCTGGTCTTTTGTCTTACGATTGTAATAAGCGGCATCAAAACCTAAACGTCCGTTGAAGAATTGTAGATTCATTCCAACTTCAAATTCAGATGTCATTTCCGGGCGCAACGTGTTACTTCCTTTGGTATTGGAAGCCATAAAAGCGTTCACTCCGTTCATTGGAAATTTAGACACATCACTGCCATAATAACCATGTGCCGTACCTTGTACATACGTCAAACCTGTTTGGTATGGACTGGCATCGTTACCGGTTTTACCATAAGCCAAGCGGGCCTTACCAAAAGTAAGGATCTCATTTTCCGGAATCAAGCGGGTGAAGATCCAGCTCAATGTAGCTCCTGGATAGAAAAAGCTGTTGTTGTTAAGCGGTAATGTAGACGACCAGTCATTTCGAGCAGTTAAGTTCAAATAAATCATATCGTCCCAACCTACAGTCACATCTCCAAAGAGGCCGACTAAACGACGTTTATTTTGGCTTTCCGATAGCGTTGTCTTTGTAGAACCATTACTCAGATCCCAAAATCCGGAATAGAAAGACAGGTCGTCGGTCTGTCCGGTCATGCGTGTATACCCGCGTTCATTCATGTTTACTCCGGCATTTACATTAATGTCCAATTTGTTGTCTAAGAAGCGTTTGGCGTAATTGGCAAGGAAGTCGTGATTTAATTCGTAATGACGGCCGTACCTGGTATATACAGATCCACTTTGGTTCATGTTAGAAGGTGCATATCCATAGTCTTCGTCAATCAGCGCATCGTCCAGATTAATTTGCGGAGTACCGACCTTATGGTCGTAGTCTGTATAGTCGAATCCCATGCGATAAGAAAGTTTCAGTTCTTTAATTGGGTTGACATCTAATTGTACTTTACCGTAAATTTGCTTTGAAGCCATATGGTTGTAGTTGTTTTCCAATGCCCAATATGGGTTAGTGATACCATAAGGGGTGAAATAAGCCTCCGGTGTATTAAATGGAGAACTGGTATCTTTCATGTCCACGATAGAAATATCACGTGGTAATTCGAGTACACCGTCTATTACGGATGTTCCTTGGTAACTACCTACAGCATCTGTTTGGCTACGTGCAAAGTTGACTGAAGAAGAGACTTTCAACCAGTCGGTTGCCTGGTAACCGCCACGGAAAGCGACTGTATTACGTTCATACGTGTCATAATCATACGGCATAATACCATCATCACCAGTGAATGAATAAGATAAGTAATAATCCATTTTATTGTCATTGGAAACGCCACTCAACGAAATTGTATGATTATGTGACCAGCCTGCATCAAAGAAATCTTTCAGATTATCTTTTTTGGCGCTGTATTCATGAATCAACTGCTGGTTATTCCAAATCGGACCATACACTTGCATGGATCCATCTAACCGGGGACCCCAGGAACCATTTTCGATATAAGTCTGAGCACCATTCCAACCTTGCCCGAATGAGTTTTGTAATTCCGGCAAAAAAGAGACCATACGTGCTTGCACATTACCGCTGTAACTGATTGAGAAATTCCGTCCGTCGCCTCTCTTTCCTGACTTTGTAGTGATCACGATCACACCATTGGCAGCACGGCTACCATATAAAGCGGTTGCAGCTGCACCTTTCAATACGGTCATGGAAGCGATATCTTCGGCAGAAACACTAGATATACCACCTGTTGAGACGTTTTTACCATCTTTGGAAACCATATTGTTCTGTAAAGGTACACCGTCAACCACATAAAGTGGTTGATTACTTCCGTTGATAGAACTGAAACCACGGATGATAATGTTACTAACTGAACCTGGATCGGAAGAGGTAGAGCTAACCGATAATCCGGCTACCTTACCGGAGAGGGCATCGGCAACATTGGTCGTACGTGAGCTGATAATTTCATCGGCCTTAACGGTCGTTGCTGAATACCCCAGGGTCTTTTCGGAACGGGTAATACCCATTGCCGTAACGACAACTTCTTCCAATTTCTGGGTGTCTGATTGCAGGAGCACTTTAATAACTGGTTTTACAGCTACTTCCTGCGTGTTCATACCGACATACGAGATTTGCAAAATCTTTCCTTCAGGTGGTACATCCAAAGAGAAACGACCTTCTATATCCGTTACTGTACCAATCGTTGTCCCTTTAACAAGAATTGATGCTCCAATAATCGGTAGACCGTCATCTGCGGCGGTAACAGAACCTGTCACCTTCACATTTTGAGCTACTACTGTACACATGCAGATCACAAGGCACAGTAAAGTAAAAGTTAACTTTTTCATTTCACACACATTAAATTATATAATATAACTACAATTTTCACTAAGGTTAAATAAGGTATATCTAAGTCCTTGGAGGACTATGTCTTTTAGTTAGAAGAAAAGCTTAATGATTTTATTTTGAACAGTCGTTATTCTGTTCTTGCTTTGAATTTAAGTCAATTGAGTATCATGTTCTTTGTGGATATAGTAGAAGGGAAATTGGCTATAAAATGAAGATTTGATGTCTATTGTTATTTAAAAGATGTAAAAAAGTGGCTTTCATTGGTTCGTTTTCAGTGGCTCCTGCTGCTAAATATTTAGTATGGCTGGATATTTTATGTAAAAAAAGTTGTAGTTGTGATATTTTTATATAACTTGCCAGCGTTTTTTAATAATTTGAAAAAAACGACCACAAGCACCAATAAGTTTATCGTCTTAAGTCTAAAAATATTTTTATAAAAAGCTTTTGCTATTACTATAAAGATATTCCAAATGAACATAGTTCTCCAAGAACTAAGTAAATAAGATTGTATTATCAAAGAAATGCTATTATATATAAAGAAGGAGTGTCAAACATACGTTTCGACACTCCTTCTTATTTGAATCGTATTGGTTTTGTACTACTGGCTTTATTCAGTAATAACTGAAAACTCCCCAATCCCAGCTTGCGGCAAATCATCCACAATCCGTGTTGCTACAAACCGGATCTTATCCCCTTTTACAGCCGGGAAACGTATTTCCTGTTCGATCGGATTATGTTTGATGTTTGAGAACTCTCCTTCAGCAATTTTTTTGTTGTTCACAAATAACTGATAATTGGAAATATGTCCTCCTGCATCACGTCCCTGGTTAGGCACATAACGGAATCCGGCGATCGGAAGTTCTTTAGCCAATTGTATCTCAATCTCTTGCTTTCCTTTCGGTAAATAAAAAGTTGTATATCCGTTACCGTCGAACATGGCAATAGCCTTTTCGTTCTTTGGAGAAATAACCGTGTAGTCTGAAGCTGGAATATCCAGTTCTTTTACAGATACCGGACTGGCTTTGTCAAATGTACGGTCGTATGAAATAGCTTTGATCGTACCTTTTTGAGCAAACGCAAACGGTTCTGTGTAACGAGGAGAGTCTTTTGTCGGTTCAGAACCGTCGGTTGTGTAATGAAGTTCTGAATTTTTATCTTCCACCTGGATTGTAATGATATTCTTCGAGTCACGTCTGATTGCAGGTTCTGTCAGCAATGCAGGTGCAAGGAATGCTTCTACATTATTAATACATAGCGGACCGCGTGCATCCAGGAAGTTGATGCGTATCTTATCAGCGTTGACGGTCTGGAAGCGGACAATTCGTTTATAACCGACAGTTGTCGTAGAGTCGGCTGCTTCGACGGGAGTCCATTGTCCGTCTTTTTCCGTTTCGATGGTAAATGCTTTTACGCGCTGCCCCAATGGAATGTATTCCTGGATCATCAGGCGGTTTACATCTGTCGGTTTATTAAATGTAAAGGTAAGTGTTGCATTTGTGACGTCATCATCTGTAGCCCAGTAAGAATCCCAATCCCCGTCATTGACTTTGTCGGCTTTGAACTGACCGCCGCGGGAATTGCTGGCTTTTACAGAGGTACCTTTCAATAAATCTGTTTTAAGATCGTTCTGTATGGTCTGATGCCATTCGATAGCGCGGATCGAATCGGTCGGGCTGATCTTTCCGTTCAGTGCGACAGGGAAATTCAACAGGAAGTTCGCATTATGTCCCACACTCCGGTAATACAGATCTACCAGATGTGACAACGACTTCACCTGGTGGTCTTCGCGTGCATGATAGAACCAGCCCGGACGGATGGATACATCGCATTCGCCGCCCAGCCACTGCTCGCCATCTTCCAGTCCCCATTGGCTCTGACGGTAATGTATGCCGTCTTTTTTGGTAAACATACTCCATTGTGTATCACCTGCCCAGCCTTCTTCGTTCCCGATCCAGCGGATAGTAGGTTCGGTTCCGCCGAAGATCATGACTGACGGATTGTATTTTTTGATGGTGTCGACGGCCTGTTCGTATTTATAATAACTGTTCGGGTCGATCGAACGTGTTTCATCGGCACCGCCGTACCAGCCGTTTCCTCCGTTTGCGCCGTCGAACCAGTATTCGAACAACGGGCCATAGTTGCACACCAGTTCATGCAATTGGGCATGAAACTTCTCTACGTATCCCGGTTGTCCGTAATTTTCACTGTTGCGATCCCAGGGAGAAAGATAGATTCCGAATTTCAGTCCGTGTTTATGGCAGGCATCGGAAAGCTCTTTCACCATATCTCCTTTCCCATCTTCCCAAGGGGAGTTTTTCACGCTGTATTCTGTAGTAGCAGTCTGCCACAGACAAAAACCGTCGTGATGTTTGGCGGTGAGGATCACCCCTTTTAATCCGGCTGCCTGGATCGTGCGGACCCATTGTTCGCAATCCAGATCAGTAGGATTGAAAGTTGAAGCCGGCGTATTTCCGTATCCCCATTCAAGATCGTTGAATGTGTTCAAACCAAAATGGACGAATGCATAGGTTTCCATTTTATGCCATTCCACCTGCTCCGGTGTCGGAATAGGATAGACAGGGTCAGGGGCACTTACTTCCTTACAGGAAAATAACGTACTGAGTCCGACCCCAAGGAGGAAAAGATAATTTGTGCTTTTCATCTCGTGTTTATGTTATTGTTTATGCTTCCAAAGGTACGAAAAATCTGGTTTGCCGATGTTTTTCCAGTCTGTTTTGATATTTTTACTTATTGTATAACAGGGAAAAAGCTATCCGATAGGATCTTGGCGTATTTAGTACAATATTCTTTGTCTTATTGTATTAAATACATGTGGTATTTCTCTATCTGCTTAATAATGTGATGTATAAAATGTATTCTAAGTTTGTTTTGTTGATAATGAATTCATATATTTGGGCATCTAATAACTATATTATTTATAATAGATACCATGAAAAGAAGAGATTTCTTAACAAACACAGCATTGTTGGGTGCCGGAATACCACTGGGTATGTCGTCGGCTGTAATGACTTCATGTACGCAAGAAAAACAAGGTGCAGGTGCCGCTGCGAAGAATTATTCTCCGGAAGAATTGGGAATGTTTTCTTTTGTAGAAGTGGCTCCTGACGGAAAACCGTTAAAAGCGGCGTTGGTCGGTTGCGGTGACCGTGGAACAGGTGCAGCTACTCAGTTTCTTAAATCCGGTCCGAATGTTTCCATCATCGCTTTGGCTGATCTGTTTCCGGATAGAATGGCTACTTGCCGGAAAGTATTATCGGAACAATTTAAAAACGAGGTTTCTGATGCAAACTGCTTCCTGGGATTCGATGCGTATAAAAAGGTATTGGCGATGAACGATATAGACGTCGTTCTGCTGTGTACTCCGACACATTTCCGTCCGGAACAGTTTAAAGCTGCCGTTGAAGCCGGTAAACATATCTTTATGGAAAAGCCTTGTGCTGTCGACCCTACGGGTATACGTACAGTGATTGCTGCGGCAAAAGTGGCAACTTCAAAAGGTTTGACTGTAGTAACGGGAAATCAGCGTCGTCATCGTAAAGACTATTGGGAAGCTTATGTTCAGGTAAAAAATGGATTGATTGGTGATGTGGTGTCATCTTCAGCTCATTGGGATCAGGGTGCCTGGTGGAATAAACGGAAACGGCCGGAATGGAGCGATATGGAATATTGTATCCGTAACTGGTTTAATATTAAATGGCTAAGCGGTGACCATCTGCTGGATCAGGCTATTCATAATATTGATGTTGTTACTTGGTTTATGGAAGATCGTCCGGTTCGTGCAGTAGGTTTCGGCGGTCGTGCACAGCGTCTGACTGGCGATATTTATGACTTCTTCAGTGTAGACTATTATTACAATAATAATAAACGGATGTTGGCAACTGCTCGTCAGATTGACGGTTGTGACGGAAATGTATCCGAACAGGTATATGGCACCAAAGGCGTTGCCCTGTTGAACGACAGAGGTGAAATTAAGCTTGTAGATTACAATGGGAATACCCTTTGGGAGTATGACTATCAGAATAAACCGGTGAAAAATCCGTATGATCAGGAACATGTCCATTTGGTTGAATCAATTCGTTTAGATAAAAAAATAAATCAGGCAGAAGCACTGGCCTATTCAACCCAGGTTGCTATTCTTGGACGTGAAGCGGCTTATACCGGTAAACCGATTACATGGGATGAGATTATGGCATCGACTCTCCGTTATGGTCCGGAAGAATATAAGATGGGACCGTTACCATTCTATAAAGAAGGGGAAGCTCCAAAGCCGGGTAAAGCTCCGGATGCTCCGGTTATGTAAATTTGAAATTGCGTCAATAGCGAAACTCCGTATTCTTATATCGAAGAATACGGAGTTTTGTTTAATATATGGTGAACAGATAAAGTTGATTTCTCAAACAATTTGCCTTTCGACAGCTGTGGTAAGATATTTCGATAGCTGTCGAAAGGTTTTCCCATAGCTGTCGAAAGGCCTTCCCACAGCTGTCGAAAGGCAAACCCTTTGGAATGTAAATACACAATGAACGGCATCCTTGTTCTTCTTCCTGCTTATGGATTGTACCGGTTTAGACTTAGCGACAGAATGAGCGAGGTTAATTTCAGCTGATTTATCCGTGTCGGTTTCGTTTATGCCCGTATTTCTTTTCTTTTTCGTACGTACATTATATTACAACGTCTTTGATGAAAAAATAAATACAAAATATTTGGTAAAATATTTGGAGCG